>Ga0207814_100011_pt1 | contig 454452 bp, 393 predicted proteins | sample TtaePargueraPR_7_FD_187755 | JGI IMG/M metagenome (GOLD analysis project Ga0207814, IMG submission 187755) | Aerobic enrichment media microbial communities from Bioluminiscent Bay, La Parguera, Puerto Rico - Tt and P1 (2) (SPAdes) | ecosystem: Environmental > Aquatic > Marine > Unclassified ...
GGGCTCAATACGCTGCAACTGAGAACGGGAAAGCCAGAATAAATCACTCATAAAGTGCTCCTCACCAATCAGAGAAACCACTTTCTACCAAAAAGGTGGAGCGAATATTAATAGGTCCTGAGCCTAGGTAATTGGATTTATTTTTATTTTCCAGGCGTGTTGCTGCTTTGAATCTGGTGATTTAAAATTTCTCGCGACAGCACAAACATTGGAAAGGAAGCAAGGTGTCCTCATTCGATCAGGTCTCCAGGCGGGCCAAAAAACTGGAAGCCGACGGCCGGATCGGTGAAGCGATCAAGCTTTACGAGGAGTTCTTGCAGAAATTTCCGAAGAATAGTCGCGCGAAGGCTGCCCACGAAGAATTACTGCGCCGAACCAAATCCGCAAGTATGAGTGCTGCACAAGAATCCTATCAGACTGCCAAGGCGCTGTTTGATCGGGGGGATTTCGCAAAAGGGATCGCTATTGCGGAACGGATTGTTACTGAAGTTCCGGAAAGTGCGGAGGCCAGGAATTTTCTGGGGGCAGCGTATTTCCGAAGTCAAAATCTGGTCGAAGCGGAGCGCTGTTTACGCAAGGCGCTTGAAATCGACAAGAAGCTGATCCCGGCATGGACGAATATCGGAACTCTGTTTCATGCTCAGAACCGGCTGGACCAGGCGTTGGTTGCGTTTCAAAACGCAAGTTTTCTGGAACCGGAAAATGGCGGGTTTTACAACAGCATTGGCGGGATATTGATTTCAATGGGCCGCCTTGAAGAGGCGGAACAGTTTTGTGCGCGTGCAATCAAATATGCTCCGAACTTGCCAAATGCATATAGCAATCTTGCTATTGTCTTCTATCACAGATCCAAGTTGGATTTGGCGAAGAAGGCATATGAAAAAGCCTTGCAGCTTGAACCCCAAAACTTCGCGGCTTTTGGCGAGTATTTCTATATCCGGGCAAAGCTGTGCGACTGGTCAGAAGTTGCGATTGAATTGCCAGTTGCCAGTCCGGTTGGCGAGCCGGGCAACTCTATGTCGCCGTTTTCAATGTTACCGTATGAGGATGACCCGTTTGCACAACGCAAACGTTCCGAGGTGCGTGCACGCGAGTTGCAGGTCCCAAACCGGTTTCCGGCGTTCCAGCCTCCTTCAGCACGTCCCAAGAAATTGAAGATCGGTTATTTTTCAGCTGATTTCCATAATCACGCCACCATGTCGCTGATGATGGGGGTGTTGGGTACCCACGACAAAGACAAGTTTGAAATTCATGCCTATAGCTATGGCGGTGTGAAAGAAGGATGGCGTCGGGCGCAGTTTCAGGAAAAAGTCGAAAAATGTTGGGATGTTCACGGTGCCGCGGACGAGGAAATTGTCAAGCACGCGCGCGAGCAAGGGATTGATATTGCCATCGATTTGAAAGGCTACACCGATCAGGGGCGGACCCGTCTGTTTGCACATCGCATTGCACCGGTTCAGATCAGTTATCTTGGCTATCCCGGCACATTGGGCGCCGACTTTATTGATTATTTAATTGCAGATCGTTCGGTCATTCCTGATCAATACAGGGATGCCTACTCGGAAAAGCTGATCTACATGCCGCATTGTTATCAGCCAAACGATGCCGATCGCAGGTTTGAGCCAAGCCACCAGTCGCGCGAGGATCTTGGTTTGCCGGAAGGTGGCTTTGTCTTTTGCGCATTTAATGGCTGCTACAAGATTTCCCCGCGGGAGTTCGAAATTTGGATGCGGCTTCTGGACAAGGTAGATGGATCGGTGCTGTGGTTGCTTGGCGGTAGTGAAGACGCGGTAAGTAACCTCAGGAAAGAGGCCGAGCTGGCCGGCATTGATCCCAATCGCTTGATCTTTGCTGATCTGGTGCCTGAAGAGCAGCACCTTGCGCGGCAAGCGCATGCTGACCTGTTTCTTGATACCTTCAACGTTAACGCCCACACAACGGCAAGCGACGCTTTGTGGGCCGGGTTGCCTATTCTGACTTTGCCGGGCAAACAGTTCGCAGCAAGGGTTGCTGCCAGCATTCTCAAAGCAGCAAACCTGCCAGAGCTGATTGCGAAAGATGAAGCCGAGTATGAGGAAATCGCTCTTGATCTTGCGCTGAATCCTGAGAAGGCACGGGCCTTGAAAGTCAAAGTTCAGGAGCAGCTTCAAACCTGTCCGTTATTTGATACCAAAAGCTATACCATTGCGCTGGAAGCCGGGTTTGAAGCGGCATATGGCCACTATTTGAACGGGGTTGCGCCAGAAGATATTGATCTGAGTTCATCGGTTTGATGCAGAGTGTTTTCTGCACTTGGCGAAGCACATTGGCCGCGATAAAACATTGTCATGACAATACAACAACCAGACAAAGGCTGCATGTCGGTCGACTTGCGGCAGGGTAAAACACCCGGGAAAACAGTGTTTGTCAGTGCCGTGGCACTGGTGGATGCCGATCATCGCGTATTGATTGCGCAGCGCCCCGAAGGCAAATCCATGGCAGGGCTTTGGGAGTTTCCGGGTGGTAAGGTCGAACCCGGTGAAACCCCGGAAATGGCACTGGTGCGCGAGCTGAAGGAAGAGCTTGGCATTGATATTACCGAAAGCTGCCTGGCACCTTTTACCTTTGCCTCATTTACCTATGATGACTTCCATCTGATGATGCCGCTTTATCTGTGCCGCGTCTGGAAAGGGGAAATTACCCCGATGGAAGGCCAGCAGGTAAAGTGGGTGCGTCCGGTGCGCCTGGGTGACTATCCGATGCCGCCGGCTGATGTGCCGCTGGTTGCGATGTTGCGCGATTTCCTGTGACCCGGACGCCTGTTAGGTGCGTAAGGTCTAGAGTCTGAAAATGATATTGAAGTTGTGGGGAAGTGATGTCTGATCCGGTCCGTGCCTGTTTGATTATTATCGGCAATGAAATCCTGTCTGGCCGTACCCATGACAAAAACCTGCCCTATCTGGCAGAAGAGCTGAACAAGATCGGTGTGCGGCTGGCCGAGGCTCGTGTGATTCCCGATATCGAAGACACCATTATCGCCACAGTCAATGAATGCCGGGCGAAGTTTGATTACGTCTTTACCACCGGGGGCATCGGGCCGACCCATGATGACATTACATCGGAATGCGTTGCCAAGGCGTTTGGCGTAGAAATTGAACTCAATGCCGAGGCGCATGAACTTCTTAAAAGCCACTATGAAAATCCCGAAGACCTGAACGAGGCGCGTCTGCGTATGGCGCATGTACCGGTCGGTGCCGAACTTGTGCAGAACCCGATTTCAAAGGCGCCGGGTTTTCGCATGGACAATGTGTATGTCATGGCCGGTGTGCCGATGATCATGCAGGCCATGTTCGAGGGCATCAAACATCAACTGGTCGGTGGCAAGCCGATGGTGTCGCGCTCTGTCGGTGGTTATATCCCCGAAGGCACAATCGCCAAGATGCTTGCTGAAATTCAGGGTGATTTCCCGCAAACCGATATCGGGTCCTATCCGTTTTTGCGCGAAGGGAAACTTGGCACGACTTTGGTTGTGCGCGGGGAAAACCCCGATGATGTCAATCACGCAGCCGAGCGTATCCGTCTCGTAATTATCGAAAGCGGGCGTGAGGTCATCGAAGACAGCGGTGCTGTCAGCGCCTAGCCCGGAGCCCCGACTTCAATCCTCGATCCTTTACGTCATGTCAGCTTTGACCAATTGCGTTTGGTCAAAGCATCGCGCGGGATGGATGTCTAGAATGGTTCTGACCTTGAGAAAAGGACAGGGCATGGAACAGCATCACAACGACCAGGATCGCAGTCCCGAACAGGATATTCGCAACAGCAAGGCTGCGCGTGAGGCCCGGTCGATCGTGCGCTTCATGATCGAACATACTGCCTATGGCGGGTTTGGTGCCTTGGTTTTTGGTGGGTTGGTTCTTTATTTCGACATTGGCGGCATATACAGCCTTGCGATGGCATCGCGGGATGCGCCGATCTTTGTGTTTTTGCTGTTTTTCGGACTGTTCGTTACCTTTGGCGGCATCAGTCTTGGCATCGGGATCATGACGCTTGGCGGTTTTTCCGATGATGACCGATACCGGGATGAACGATCCCGAAATCAAAGACATGATGATTAGGGACCGGACCTGACAATTTGATCGGAGCGGCAGAGCTTATATCTGCAGGGTATGCATCGTCGCGAAACCCTGAATGATTCCTTTCTGCTCTCCGGCGGTTTCGTTTGGGGGCCCAGCGCAAATCCGAGCGGCTACGCGAACCAAATCAAAAGGTCATGATCCATGGGATCGACAAGAAAAAGGCGCCCGACCAGGGGCGCCTTTGCTGCAATCTGGGGTGAAATACCCTGTTTGAATGCCTTCTTACGGGCGGTCTGCCCCGGACTTTTTGACGATGATGCGTGCCACGATCATCCCGATGATCCAGCCCGCCAACGGAACCACAAAAATATAGTCAAACAGCGGATGAGCGGTGTCGCCGCCCGATGCAGCCAGAATAAAACCAACCCAGCCAGCCGTCAGCAAATAGCCCATGATCTTGAAATAAACACCGTTTGACAGGCCTTTCTTCTCAGGCTGCTCGGGGGTGTTTGGTTGGGATTTGTCAGCGGACATCCTGGTATCCTTGTATCTTGAAATGGGAATAGATGTGGGCGTTATCAGCGTTCAAGGGTCAGGGCATCGGGATCAATGCGATCCTGCCACCCTTCGCGGACCAGTTCGGGGACGATGTGGTCTTCTTCCGGATAGCCGATACACAGATAGGCAATCAGTCGCCAGTGATCGGGGACTTCAAGGGTTTTGCCAACCACATCGGGCTCAAGGATTGAGACCCAGCCCACACCAATGCCTTTTACCCGGGCTGCCAGCCACAAAAGCTGAACCGCTGCCACAGCAGAATAATCAAGCATTTCAGGCATGGTCTTGCGGCCAAGCCCCATGCCGGCTTCGGTTTCTTCGTCGGCAAAAACGGCAAGCTGTACGGGGGCCTGGTCCATGCCCTGAAGTTTCAGGGACGCATACATTTTTGCCCGTTCACCGTGATAGTCATTAAGCGCGTCATTGTTGGCGCGTTCGAAACTGTCGCGAATGGCTTTGCGTCGTTCGGGGGCATTGACCTTTACAAATCGCCAGGGCTGGCAATTGCCAACCGACGGCGCAAGGCAGGCTTCCTTGATCAGATCATTGATATCATCTTGCGGGATTGGGTCGGTGCGGAACCGCCGCACATCACGCCGCCACAGCAACAGATCGATGAACTGTTTTTGGAAATTCCGGTCAAATACCGGCGGAGTCAGGGTTTCGGTATCCACCGTGGACCGGTTTCCCGGATCTGGCTTGTTCATGGCGCAAACCTGCTGGAGTTGGCGTTATTTCTGTATTTCTGTTTGCACCCTACCTGTCACAGGGGGGATCGCCAATAGCAAGATGCCGTCTTTGGTGATATTGGCGCTACGCCAATGATTTGGGTTACATCCTAGAACGGAAAATCGATGGTAAGTAGCCCGGAATAGTCGCTGTGCCGGACTTCATAGGTGAATTTTCGGCGTACTTCAAAACTCAACTGGCCGGGAATTGCGCCCCAGTTCTGGGTGATGCCGCCGCCCGTATCGAGATACATATTCGTACTTTCAACCATCAGAAACGGCTGCAGGGTCACATAGCTTTGGGGCAAATCGCGGGTCAGCGCGATTTCGGACCGAATACCTTCAAGCGGTTCGCTGTCGGTTGCGACTTCGCGGAAGCCGGTGATGCTAAGATCAAATTTCAGCGGGTCATAGCGGTATTCCGATCCGCCGTAATAACGTGTTGATCCGCTGCGTCCATAGTTCTGGTTCAACAGCGAAATCGTTTCTTCCTGACCGGCAAAGGGCGTGATTTTGTGACGGCCAAGATCAAGGTCGTATCGTGCTTCAAGTGCTGCATCAAACAGCCTTGTTGTCGCGGTTTTTGCGGTGATGGTGCTGCCATCGGTCGCCCGCGCAGAGCCGATATATTCATGGGCGGTGATCATATCGCCATCAAGCTGCAAGCTTACCGGCAAGCCGCCAAAATCGTATTTCGAAGCAAACCCGATCGAATTGGAAAACGTGTTGCTTTCGAGGCTTTCGGCATAGGGCACATCGCTTGGCGGGGATGCAATGGCCGATTGGCTGATCATGCTTTTGCCAAAACTCAGACCGCCGCGCAGATTAAGCCAGTCCGTCATACGGGCGACGAAATAGGGGGAAACTGCAAGGTTGCTTTCGCGATATCGCAATTGCCGTGAGCCTGTTTCGCCCAAAGTATTGCCCCAGCCAATGCCAAGGCCAACGACAAGACCGTCATCAAGCAAATAGTCAACGCCACTATCAATCGAAACCGAATCACCGCTTAGTCCCGGATCATATCCGGCCCGGGTGATGCGGTTTTCAAGATCGGTGTGGTTTCCGACCACCCAGATGCTGATGGGGACGCGCACGGTGCGTGACTGCATGGGGAAGGTTCCCGCCGCACTGTCAAAATCGATACGCCGGGCAAGAGATGTTAGTGCTGCGCGGCCGCCAAAGACTTCGACACTCGGGTCCGTGTTTGTATCAAGATACAGCGACGGCGATGTTTCATCGGCCGGGTCAACAAAATCGTCAAACAACAGCGGCGATATGGTGCTTTCATACAGATCGTTGTCGATCTTGTCATAAAGCCGGTTCATATGACGTCGGCGGTTATCCGCACGGTTCAAGGTTTCGCTTCGCAAAATCAGTGAATCAGGGCGCGCTCCGCCGTCGCCGGCAAAGGCCAGCGAGATCATTCTTGGGAGAACCCCGCGGTGGTAATACAGCGCAGCGGTTGCGATGCAAGCCGTGGCCGCGAGGGCAGTTTTCAGATGCCGGTGCATGTGCGATACAGCGCGTTGATTGGTATCTGGCGCCATGTTGCAGGGCAAAAGTGCAGGGATTATGGAGTAAGGCGGGCAATTTTGCCGTAATCAGTATCTGGTGGCTGTTGATCGGGGATCATTTCTGTGTGACGCGATAAAGCGGCAATAGGATGTTGCACCAATTTCAAAGCCGCGCTAGAACCCTTTTTCCGGTTACAGGCCGGGTGCGACACGCAATGCGGGCGTGGCGAAATTGGTAAACGCAGCGGACTTAAAATCCGCCGGCCCTAAAGGCTTTGCCGGTTCAAGTCCGGCCGCCCGCACCATCTTTTACCGGCCATTTTTGATTGTCCTGAGCGGTTGCCTTTGATAGCCGGGCATCAAATTGGCCTGATTGCGCCATTAAATTACCTGTTTTGCATTTTAGCGTTTGCTTTCGGTGTCCTTTGGCCGTGTTCGCCATTGGACGTGGTTTGCGCTGCCCAAATTCAGGAGACAGAAAAATGATCCATCTGATCGCATTTGGCGTTATTGCCCTTACAGCACTGACCGTGGCCTGAAGCCAGTTTATCTGCCGCCAAATTCAGCAATCGGCGGCACCCGTTCTAATTCGTATCGATCCGGATTTGCTGCTTAAGTGGTGTCGGCTTGGCCTTTGCCAGGTGATGGCGAATGTGTTCCATGTTCAGCCGAGATGCCGGTGATGTCGCGAAATAGAACGTTTGGGTGGCAACGGGCGTGTTGCTGATATGAATGACACGGCCAAGTTCAGGGTGCGCCTGTATCAGGGCGTCGGCCACAGATTTTTCCATCAACCCGCCATCGGCGCGCCTTGATGCCACCATGCGCAGGATCGAAAAATCGTCGACCACTTCCATGATGTCGACTTCGTCGCGGCGGTTTTCGAATTCATCGCCATACCAATATCCCGCACCCAGAGCGACGCGGTGTTCCCATAGTTGATCCGTCGGAAGCGGGTAATCACGATGCGACAGCAGCACCGTGTCGCTGATCAGAATCGGGAACTCGTATTCAAGACCGTAATTTTGCGCCTGTCCGGCTTCGGCACAGAAGATGACGTCGACATCACCGTTGCGTGCCGCATCAATTGCGCGCTTCCAAGGGTATATTTCGATCCTTGTCTTGTATCCGAAGGATGCCAGCAATTCTTCGACATAATCGACCAGAATGCCCCGGGGCTGTTGCCTTCGGTAACGTATGGCGGCCTCGGGCTGCAGGATGCGACGATCTCGATGCCGGTTTCGCCGCTGGCATGCCCGGCAGAGGGCAGGAAAAGGCTTGCCGTTATCAGGCATCCGATGATTTTCAATTTACGCAGCATCCAAAGGTCCCGGTCTCATGCATTGTTGTTTTTATGTATGGCGGGTGGTCGGCTAATTACAGGGCTGACATGGGGGCTTGCGGATTGTCTTTAATCCTGCTGTCCGGGAAGTGTTTGAAAAAAAGGGAAAAACAGCGCTGTAAAATCTTGGAAAAGGTTTTAGGGCATCATAGCTGCGCGTTGTCTTTCGGGATGTGATGCATGGTGAGGCGCTTCTCGTTCAAACCCCGTGTATCGATGGTTTACCTGATGTAAATCGGTTGGGGCTACGGTCTGTTTTCGGGCAGGGGCTGGCTTTGCCGGCCACAGGGGAAAAGATCGAGTGAACATGATCGAAAAAGAAGATGATGCGCCGCGCAAAAAAGAACGGATTGGCAAATATGTTGCCCCCGAAGAGCGCGCTGCGAACATCGTAAAACAACTCGACGAGTTCCTGCGCAAAGGTCCGCGAAAGGGACTGAAATATTCCCGCTGGCAGCAGCTTGCCTGGTACGAGATTGTCGATGAAATCAAACGTGCAGAAGCTGCGCAGAAAAATCAGGATACCCTGACCAAGTCCGCATTCCTGAGCCTTGCTATCGGGTTCGGAACAGTGGGGTTTTGGGGGCTGGTGCTTATGGCGGGGAACGGCCTGGGTGGTGTTGCTGCTGCTGTGATTGTCATTGCTGGCCTGGTGATCTGGCGGGCCATGTCCAAGGCCAAATGGTTTAAATAACTCCTGGTTCTCGTCAGGTGTCGCGTCGATCAGTTTGTGCTTTCTTCAAGGCCCAGCGCCTGTGCAACCCCGTATTTTTGGGCGATCGTTCTGAACCGCTCGGATTGGCGGAAAGTCGTAATGGTTGTGTCCATTTGTGAAATAAAGCTGCGTGTTATGTCGGAAACATGACAAACAATCGCATTTCGTGTTTTTGTCAGAATCAGCGATTGGCTGTATTGCGGTGATCCGAGTTTAAGATCCTGAAAAGTGATCTGAAAATCAGGAGACCATCCAACAATCGCATCGAGATGGCCGGCAACCAGCATGCTTACTTTGTTATCCTGCAGCGGGATAAGGGCAACCTGTGCGTCAGCGTTGCGGAGTTCCTGTTCGACATTTGACCCGATTGTCAGTCCAATCGATCTGCCGGCAATTTCGTCCATGGATGTAATTGGCGCAGTCCCGGGGGCGGTGAAAATATGCTGGGTCGCCTCAAAGACGAAGGTGCTTTCAAGAATGTCGATGTCATTTCCGACCAGCTTGACGATCAGGGTGCGGTCAACCGGCCAGATACAGTCGGCTTTGCGTTCGGCAAAGTCGACAACGGACCGTTTCAAAGGTCGAATGCGAATTTCCGGGCGGTAATTTTCGATTGTCACGAGTGACGTCAAAATGTCGGCATAAAAACCTTGCCCGTCGTTGGTGTTCAAACCTTCGGCAAGCTGGATGGACGCAATCTTGATCGTGTGATCATCGGCCATAGCCCTGCCAATGGATATGATCATCACGGTCAGTGCAATCAGCAGCATTTTGACCATAGAAAACCTGCATGTATCAGTTTTCTTATCTATGCCCGATTTGCGCAGTAGAACACGGTCGGCCCGCATCAGTACATTCCGCGTTTGTTGCAAATGAAAGGCATCATTGCTTGATGTGTGGTCTGCGCATTGAAATTACAGCGGGCGATCCAAAGGTTTTCCGCTAGTGTCATGGTTTGATGGATGAAATATCCTGCGGTGGTGCTTTGCTGCCTGATAGGGATATGTGTAAAGAATTGTGCAGTGTCGTGAATGTTGATGAGATACAGGTGACAAATGAACAAGGAAGCTGCCGAGACGCTGGCCATTCGGGCGATTGCACATATCGCCGGGGATGATGAATTGCTGCAGGGGCTGGTTGCGCAAACCGGGCTGGGGCTGGATGATCTGCGTGCCGGGATTACGTCAAACGAAGTGCAGCTTGGCGCACTTGAATTTCTGTTATCGCATGAGCCGTTCCTGATGCGATTTGTTGACGATTCCGATTACGCGCCCGAAGACCCGGCGCGCGCGCAAATGGTGTTGGCCGGTGGTCCGGTCTGGCAGGATTAAGGGTGGCTATTTGCCGGTTTCGACAAGCACGGGCTTGTCGGGCATGGGCGGTCGAGGGTCGGTTCTGAGCAGGCCGTAAATGACCGAATCCCGGATGCCGATATGGGTAACCCATTCCCCGCGCAGGACGCCTTCCCGGGTAAAGCCAAGTTTTTCAAATGTTTTGACGGATGCATGATTGTCCGGGTCTATGTCGGCATAGATCCGGCGTGCTGTTGTCGTGGCAAAAAGATACTCAATGGCGACAGATAGTGCACGCGCAGCGATGTTTTGTCCCCGTGTGGCGGGCGACACCATGCAGGCGGCTTCCCAGACATCCTTGTCATGGCCAGTGTTAAAAAGCGAAATTCGCCCGATGGCCGGGCCGTCGGGTGTCAGGGCAATGGCCCATGATGTCTTTTCGAACCCGGTGGTCCAGTCTGTCAGTTTTGCAATGGTTGCATCAATGTCGGCAAAGGCCGGTTCCGGAAGCCAAAGGCAGCATTGCGGGTCACCGAATATGGTGTGCAATGCCGGGCCATCGGCAACCGGATCAAGCGGACGCAGGTAGATGGGGGAATGTGCCATTCTGTTTGGTGCCTGCCAGGCGGAATAACAAAACCGGTCAGCTCATGAAGGGCAGCGGCGCGCCACCATAAACGTAAAGCCAGATCAGCAGGCCACCACCAAGCAGGATGCGATAGATCGCAAACGGGGTGAAGCTTGAACGCTTCAACCAGCTCATCAACACTGCAATGGCAATAAGCGCTGTCAGGAAAGAAAGCCCGGCTGCGAGAAGCACGTCCTGATTAAGGGCGATGTTCCCGGCCTGATGCAGGTCGATACCGGCCAAAAGACCCGCGCCCAAAATAACGGGAATGGACATCAGCATCGAAAACTGTGCAGCGTCGGAACGCTCGTAGCCCATGAAACGGGCAGCGGTCATAGTGATGCCCGACCGGCTGGTGCCCGGGATAAGGGCCAAGACCTGTGCCAGGCCGATAAACAGTGCGCCGCCCCAGCGCATATGTTCGAGCCGATTGATCGTCATTCCGACCTTGTCCGCAATCCAGAGCAGGATCCCGAAACCAAGTGTGGTCCATGCGATGATCTCGACAGAACGCAATTGTTCCTCGATGCCCGAGACCTTGAGATAGAAACCGACCGCGACGACCGGGATGGTTGCAAGCACAATGTGAATTGCCAGACGGGCACCTGCGTTGATTCGCCCGGTAAACAGCCGGACGAATCCGCCGAGCATGGCGAACACATCGCGCCAGAAATAGATCAAAACAGCTGCCAAAGTACCAACATGAACCGCAACATCTACCAACAAACCCTGATCCGGACTGCCGGTCAGCGCCGGTGCCAGAATGAGATGTCCTGATGAGCTGATGGGAAGAAATTCGGTGATCCCCTGGACGACTGCCAGAAGAATAATGTGCTGTAAGGTCACGCCGGCCTCTGTGCCTGTTCGCTTTAAAAACTCATCGCTTATAGCAGTTTAGCGTGATTCGGCGAAATGCATAAATAGTTCCATTTTGGTACTAATGAAACTTTATTACAGGCCAAATCGGCAGTGATTTCCGGAAGACCCGAAAAAATGTGCGGATATTTATGTCAGTAAAACTGACCTATAATGCATTTTGTGCTAGATTCTTGCGTATTTGGCACGTATACAGACCGAAACCCGCAACATAAAACCCTTCCAGAGGGCCGTCATGACAGAAAAGATGCTGAAATTTGTTCATCTCGAACAAAAATATCCGCACAAAAGAGAGGCGTCCGAGCGTCGGACAGACTTCAACGAAATCTATGAAGCATTCGAGGACGACAAGGCTGCCGATCAGGCGTCGCGTTGTTCCCAGTGTGGCGTGCCGTTCTGCCAGGCCCATTGCCCGCTTTATAACAACATCCCCGATTGGCTGCGCCTGACCACCGAAGGTCGCCTTGAGGAGGCTTATGCCATCTCGGCCGCAACCAACAACATGCCCGAAGTTACCGGTCGCATCTGCCCGCAGGATCGCCTGTGCGAAGGCAATTGCGTGATCGAACAGTCAACCCATGGTGCTGTCACCATCGGTTCGGTCGAGAAATACATCACCGATACCGCCTTTGCGAACGGTTGGGTCAAGGCCCCGAAACCGGCAAAGGAAAACGGCATGTCGGTCGGTATCATCGGCGGTGGCCCGGGTGGTATGGCGGCTGCCGAGCAGCTGCGTCTCAAAGGATATGAAGTCCATATCTATGACCGTTATGACCGTATGGGCGGCCTGCTGGTTTATGGTATTCCGGGCTTCAAACTTGAAAAAGATGTGGTCGAGCGCCGGGTCAAGCTTCTTGAGGAAGGTGGCGTTATCATGCACACCGAATTCGAGGTTGGCCGCGATGCGACCCTTGATGATCTGCGCAAGAAGCATGACAGCATTCTGATCGCGACCGGCGTTTACAAGGCCCGCGAACTGAAACTGCCGGGTGCCGGTCTTGGCAATGTTTATCCCGCACTTGAATATCTGACCACGTCCAACCGCCATGGTCTGGGTGACAAGGTTCCGGCATATGAAGACGGAACGCTGAACGCCAAGGACAAGAATGTTGTCGTGATCGGTGGTGGTGATACCGCCATGGACTGTGTCCGTACCGCGATCCGTCAGGGGGCGAAGTCGGTCAAATGTCTCTATCGCCGTGACCGTGCCAATATGCCAGGTTCCCAGCGCGAAGTTGCCAATGCCGAGGAAGAAGGCGTTGAGTTTGTCTGGCTGACCAACCCGGAAGCCTTTGTCGGCGATGACAAGGTCACCGGTGTTCGCGCCGTGAAAATGCGCCTTGGTGCCCCCGATGCCGGTGGCCGCCAGAGCCCGGAAGTCATCGAAGGATCGAGCTACACCATGGATGCCGACATGGTCATCCTGGCACTTGGCTTCGAGCCCGAAGATCTGCCGACCCTGTTTGATGCGCCGGAACTTGGTGTGTCACGTTGGGGCACGGTCAAAATCGATTTCCGCACGATGATGACCAATCTTGATGGCGTGTTTGCTGCTGGTGACATCGCCCGTGGGGCGTCGCTTGTGGTTTGGGCGATCCGTGATGGCCGTGATGCGGCAGATCGAATTGATGAGTATTTGCTGGCGCGCAAAGAAGCTGCTGCTTAAGCCCGCTGCCGCATTAGGAGAGAGAAGTTATGAACAAGATCGTTCAGGACAAATTGGATCAGGGCCGCGGTGCTGCCGAGATCGCCCGTTTTGAGAAAAACGCGGCACATCTTGAAGCCAGTGGCATGTATGACCCGGCCGAAGAACACGCCAACTGTGGTGTGGGTCTTGTCGGCGCCATTGATGGCAAACCGCGCCGCGAAGTAGTTGAAGCGGGTATCGAAGCCCTGAAGGCAATCTGGCACCGTGGTGCTGTTGATGCCGATGGCAAGACCGGTGACGGCGCTGGTATCCACCTTCAGATCCCGCAGGATTTCTTCAAGGCTTACCTTAAGGTTATCAACCAGGAAGCCCCGGAAAGCCTGATTGCGGTTGGTCAGGTGTTCCTGCCGCGTATCGACATGTCGGCACAGGAACGTTGCCGTGCAATCGTTGAGACCGAAATCCTCAAACAGGGTTATGGTATTCTTGGTTGGCGTCAGGTCCCGGTTGATGTTTCGGTCATCGGTGAAAAGGCAAACCAGACCCGCCCGGAAATCGAACAGGTTCTGATCGGTGTCCGTGACGATGTCGACGAAGAGAAATTCGAAATCGACCTTTATGCGATCCGTCGTCGTATCGAAAAGGCAGTTCTGTCCGAAGCGATCAAGGATTTCTACATCTGTTCGATGTCGTGCCGTTCGATCATCTACAAGGGCATGTTCCTGGCAGAAGATGTTGATACCTTCTATCCGGATCTGCGCGACGAACGCTTTATTTCAAGCTTCTGCGTCTATCATCAGCGTTATTCGACCAACACCTTCCCGAGCTGGCCGCTGGCACAGCCGTTCCGTGTTCTTGCCCATAACGGCGAAATCAACACGCTGCGCGGTAACGTCAACTGGATGAAAAGTCACGAAGCACGTATGGCGCACGAAGTGTTCGCCGACAGCATCGATGACCTCAAACCGGTTATTCAGCCAGGCTCGTCTGACTCGGCAGCCCTTGATGCGGTGTTCGAATTGATGATCCGTGCCGGCCGTGACCTTCCGATGGTGAAAACCATGATGGTTCCGGAAGCATGGTCGAAAAAGGCATCGACGCCTGACAGCTATAAAAACCTGTATGCCTATTGCAACGCTGTGATGGAGCCGTGGGACGGTCCGGCAGCACTTGCAGCATATGGTGGTAAATGGCTTCTTGGTGGTACGGACCGTAACGGTTTGCGTCCGCTGCGTTATGCGGTCACCGGTAACGGCCTTCTGATCGCCGGTTCCGAAGCCGGTATGGTGCATATCGACGAAGAAAGCTGCATTGAAAAAGGCCGCCTTGGCCCGGGCCAGATGATTGCCGTCAACCTCGAAGAGGGCAAGCTGTATCATGACCGCGAGCTTAAGGACAAACTGGCGAACCGTCGTGACTGGTCGAAATGGGTCGGTCGCACCAAGGTTCTTGATGACCTGATTTCGCCGGAACATACCGAGCCATCGCATATCGAAAAAGAACGTCTGCTGCGTCTGCAAAAGGCGATGGGCTTGACCCACGAAGATCTTGAGCTGATCCTTCATCCGATGGGTGAAGACGGCAAGGAAGCCATTGGCTCGATGGGGGATGACACCCCGCTTGCGATCCTTTCGGATCGGTATCGTGGCCTGCATCACTTCTTCCGTCAGAACTTCTCCCAGGTGACCAACCCGCCGATCGATTCCCTTCGTGAAGCGCGCGTCATGAGCCTGAAGACCCGCCTTGGCAACCTTGGCAACGTTCTGGACGAAGATGAAAGCCAGTGCGATCTGCTTCAGCTCGAAAGCCCGGTTCTTACCAACGCCGAATATGATGCCATGCGCGGCTATATGGGCGAAACGGCGGTCGAGATTGACACCACCTTTGACATCAATGGTGGCCAGTCGGCCCTGCGCGATGCGATTTCCCGTATTCAGCGCGAAGCCGAAGAAGCTGTTCGTGGTGGTGCATTACACATCATCCTGACCGATGAAGCGATCAGCGAAGAACGTGCAGCAATCCCGATGATCCTTGCGACCGGTGGTGTTCACAGCCATCTCGTGAAGACGTCACTGCGTACCTATATCTCGCTGAACGTGCGTTCGGCGGAATGCATGGACGTGCACTACTTCGCGGTTCTGATCGGTGTTGGCGCGACCACGGTTAACGCCTATCTGGCGCAGGAAGGTCTGCTTGACCGTTATGCACGCGGCCTGTTCCCGAATGTGAACAGCACCGCCGAAGTCATGCAGCGCTTCAAGGCTGCGATTGATGCGGGCTTGCTCAAGATCATGTCCAAAATGGGCATCTCGATCATCAGTTCCTATCGCGGTGGCTATAACTTTGAAAGTATCGGTCTGTCGCGTTCGCTGGTGGCTGAATTCTTCCCGGGCATGCCGTCGCGTATTTCGGGCATCGGTCTTCAGGGTATCCAGCGCCGCACGATCGCCCAGCATAAAGAAGCGTTTAACGGCAATGTCGTCAGCCTTCCGGTTGGTGGTCTTTACAAATATCGTCGCAGTGGCGAACGCCATGTCTGGACCGGTCCGCTGATCCATACGTTGCAGTCTTCTGTCACGACGGGCAGCTACAACACGTTCCGCAAGTTCTCGGAAGGTCTGCGGTCGCGTGAACCGCTGCATCTGCGTGACTTGCTTGATTTCCGTTCCGATCGCAGCCCTGTTCACCAGGACAAGGTCGAAAGCATCACCGAAATCCGCAAACGTTTCGTCACCCCGGGCATGTCCCATGGCGCATTGTCGACCGAGGCCCACGAGGCATTGGCGATTGCCATGAACCGCATCGGTGCGAAATCGAACTCGGGTGAAGGTGGTGAATCGCGTGAACGTTTCCGTCCGCGTGCGAACGGTGACAATGCGCGTTCCTCGATCAAACAGGTTGCGTCGGGTCGCTTTGGTGTGACGGCTGAATATCTGAACAACTGTGAAGAAATTCAGATCAAGGTCGCCCAGGGTGCAAAACCGGGCGAAGGTGGTCAGCTTCCGGGCTTCAAGGTGACGGTTGAAATTGCACAGCTGCGTCATGCGACGCCGGGTGTGACCCTGATTTCGCCGCCGCCGCATCATGACATCTATTCGATCGAAGATCTGGCACAGCTGATCTATGACCTCAAACAGATCAACCCGCGCTGCCGCGTTTGCGTCAAGCTGGTGTCGCGTTCGGGTGTTGGTACGATTGCAGCCGGTGTTGCCAAGGCAAAAGCCGACGTGATCCTGATTTCCGGATATGATGGCGGTACGGGTGCAAGCCCGCAGACCTCGATCAAATATGCCGGCGTTCCTTGGGAAATGGGTCTGTCGGAAGTCAACCAGGTTCTGACGCTCAATAACCTGCGTGACAAAGTCAAACTGCGTGTTGACGGTGGTTTCAAAACCGGTCGTGACGTTGTGATTGGTGCGATGCTTGGTGCCGAGGAATTCGGTATCGGTACGGCTTCCCTGATCGCCCTTGGCTGCATCATGGTTCGTCAGTGCCATTCCAACACCTGCCCGGTTGGTGTCTGTACCCAGGATCCGGCACTGCGTGCCAAATTCGTTGGTACGGCTGACAAGCTGGTCAACCTATTCACCTTCATGGCCGAAGAAGTCAAAGACGTTCTGGCCGAGCTTGGCTATGACAAGCTGGAAGACGTGATTGGCCGCTCCGACCTGCTTCAGCAGGTTCACCGTGGTGCCAAAGACCTTGTTGACCTTGATCTTAACCCGCTGCTGGCACAGGCTGATGCCGGTGATCATGCACGCTTCTGCACCATCGAAGGCCGCAACGAAGTCCCGGATACCCTTGATGCCCAGATGATCAAGGATGCCCGTCCGCTTCTGGAAGACGGCGAGAAGATGCAGCTTCAGTACAACATCCAGAACACCCAGCGTGCAATCGGGACCCGGATGTCGTCACTGATCACGCAGAAATACGGCATGACCGGCCTGAAACCGGGCCATCTGCATGTCCGTCTGCGTGGTTCGGCTGGTCAGTCGCTTGGTGCCTTTGCGGTTCAGGGGCTCAAGATCGAAGTTCAGGGCGATGCCAACGACTATGTCGGCAAAGGTCTTTCGGGCGGGACGATTGTTCTGCGTCCGCGGCCTTCCAGCCCGCTTAAGACCAATGAAAACACCATCATCGGTAACACCATTCTTTATGGTGCGACGTCGGGCAAATTGTTTGCTGCGGGTCAGGCCGGTGAACGTTTCTGTGTGCGTAACTCCGGTGCGACCGTCGTGGTCGAAGGTTGTGGTTCGAACGGTTGTGAATACATGACCGGCGGTACCGCAGTTATTCTTGGCTCGGTCGGTGAAAACTTCGGGGCCGGCATGACCGGTGGTATGGCATTCATCTATGACGTTGAAGGCACCTTTGCCGACGTCGTCAATGATGGCTCCATCCTGTATCAGCGCATTGAAACCCAGTATTGGGACGAACATTGCCGTTCGCTCATTGAAGAGCATGTTGCAGAAACCGAAAGCGGTTATGCACGTACGATCCTTGATAACTGGGATCGTGAACGCGGCAACTTCTGGCAGATCGTGCCGAAGGAAATCGTCGACAAACTGGAACATCCTATTCGCTCCGAGAGCGAAAACCAGGCAACTGCGTGATCTGATCACGCTTTTGCGCAAGCTCCCTTGTCCAACACACCTGGACAATTGAACTGGCCCCGTACTTCGGTACGGGGCACTTTTCTTTGTTCGTGACGGATGAAGCGAGCAGGCAAAAAGGCGGGCCTTTTGGTCCGCCTTTTATTTTGCGAAGTTGCCAATGTTGCGGGAAAGCGCGCAAAAGGCGTCGCAAACAACGGATCGGTTCACGACGGGAAATTCATAAAGATGGCCGAAAAGAGCGTTAAAGCAGGATGTTAAGATAGGTCCCGCGACGCGCATTATGATCGATCTGATCGGTGGCAATCAGATTACGCAGACGCGCAAGCTGGGCCGCAATGAAGCTGTCAGAAGATGGCTGGTCTGAATTGGCCGTAACACGTCCGCCGATGCCCGGGGCACCCTGGGGGCGGGATCGTGCATCCTGAAGTCCCGTTTGGGACGAACCTGTTCCAATTCTGTTGGCGACCATCATACCGTCCAAATGCGCAATATCCCCGAACCTTAGCACGGGGCTTGCTGCTTGTCATGACCGGGTATTTGAAAGCATTCAAATACAAAAAGGGGTGGTCGCAGACCACCCCCGGAGGAAGCTAACGAGAGGGAAAATCACGTTAGGATATTAACCTTGGTGCCGCGATGGCCACTGGTCTCAAGGGGCTGATGTTCGGTCACAATGGATCCGATAACCTTGGCCAGACCGGTCGCCTTGTTAATGGCACCTTCTGCTGCGGCAAAGGGCAGGGACGGGTCAGCACCACCATTCGGGGTGATGGCATCGTTAACAGCCTGTGCTGCGGCACCAAGTCCTGAACCTTGTACTGAACCGATCATCCTGACCTCTTCATGCTCGTGCGTAATCTGTCTGGTTATAAAGGTAGGGATGAAACAGATCAAAAAAAGTGACGGCTGTCACAGCGGGCTGGTTACGAGCAGCTCATCACACAAAGAACCGTAGTCACGCCAATTGCTTAGCGGGCAACTGTATCGAAAGAATTTTTTAACCTTTGCGCGATGATCGCGGTTTGAAATGCTGTTGTTTGGCGAGGGACTCGGCCGGACTGGTGCCCGATCAAGGGGCGGATTTCCGGTTCTAATACGCCGCTGTCAGGTTTTTTGCCGTTCGGCGCGCAAGGCCAATGCATCATGAATGGCTTTTTGCAGCTGGCTGGGTCGGAACGGCTTTTTGACAAACACGTAATTGCCGAGCAGCTTGTCGAGTTCCTTGCGCGAGCGCGCGGGATAGCCCGACATGAAAACAACGCCATAACGCGGGCTGCTGCGCAATGCCTCGATGACCAGTTGCGGGCCACTTCGACCGGACATGACAACATCGGTCAGAATGACGTCAAACGGGTCATCCTGTTCGGCTGCACTTAGCAGGCTTAGCGCTTCTTCGGTGTTTTTGGCGGTTTCGGTTCTGAAGCCGACATCTTCAAGAATAATACGTGCGGTGGTGCGCAGTGCCTGTTCGTCATCGACAATCAGAACCCGCTCGCCATTGCCCGGGAATTTGTCGACTTCATCCACACGAAGGGTGGTCTCGCCGCCTGCTTCGGAGCGCGGCAGATAAACCGAGAAGGTCGTGCCTTCGCCTTCGATGCTTTCGACATTGATAAAGCCGTGTGATTCTTCGACCCAGCTGTGAACAATTGAAAGACCAAGACCGGTACCCTTGCCCGGCTCCTTGGTGGAGAAGAAGGGTTCGAAAATATTGTCGATAATGTCGTCGGGAATACCGGTGCCGGTATCCTGTACCGTGATGACAACGAATTCGCCTGCGACGTCTTCGGGATAGGTATCTTCGTCCTCGTCCGGGTTGCGCTGGGCAAGGGGCGGGATTTCGACACTGCGTGACGATATTTGCAATGTTCCGCCATCGGGCATTGCATCACGCGCATTGATCGCAAGGTTAAGGATACAGGCCGAAAGCTGCGTCGGGTCGACGCGGGTGTAAAGTTCCGGATTGTCCGACCAGATTTGCAGTTCAATCCGGTGTTCAAGCAATGTCAGCAGAAGTTTCTCCATCTCGGAGAAAATGCTTTGCACGCGGATATTGGTCGGCTGGTCGATGCGCCGCCGCGAAAACATCAAAAGCTGATCGGCAACACTGGTCGCACGTTCGCCAAGCGAGATGACGTGATCAAGATATTCCTTAACCCGTTCGGGATCATCGATTTTGGCACGCGCAACTTCGGCAAAGCTCAGAATGCCGGCAAGGCAGTTGTTGAATTCATGGGCAACCCCGCCGGCCATCTGACCAACAGCTTCAAGCTTTTGGGATGTGGCAAGCTGACGTTGAAGAGCTTGCTGTTCTTCGGCAGCGCGGTGCTGGGCGGTGATGTTGCTGCCGGTGCCGCGATATCCGTTAAATCGACCATCAAGCGAAAAGACCGGGACGCCGTTGATGCGGCCATAATTCTTTTCGCCCTTACGTGACGTCCAGGAAAATTCAACATTCTGGAACGCCATATGGGCATCAAGCCTGCGTTGCAGATAGTGCCAGCCTTCTGGATGTTCGGATGTCAGGCCAAGTTTGTCGAATGACTGCCCCTGTGGGGAGCCGTTAATTTCTTCGATCAGCTGATAGAACTTATAGGATGCGAACGCGATCTTGAGATCCGCACCCATTTCCCAGTACCAGTCCGCCGATGACAGGGTGAAGTCACGGAAACGTTCTTCGCTGTCGCGTAAGGCGTCCTGGGCGATCTGATGTTGCTGGGTTCGCCGTTCGAGGCTTTCGGCCATGGCATTCAGGCCGCGCTCAAGGGTTCCGATTTCATCGCGTCCCATCGGTGTCAGCCGCGAACTCAGTTTGCCCAGCTGGATCTTGTTCACGAACTGGGCAGCTGAAATCAGGCGCCGAAGAACGGTTTGTTGTGTGAACAGGAAAATCAGCGCAGACGTCATCAGAATACAGATTGCTGATCCGATCAGCAGGACCGATTGCATCTGGCGTTGGCTTTCTTCAAGGCCCTTGGTCGAGACTTTGAGAAACACATACATGAATGGCTGATTGGCATTCAGGCTGAAAAGCGGGGTGATCGAAACGATGCTGTGACCATCGACGTCATCGACTGTAAACAGCGCCGGTTCGGTCATATTGGGGCGCAATTCATCGGACGGGAAATCCGGAAGCACGTCGGTTGAACTGCCGATCAGAAGCGGATCAATCGCATGATAAATCGTGCCGTCAAAGCCGATTGCCATGGCTTGCTGCAAATGATCGCCAAGCAGCAATTTCATCTGCTTGGCATCACTGAGAATGGAGACCTTGAGCTGTTCGTCCTGAATCAGGCGGCCGGGGGTGCTGATCTGTTCTGCAATGCGCCGGTCAATTTCGGCACCGAAATACTGAACGTAATAGCCGCCGAACAATCCAAGCAGGATGGTTTCGACAATCACAATCGCCAGTGCGATCTTGAAAACCAGGCTGCCGATCATTCGGTCAAACAGCTTCTTCACGCCTCGTCGTCCCCCCTGACCAATGATCCGAGCCCGTGCCGATTACTTTTGCTCAATATAATATTGGCTCGGGTTGGTCGGTGCCGGTGTTGCATAACTCCAGGCCGCCGGGATTACCTTTGGAACGTTGTGGAAGTTTTTGGCGACCACGCCTTTCCGGTTTGGCGGCAGAGCGATGCCCATAACGTAAAACTGATCGGCGCTGATGTCGAGGATGTCGCGCATCAGTTGATTTTGTTTTTCTGCATTCGCGGTTTCCTTGAGCTGGTTATAAAGGGCCAACTGCTTTTGGACCGCTTCAGGTGGCGTCATGGCATCGGGGCTGTTCGGGTTGACGTACCAGTTGGCCCAGCCGGTTGCAAACCATGATGATTCGGCCGACATCGGAAGATAGTTGATCGGGATAACCATGGCATCAAGCCCGCCATCACCGCCCCAAGCACTTGCTTCGTGGTCGTTGCGTTCACGCAGCGAGACGAATTCGTCGCGGGGCAGGTTTCTTGCGGTAACGTCGATACCGATATCACGCCAATACTGGATGACGGCATCAAGCATCGCGAACCGGTCGGCACCCTCTGTGTCGATGGTGAAGGACAGGCGTTTGCCATCCGGACGCAACAAGAAGCCATCCTGATCCTTTTCCATCAGGCCGGCCTTGGCCAGATAGTCCGTTGCCAGTGCCTGGTCATAATGGATGTATTGGCGGGCAAGAACGGTGTGGTAAAGCGGGCTTTCCGGTCGCGGTGCCGCCTGATGGGGCAGGGCACCGGGCACGAAACGCGCAATGATATTGTCACGGTCAATCGCATGCGAAAGCGCGATCCGGAAATCCTTGTTCTGGAAAATCTTGCGCAGTACCAGGTCCTTGTCATTCAGGTTCAATGACAAGGTCAGGGTGTTCATGTCGCTTTCAATCAGCGTGAAGGGCAACAGATTGTCATTGGCAGCCAGAACTTCGTCCGCGCGTGTGCTGACATGGCGTTCCTGCATGTTGACCTTGCCGGCAATCGCGGCATCTCCCGCGGCACTTTTCGACGGAACCAGGGTAAAGGATACCTCGTCGATATAGGGCAGCTGACGTCCGGTCGGATCGATTTTCCAGTAATAGGGATTGCGTTTGGCGATCAGTGGGTCGTCTTTGCCATAGACACCGGTCAGGACCCAGGCATTCAATGTCGGAACATCGGGATTAAGCCAGCGCGACGGATCGTCGATCGTTCCCGGATTGCCAAAAACATCAATGAAGCGATCTTTCCAACCCGCAAAGCCAAGAGCACGGGCTTCTTCATCGGCGTTCGGATTATATTTGGGCAAAAGCGGCTTTAAGAAATGTGCCGGATAGCTGACCGGTTCAACGCCTTCTGGCCGGGCAAGCGCGGTCGGGAACAGGCCATAAGGCGTGCTGAAGCGGAAGGCGACGGTATTTTCGTCGACTTCATCAATCTGAACAGCGTTGCCGCTAGCCGTCAGCCATTCGGGAACCGCATCGGGAAAGGCCGGGTTCAGCAGAATGTCTTCGTACCAGAACGTAATGTCATCAGCGGTAAATGGCGCGCCATCAGACCAGCGCATGCCTGGACGCAGACGGAAAAAGAACTCGGTCGCGTCACTGCTGGGCTGGAAGGAAAGGGCAACGTTCGGAATGGTCGACGTCCATTGCGGCGTCCAGCGCAAAAGCGGCTCGTAACCGATGTTGCGGATCAACAATGCCTGGTCGCGCTGATCGCGCTGTGCCATTTTCCAGGTGCCGCCATAGACGCCAATTCGATCGTTTGGCGTGACAATCATCGGCGTGGTTGGTAGACGATCTTTGACAGGGGGAAGCGTTCCGGCGGCAACTTGCGACGCAAGGACCGGGGATTCACCAAATTCCACGGCACGCACTTCCGGGATGTTGACCAAAATGGTCCCCAGTGCGGCGATCAATATGTACTTAAACTGCTTCAAAGAAACTGAGCCCCCATCGTGTTGCCGTTTGATCGAAGGTATCGGCAAAACTATTCAAAGGTGGTGAATACCCTGAGTGGATACGAAGGTAAATACACCAGTGGGCTTGATAAACCCCAAAATGACAGGAATTGAACTTTCCTCCTGCGAAACAATTTACTTAATTGGATTGTTCTATTGGTGTTTTTACAATGGGTTGTATCGAATGGTTCGGTCTCTATCACGGCAAACCCCGCAGAACTGAAAGGTTTTGAGGACAAGTTGAAAACGTTCGAGGGTGCGGAGCGTATTATCCTGGGTTGAGATTTTTTTGGTCACCGGGATCGTTTGCTCATACATATCCTACTAAAGTTTAATATCCGCTAATTTAGGTTTTTCGGCTTCCCGGAAGGCAAAATTATTGAAAGACGGTGCAGTTCCAACGACGAGTCGCCATATTCTGACGAAGAAGCATGTTTGCCATCTGACGAAGGACAGGTCGTGACGGAAAGTGCAAAAAAGCAAACGCAGTCCATTTCGGCCCCATTCATGAGCGGTCCGAAACCTGCGGCGCCGATTCCGAAATATGAACCGGGTTCGGATGCGGCTTTGCGTGATCGTTTGCGTGACACATCGTCGGCGACGTCAATTGTCCCGGTCCAAAATGATGCTGATGGCATCAGTGTTGCCGGCATCGAAGGAATGATCGACCGCAAAAAGGCAAATGTCGCGACAAAGCTTGTTGAAACGGATCCTGATCAGGCGCTTCGGATTATTCGGAACTGGCTTTTGGAAGAATAAGGTTACCCGATCACGCCACCAGCGTGATTGTTGGCGGCAAATTTGTGACATCATCGGTTTGTCTTCCGATAATTCCTTGGCAACAGGTGATTTTTTGTCATGCTGGTGGCTTCCACGCGTAACGGGGGGCGCAAAAGGCCAATGACAGATTTTACCAAACTGATTTCACAACAGTTCACGGCATTTGATCCGGATTATGTGACCCAGCAATCGGCTTTTGCCGCCAAGCTTTCCCCTTTGCAGGACAAGTTGATCGAAATCCAGAAGACCGGCAACAGCATGGCCGCATCCGATCAGCAGATGATCGAATGCAAATGGCTGTTGATGTATACAGCCGACTGGAAAACGCTTTCGACCAAGATTGATGCCTTTGCGGCATCGCTTGATAATCGCGATCAGGACTGGGCCGGGAAACAGGTTGCAAGCGATGGGTCTTGGGGGCCTTGCTACGATCAGTGGTTTCTGAAGGTTGATGCTATGATCGATGCGGTCAATACCCTTGCCGATGATGGGCAGGCACCGCAATACCCGTTGGCATTTCTTGCCCCGATCGCTACCCCGGAAAAAATGGTCGCGTGGCTTGAAAGTCAAAAAACATCAAAGATTTACGCAGATGGTCTTGATCGTCGCGATGCACTAGGGGCCGTCAGTGCAGCCCTTTCACAAATGTGCTTCAAAAGCGAAATTCGCGACTATTTCCAGGCCAATGTAAAAGGGTTTGATCTGACCCAGGATTACATCGATGCCTATAAAAAGTGGCTTGATCGCTGGCAGGACGGGCAAAGCGGCTATTGGGGTGGGTGGTTCGATACACCCGATCAGGGCGTGCTTAAAAGCAGCGATCTTAGCCTGACCTTCCACAATATTTCCTATCAGCACGGGAAGGTCGATTTATGGACCGAGATTTTCCAAACCACGCTGGCGATCCGCGATGACGCTTATCCGTTCGGCTGGAAGCACAATGGCGATTTCAATAACCACAATAACTATGACGTAACCAAGATCTTCGATCTGGGCTGGTCAAAGGTCGATGCCGATACCCAAAAGGCAGCCGCGTCTGACATCGCACTTGTCCTGGACTGGTGTTTGACAAAGTCGATGACACCCGATGGCGGATTTATTGATGATCCGACCTTTTATAATTCGGTCGGGGCTGCTTATTACTACGGTGTTTCGTTCCTTGATCAGGCGGGGTATTTCGGCACGACAGCACCGTTCTGGACCGACAAGCCATTCCCCGGCGGCCCCGCCCTGTGCTGCAAAATCCAGAAAAACATCAAAGCCGAAGGTCTTGATGACGATGAGGCAAAGGCAGCATTGGAAAAGCTTGTCGATGCATGCGGAAATTGCGCCTGAGCGGTCGGGCAAACCGGTCAAATCTGTTCGGGGGTTGGCGAAACAGCGGTGCCGATCCCCATATGGAATAAAGAAGAACAACAACTGGTCACGAGGTTTCGCATGACGGACCGTAAAGACATCGATCTGGCTTCGCTGCGTGCGCGTCTTGAAGAAAGGCGTGCTGACATCCTGGCACATTCAAGCCATTCAGAAGACTATCGAAAACCTGTCGAGCTGGATCAGCAGGCGGTTGGGCGGTTGTCACGCATGGACGCGCTTCAGAACCAGCAGATGCATCTGGAACAGGAACGTCGTCGCAGTGCTGAACTCGACCGTATCGAAAAGACGCTCAAGCGGATGGATGACGACGAATATGGCCATTGTCATAATTGCGGTGAAGACATCGACAAACGGCGTCTGGAATTTGATCCGACCACACCGCTTTGTGTCGAATGTGCAGACAAGGTTCGTCATGTCTGAGATTTGCAGCCGGCTTGATCGCATCAGCGCGGGGAACTGACGTGTCGCAATGCGATCAACGATACCGGCTGTTATCGCGATACCATGTCCTTGGTTTGCTTGTTTTGCTTGTCATATGGGCATGGCAAAGCCCCGCATATGCGCAAGGGACCTGTGCACCGGTAAGGTCGCCCGAAGCAATGCTTGAGTTCAATCACAAGGACCCGATGCTTGACCGTCACCGGTCGGTACGATGGCTGAACAGTCGGGCGGGTGGTGGGTCCCGTTATCTGGTGGCCGGACTGACCGAATACGAAATGCGGGCATCATTTGACATGCGGTTTGAACCGCGCGAAGTCGGGTTTGGGCGGTATTGTCTGGATCCGGTGCGGGTCAGCCCAAAGGTCGATGTCGTCAAACATCTGGTCTATATCGCATCCGAGCTCGAACGCGGGTCATGCGAATATGATGTGGTTTACGCCCACGAAGGCGAACATGTGAAAGTCAACCAAGGCATGGAAGCCGATATTCGCGCCGCCCTTGATGATTTGGTCAATGATGTCGTGGGCAAGGTCAGTGCGATGTTTCCGCTTTCTGCGGATAATGTGCCATCCGCGATCAAGCGGCTGTTGTCGGAATATGGTCGGGATTTCAAGCGCCGGCTGCGCGATATTGACCGACGCCGTCGCGAAGAACAGCGCCAGATCGACACCCCCGAAGAATATCAACGATTGTCCTTGGCCTGCGGTCCGAATTCAGCTTTCCAGACCGTTTTGCAACAAGCCATCCGGTAGTTGGGATGTCACCCAGTCTCGTCAGGTAGGGTGTCGGTTTCATCAAGACCAGCCACTTCCCTGATCCCGTCAAGGTCCAGTCGAAAGACATTGCGTGATAAGAAAGCAAGCAAATCCGCCCGCCTGAAATCAGCGATGATCCGGCTTGCCGTTTCCGTGGTGATACCCAGCATCGCCCCGATATCTTCGCGACCGGGCAGGGTGCAGGTCGCCGTTTCTTCATCATTGAGAAACAGGCAAAGCCGTGCGACCCGTTCGCGCGCCGTGCCCGTCGACATTTGGGTCAGCCAATTATCTGAATCCATAACGGCCTGATGCCAGCGATTGAGAACCTGCTTGTGCAGGCGCGGACTTTCCCGATCAAGCTTTTCAATCACCGCAATCGGGATGCGGCACAGGGCGCTATCCTGAATGGCTTCGGCGTGATGGGTAAAACATTCACTGACCAGGGCCTCGAGACCGATTGTCCCGCCCGGACGCACCAGCCGCACCACCCTTTGCCCACCATCGGGAAGATAATGCACAAGTTTGATCAACCCGCTGCGCAGGGTGAAGATCGATTGTGCCATGTCCCCCGCATTGTAAAGGGTGCCCCGTCTGGGCAAGCTGACATCTTCAACCGGCATATGGACAAGTTTGAAATCCTCGTCCGTCAGATTGTTGAACAAGGCAAATTTCCGCACACCGCAATCACGGCATCGGGCGATGTCTGGACGGAAAATATGGCTTGTCGAATGGTTCACAAACGCCACCCTTTAAAACGGGGCATGGGCCCGGACTGAAATCAGACTGACGGGATCGGGCCAATCAAAATCAGTCTTAAATGTACTGTATCTTGTTGTGAAATCAATCCAGGGCGCGGCAAAACCGATTTGTTCGGTGCTTGGACGTGTCAGGCGTTGGTGTCAAGGGTGACCAGACCCTTTTCAATGGCGTACCGCACGAGCCCGGCCGAGCTGTCGATATCAAGTTTGCGCTTGATGTTACGGCGGTGGGTTTCAACTGTTCGCACACTGATATCGAGTTCGCGGGCAACGTGCTTGTTGCTGGCCCCTTTGGCAAGAAGACGCAAAACGGTTCGTTCGCGCGTCGTCAGCGGCACGCCGTCACTGTTGCTGCCTTCGCCGGCACTGATGCGATCAAAGGTCGAACTGTATGCTTCGCCGCCATTGGCGATGGTTTCAATCGCGCGAACCATGTCGTTGGATGAAACATCCTTAAGGATGAAGCCCTTGGCGCCAGCCTGCTGGGCGGTGCGCAGATATTCCGGGTTTTCATGCATCGACAGAATGACAACCTTGGTATCCGGAAGCGTTTCGCGGAACTTTTCGGCGGCTTCAAGCCCGTTCATGACCGGCATTGAAATATCCATCAATACAACATCGGGGCGCAATTCACCGGCCAGCGACAGGGCTTCGACGCCGTTGCTGGCTTCCCCAATGATGTTGATGTGATCAAAACATTCCAGCCGCGAACGAATGCCATCCATCACAAGCGCATGGTCATCGCACAGCAAGATACGCAACGGGCGGTCATTGGAATAGATTTGATTGGCACTGTTCATTGATCGAAACTTGGTCCTGTCGATGGGTATGGTTGCCAGCCCAGATTAACCGCTGATTCGCCCGTCGGGTAGATCATTCTGGCTGGTGGCGGGAATAAATGCGGTAATTTTGGTTCCGTCATCGGGTTCCGAGCGCACGGAAAGACCACCGCCATGGAACTCCATGCGTTCGCGCATGTTGCGCAATCCGATCCCGGCGCGCGGGTCGCGGTTACGGATATAACGGTTGGTTTCAAAGCCCACACCGTTATCGGTGATGCGCATGACCACGCTGGTGCCTTCGCGCTTGATTGATATCTTGATCACGGTTGCGTCGGCATGGCGTTCAATATTGGTCAGTGTTTCCTGCAAGACCCGATAAAGCGTTGTCTTTTTGGCCATATCAAGCTGGTTGTCGATATTGTCGATCTTGACTTCCATGAGGATGCCCGACCGGTCCTGCAATTCGGCGCACATGCTTTCGATTGCGGGTTTCAGGCCAAGATCATCAAGAACCGCCGGGCGCAAATCACGTGAAATCCGGCGCACTTCGTGAATGGCGTCCTGTAACCGTTTGGCGGCCTTTTCCATCGGTTCAATCGCATTTTCGCGGTTCTGCCCGATCCGCGCGATTGCGGTTTCAACCGAATATTTGACCGATACCAGAATCTGACTGATGCCGTCATGCAGTTCGCGCGACACCCGAAGGCGTTCCTGTTCCTGGACATCGACCACGCGATGGGTCAGTTCCTTGAGCTTGGAATCGGCAAGCTTGCGTTCCGAAAGCGTGACCACAGTTCCGGAAATGCCAACCAGCAAGACCGCAAGAATGGTGACACCGATGATCGAAATTGTGGTTTCGCGGATATGGGTGGAGACCTCTGCCTCGATTTCCGTCACCTGTTCGGCAATGTCGTCGATATAGATGCCGGTCCCGATCATCCAGTCCCATTTATCAAGCATCAGCGAATAGGTGATCTTTTCGGTCGGCTCGCCGGTTGATGGCTTTTCCCAGACATGGCGCATGAAATCGCCACCCTTTTCGGCATTGAATATCAGCCCCTGAATGACCGAATTGCCGTTAATGTCACGCAGGTTCCAATAGGTCCGCCCAACCCGCCATGGTTGGGGTGGTTCAACAAGCGCGGTGCCGTCTCGGTCGTAAATGAAGAAATAGCCGTCCTCGCCATAGGTCAGATCTTCGATAATCGCCTTTACCCGTTCCTTGGAAACAGCATCCAGCGGGCTCGCCACCGAATAGATATGGTCAATCGATGCCATGGCGAGCTCAAGATAACTTTTGAGCTCCTCCTTGCGGGCTTCAAGGATGTTGCGTTCAAAAGTCCTGATTTCGGCTTCGGCCAGTCTTTCGGCCTGCGCAAAGACCAGCCATGAGATGGCCGATGCGGCAAGAACCAGTGGCAAAATGGAAAGCAGCAGGAACTTTAGTCGAAGATTGAGCTTCGGCATGGGCGCGACCGTTCTGGGAATTGGGTGTTTCAGGCGTGGGCGGACAATAACATATCTGTGACAAAAGTCCCCAAAGATCACGGATTTGCACGTCACCGTTCACGTGGAAAGGCGATTTTCGTTCCGCATGGTGAAAAGCGGCTGGCCTTGCTTTTGCGTGATTGGTATTACCAATTCATGAGATCATGCTTTGACAGGGAGAGGGCAATGCGCATATACCAGAACCGACGCCTGCCCACCGGGCGCCAAAAGCTCTGGATGCATTGCACAAGATCTCAGCGTGCAGGCATCTTGTTCCGCCACAAAAGGTATGGCGTTGCAGGCATCCCGCACCGCAGCGCATTCCGGGACCATATCGTGGCGTTTCACTTGGTTTTGGCAGGCGCGCACAGGCACGTTCCTGCCAGGAAAATGTGGTAGGAGCCCGGTGTCAATGACGCGTTCTGCACCTAAGCGTATCCGTAAACTTCTGGTCGCCAACCGTGGCGAAATCGCGATTCGTGTTTTGCGAGCTGCCAACGAACTTGGCATTCGCACCGTTGCGATTTTCTCTGACGAGGACCGGTTCGCCCTTCACCGTTTCAAAGCTGATGAAAGCTATACGGTGGGCAAGGGCAACAAACCCATTCGCGCCTATCTGGATATTGAAGACATTCTGAGGGTGGCACGTGATGCCGACGTGGATGCAATCCACCCCGGATATGGCTTCCTGTCTGAAAATCCGGAATTCGCCGATGCCTGTGCCGAGGCCGGAATTCAGTTTATCGGTCCTGATTCCGATGTCATGCGCACGCTTGGCAACAAGGTGTCTGCACGTAATCTGGCCGAAAGTGCAGGCGTGCCTGTCATGCCGGCATCCAGTGCGCTTCCCGAAGACATGAAGGAAGTCACCCGCATCGCCGAGGAAATCGGCTATCCGCTGATGCTCAAAGCCAGCTGGGGCGGGGGTGGCCGCGGTATGCGGGTCATCGAAAATGGCAAGGACCTTGCCAATCAGGTTCTGGCAGCACGCCGCGAGGCCGAGGCAGCCTTTGGCAATGGCGAAGTGTATTTCGAAAAGCTGATCCGCCGTGCCCGCCACGTTGAAGTTCAGCTTTTGGGCGATACCCACGGTACGTTGGTGCATCTCTATGAGCGCGACTGTTCGGTTCAGCGCCGAAACCAGAAGGTTGTCGAACGTGCACCGGCCCCGTATCTGAATGATGAACAGCGTCAGGAAATCTGTGATGCTGCCATTCGGCTTGGGACAGCGGCAAATTACGTCAATGCCGGTACGGTCGAATTCTTGATGGATGTTGATACATCCAAATTCTATTTCATCGAGGTCAATCCGCGTATTCAGGTCGAACACACCGTGACCGAATGCGTGACCGGCTTCGACCTGGTCAAGGCACAGATCCTGATTGCCCAGGGTGGTCGCATCGGTTTCCCTTCAGAAACCGGTATTCCGTGGCAGGACAAGATCAAGCTGCGTGACCATGCGCTTCAGTGCCGTATCACGACTGAAAACCCGGAAAACAACTTTGTCCCCGATTACGGGATCATCAAGGTTTATCGCGGGGCCAACGGTTTTGGCATTCGTCTGGATGGTGGCACGGCCTATTCCGGGGCGGTGATCACGCCGTTCTATGACAGTATGCTGGAAAAGGTCACCGCATGGGGCAGCACCCCGCGCGAAGCCGTTGACCGTATGGACCGTGCATTGCGCGAATTCCGAATTCGCGGTGTTGCGACCAACCTGGCCTTCCTTGAAAACCTGATCAATCATCCGAAATTCCGCGCGGGTGAATATACCACGCGGTTTATTGATGAAACGCCCGATCTGTTCAAGTTCGTGCGCCGTCGTGACCGCGCAACGCGTTTGCTGCGCTTCATTGGCGAGGTTGCGGTCAATGGCAACCCGGAAGTCGAAGGGCGCGTTGTCCCGACCAATCTGCATGATCCGGTCATGCCGAAATCGATTGATCTGGGTGAAATTCGTCCGGGCACCAAGCAAAAGCTTGATCAATTGGGACCGGAAGGTTTTTCACGCTGGATGAAAGATCAGGAACGAGTCCTGATTACCGATACCACCATGCGTGATGCGCACCAGTCGCTTCTGGCAACGCGTATGCGTACCTATGACATGCTTGAAATTGCGCCATATTATGCGCACGGCCTTCCGGAACTGTTTTCGCTGGAATGCTGGGGCGGGGCGACGTTTGATGTTGCCATGCGCTTCCTGAAAGAAGATCCGTGGGATCGTCTGGTCAAGCTGCGCGAACGGGTGCCAAACATCCTGACCCAGATGTTGCTGCGGGCGTCGAACGCGGTGGGATATACCAACTATCCTGACAATGCGGTGGATTACTTCGTCAAACAGGCGGCCGAACATGGCATGGATGTTTTCCGCGTGTTTGATTCCCTGAACTGGGTTGAAAACATGAAGGTCGCGATGGAATCGGTTCTCAAGACCGATAAACTTTGCGAAGCGACCATTTGTTATACCGGCGACATTTATGACAAGAGTCGCCCGAAATATAACCTTGATTACTATGTGAATATGGCGCGCGAGCTTGAAAAATCTGGTGCGCATATTCTGGGCCTTAAGGATATGGCCGGGGTTATGCGCCCAGCGGCGGCGACCGAGCTGATCAAGGCGCTTAAGGATACGGTCAATATCCCGATCCATTTCCACACCCATGATACCAGCGGCATTTCCGCGGCAACGGTGATTGCGGCGATTGATGCCGGGGTGGATGCGGTTGATGCCGCAATGGATTCCATGTCGGGTCTGACATCGCAGCCAAGCCTGGGGTCGATTGCCAATAACTATATCGGTCAGCCGCGTGATCCGGGGCTCAAGGCCGAGGCACTTAAAGAAGTGTCGACTTATTGGGAACAGGTCCGTCGTTACTATGCCGGCTTTGAAAGCGACATTCGCAGCGGCACGTCCGACGTTTATGTCCATGAAATGCCCGGCGGCCAATATACCAACCTGCGACAGCAGGCCCGTGCATTGGGGATCGAGGATCGCTGGCCCGAAGTGTCGAAGGCCTATGCCGCGGTCAACAAGATGTTTGGTGATGTCGTCAAGGTCACGCCAAGCTCGAAGGTGGTTGGCGATATGGCACTGATGATGGTGACATCGGGCCTGTCCGAGGAAGACGTTCTTGATCCCAAAAAGGATATCGCCTTCCCTGACAGTGTGATTTCGTTCTTCCGCGGTGAAATCGGCCAGCCGGTCGGTGGCTTCCCGCCCGCTCTTCAGCGCAAGGTGCTTAAGGGCGCCGAGGCGCTGACAGATCGTCCGGGCAAGTCATTGCCGCCGATTGATTTCGAGGCCACCCGCAAGGAAATCGAAAAGAAAACGCACCGCAGCAACATCAGCGATGCCGAAGTGGCATCCTATGTGATGTATCCCAAGGTGTTCCTTGATTATGCCGAACATCGCAGTCACCACGCCGATGTATCCATTCTGCCAACACCGGTCTTCTTCTATGGGATGAACCAGAATCAGGAAATCTCGGTTGATCTGGAAAAGGGCAAAACCCTTGTCATCAGATATTTGGCGACGTCCGAATTCGGTGACGAAGAAGGCCATCGCACAGTGTTCTTCGAACTGAATGGTCAACCCCGGACGGTCAAGGTCGCGGACAAGACGCTGGCGGCTTCGGGCAAGGCAAAACCGAAGGCCGAAGACGGCAACAAGCTGCATGTTGCAGCCCCGATGCCCGGTCTTGTGGTCGAGGTGCATGTCGCCGAAGGCCAGAAGGTCAAGTCCGGGGACGTGATGTGTTCACTTGAAGCCATGAAAATGGAAACCGCAGTTCACGCGGAAAAGGACGGTATCGTGGCCAAAATCCACGCACCGGCCGGTACACAGGTCGACAGCAAGGATTTGCTGGTCGAATTGAAGGAGTAACTACCGATGCTTAGGATGCCTGAGCCGAACCAGAACACACTTGCGCGTCGCAAGGACATTATTGCGGCCATGCGTGACATTGTTCCCGCAACCGGCGGCGTAATCGTCGATGAGGATCAGCTCAGGCCCTACGAATGTGACGGGTTGATGGCTTATCGCCAGCTCCCGATGATTGTGGTCCTGCCCGAGAATACCGGGCAGGTCGCAGCCATTCTTAAATATTGTCACGAAAACAAGGTGCGCATTGTCCCGCGCGGGGCCGGTACCGGACTTTCCGGCGGGGCTTTGCCGATGGCTGATGCCATCACGATTTCGATGATGAAGTTCAACCGCGTTCTTGAAATTGACTGGGACAACCGGGCGGCTGTTGTGCAGCCCGGTGTCACCAATCTGGGGATCACCCGCGCTGTCGAACATAAGGGTTTCTATTACGCGCCGGACCCGTCCAGCCAGATTGCCTGTTCGATTGGCGGCAATATCGCCGAAAATTCCGGCGGCGTGCATTGCCTGAAATACGGTTTGACGACCAATAATGTGTTGGGCGTTGAAATGGTCACGATCGAAGGCGAAATCCTGCGCGTCGGCGGCAAGGGCCTGGATCAGGCGGGATATGACCTGCTTGGTCTGATCACCGGATCCGAAGGGTTGCTTGGCATCGTAACCGAGGTCACGGTTCGTATTTTGCGTAAACCCGAAACGGCACGCGCGCTGTTGCTTGGGTTCAATTCATCGGAAGAAGGCGGTAAATGCGTGGCCGCCATCATTGCCGCCGGCATCATTCCGGGCGGCCTTGAGATGATGGATGCCCCGGCGATCAAGGCGACCGAGGATTTCGTCCATGCGGGATATCCGCTGGATGTGGAGGCATTGCTTCTGGTCGAGCTGGATGGACCCCAGGTCGAAGTTGATTACCTGATTGATCGGGTCGGCAAGATCGCGACCGATTGTGGCGCGATCTATTCACGAATTTCCGAGAATGAGGAAGAAAGGCTTCTGTTCTGGTCGGGGCGCAAGAATGCCTTTCCGGCCATCGGGCGCATTTCCCCCGATTATATGTGTATGGACGGCACAATCCCGCGCGGCCGTCTGGCCGAAGTCCTGACCGGGATGCAGGAATTGTCCAAGCGACACGGTCTTGGCGTTGCCAATGTCTTTCATGCCGGTGATGGCAATTTGCATCCGCTGATCATGTTTGATGCCAACAAGGCCGGCGATCTTGAAAAGGCCGAGGCATTCGGTGCCGACATCCTGAAACTGTGTGTCGAGGTTGGCGGCGTGCTGTCTGGCGAACATGGCATCGGCGTCGAAAAACGTGATCTGATGGGCGAAATGTTCACCCAAGACGACATGATGCATCAGGAACGGATCAAGATGGCCTTTGACGAGGATCAGCTTCTTAATCCGGGCAAGGTATTCCCGACCTTGCATGGCTGTGGCGAGCTCAAGACACTTCATGCCAAGGCCGTTGCAGACAAATTCCCGGATATCCCGCGCTTCTAGGTCGGAATTCTAACAAGACCGTCGATCACAAGACGCAACAATAAAGCCAAATATCAGCATGTCGTTTCCCGCAAATCCGGCATGTCTGGTTCAGGAGAGGAAAAGAGAGACCGCCATGGCGGAAATTTTGACACCCACCACCCCGGAACAACTGCGCGATGCGGTTGGCTGGGCGCTTGGTTCCCGGACCCCGCTTGAAATCATCGGATCTGGATCAAAACGCGCGTATGGACATGTCGTGAAGACCAACGCGGTGCTTGATTGTTCGAAATTGTCCGGAATTCTGTTTTATGAGCCCGAAGAATTGGTGATATCGGCCCATGCCGGGACGCCATTGGCCGATATCAAGGCTGCTTTGGCAGAAAAGAACCAGCAATTCCATTTTGAACCCGGAAACTTTCCGGAGCTTCTTGGCGGCGGGAACGCGCCGGATGCCGGAACGATCGGCGGGCTTGTTGCATGTAACCTTGCGGGACCGCGCCGGATCAAGGTCGGGTCGGCCCGAGATCATCTTTTGGGTTTCCAGGCCGTGTCAGGCCGTGCCGAAGATTTCAAATCGGGTGGCCGGGTGATGAAAAACGTTACCGGTTTTGATTTGTCCAAACTGATGTCGGGATCGTTCGGAACGCTTGGTGTCATGCATACCGTGACCTTGAAGGTCATGCCCTGCGACGAACAGTCGGCAACCGTTATCGTTGCCTGTGATGATCCGAAAAAGGCAGGCAAGGCAATGACCGCCGCAATGGGGAGCGAGAACGAAGTTTCCGGTGCGGCCTGGATTTCGGCGGCTGATATCGCCGGGCTTGAAATTCCGGTGGCTTCTGAATTCGGGTCGGGGCTTGTTGTCTTGCGGGTCGAAGGACCAAAGCCATCCGTTGCCTGGCGGGCCGAGGCGCTTTGCAAGGCGCTGGCATCTTTTGGTGAAACCCATGAGCTGGCTGACAGCTACAGCCACCGTGTCTGGCAATATGTTGCCGATGTAAGACCGTTTGTGGAAACGTCAGGGGCGGCAAGCCTTTTGTGGCGGGTGTCGGTCCCACCGGCAATCGGCGGTGATGTGTGCGCGCAGTTGCAAGATGTCACGGGCGGTCGGGCAATGATGGATTGGGCCGGTGGTTTGATCTGGTTGGCGCTTGATGATGCCGACGCGATGGCAAACCGGATTCGCGAGATTGCAGAAATGGCAGGCGGACAGGCCAATCTGGTCCGGGCCCCTGAAAGGATGCGTGAAACAGTGCCTGTGTTCCATCCAGAAAGTCCTGCACTTGCGCGCATCAACGCCAAGATCAAAGAAAACTTTGATCCGGAAGGCATCCTTAATCCGGGACGATTGATGCCCGGCACCCAGATTGCGGAGGGCGCGTAATGCAGACGAATTTCAGCACCGCCCAACTCGAAAATCCGATGTTTGCCGAAAGCGAACAGATTTTGCGCAAATGTGTGCATTGCGGCTTTTGTACTGCGACCTGCCCGACTTTTGTGACGTTGGGGGATGAACTCGACAGTCCGCGTGGGCGTATTTATCTGATCAAGGACATGCTGGAAAATGACAAGCCGGCAACGGATCGGGTTGTAAAACATCTGGACCGTTGTCTGTCATGTCTGTCCTGTACCAGCACCTGCCCGTCGGGTGTTGACTACATGCATCTGATCGACAACGCGCGGGCCCACATCGAAGAAACCTATGAACGTCCGCTTGGCGATCGTCTGTTGCGCAAACTGCTTGCGTTTGTCGTGCCCAACCCGACCCTGTTCCGGTTGTCGATGATCGGGGCAAAAATGGCGGCACCTTTTGCACGCCTGATGCCGGGGCGTCTTAAGGGTATGGTGAAAATGGGCGCGCGCAACATGGCCCCGCCCAGCTGGGTGGACAAACCGCAAATCATTCCGGCCATCGGTCCGCGCAAGGGACGGGTGGCAATTTTGACGGGATGTGCCCAGCAGGTTCTTGAAACGGAAATCAACGAATCGACGGTTCGTCTATTGACCCGGCTTGGGATCGAAGTTGTGGTCGCCAAGGGTGCGGGCTGTTGCGGGTCGCTTGTCCATCACATGGGCAAGGAAGAAAAATCCCACCATCAGGCCAAAGGCAATATTGATGCCTGGTGTGCCGAAATTGACGGCGAGGGGCTTGATGCCATTGTCATTACCGCATCTGGTTGCGGCACCACGGTCAAGGATTACGGGCATATGTTGCGCAATGATGCTGCCTATGCGCAAAAGGCCGCCACGGTGTCTGCCTTGGCCAAGGATGTCACCGAATATCTTGCCGGGCTTGATATCGAAGACAATGTGTTTGCCAACGCCACACATGGTGGTCCGCGCGTTGCCTATCATTCCGCCTGTTCGATGCAGCATGGCCAAAAGATCACACGACCGCCACGCGATCTTTTGAAAATGGCCGGGTATGAGGTGCTTGAAATTGCCGAAGGCCATTTGTGCTGTGGCTCGGCCGGTGTCTATAACCTGTTGCAGCCCGAAATCGCGGGCAAACTCCAGGAACGCAAACGCGGCAATATTCGCGCGACCCAACCTGATCTGGTGGCAACGGGCAATATTGGCTGCATGGTTCAGATTGAAACTGACGACCTTAAGGTCATTCATACTGTGCAGCTGCTTGACTGGGCGGCAGGTGGGCCGGTGCCCGAAAAGCTGCGCGACCGGATCGGCGCAGCAAGCCTGGCGTCCTGACCCTGGTCCGGATGCTGCGGGGAAAACGTCCCTGCGCCAGCACTATAAGAAGGCGAAATATAAAAAGACGGCGGGGAATCCCGCCGTCTTTTTTGTACTTAAGGATCGCAATGCGCGATCACGAACTGGTCAATTGGCGTGTGGGTCGGTTAATGCCGGCTCAGGATTCTTCCTTGCCCAAAAGGCTTTGTGCGATGCCTTCGGCGGCTGATCCTTCGTTGCCGTCTTCGGCATATGCCGCGGTCTTGTCGCGAATCCACTGTATTGCGGCGGCATCGTCAATTTCGACCTTTTGCGCGACAAGCGCCAGAATCGCCTCGATCGCCAGAACGTGGGATGCCACGTTATTTACTGCGACATGCAGATCATCGATATGCCGGGATGCTGCTTCGGACATTTCGCCGAGTTCCCCTGACAGTTTCTGGATCAGTTCCTGAATCTCGTCGATCGATGCGTTGCTCATGTCGTTCTCCTGATGATGCCGCCCGGTCGTGCGAGCGGCGTTTAACTGTCCCTGATGCACAGTTGCGTGGATTGCCTGTCATGTAAAGAGGGCGCTGGGATTATTCCTGAACCGTGTGGCCGCATCTTTGCCCGATCCGCCGGAACCATCAAATGTGACAGTTTTTGTTACAGTGTGTCGCCAATTGGCCCGCCAAGGCAGAAAATCGGTCGAATTTGACGTGATTTCTGCCGGGCCGTGATTCTTTTATATCATTGATATTTATCGATAAATCACGGCGTTTTTACTGCTCTGATACGTTGTCACATAACGTTAACAAAAGCGACACAATACCGTAAGCACCCAGCGTTAGAGTCCGCCTCGCAGATCGTTGCACCGTTCCGAAGTGGAACAACCATTGGGGAATATACCATGAAGAAGACTCTTGCTGTTGCGGCGCTGATGAGCGTTGCCTTTGCTGGCGCTGCCCAGGCACGTGACCAGATTCGTATCGTTGGTTCGTCCACCGTTTTCCCGTTTGCAACCGCAGTTGCAGAAGAATTCGGTAAAACCACCTCGTTCAAAACCCCGGTTATTGAATCGACCGGTTCTGGCGGTGGTTTGAAGCTGTTCTGTGCAGGTGTTGGCGAACAGCACCCGGACATCACCAACGCTTCGCGTCGCATCAAGAAGTCCGAAGTTGAAACTTGTGCAAAGAACGGCATCTCCGAAGTTACCGAAGTTAAAGTCGGTTACGACGGTATCGTTCTGTCGAACTCGAACGAAGCACCTGAAATCGATCTGACCAAAGAACAGATCTTCCTGGCGCTTGCCAAAACCGTTCCGTCCAAAGACGGCAAGTCGCTTGTAGACAACTTCTACAGCACCTGGTCGGAAATCGATCCGAGCCTGCCGGACGTTAAAATCGAAGTTCTCGGCCCGCCGCCGACCTCCGGTACCCGTGATGCCTTCACCGAGCTGGTACTCGAAGAAGCTTGCGATGCCTTCCCGGCGATTGCTGCTCTGAAAGACAGCAACAAAGACCAGCACAAAGCAGTTTGCGCAGGCGTTCGTGAAGACGGTGCCTATGTTGAAGCTGGTGAGAACGACAACCTGATCGTTCAGAAGCTTGAAGCAAACCACGATGCGCTTGGCATCTTCGGTTTCTCCTTCCTCGACCAGAATGGCGACAAGCTTCAGGGTTCGAAAATCGAAGGCGTTTCGCCGACCTTCGAAGCCATCTCGGCTGGTGACTATCCGGTTTCGCGTTCGCTTTACTTCTACGTAAAGAACGCACACGTCGGCACCATCCCGGGTATGAAAGAATACCTCGCAGAATTCACCTCTGACAAAGCATTCGGTGACGAAGGTTACCTTGCTGACCGCGGTCTGATCCCGATGGATGCCGCCGAGCGTGAAGCTGTACGCAACGCTGCGATGAACCTTTCGCCGCTGAGCATGTAACGCGATCTTTCAACCGATGGCGGCTAATGCTGCCATCGGTTTCTTTGTTTCCAGGCTTGATTAATTTATTGTTTTTGTCCTATTGGCCTCTCATCTGATTACTACAGGCTCACCTGGCAAACGGATTTAACGTAATGTCCCTGTCTTTCCTGTTGCTCGCGGTTGCTGCACTTTGTGCATTGTCCTTCTATTTCGGGCGCCAGCGGGCCGTTGCCCTTTCGGGTGGACGCTACAGCAATCTTCATTCTCTTCCGGCTCATTACGGGACATATGTTGCCCTGTGGTGCGGCCTTCCTGCTTTGCTGTTGCTGTTCGTCTGGCACACGTTCCAGGGATCGGTCATCGAAGCGATGATCATTGCCGATCTGCCTGCAGAAATCACATCAGACAGCGGTCAGCTGTCGCTCGCACTCAACAGCATTTCGTTGATTGCGGCGGGGAATGGTCAGCATCTGACTGTTTCACCCGAAGTTGTCGATGCCGGTCGCCGTCTTGCGAATTTGCAATCGATTGCCAACGCAGCACTGATTGTCGTGATGCTGTGTGGTGCGGTTATCGGGGTTTCGCTTTCCTATCGCAAAATTTCGCCGGAACTGCGCGCACGTAACAATGTCGAACGCATTTCGCGCTGGGTGATGATTGCCTGTTCGGCGATTGCAATCCTGTCGACGGTCGGAATTGTGTTTTCGCTTCTGTTTGAAGCACTGCACTTCTTTAGCAAGATCAACCCGCTTGAATTCCTGTTCGGTCTGGAATGGAGCCCGCAGACGGCCATTCGCGCCGACCAGGTCGCATCCGAAGGCGCATTCGGTGCCATTCCGCTGTTTGTCGGTACGCTCCTGATTACCGTGATTGCAATGTGTGTTGCGGTTCCGGTCGGTTTGTTCTCGGCCATTTATATGGGGGAATATGCATCCCCGAAATTCCGTGCGGTTGCCAAACCGGCACTGGAAATTCTGGCTGGTGTGCCGACCGTTGTTTACGGCTTTTTCGCAGCCCTTACGGTTGCGCCGTTCCTGCGTAACAATGGTGCGATCCTTGGTCTTGATGTCAGTTCGGAAAGCGCGCTGGCGGCGGGGCTTGTCATGGGGGTCATGATCATCCCGTTCGTATCGTCACTTTCGGATGATGTGATGTCACAGGTGCCCAAATCGCTGCGTGACGGGTCGTATGGTTTGGGCGCAACCAAATCCGAAACCATCCGCCACGTGATTTTCCCGGCGGCTTTGCCCGGGATTGTCGGTGCGGTGCTTCTGGCTGTGTCGCGCGCAATTGGTGAAACGATGATCGTGGTGATGGCCGCAGGTCTTGCTGCCAACATGACGGTCAATCCGCTTCAGGCCGTGACGACTGTGACTGTGCAGATTGTTACTCTTCTGGTCGGCGACCAGGAATTTGACAGTGCGAAAACCCTCTCAGCCTTTGCGTTGGGGCTGGTTCTTTTCCTTGTCACCTTGGGCTTGAACGTATTTGCCCTTAAGGTAGTTCAGAAGTATCGCGAGAAATATGACTGATATGGCATCCCTTATGGAAGACAGAGCCGCAGCAAAGGTGATTTCGGACAAAATGCACAAGCCCGTAGACTGGGACAGCCCGAAGATCGCACGTAACATCAAAAAGCGTTACGCAGCTGAGCGTCGTTTTAAAATCTATGGACTAAGCGCGATCGGTGTTGCGCTTCTGGCCTTGTTTGTTCTGGGTTTCTCTATTGTCTCCAAAGGCTATAGCGCATTCTTCCAGACCTACATTCAGCTTGAAGTTCACTTTGATCCGGCGGAAATCGATCCGGACAGGACGGGTGATCCGGCCGTTATCGGCAAGGCCAACTTTGACGGCCTGATCAAGAAGTCCCTGCGTGAACGGTTCCCCGAAGTAACCAGCCGCCGCGATCGCCGTGATCTGTATGGCATCGTGTCAGGTGGTGCGTCCTATGATCTGCGTGAACGGGTTATGGAAAACCCGAACCTGATCGGGCAGACTCGCAAGATCTGGCTGATTTCCGGTGACGATTTCGACATGCTCAACAAAGGTTATATCGATGCCGAAGTTGATGAAAGCAGCCGTCGTCTCAATGACCAGGAAATCGGATGGTACAATGCGCTGGTCGAAGACGGTGCGGTCGAAAAGCAGTTCCATGCGCGCTTCTTTACCAGTGGCGACTCCCGCGAGCCGGAACTTGCCGGTATCTGGGGGGCGGCTGTCGGGTCTTTCTATACCCTGCTTGTGACCTTGGCCCTGTCCTTCCCGATCGGGGTTCTTGCGGCGGTCTATCTTGAGGAATTCGCACCGAAGAACCGGTTCACGACAATTGTCGAAGTCAATATCAACAACCTTGCTGCCGTGCCGTCGATTGTGTTCGGTCTGCTTGGTCTTGAGGTCTATCTCAATGTCATGCATCTGCCGCGTTCGGCCCCGGTTGTTGGTGGTTTGACGCTGGCTCTTATGACATTGCCGACCATCATCATTGCGTCGCGTGCAGCGATCAAGGCGGTTCCCCCGTCAATCCGCCAGGCGGCCCTTGGTCTTGGTGCCTCGCCGGTTCAGACCGTAACCCACCATGTGCTGCCGCTGGCGATGCCGGGCATTCTGACCGGGACGATCATTGGGATGGCACAGGCACTTGGTGAAACGGCACCGCTTTTGATGATCGGCATGGTTGCCTTCATCGTTGATATCCCGGGTGGTGCACTTGATCCGGCAACGGTTCTGCCGGTCCAGATCTATCTGTGGGCAGACAGCCCGGAACGTGCCTTTGTCGAGAAAACCTCGGCAGCGATTATGGTGTTGCTGGCCTTCCTGATCCTGATGAATGGACTGGCTGTGTATCTGCGCAAAAAATTTGAACGGAAGTGGTAAAATGGCTGCTGTATCCCAGAGCGCAATGACGGCAGAGCCGTCGGTCGCAAGCCCGAAAATGACGGCACGTGACCTTAATCTTTTCTATAGCGACAACCAGGCGCTGTTCGATGTCAATCTGGATATCGTCGAACGTCAGGTTACCGCTTTGATCGGCCCGTCGGGTTGTGGCAAGTCGACCTTCCTGCGGTGCATGAACCGCATGAACGACACGATTGATGGTGTGACCATCAATGGCAAGGTGACCCTTGATGGCCGCGATATCTATGACAAGCGGATCGACGTTGTTCAGCTGCGCGCACGTATCGGGATGGTGTTCCAGAAACCGAACCCGTTCCCGAAATCGATCTATGACAACGTGGCCTATGGCCCGCGCATTCATGGTCTGGTCAATTCGCGTGACGAACTTGATGAAATTGTCATGACCTCGCTTGAGCGTGCTGGTCTTCTCAAGGAAGTCAAAGATCGCCTGCAATCGCCCGCTACCGGTCTTTCGGGTGGTCAGCAGCAGCGTCTTTGCATCGCACGTGCGGTCGCGGTCAGCCCGGAAGTCATTCTGATGGACGAGCCGTGCTCGGCACTTGATCCGATTGCAACGGCAAAGGTCGAAGAGCTGATTGACGAACTGCGTTCGAACTACACGATCGTGATCGTGACGCACTCCATGCAGCAGGCTGCGCGTGTATCGCAGCGGACCGCATTTTTCCACCTTGGCAAGCTGGTAGAAGTTGGTGAAACCGATCAGATCTTCACCAACCCGAAAGACGACCGCACCAAGGGTTACATTACCGGTCGCTTTGGTTAAGCGATACGAGGAGAACGCATAAATGGCTGACGACAAAACACATATCGTGAGTTCGTTCGACGAGGAACTGACCCGTCTGAACAACATCATCTCGCAGATGGGCGGGCTTGCAGAAAGTCAGCTGATCTCTGCGATCCGCTCTATTGTAAAGCGTGACTCGGAACTGGCTGAAAAAGTCATTCTTTCAGACCATCGTATTGATGTTCTCGAACAGGAAGTGCAGGACTTTGCGGTCCGTCTTCTGGCCCTGCGCCAGCCGATGGCTGATGACCTGCGTCAGGTCGTGACGGCGCTTAAGCTGTCCAATGATCTTGAGCGTATTGGTGATTTGGCCAAGAACATTGCCAAACGTGCCCAGGTCCTGAACCAGATCCCGCCGATCCGTCCGGTCCAGGTGATCCCGAACATGGGCAAGCTTGCCCAGGAAATCATCAAGGATGTTCTCGACGCCTATATCGAAGGTGACGCAGAAAAGGCGGAACGTGTCTGGGCGCGCGATCAGGAAGTCGATGACATGTACAATTCGCTGTTCCGCGAATTGCTGACCTACATGATGGAAGATCCGCGCAACATTACGGCATCGACCCACATGCTGTTCATCGCCAAGAACATCGAACGTATTGGCGATCATGCCACCAATATCGCCGAAACGATCTATTACCGGATCAAGGGCGAAGACCTGCCGGCAATCGACCGGCCAAAAAATGATGCAGCGAACTTTGCTGTTGTCGAACCGAATGAGTGACACTGGAGCATAGGAAGATGGACCCAACGGTTCTTATCGTCGAGGACGAAGCTGCAATCGTAACCATGTTGCGCTACAACCTCGAACGTGAGGGGATGCAGGTTGTCGAAGCCGGTGACGGTGACGAAGCGTTGAAAATTCTTGCTGAAACGCATGTTGATCTTGTCCTTCTGGACTGGATGTTGCCGGTCATGTCGGGGATCGAGGTTTGCCGTCAGATCCGCCGCAAGCCCGAAAGCCGCGATTTGCCGGTCATCATGGTGACTGCGCGCGGCGAAGAAGGGGATCGCATTCGCGGCCTTGATACCGGTGCTGATGACTATGTCACCAAACCGTTCGCGATTGGCGAATTGCTGGCACGTATTCGCGCACTTCTGCGCCGATCCGGTCCGGCGCAACCACAAGGGCAGTTGGTCTATTCCGATATCGAAATGGATCTTGCCGCCCATCGCGTCAGCCGCAATGGCAAGGCCATCCACCTTGGTCCGACCGAATTTCGTCTTCTGCGCTACTTCCTTGAACATCCGGGGCGTGTTTTCTCCCGCGAGCAGCTTTTGAATGCTGTTTGGGGACCGAACATTTATGTCGAAACCCGTACGGTTGATGTGCATATCCGCCGCCTGCGCAAGGCCCTGAATGATGTCAAAGGTACCCGCGATATCATCCGGACGGTCCGGGCAGCCGGCTATGCGCTGGACTCGGAAACTGCGGCCTGATTGATCCGGTCACAAGGCCGGACTGCGGGCTCGTCAGAAAAAATCCTGACAATCAGATCAAACAAAACCCCCGTTGCTTCAGGCCGCGGGGGGTTTGCATTTAGCTGTCTTTAGCTTTGCCGCGTGTGGTGCGGCCTGACCGGGATGTTGCCGGCTTGTCTGATGGCGCTGTCTTTGTCGCCGGTTTGCGGGGCGCTGCTTTTTTGCCCGATGTGGTTTTGCCCGATGTGGTTTTGCCCGACGTGGTTTTGGTCGCGGCGGGTTTTGTTGCAACCTTGCGCCCGGTTGTTTTCTTTGGCGTGGCACGCGACGCAGGTTTCTTTGCCGTCGGTTTGGGTTTTGCGGTTTGCGCAGCCGTGCCGGATGCCCTTGTTGTTTTCGCGGTCGCCGGGGATGCAGATGCCGTGGATGCAGGTGCCGCAGATGGTGTTGTCGCTGGTGCGACTTCTGATGCCGGTGCTGCTTGTGCCGGTTCCGGGGCTTTTTTACGCTGAGTCCTTGGCGCCAGTTCGTTCATCAACAGCATGTCGGCGCGCCGGAACTTGGCGATTTCGGCATCAATGTCTTCTTGTGGCACGTCACAGGCCGACAGCACATGATCCGAAAGCCGAAGGCCGGTTTCCAGTACTTCGGGAATTGCCGCATCGGCCCCGCTGCGCGACAGCGGACCAATATGGGTGATGTCTTGGGCGCGGGCAAAGATCTTGAGATGCGGATAATGCTGACGTAACAGCGCAACGGTCTTTTCGGTTGCATGCGGGTTACCCATGGCAACAACCGCAATGCGCGCTTCATCGGTGTGGGCGGCGCGGAATGTTTCCGGGCGCGATCCATCGGCAAAGAATACGGGAAGTCCCTCTGCACGGCCGCGCGATACCTGTTGGGCATCACTGTCGAGAACAATGAACGGAATATCTCGGGTTTTCAAAAGACGCGCCAGAACCCGGCCAACACGCCCGCTGCCAATGACCAGCACATGCTGGTGGATGCCTTCGGTTTCATCCGATATCGGGCCAAGCTGGTCGTCTTCCTTGGGATGGAGCTTTTCCTCGATCCGGTGGCCAAGATTGATCAGGGTCGGTGTCAATGCCATCGACAAGGCAACCACCGGGATCAGCATCGCGGCAAGATCACGCGGAATTGCACCATTCTGGGCCGCCAGTGCAAACATGACGAATGCAAATTCACCGCCTGCTGCCAGGCTCATCGCAACACGAAGGGCCGAACCCCGTTCAAACCGGATCGCCCAGGACAAGACAAACAGAACGGCCGTCTTGATGACAAGCAATGCAATCAGCCACAGCAGCACACTGCCAAATTGTTCATAGACAACATTGGCGTTGACCGACATCCCGACCGACATAAAGAACAGCGACAGGAAAACGCCACGGAATGGCGCGATATCGGCTTCGATCTGATGACGGAATTCGGTTTCGGCCAGCATCACACCGGCAATGAACGCGCCAAGTGCCATCGAAAGTCCGGAAACTTCCGTCAGGGTGCTGGCAGCAAGAACAACGAACAGGGTGCCAATCGCAAACAGTTCCGGGTTTTTAAGCGACGCGATATAGCGAAACAGATGCGGCAAAAGATACCGTCCTGCGACCAGAAGCAGGGCGACAGAACCGAAGCCAAGAAGAATACTGATCCACGGGCTGGTTTCGGTACCGGCATTGCCCGCCGCCTGAACCATGATCAGGAACGGACCAACCGCCACGTCCTGGACCAGAAGGATTGCAAGGGCGGCCCGCCCGAAACGGGTATTGAGCTGCCGATCGTCAGACAACTGTTTAAGGATGATCGCGGTTGATGACAGTGCCAGCGCACCGGCAATAACAAGGGATGCCGCCAATGGCAGATCAAGCAGCGCCAGAACGCCCATGATCGCAACCATTGAAACCAGGATCTGCAACAGGCCGAGCGCCGCAAACCGCCCGCCAATGACGCGCAATCGTTCGCGCGAAAGTTCAAGCCCGATCATGAACAGCAGGAAGACGACCCCCAGTTCGGCAACTGTGGAAATGTCTTCGCGTTCGGTAATCAGTCCAAACCCGAATGGCCCGATGCAAAATCCGCCGATCAGAAAACCGATAATCGAATTGGCGCGCAAACGATGCGCGATGGGTACTGCAACCACAGCCGCAGCAAGGATCAGGAACAGCTCGAACAGAACGCTGTGATGCATGGTCAGAATCGATCCGGCAAAGCAGATAAATATTTGAAAACAACGAGATGATCAGGATAGCGGAATTGAACGGTATCGTCCTGTGGAAAATTGACGATGCCAAAGCAATTAACCCGTACCGGTTTGATCTGTTTCAAGGCTTGTCTTGTTGGTTTGACCTAATGCGCCGGGCGGGGAATTCAATTGTGTGCTGTGAAAATTGTCATGCCCTGATGGCTTGCCAATCCCGGTGCCAGATGCCATGTTCCGCGGGCCTGATCAGGTCCATATAATTGACACCCAATAAGAGCAAACGCGTCTTGGAACAGCTTATCCCCTATCTTCAGATTATCGCCGGTCTTGTCCTGTTGACGGCTGGTGGCGAATTTATCGTGCGTGGTGCCGTTGGATTGGCTCTTTTGCTTGGGGTGTCAAAAGTAATTGTCGGTTTGACGATCGTTGCGGCCGGTACATCGGCGCCGGAATTTGTCGTGTCATTGAACGCATCGCTCAAAGGAACGGCCGATATTGCGATGGGCAATGTGGTCGGTTCCAATATTGCCAATATCCTGCTGATCCTCGGTGCGGTTGCGGTGCTTAAACCGGTTGCGGCAGGACGCATCACGGTTGTTCGCGATGGCGGCACCATGCTGCTGGGCACCGTTTTGTTCATCGCACTTTGCATGTTCGGGGCGATTGACCGGTGGGCCGGGGCCCTGATGCTGTGTGTGTTGGCGGCTATCTGGTACTTCACCTACAAGCATGACAAAAACATGCCCAGCGAAGCCAGCCATCTGCATGAAGAAGAAGTCGATGAAGTCGGCGAGGTGCCCAAAGGCTGGGCCAAGCCGCTTGTGGCGACCCTGATCGGGATTGTCGCACTGATGTTCGGGGCGGAATGGCTTGTTGACGGTGGCGTTGCCGTTGCCCGGCAGTTCGGTGTTTCCGAGGCCGTTATCGGATTGACGCTGGTCGCATTCGGAACATCATTGCCCGAACTTGCGGCATCTGTGGTCGCGGCATTCCGTGGTCATTCAGATGTTGCGCTTGGCAACGTGCTGGGCTCGAACCTTTTGAACCTTCTGGTGATTATTGGCGGGGTATCGCTTATTGCGCCAATTCCGGTGCCGGAACAGATTTTGAATTCCGATTTGTGGATCATGCTGGCGGTAACTGTCGGGTTGCTTGCTGTTGCCTATGCGTTTCGCAAAATTTCGCGCATTACCGGAAGTGCATTTGTGATTGCCTATTTGGTTTATGTCTTCCAACTTGTAGCAGCCTGAAAACCGGCTTGGTTGAATTGACAGACGCATAAAGGGATCCGCAGAAAATGACTGCACAGGTGCCCAAAACCGTTTTGATTACAGGTGCGGCAAAACGCATCGGTCGGGCCCTGTCGCTTGATCTCGCGCGAAATGGCTATGACATCGCGCTGCACTGTCATCATTCGCGCAAGGATGCCGAAAGCCTGGCCGAGGAAATCCGTGCATTTGGCCAACGCGCCTGTGTGATTTCCGCCGATCTCGCCAGCGAAGAAGACACCCACCGGATTGTGCGCGAAGCACAGGCGGCCTTGGGGCCGATTGCGGTTCTGATCAATAATGCGTCGACATTTGAATATGATGACATTCAGTCGGCCACCCGCGAAAGCTGGGACCTTCATATGGAGGCCAATCTGCGGGCGCCGTTTGTTCTGTCACAGGAATTCGCCAAACGCCTGCCCGACGATGTCAAAGGCCTGATCGTCAACATTATCGATCAGCGGGTCTGGAATCTGAACCCGCATTTCGTGACCTATACATTGTCAAAGGCCGGGTTGTGGACCTTGACCCAGACCCTTGCACTGGCATTGGCACCGAAAATTCGTGTTAATGCGATCGGGCCAGGGCCGGCTTTGCCTAGTAGCCGACAAACACAGGACATTTTCGATCAGCAGTGCGAGAAAACCCCGCTTAAAGTCGGGACAAACCCGCAAGAGATTTGCGACGCGGTTCGATTTTTCCTTGCCGCGCCTGCCATCACCGGGCAAATGTTAGCCCTTGACGGCGGGCAGCACCTTGATTGGGCGCCCAGTGGCAATAATGACAAGCCAATCGAATGATGTCAGGCATGATGGTCTGACATCGGCCGGACGGGGAGGGCAGCACAAGGCGCCCATACCCAAAAGCAGCACAAGGAAGACCCGACTATGACCGCAGGCCTGAAACAGGATGCCAAAATTACGACATTGCCTTTTGCCGATCTGCCCCATGCAGACCGGGCCGGCAGCCTGCGCCGTGTCTTTGTGCGCGATATGGTCATTCATACCTCGATCGGTGTTTATGACCATGAAAAGGAAGCCCCGCAACGGGTCCGGATCAATCTTGATCTGGCAGTCCTCGAAGGGGACGGGGTTCAGAATGACGATATCACCACGGTCCTGAGCTACGAGGATCTTGTGGTTGGGACCCGACGCATCTGCCAGGATGGTCATGTGAACCTTGTGGAAACCCTTGGGGAAAAACTTGCGGATATGTGCCTTGCTGATCCGCGCGTGCGCAAGGTGATCGTCCGGGTTGAAAAGCTCGACGTTTTTGAAGACGTCTCGGCGGTCGGGGTCGAAATCGAACGGCACAATATCGCGCGTTGATTTACGCCCGATTTCGTTAAAAAATTTACTTTTTCAAACCGGCGGGTCAAGGGACTCTGTGATTCCCTTGGGGCGAATCGCAGCAGTCCTTATGCACAAGCATTTGGCGAGATGGAATCAAAGGAAAATATTCGATTTTTACGGCTGTATTACCGAATAATTTCATGTTGACAGTTATTTTTGATATATAAATCAATTACTTAACTGTTTTGCTCAATATTTGGGCACTTCACAGAAAGTTAAGACTCTCAAGGGGTGCAGGAAGAAGCCCCCCTATTACCCACATAGTTATCCACAGTCTTGGTGGACATCTTTTTTCCGCCACGATTCCCTGACGCGGTGTTGCGATGTTAATCTTTTCGGCTATGTTCCAAAGCCCGGCCAAAGTTGTGACGGCCGTCACAACTTTGGATGTATTTGTCTGATTGCGGAGTGCCTTTATGAAGCCTGATGCCCCCTCCGAAAACCCGAACGGGGAAGCTGCCCCGGGACGGGAAATCGGTTTGTCCCTTGAAGGTGACGAGAATCGGGGCGGGGCCGCGCGTGGTGTCGAGGCAATCAAATACGCCCTGAAAACCATGCCGGGTGCACCGGGCGTTTACCGGATGCTCGATGACAAGGACCGGGTTCTTTATGTCGGCAAGGCCAAGAACCTTAAAAAGCGCGTGGTGGCCTATACCCGCATCATGCAATTGCCGATCCGGATTGCCCGTATGGTCGCGCAGACGGTCCGGATGGAAATCATCACCACCCATACCGAGGCCGAAGCCCTTCTTCTTGAATCTAACCTGATCAAGAAACTCAAGCCGCGTTACAACATTCTTTTGCGGGATGACAAAAGCTTTCCCTATATCCTGATCACCGAAGATCATGATTACCCGCGCATCGTCAAACATCGCGGGGCACGCGCCAAGGATGGCAGCTGTTTTGGGCCTTTTGCGTCTGCCTGGGCGGTGAACAATACGATCAACCATTTGCAGCGCGCATTCCTGTTGCGATCCTGTACCGATGCGGTTTTCTCGAACCGGTCGCGCCCGTGTTTGCTGTATCAAATCAAACGGTGTGCGGCACCCTGTGTGGATCGGATATCCAAGCCGGAATATGACGGGCTTGTTGATATCTGCCGTGACTTCCTGACCGGCCGCAGCCAGAAAATCCTCAAGCAGCTTGAAGCTGATATGATGGCCGCGTCCGAGCGCATGGAATTCGAACAGGCCGCGATGTATCGCGACCGCATCCGGGCATTGAGCCAGATCAGATCGCACCAAGACATCAATCTTGAAGGCGTCGAAGAAGCCGACGTCATCGCCCTTCATCAGGAAGGCGGACAAAGCTGTGTGCAGGTGTTCTTTTTCCGGTCTGGATCAAACTATGGCAACCGGTCCTATTTTCCGCGCCATGAACAGTCTGCGGAAATTCCCGAAATCCTGTCGGCCTTTGTCGGGCAGTTCTATGCCGATAAGCCCGCGCCCAAACAGATTTTCCTGTCTCATGAGATCGAAGGTCAGGAATTGGTCGAAAATGCACTGGGCATCAATAACAACCGCAAGATCGAGTTGCAGGTGCCCAAACGGGGCGGCAAACGCAAACTGGTCGAGCATGCCCTGACCAACGCCAAGGATGCGCTGGGGCGGCGTCTTGCCGAAAGTGCGACACAGCGCAAGCTGCTTGAAGACCTTGCTGACAAGCTTGATCTGGAAAGCACGCCCGAACGGATCGAGGTTTACGATAACTCCCACACCCAGGGGACCAACATGGTGGGCGGGATGATTGTGGCCGGACCGGAAGGCTTTATGAAAAACGCCTATCGCAAATTCAATATCAAGGGCGACATCGCACCGGGTGATGACTTTGCCATGATGCGCGAAGTTTTGACCCGTCGGTTTGCCCGCGCCCAAAAAGAAGATCCGGATCGCGAAAATGGCACCTGGCCGGACCTGTGTCTGATTGACGGTGGTTTGGGGCAGCTTGGCGTTGCGCGCGAGGTCCTCGAAGATCTTGGCATCGAAGATGTGATGCTGGTTGGTGTCGCCAAGGGTGTTGATCGAAATGCCGGTAAGGAAGTTCTTCACATCCCGGGCAAGGCACCGGTGCGTCTTGATATGAAAGACCCGGTTCTTTATTTCATCCAGCGCCTGCGCGACGAAGCGCACCGTTGGGCGATCGGAACCCACCGGGCAAAACGGGCCAAGCAGATCGGCAAAAGTGTTCTGGATTCGGTTCCGGGTGTTGGTGGTGCGCGCAAAAAGGCGCTTTTGCATCATTTCGGATCGGCCCGGGGGGTTGCCGATGCCGGGCTTTCGGATCTTGAGGCAGTCGAGGGCATCAGTGCCGCCCTGGCGCGAAAGATCTACGATCATTTCCACGAAAATGACTGATAACCTGTTGCTGATGTCTTGCTTTTTGACGGCTGGCGGGTAATACCCCGTGTGCATATTGCCGTCCCGGCAGCGCGCTTTTGTGCGATCAACGATCTCAGCTTAAGGAAACAAATGCGATATTTTCCTTCCTGGTCTTTGACCCGGTCTTCAACAGTCATGCCTGATGAACGTCTGCCGTGGGGTGAGATGTTCCCGATGGGATTGCAGCATCTTGTTGCCATGTCTGGTGCCACAATTCTTGGCCCGCTTCTGATGGGGTTTGATCCCAATCTGGCCATTCTGTTTTCCGGTATCGGAACCCTGATTTTCTTCATCTGTACTGCCGGTCGGGTGCCAAGTTATCTGGGTTCGTCCTTTGCATTTATCGCGGTTGTCATTGCTGCGACGGGATATGCGGGGACCGGTCCGAACCCCGATATCGGGGGCGCGCTTGGGGGTATCATTGCAGCCGGGGCGCTTTATGTCGCCATCGGTCTGGTTGTTATGGCAACCGGGACGGGCTGGGTTGAAAAACTGATGCCGCCTGCGGTGACAGGTGCCGTCGGTGCGGCCATTGGCCTGAACCTTGCGCCGGTGGGGATCAGCGGCATTACAGGTGACAATATGCACATGCTGGTGGCGCTTCTGACCCTGTTGTCGGTTGCTGCTGTTTCTGTCTATGCACCTGTTGCGTTGCGCCGTGTTTCGATTCTGGTCGGTATTTTGGCGGGTTATGGTCTGGTTCTTGTTCTGGGGAATGGTCTGGGACTGATGCCGGGTGTTGATTTCTCTGATCTTGCGCACGCCGCCTGGTTTGGCATGCCGGATTTCGTTGCACCGCGTTTTGAAAGTTCCGCCATGGTCATGATCGCACCGGTGGCCTTCATTCTGGTGGCTGAAAACCTTGGTCATATCAAGGCGATCGGCGGCATGACCAAACAGAATATGGATCGTTATATCGGCCGCGGTTTTGTTGGCGACGGCTTGGCGACCATGCTGGCTGGCTCGGGCGGTGGCACGGGTGTGACCACCTATGTTGAAAATATGGGTGTCATGGCGGTTACACGCGTTTTCTCGACCCTGATTTTCGTCATTGCGGCGGTGATTGCCATTTTGCTTGGGTTCTCTCCGAAATTCGGGGCATTGCTGCACACAATTCCGTCACCGGTTCTGGGCGGGCTTGGCGTGGCTGTGTTCGGACTGATTGCCGCGGCAATGGTCCGTTTGTGGGTTGATAACCAGGTTGATTTTTCTGATCCGCGCAACCTGTTTACGGTTGGTATTACCCTGATTTTCGGTGGTGGCGACTTTACCGTGACGTTCGGTGGTTTTGCGATTGGCGGGATTGGAACGGCTACTCTGGCGGCGATCATTCTTTATCAGGTCCTGAGCATCGGCCGGAAAAAGAAAGACGCCATAGCCGCTTAGATAAATGACTTGGGCCGTGTCTCAGTTTTATGGCAATTGAACACGGCCCTTGTCGTCATGGACCCAAGGCTTTAATAATTGCGCGGCTTCGGGGTGCAAATCCCTCTGGCCAGAAATTGTCGCCCTAAATACCCGCAAACAGGCCTGTTCATGAAAAACCAGATTCCCAATCTGCTGACCTTGTCGCGCATCATCGTGATCCCGGCACTGGTCGCATCGTTTTACATTGACGGCCCGGTTGGCAACTGGATCGGTTTTGCGCTGTTTGCCTTTGCCGGGGTGACCGATTTCTTTGACGGTTATCTGGCGCGCAGCATGAATGTGGTTTCTCCGCTTGGCCGGTTCCTTGATCCGATTGCGGACAAGTTGCTGGTGGCTGCGGCCCTTATGATGATGGTGGCGTTTGAACGCATTGCCGGTCTTGCGGTGTTGCCGGCTGTCGTGATCATGTGCCGCGAGATCATGGTTTCGGGCTTGCGCGAACATCTGGCCGAACTGAAGGTGCCGCTTCCGGTGACGGTGCTTGCGAAATGGAAAACAACCGCCCAAATTCTGGCGATCGGCTTTCTTCTGGTCGGGGATGCGTCGCCCGAGCTTATCCCGTCGATCCTGATTGGTGATATCTTGCTGTGGATTGCGGGGATTGTGACGGTTCAGACCGGCTATATCTATTTGCGGACCGGGCTTAAGCATCTCGACTGAGTTTCGAATTTCCAGGCTGGGGCCATGTCGCGCGTTTCTGTTCAACAACATGATTTTGACCCGGGGGCAGAACTGTCTGCACTGACCGATGGTCGCACCGATATCGGGGCTGCTGTCAGTTTTGTCGGACTGGTACGTGATCTTCATGGCGATGATCGGGTATCAAGCCTGACGCTGGATCATTATCCCGGCATGACAGAACGTGAACTTGAAAAAATTGCGGACGAAGCATCACAACGCTGGCCGCTTGATGATGTTCGCATTGTTCATCGTTTCGGCAAAATGCTGCCAGGCGATCGTATCGTGCTCGTCATCACCTTGTCCGTACATCGACGTGCCGCGTTCGAGGCCTGCGATTTCATTATGGATTTCCTGAAAACCCGCGCACCATTCTGGAAACGTGAAGAAACGCCGGAAGGTGAAAAATGGGTCACCGCAAAGGCATCGGACGACGCCGATGCCGATCGGTGGAACTGACGCCAGGTCGCCCCTTAAGACCCGTCAGACGAATTTCAAAATCAGCGCCACCATCGATGACAAGGCGGTTTGCAGGGTGGCTGCATCATTTACCTTGGTCCGCAAATCCTGCATGGCGGCGACATCCTGATCGCTTACGGTAATGGCACCTTGCAGCTGCTTGGTGCGCAGGGTGACAATCAGCTCCGCAGCCTGATCAAGTTTGGGTTTGGTGGCGATCTTTTGATCAATGCTTGCAGATTGATAGGTCACCAATGCCTGTTGATAGGCCTGTTCGGCGGCTGAGATCAGGGTGTCGATATTCTCGGTCATGTGATGATCCCCGGCTTTACTGTGTTGCAGTTTCAAGCAGGCCTGTGCCCTGCGTGACAAGTTCTTGCGGACTGAGCTTGTTGATCTGATCGGCAAGGGTGATGCCCTGCTCAACAGCCCCGATCAGGGATGCAACATCCAGTCTGGCGTAATTGTCAATCTGTCCCTGCAATTTGTCGCCAAGTTTTGTCGCGGTCAAAAATGCCCGCAATGTTTTGGACTGCATTGCCTGTTCTTCTGCCAGAAGGCCTTGCCAGCGTTGCCACCAGATCTGGTATTCCAGGTCGCGCGCTTCGGGGTCGTTGCTGTCATCCTTGCGGAATGTATTCAGCTCGGCGATCAGTGTGCTGCGTCGTGTCAGATATGTCGGCGGATTGCGCGCAAAATCACTGGTGATGGTTGCCAGTTGCGTGCGCAGCTTTTCCAATATCGGTCCCGATTGGGTAACAGCAGATGCACCAAGTGCGGAACCGGCTTCGATATTGTCAAAGATGGCGACGAATTGCTGATACTGGTTGCGCAGATCACGAAGCGTTGCTGTCCATTGATCGCGCAGGGTCGGGGATATCTTGACCGCATCCGGATCCAGAAGTGTTTCGATATTTGATGGTGTTACTGACCCGGTGAATGCAGCCATGTTGCGCACAAATTCATCACGCTGTGCATCCGCCGATTTGGGGAAGGGGGCAAACTGGGCACTGAAGGCGGCATCATATCCGTCAAAGGCTGTTTCGGTTGCCGTGCCAAACTGTGTGACCGAAAGTTTGAGTGTCTCGGCCTTTTGGCTGCATGCGGCAAGCAGGCCTATGACGGTGACAAGGGCACCGTTACGAATGATGCGTTTGAATGTGCAAAACATCTTTTGTCCCCGCGATGAATTTGATGGTCATCAGACGCGGACAGACCGGGTTTGTGATGCAAAACAAAACGCCGCAACAATTGTTACGGCGTTTGTCGGGTCGGAAACAGGAAAGACGGGCTATTTGCTCAACATGAACAGGGCCTGATTGCCAAAGAAATTGGCAAAGCCCGAATGACTGTCCATTGAAACACGTGAACCGCTTTCATTCAGAACCATTGATCGTTCGATCTTGAGATTCATTTCATTACACAAGGTGACAAAGTCCCGCACGGTGCAGAAATGGATGTTTGGCGTTTCATACCACATGATCGGAAGGTTCGGGTTTTGCGGCATCCGGCCGCGGAACATCAGGTCAAACCGCGCACGCCAATGTCCGAAATTCGGAAAGGACACAATCGCCTTGTTGCCGATACGCAGCAATTCCGACAGGACTTCTTTCGGGCGATGGGTCGCTTGAAGGGTCTGGCTGAGGATTGCGTAATCGAACGCGCCATCCGGATAATCGCCAAGATCGCGATCCGCATCCCCCTGCATCACAGGAAGCCCCTGTGCGACGCAATTGCGCACCCCTTCGTTGGAAAGTTCAAGGCCGCGGCCATCGACATTTTTGGTACGGGTCAGATAGCCAAGAAGCTCCCCGTCACTGCACCCGATATCAAGAACACGTGTGCCGGGCTCGACCATGTCGGCGATCAGCTGAAGATCGACACGGATGCGGTCGCTATGTGCCGGAAGCGATGGGTTGCCGGCGGCATTTGAAACAGTATTGGTCATGATTATTTCAGTCCCCGGCTTTCGGCAGCACCATCGATAAAGCCGCTCAGAACCATGTGGAAATCGGGTTCATCAAGCAGGAAGGCATCATGGCCCTTGTCACTTTCGATCTCGACACAGCTGACATTGCACGATGCCGCATTCAAGGCATGGGCAAGGGTCCGGCTTTCAGCGGTGGTAAAGCACCAGTCGCTTGAGAACGAGATAACGCAGAACCGGGTTTTGCAGCCGGTAAAGGCCTCGGCGAGCCTGCCGTCATATTCCATCGACAGATCGAAATAATCCATCGCACGGGTGATATAAAGGTAACTGTTGGCGTCAAAGCGATCGACAAAGCTTTTGCCCTGATGGCGCAAATAGCTTTCGACCTGAAAATCATGGTCAAAACTGTATGTGATTGCACCGCGGTTCTGAAGCTTGCGGCCGAATTTGCGATGCAGGGCCGGCTGCGACAGATAGGTGATATGTGCGGTCATGCGTGCAACGGCAAGCCCGCGCGCCGGCTTCTTGCCTTCGAGCAGGTAATTGCCCCCGCACCAGTCCGGATCGGCCATGACGGCCTGACGACCAACTTCGTGGAAGGCGATATTTTGCGCGGAATGGCGGAATGATGTTGCAATCGGGGCTGCGGCAAAAACGCGCTCCGGATAGCTTTTGCACCATTCAAGGACCTGCATGCCGCCCATGGAACCGCCAATGACAGCGAACAGGGTGTCGATGCCAAGGGCGTCAATCAGCATGGTCTGGGCGCGCACCATATCGGCAATCGTGATCACCGGGAAATCAAGCCCCCAGGGCTTGCCGGTTTCCGGGTTGATATCCTTGGGACCCGTACTGCCAAGGCAGCCGCCAATCACGTTGCTGCAAATCACGAAATATTTGTCGGTATCGATGATCTTGCCCGGCCCGACAATTTCGCGCCACCAGCCTTCCTTGCCGGTAATCGGGTGGACATCATCGGCAACATACTGATCCCCGGTCAGGGCATGACAGACCAGAATCGCGTTTGATTTTTCGGCATTGAGTTCGCCATAGGTCTGATAAGCCAGCGTAAAGGGACCAAACTCGACACCGCTATCAAGGCGCAGCTTGTCCGTCTCTCCGAGAACCATATGATGGCCGGGGAGCGGCGGGCGCTTGTCTTTGTTAAGGGCGGTGTTCATGGACGTTGGTTTCCCTGTCATAACGTGACTTTTCGCTAAAACCCGGTTGTGTTTTTGCATTTGTTGCCGAGTTTGCAGAAAATTCGTTTGTTCTAGCTATGAAGCAGACCCGGTTTAGTCAATCTTTTCTTTGCAATTCGGCGGCCCTGTCCTAATACTGTGCGCCGTTCAAAAGAAGAGTAGATTATGGCGTCTGACGATAAAAATTTGGCAAATCTTGACCTTGATGGCTTGCGCGGCGAGATCGATGAAATCGATCAGGCGCTGCAATCGCTGATCATTCGGCGTACCAAAGTAGTCCAGGCCGTCGGGGCTTATAAGGACCGGGTGATTGCTGCTGGTGGCAAGGTCAAGGTGCCCTATCGTCCGGCCCGCGAAGCCCGCATCATGCGGACATTGGTCAATCGTCATGATGGGGCTTTTCCGAAATCGGCACTGATCCAGATCTGGCGCGAAATGATCGCGGCGGGCACAAGGCTTGAAGCGCCATATACGGTTGCATTGTGCCGTAACGCCGATGGTCAGGATTGCTGGGAACTTGCCCGCCTTAACTTTGGCTGTTTGAACGAAATTATCGAATTTGATACCCCGCGCGAAGCATTCGGTGCGCTTGAAGACGGCCGGGCGGCGGTGGGTGTGTTTCCCAAACCCGAATTTGGTGAAGCCATGCCGTGGTGGACGTTGCTGACGGATGATACGGCAGTCAAAGTCGTTTCCAAATTGCCATTTGGCGGTCGCCCGGTCGGGCGCGGCGAACAGACCGAGGGTTTTGTTCTTGCCGCGATTGATCTGGAAGACAGTGGCGATGACCGGACTCTGTTTGTTGTCAGCCTGTCGAAAGAAATATCGATGGATACGGTGCGCAAAAAAATTGCGGATGGTATCGACGGGGCGACAATCCTTGGCTTTTCTGACGATACGGTCGCAGATCGGCGTTTTGTTCTTGTTGATGTGCCGGGATTCTTTTGTAATCGCGCCGACGCGTTCGAGGACACACTCGCAAAACAGGGACTTGCCCCTGAAAGCTTGCGTGTGGTCGGTGCCTATGCGGTGCCGATTTCAGAAGACGCACTGAGTTAACAATTTTTGGCAGGCTGCCATTGGCTGCCGCTTCCTCTGGGAGAACCTAAGTAATGTCTGCGCCCACCCCCCGCCCCGGAATTCTTGATATCGCGCCCTACAAAGGCGGAAAATCCAGCTCTGCTGGTGCCCAGCGCGTGATCAAGCTGTCGTCCAACGAAGGTGCCCTTGGTCCGAGCCCCAAGGCGATGGAAGCCCTTCGCAATACTGCTGATCGTCTGCATCGTTATCCGGATGGTGGTTGTGATCTTCTGCGCAACAAGCTTGCCGAGAAATACGGCCTTGAAGTCGACCAGCTTGTTTGTGGTGCCGGTTCTGATGAATTGCTGACGCTTTTGATCCGTGCCTATGCCGGTCCGGGTGACGAGGTTCTTTATTCGCAGCACGGCTTTTTGATGTATCCGATTGCGGCAATGGGTGTTGGTGCAACCCCGGTCACCGCGCCGGAAACCAACATGACGACCGATGTCGATGCATTGCTTGGCGCTGTTACCGACAAAACCAAGATCGTCTTCGTTGCCAATCCGAACAACCCGACCGGGACCTATATCACCGATGCCGAGATGAAGCGTCTGCGTGATGGCCTGCGCGAAGATATCGTTCTGGTGGTTGATGCGGCCTATGCCGAATTCATGACCGGTCAGGAAGATTACAGCGCGGGCGAAGAACTGGTCAAAGCCGGCAACAACACCGTGATGACCCGGACATTCTCCAAGATTTATGGTCTTGGCGGCATTCGTCTTGGCTGGTGCTATGCGCCGCCGGCAATTGCCGATGTATTGCAGCGCCTGCGCAATCCGTTCAACGTGCCGCTGCCGACCCAGGAAGCGGGCGTTGCAGCCCTTGATGATGATGATTTCGTCAATGAATGTGTACGCCACAATGCCGAAACGCTTGCCTGGTTCCGTGACGAGATCAATGCGATTGCAGGCCTTAAGGCACATCCGAGCTATGGCAACTTTGTCATGGTCGAATTCCCGGAAGTTGCTGGCAAGGATGCCGATGCCGCCAATGATTTCATGATGGCCCGTGGCGTGATCCCGCGCAAAATCGGTGCCTATGGTTTGCCGCAGATGCTTCGTGTTTCCATCGGCACGAAGGAAGAAATGGAAATCTGCCTTCAGACCATCAAAGACTTTGTGAACCAGTAAAATGACCAATACCGCATCCCAGCCGCTTTTTGATACTGTTGCCTTTATCGGTATGGGCCTGATCGGGTCCTCAATGGCGCGTCGCATCAAACGTGACGGCCTTGCCAACAAGATCACCTGTGCCGTGCGGTCTGAAAAGACCCGCGATCGCGTGCTGGAACTTGGCATCGCCGATGAAGCTTATTGTGACATCAAGGAAGCGGTCGGGGATGCGGATCTGGTGATGATCTGTGCGCCGGTTGGTGCCAACGAAGCCATTGGCGCGCAGCTTGCCGGTGCCTTGAAAAAGGGTGCGATTGTTTCTGACGTCGGATCGGTCAAGCAATCGGTCATTCGTGACATTGCACCGCATCTTGACGAAGGCGTGCATTTTGTTCCGGGCCACCCGCTTGCCGGGACCGAGCATTCCGGTCCGGATTCAGGTTTTCCCGAATTGTTCGAGGAACGCTGGTGCATCCTGACCCCGATTGCGGGCGAACCCGAAAGTGCGACCCAGAAAGTCAAAGCCCTTTGGGAAGCCTGTGGCATGTATGTCGAATGCATGGATGCCGATCATCATGATCGCATTCTGGGGATCACATCGCATCTGCCGCATCTGATTGCCTACACCATCGTCGGCACGGCAACCGATCTTGAAGATGCCCTGCGTCAGGAAGTGATCAAGTTTTCCGCATCGGGTTTCCGTGATTTTACCCGTATTGCGGCATCCGATCCGACCATGTGGCGCGACGTGTTTCTGAACAACCGCGAAGCCGTGCTTGAAGTTCTTGGCCGTTTTCAGGAAGACCTGATGGCATTGCAGCGCGCCATCCGCTGGGGCGAGGGGGATAAACTGTTTGATCTGTTTACCCGCACGCGTGAAATCCGCCGTGGCATTGTCGATGCCGGACAGTATTTCACCAATTTCTCGGCCGAGGGTGAAAACCGCCAAAGCGACGAAAAGGGCAAGAAAAAGCCCACGGAATAATATCGAGACGGCCTGTTATTACAGGCCGTCATTCGGTTGGTGATGCGCCCCATTCTGCACCGCCCGCCGGTTAGAGGGGAAGTCATGTCTGCCACCAACCACCCGGCATTTGGCCGGATCATGCCCTTTGTCTTTGTGTTTCTCTGGAGCACAGGTTTTGTCGGCGCCAAATTCGGCCTGCCATATGCCGATCCGTTTGTTTTCCTGTTTGTCCGGTTTGCAATTGTCATCTTGTTGATGGTGCCGGTCGTGATGCTGATGAAGGCAAGATGGCCGTCCTCCTGGCGGGAAGCATCGCATATCGGAACGGCCGGCGTTCTGGTGCATGGCATTTATCTGGGCGGCGTTTTCTGGGCGATTGATACCGGTTTGCCATCCGGACTTGCCGCATTGATTGTCGGGTTGCAGCCCGTCGTCACGGCATCGGTTGTTGGCAGTCTTCTTGGCGAACGGGTTTCGATGCGCCAGTGGGGCGGACTGGTTCTTGGACTTGTCGGTGTGGCCCTTGTCCTTGTGCCCAAAATTGGCGATGGCATTGGCATTACCCCGTTTGGCATCGGGCTCGCCGTGATGGCCTTGCTGGGGATGACCGCCGGTACATTATATCAAAAGCGTTTCTGTACCGGCATGGACCTGATGAGCGGTACGGTCATTCAATATGTTGCCGCAGCGGCCTTTGTTGGTGTCGTCGCACTGTTCAAGGATGAGCTGACCGTCGAATGGAGCATGAATTTCATTCTGGCGATGGCGTGGCTTGTGCTGGTGCTGTCAATCGGTGCGATCATGTTATTGATGGTGCTGATCAAACAGGGCGAAGCAACCCGGGTCGCCAGCATGTTTTATCTTGTGCCGCCGACCGCTGCTTTCTTTGCGTGGGTTCTGTTTGATGAACATCTTGGTGCGCTTGGCTTTGCCGGTTTCGGGGTTGCGGCACTTGGCGTTGCGCTGGTGATTATGAAACGCTAGGCCAGTCTTGCTGCCAGGCAGGCGGCAAGAAGCTGGGCGATGGCCTGTTCCTGCAGGCTAAACGGCTGTTGCGGGCGCAGGTAATTCATCGTGCCGACAACCTGTTCGCCCAAAATTACCGGGACATTCATAACCTGATCAAGACTCAGCCCAAGGATGGTTTCGTGGTCGGAGAATGCCCAGCGAATATCGTCAGCACCGCTGCCAAGATTGATGTGGCGATCTATCAGGACCTTTTGTCCCCACGGCGTGTCCTTTTTCGGTTTGCGACCGCCGACCGGGTAAATTTCGGGCATGGTTGACGCTATGCGTTCTACCTCGATCGTGGCGGGGTGGTAACGCATGGCGCTATATAGTTCGTTTGGGATCGCGTTCGCACAAAGGTCGTGGAACGCGGCATCTGCCGTCGCCGGATCGGTCAGTTGCGCAAACAGTTCGGTGGGAATTTCCATGGTGCCTGTCTCCTGCGTGGTGGTGGCGCGAAGGGGTTAAGCGTTGACTGTTGCGGTGCCGGCACGGCGGGGATCGGCAAAGGCGGTCAGATTGCCGTTTTCATCAGACATGGCGACACAGATCCCGCCAGCCTTCCAGGTTTGTTGCGGCCAGGCTTCCATGTCATGACCGCGCGCTTGCAGCTCCGCGATCGCCGCATCCGGCAGGTCCTGTTCATAAAGAACCTTGTTCGGATAGGCGATATGGGGGGCAAAGGAGCCGGGATAGGCGTAACTTGAAACGCGCGGTTCCAGAATGGCTTCCTTCAGGCCTTTGCCGAGATCCATCATATGGATAAGAACCTGTGCCATCGCCTGGATCTGAATGTCACCGCCCGGGGTTCCCATCGCCAACCATGGTTTGCCATCTTTCAGGCCAAGGATCGGGTTGGGCGTAAGGCGCGGGCGTTTGCCCGGTGCCAATGCATTCAGATGCCCCGGGATGGCGCGTGACTGTGACCCGCGCGACGATACGCTCAGTCCTGTGCCGGGAATGACCTGGGTGTCTGAGCTTGGGTCGCTTGGCGTGGCAGAAAACATGTTGCCGTCGCCATCAATCACACTGACATGTGACGTGTCGGCAGAACCGCGCGCATATTCGGGAGTCTCGCCGGCGTTATTGCGATACGGGGCATTGATGTGATCCATGTCGCCCGGGGCGGGCATCGGATCCGAACGGGTTTCCGATATCGTTGCCAGTCGTTGGGCAACAAAAGAGGCATCAAGCAAGGACGCCGGATCAACTTTCATGTAATCGGGGTCGGTGACAAAGGCTTCACGGTCGGCGAAAACCCGTTTAAGCACCTCAAGCAGGAAATGCCGGTCAATATCGCCATCTGGCGTAAGAATCCGCTCCTTGCCAGCCTTTTCAAGCATGGTCAGTGTTTCAGCCATTGAAATGCCCTGACACCATGCCCCGCAGCAGTAAATTTCGCTGTCGCGGAACTTCACCGGAAATGTTGTTTCTTCGCGCACTTCATAGGATGCCATGTCTTCCATGGTCAGAAGACCGCCATTTTCAGCATGGAATGCGGTGATGCGCTGGGCAATTTCACCTTCGTAAAACGCTGCCCTTGCCGCGGTCAATCCGGCTTTGCGGTCACCTTTGGCATTGCGTTCGGCATCGACCATGATTTGCAAACTGTTGGCGAGATCCGTCTGGACAAAGGTTTCGCCAACGACCGGCGGTTTGCCATTGGGCAGGAAAATCTCGGCTGTTGATTCAAATCGCTGATATTCGCGGTGGCGGGATTTTACGAATTCGGAAAGCAATTCGAACACTGGAAAACCGTCACGTGCCGCCTTGATCGCCGGGGCTGCCACATCACCAAAGCGCATGGTACCAAATTCGGACAGGGCGCGAATCCAGGCGGCCGGGGCGGCGGGGACCACAGTACGCAAAATGCCCTCGGGCACGGAATCGCCGAAATTCTTGTGGAACCATTTGACATTGGCGGCTTTGGGCCAAACACCAACCCCGTCATAGCTTGTAATCCGTCCGGTTTTGCCATCGCGCAAAATGATCGGGGCAACACCGGCAACAGACACAAGTTCGGGGTGAACAACGCCAAGTGCCAGCCCCGCAGCAACGCCGGCATCGATGGCATTGCCGCCTGCGCGCAGCATTGTTTCCGCTGCTTCTGAGGCGATCGGGTGGCCTGTGGCAATGGCGAAGTTATTGGTACTCATAGGTTTTCCTTGAAGTCTTTCCAAAACAGCAAAGACGGGACGCAACGCGCCCAACCGCCGTTATCTTCATAACCGTTTCTATTCTTTAACTACGTAGTTGACAAGTCATAACTAGTTAGTTTTATGATTGTGTCATGAACAAGGAACGCACAACAAACGCACTGAAACGTGTGGCCGCAGAAATGGAAGCCAGTGATGCAAACAGCTCGCTTCCAAAATATGCGCGTCTTGCCGAAGCCTTTTACGGCTGTGTCCGTGATGGTCATTACCTGCCCGGTGATCCTTTGCCGAGCGAGACGGAACTGTGCGACGTCCTTCCGGTTGGTTTAAGCACCGTGCAAAAGGCGCTGGCGCAGCTGGTTGAGCAGGGCATCGTTGTGCGTCGGCGCAAACTCGGGACTTTTATTGCCGATTTCCGAAATCAGGTCCCCGAGGTCCACGTCTATCGGTTTCGCGATCCGGTCACGGGTGAAAACCTGTTGCCCTATACGCGGGGAATCGCGGTCGAAGAAGCCCATACCGAAGAACTCGGTCCTTTGGCCGCCGGCTTTGAAGGCGATCCGGTCGTGCGACTTGATCGTCTGGTCTGGATCGAGGGCGAACGCCCGGTATTCAGTTCCATTTTCCTGCGCAAGGCCCACGCCGAAGGACTGTCAGACCGTGGTGGTCTGAACAATTTCGACGGGGTTTCGGTTCACCGGCATCTCGCAGAAAAATTCAATCTGCCGACCTTGTCGGTCACACATCGCGTCACGGCGGACGAACTGTCTGCCAAGGCCTGCGCAAACCTTGATCTGGCGGCACCGCATGTTGGCCTGATCTGGGAAGCAACAGATCGCAGTTTCAACGAAAAACAAATTCTTGTGCAGCGTTTCGAACTGCCAAGGGGGCACCGTCCGATGGAAATCATCGAAGGAAAAAAATCGTAAAGATTTTGGAACCTATTACGTCTGGAGAACGAGGAGTTTGAGAATGAGAAAGGTACTGGCGGCAGCTGCAATGCTGGCCTTGAGCACCGGTTCGGCATTCGCCGCAGACTGGAAACCCGACGGACCGATCCGTCTTTGGATCGGTTATGGCGCAGGTGGCGGAACCGATGTTCAGGCCCGTATGCTGGCCAAGGAACTTGAACAGACCCGTGGCTGGATTCTGGTCCCGGAAAACAAATCCGGCGAAGATGGCGCTGTGATGTCTGCACAGCTCAAGAATGAAGCACCCGATGGCCAGACTCTCGGCTTTGCCATCACCACGACCTATAACTTTGCGCCGATGAACAGCGATAATATCTCGCCCGAAGACTTCACCTATATCACCACCACTGCCGGTTCGCAGATGGCGGTACTGGCACGGACTTCGTCGGGCTGGAAATCGCTTGATGATGTCAAAGCCGCCGCAGAAGCCGGTGAAACCCTTGTCTGGGCCAACTGGGGTACCCAGGTTGAAGCCGGTGCAGAAGTTATTGCACGTAAACTTGGTATCACTGTTAACCACCTGCGCACAGCGGGCGGCAAAGGTGCCCTGAACGCCGTTGTGGCCGAAGATGCCAACCTGTCCTGGGGCGGTGGTGTTCAGCGTCCGCTGGTCGAAGCTGGCGAACTGACCATTCTGTCGTCGGCCGAAAGCACCCATCTGGTACAGGCACCTGATACCCCGACCCTGAAAGAACAGGGTATCGACCTTGATCTCGGCTACAAATACATCATCGTTGCGCCGAAAGGCATGTCTGACGAAGTGCGCGACACCATCGCGGAAGCGGTTGCTGAAATCCTGAATAACCCGGAAAGTGAAACCCGGAAATTCATCGAAAAACAGTATCCGCCGGCACCGGTTATCGAAACCGGCGACGCATTGCGCAAAACCATCATTGATGGCTATGCCGCCAATGTCGAGATGATGAAAGCACTGGTAGAATGAGTGCTTCCCGTCTCGAAGCGCCAGAGAAAAAGGCGCGGTGGAACCTTTGGCTGGGGGTGGGGACACTTGTTTTCTGTGTTCTGTGCTTCACCGTCTGGTTTCCCAACGACATTCGGGGCGGCATTATCGAACGTACGATCTCCGGGCGGATTGCGCCCGGAGACTCCTTCTTTCCGGTAATCCTGGCCGGATTGATGATGCCGCTTGGCTTGTTGCTTACGCTTGGTCACTTTCGTCGCGGTCCGGACAATGCCGGGGAACCGACAGGTGAAATCACGGGCGCCAATATCTTTTTCCTGGTGCAGTTCCTGTTGCTGACTTTTGTCGGGTTGTTCTTCATGTCCAATACTGGCCCGGCGCTGGTATGGGCGTGGAACGGTCTTGGCCTTGGTGTCATTTCGTCTTACCGCGCGGTTTCCACCACCTTCCCGATCAATGTCGCTGGCTTCTTCCTGGGTGGAATGGTGATTACTTGCGGCTTTGTTTTCATGACCCGGCATCGGCTGCGTTGGCGTGATGTGCTGATCTGTCTTTTGACCGTGCTGTTTTTGATTCTCGTCTTTAACGGCCTGCTCGAAGACGTGTCGCTGCCGCCCAACCGTAATCTTTAAGGAACGATCATGGAATTGGCGTTTCAATATATCGGGCTGGGCATCCATTCGGTGTTCTTTGATGCCGATGGACAGTTCTGGCTGATGCCGGTCCTGATGGTTCTGACCGGAATTATATCGGGGATCTTCTTTGGTGCCATTCCGGGGCTGAGCGGGCCATTTGCGCTTGCGCTTGCCTTGCCGGTTTTGACATCTGTTTTTGGCTATTCGAACGAAGCATTGCTGCCGGTTCTGGGCTGCCTTGTCGGCCTGATGAAGGGGGCGACGGTTGGCGGTGCTGTGCCGGCCATCCTGTTTAATACGCCAGGCACGCCCGATGCGTTCCTGACGACCGCTGACGGTTATCCGATGGCGCAAAAAGGTCAGGCCCGCAAGGCCATCCAGACCAGCCATTTTGCATCGGTCATGGGCGACAGCTTTTCCGACATCGTGCTGTTTGTGGCCGCACCCGTATTTGCGGTGGCGGTTGAACGTGTTCTTGACCTTCCGGAAAAGTCGGCCCTGATTATCCTGTCGCTTTGTTTCATGGCGGCCGTTGTTGGCAATGCTCCGCTGAAAGGATTGCTTGGCGGGCTTTTGGGGATGCTGCTGTCACTGGTTGGCACAACGCTTTCGGGGAATGGTGTGCGTCTGACCCTTGGCCTTGATGGTCTTGGTTCCGGCGTGCCTTTGACGTCGGCGGTCCTCGGCGTTCTGGTTCTTTCAGAAGTTCTGATCAGTGTCGAAGATATGTCGCGCGCCCGAAAGGCGCGTGAAAGCTTGCCCCAAACGCCTGAAATGGGGCCGCCCCTGACATGGGCGGAACGGTTGCGAATGATGCCGGCAATCCTGCGTTCGGCAAGCATCGGGACTGTCATCGGTGCCCTGCCGGGTATCGGGACCACCACGGCGGCAACGCTTTCCTATGATACGGCCAAGCGTCTTTCCAAAAAGCCCGACGAATTCGGCAAAGGCACGCCCGAAGGCGTCGTTGCGACCGAGGCCGCCAATTCCGCGGTATCGGGTGCCAACCTTATTCCGGTGATGAGCTTGGGCATTCCGGGGAATTTCGCGGCTGTGTTCCTGATCCTTGCGGTCGAGACGATTGGCGATTTCTCGTTTGGTCCATCGGTGTTCAAATTCACCGAGATCAAGGAAATTGACGGCTATGGCATGATCATGAACAAGGATCTGGTCATGGCTTTCGGTCTGTTCACGCTGATGGTGATGGGTAATATCTTCAACTGGACCTTTGGCGGGTTTGTCATGCGCTTCCTGGTGCATATGGCCCGCATCCCTAAAGATATCGTCATGCCGCTGATCTTGCTGGTTTCGCTGACAGCGGCCTATGTTCAGGATGGCGGGTATCGTGGTCTGGGTACGGCACTGGTATTTGCCGTCATCGGTTATCTGATAAGACGGCTTCAGGTTTCAACGTTGCCATTCGTGATCGGGTTCTTGTTGGCCCCGGCCCTTGAACAATTGATCCGCGGTGCATTCACCGCCAGTGGTGGTGATGCGCTCTTCCTTCTGAAATCGCCAATCGCGGTAATCATGCTGGGCCTGTCCGGGTTCCTGATTGTGCGCATGGTTCTTCAGGGGCGGCAAAAGACGGCGTCACAAAGCTAGCTGGGATAACCTGGTCCCGATATCAGCCCAAATATGGCACCCCGACCGGTGATTTGACCCGGTCGGGGTGTTTGTATCTCGGGGCTGCTTTCAGGGTCTGCAAAGAAAGCCATTTCTTTTGTGCTCGGCTGTTTTCAAACAAGTCGAAAATGATTAGGGTCACCTTCCTTGCTGACCAGATGCTTGCAAGACGCTGTAATCAGGCGCGTGCACTGGCAGGAAGGTCTTGTCGCCGGAGGAAATTTTGGTTCAGCACGAAGAAAGATGGGTTTTTGGGTATGGGTCGCTGTTATGGCGGCCCGGTTTTGAATTTACCGAGCGGTCGCGTGCATTGTTGCGTGGCTATCACCGGTCATTCTGCATCTATTCCCATCATTATCGCGGAACGCCCGAAAATCCGGGGCTTGTTCTTGGCCTGAATGCCGGGGGCGAGTGTGTCGGGAATGCATTTCGTATCGCGCCGGAAAACTGGAACGCGGTCAAGGCGTATCTCGATGAACGGGAACTTGTGACCAATACCTATATTCCGGCCGATGTTGAAGTCGAACTTGAGGATGGTCGCACCGTGATTGCGCACACTTATGTCGCCGATCCGACCCATCAGCAATATGCCGGCAATCTTCCGGTACGTACGGCTGTTGAGATCATTGTCGCTGCACACGGCAATGTTGGTCCCAATTTGGAATATCTTGAAAATACTGTGCAACATCTTGATGAGATGGGCATTGTCGACCCGCCCTTGCATGATCTGATGGATCTGGTTCGGCGCGAATATGGTGAGATCAATATGGGGGCCGGTATCTGATGGCGCAGGGGAATAATCTTACACAGGGCTCTGCGACAGCAACAACCGGTTCGGCTGGCGATCATACCCCGATGACGGTCGCCTATCTGATGCTGATTGCCTGCGCGATGATGTGGGGGTCGAACCATGTGGTGGCGCGCGGTGTCAATGCGACCGTGCCGTTTGAAGCATTGTCATTCTGGCGCTGGGTCGTGGCAGCCGTGATGCTGTTCCCGGTCTGCTTTAAATATTTGCGCCGCGACCTCAAGCTGATGGCACAGCACAAAATGTCGATGTTCCTGATCGGCTTTACCGGCGTGTTCCTGTTTTCGGTCGTGATTTATCTGGCGGCCTATAACACCACCGCGGTCAATACCGGCCTTTTGAATGCGACAACCCCGGTCTGGGTGTTGTTGTTTGCCGCAGTCCTCAGTGCTGACAAGCCCAAGCTCGGGCAATGGGTCGGTGTTCTTGTCGCCGGTGCCGGAACGGCTACCATCATTGCCAAAGGGGACCTTTCGGTCTTTGCGCGGATGGATTTCGTGTCGGGCGATGTGTTTGCGATGATTTCGGCGATGGTGTGGGCCGCCTATTCCATGCTGCTTAAACGTGCGCCCAAGGGGGTTCATCCGCTGAGCCTTGTCTTCGTTTCCGCGTTGGTCGGCTTGTGCTTTTTGACGCCGCTTTATATCTGGTCGATCCTGATTGATGGGGAACCGTTCTTTACCCATCTTGATCCGGCATGGCCCGACATGCTCAAGATTTTCTATATCGGTGCGGGGCCGGCCTTCCTTGGGTATCTGTTCTGGAACAAGGGCGTTTCGGTGGTTGGCCCGGCCAATGCCGGGGTCTTCCTGTATCTGATGCCGGTCTTTGCCAGTGTGCTTGCGATCATCTTCCTTGGGGAAGAATTGCATATGTATCATCTGGGCGGGATTGTTCTGATTGCCTTTGGCATCTGGCAGGCGACGCGCCGCAAAAAATAGACCGCACGGATCGCGATCCGCATTCAATCAAAAAGGCCGGTGACGAATATCACCGGCCTTTTATTTGTTGGGTCTGTATCTGATGTGGCTGTATCGGTTGGGCGGGCCGTGATGGATTTCAGCCATGCCCAAACCGGATCAGGATGCCTTGTCCGAAAGGGTGTCTTGCTGTTTGGCAGCCGCCTGATCGGCCTTTTCCGCGGCAATGTCATCGGATGTCAGCATCGGCAGGTTGAATTCCTGCTGTGCTTCGGCTTCGAGTTCCCGGGTACGGGTATCGATGCGGTTCTTGATTTCTTTCATAAAGGTCTTCCGATCAAGATCGGGTTCGATCGGCTTCATGAATTCCATCGTGACCTTGCCGCCATATTTCATGAAGCTGTGACGCCCCCAGAACATGCCGGAATTCAACGCAACAGGTATCACCCTATATTGCGGGAACGCCTTATACAGCGCATAGATACCCGGATGGTACGGGCGGTCGGAACCCGGCGGTGTTCGCGTCCCTTCCGGGAAAATCACCACCTGGCGGTTTTCTGCCAGTGCTTCGGCGGCACCTTTGATCATGTCCTTAAGGGCGGATCCACCTGCCGAACGGTCAACTGCAATTTGCCCCGAAAGTGTCAGGAACTGTCCAAAAACCGGAATTTTCGTCAGTTCCTTTTTCAGGATATAGGCCGGATCGGTAACCACGGTATGGAAGGTCAGGGTTTCCCAAGCAGATTGATGCTTTGCCACCAGAATACAGGGACCATCCGGCAGGTTTTCCAGTCCGGTAATGCGTTTGCGCATGCCAACCGAATAGCGCAGCATGAACTGCACCAGCCGACACCAGGCATGACCGACAAACTGATTGGCCTTGCGCCCAAACAACATTAACGGGATCAGGCTGAGGCACAAAATCGCCGTTCCACCGAAAAACAACACGTTAAACAGTAACGCGCGGAGGGTTCTCATACAGAAAAGTCCTTCATACGCCTTGGGTCTAAGCCCACTTACATGATCTTGATATTTACTGCTTTGTAACAGCTATATTGCAATCGGAAAATGCCGATTGTTCAACTGCCTTTGCCTGTTGCATTCGATGCGGAATAATCCTGCGGGGCGGGGGATGCATCACCGGGACCGCGCAAGCCCGGATGATTGCCATCGGGCAACCATTGCAACAGCGTATTGCGCAGGCTGGCAAACATGTATTTGTTGAATTCACTGGCAATCAGCGCCGTGCTTCCCGGGAACCGCCACCAGTTATCGATTTTGACATTATCGGGAAAGACCGGGTGCGGGATGATCTCGACATCGGGCATCAGACTTTTGAATTCAAGCATCGATCGCGGCATGTGATAGTTCGCAGTCACAATGCGAAGGCTTTTATACCCTTCCTCATAGACCCAGACCGCTGTTTCCAGGGCGTTGCCACGCGTGTTTTCGGCAACATGTCCCAAAACCACACAACAGGATATCAGTCGCGGGTCCGACTTTCCGACCGACAGAAGTTCATCAACTTCAACACCGCGATACACACCGGAAATGAAAAGCTTGTCAGCCATGCCACGGGTCAGCAAACGACGCCCTTCCGAAAGGCGTTCACTGCCCCCGGTCAGAACAACAATGGCATCGGTATGCTGATCGGTATTTTCGACGGAAACAGGGATCGAACTGACATACCAGACAAACCCGGCAGCCCACACCAGTGCACATACAATCAACATTGAAAGCAGAAAACGAAACCGGCGGAACCGGCGACGGTGCTGCACGCTGAGCGGTGGCTTATTCATGGATGCGAGCCTGGATAGCAGTGCGCGGGCATGTGTTCGGGTCTCCTGAGGTGGCCAAGGCCATGATCCCAAAAGGGAAGCAGCTCTACAAACGGACTATACGAAGCCGGGCGGCGGGTTACAACATTCGGTGCAATACACGAAGAACCGTGCGTGTTGCTGTGATCCCGGCCACCATCGCAACGATAAAGGGAATGGCCACAATCAGCGCAATGAAAGTCGGGCTAAGGACAAGTGACGGTATCGGCCAGCCAGCCCGCAGACCAAGCCAAGCAATCAGGGCCGATACAGGAAGGGCGATCAGAAGGCCGATCAAGGCCCCGAAAAACGCCAGTCGCTGGTTATGACGTCCGAACTGTTTGGCGATATAGTCGTCCTGCGCCCCGATCAGATGCAGCAATTCAATGATCCGGTGATGGATCGAAAGGCCCGAACGGGTTGCAAACACCACCGAAAGCATGGTGGCCCCGAACAGCACAACAATCAGTAGCGACAAGGCAAGTTCGACCGAGAAGGCGACATCGGCAATGCGTTCGATCCAGATGCGATGATCATCAAGAACCGCCTCGGGCGCAATGACGCCAAGGCGGCTTTCAAGCGCGTCGTAATTGAACCCGGTTTCGGGGGTGATTTCGATAATGCGCGGGATGGGAAGTTCGCTGACCACTTCATCCGGGCCAAGCCACGGCTCAAGCAAGGCCGCCATCGTATCAGGGCTGAGTTCCTCGATCCGGGCGATGCCGGGCATGTCGGAAACATCATCAATGATTGCATCAACGGTATTTTGCAGCGCCTGTTCACGTTCATCAGGTGACCGGTTGGCAAGTTCGGTTGGCGGGACCTGAATGGACAGGCTGCCTTCGATTTGGCCAGACCATTGACCAACGCTGTCATGCAGGGCCGCCAGGCCAACAATCGAAAAAGTCAGCAAGGCAACCATCAGGGCGACGATGCTCGGCAAAAAGCGCGAGGATGAATCGCTTTCAAGCGGTAGATGCGATGGATGTGCGCGAAATGCCATGATCGTCGTTTGGTCCTGTTGATCGGTTTGATCTTGTCGTTCAGGTCGTCGTCAGCCGCTGTGGGTGACATCGTGAAGGGTGCCACCTTCGAGAAGCCACTGTGTATGGCCAAATCGCCTGACCAGTTGCCGGTTATGGGTGGCGATCAGAACAGTGGTGCCCAGTTTGTTCAGTTCTTCAAACAGATATAGCAACCGCATGGCGATTCGGTCATCGACGTTCCCGGTCGGCTCATCGGCCAGCAACAGGGCCGGACGGCCGATCACGGCGCGAGCGATGGCGACACGCTGTTGTTGCCCACCCGAAAGTCGTGATGGCTGGGCATTGATATGATCGCCCAAACCGACCCATTCGAGAAGTTCGGTCACGTTTTTGCGGATTTGCAGATCCTCAACCCCGGCGACCCGCAACGGCAAGGCAACGTTTTCAAAGGTCGTCAGGTGATTGATCAGCCGGAAGTCCTGAAAGACGACGCCGATTTTTCGGCGAATCGCAGGCAGTTCTTCGCGCGGGATGCGGATATTGTCGCGACCGAAAATATTGATTTCGCCACGGGTTTGACGCAACGCCAGATATAAAAGTCGCATCAGCGTCGATTTGCCCGCCCCGGAAGCCCCGGTCAGGAAATGGAAACTGCCACGACCCAAAGAAAAATTCAGGTCGCGCAAAATTTCCGGCCCGGATTCGTATCGGACCCCGACATTCCTGAAACTGACAACTTCGGTCAAAATCGGTGCTCCATCTGGCAGAATGACGGTCTACATTGGCGTGTGCCGAGGCAAATGATCAAGGGTTTCTCTATGGTCTGGCACGGTTGGAATTCACGTTTGCCATGACAATATCGGAAATGACCAAATCGGTTTACCCGGATTTCGTATGCTTTCGGATGCCATGTTCGCAGCAATTAGGCAACGATTAGACACCCAAATCCGGGCAGCTTCTGTTATCTGTACTTAACAGTCTGTTAAATCGCGGCTATTTACATATAGTGTAATTCACTGCTGACGTGATTGGGGGATCGTCAGTCGTGCATGCTTTGTTGTCCCCGATGTTTGATGCCGCTGTCATCGAAATGCCAGGTTTGCAATGATCATTACTTGCCCAGAGTGTTCAAAGAAATACTCAGTTAAAACAGAAGCAATCGGTCCAAAAGGCCGAACCGTGCGCTGTAAAAGCTGCGGCAATAGCTGGCATCAGGACCCGCCGGGGGCAAAGAAGCCTGCGCCACAGCCCGCAGCACCGGAAAATGATCTTCCGCCACCCTTCAATCAGGAAGGCTCGCTTGGTGCGGACTTCAATGCCGACCAGATGGGGGGGGGACAAGTTGATCCCGGATTTGAAGAAGCGGACAAGATCCCTGATCCGCCGCCCATTCCCCAGCAGCTGATTCGCAATAATCCCAAGCCCGAACCCAAAAAGAAAAAGGGTATCGTTGGCTGGATCATCTTCCTGCTGCTGATTGTCGGCATTGGTGCGGGTGGCTATTTTGCCAAGGATTACCTGATCAATCTGTGGCCGCCGGTTGCCAAGGTCTATGACATGATCGGGCTTGATGTGCCCCATGTTGGCGAAGGCCTTGATATCCGGGAATTGCCGCCGACCCGTGAAGATGAAGACGGTGTTGATGTTCTGGTCGTCCGTGCCGAGATCGTCAATATCAGCGAAGAACCGCGCGTACTGCCCTATCTTCTGATCGAGCTGCTTGATCCGCTTGATCGTGTGGTCCAGCGCAAAAAGGTTCCGCTGATCTATGACGAATCCAAAGTACCCGCCGGTGCTGAAATGCCGATGGAGCAGCAAATGTTGCCGGTTGGCGAGAGCCTGACGGTTGAAACCAAAATCCGTCGTCCGAACCCGACGGCAACCCGGTTGCAGGTTACCTTCCTTGATCCGCGCGAAGCGGTCGAGCCGTAAGGAACCCGATCGATCAAATCAAAAGGCAGCGTCGCGATACGCTGCCTTTTTTGTGTCTGTGGTCCTTGGTCCTTGTTGGCGGGCCGGTGACGCTCAGAACCGTTTCAGCAATCTGTCGATATATTCCTGTTCGATTTGCGGGCGATCGGGATCACCGGACCGGCGGCGCAATTCCTGAAGGATGCGCCATGCCCGTTCCAGGGTATTCACATCGGGAATGATGGTGGTGCCATCACCGCCGACCGGGCGGCCCAACGGGTCCCGGCGACCGGTTCCTTCCAGATCTTCGAGCATCGGGGCCATCTGGCTCAGACCTTCAAGTGCGCGGCTGATCTCGCCAATGCCCTGTTGCAAGGCTTCCATCGCCTGTCTTTGTAACTGCAATGCCTCGTGTGAGCGGTTATGTCCAAGCGCATCAGCAGCCCCGCGCATGGCATCAATGACCGTATTCATGCCGCTGACATCACCAAACTGGTTGATACCCGGACTGTTCATGATGTCGGTGGCATCATCGGCAAGACCCTGTTGCTGGTTGGCGCGTGGAACCGGACCAGATTGGGCTGATGAATTGTCGCCCTGGTTCATAAGGTCCTGTTGGCGGCGCGCCAGATCACGCATCCCATCAAGCATTTCGCGCAGGGTGGACGTGATGTCCATGCCGCCCTCGCCAGTGGTGACCTGCATGTTTTCGACCAGTTCGCGCAGGCGATCAATCAGTTGGCGTGCCTGATCACGTGCACCGGCCCGCATCAGCGCATCAATCTGATCAATGATACGCGAAAGATCCTGCTGTTCGAGGGGGGCGGATGCTTCGGGCTGATCTTCGCCCATCTGGGGGCTTTCGCGGGTCAATGCGGCCAGATATTCGTTCAGCGCCTGACGGTATTCCTCGATCAGGCGGGCAATCTCGGTTTCGGTGATATCGGGGTTTTGTAACGCTTCAAGCAGCCGTTCCTCGGCCTCCATCAGGTTGCGTTCGGCAATGCCGTAACTGCCCCGCTCGACCTCCTCGGCAATGTGCCAAAAAAGGCCCGCGACATCCTGATGAACAGCACGATCATGCAGATTGGCCGCCAGCCGGTTTTCGGCAACCGACAATGCAAGAAACACTCCGATATGCCCATTGAAGGCCTGTGGGGCATAAAGGATTGGCAAGATCGCCTGGTGCATTTCAAGTGCGCGCTCGGGATAACGTAACAGCCCGCGTCGGATGGCAATCAGCTTTTGCGCAACCGGATGGGTGAATTCGCGTTCGGGCAACATTAATGACCTGATGTCGCTTTGTCCGGTTTGACCGGCATTGTCTTGCGACACCAGCTGGATATTGACCGGTAATCCCGCCCAGGGATGCGCAACAAGATCAATGAAACGTGGTCCTTCTATGCGGGTTGGCATGGCTGTTTGGCTGATGCCTTCGCCGCGAACATCAATCACGATCTTTTTAATCGGGCCGTACTGGGCATATGACCCGTCATCGGGGGCAGGCGTGATTACAAGATCAAGCTTTGCCAGGCCGTAATCATCATTGGCCGTATAATCCAGCCGGACATGGTCGCGCCGGGTTATGGCGGGTGAACTGACAAAGGAAAGGTTTGGTGCCTTGTCCGGCACCAGTTCGATATTCAGGGTCAGCCGGTCATTGCCCCAGACAGATATGCGCCACTCGCCCGATTGTTCGATTGCTGTCGACAGAACATAGCTGTTTTCACTGCTTTCGGTGAAGTCGCGTGCCCCGTCCGGCGCGGTCAGGGTTGGCTGCCAGATGCTGGAAATGCTGCCATCCAGTGTTGACCCAACCGGGACCTTGACCGCAATGACCTTGCTGTCTGTCGTTGGGGTGGTGTCCGTATCACTTGAAGATGAAGTCGTCCCGCCGTCAGATGAAACTGCATTAAATCGCAATACGCGCGGGACCTGTCCGGTATAGGCGGGCGGGGTGACCCAGAGTGTCGCACTAAAGTCCGCGGCACCAAGACGTTGCAGGGGGCTGAACGCCTTTGAAAACCGTTCGGATATATGGTTGTGACCGGCAAGCAACCCGACAAAGATCAATAAAACGGGAATGGCGGTCAGCCCGAAACGGTCAATGCGCGTCAGTGCCGGGATCGGCCGCGGCAGGCGAAGCTGCCCCAGCGTCCTTTCATGCAGACCCAACTGGCGTTGCCACAGGAAACTGGTCAGCGGATCATCTGTTTCATCAATATGATCTTCAAGACTTTGCAACGGGTTGTTTGAAAGCCCGTTTTCGATTTCAAGCCGGTGCAGGATATCGCGTCTTGTTGGCCAGCGGAAATTCCGCCACGGGGCGACTGCGGCAATCATGGTGATGACCGACAAAATCGACAGCAACATGATATGACCGGTGGCCGGCAAAAATTCGAATGTGCCGGTAAGCGTCAATCCACCGGTCAGAAGCACGATCGATAATGACGGGATCAGACAGGGCCAGGCCGCTTCCCATATCATGACCATGCGCGTTCTGCGCACATGGCGTTCCATTCCGGGATAGGGTGGTATCAACGACATGCGACCGGTCGTCCCTGATTGCCAAAAGTTGCGAGATTAATCGCAATGCTACCCTTTAAAACTTGGGGTTTTGGCAGGACGGGTCAAGCTATTCCCGAAGGTGTGGCGGAAATAAAAAGGGTGGCCCGCAATCAACGGACCACCCGGATGTGTTTCAGGACCGGTCTTATGGCTTATGAGTTTCCAAGCCAGGCCGGAATCTGATCCATATTGATCAGCTGATCGATTTCCTGACGCGGGCGCACAATCGCAAAATTGTTGCCCTTAACCAGAACTTCCGGCGTCAATGCGCGGGTGTTATAGGTTGATGACATCACCGCGCCATAGGCACCAGCCGACATGACCGCAACCAGATCACCGGCCTTAAGGTCATCAGGAAGTTTGCGATCCTTGCCAAAGGTGTCACCGGTTTCGCAAACCGGACCAACGACATCAACGGTCGCCTGCACGTCATCTTCGCCCTGTTCATCAACCGGAATGATTTCGTGATAGGCACTGTAAAGTGTCGGACGGATCAGATCGTTCATCGCCGCATCAAGGATGACAAAGCGTTTTGCTTCGCCGTCTTTGATATACATGACGCGTGACACCATGATCCCGGCATTGCCGGCAATCAGACGGCCCGGTTCAAGGGTGATGTGGCAGCCAAGGTGACCGACCGTTTCGCGCACCATCTGCCCATAGGCATCTGGAAGCGGCGGTGTTTCACCCTGATAGGCAATGCCAAGACCGCCACCAAGATCAAGATTGCGGATTTCAATGCCTTCGGAACGAAGCTGTTCGACCAGATCGGCAAGGCGGGTAAATGCCTCGCGGAAGGGGGTCAGGTCGGTCAACTGGGATCCGATATGCATGGCAATGCCGGTAACCTCGATACCGTCCATAGCCGCAGCATCGCGGTACACTTCAATCGCACGGGTCCAGTCGATGCCAAACTTGTTTTCGGCCTTGCCGGTTGCGATCTTTTCGTGGGTTTTGGCATCGACATGCGGGTTGATGCGCAATGCAATGCGTGCCTTTGTCCCCATGTCGATGGCAACACGGTTAAGTTCGACCAGTTCCGGGATGCTTTCGACATTGATCTGCGCGATACCGGCTTCAAGGGCTTCGCGCATTTCAGCGTCGGCTTTGCCCACACCCGAAAAGATGATCTTGGCGGGATCAATACCGGCGCGCAGCGCACGGCGCATCTCGCCAACCGAGACGACATCAGCGCCAGCGCCAAGATTGGCGAGGGTCTTGAGAACCGCCTGGTTCGAGTTCGCCTTGACCGCAAAGCAGACGGTGGCATCAAGCCCCTCGAACGCATCGGCATAGACATTGTAATGACGTTCAAGCGTCGCGGTCGAATAACAGAAAAACGGCGTGCCGACTTTTTCTGCCATTTCCGGGATCGAGACACCTTCGGCGTGAAGCACGCCATTAATATATTCAAAGTGGTTCATTGCGCCGGGTAGTCCCTTGGATATTCATAACCTTTATCGGTTGGCGGTTCGAGCGGGCCTTTTTTGCCGCAAGCCGCCACCGAAAGACCAAGCATGATTGCCAGTGTGATCACGGTGCCGCGTTTAAGCAAGGCGGGGGTCATTTCAGAAACCTTTCCTTTGCTGCCTTGACGGATTCCTTGACGCGAACCGGTGCAGTTCCGCCAAAGCTCTGGCGGGCGGCGACCGATGCTTCGACAGTCAGAACGTCATATACCGCATTGGTGATTTTCGGCTCGATCCCCTGAAGATCTTCAAGGGAAAGCTGATCAAGATCGCACCCTTTGGACTCTGCCAGCTTCACGGTCGCGCCAACCACATGGTGGGCGTCACGGAACGGCATGCCAAGTTCGGCAACAAGCCAGTCGGCAAGATCGGTTGCGGTGGTGTAACCGGCACCGGCAGCTGCGCGCATGTTATCGGCATAGACCTTCATGTCGGCAACCATGCCGGTCATGGCAGCAACGCACAGACCCAGATGATCGTGGGCCTCGAATACCGGTTCCTTGTCTTCCTGCATGTCCTTGGAATAGGCCAGCGGAAGCCCCTTCATCGACAGCATCAGGGAATTATAGCAGCCAACAATACGGCCGATTTTCGACCGGATCAGTTCGGCGGCATCCGGGTTGCGTTTCTGCGGCATGATGGATGAACCGGTCGAAAACTTGTCGGACATCCCGATAAAGCGGAACTGTGCCGAACACCAGATAACCATTTCCTCTGCCAGGCGCGACAGATGCATGGCGGCAATCGATGCCGCGTTCAGATATTCCAGTGCAAAGTCACGATCCGATACCGCATCAAGCGAGTTCGCCGTCGGGCGATCAAAGCCAAGCGTACTTGCCGTCAGGTGACGGTCAATCGGATAGGGCGTCCCGGCAAGGGCCGCGGACCCCAGCGGGTTTTCATTCACACGCGTCCGGCAATCGGCCACGCGACCACGGTCACGACCAAACATTTCAACATAAGCCAGAAGATGATGGCCAAAAGTCACCGGCTGGGCCGCCTGAAGATGGGTGAAGCCCGGCATGATGGTTTCAGCATGGGTTTCAGCCTGTGAAATCAGGGCTTCCTGAAGTCCCTTAAGGCCGGCTTCGAGATCGGCAAGGGCAACATCACGGACCCACAGTTTGAAATCGGTTGCGACCTGATCGTTACGCGAACGTGCAGTATGCAGGCGGCCGGCCGCCGGGCCGATCAGTTCGCGCAGGCGGCTTTCGACATTCATGTGAATGTCTTCAAGTGCGCTCGAAAACTTGAACTGACCGCTCTCGATTTCTTGAAGGATCTGGTCTAGACCATTGGTTATCTTTTCGCCATCTTCTGCGGGGATGATGTTCTGCTTGACCAGCATCGCGCAGTGGGCTTTGGAGCCCTGAATGTCCTGGGCATAAAGGCGCTTGTCAAAGCCGATGGAAGCATTGATTTCTTCCATGATGGCAGACGGTCCTGCTTCAAAGCGACCTCCCCACAGGGAGTTGGCGTTTTTCTGGTCGGTAGCGTTTTGATCGGTCATCTTGATCCGCAGTATTGGAAGGTGGGTGTTGTGAAGGCTTTGCTTCGTTACGTAAAACTTGGCGTGATTGTCGCCATATCGGGCATTTATGCAACCCCTGCCTTTGCAGATACGCAATTACCACAAGAACTTTCAAAGATGGTGGCGCCGTCTGATGATGGTTCTTTGCCCGATGGCGTTACCTTTGTCGATGAAAATGGCGATGAAAAACAGCTTAACCAACTGAAAGGTCAGGTTATTCTGGTAAATCTGTGGGCGACCTGGTGTGTGCCCTGTGTCAAGGAAATGCCGGAACTTGACCGGCTGGCTGCGGAAATGGATGGAAAGCCGTTCCGTGTTCTTGCCCTTAGTCAGGATCGCGGCGGGGCGGCTGCTGTTACGGAATTCTTTGAAAAGAATGGAATCGACAATCTGGATGTCGTTCTTGACCCGCGCGGGGCAACCGCCCGCAAAATGGGGGCGCGCGGTCTTCCGACCAGTTTCGTGATTGATGGTCACGGTGTGGTGCGCGGCAAGCTTGAAGGCATCGCGCGCTGGGATGCCCCCGATGTCATTTCCTATTTTAACGATCTGATCGAACAGACATCCTGATCTCAGAACCGCAAGCCGCCATCAGTTTCCTGGTTCCAGTAAGGCAAGAACCTGATCAAGGGTGGGGGCGGCATCGCCGGCCCCGTTTCGGGTGGTTGCCAGTGCGCCGGTCGCACATGCAAACCGCACGGCATCTGGAAGGGCCTGCCCGTTATGCAGGGCAACCGCAAGTCCGGCATTAAAGCAATCCCCCGCACCGACCGTATCAATGGCACTGACGGTAAAAGACGCGACCAACCCCGACATGTCGGGTGTTGAATAATAGGCGCCTTGACGCCCCATTTTAATGATCACGGTTTTTGGGCCCATCTCATGAAGGACCTTTGCGGCCTTCTTTGCGCTGGCTTCATCAACCGGTTCTATGCCCGTCATGGCGCGGCATTCGGTGCTGTTGGGGGTGACGATATCAGTCAGCGCCAAAAGATCGCGCATCACCATGTGATCGGGTACGGGGGCGGGATCAAGCATGATTTTTGCCCCGCCTTCACGCGCATATTTGATCGCGCAATCGACAGCGACCACGGGGCATTCAAGTTGCAGCAGCAAATAGTCGCAGTCGCGCAGATAATCCTGTTTTTCATGCAAATCGCCGCGGGTCATCGTCATGTTGGCACCGCCAACGACCGTGATCATGTTTTCACCGGCTTCATCAATTGAAATCAGGGCCGTACCCGTCTGTGCGGCATCGGCAATGATCAGGTGGCTGGTATCGATGCCTTCGGCGGCAAGGCTGGTCACCAGTTGCCGACCAAGTGCATCGTCACCGATCTTTGATATGAAAACGGGGGAAACGCCAAGACGTGCGATGGCCAGCGCCTGGTTACATCCCTTGCCCCCGGGGCCCGAGATATATTCCTTTGCCGGGACGGTCTGACCCGGTTTCGGAAGCTTGGCTACGCGTGCTGCGAAATCAATGTTCGAGCTTCCGACAACTGCAATACTCATGGACTATCCAAATGGTCGAAAATTAATACTCGTACTAATGTTGGTGTTAAATCATTGGTTTAAAGAAGGCGGAGGATTAATTTACTCATGATCGCGGGCGTCTTCGGAAATATGTGCGGTTGGTGCGTCGGAAAGGTCATTTTTCAATCGGGCGTAAACTCATCGGCCAATGCGTTATAAAGTCTGCGGAACTTTGCAAAGCGCGGCTGATAGGATGCATGTCGTGACGTGTCCGGTTCGATAATTTCCTCGATAACCGGTTTCAGGCATACATCTTCGACTGCTTCCTGTGTCAGGGCCAGTCGCGCCAGACGTGCGGCACCGAATGCCGGTCCTTTGGCAGCACCTTCGTATCGGGCAAGCGGCGTGCCCAAGATGTCGGATATCAACTGGATCCAGTAACGGCTTCTTGCACCGCCACCAATCACACCGGGCAGGGCGCAGCGGGTCCCGGCAGCATGCAGACGCGATTGTGCGTCACTCAGTGCAAAGGCCACCCCTTCGAGAACCGATTGCACCATGGCTTCGCGCGATGTGTCGCTGCCCAGGCCAAAAAACACCCCGCGCGCATAGGGATTGTTATGCGGTGTCCGTTCCCCGTTCAGATAGGGCAGAAAGACAATATCAGCGGGCTTATGATGCTGGGCCTCAACCCGTTTCAGCAAACTGCCAATATCACTTTCGCCAAGCAACTTTGCCGCCCATTGCAGGCAACTGGCCCCGTTCAGCAGAACGGCCATCTGGAACCAGTGGGCCGGAATGGCATGGGTGAAGCTGTGCAGAAGTTCTTCGGGTTTTGGGCGGTATTTGTCCGATGCGACAAAAATCTGTGACGATGTGCCAAGCGATATGAACCCGTCACCGTGACTGACGGCGCCAACACCAATGCCGCCGGTCGCGGCATCACCCCCGCCACCGGCAATGATGACGTCACCCTTCATGCCCCAGCGTCTGACAAGTTCGGCCCGCAAGGTTCCGGTAATGTCCGATCCTTCGACCAGTTCGGGGATTTGGTCCATCGAAAGCCCGCAGGCATCGATCGCTGCCCTGTTCCAGCTGCGGCTTTCTTCATCAAGCCACAAGGTCCCGGCCGCATCGGACATTTCCGTCACCTTGTCACCAGACAGGCAAAACCGGATATAATCCTTGGGCAGCAGGATGGTGCGTACTTTGGCAAAGATGTCGGGTTCATGCTTTTGCAGCCAAAGCATTTTCGGTGCTGTCATGCCCGGCATGGTCGCGACACCGGCCCTTGTCCCGAGATCGGGCAGCATGGCATCAAGTTTGTCACACTCGGCCTTGGCACGGCCGTCATTCCACAAAATTGCCGGGCGCAACGGTTTGTCATTTTCATCAAGCAACGTCGCGCCATGCATCTGTCCGGACAGGCCAATCGCGCGGGTGGCGGCAACAGCGCCCGGATTTTGATGGTGCAGGGCATCAATCGCGCGCAATGTCGCGTCCCACCAGTCATCGGGGTTCTGTTCGCTCCAAAACGGGTGGGGATTTGATACCGACAAAGGAATATCTGTCTCGGCAACCGTGGCCGAGTGTTCGTCAATCAGCAATGCCTTGACGGCCGATGTGCCGACATCAATTCCGAGATACATTTTCGGACGGCCTCCAGACTTCTTTTGTCATTTTGTCCCGCATTCCATCCGTGCGGGTTTTAACGGACCTTATTCCAGATGGTTGGCGGTCCGATTGCAACAAAAAAAGCCGCTGAACAAAACAGCGGCTTTAATTTGAATATGCGAATGTTTTAAAGCAGTCCCTAGCGGGTCGGGACCGGCTCATCACCGCTGTAATCATAGAAACCGCGGCCAACCTTGCGGCCAAGCCAGCCTGCTTCGACATATTTGACCAGAAGCGGGCACGGGCGATACTTGGTGTCGGCCAGACCATCATGCAGAACATGCATGATAGAAAGACAGGTATCCAGACCGATAAAGTCTGCCAGTTGCAGCGGACCCATCGGGTGGTTTGCACCCAGACGCATTGCGGTATCGATGGATTCGACGTTCCCCACACCTTCATAAAGGGTGTAGATCGCCTCGTTGATCATCGGAAGAAGGATACGGTTGACGATGAAAGCCGGGAAATCTTCGGCACTTGCCGTGTCTTTGCCCAGTTTCTTGGTCAATTCATGAATGGTGCGATAGGTGGTTTCATCCGTGGCAATGCCACGGATCAGTTCCACCAGCTTCATCAGCGGCACCGGGTTCATGAAGTGCATGCCCATGAATTTCGCCGGGCGATCCGTATAGGATGCCAGACGTGTCACCGAGATCGACGAAGTGTTGGTTGCGATGATGGCTTCGGGGCCAAGAACCGGGCAAAGCGCCTTGAAGATCTGTTTCTTGATCTCTTCATTTTCGGTTGCCGCTTCGATCACCAGATCGCAGTCCGAAAGGAAGCTGTATTCCGTTCCGGTTGAGATCCGCGCAAGTGCGGAATCTTTTTGCGCTGCGGTAATCAGTTCTTTTTTGACCTGACGGTCCATGTTCTTGTCCATCAGGCCAAGCGCCTTATCAAGGGCGTCCTGCGAGATGTCGAGAATTCGGACGTCGTAACCGGCAAGTGCGATCACATGGGCAATGCCATTGCCCATTTGACCGGCGCCAATTACGCCAATGGTTTTGATATCTTCCAACGAAGCCATTTGTTCCCCACTCGTCCCCTAGGGTCAAAACAACAGTATGCATTGCTTTGACCCTAATCGGGATCAGATTATTTGTCGAGTTCACTCGCCAGTGCGGGAAGGGCTTCGAACAGGTCACCGACAAGGCCGTAATCCGCCACCGAGAAGATCGGCGCTTCTTCGTCCTTGTTGATTGCAACGATGACCTTGCTGTCCTTCATGCCGGCAAGGTGCTGAATAGCACCCGAAATGCCTACAGCAATGTATAGCTGCGGTGCAACAACTTTGCCGGTCTGACCGACCTGCCAGTCGTTCGGAGCATATCCGGCATCAACCGCAGCGCGTGATGCGCCAATGGCTGCGCCCAGTTTGTCGGCAATCGGTTCGATCAGATGGAAGTTTTCAGCCGATCCCATGCCGCGACCGCCGGAAATGACGACGCTTGCCGCGGTCAGTTCCGGACGTTCCGACTCGGTCAGTTCCTGACCGACGAAGCTGGACTTGCCGGCATCGGAAACAACGGAAACGTCTTCGATGGCAGCAGATCCGCCTTCGGCGGCAACCGGATCAAAGCCCGTGGTACGGACAGTGATCAGTTTCAGGCTGTCTGCCGACTGCACGGTTGCCAGTGCGTTACCGGCATAGATCGGACGGACAAAGGTATCGGCACTTTCAACATCGGTGATGTCGGAAATCTGTGCGACGTCTTTCAATGCCGCAACGCGCGGCATGAAGTTTTTACCGGAAGTCGAAGCCGGAACCAGAATGTGGCTGTAGCCATCGGCAAGTTCGCAAACCAGACCAGCCATGTTTTCAGCCAGGAAGTGGCCATAGGCGGCATTGTCTGCGACCAGTACCTTGGAAACACCGGCAACTTTTGCGGCTGCTTCGGCAACGCCGCGGCAGTTTTCACCAGCAACGAGGATGGCAATGTCGCCACCGATCTTCTGTGCGGCTGCAACGGTGTTAAGCGTGCCGCCCTTCAGTTCGGTATTGTCGTGTTCGGCAATAACAAGAATGCTCATTTGATTGATCCCCGCTTAGATTACTTTTGCTTCGTTGCGGAGCTTGTCGACAAGCTCTGCGACGTCGGCAACTTTGACACCTGCCTGACGTGCCGGCGGTTCCGTCACTTTCAGGGTTTTCAGGCGCGGCGCGGTATCAACACCAAGATCGGCCGGGCTCAGGGTATCGAGCGGCTTTTTCTTGGCTTTCATGATGTTTGGCAGCGACGCATAGCGCGGCTCATTGAGGCGCAGGTCGGTGGTGACGATTGCCGGAAGGTCAAGCTTGACGGTTTCAAGACCGCCATCAACTTCACGGGTAACGTCAAGTTTGCCGTCAGCAACGGCAACTTTGGATGCGAAAGTACCCTGCGGCCAATCCAGCAAAGCAGCCAGCATCTGGCCAGTCTGGTTGGCGTCATCGTCAATCGCCTGCTTGCCGAGGATCACAAGATCCGGGCTTTCCTTGGCGACGACTTCTTTCAGGAGTTTTGCAACGGCAAGCGGTTGCAGCTCATCCTCGGTTTCGACCAGAATGCCGCGATCGGCACCCATGGCAAGGGCGGTGCGCAGGGTCTCCTGGCACTGTTTAACGCCGAGCGATACGGCAACCACTTCGGTCGCGGTACCTGCTTCCTTGAGGCGGACAGCCTCTTCAACGGCGATTTCGTCAAACGGGTTCATGGACATTTTGACGTTGTTCAATTCAACGCCAGACTGGTCCTGTTTGACTCGGATCTTGACGTTGTAATCCACAACGCGCTTAACGGCGACAAGAACCTTCATGACAGACCTGTTCGTTTTTGTTGTCGAAACTATGGGCTTTCTGCTCCCTGCCGAGGCAGTTCGCTGCGGCCCGCATGTTACTGTTTTCCCCGCGATGCACAATAGGGGGTGCTACGCAGGTTGTCAATTTACGTAAAGAGGTTGACGTTAACGATAACTTCTTTACTGATTTTTTGATGCCCTTCGCAACCTTGATACGGCACAAAGCCGCCAAATGACAGGGGTTTGTCCAAATATTTTCGTCAGCGTGTCAGGCCGGGTTGCCACAAAATGTCATCCTTGCCGCCGTTATTTGCGTGACGGGCAAGAACAAACATATGGTCCGACAGCCGGTTGATATAGCGAACGCATTCCGGGTTGATCGGCTCTAACCCGGCCAGTTCGACAATAAGCCGTTCGGCGCGGCGTGACACGGTGCGCACCACATGAAGCTGTGCCGAAAGCGCACTGCCACCCGGCAGGACAAAGGATTTCAGCGGATCAAGGCCGGCATTGATCTGATCTATTTCCTGTTCAAGGCGTTCGGTCTGGGTTGGGGTGATGCGAAGGGCGGGCTGTTCGGGATTGTCATCCGATCCGTCACCCGGGGTGCAAAGGTCCGCACCCAGATCAAAAAGATCATTCTGGATTCGGGCGAGCATCGCATCTATGTCGCCATCCGCATGCAACCGGGCGACACCGATGAATGCGTTGGCTTCATCAACCGTGCCATAGGCCTCGACGCGGACTGAATTTTTGGGGACGCGTGTCCCGTTGCCAAGGGCGGTTTTGCCCTTGTCGCCGGATTTCGTGTAGATGCGGGTCAGTTGAACCATGTGTCGTCCATTAATGCGCAAGATGTCATAAGAATTGAAAACGGTCGCAGATGCCTATTTGCCAAGTGCCATCATCGAAAGAATGAACAAAAGCAACAATGCGACGGCCTGAAGCAGCACGCGAAGCTGCATCAGCTTGTTGGATTTGCGTGCATCCTTGCCGCGGGCCATTGAAATGATCCCCATCACGAGAACACCGGCAACGGCGGCCATCGCGACCAGCACGCCAATTTGAAGAAATGCGGTCATCTGTCTTCTTCCCTGTCTGTTGCCTGCTGATGGTCACCTGAAAACAGGGGCCGCAATCGGAACAAGCCGAACTTGCCGCAGGTCGAATTTATTGATGCCATCTTACGGGCGGCGTCATGCTGCGCCAAACCGGGACCGCAGGCAACTGGTGGATGGAAACTTTTCGACATTATCGGGCATTTTGATTTTCCGGTGCGGCAAAGTCACGGCGATCGATTTTGAATTTCTTGATACGGGAGGCCAGCGTGGTTGGTTTGATATCAAGAAGTGCCGCGGCCCCGTCCGGGCCAAAAATCTTGCCCTGCGTCTGTCTTAGGGCATGGGTGATATTGTCATATTCGGTCTGTTGCATTTCAGCGCGCGTCAAAATGGTCCGGGCGGGCTGGGTATCCCGATCGGCTTTGGACGCGGGTGACTGTTTTTTGCCGTCCCGGGTGCTGAAATCGGGAAGATCGAAATGCAATTTTCCGTCATGGGCCAGGATGGCTGCGCGTTCGATCACGTTTTCAAGTTCGCGGGCATTTCCGGGCCAGCCATAATTTTGCAAAACATGAACCTGTCCCTTGGTCAGGGTGGGTTGGGCAATGTTCAGGCGCTGGCAGATATTACGCAGGAAATGCGCAGCCAGTGGCGGAATGTCGTCTGGCCGTTCACGAAGCGGTCGACATTCAATCGGAAACACATTGAGGCGGAAATAAAGGTCCTCGCGAAAGCGCCCCTGACGGACTTCTTCCTTAAGGTCGCGGTTGGTGGCGGCAATCAGGCGGACATTGACCTCGCGTGTGCGTTCTTCGCCAATGCGCTCAAACTTCTGATCTTGCAGGACGCGCAAAAGCTTGCCCTGGAGTTCCAGCGGGATTTCGCCAACCTCATCCAGGAACAGGGTGCCGCCATCAGCCAGTTCAAAGCGCCCGACACGGTCGCGAATGGCGCCGGTAAAGGCCCCGCGCACATGCCCGAAAAATTCGCTTTCGAACAGTTCATGGGGGATGGCCGCGCAATTCACGCGCACCAGAACGCGATCAGACCGTGTGCTGGCCTGATGGATGGCACGCGCGATCAATTCCTTGCCGGTGCCGGATTCCCCGGTGATCAGAACGTTGGCGTCAGTCGGCGCAACCAGATCAATCTGTTTGAGCGCGCCTTGAATGGCATCCGATTGCCCGATGATTTCATGGTGGTTGTTGGTCGACAGGATTTCTTCCTGAAGATAGGCGTTTTCAAGTTCAAGCCGTTCACGAAGACGGTCGACCTCGGCAAGGGCGGCGTGCAGTTTTTCTTCGGCGATTTTGCGTTCGGTAATGTCGCGAAACACGATCACCGCCCCGATGACAAGACCATGATCGCGAATGGGGGTGGATGTGTATTCGACCCGGATCGGTTTGCCATCGCTGCGCCAGAAGACTTCATCATCAACCCGTCTTACGATGCCCTCGCGGAATGCATTGTAAATCGGGCAGTGTTCGGCGTGATAGGGTTCGCCATCAACATGGGAATGGTGAATGATCGAATGGATTTCCTTGCCTACCAGTTCCTCGGCAGTCCAGCCCAGCATGCGTTCGGCGGCCGGATTGACAAAGGTGGTCACCCCGTCCGAATTCACGCCGTAAATGCCTTCGCCTGCCGCGCCCAGGATCAGCTGGTTCTCGCGTTCGATCTCGCGGAAGAACCGTTCGGCGCGTCGCCATTCGGCAATGCCTTCGCGCAGGTAATCGTCGGCCTCGGAGTCAACATCGCGGCGGTGGCGGGCATCAAGATCCGATATCGTTACCGTAAGATATTCTTCATCGCCTAGCGTGATGGCGCGGGCTTCGTGTTCTAGTTTCAGTTGGGTGCCGTCCGGCCGGGTCAGGTCGAGGCCGCGGGTCCAGGCAAATCCGTGATAAAGGGCGGCTTCGCTGAACACGACAAGGCTTGGCACCTGTCCCTTGTGCAGGGCGCTCATTTTCAGGGATATGAGGGCGTCTATGCTGCGGCCCAGCAATTTTGCCGCCGCCTCATTGGCGAACACGATGCTGTCGGTTTTGGGGTGAACCAGAATTGTCGGATGCGTATGCGCCAAAAGAGCCTGCAGATGGAGCGGCTCCAAAGACGTTGAAACAGATTGGTTTACGTCATGGTTCATACGAATTTCCTACGATAATTCGTAATTGTGGTTACGAATTATCGTAAATTACGATTTTTCGTATATGTGAAGACTGCCTGTCATCATCCCCTGAGTCCAGCATTTTCAACGAAAATTCCGCATTGCAGCAAACTGGCACGACGGTTGCTCTTATCCTGACTGAATATCTGGTGCTGTTCTGATCTGGACAGCGAAACAACACAGGGGGTGATCAAATGTCAGTTAAAAGTCTGGGCGATCCATTTAGCGGTGATACCGACCTGCGGCACAGCAAATCGTGCGGTTGTGATATGTGCGCGTCAAAGGGCGGGCATCACCATGCGGATCATGATCGTGGTGTAAAGCACGATCTGGCGTCGATGCCTGCTCATAGCGATATGGCGGCAAAGGCACCGGAAAGCAGCGAGGAAATCCTCGATCGCGCCATCGACAGCGCGATTGTCCGTTCGGTTTTCGGTCACAACGAAATTTCACGTCGTTCCTTTGCCAAGATGGTTGGCGGCAGCACCATGATGGCGGCATTGGCATCGGTATTGCCAATCGACAAGGTCAAGGCAGCGATCCTTGATGATCTGGGAACACCGGAAAAATCGAAGCTCAATATCGGCTTTGTGCCGATCACCTGTGCCACGCCGATCATCATGGCGCAGCCAATGGGCTTCTATGAAAAATACGGTCTTGATGTTGATGTCATCAAAACCGCGGGCTGGGCGGTGGCCCGCGACAAGTCGCTGAACAATGAATATGACGCGTCGCACATGCTGACCCCGATGCCGCTGGCCATTTCGATGGGGGCGGGTTCAACCGCGACCCCGTTCCTGATGCCGGCTGTAGAAAATATCAATGGTCAGGCCATCGTTCTGCACAATGATCATCTGGATAAACGCGATCCCAAACAATGGAAAGGCTTCAAGTTTGGTGTGCCGTTCGAATATTCGATGCACAACTTCCTGCTGCGTTATTATGTCGCTGAACATGGTCTGGACCCGGATAAGGACATCCAGATCCGCGTTGTTCCGCCGCCCGAGATGGTGGCAAACCTGCGTGCCGGTAACCTTGACGGCTATCTGTCACCCGATCCGTTTAACCAGCGTGCGGTATGGGAAAAAATCGGCTTCCTGCACACCCTGACCAAGGATATCTGGGAAGGTCATCCGTGCTGTGCATTCGCCTGTTCCAAGGCCTTTTCCGAAGAACTGCCGAATACCTATGGCGCGCTTTTGAAATCCATTGTGGATGCGACCCAATACGCGGCCAAGCCCGAAAACCGCAAGGAAATTTCGGCGGCGATTGCCCCGGCCAACTATCTGAACCAGCCGGTTCCAGTCATTGAACAGGTCCTGACCGGACGTTATGCCGATGGTCTGGGCGAGGTGAAGAACGTTCCTGATCGCATCGATTTCGATCCGTTCCCGTGGCATTCGATGGGTGTGTGGATTCTGACCCAGATGAAGCGCTGGGGCTATATCGAAGGCGATATCGATTACAAGAAAATCGCCGAGGAAGTCTATGTCGCGACCGATTGTGCGAAGGTTATGAAAGACCTTGGCTATGAGGCCCCGACTTCGACCTATAAGTCCTATACCATCATGGGCAAGACCTTTGATCCCGATCAGCCCGAAGCCTATGTCAACAGCTTTGCGATTGGCAAAGGGGTAAGCTGACATGCTGGCATCGTTGAATGCCAGGGCTTTGGTTTTGTCACTCGTGCTATTGGCGGTCTTCCTTGGCCTTTGGGAGGCCGCCAGCCCGAAACAGAACATTTCTGGCGAACTGACAGAATACGAACTTCTGATGGGTGGGGCAGAACCCAAGGCGGCGGTGCCGCCACCCTCGGCAGTGATCGGCAAGGCATGGGAAGAACTTAGCAATCCTTTCTATGATGCAGGCCCCAACGACAAGGGGATCGGCATCCAGATCGGCTATTCGCTTTATCGAGTTCTTTCGGGATATTTCCTTGCTGCGGCGCTGGCCATTCCGGTCGGGTTCCTGATCGGAATGTCGCCTCTGATGTATAAGGCGCTTGATCCGTTTATTCAGGTGCTAAGACCCATTTCCCCGCTGGCGTGGATGCCTTTGGCCCTGTTTGTCATTCAGGACAGTCAGGCATCGGCAATCTTTGTCATCTTCATCTGTTCGATATGGCCAATGCTGATCAATACGGCATTCGGTGTGGCCGGGGTGCGCAAGGACTGGGTCAATGTGGCGCGAACCCACGAACTGGGTCCTTTCAAAACCGCATGGATCGTCATCCTGCCCGCTGCGGCACCAACCATTCTGACCGGAATGCGCATTTCCATCGGGATTGCCTGGCTGGTGATTGTCGCCGCCGAGATGCTCGTGGGCGGTACCGGCATTGGCTACTACGTCTGGAATGAATGGAACAACCTTGATCTGACCAGTGTGGTGTTCTCGATCCTGATGATCGGGGTTGTCGGCATGTTGCTTGATACGGCCTTCGCCTATTGCGCACGCCTTGTGCAGTACCAGGAATAAGGAGACCAGATATGTCGACACCATTCCTGAGTGTTCAAAACCTTACCAAACGTTTTCAGGCCCCCAAGGGTGGCGAAAGCCTGACGGTATTTGAAAACGTCAATCTCGGGATCGAGAAGGGCGAGTTTGTTTGCATCATCGGTCATTCCGGCTGTGGCAAATCAACCATCCTGAACATTCTTGCGGGGCTTGATGAACCAAGCGACGGCGCGGTCATCATGAATGGCAAGGAAGTTTCCGGGCCCAGTCTGGATCGCGGGATCGTGTTTCAGAACTATTCCCTGCTGCCATGGTTGTCCGCACTCAAGAACGTCACTTTTGCTGTTCAGGCGCGCTACAAATCCTGGAGCAAAAAGCAGGTTCACGATCATTCGATGAAATATCTCGAAATGGTCGGCCTTGCAGGCGGGGCGGAATTGCGCAAGCCATCGCAACTGTCCGGCGGGATGCGTCAGCGTGTATCGATTGCACGTGCCTTTGCCATTCAGCCGGAACTGCTTTTGCTCGATGAGCCGTTCGGCGCACTTGATGCGCTGACCCGTGGCAGTATTCAGGACGAATTGATCCGCATCTGGTCGGGATCGGACCAGACGGTCTTTATGATCACCCATGATGTTGATGAGGCCATCCTGCTTGCGGATCGCATTTTGTTGATGACCAATGGTCCCTATGCCCGGGTTGCCGAGTCCGTTCAGGTCGAAATCGAACGACCGCGTGAACGGGCCAATATCATCCATCATCCCGACTATTACGACATCCGCAATCACCTGGTGGAGTTCCTGGCCACACGGTCGCGCGAACTTGCCGGGAAACAGGACGATGATGCGAATTCCGCACCAAAAGTCGTCCGGTTCGGGGCAAATGCCGGGGCGGAAATCTCATCAGAAACAGGCAGCAAGTCCGGCACGCGCAAGCGTGCGGTCAATCGTGCCGATTAATCAAAACAACGTGCTGTATCAGAAGTGGAGAAAACCCATGAAAAAAGCTGACGTCAAAGAACTCATTCTCGAAGCCAAAAAGGCCAAAGGGCTGGGTTGGGAAGAGATCGCAAGCAAGATCGGTATGTCCCCGGTTTGGACAACTTCCGTATGCTTTGGCATGAATTCGGCGCCAAGGGACAAGGCCGACATGCTGGTTGCCCTGTTTGACCTGCCGCCCGAAGCATCGGCAGTCATTCAGGAATGCCCGATGAAAATCTGGGACCAGGCGGTTCCGACCGATCCGGCCATCTATCGTCTGTATGAAATCGTTGGTGTTTATGGCGAAACCATCAAGGAAATCATCCACGAGAAATTCGGCGACGGCATCATGAGCGCGATCGATTACGAAATGTATATCGAACGCAAGGAAGACCCGAAAGGTGACCGTGTCGTGATTACCCTGGATGGCAAGTTCCTGAAATACCGCGCCTGGTAAGGATATCTTCCGGTGTGAAATTAATTGGCGGTGCCGATGGGGTTGATCATCGAATGCCGCAGTCCGGTCAGGCCCGTTTGCATGCGCATTCGGGCCTGCTCCGTATGGGCCTGGTGAAAGTCTTGTCGGATGCTACTGGCGAAAAGGATGCGATCTGCTAAATCCTGAAGATATGTAATTGCCTGTATGCAATGCCTGATTTGGTTTTGCGTATCGGCCAAACAACAAGGATCAAATTCAGATGGCTGACCTTTCCGCATTCGACATCACCAAACGCTGGCCGGCAAAGAACCCCGATATTCTTCAGCTTTATTCATTCCCGACACCCAACGGGGTAAAGGTGTCGATCATGCTCGAAGAAATCGGTCTTCCCTATGAGGCCCACACCATCAAAATCGGTGAAGAAGAAACCTGGACCCCGGAATTTCTGTCGCTGAACCCGAATGGCAAAATCCCCGCCATTCTTGATCCGAACGGTCCGGATGGAAAACCGTTCGGGCTTTTTGAATCCGGGGCGATCTTGCAATATCTTGCCGAAAAATCCGGAAAGCTGTTGCCTGCTGATCCGGCGCGGCGGATGGAAACCATCCAGTGGGTCTATTTCCAGATGGCCGGACTGGGCCCGATTTTCGGGCAGCTTGGCTTTTTCCACAAATTTGCTGGCAAAGAGATCGAAGATAAACGCCCGCTTACCCGTTATGTAAATGAATCCAAACGGCTTTTGGGTGTTCTTGAAACCCGTCTTGACCGGCGTGACTGGATCATGGGCGATGAATATACCATTGCCGATATCGCAATCCTTGGCTGGGTCCGCAATCTGATCGGATTTTACGAGGCAGGTGATCTGGTGGCTTATGACACGCTCAAAAACGTACCGGCATGGCTTGAACGCGGTCTTGCGCGGCCCGCTGTTCAGCGCGGTCTTGATATTCCGGCACGGCCATAAGGTCCGGGTTGCCTGAACAGGCTCAAAATTGACCGGATGGTCAGAAGTGCTTTCCATCCGGTCTGGCTATCATTAATTAGGGGACGATACTATTCGTTACGCCACCACTGAACCCAAGAGATTGATTAATGACCAGCCGCATCAAGGACGCAGCACTTGCCGCCCAGATCAATGACGAAACGCTTGCATGGCGCGAAGTCATCTGTCCGGTAACGGCAAAATACGGAAACTATGTCGCCAAGCGCGATTTGCGCGACAAAACGATTGTCAGTTTCCAGCACGTGCTTGAAGACACCATTCCGACCCTTTTGCCTTTCGTCAAGGCCGGGGCAAAGGTCAAGGTCGGGGCGTGCAATCCCGACAGTACCGATGATGTTGCGGCGGCCTATCTGGCGGCAAACGGGGTTGAGGTTCATGCCTTTTCGGGCATGACACCCGAAGAATATGCCAAAAGCATCGATATCCTGTCGTCCGAACCGGCCGATATTGTTGCTGACATGGGTGGGGAGCTGATCGAGGCTTTTGTCAAAAAGGGTCATAAGGTCGACGGTGCGCTTGAAGCCACAACGACGGGTGTTCACCGCGTTGAAAAGCTTGATTATTCATTCCCGGTCTTTAACTGGAATGACATCGCGATCAAGGATCGCCTGCATAACCGCCATCACGTGGCTCAGGAAATGTGGCCGGTATTTTCCAATGTAACCGGGTTGGCGCTTTATGGTCGTTCGGTTCTGGTGATCGGGTTTGGTCCGGTGGGGCGTGGTGTTGCCGAACGTGCGCGCAATCTTGGTGCGGTGGTCTCGGTTGCCGAACGCGATCCGGTGCGCGCCCTTGAAGCCCAGCATCACGGATGCCGTGTCGTCAGCCTTGAAGACGGCATCAAGGAATGCGCGATCATTGTGACGGCAACCGGCCTTTCGGGCATTTTGGGTGAAAAGCAGATCAAGCAGTCCCGCCGTGGTGCTATTCTGGTCAATGTCGGTCATTCCAATACCGAGATCGATGTGGCCTGGCTTGATACCCAGAAACGCACCAAAATGCGCCGCTATATCGAAAAATTCGAATTCGATAACAGCCGCGAAGTCTATTTGCTCAACCGTGGCAGCCTTTTGAATCTGGCACCAGGGATGGGCGGTTCGGGCAAGGATCTGTTCGATCCGTTTTCCGCCATTCTGATCCGCGGAATTGACTGGTTGGCATCGGGCGGGGCCAATGCGTTCAAACCGGGATTTTATGATTACCCGGCCGAGATCGAACGCGAAATCGCCGAGGCGATCCTGAATTCGCACAGTTGACGGCGGCACGCCCTTGCAAGGATGTTAGCGCTAACATTAAAGCCCCCGGCCATTTATTGGTCGGGGGCTTTTTTTATAGTTTGCTCGGTCCAAAGGGTCAGGCGCGGTACCCGATACGCAGGTTGCCCCACTGTTCGCCATTCACGATGATCGGGACGTCGCATTCCTTCATGAAGACCACACTGTCGCCCATGTCGCGGAAATAGGTCTGCAACAGGTGCGGTTTGGTGTTGCGCGCGGCGACCAGCCCGGCCCGGTCATCAAAGATCCGCCGGTTACGGCAATTGCCCATGTTCCAGGCGGCTTCGCCCGGGCGCTGCGGCTGGCTATAGATCTTGTTATGGGTCGGAAGATAGCCGTTAATATCCACACCGGCGGCAAACACGATATGCTTGTCCTTTTCAAGAATGGCTTCCTGAAGCGGAGTGAAATGCCGGTCCGTGAACGGGATATAGGGCGTCATGAACTGTTTGGGGTCACTGCCTTCGATCAGTTCATAGCGCGGATTGAACAGGTCTTCGTGTTTGATTTCATTGTTGCGAAGGCCGTTCTCAAGCACCTTGGCCAGATCTTGTGACAGTTGTTTGCCAAGTTCGGCGATCTTGCTGTCGTGATCGTGGGTTTTCTTGAGGTGATTGAGAATGACCTGATTGGCCTTGTCGTCGACTTCAGTAAACTGAACATGGGTTCCAAGTGCCGAAACGGCCTTGATCACGCCATGCAGAACCGTGCCATCCACCATGGTGATCGTGACGTGCTTGTTGCGATCCTTGTCACTGGCATCAATGCGCGCAAGCAATCCGGCCAGTGACATATCGGCGGTAACGCCATTGCGGACGTCACCCTTTCCGAAATCGAATGAAAGATCGACCGCGATCGGGACGCGTTCTTCGTGACGCCGGTTTGCGCTTTCGGTGCTGCGCAGCACCGTGCGGAACCGGCTTTCCATTTCATTGATGTCTTTGCGAATATTGGAAGCCAGAATGCGCAGGTTCTCGGCGGTTTCGCTGGCGTTTTGTGATTTCACGCTGGCCAGTTCGATATTACCGGAAATGCCCCGCATATGGGTTGATACTTCCTGTGCGCTTGTTGAAATTTCGGCGATCGCGGCGGTCTGCTGTTCGACCGATGCCGAAATGTCCGCCGACAGCTGGCTGACTTCATCAATCGCGCCACCGATTCCTTCGATTGCGGTGACGGCTTCTGATGTTGCCCCCTGAATGGCTGTGATTTGGGAATTGATATCAAGGATTGCCTTTTCGGTCTGTGTCGCAAGGTTTTTGACCTCGTTGGCGACCACAGCAAATCCCTTGCCGGCATCCCCGGCACGGGCGGCCTCGATCGTGGCGTTCAGTGCCAGCATTTTCGTCTGATCGGAAATGCGTTTGACGATGTCGACAACCTTGCCGATTTCACTGGCGGTTTCCGACAGGCTGTTCATCGTCTGGGATGTTTCCTGGGCGCGGATAACGGCCTGTCCGGCAATGTCGTTTGTTTTGTGGATGCGGTCGGCAATGCCATGGCTGGATGCCTGCAATTCCTCGGTCGCGGATGCGACCGTGGCAACGTTGCTGCTGGCGACTTCCGTGGTGGCGGTAATGCGTTCGACCAGTTGCGACAATTCGCCGGCATCACTTTCCATGGTCTGCGCCACATCGTTGGTGCGCCCGGCCTGAAAGCCGACTTCGGAAATGATGTTGTCGGTTTCGCGTTCGATGATCTCGGACATCGACTGGATTTCCGACGATGCGCGATGTTGGGCGATCTGTTTTTGCTGATCAGCCATCAGGCAGGCCATATCAGCCATCAAAAGACACCGTGCCGCATCATTAAGGGCAGGCGACGGTCGAATGCCCTTGGTCCGCGACGCCAGCGTGACGCAATTTGCTGCCGACTTGTAATAGGCAAGCACGATGGCATCGGGTGTCAGATTGGCGGTGGCTTCTGCCAAAACGTGTTTGGTAAAACACTGATTGAAAGCATCAGCAGAACCGGCAGATGCCATTGCCCGAAACTGCTGGGCAAGACCCGAGACAAGCGTCTGCGGCGCATTCCTGTCGACGCTGCTTTGTCCTGATCCAAGCAGTTCGGTCACCAGGCCTTCTGCGATCTGATCAGCATGCTGATCGAACAGGTTCTTGGCTTCACCTGTTCGCGCATAGATTGTGGTTTCCGGCATTGCAGAGGCGTAATTCATTGAAACGTCTCTCCCCTTTCCCCTAAAAGGCAATTGGGCCTGTTTTGCACAGATTTTTAGGCTTCTGTGTTTGCTTAATTTCAGTCTATCACCGCAGGTAAGTGGTAAATATATCATACTTTAGGTTGATATAGAAAAGCGGCCCGTCAAGGTTGACGGGCCAAGTTTGCCCTCGTTGATCACAGGGGCCACGGTTCACAATGAAAATAAGGTTCGGCTTTCAATCTGTTAGCCGGTTATCGACCCAATAATCCGCGGGTCACAACTTGCGCCTGAATTTCGGCGGCACCTTCAAAAATGTTGAGGATACGGGCATCGCAAAGCACGCGACTGATCTGATATTCCAGCGCATAACCATTGCCGCCATGAATCTGAAGCGCGTTATCAGCATTTGACCAGGCAACCCGTGCCCCCAGAAGCTTCGCCATGCCCGCTTCAATGTCGCAGCGGATATCCTGATCTTTTTCAAGTGCCGAGAAATAGGTGAGCTGACGGGCAATCATGGTTTCAACAACCATCCATGCAACTTTGCCGTACACCCGCGGGAAGCTGAAAAGCGGTTTGGAAAACTGGACGCGATCCTTGGCGTAGCGCATGCCGATCTCAAGCGCGTTCTGGGCAACGCCGACAGCACGTGCGGCGGTTTGGATGCGGGCCGACTCAAAGGTTGCCATAAGTTGCTTGAAACCCTGGCCTTCTTCACCGCCCAGAAGGTTGGCAGTCGGGACTTCAAACCCGTCAAAGGACAGCTCGTATTCCTTCATGCCGCGATAGCCAAGAACCTCGATCTCACCGCCAGACATGCCGTTGGCGGGGAACGGGTCGTCTTCGGTGCCGCGCGGCTTTTCGGCCAGAAGCATCGACAACCCGCGATAGCCGGCCTCATCAGGGTTGGTGCGCGTCAAAAGCGTCATCAGATCGGACCGTGCCGCATGGGTGATCCATGTCTTGTTCCCGGTCACCTTATAGGTGCCGCCATCCTTGATCGCGCGTGTGCGCAGATGGGCAAGGTCGGAGCCGTTATTGGGTTCGGTAAAGACTGCCGTTGGCAGGATTTCACCCGATGCCAGTTTGGGCAGGTAATGTTCCTTTTGCGCATCCGTGCCGCCAAGGCGGATCAGTTCCGCAGCGATTTCGGAACGGGTACCAAGCGACCCCACCCCGATATAGCCGCGTGACAGTTCTTCGGTCACGACACACATCGCGGTTTTGCCCATGCCAAGTCCGCCGAATTCTTCGGGGATGGTCAGGCCGAAAACGCCGAGTTCCGACATTTCAGTCACAATTTCAATCGGGATCAGCTCGTCGCGTTCATGCCAGCCATGGGCATGGGGCGTTACTTTTTCTTCGACAAACCGCCGGAACTGGTCGCGAACAAGATCCAGTGTTTCGTCCTCCAGTCCGGTTTCGCCAAAGCGACCGGTATCAAGACTGTCTTCGATTTCAGTGGCAATGGCGCGGCGCGCCGCATCAGAATTACCATGCGCTGACAGAACAGAAACCGCACGACTTGAACAGAAGGTCTGAATATCGGTTTCGGAAACGCCAAGTGTGGTCAGACGAATGATTTCGCCCTGCGACATCGGAATGCCGCCCTTGATCTGGGCAAGATATTCGCCAAAGGCGACTTGCAGGATAAGGGTTTCAAGATGCCCGCGTTTGCCCTGTGTGACCAGCTTGTCCGACCATGCCTTCATCTGTTGAAGGGCGGTGACATAGGTCGTGAACCAGGCAAAGCCATGGGCGGCAAACTGATGTTCGTCAAAGGCATTGGCATCAATACGGCCATCAATGGTGACCCGGGCACGAATGGCATTTTCGGTGGCATCATAAAGCGATGCCAGTGCAGCCAGTGCATCGTCGCAAAGCTGGTCAAGATCAGGAAGCAGGGCGGTATCAGTCATTGGCTTGGTCCTTTGCCCGGCAATCGTGTGGGGCGATTGCACTGGTCGAAAACGGATACATTGGTCGAAAAGGGTGGTGGCACCCCGCACGCGGATCGGGCGAGAACGCGCTTGGGGTGCCAGCAATCAGTCAAAGGCCGGGACGGCTGCGCCCCGATGTGGGATTAACCTTCGACTGCTTCTTCAAGGGTGCGCATGCCCGGCCGCTTGGCCTGAACCAGAACCGCCATGTTCCCCGGTTTATGTTCGTTGCGCATCATTTTCATATGTGCGCGCGGAATGTCTTCCCAGCTGAAGACTTCCGACATGCTGGGATCAAGGCGTCGCTCGATCACGAGTTTGTTGGCCTGTGCCGCCTGTTTCAGGTTGGCAAAGTGGCTGCCCTGAATGCGTTTCTGGCGCATCCAGACAAAGCGCGCATCAAAGGTCAGGTTAAAGCCGGTTGTCCCGGCACAGAACACGACCATGCCGCCACGTTTGACCACGTTGCACGATACCGGGAAGGTTTGTTCGCCCGGATGTTCAAAGACGATATCAACGTCATTGCCCTTGCCGGTGATTTCCCAGATCGCTTTGCCGAATTTGCGGACTTCTTTCATATAGTCGCCAAATTCCGGACCATTGACCGTGGGAAGCTGGCCCCAGCAATTGAAATCCTTGCGATTGATGACGGCCTTGGCTCCAAGTCCAAGGACAAAGTCGCGTTTTGATTCGTCTGAAATCACCCCGATCGCATTGGCCCCGGCGGTGGTGATCAACTGGATCGCCATGGAACCAAGTCCCCCGGACGCCCCCCAGACCAGAACATTATGCCCCGGACGCAGGATATGCGGGCGATGCCCGAACAACATGCGATACGCGGTGGCAAGAGTCAGCGTGTAGCACGCACTTTCTTCCCAGGTCAGATGTTTGGGGCGCGGCATCAATTGCTGTGCCTGGACACAGGTGAACTGGGCGAATGACCCATCCGGGGTTTCATAGCCCCAGATGCGCTGGGTCGGGGACAACATCGGGTCGCCGCCGTTACATTCTTCGTCGTCGCCATCATCCTGATTGCAATGGATGACGACTTCATCGCCGACCTTCCAGCGGGTAACTTTTGACCCGACCGCCCAAACAATGCCCGAGGCATCAGACCCGGCAATATGGAACGGGCAGTCATGGGAATTGAAAACCGAGATCGGTTTACCAAGGGACGCCCAGATACCGTTGTAATTGACGCCCGCCGCCATCACGAGAACCAGGACCTCGTGGCTGTCTGGTTGAGTGACCGGCAGAACTTCACATTGCATGGCGGTATCGGGTTCGCCGTGGCGTTCTTCGCGAATCGCCCATGCATACATATTTTTGGGCACATGACCCAGCGGCGGGATTTCGCCGATTTCATAAAGATCTTTTTCTTCCTGACCGCCACGGAAAGGCAGCACTTCAGCAGTGGTGTTCATGGCCTTCACTCCTTCTTCAGGGTCGATCCGGATAGCAGGGTAATAAAATTACCTATGCTGCGCTGCGGTCGACGAAACCTCCAAGCCACAGAATTTGTTTTATTTTCCCTGGGCATTTCCCGGATTTCTGCGGTTTGTATGCAGAATGAACCGAGGCGATATTTGTTTTCGCTTTTATCGCGTTGCACAAATTGTTATATAATTACCAAAGTGATGTCTAGTAGATAATTTAATAACGTTCATGCGTAATTATCGAAAAGCCAAAAGGTAATAAAAATACAAGAGGTCGCGATGTCGATGGAGAACAAGCGCAGCGCAGCAAAGCCGGAACGCGATCGCCCGTGGCTGATCCGCACTTATGCCGGGCACAGTTCGGCTGCTGCATCCAATGCCCTGTATCGTCAGAACCTGGCAAAAGGGCAGACCGGATTGTCCGTGGCGTTCGATTTGCCAACCCAGACCGGTTACGATTCGGACCATATTCTGGCCCGCGGCGAGGTGGGCAAGGTCGGTGTGCCGGTCGCGCATCTGGGCGACATGATGACATTGTTTAATGGCATCCCGCTTGATCAGATGAATACGTCCATGACGATCAACGCGCCTGCGGCCTGGCTTTTGTCACTTTATATTGCGGTTGCCGAAAAGCAGGGAACAGCGCGTGACAGCCTTCAGGGCACGACCCAAAACGACATCATCAAGGAATATCTGTCACGCGGGACATATATCTTCCCGCCCGCACCCAGCCTGAAACTGATTACCGACGTTGCGGCATTTACCTATCGCGAGGTGCCTAAATGGAATCCGATGAATGTGTGTTCGTACCATCTGCAGGAAGCCGGGGCGACGGCGGAACAGGAATTGGCCTATGCACTGGCAACGGCGATTGCGGTTCTTGATGCCGTGCGCGATTCGGGCCAGGTGCCCGAAGAAGACTTTGCCAAAGTGGTCGGGCGCATTTCGTTCTTTGTGAATGCCGGGATTCGCTTTGTCACCGAGATTTGCAAAATGCGCGCGTTTTGCGAGCTGTGGGATGAAATCACCCGCGATCGATACGGCATCGAAGACGAGAAATACCGCCGATTCCGCTATGGGGTTCAGGTCAACTCGCTTGGCCTGACCGAACAGCAGCCCGAAAATAACGTTTACCGCATCCTGATTGAGATGCTGGCAGTTGTTCTGTCCAAAAATGCCCGTGCGCGTGCGGTTCAGCTTCCCGCCTGGAACGAGGCGCTTGGTCTGCCGCGCCCTTGGGATCAGCAATGGTCACTGCGCCTGCAACAGATCATGGCCTATGAAACCGATCTTCTGGAATATGAAGACCTGTTTGATGGCAACCCGGCGATTGAACGCAAGGTGGGTGCGCTCAAAGAAGGCGCGCGCGAAGAATTGGCCAAGATTGACGCCATGGGCGGTGCGATTGCCGCTGTTGATCGCGGCTATATGAAACAGGAACTGGTGCGTTCCAACGCCCGCCGTCTGGCGGATATCGAAAGCGGATTGACCAAAGTGATCGGTGTGAATGCCTTTACCGAAACCGAACCATCGCCGCTGACATCAGGTGAAAAATCGATCCTGACGGTCGATGACATGGCCGAGCAGGAGCAGATCGAAAAACTCAAAGCTTGGCGCTCGGACCGTGATCAGGCGGCGGTCACCAAGAATCTTGAGGCCCTTAAATCTGCCGCCAGCGAAGGGCGCAACATCATGGAAAGTTCAATCGCCTGTGCCCATGCCGGTGTCACGACCGGGGAATGGTCGGAAACGCTTCGCGACGTATTTGGCGAATATCGTGCCCCGACCGGTATTACGTCGATGATTGTCACGGGCGATGCACAGGACATCCAGACCCTTCGTGACCGGGTTGATGAAGTATCTGACAAGCTTGGCGAACGCATGAAAATGCTGGTGGGGAAACCGGGGCTGGATGGTCATTCCAACGGTGCGGAACAGATCGCGGTCAAGGCCGGAGAAGCCGGTATCGAAGTTCTTTACGAGGGTATTCGCTGGACACCCGATGCACTGGTTCGCAATGCAATTGACGAAGGAGCCCATGTAATCGGGCTTTCGATCCTGTCGGGGTCGCATGTGCCACTGGTGCGCGAAGTGGTCAATGGCTTGCGCGCAGAAGGGGCCGGTCACATCCCCGTCGTGGTCGGCGGGATCATCCCCGAGGCCGATATGCTTGTTTTGCGGCAAATGGGGGTGGCAGCCGTCTACACGCCCAAGGATTATCAGCTGGTCAGGGTGATTTCCGAAATTGTCGATCTTGTTGATCGCAAGTCGTCGGACCGCCCGTCCTCAACGGGCACGCACCCAAATGATGATGCCGGGCGCAGCGCAACGGTGTATTAGGCGGCCTTTATCCCGCAGAAAATGCCAGAATCTGGCTGATCTGGGTTAAGGGTCGGCCGGATTCCTTGTGCCATTGGTCAAGGGCGGCCTGGATCAATGCGAAATCCTTGTTCGATGACGGCATCTTGGTAACCACGCCTTCGGACTTTAGTGTCTCGATGACGTCGTTGGAGAAAATCGGCGTGTCCATGCCAATACGGCGCAGGGCAACCTGCCCGGTTTTGCCGCCAAGCCGTGATCCGCCTTTTTGGATAAGGCGCAAATTGTCGCAATAATCGGGAAGCTTCCAACTGGCAAAGAATGCGCCGACTGATCCATTTTTGTCGGCAAGGTCGCGCAGGAAGCGGGCATTTTCACCAATTGATTTGATCTTTGGCCCATGGGCGACAATCCCGTCGACCTTAAGAAGGCGTTCGACATCTTCGTCATGCATCATCGACAGTCGGCCGATATCGAAACCGTCAAAGACTTCTTCAAACCGTGGCCATTTGTTTTCAATCACTTTCCAGCTGAAACCGGCCTGAAAAACCGATTTGCTGAATTCTGACAGCCAGCGATCATTGGCAATCGCTGCGATTTCACCGCGTGGTTTGGGGGTGACGAGGGCCGCGGAAAGGGCGGCTTCGCTTCCTTTGCGGGCGATGGCGGCTTGTTCTATTTCGTGAAACGGGCGCATGGAGTGTCTTGTCCCTTGAACGAAAAAACAGCCAAAGCAATGCCAAGGCTGTTTTCAAGAATATCGGGTGTGATCAGGACTTTGCAGCAACCCGTTCGGGCACACGACTGTGACGGTCACTGACCCAGCTTTCGAATGTGGTGGCCGGGAGCGGTTTGGAGAACAGGAAGCCCTGAATGAAATCACAGCCCTTTTCACGCAGATATTCAAGCTGTTCGACTTCTTCCACGCCTTCGGCAACCACTTCAAGATTAAGGCTGTGGCCAAGACCGATCACCGCATCGACAATTGCCTTGTCATCAAGATCGACATGGATGTCATTCACAAACGACCGATCGATCTTGATCGAGCCAACCGGGAAGCGTTTCAGATAGTTCAGGGACGAATAACCGGTACCAAAGTCATCAATCGCGATCATCACGCCAAGCGCCTTGAGCTCCTTCAGCGTTGAAACCGCCTTTTCCGGGTTGTTCATCAGGATCGATTCAGTGATCTCAAGTTCAAGCGTACCTTCCGGAAGGGCGGTGTCCTTGACGATTTTGGTAACACTTTCGACCAGTTCGGCATCCTGGAACTGCGCAGGTGACAGGTTCACCGCAATCCGCATGCCGGGCAGTGACGAATCACGCCATGCCTGCGTCTGTTTGCAAGCCTTTTCAAGAACCCAGGCACCAAGCCGGTTGATCAGGCCGCATTCCTCGGCCACCGAGATGAATTCGCCCGGCAGGATCAGGCCGCGTTCAGGGTGATGCCAGCGAACAAGCGCCTCTGCACCGACAACCTTTTCCGTCCGGCAATCAATTTTGGGCTGATAATAAAGTTCGAGCTGATCCTGTTCGAGCGCGTTACGCAGATCTTCCTCGATGGTTTTGCGTTCCTTGACCCGTTCATGCATCGACGGCAGGAAGAAGCGGTAATTGTTGCGCCCTTCGGCCTTGGCCGCATACATCGCCATATCGGCGTTCTTGACCAGCTGTTCGGGGTTCTCGCCGTCTTCCGGGAACAGGGTAATGCCGACACTGGCCGTTGAATGCAGGCGGATGCCCCGGCAATCAAACGGCTGGGACAGCTCATCAATGATTCGCTGGGCAAGGGCGATGGTGTCTTCGATATTCTGGACATCGGTCTGAATGATCGCAAACTCGTCCCCGCCAAGACGGGCGGCAGTATCTGAATCCCGGATGATCCGCGACAGACGCTGACCCATTTCCTGAATCATCAGGTCACCAACATCATGGCCAAAGTGGTCATTGATGTCCTTGAACCGGTCAAGGTCAACAAACAGGACCGTGACACCGCGCTGGAACCGGCGGGCCGACAGCAATGCCTGACGCAGACGGTCAAGGAACAGGGTCCGGTTCGGAAGGCTGGTCAGCACATCATGAACGGCCAGATGGCGCATGCGTGCTTCGGTCTGTTTGCGTTCGGTAATGTCGGTATAGGTCGCGACATAGCCGCCGCCCGGCATCGGGTTGTGATCAACCTGAATAACGCGACCATTCGGGCGGGTGCGTTCCATGCGATAGGGTTCGCGACGTCGTGCAATGGCAACACGGTCGGAAATCAGGGCCTGAATGCTGACATCGCCATATTCGCCGCGTTCGCCGTTATAGCGCAGGATATCGGAAAGCGGTGTGCCTTCCTTGACCAGATCACGCGGCAGATTAAGCAGCTCGATATACCGTTCGTTCCAGACCATCAGATTAAGGTCCTGATCAAACAGGCAGATACCCTGACCGATATTGTGAAGGGTCGCTTCAAGAAGGGCCTGTTTGCGCTGGGCTTCTTCCTGTGCCTGACCTTGCAGGGCGACCATTTCGTTATATTCGCGGATCAGAAGGCCAAGCTCGTCCGAACTGTTCCATTCCACCGGACGGCGCAAGCGGCCATGCTTGGTCATTCGAATGGAATGCAAAAGACGGTTCAGCGGTTCCTTGATCGACCGTTTGTTTGCGATCAGCAGGCTGGCGGCAACCACCGCGATCAGTAATCCAAACAGGATCATGTCAATGGCAATGCGGCGGAACAGAAGGTCCTGAACGCGGGCATCGGTAAAGTAGATGACCAGTTCGCCGACATCGTGGCGCACATTGTTACGTTCGAAATAGACGCGGCGTGACAGGCGCAATGTATCGGCCAGTTCCGATTGCGAAACGCCGGTATGGGCAAATTCGGTGCCGTCCGCACCAAGAGCCTGCACCGCGACAATATCGCGGTCACGCGCCATTGCGTTCAAAGCAGATTCGATATTGTCGACATCAAGATACCAGAACGGGGTTGCCAGAACGCGGGCATTGATGTCTGCGGTCTGTTCGACCTTGCCATTCAGATCATCGCGCAGAACTTTGTAACTGACATAGCCAAACACAATAAACAGGGCGAGCGAGAACAGGGAAACCAGCGGCAATGCTATGAATAGCAACCGACTGCTCAAAGACTTCCGTTGTAAAAAGCCGTATGATCCGCGCGACAAGCGTTCTCTCCTGGACACCCAACTTTTGGCTAGTCAGATATACTTTACTCGACGTTCTTATAGGAGCCAACACTCCGATGATTGAGTCGACTCAACCCGGAAGTTGGTCGAAACGCAAGTTTGATTTTATTTTCCTGATAAATAAATAGTTGCAACAACCTGCATCGTCTATTTTGGGGCGAAGTGCTGAAGCTTCAAGCGTTTGTCGGCACAAGACCGAAAATATCACGATTTTGGAACCGCCATCCGGGCCAGTTCGTCGCATCGTTCGTTCTCGGGATGGCCGGCGTGACCCTTGACCCAGTGCCATTCAACCTTGTGCGGTTTCAGGGCATCAAGCAGGCGTTGCCACAGCTCGACATTCTTGACGGGTTTCTTGTCCGCCGTCTTCCAGCCGCGCTTCTGCCAGCCGAAAATCCATTTGGTGATACCGTCACGGACATAGCTGCTGTCGGTATAAATATCGACCACGCAGGGGCGTTTGAGCGCCTCAAGCGCGCTGATTGCGGCCATCATTTCCATGCGGTTGTTGGTGGTTTCGGGATCACCCCCCGAAAGTTCCTTTTCCACGCCCTTGAATCGAAGGATCGCCCCCCAGCCACCCGGGCCCGGATTGCCGCTGCATGCGCCGTCGGTGTAAATCTCGACGTGGTTGTCGCCGCCATTTTGTGAATTCATCTCGTGGTATCCTTAGTCAAGTCCATAGGCGGCTGCATTGTCCACCCGTTGATGGAAACGCAGCTTATTGATGTATTCACGGGGATTTTTGGGCGTAACCAAGGCGTCTTTGGGGGTGTTGACCCAGTCATAAAGACGGGTCAGCAAAAAGCGCAGGCTTGCACCACGGGCCAGAACCGGCAAAGCGGCAATTTCGGCATCACCAAGCGACCGTACCTTGCCATATTGCGACAAAAGGTTCTTGGCCTTGGTGACGTTAAAGCTGTTGTCAGGTTCGAAGCACCAGGCATTCATGCAGATCGCAATGTCGTAGCAAAGCAGATCATTGCACGCGAAATAGAAATCAATCAGCCCCGATACATCTTCCTTGCCCGGGAAGAAGAAAACATTGTCCGGGAACAGATCGGCATGAATGACCCCCTTGGGCAGGTCATGGGGCCAGTTTGCTTCGAGATAGTTGATCTCGTCACCGATCATTTTGCCAAGACCGGGTTCGACATCATCGGCATGTTCCCGGCAACTTTCGACCAGTCCGCGCCATCCCTTGACGCTCAGCGCGTTGGGAAGATGCATTTCAAAATCCAGACCGGCGTTATGCAGCTTGGCCAATGCGGTGCCAAGACCCGCACAATGATGGGGAAGGATGCGCCGTGGCGACATGCCTTGAAGGAATGATGTGATTGCTGCGGGCCGGCCGCACAGGCGACGAAGCGCAACACCGTCAGTGCCATGGATCGGGGTCGGACAGTTCAGCCCCTTGGCCGACAGATGATCCATCAGGCCCAGATAAAACGGCAGGTCGTCCGGATTAACGCGTTTCTCATACAGGGTTAGGATGAATGGCGCCTCGGTCGTCTGAAGCAGGAAGTTGGTGTTTTCGACACCTTCTGCGATGCCCTTGAACGAGACAACATCACCGATGTCATATTCGGCGACAAAACGGGCGATGTCTTCGTCTGAAACGTCGGTATAGACGGCCATTGGATTTAACGTGGTCCTGAACTTGAAAAGTAAGCAGCTATAATATCTTAGCTGGCAAGCTGACGTGGCAATTTGAATGTCACGTTCTCGTCGGTCAAGGTAATGGTTTCGACCGTGACATCATAACGTTCACGGCAGGCATCAATGACTTCCTCGACCAGAATTTCCGGGGCAGAGGCACCGGCCGTAATGCCAAGGGTGCTGATACCGTCAAGCTTGTTCCAGTCAATGTCATGCGCCCGTTCGACCAGAACCGAACGCGTGCATCCTTCGCGCTTGGCGACTTCAACCAGCCGGTTGGAGTTTGACGAATTCGGTGCGCCGAGAACCAGAATCGCATCGGCCTTTTCGGCAATCAGTTTGACGGCATGCTGACGGTTGGTCGTGGCATAGCAGATGTCTTCCTTTTTCGGGACCGAAATCGCCGGGAAGCGGCGCTGAAGGATCTCGATGATCTTGGCCGTGTCATCAAGTGACAGGGTCGTCTGGGTCACGAAAGCAAGGTTTTCGGGATTTTCGACTTCAAGATTTTCGGCGTCTTCTTCGGTTTCGATCAAGGTCATGCTGCCGACCGGAAGCTGACCCATCGTGCCGATGACTTCCGGGTGGCCGGCATGGCCGATCAGAAGAATATGTTTGCCATCGGCAAAATGACGTTCCGCACCGCGATGGACCTTTGATACCAGCGGGCAGGTCGCATCAAGATATTCAAGCTTGCGGGTTTCGGCCGCTTCGGGGACGGATTTCGGGACCCCGTGGGCCGAAAAGATGACCGGCACACCATCGGGAACCGCGTCCAGTTCATCAACAAAAACAGCGCCCATATCACGCAGGCGATCGACGACAAATTTGTTGTGGACGATTTCGTGACGGACATAAACCGGCGCACCATATTTTTCGAGCGCCTTTTCCACGATCTCAATCGCACGATCTACCCCGGCGCAGAAGCCGCGCGGGTTGGCAAGAATGATCCGAAGACTGGCTTTGTCAGGCATGATACGGGTCCGGTTTCCAAATTGTGCCGGGACAAGCCCGCTGCACTTATTCAAACGTTCTCGTTACATAACCTGCCTGACCTTGTGGCGCAATGACTGAGCACCGATCGCCTCGGGAACAATTGCACCCGATTTTGTGTTTTCATTTCGTGGCAATCGTCGAAGCGGGTTGTGCGGCTTACGGCGAAAGAATAGACTGCGCCACGACAGTGCAGATCATGCATATGTCAGAAAACAGATGGTTTGATAGAGGCTTGGATGACGATCGGTAACGGACTGCGGCGCGTTTGTGCATTGGGGATGGTCTCGGTTGGGGGATTGCTTGCAGCATGCAGCAGTAACCCGTTTGAAGAGCAGCCTGTTCCGACCTGCCCGGCAGCCTATCTGCCAAAGGATACGGCAAAGCTTGTTCAGTTCGCTGGCAGTGGCAAGGATCTGACCGATGTGATCGTCGAGGCGGAATTCACCGGCTATCTTGGTGACTGTGGCTATGACCTTGATGACAAGACGCTTGATGTCATCATCAGCCCGATCATTACGGCCGAGCTGGGCCCGGCGGCGCAGGGGCGTTCGGCATCATTCAAATATTTCGTAGCCCTTCGTGATCCCGATGGAAAGTTTGTTCAGAAATCGGTGTTTGATGTGACAATGCCGTTTGCGGACAATCTTAATATGGCGCGTTACCGTGACGAGCAGGTCACCCTGTCTGTTCCGCTAGATGATGTCTGGGCCGGTCCCGACTACGAGATTTATCTCGGATTCCAGCTAAGTGCTGATCAGCTCGACTATAATCGTCGTTTCGGTACAAACTGACAGCGGCGGGTTGAAAACCTGCCCGGGTGATTGCCCGAATTTTGGGGCTGGTCGACCGGGAACGAAATACGTATAAGGACGCATACCCAAGTGATCCCCGTGGGAGAGTGCCACGGTCCATAACGGATTGCGCGGACGCCGAAGGAGCAACCACCCCGGAAACTCTCAGGCAAACGGACCGCGGGGAGATGGGACTCTGGAAAGCAGGCGGCATCAATTTGAATTGCCGGTGACCGCCTCGCCGAAGATGTAAGCAGACCGTCGCGACAAGTCGGCTGTGATTCTTTCAGGCTCCAAGACAGAGGGGGAATGTGGTTGGCCATTGGTCGGCTATGTTTCGCAACGACTGTCCGGGAGACCTTGATGGCCGATCATCAGCCAGAACTGCTTAAAACCGCCCTTTATGACCTCCATGTGGAACTTGGCGCCAAAATGGTGCCATTCGCCGGATATGACATGCCGGTTCAATACCCGCTGGGTGTTAAGGGCGAACATCTTCATACGCGTGCCAAGGCCGGACTTTTTGATGTGTCCCACATGGGACAGGTTCGTCTGACCGGTGAAAACCGCGTCGCCGAACTTGAAAAACTGGTGCCTGGCGATATCGCGATCCTGAAACCGGGGCGCACCCGTTATTCGACCTTCACCCAGGACGATGGCACGATCCTTGACGATCTTATGATCACCAATGCCGGTGACAGCCTGTTTCTGGTGATCAATGCGGCGTGCAAGGATGACGATATTGTTCACATGCGTGCCAACCTTGGTGACGGTGTTTCCCTTGAAGAAATCGATGACCGTGCGCTGATGGCGCTTCAGGGGCCCGAGGCCGCCAATGTTCTGGCGCGCTTTGCCGCGGCTGTTGCCGATCTGAAATTCATGAGCTTTGCCGAGATTGATATTGCCGGTATTGCCTGCTTTGTCACGCGTTCGGGTTACACGGGCGAAGACGGCTATGAAATTTCCGTGCCCAATGATCGCGCCGAAGAGCTTGCGCGCAAATTGCTGGCCGAGGAAGAAGTCGAGGCAATCGGTCTTGGTGCCCGTGACTCCCTGCGTCTGGAAGCAGGGCTTTGCCTTTATGGCAATGACATTGACACCACCACGACCCCGGTTGAGGCCGATCTGAACTGGATCATCAACAAGCGCCGCCGCGAAGAAGGCGGTTTCAAGGGCGCGGATGTCATTCTTGATCAGCTGGCAAACGGTGCGGATCGCAAACGTGTTGGCATCAAGCCCGAAGGCAAGGCGCCTGCACGCGAACATACCCAGATTTTGAACAGCGACGGCGAAGAGATCGGCGAAATCACATCAGGTGGTTTTGGCCCGACCGTCGATGGCCCGATTGCAATGGGCTATGTCGCAATTGAATTTTCCGAACCGGGCACCAAGGTCGATCTTATGGTGCGCGGCAAGGCCCGTCCGGCAGAGGTGGTTGAACTCCCGTTCGCACCGCATCGCTATTTCCGCGGCTGATTGCTGCAAATCTTGAGAATGTGCGGCGTGTGCCGCCTCGCAGACAACCGATCAACAGGGACAAAGATCATGGCTAAGAAATTCTCGCAGGAACATGAATGGATCGAGCTCGAAGACGGTATCGCAACCGTCGGCATCACCGATTACGCGCAGCAGTCGCTGGGCGATATCGTGTATGTCGAGCTTCCTGAAATCGGCAAGAAACTGACCAAGGACGGTGATGCCGCCGTTGTTGAATCGGTCAAGGCCGCAAGCGATGTTTATGCCCCGCTTGATGGTGAAGTTGTTGAAATCAACGAAGAACTTGATGCCAACCCGGCACTGGTGAACGAAGCACCGGAAACCGATGGCTGGTTCTTTAAAATGTCGCTGACTGATGAGTCCCAGCTTGATGAGCTGATGGATGAAGCAGCCTATAAAGACTTCGTCGAAGGTCTGTAAGTATGCGTTATCTTCCCCTGACACGTGCTGATCGCGCCGCGATGCTTGAAACCATCGGGGCGTCATCGGTTGATGAACTTTACAGTGACGTGCCCGAAGGCGCGTTGCTTGATGCGCCGGTTGACCTGCCGCATCATCTCGGTGAAATGCAGGTCGAACGCGACATGCAGGCACTGGCTGCCAAAAATATCGGTACTTCAAGTGCGCCAAGTTTCCTGGGTGCCGGTGCCTATCGCCACCATGTTCCTGCGACGGTTGACTATGTCATTCAGCGTGGTGAATTCCTGACGGCCTATACGCCCTATCAGCCGGAAATCGCACAAGGTACGTTGCAGTATCTGTTCGAATTCCAGACCCAGGTGGCATCGATCACCGGCATGGATGTGGCAAACGCATCGATGTGGGATGGCGCAACGTCCTGTGCCGAAGCCGTTCTGATGGCGTGCCGTGCAACCCGTCGCAAAAAGGCTGTTCTGTCCGGTGGTCTGCACCCGCATTACCGCGAAGTGACCGAAACCTATTGCCAGTATAGCGATACCGAAGTTGCCGGACGTGATGGCAACCCCGAACAGCAGGCAACGGTCGAAGAACTTGGCGAACTGATCGATGATCAGACTGCCTGCGTGGTTGTTCAGTATCCGGACGTCTTTGGCCGCATTCAGGACCACACCCGTCTTGCCGATCTTTGCCATGCCAAGGGCGCGCTTCTGGTTGTTGTCTTTACCGAAGCAGTTGCATTCGGTGCGATCAAATCACCGGGCAGCTTTGGCGCAGATATCGTTTGCGGCGAAGGTCAGTCGATCGGTAACGCTCTGAACTATGGCGGGCCGTATGTCGGTCTGTTCGCCACCACCCAGAAACTGGTCCGTCAGATGCCGGGTCGGCTTTGTGGTGAAACGGTTGATCAGGACGGCAAGCGTGGCTTTGTTCTGACTCTTTCGACCCGTGAACAGCATATCCGTCGTGAAAAGGCGACGTCGAACATCTGCACCAACTCGGGCCTGTGTTCGCTGGCATTCACGGTGCATATGAGCCTGCTTGGCGAAGACGGTTATCGCCGTCTGGCAACGTTGAACCATGAAAATGCCTGCAAGGCGGCAGACGCGATTGACGCGGTTCCGGGTGCATCGGTGGTCAATGACAGCTTCTTTAACGAATTCACCGTCAAGCTGACCAAGCCGGCGGCCGAGGTGGTCGAAGCATTGGTTGCCAAAGGCGTTCTGGGCGGTGTTCCGCTGTCGCGTCTTTATCCGAACCGTTCGGATCTTGATAACTACCTTCTGGTTGCGGTTACCGAAACCAATACCGATGAAGATATCGCAGCCCTTGCGGGCGCATTGAAGGAGGTGCTGGCATGACGTACGCAACCCATACCGGCAACCGTGGACTTGTTCTGGAAGAAAAGCTGATCTTTGAACAGGGTCAGCCGGGCCGTACCGGTGTTGATCTTCCGGAACCCAAAGGAACCAAGTCGCGTCTTGGCGGTCTTGACCGTGACAGCAATGTCGGCCTTCCGGGCCTGTCCGAGCCGCAGGTGGTGCGTCACTTTACCCGCCTGTCGCAGAAAAACTTCGGTATTGATTCCGGCTTCTTCCCGCTGGGATCGTGCACCATGAAGCATAACCCGCGTCTGAACGAAAAAGTCGCGCGTTTGCCCGGTCTTTCCGACCTTCATCCGATGCAGCCCGAAAGCACCGTTCAGGGCGCCCTGGAACTGATCGACACCTGTGCACACTGGTTGCTGGTTCTGACCGGCATGCCTGCGGTTTCCATGTCACCGGCTGCCGGTGCACAGGGCGAACTGTGTGGCATGATGGCGATCCGTGCCGCCCTTGATGCGCGCGGTGAAAACCGTCGTCGTGTTCTGGTGCCGGAATCCGCACACGGAACCAACCCGGCAACGGCTGCTGCCTGTGGCTTTACCGTGGACTCGATCCCGGCAACCGAAGATGGCCGTGTCGATTTGGCCGCATTCGAAGCCAAGCTTGGTGACGATGTCGCGGGTATCATGCTGACCAACCCGAATACCTGTGGTCTGTTTGAACGTGACGTTCGCAAGATTGCCGATCTGGTGCATGCCGCAGGCGGTTATTTCTATTGCGATGGTGCGAACTTCAACGCCATTGTCGGTCGTGTACGCCCGGCCGATCTTGGCATTGATGCGATGCATATCAACCTGCACAAGACCTTCTCGACCCCGCATGGCGGCGGTGGACCGGGTTCCGGGCCGGTTGTGTTTTCCGAGGCATTGGCACCCTATGCGCCGATCCCCTATGTCGTGCGCAATGAAAACGGCTTCCATCTGGTTGAAACCGCAGACGAAAATGACGGCATGAAGCCGTTTGGCCGTCTGAAGGGTTTCCATGGTCAGATGGGCATGTTCATCCGTGCTTTGACCTATATGAAGAGTCACGGTGCAGATGGTCTGCGTCAGGCATCAGGTGATGCGGTTCTGAATGCCAACTATCTGCTCGCACGTCTCAAGGAAAAGCTCAGTGTTGCTTTCCCGGGCTATTGCATGCACGAAGCCCTGTTTGATGACAGCTTCCTTAAGGATACCGGTGTTTCGACACTGGATCTGGCCAAGGCGATCATCGACGAAGGGTTCCACCCGATGACCATGTATTTCCCGCTGGTTGTCCATGGGGCATTGCTGATTGAACCGACCGAAACCGAAACCAAGGAATCGATCGATCAGTTCTGTGATGCGGTATTGTCACTGGTGGCAAAAGCCGAGTCGGGTGATGCCGAATTCTTCAAGAATGCGCCGTATCTGACCCCGCGTCGCCGTCTTGATGAAACGGCGGCTGCGCGTAAGCCTGTTTTGCGCTGGCAACCGGAAACGGCTTGATACACAACGCTACTACCTGCTTGAAAACACCCCGGCCAATCGCCGGGGTGTTCTTTTTCAAGGACTTGTACTTGAAACACATTGGACTTGTTGCAATCTGCACCCTTATACTTGTTCGAAAGGTAATGAACGACACCGTCAAACGGTGCGTTTGGGGATTTGGTGAATGGGCCTTGCCCGTTCTGGAGGTTTGAAGTCGATCATGTCGCGTCGTGTTCAGAAGGTGTTTACTGCAGAACGTCGGTTAAAAGAGCGAACAGGTGGGGTCGTTGAAGATTGGTCGGATTCCTTTTTCGATCCGACGCTTGAAAGCGGAATGGGTGCAGGCGACGCAATGTCGGCATCCCTGCCATCGCCAAAGCCGGCTGCGGAACCGTCTGAACTGACACAGGCTGTTCTTGATGAAATCCGCGCGCTGCGTGGGGAAGTATCGCAATTGCGTGAAGCGGTGGCGTCGGGCGGAACAATCAATGCAGATGCGGTTGCCGCAGCACCGGTGGCCTCAAATGATGCGCCGGTTGACGAGCTGCCCGATCCGGTTTCAAGCAACTTCACCCACAGCAACCGCCCCGGTGCTTCCGAGCCCGACCGCGATGATCTGGAACTGATCCGGACCCAGATCGCAGAAATGAACGAACATATTCACAAGGCAAAGATCCAGATCGCGTCGCTACGCCATCCAAAGGCGTCTGATGACCGTCTGATCAGTGCAGCATCCGAACTTGATGCCATTGTCAAAGATACCGAAATGGCAACCCACACCATTCTGGAATCTGCCGAACAGATTGATGATCTGGCGATGACGCTGAAGAATTCCGCACCAAGCGAATTCGTGGCCGATCACGTTGAACAGATTGCCTTTATCGTTACCAAAATCTTTGAATCCTGTAACTTCCAGGACATTACCGGACAGCGCATCAACAAGGTTGTGCGCACACTCGAATTCGTCGAAGAACGCGTCCACAACATGATCCTGATCTGGGGCGAGGATGCATTTGCGGACCTTCCGGTTCCCGAAAGTTCTGAAAAGGACAATCCGGTCGAAGATGCCGACTTGTTGAATGGTCCGCAACTTGAGGGCGAAGGCATCAGTCAGGACGACATCGACAAATTGTTCGATTAGGGATGAATTTCTTGTTTTTATTCCTATATTTGCGGTAACAGACGTACACGATCCTTCCGAAGAAGAAGGTTGACGGCCGTGACTAAGGATCTGACGTCAACTAATCGTTTACATATGTTGGGATAGGTTTACACCTATAAGAATAAGAAGCGTTGTTGGGATGCGTGTAACACACGGTTGCACGCGTTTTGGCGTGCTTGGAGGTTGCTATGGGATTTTGGTCTCTTGGTGCTATTCGCCAGCCTAAGGCTCAGGATATCAAATGGCGAAAGAGCCCGCGCGGAGAATATTACCGCCTGTTCATGATCGACGACATCAAGGAGCTCGGTCTGAATGGTGTCGGCGGGGTTTATCTGTTGTGGCATGGCGGTCTGAAGCCATCATGGCTGGTTGCCGGAGCGACAGAGGATTTGGGGCACAGTTTTGCTGAACTGATGCGCGATCCGGACATTCGTGAATATGACGGCCGTGGTGGCGTCTTCATGAGCTGGTCGCCGATCAAGGGCAACTTCCGCGAGGGCGTTGTGCATTTCATTGCAAAACACACCAATCCGACCTTTGAATGTGATTACGACGAAAGCGAAGATCCGATCCCGGTTCTTTTGCCGCGCTAGTCGCGCGGGCATGATCGTCTGTCATATTGCATGAAAAGAAAAGCTCCGCAGGTATCTGCGGAGCTTTCTCTGTTGTGGTGATCAGATCGACCGGATCGGATCAGAGTTTCTCAAGAACCGCTTCTGCGCTGGAAACTTCGAACACACCGGGTTCTTCAACAGCAAGATGGGTGACTTTGCCGTTGTCGACGATCATGGCAAAGCGGTTGGCGCGTTTGCCAAGGCCACGACCGGTAAGATCAAGTTCAAGGCCGGTGGCATCAACAAATGACAGATCACCGTCCGACAGCATGGTGATGTTGTCGGCCTTTTCGCTTACCGACCATGCCTGAAGTACAAAGGCATCGTTCGACGCCAGGCAGGCGATTTCATCAACACCCTTTGCCTTGATCTCGTCAGCCTTGGCGACAAAGCCCGGCAGATGTTTTGCCGAACAGGTCGGGGTATAGGCGCCGGGCACTGCAAACAGGACCACTTTGCGGCCTGCGAAGAATTCCTTGGAATTAACGGCTTCGGGGCCGTCACTGGTCGCGCGGAACAGGGTAACGTCCGGGATCTCGTTGCCGACTGTGATGGTCATGGGTATCTCCGTTTGATGGCGCAATCCCGTTGACTGCGCGGTGGAACTCTTGGACCTGAATCAAACACCAAATTCGCAGGACATTCAATGCCATCGAACAGAGTTTTTAGGAACTTTGATTTAGGTCGATGCATGATGGCGATCATGGATGGTCGCAAACAAATGTGATTACGCACCGCCTTTTGCGATCTTGGCCCCGTCACCGGCCCCTGCCTTTTGTAGCGCATCCAGGACGGCATCAACGCTCAGCAACTCGGAAAGAAGAATGCCGTCCTGGGCATCCGGACCAAATACCGCATTGAACGGAATGCCAAACCGGCCATAGGAGGCCAGATAATCCGCGATTTCCTGATCCGGGCGGGTCCAGTCAGCCTGCATCAACACCACATTGTCTGCACCAAGTGCCCGGGCAACTTCGGACGTTTCAAGCACCAGCTTCTTGTTGACCTGACAGGTCACGCACCATTCGGCAGTAACATCGACCAGAACCGTTTTGCCATTTGCAATCAATGTCGGAATGGTATCAGGGGCAAATGCCTGCCATTCAAGCTGACCATTGCTGCGGGCCATGGTTGCCTGTTGCGGCGGTTTGGCAAATCCCGGGGCAAACAGCGCGACCAGAAATCCGGTCACTGCAAGTGCCGTAAAGGCAAAGCGCCGACGCAATTTTTCTGTGCGCGAGCGTGCCCATACAAACAGACTGCCAGCAACAAGTCCGCCACCGACCGCAATGGCGCCGCCAAACCCGATCTGGACAGAAAGAATACCCAGAAGCCAGATGGCTGTTCCGATCAGCGCCAGACCCAGAACAATCTTGACCACATTCATCCAGCGTCCGGGTTTGGGCAGAAGGCGTGCAACACCGGGCCGGATCGCAATGGCAAGATAGGGCAGGGCAAGACCGACACCAAGCAGGGTGAAAATCAAAAAGATGTCAAACAGGCTGCCAGCCAGCGCAAAGCCGATTGCCGTTCCAAGAAATGGTGCCGAACACGGCGTTGCCAGCAAGGTGGCAAACATGCCGGTCAGGAAGTGGCTGCTCAGATGGCGGCCACGGCTTTGCTGGTCGGTAATGGCATCATTTGCCACGTTGCCAAGCTCGCTGGGACCGGAAATCTCAAACAGTCCCCACATATTCAGGGCAAATACCGCAAGGATGATTGTCATCACGGTCAGGAACAGTGGCTGCTGGAACTGAATGCCCCAGCCGATTGATCCCCCCGCCAGCTTGATCGCGACCAGGGCGGCGGCAATCAGCCAGAAAGACGTAATGATCCCGGCTGCACTGGCTAGGAATCCCGACCGGACATGCTTGGTATCCTCGGCCCGCATATTGATCACGGACATGACCTTGATCGACAGAACCGGCAACACACAGGGCATCACATTCAAAATAAGCCCACCCAAAAGGGCAAATATCGCGATCAGCCAGATACTGGTGGTGTCCGCCGGTGATGCGCCTATCTGGGTCGATGCAGCCGAGGATTTGACGGTTCCAACCGTGACGGGTTGTTCAACAGACAGCGGCCCGGCAATCACTGTGACGGTCAGGGCGGCCTGATCAAGGGCCTGCCCGTCCGCAAGCCCGAAGACAGGTAGTTCGAAATATGACAGGCCCGATGATGATCCTGCTGGCTGCGAAACCGCTGTTGGCGTCCCGAACCCGGCACGCAGATCGCTTTCAATCAGAATGTCATCAACGCTGACATCGGCATCGGTAAGGCCCGAAATGCCAAGACGCAAAACCGGCTGTTCAGATCCGCTTTGCGCTGTAATGCTGTTGACCGAGATCGGAAGATCCGTACCCCGCAACGGTACGCGCGAAACGAACTTTTCGATCTGATGGGCCTGATTGCTGGCAACGGACACGCTGCTATCGGCTGCGGTCGCCGGAATGTCGAGATTGAAGTTCGCACTTGCCGGGATGCAGATGTCACTGCAAACCAGATAATCCACATTCAGCCGGACGGATACCGGCTGGTCCGGGTTGGGAATGGCAACATCAATCGGCAGAATGATCTGGTTTTTGTAGCCGAATGTTTCCAACCCGAAGATCGAAAACCGGTGAGGGGCCGGCCACAGGATGGTGGCATCGCCAATATTTTCCGATCCGGTCCAGTCAAGTTGCGGCGGGAACCCGGCATCGCCGGCACTGCGCCAATAGATTTTCCAGTCCGGCTGCAATTCGAATTCCAGCCCCAGACGCAATGTGTCTGATCCGTTTGTGCGGGTTTGGGCACTGATCAGGCGAACCGATGCAAAATCCTCGTCGGTCCAGGCGGTCGTCATATCCTGTGCCGCATTGGCGGTGCCAAACGAACTGACGGACAGGACCGTCATCGCAAAAAGAACTGTAAAACGAATGATCAGGTGGCGCAGCACGTCTTGGTCCTTGAATTGCCGATATTCGGTATCCCGAGATTGCACCGCCGATGTGGCGCAATATGGGCAGATATCTTTGACTTGAAGGCGTAATCCTCTGTGGCGATCAAATCAAGCCACGACTATGTGACCGGTTTATCATTCATGATCGGGCATCGCCCGAATTTGCGGGCTTTGGGCGATCAAAGTTTCGCGAAAAAGTTGGCGATCCGGCCTTTGCGTTCCTACATCTTCAATAGGTGGAAAGGGCTTTTGATATGCATATTATGTGGCCCTTTCCGGGGTTCTTGATGGTAATGGAACACCAATCGCGCTAGGCTTGATGAAACAGGACAGAAAGAGTTACGAGATGGCTGAGCGTATCGATACAGGCGAATATCTTGGTGGGAAGCTGCTGGTGGCAATGCCCGGCATGCGTGATCCGCGTTTTTCGCAAAGTGTTGTCTATATCTGCGCACACAACCAGGACGGGGCGATGGGGCTTGTCATCAACCGCGTGATTGACAGCATCACATTCCCCGAACTTCTTGAGCAGCTTGGCATTGCCCGGCCTGCGCCCACCATCGAAGACATTCAGGTCCATTTTGGCGGCCCGGTTGAAAGCAGCCGGGGCTTTGTCCTGCATTCCACCGATTTCTCGAACGAGGCAACCCTGCATGTTGATCCGGGTGTTTCGGTGACGGCGACGGTTGATATTCTTGAACAGATTGCCTTGGGCGAAGGCCCCAAAAGCCGAATTCTCGCACTTGGATATGCCGGTTGGCGCAGTGGTCAGCTTGAAAGCGAAATCCTTGCCAACGGATGGCTTCATGTGGATGCCGACCCGGATCTTCTGTTTGATGTCGACTGCGAAGACAAATGGGAACAGGCCTTTTCCAAGCTGGGCTTTGCCCCCGAATTGCTGTCGGGCGAAGCCGGTCACGCCTGATCCTTTCCAATGCGCCAATCATCGCCGGGATCAGAGTAACCACAGAGATTTCGCAAAAAAAAGCCTGCCAGTTTGGCAGGCTTTGTTGTTTTTGTTTGCTCTGTCCCTGATCAGTCGAACAGGGCGTCGATTTCTTCCTGTGAGAAGATCTGATCGACTTCATCCTGGCTGACACGTTCGGCGTTTTGCGGTGCCTTGGTGACAGTCTTGTCAAGGTTATCGAGCCCTTTGGGATCGGCGGGTAGATCAAATTCGCCGAAGTCGTCATCGCCCCAGATCTCGATCACGCGGTTCACGCGTTCCTCGATATATTTCATGGTATTGACGACCTTGGTAATGCGCTGGCCGGTCAGATCCTGGAAGTTACAGGATTCAAACACCTTGACCACCAACTCCACGATGTCGTCTGCCAGACCCTGGGTATATTCATCCGGGGCAGCTGAGCGGATATTGTGGGCAACCGCATCGATTTTTTCGACGGTTTCAAGGATGTTTGCCGTTGCGTCCTCGGTTGCGGCAACGACCGAATCAAGTTCACCTTTCACGATATTGATACGCGTGCCGCTGCTGTCTTCGGGCGCGGTATAAAGGGCTGCGATTTCGCGTTTGGTTTCCTGGATCGAGTTGGCCAGTGCGCGAATTTCGGTTTTCAGAAGTCGCAATTCAGTTCGCGCATCTTCCTGTTCGCTATCGGTCGGACGGGCATTGGCCTTTTTCTGCTCCTCGATCATGATGCGAATGTCGGCAAGCAGTTCAAGCTTGAGGTCCTCGATTGCGGTATGCAGCGATGAAACATCCGCGCTACCACCACCCTGGCCGTCCGTTGGCATCTCGGTCGGGAAAGCGACCATGTCGCTCATGTTCTCAAGCTTGTTGAGAAGCCGCATCTCGGCGGTAAAAAGTCTTTTGCTGCCTTGACGTGCCATTGGCGAACCTCTGTCTTTTATCTGTCGGCATCCGGTGAGCCGCGTTGCGAAGTGAATTACTACGGATGAGGGGCAGGATGCATACGTTTGGGTAGAATAGTCCGCAAAGCATATCACGCCAACCAAATTCATTTATCTGATATGCGACAATTTCCCTGTGTTTCAAGGTGTCTGACTGTGATTTCCGCACAGGAGCCATCATTGCCGGGTCAACGGGACCGAATTGCGAATCGCGTTCCCAAACAGGCGCTTACCCGTTTGATCCGTCGTAATCTGGTGTCGCAAAAGCAAACTTCAATATGACGTAGCGGCAGGATGGAACAAAACACCGCTTTTGGCATGGCAACCGATTGCGCGGATGCTTTATCCATTGGTTGAAGGGATTTTAAACTGACTTTCTGGTTATATTGCATGGCAGCAATTCACGGTCGTACAGATCATGTCTGACCGGAATGGCGGTTTTTCTATCTAAGGGTGGGTATTTTCGAACGTTTTTAGTGAAACCAGAACGATAATTTGAGGTGTTATCAAATACATTTTTTGTGCATCGCAGCGAGGTTTTTTCTGGAACAGGTGTCGAAGATACGCTATTTGCCTGCCTTACAGATGTACTTTCGGGTGCAGGCTTATTAAGAATAAGATATGTCAGAGGAAATGCTCTGGTCTGATCTGTTGGTAATCTTTGGTTGAGACGTGATAATGTCCTTGAGAGGGGGCGATATATATCGGATCAGCCATCGCAGGATCAGAGGCAGAGACGATTGAGGCATATCGCCTTGAGATGTAATGCGAGGGGGCAGATTCGCATGTCGATCAAGAAGCTATTTCCCATCTTTCTGTTGGGATTGGCGGTACTCGTCGGGTTTGACAGTTCAGCACTTGCTGTTGGACAGCCCGAGCCATGGCAGCTTGGGCTGCAGGAGCCGGTTTCGCCTGTGGCTGTCGAAGGCCATGAATTCTTTATTTTGCTGACGTGGCTGATGACGATCATTACCGTGATCGTTCTTTTGCTGCTGCTTTATGTGCTTTTCCGCTTCAGTGCGAAACGCAATCCGGTGCCGTCGAAAACAACGCACCACACCCTTCTTGAAGTGGTCTGGACGGTTGTTCCGGTTCTTATCCTCCTTGTCATTGCGATCCCGTCGTTCCGTCTGCTGTATTTCGCAGACCGTGTCGAAGATGCCGATCTGACGCTCAAGATCATCGGCAAGCAATGGTACTGGACCTATGAGTACCCCGATAACGGCAACTTCACCTTTGATTCGCTTATGATCGACGAAGAAACCGCTGTCGCCGAAGGCAAGAACCGCCTTCTGGATGTCGACAATCCGGTTGTTCTGCCAGTGGACCAGAATATCCGTCTGATCATGACATCCGATGACGTGATCCATAACTGGGCCATGCCGTCACTCTTCATCAAGCTTGATGCCGTACCGGGCCGTCTGAATGAAACCTGGACCCGCATCCCGGCCGAATATGCCGGTACGACATTCTATGGTCAGTGTTCCGAGCTTTGCGGTGTGAACCACGCCTATATGCCGATCGCGGTTAAAGCTGTTACCATGGAAGAATACGAGGCCTGGGTAGCCAAGGCCCAAGAACAGTTCGCATCTGCTGACCTGCCGTCATCGGTATCAGTGGCATCGGCAGAGTGAGGGAGAGATTGATGGCTCACGCTGACACACATGATCACGATCATACCCCCGGCTTCTTTACCCGTTGGTTCCTGTCAACCAACCATAAGGATATCGGGACGCTTTATCTTGTTTTCTCAGTGATCGCCGGTTTGATCGGTGGCGCGTTTTCCGTCTGGTTCCGTATGGAACTGGCGCATCCGGGAACCCAGATCATTGAAGACCACCAGTTCTTTAACGTGCTCGTGACCGCACACGGCATGATCATGGTGTTCTTTGTTGTCATGCCCGCCATGATTGGCGGTTTTGGCAACTGGTTCGTTCCAATCATGATCGGGGCGCCCGACATGGCGTTCCCGCGTTTGAACAACATTTCGTTCTGGCTGATTGTTCCGGCCTTTATCCTGCTGATGCTGTCGGCTGTGGTTGGCAGTGGCGCGGGTACCGGCTGGACGGTTTATCCGCCGCTTTCGGGGGTTCTCGGACATCCCGATGCATCGGTGGATATGGCGATCTTTGCCCTGCACCTTGCAGGGGCCAGCTCGATCCTTGGTGCGGTGAACTTCATCACCACCATTTTCAACATGCGTGCGCCGGGCATGACCCTGCACAAGATGCCGCTGTTTGCCTGGGCGATGCTGGTCACAGCATTCCTGCTGCTGCTGGCTGTGCCGGTTCTGGGTGGCGCGATTACCATGCTTCTGACCGACCGTAACTTTGGCACGGACTTCTTCAATCCGGCCGGTGGCGGTGACCCGATCCTGTATCAGCACCTGTTCTGGTTCTTCGGGCATCCGGAAGTTTACATCATGATCCTGCCGGGCTTCGGCATCATCAGCCACATCATTTCGACCTTCTCGCGCAAGCCGGTCTTTGGTTATCTCGGCATGGCTTATGCGATGGTTGCGATTGGTGTTGTCGGCTTTATCGTGTGGGCGCACCACATGTATACGGTCGGCATGGATGTTGACACCCGTGCATATTTCACTGCGGCAACGATGGTGATTGCGGTGCCGACCGGGGTCAAGATTTTCTCGTGGATCGCGACCATGTGGGGTGGTTCCATCACCTTGCGGGCGCCGATGCTTTGGGCGATCGGCTTTATCTTCCTGTTCACTGTGGGCGGTGTGACAGGTGTGATGCTGGCCAACTCGGGCATGGATTTGCCGCTGCATGACACCTATTTCGTTGTGGCGCACTTCCACTATGTTCTGTCGCTTGGTGCGGTCTTCTCGATCTTTGCCGGTTTCTATTACTGGTTCAGCAAAATGTCGGGATACGAGATTTCCGACCTTGGTGCGAAGATCCATTTCTGGCTCTTCTTCATCGGCGTCAACCTGACCTTCTTCCCGCAGCACTTCCTGGGCCTTGCCGGCATGCCACGTCGTTATGCCGACTACCCGGATGCGTTCGCAGGCTGGAACCTTGTATCGTCTTACGGTGCCTATATTTCCTTTGCTTCAACCATCTTCTTCCTCGGTGTGGTGGCGCATGCCTTCATCCGTGGCAAGAAAGCCGAAGCAAACCCGTATGGCGAAGGGGCAGATACCCTGGAATGGACCGTCAGCTCGCCGCCGCCGTTCCATACCTTTGACGAACTGCCGCGTATCAAGTAAGTGACACTGGTTTAAGTCCCCCGCAAACCGCGCTTTGCGGGGGGCGCCTTACCGCCCCAAAAAGAGAAGACCAGAGTTCCATGACCAAGCAGGTTGCCGACCAGACCCTTGCGCTTGAAAACGCAGCTCAGCTGCCGATTTCCGAGGTGCGCGACTATATAGCGTTGCTGAAACCCGGTGTAATGACCCTTGTGGTTTTCACCGGTGCTGTTGGTCTGTTGATTGCCCCGGGTTCCATTCATCCGTTTTTGGGACTCGTCGCAATCGCCTGTATCGCTGTTGCCAGCGGTGCGGCTGCTTCGATTAACATGTGGTATGATCGTGACATCGACATCCACATGAAACGCACCCAGAACCGGCCGATCCCGGCCGGGCGGGTTCCGGCAGACGAAGCCCTGTCACTGGGCATTGCGCTGTCGATTGTTTCGGTAACCGTGATGGCGGTTGCCATCAATATTGCAGCTGCTGTTTTGCTGGCGGTGTCGATCGCGTTCTACGTGTTCGTTTACACCATGTGGCTGAAACGCAGCACACCACAGAATATCGTCATTGGCGGTGCCGCCGGGGCCTTCCCCCCGATGATCGGCTGGGCGTCGGTGACAGGCGGGATCGATCTGAATTCGATTGCGCTGTTTATGATTATCTTTATGTGGACGCCGCCGCATTTCTGGGCCCTGGCCCTGTTCCGTTGCGGTGACTACGCAAAGGTCGGTGTGCCGATGATGCCGGTGGTCGCCGGTGAAGCGGCAACCAAAAAGCAGATGCTGATCTATACCCTTTTGCTGTTGCCGGTAACGTTTGTTCCGGTGGCAACCGGGTTGCTTGGCGTCTTTTATGGTGCGACGGCGGCCTTTACCGGGCTTCTGTTCCTGCGCCATGCGATCCGCGTGCTGCGCGATGCTGAAGAACGCGCACCGCACAAGATGTTTGGATATTCCATCCTGTATCTGTTTGTCCTGTTCGGGGCGATGGTTGCAGATGTTTGGCTGGTTGGATTTATGGCATGAGCGAACAGGCACAGCATAACAAGGCCGAGCTTGAAGCGTTTCTTGCCAAGCGCAAAAAGAAGAACCTTGTCTTCCTGATCATTCTTGGTGGTCTGGCGGTTCTGTTTTTTGCAATCACGATTTTGAAGATGAGCTAGGAACCAAGGTACGATGACCGATCAGAAGCCGATTGATAAAACAAAGGCGCAGAACAGGAAAATCCTGTTTAGCTGCGTGTTTGTTGTCGGTGCGATGGTCGGTCTGGCCTATGCGTCGGTCCCGCTTTACAAACTGTTTTGCCAGGTCACCGGTTTTGGCGGCACGACCCAGGTCGCAACAGAGGCCCCGGTCGAGGTTTCTGAAAAAACCATCAAGGTGCGGTTCAATGCCGATGTGAATTCGGGCCTGAACTGGCAGTTCAAACCGGAACAGCGCGAGATCACGGTTCGTCTTGGCGAAGATAATCTGGCCTATTACATGGCCGAAAACATGTCTGTCCAGCCGATCACCGGACAGGCGGTTTACAATGTTACACCACTTAAGGCGGGGCAATATTTCAACAAGATCGCATGTTTCTGTTTTGACGAGCAAACCCTTGAACCTGGGCAGCGCGTCGACATGCCGGTCAGTTTCTATGTTGATCCCGCCATTGCAGAAGACATCAATACCCAGGACGTGAAGACAATTACCCTGTCCTATACCTTCTTCAAGGCAGAAGCCTCGGTCGAAGCGGCGGACGGGAATGAAGATCAGGGAGGCTGACAGACCCCGTTTTCGGGTGCTGTTGTCTCGGTTTAACAAAGCGAACTTGAGTTTCTTTTGTAAGGATTGAGGGGGGCAAGGAATGAGTGATCATGCTCAGAAACATCCGTTCCACCTGGTAGACCCAAGCCCGTGGCCGCTTGTTGCGGCAGCATCGGCCGGTCTTTTCACTGGTGGCATGGTCATGTTCATGCATTCGGATCGTGCACCGGCCGATTTCTGGCTGGCAGCAATCGGGATTGCAGGCATCCTGTTTGTGATGTTCCGTTGGTGGAGCAACGTGATCAGCGAGTCAAAGATTTACCATAACAAGGTCGTTCAGATCGGCCTGCGCTATGGCATGTCGCTGTTCATCGCATCCGAAGTGATGTTCTTTGTCGCTTTCTTCTGGGCATTCTTCCACAACGCCTTTGTGATCTTCAGCCCCGGTGTGACCGAATGGCCGCCGGCCGGTGTTGAGGTTCTGGATCCTTGGGATCTGCCGTTCCTCAATACCCTGATCCTGCTGTTGTCGGGCTGCACCCTGACCTGGGCGCATCATGGCATCATCGAAGGCAAGAAAAAGGACCTGGTACAGGGTCTGGCATTGACGGTGGCCCTTGGCGTTATCTTCCTGTGCCTTCAGGCATATGAATATAGCCATGCTGCATTCGGCTTTGCTGACAACATCTATTCTTCGACCTTCTACATGGCGACCGGTTTCCACGGCTTCCACGTGTTTGTTGGAACGGTGTTCCTGGCAGTTTGCCTTGTCCGCGCGATGAAGGACGGCTTCAAACCGGATCATCATTTCGGTCTTGAGGCAGCAGCATGGTACTGGCACTTCGTTGACGTTGTGTGGCTGTTCCTGTTCTTTGCCGTTTACATCTGGGGCGGCGAATAAGCCGCCCTGATCCGCTTTGCCGGGTCAAAGATCATGGATGATTATTATCCGAACATTTCCCCCATCCGGACCGGGCTGGCATGCAAATGCCCCCGATGCGGTGGGGGAAAATTGTTTCAGGGCTATTTGACCGTTCGCGAACGTTGCGAAGTCTGCGGACTGGATTTGCGGGGGCATGATGCCGGGGATGGACCGGCGGTGTTTCTGATCTTTATTCTCGGATTTCTGGTCGTTCCCATGGCACTTTGGGTGGAGATGCGCTATATGCCGCCTTTGTGGTTGCACGCGCTTTTATGGGGCCCTGTGATTGTTGGTGTGACACTGGTCTTGCTACGACCGTTAAAAGGTCTCATGGTGGCGCTGCAATATCGTCATAGATCGACATCCCAACAGGACTGATTTCAGTTAATGCCTTTACTTACTTCGCGCCCAAGTCTGGCGATGAAAATTTGCGTCGGATTGTCTTTGGTGATCCTGCTCGGTCTTGGAACCTGGCAAATGGACAGACTTTTCTGGAAACAGGGCCTGATTGATCAGCGCCACGCCCAGGCTGAATTGCCGCCGATCCCGGTTCCGGTAGATACAGCTGTTGATCCCGATATGGCATTTCGTGCCGCCTTTGCTGAAGGCCGTTACCTAAATGATCAGGAAAAATACCTGATGGCGCGCACCCGGCGCGGTAATGTCGGTTTCCAGTTGATCACGCCGCTTGAACAGGAAGATGGCCGCATCATTCTTGTCAATCGCGGTTGGGTTCCGACCGATTATCGTGATCCGAAAACCCGCCCCGAAAGTTTGATCGAAGAACCGATACATGTCACCGGTGTGCTGCGTCTGCCCAAAACCAAACACTGGGCACAGCCCGAAAACGACGCGCTTGCCAATCAATGGTTCTATGTCGATGTTGATCACATGGCCGAAGACAGCGGTGCGGAACTTGCCAGCCGATACTATCTGGAACTCGACGAAACAGAGGTTCCCGGCGGGCTTCCGATTGGCGGTCAGGCCAAGGTCGAACTGCCAAACAACCATCTTGAATATGCGATTACCTGGTACAGCCTTGCTCTGTCGCTGATTGTGATCTTTGTGTTCTATCACCGCCGCCCGGTTGAGAACAAAGAAGACAATAGCAATGGTAATGCCGCCTGATCGCCGGTGTCTGCCGTAACGGTGGTCAGCCGCAAAACTGACCACCGAAATTGCCCTGCTGTCAGGGTATCACTTGCCCGACATTTTCCGTTTACCAAAGACCAAAAGGCGCGTTGTCCGTACCCGGTCTGCGCACAGGAGCCCCGATGACCAAAGCATATCAACAGCTCGAAGCCCGTTTTCGTCGCATGAATGTGTTGTCCGATGTCAGTGGAATGCTGCATTGGGATATGGCTGCGATCATGCCGAATGGCGGCGCAGAAGCACGTTCCGAACAGCTTGCGACGCTGAGCGTTCTGAATAACGAGCTGATCAATGCGCCTGATATGGGGGACCTGTTGGCGGCGGCCGAAGACGAGGATCTTGATCGCTGGCAGAAGGCCAATCTGGCCGAAATGAAACGCGAATGGGTGCACGGCACAGCTGTCCCCGCCGATCTGGTCGAAAAAATGTCGCGTGCGGAAACCGGCTGCGAAGTTGCATGGCGCACAGCGCGCGCAGAAAACGACTTCAAAGGGCTGCTTCCGAAATTGCAGGAAGTTCTTGATCTGTCGATCGAGGCTGGAAAAGCCAAGGCCGAAGCCCTTGGTACATCGGTTTATGACGCGTTGCTTGATCAATATGATCCGATGATGCGTTCCGAACGGATTGACAGCCTGTTTGCTGAACTTGAAGCGTTCCTGCCCGACTTTACTGCCGATGTGATCGAACGCCAGAAGACCGAAGAAAAGCCGATCTCGCCCACCGGCCCGTTCCCGATTGAAACCCAGAACAAGGTCGGTCTGGATTTGATGAAGGCGGTCGGGTTCGATTTCGACCACGGGCGCCTTGATATTTCGCACCATCCGTTCTGTGGCGGTATTCCCGACGATGTACGGATCACCACCCGATATGATGTGAATGATTTTACCTCGGCGATCATGGGGGTTCTGCACGAAACCGGACATGCCATGTATGAACGTGGACTTCCCAAAGACTGGCGTAACCAGCCGGTGGGCAAGGCGCGCGGCATGACCATGCATGAAAGCCAGTCGCTTCTGGTTGAAATGCAGGCCTGCCGGTCCGAGGAGTTCCTGACCTATGCCGGTCCTGTCTTCAAACAGGCCTTTGGCGGCGACGATGCGTCCTGGAGTGCATCAAATCTGCACCGTCTTTATACCCGGGTTGAACCGGGGCTTATTCGGGTCGATGCGGACGAAGTTACCTATCCTGCCCATGTCATCCTGCGTTATCGGCTGGAACGTGCCCTGATTGAAGGGGACATGAAGCTTGCCGATTTGCCCGGTGCCTGGAACGATCTGATGCAGAAGCTGCTTGGTATCACGCCGCCCGATGATCGCGACGGCTGCTTGCAGGATATCCACTGGCCGTCCGGGGCATGGGGTTATTTCCCGACCTACACGCTTGGTGCGATGGCGGCAGCACAGATTTTTGCGGCCGCCAAAAAAGCCAATCCGGAAATCCCGGAAGCTCTGGCCCGCGGGGCGTTTGGTCCGCTGATGCAGTGGCTTGAACAGAATATCCACAGCCAGGCATCAAGCCGTTCAACCGATGAAATCCTGCAAGATGCGACCGGAAGTGCTCTTGGTGTTGATGCCTTCAAGGCCCACATGATCAGCCGGTACGGTGCGTAAATTCGATTGAATGCATGTGGTAATGTGCTAGCATTTTTGCGGCTGCGGATTTCCGAATAATGATAAGCGGTTATCCGTTGCCTTATCCCTTTTCAGGCGTCATGGGCATTGCAGTCACATGGGAATAACCGACGGTAACAAGAAGGTCATGGACCGGCAGGTCTTTGCCATGGATCAGGTTATTTTCCGGGAAGGCAAACCGGGAAACGCGGCCTATGTGGTTCAGGAAGGCAAAGTCGAAGTCTTCAAGACGCTTAATGGTGACGAGGAAGTCATTCTTGGCACGATCGAAGCCGGCGGACTGTTTGGTGAACTGGCTCTTGTTGATAACAAGCCGCGCATGGCATCGGCACGGGCAACCGAACGCACGGTGCTGATTGCGATCAACCGCCAGACATTTGAAAAAAAGATGGCGGGATCGGACCGTTTCATCAAGGCGATCCTGCGAATCCTGCTTGGCAACTACCGGACCGTGGTACGGCGTGCCGCCCTTGCCGAGGCCAAGCTGAAAGAACACGGCATTCCGATCGACAATTAGGACGGCATATCAGCCAGCCATGTGACATGCCTTGCGCGATAATGCGTATGACACGGCAGACCTGCTTGATTGTCCCTTGACTATATTGGCCCAAACCCTCACTAACTCAGGCGTTGGAGTGTGTTTTGGCGCGATTTGTGTCCGGACGCACGGAACTGGTATTCGCCTTATGCAGGAGCAGGTCTAGTGCGCTATGTCAGCACGCGGGGAAGTGCCCCCGTTTTGCAGTTCGATGAAGTTCTTCTTGCCGGTCTGGCCCGTGACGGTGGTCTTTATGTCCCTGAAACCTGGCCGACCTTTTCCAAGGATGACATTCGTGCGCTGCGAACTCTGACATATGCCGAAGTCGCCTTTAAGGTGATCCAGCCATTTGTTGCGGGCACCGTTGATGACGATGCCCTTAAGGCCATTCTTGAAGATACCTATAACGGGTTTGACCACGAAGCCGTGGCACCGCTCAAGCAGCTTGGTGCCAATGACTGGGTGATGGAACTGTTCCATGGTCCGACCCTGGCATTCAAGGATTACGCGCTTCAAGTGGTTGGTCGTCTGTTTGACCATGTTCTGGCCAAACGTGGCGAACGCATCACGATTGTTGGTGCGACGTCCGGTGATACCGGCTCGGCTGCGATCGAGGCCTGCCGTGATCGTGAAAATATCGATATTTTCATTCTGCATCCCAAGGGCCGCGTTTCCGAAGTTCAGCGTCGTCAGATGACGACCATCCTGTCTGACAACGTGCACAACATCGCGGTCGAAGGATCGTTTGATGATTGTCAGGATCTGGTCAAGGCACTGTTCAATGATCACGGTTTCCGGGACGAAGTTGGCCTGTCTGCGGTCAATTCGATCAACTGGGCGCGCATCATGTGCCAGATCGCCTATTATTTCTGGGCGGGTGTGCAGCTTGGATCGCCAGAACGCGAAATTTCGTTCTCTGTACCGTCGGGCAACTTTGGCAATGTCTATGCCGGTTATGCCGCGATGCAGATGGGCCTTCCGATCAAGCAGTTCGTTGTTGGTGCAAACCGCAATGACATTCTGGCCCGCTTCTTTGAAAGCGGTGTGATGAAGATGGAAGGTGTCGAACCATCGCTTAGCCCGTCGATGGATATTCAGGTCAGCTCGAACTTTGAACGTTTGATGTTTGACCTGTATGACCGCGATGGTCTGGCAATCGCCGAAATGCTGACCAAGTTCCGTGAAACCGGTGTGATGGAAATGTCGCAGGGGCAGTTTGCCCGTGCGCGTGAACATTTTGACGGTTACCGTCTGGATGATGATGCGACCAAGGCCGCAATCAAGGACATCCTTGAGACCAGTGGTGAACTGGTTGATCCGCATTCCGTGATCGGCATTGTTTCGGGCCGTGAATGCAATCGTGACAAGTCGGTGCCGATGGTGGCACTGGCAACCGCACATCCGGCGAAATTCCCCGACGCGGTAAAGCAGGCATCGGGTATCTACCCGGACTTGCCGCCGCGTCTGTCTGATCTATATGACCGACCAGAAAAGGTCGAACCCATGTCCAATGATGTGGCGGCCTTGATGGCGCATGTCCGTAAAAACCGGCGTGCGGCCTGAAGGTACGCAGACATCGGGAAAGACGTGAAAAACAGGAGTAATGCTATATGACAGTCGAGCTTACCCAGCTTGACAATGGGATGATTGTCGCGACGGACCGCCTTGACCATGTGCAGTCTGTCGCCCTTGGTACATGGGTTGATGTTGGTGCACGTAACGAGACACCTGATATCAACGGCATTTCCCATATGCTTGAACATATGGCCTTCAAGGGCACGCGCCGGCGTTCCGCACTTCAGATTTCCGAAGAAATCGAAGCTGTCGGCGGGCAGATGAATGCCTATACGTCGCGTGAAAATACGGCCTATTATTGCAAGGTCCTGCACGAAGATCAGGAACTGGCGATCGATGTGATTGCCGATATCCTTCAGCATTCCACACTGGATGCCAAGGAACTGGAACGTGAACGTCAGGTAATCTTGCAGGAAATCGGTCAGGCCAACGATACCCCCGACGATATCATTTTCGACTATTTTCAGGAAACTGCCCTGCCAAACCAGGCATTGGGCCGTTCGATCCTGGGCAGTCCGGAAAATGTATCGTCGCTGACACGCGATCATTTGTTTGACTTCATGTCGCGCCGCTATAGCCCGAAGAACATGGTGTTTTCGGCATCGGGCAAGGTCGAACATAACCGTGTCGTGGACATGGTTGCCAAGAAATTCGACAGCCTGCCTGCCTATGAAGAGCATGAAATCGAGCCGCTCAAATACGAAGGCGGCAGCCGGATCGAAAACCGCAAACTTGAACAGGTGCATGTGATTTTCGGTCTTCCGACCGTGTCCTACACCGATGACAGTTTCTATGACCTTCAGGTCTTCAACACCCTTTTGGGCGGGGGCATGTCGTCGCGCCTGTTCCAGGAAATCCGTGAAAAGCGCGGTCTGGTCTATTCGGTCTATAGTTTCTCGTCGCATTATGTTGATGGGGGGCTGTTCTCGATCTATGCAGGGACCGGGGCCAATGATATTGGCGAACTGATGCCGGTCATGTGTGACGAGCTGGTCCGTGCGACAGATGATCTGACCGAAGAAGAAGTCACGCGTGCGCGTGCACAGCTCAAGGCATCTGTGGTTATGGCGATGGAAAGCAATTCCGGTCGTTGTGAAACCCTGGCCCGTCAGATCCAGATTTTCGGCCGCCCGCAAACCATGGAAGAAATCGTCGCCAAGATTGACGGGGTTGATCTTGAAAGTGTTCGCCGTTCCGGCAAGGCGCTTCTCGATGGCAAACCAACCATCACCGCCCTTGGGCCGGTTGACCAGATGCCGGCATATGATGATCTTGCCGCCCGTCTTCGCGGCTGATTGTATCGGAATATTTGATTTTCGACGGCACATGTCCAATCGGGCATGTGCCGTTTCTTTTTGCTGCCCGGCACTTACTGGTGTATCCCCATATCAATCAGGATGACGGGGTAAACTCCATGCGATACGCCTTTGATATTGGTGGTTCTAAAATCGAATTTGGTGTGTTCGGTGAGGCGGGTGAAGTCCTGCTTCATAGCAAAACCCCGACGCCAAAGGATGACCGTGACGCGTTCGTAGCAACCATCCGTGATGTTATCGACGACGCGGATCGTGAATTTGGCAGCCGTCCCGATATCGGCATCAGCTTTGCCGGCGGGCTGGACCCACAGACCGGTGCCGTGATTTCAGCCAACATACCCGCGATCAAGGGATGGTCACTGGCAAGCGAACTTTCAGCAATTTTGAACCGCCATGTTCTGGTTGAAAATGATGCGGACTGCTTTGCACTGGCCGAAGCCATCAGCGGTGCGGGCAAGGATGCACACACGGTTTTTGCCATCATCCTGGGCACCGGGGTTGGTGGCGGGATCGTCGTGAATGGTGAATTCATCGGCGGGCGCAGCGGCATACGCGGCGAATGGGGCCATGGCAATGACGTGACCGGTACCCTTATTCGCAACGGTTTGGCACCGGTGGTGTGCGGTTGCGGGCAAACCGGGTGCCTTGATGCTTGGGGCGGGGCGCGCGGTCTTGAACATATCTATCGTCAGATCAGTGGTAATCCTGCGTCGAGTTTCGACATTACCGATGCCTGGCGGACCGGTGATGCCGTGGCCAGCCGTTCGGTTGAAATCTATTGCGAACTGGTGGCGCGCGAATTGGCGCTGATGGTCAATGTCATTGATCCGGACTGTATTCCGGTCGGTGGCGGGATGGCATCAGAACCGGCATTGATTGCCCGGATCGATGGGCTGGTTCGCGACCGCGTATTGGGGCGTTATGATGATCGGCTGGTTGTTCCCGGTCATTTCGCCAAGGATGGCGGTCTGCGCGGTGCGGCAATGCTGCATGCCAATCAAAGCCCGTCAGCCGCGCAGGGTGGGGTTTAAACGGAAATGACGTTATCGGAAACGCCGGATCAGGTTGCAGCCCGGGTACTTGAAGTTTGTGTTGAAAGTTTTCAGGACGCGGTGCTGGCCGTTGATGCGGGTGCTGATCGTATTGAATATTGTTCTGCACTGGCACTGGGTGGGCTTACGCCAACTCCCGGAGCGCTGGCAATGATCGGCAACATCAAGGCCCCATGCATGGTCATGATCCGTCCGCGTCCGGGCAATTTTTGCTATGACGCCAACGATTGCGCGATCATGAAGCACGAAATCGCAATGGCCCGTGCGTGCGGGGCGGCCGGCGTTGTCTTTGGGGCAACGGATAATGCAGGGCAGCTTGATACTGACATCTTGCGCGATCTGATGGCCGAATGTGCTGGCTTGGAAGTCACCTTGCACCGCGCCTTTGACGAAGTGCATGATCAGTTCGGTGCCTTGGAACAGGCGATCGATCTTGGGTTTGAGCGGATATTGACTAGTGGTGGAGCACCCGATGCCAACACCGGTATTGACCGGATTGCGGCGCTGACTGAACGGGCGGCCGGGCGCATCGTCATTCTTCCGGGGGCGGGGATATCGTCAGCGAATGCCGCTGACATCCTGAACAAATCCGGCGCGCCCGAGCTTCATGCATCGTGCAAGGCCGATGTCGCAGCAAAAGACGATGGGGCGGGCCGTGTTAAGGTGGCCCCTGATCGTGTGCGTACCCTTAAAAACGCGATGGGTATCTGATCACGCCAAACAGCCGGTTTGGTTGTTTGATGCAGATCTTCGGGACGGAACCCCTATTCACAGGTATGATACGGGTCTAATCTTAATAGGGCAGGGCCGGTAATTGTTCGTTAAGGGGGCTGGCCTAAAGCTACGTTTCTGATGCGCGCCATCGTCGACGGGCGGCTTTGGTGGTAAATGGTGCAACGTTTGGTGAGATAATGAATACAGAACAAAAAGGTGCGGGCACGGGGGCAGCCAATGAAACAGCACACCAGAAGGCAACCGAAAACGCTCTGGGTGCGTTGCATCGGATCACGTCATCGCGCGATTTGAATTTTGAACAACGTGTTGATGCAATCCTGAAGCTTGGAACCGGGTATTTCGGTCTGCCGATTGGCATTTTCAGCAAGATCATCGACGATCAGTACGAGATTCAACAGGCCCTGCATCCGGAAAATGCCCTGACGCCGGGGACCAGTTTTGAACTTGGAAATACCTATTGCGCCCATGTGGTTCAGGCCGATGACGTTTGCGGTTTCCATCATGTTGGTGAAAGTGACATCAAAACGCACCCCTGCTATCAGAATTTCGGGCTTGAGGCCTATCTCGGGGCGCCGATCATGGTTGATGGCGAACGGTACGGGACCTTGAACTTTTCAAGCCCGCAGCCGACCCGTCCCTTCACCGGCGAAGATATCGAACTGGTTCGCCTGTTTGCATCCTGGCTTGGTCATGCCATTGCCCGTGTGGCGGATTTGCATGCGCTTGAAACCGCGCGCAAGGAACTTGAACATCTTGCAACCCGTGACAGTCTGACCGGGCTTTATAATCGGCGCTATATGCAAGATTGCCTGAAATCCGAACTCGAACGTACCAAACGCTACGGCAAGCAGTTTGTTGTCGGGCTTCTGGATTTCGACAATTTCAAAAAACTTAATGATGATTACGGTCACGATACCGGTGACAAGGCATTGAAACTGTTCGCTAAGGTTTCTTCGGCCCTGATGCGCGACACCGATATCATTGCGCGCTGGGGGAATGAAGAATTCCTGATCCTGATGCCCGAAACCGGGGCAGCCGGGGCGCTCAAATATCTTCAGCGCCTGACCGATCGCGTGCGCGAGTCCGATTTCCATGCCGGTGACGAAGAACTCCAGCTTAGCCTGAGCATCGGACTGGGAATTGCCGAACCTGATGACACGGTTGATTCGCTTGTCGCCCGCGCGGATATCGCGATGTATGAATCCAAACAGGCCGGCCGCGACACCATTCGCCAACGCGAACTTGATTGATTGCTTGGGTGGCTGAACTGTCACCCGTTTCGGGCCAAAAAGAAAACCGCTTTGAGGAAAACCTCAAAGCGGTTTGTCTTGGCTGGGGCGGTAGGATTCGAACCTACGGTACACGATACCAAAAACCGATGCCTTACCACTTGGCCACGCCCCATCAGCGTGTGTGGCGCGGAAAATAGCGTCCCCGCGACAAGAGTGCAACCCTCTATTTGAAGGTTTTTTTATCCGGGCCTCAGTCGGGAAAAGATGCGCCGATATTTGACAGAACGCGCGCTTCCTGACACACGATCCGGGTGGGCGAAATCCACCAGTCAGGATGCTGTTCTGCGATGGCACGCGCAGCTTTTTCAGCCTGTTCATCGGTGTCGTAAATCCCGAAACAGGTCGCCCCGCTGCCAGACATCCGTGCAAGAAGACAGCCTTCTTCACGTGCCAAAGCATTCAGCACGTCGCAAATCTCCGGCAGGATGCTGGTTGCGGCAAGTGTCAGGTCATTACCGCATTCCGACAGCGCATCGGCAAGCGATGCGCCGCTTGTGAATACGCGGCTGACATCCCAAAGCCCGGAAACAGAAAAACCTTCATCTTCGCGGGCCCGGAAAATTTCCGGCGTCGACACCGCCTTGCCGGGATTGACCAGCAAGATCGGGATGGGCGGTAAATCGGGCAGATCGGTAAGTTCTTCACCGATACCCGACATCAAACACGTCTTGCCATGAAGGCAAACCGGAACATCGGCACCAAGCGCCAGTGCAATTTCCGCCAATCTGTCCTGATCGATATCGAGTTGCCACATGTCGCATAAAAGCCGGATGGCACTTGCCGCATCGGCCGAACCGCCGCCGATCCCCGATGCAACAGGAAGACGCTTATCAAGGACAAGATCCGCGCCAAGTTCGGTCCCGCTTTCTGCCTGAAGCATGCGTGCGGCCCGAACGACCAGATTGTTGTCGGTATCTTCAAGCGCCAAGCTTGCCGACATCGGACCGGTAATGGTCAGGTTGATGGCACCATCATCGCGGCATTCCCCGCTAAGTACATCGCCGGTCGCGGTAAAGCAGACAAGGCTTTCAAGCAGATGATAGCCATCATCGCGTTTGCCGGTGACATGAAGGAACAGATTGATCTTTGCTGGTGCCTGTTCGCTATAGGTCGCAGACATGGATGTTTCTTCCCGAATTGATCAGTTCACGACAATTGGGGCAACGCTTGGCACCTGGCCATTGATTTTGGCTTCGACGGTGGCGCGAAGTTCTTCTGTCGGATTGAATGAAAGCGCGCGGTGCCACTGGAAGCGGGCTTCGTGATACCGCCCGATCTGCCAATAGGCATCGCCAAGATGATCATTGATGGTCGGATCATCAGGTTTAAGCTCCACAGCCTTTTCAAGCTGGATAACCGCGTCTTCGAACCGGCCAAGCTTGTAATAGACCCAGCCGAGACTGTCGACGATATAGCCGTCTTCCGGTTGCAATTCGACGGCGCGTTTGAGCATGTCTTCGGCCTTGTCGAAATTCATGCCCATATCAACCCAGCTATATCCAAGATAGTTCAGGACATAGGGCTGTTCGGGTTCAATTTCGAGCGCAAGCAGGAAGTCTGCTTCGGCCTTTTTCCAGTCACCGGCCCGTTCATGGGCAATGCCGCGACGATACAGCAAACGCCATCCGACAACGGTATCACCGCCAAGACGTTCAATCGCCTTGTTATAGGCATCGGCCGCCTTGGCGTATTCCCCCTGAATGCGCAGAATGTCACCAAGCTGGATCAGCGCATCAGGTCTGTCTTTGCGTTCGGAAACCATGTCTTCGAGGATATCGATCGCGCGCTCGGCCTGACCGATCTGCTCAAGACTGGATGCCGTGCGAAGGCGTGCATTCCAGCTGTGCGGCGAACTATGCGGGATCGCGCCATAGATCGTGATTGCCGCATCATAGCGTCCCTGGATTTCCATCACTTCGCCGACAAGCAGTCGGGTAATGTCGTCATAGGGGCGCAATGACAGCGAATATCTGGCCATCAGCAACGCCGGATCAACGGCATTTTCCTGACTAAGAAGGGTCGCAATATCCAGATAGGCTTCAGCCAGACCGGTGGCCGGCGTCAACATGGTTGCAAGCGGCGGTTCACCGCGCTTAAGCCGTTCAAGATGGAACGGCATGGCAAGTGACTGCGGATGGCGATCCATATAGCTTTGATAAAGCAGGGCGGCCTTCTGGACCTGACCTTTGCGCTCGAATACCGCGCCAAGGGCCTCGGCCGCGCGCAGCGGCGCATCCGCCGGATCACCATAGGCACTGGCAAGCGCACGTTCGGCCCCGTCGAAATCATCGAAATAGGCCAGGATCAGGCCGCGATGATATTCCGAAAGCGGGTTAAGCGCACCATTGCCCTGAATTTCATTCAATGCCGACAGCGCCTTGGACTTTTCATTCAATCCGGCATACAGCCATGCCTTCGCCAGTGGCGCGATAAGGGCATTGATGCCCCGTTGCGGCAGTTCCGATACTACATCAATTGCATCTTGCAACCTGTCATCGCGGATGGCGGCATCCATGACCGTCAGTGCCGCAAACAGGTCCTCGGAATTTTCACGTTGCAGATCGGTCGCGATTGAACTGGCATCGGCAATCCGGCCATCACTGATCAGGGCAAGAAACGCCCGGCGACGCAATTCTGCATTGGCAGGTTCAAGTTCATGCGCCCGCAAAAGATATTGCGCAGCATAGCTCGACTGGTTTTCAAGCTGGGCTGCTTTCCCGGCAAGGAAATTGCCCGAAAAACCATCAGATTGCGGATACTGGAATTCTGCCTGTTCGGGATGCTGTGGCAATGAGCTACAGGCCGAAAGAGCAAGTGCCGTCATCGGGATGATGATGTGTAACAGTTGACGTTTCAAAGGCTTGTCCTGCGTCCGCAATTCGGGTTCGGTGCCGTCAGGTATTGAACAACACCATGTTGAATTTCGGGTTTAGCCTACTCAGTCGGCAATTATAAGGCAAAGCATTTGCAACACGTAATCACGTGCAAAGCCGATGCAAAGTCAAAATCACGGAAAAATTGGCAAAAACCTTTATGGGCAACAGGTCCGGGCCCTAGCAATAAAGCGGGCGTTTGGCCGGTATATCAAGCTGCTTGCCGATGATTTCGCGCGCCTGTTTGCCAAATTGCGATCGCTGGCCAACCGGGGCCACTGTTTCAAGGATCGACATTGCCTTGTCCAGTCCAAGCGCCTTGGCAAGGAACCATCCGGCAAGATAGCCAGATGACAGGCAGCCGCCACTGGTGACAATATTGCCCTGTGCAACCAGCGGCCGGTCTTCGACCACGGTGTCGGTGCGCGCCAGAAGCGGCCGGGTTTTTGTATCCGTGGTGATGGTTGCAGGCAACAATCCCATCCGATACAGGAAAAGCACACCTGAACATTGCGTCCCGATCAATTGTCGCGACGGATCAAGCGACAATTCCCCGATCAGGGCCGCGTCATCAATATGTTCGCGGGTATTGATGCCACTTCCGATCAGCACGGCATCTGCTTCCTGAACAAAGGAAAGCGGCTTTTGCACTGTGACGGAAACACCATTCATTGATGTCACCGTGTCACCGGGGGCTGTGATTGCAGCACTGACGCCATCGGCCTTTGCACGGTTCAGAATGGACAAGGCGACAAAACTGTCGATCTCGTTAAAACCGTCAAGTGTCACGATTGCAATCTTCATGTCCGTCTAACCGCTAATGAAAAGGGCGGCTATTGAACGCGCAGATTGAAAGCTGCACAAGAAAAAACTTGTATACGGCCCTGCGGTTTGCCGGCGTCAGGCTGAGCCGAGATATTCGTCCACCAGCGTGATCCAGTATGTCACGCCATAAGGGATGGCATCGTCGTTAAAATTATAGGCCGCATTATGCAGCAAACAATTGCCGTCGGTCGGCCCGTTACCAAGCAAGACATAGCTGCCCGGTTTCGCATTGAGCATGAAGGCGAAATCTTCGCTGGCCATTGATGATTCCGGATTGGGATCGACCTTGCCTTCGCCAACGGTCCTGTAGGCCGCGGCTTGGGCAATTGCGGTTTCGGATTCACTATTGATGGTTGCCGGATAACGGCGCTGATACATCACGCGCGCGCTGCATCCGAATGCCTCGGCCGTGGCGTTTACAACGGTCTTCAGCCGTTCTTCCACCAGATCCTGAATCACCGGTGAGAATGTCCGAACGGTCCCGCGAATGGTTGCGCTATCGGGAATAACGTTCCAGGTGTCACCGCCTGAAATCTGGGTTGGCGAGATGACGGCACTTTCAAGCGGATTGACGTTGCGTGCCGTAATCGTCTGAAGGGCGAGCAGGACCTGACCGGCTGCCGTGATCGGATCGCGACCCAGATGGGGCATGGCCGCATGGCAGCCCTTGCCATCGATGTTGATTTCAAAAACGTCGTAACTTGCCATCATCGGCCCCGCTTTCATCGCCATGGTGCCGACATCGCGTCCGGGCCAGTTATGCATGCCGAAAATCGCATCGACCGGGTGGCTGTCGAAAAGACCTTCATTGACCATTTCACGTCCGCCGCCTTCGTTTTCTTCGGCAGGCTGGAAAATGAAATCGACGGTTCCGGCAAAGTCGGGGGCCTCGGACAGGATTTTGGCGGCACCCAACAGCATGGCCATATGGCCGTCATGACCACAGGCATGCATTTTGCCCGGATGTTTGGATGCATAGGGCAGATTGGTCATTTCATGAATATCAAGCGCGTCCATGTCGGCGCGCAAACCAATCCGTTTGCCGTCACCCTTGTTGCCTTTCAATGTTGCAATCACACCGGTTTTTGCCATTCCGGTCGAAACTTCAAGGCCAAAGGATGTCAGCTTTTCCGCGATGAAGGCGCTGGTCAATGTTTCTTCAAATGCGGTTTCGGGGTGAGCATGCAGATGTTGACGCCAGGATTTGAACTCATCAGCAAGTTGGGTGGCACGAGGATGAGGGGAGCGATTGGAGTCAGTCATCTGCATACTCTATAGCGGGTCATCAAGGGCGGGTTTCAGACATTGCCAGGCGGCACATTCTGATCCGCGATAAACGGGGACAAAGCTGCCCCCGCTTATATGGTCATAAGAAGTGTGTTCGAAGGTGATCAGGCACCCTGAAGGCGCAGGATCAACTCGGCCACCAGAACAGAACCGGCATAGGTGCCAAGGAACACAAGGCATGCAACCAGTGCCAGCTTCCAGCCGGAATGTTTGGCAACCTCGATTTCCTTCTTGGCGATCGCAAAACCGGCATAGGCAAGGGCCGGGGTCGCGAGTGCGAGGAAGTTGACCGATTTGGCCTGTGCAACAATCCATTCCGAACCCGGTGTCCAAGGCAGGGTCGCAACAATCCCGACCAGCGAAATCCAGGCAACACTCGGAAGATAGAACGGTGCAAAACGGGTCAGCAGCAAGCCGACCATGGTGATCAGGTAAATCACCACCATGCCGACAAAGCCATCCGCCAGCGGAATGGCCGGACCAACCGTATTCATGACCAGACCGACAAGGCAGACAATGATCAGGGTGACAGCATGATCGGCAAGATCAATGTTCGGACGGGTACGTTCCATTGCGATTGCGCTATCGGACATGATCAGGCCTCCTTCTTGGTTGCGTTGGCGAGATCGTTCTTGCCCGCAGTCGCGTTATAAAGTTTTTCAACAATCGGAAGTGCGATGAACAGGCCGGCATACAGCCCGGTCGCATAGGTCAGAAGATTGCTTGCACCAGCCAGTGCAAGGATTTCGTCCTTCATTGTCGGAACGACTTCTGTCAGTGCCCCGGTGCAGGCCGCCATCATCGAACCACTGCCAATACCGCAGGCCATTGCAAGTGCACGCGGATCAAACAGATTGCTGCTGGCGAAAAGCGAGGCCAGAATGGCGAAAATAAAGGTGCCAAACAGGGTGCCGATAACATAAACACCCATGACGCCGGTACCTTCCGGGCTTTTCAGGGTATAGCGGTCAGCAATGATCGCAAGGTTGGGTTCACGCGCGATCGAGAATGTCGCACCGATTGCCTCGCGGCCCATTTTCAGGCCCCAAACCGCAAGCGGGAAGGCCAGAACGATGGTGCCAAGGTTGCCCAGTTCCTGCAACAGAAGTGCCGGGCCGGCTTCGATGATGGTTTCGATTGCTGGGCCGATGGTGGTGCCGAACTTCGCAATGAACGGCATGATCGCAATCACGATCAGGGGCGATGCGGCTTTGACTTCTTTCTGGCGAATGAACTTGCCGAGTGCCGGTACGACATTCGGGTTCAGCACCGCTGACATGACAAAGGCATACAGCAGCGGCAGCAACAAAATTGCCCCGATGCCAAACGAAATTTTCTGAATACCGATCAGTTCGGCGATGGCGCCGAGTACGATAACGGCAAGATGAAGCCGCCAAAGCTCCAACTGTCCCCGAAGCGCGTTCATTTTCAAGTCTCCTTGACGTGGCGTGTTCGACGCAACTTCGCCTGGAGTTCGAAAGAAGCCAGACTGTTGCATCATCCCTGCGGCATCCGGGTATTGGCAGATTTCACATTTTTGCCATTTTCTGAACCCGGAATTTTGTCTGACAATGAAAACTAGGCGGGGGCTGGGCAAGTGCCATTTTGGGATGCTTCTGTTGCCGAAATGGCAACAGGTATGTCGGGCTCAGGCATGCTCTTCGGGATACCAGGCCGATCCGAATGCTTCCATCCGGTCGCGGATCATGCCGGTAACGGCCCTTACAGCGGCAGTTTTCGGGCGTCCCTTGCGCACCAGAAGATGTGATGGCACGCGCGCCAGAAACGGGTCTGTCATCGGGACTGCCACCACCTCGCCGCGGCGCAATTGGCGCGATACAGCAAAGGCCGGAAGAAACGTGATCCCGCCACCCGACAGCACGAAATGCACCGCAACATTGATCGAATCGGCGATCAGAAACGCGTCCTGGGCAACCCGGTTACCCTGATCGACATTGGCCAGAAGTTTGGCCACACCAAAATGCGGATTAAGGAGCGCGCTGGGATAATTCAGCGTATCCGACAGCGTGCAGCTTTCCTTGTTGGCCAACTCGAACCCCGGCGGCACAAGTGCGCAAAGCGGTGCGTGGTCTTCTGCCAGAAGTTCAAGCTCGGGCGTTCCGGGCGGGTTGAAGACAAGCCCCATATCGTAGTCGTCACGCAGGATTCCATGGGTGATTTTTTCCGTACCGGCGACATCGATTTCAAGGCGGATATCGGGAAACTCGTCCCGCAACGGGCGCACAACATGATTGACTAGATCGACAACAAACCCTTCGCCCGTGGCAATCCGGACAGTACCGGCAATTGCCCCCCGTGCCGCTGCCAGTTCAACCGAAAAGGCTTCGTCCATCTCAAGCCGGCGCCGGGCGTGGGCTGCGACCATGTGGCCGGCTTCGGTAAAGATGATGCCGCGTTTGGTGCGTTCCATCAAAAGCGTTTCGAGATGGGCTTCAAGGGCCGCGATCTGGCGGCTGATGGCCGATGGCGCAATACGCAGATTTTCTGCGGCGGTCCGGATCGATCCGGCTTCAAAAACGGCCAGGAAATAACGAAGCGGTTTGTCGTCGATCTTCATGATGAATACTGCGCAAATGTGGTTGGCCAGACTGCTGGCGTGATGGTGATCACCTAATCAGAGCATATGTGTTGCTGTTTCGGCAACAATATGTTCCGCCAATTGATCTTGAGTTCGTCGGGTATCCACCGGAAAGTCGACGGGCAAAATCAAAAAATCACATCGGACCGCATCGGTGTTGTGACGGGAAGACCTAGGTCTTCACCGGCTGAGCCCGGCTGTCTGAAACCAAAGAGGCATTTTTCGTGAGTAATCCAGAAATCGGCACCATCGGTGTCATCGGGCTTGGCAATATGGGGCTTGGCATGGCCCGGACTCTGCTGCGCGACGGTTTTCCCGTCATCGGGTTTGATCTGTCTGCGGAACGCCAGGCGGAAGCCGCACTTGCCGGGGCGACCATTGTTGCCAGTGTCAGTGAACTGTATGCAGCCTGCAAAACCGTCATCCTGTCTTTGCCAACGGCAAATCATGTTCGCATGGTGCTGACTGGTGATGCCGGCCTGACAACCTGTGATATCGACGGGCGACTGGTGATTGACACCACAACGTCCGAGCCCGATGTGACCCGTGAAATCGACGGGGTCTTGCGCGGATTGGGGCATATCCTGATCGATGCCCCGGTCAGTGGCGGTCCGGTGGGTGCCAATAGTGGTCAATTGACCATGATGGTTGGTGGCGATGATGCCGATGTTGCACGTGTCATGCCGGTTCTGGAATCGCTGGGTGGCAAGATCACCCATGTCGGACCGGTTGGTGCCGGGCATGCGGTCAAGATCGTCAATAACATGCTTGTCGCATCCCATCTGCTGACCATGAGCGAGGCCGTAAGGCTCGGCAATGCAGCAGGTGTGACGACGGAAAACCTGATTGCGGCCCTGAATGCCGGATCCGGGCGCAGCGCCATCAGCGAAGTCAATTATCCGAAATGGGTGATGAACGGGTCCTTTGACAGCGGCTTTACCATGGGCTTGATGCGCAAGGACGTCCGTCTTGCCATGGCCTTGGCCCGGGACAAGGACGTTGCACTGCCGGTTTGTGAACTGGCCGGGCAGATTTGGGCAGCCAGTTCCGAGCTGTTGGCAGACGATGCCGATTTCAACCGCATCACCGAATGCGATCCCACCCATGCAGGAGTCAAATCATGACCGGTGAAACCAATCTGATTGCCCGCGACTATCACAAGGCAATGAACCCGTTTTTTGGCACGACTGAAATCGGAAGCTGGGTCAATGGTGCGATGATGCCCGGCACAGGCGACATGTTCGAACTGATCGACCCGGCAACTGGCAAGGCGTTTCTTGCGCTTAAGGATGCGGGGACTGATGTCGTGAACGCCGCGATGGATGCCGCCATTGCCGGGCAGAAAGTCTGGTGGGGAATGACCGGGGCAGAACGCGGTCGCATCATGTGGCGGATCGGACAGCTGGTCCGCGATCAGCTTGAAGACCTGGCATTGCTTGAAACAGTTTCGGCGGGCAAGCCGATCCGCGATACCCGGGTCGAGGTCCTTAAAGTCGCCGAGATGTTTGAATATTATGCCGGCTGGGCTGACAAGCTTCATGGCGATGTTATTCCGGTTCCGACCAGCCATTTGAACTATACCCGCCCGGAACCATATGGTGTGGTCACGCAAATCACACCCTGGAACGCGCCGATCTTCACCGCGGGCTGGCAGCTTGCCCCGGCGCTTTGCACGGGCAATGCAGCGGTTCTCAAACCATCGGAAATGACGCCGCTTACCTCGCTTGCACTTGGTGTTCTGTCCAAAAAGGCCGGACTGCCCGATGGTGTGATCACGGTTCTGACCGGGCTTGGTGCGACCACCGGTGTTGCGGCAACCACCCATGATGCCACCCGCAAGGTGGTCTTTGTCGGATCGCCACGGACCGGGGCCATCATTGCCGGGCAGGCCGCACAGAATGTTGTGCCCTGCGTTCTCGAACTTGGTGGCAAGTCGGCCAATATCGTGTTTGGCGATGCAGATCTGAAACGTGCCGTGATTGGCGCACAGGCCGCGATTTTTAGCGGTGCGGGGCAAAGCTGTGTGGCAGGTTCGCGTTTGCTGGTTCAGCGCAACGTGGTTGATCGTTTTCTTGATATGCTGGTTGCCGGGGCGAACCAGATCCCTGTCGGTGATCCGATGGATGTCGCAACCCAGATCGGACCGATCAACAATGATGTCCAGTATCAGACGGTACGTCGACTGGTCGCAAGTGGTCAGGCAGAAGGTGCGCAACTGCTCGCTGGCGGCGAACGCCCGGATGGGGATGCCTATCAGGATGGTTATTTCCTACGTCCGACCGTGTTGGGCAATGTTCGCAACGATATGAATATCGCACGCGAAGAAATCTTTGGTCCGGTTCTGTCGGTGATCCCGTTTGATGACGAAGCCGAGGCCGTGGCGATCGCCAATGACAGCAAGTTCGGTCTGGCCGGTGCGGTCTGGACTCAGTCGGTTGACCGGGCGCATCGGGTTGCGGCCAATGTCCGGGCCGGAACGTTCTGGATCAACAGCTACAAGACGATCAATGTCATGTCGCCATTTGGCGGTTTCGGTGCCAGCGGCTATGGCCGGTCCAGCGGCAAGGAAGGCTTGATGGAATATATGCAGCCCAAAAGTGTCTGGACCGAAACAGCGGCAAATCCGCCGGCCGCTTTTGGCTATGCCCCGGAATAAATCGCAATCATCAGACTATTACGAAAAAGGGCCGCATCACGCGGCCCTTTTGTATGAGGATAAGCTTCAAGCAGCTTACATGTTGGGATAGTTCGGCCCACCGCCACCTTCGGGCACCACCCAGACAATGTTCTGGGTCGGGTCCTTGATGTCGCAGGTTTTGCAATGAACGCAGTTCTGCGCATTGATCTGCAACCGTTTGCCGCCCTTGTCTTCGTCTTCGACGAATTCATAAACACCAGCCGGGCAGAACCGTGCTTCCGGTCCGTCATAGACCGCAAGGTTGGTATTGACCGGCACGCTGTCATCTTTCAGCGTCAGGTGAATGGGCTGGTCTTCGCTGTGGTTGGTGTTTGACAGGAAGACCGATGACAGCTTGTCAAAGCTGATTTTGCCATCCGGCTTCGGATAGTCGATCTTGGGCATTTCGGCTGCCGGCTTCAGGCACGAATGATCTTCGTGGTTTTTGAAGGTCCAGGGCGCCTTGCCGCCAAACAGATATGTATCAACCGCACTATAGGCCATGCCGCCCCAGAAGCCCCATTTGGCAAAGCTCGGACGGATGTTGCGGACCTTGTGCAGTTCCGGATAGACCCAGCTGTTTTCCAAACGCGACGGATAGCTGTCCATCTGAGCCGGAACTTCATCAGCACTCAGGGCCTCAAACGCGGCCTCGGCGGCGAGCATACCGGTCTTCATTGCGGTGTGCGACCCTTTGATCTTGGGCACATTCATGAAACCGGCCGAACAGCCAATCAGGCAACCACCCGGGAAAACAAGATCAGGGATCGACTGGAACCCGCCTTCGTTCAATGCACGCGCACCATAGGAAATGCGACGGCCCTTTTCGAAAATCTTGCGGATTTCAGGATGTGTCTTGAAACGCTGGAACTCGTCAAACGGGCTTAAATGCGGGTTTTCGTAATCAAGGCCGATGACAAAGCCGACCACCACCTGATTGTTATCAAGATGATACAGGAAGGACCCGCCATAGGTTTTCTTGTCCAGCGGCCAGCCAACGGTGTGCTGGATCAGGCCTTCTTTATGGACTTCCGGGTCAACTTCCCAAAGTTCCTTGATGCCGATGCCATAGGTCTGCGGATCGGAATTCTTGCGCAGATCAAACTTCTTGATCAGCTGTTCGGAAAGCGATCCACGGCAACCTTCGGCAAAGAAGGTATATTTCGCATGAAGTTCCATACCCGGTTCATGGTTCGGGCCCGGCGTGCCATCACGCTGCAAGCCCATATCGCCAGTGGCAATGCCCTTGACCGAACCGTCTTCGTTAAACAGAACTTCGGCGGCGGCAAAACCCGGATACACTTCAACGCCAAGGGCCTCGGCCTGTTCGCCAAGCCAGCGGCACACATTGCCAAGGCTGACAATGTAGTTGCCCTTGTTATGCATCTGCGGCGGGGTTGGCAGCTTTTTCGCGCCGGTTTCGCTCAGCATCAGGAACTGGTCTTCGCCAGCCGGAACATTCAGCGGTGCGCCGCGCTCTTTCCAGTCCGGGAAAAGTTCATTCATGGAGCGGGGCTCCATCACAGCACCCGAAAGGGTGTGCGCGCCGACTTCGGAACCCTTTTCAACCACACAGACGGTGATTTCTTTTTCATGTTCCTGGGCGAGTTGCATCAGTTTGATGGCAGCCGACAGACCGGATACACCAGCCCCGACGACAACCACGTCAAATTCCATGGATTCGCGTTCCATATGGCCTCTCTCCTTTGGCTGCCACCTTTTTCGAACTGTTTTCGTCCGTTTGGTTGCAGACCGGTATTCACCGATCAGGGTCTCGCCCAAGCCCTGATTTCTCACATTTGTCGCTTAATCGGTATAGCTATACCGATTTAACGCGCGTTTGTATATGGTACATATGGACCAAAATCGTTAAAGTCGGTCAAAATCCATCGTACCAATCACGCGTGCGCCGCAACATACACCGCCTTTGTGTAGATGAGCAATCCAATTACAGATTTTGATGTAAATAATCTCGATCCGTTTCAGGCCCTGGTCTGGCAATATGAAATGGGCGTGGACGAAGCAATCGCAGATGAGCCGCTTGATCGTTTCAAGGCATCGGAAAGCCTGACACGCAATGCTGCCAACCGTCCGGGATTTGCGCCGCAATCCCCGACCGGCGCGCGCCGTGGTCCGGCACAGGCAGCCCGTCCTGCGGCATTGGCCGGTGCCGGTCCCGCACCGGTGCCCCCGGGGGCCGATGGCGGGTTTTTGCTGTCAGATACACCGCACGAAGCCCGTCAGTCCGCCCGTGATGCCGCCGCCGCGGCAAGCAATCTGGACGAATTGAAGGCCGCGATTGAAAAGTTCGAAGGCTGCGCACTTAAGAAATCGGCAAGCAATACGGTCTTCGGGACCGGAAATGTTGAAGCCAAGCTGGTTCTGGTTGGCGAGGCGCCAGGGGCGGAGGAGGACCGACAGGGTCTTCCATTCGTCGGGCCAAGCGGGAAGTTGCTTGATGCCATGTTGCGGTCGATCGGACTTGCCCGTGAGGAAGTCTATATCACCAATATTCTGCCCTGGCGTCCGCCGGGCAACCGTCAGCCGACCACAGCCGAGGTCGCGGTATGTGAGCCGTTTGTACGTCGTCATCTTGAACTGATCGGCCCCAGCGTCGTGGTGTGTCTGGGGGGCAGTTCGGCCAAAACCCTGATGGAAGAGGATCGCGGTATCACGCGGTTGCGCGGAACATGGAAAGAGCTGGTGTTTGGCGATGGGGCAAAGGCCGATCTGACGGCAATGTTCCACCCGGCATATTTGCTGCGTACGCCCGAACAAAAGCGCCTTGCATGGCGTGATTTGCGCGCGATTGCGCAAAAGCTTTAAGGAAATGGCGATAAATTTGGCGTACGCATGGGAGCTATGCATCCGTTCGGGTGTCAGAAATCCGTCACGCCAAGTGATTGATTCCAGATAAATGATTTCGCGGTTTGGGCGTTTGCTGGTATAAAAGGCGCCGTTGCACCGGGGGGAACACCGCAGGCAACGGGTTGCGAGACCAAACTGCTTCGGGATAAATACGCGGCTTTAATGCAAAGCCTCGTTGGGGATATTGATTTTGATCGAAGCAATAAGAACAAGCCTGCCGGGTGTGAAACGCACACTAAGGCAGGGCCTCTTAATCGCTATGTTTGGCATCATGACGACGGTCATGGTTGCGCCGTCACCTGCTGTTGCTGACACGCAGGAACAGGCTGCTTTGGGCGGGCCGGAACTTGACGATGCGCTGTCGATCCTTATTCCCAAGCCGCTGTCCGATCGTGACGCCGAACTTTACGAACAGATTTTTGCCGTTCAGGAACAGGGTCGCTGGAAAGATGCAGACCGCCTGATTTCGCGCCTGTCTGACGATGTTCTGATGGGGCATGTGCTGGCGCAACGTTATCTTCATCCGACGGCATATCGTTCCCGCTACAAGGAACTCAAGGATTGGCTGGCAAGTTATGCCGATCTTCCGCAGGCCCCGCGCATTTACAAGCTTGCCCTGACGCGCCGCGGATCTGCCAGCTATCCGAAAAAGCCGGTCGGAAGCTATGTTTCGGGTGCGGGGTATGATTACGAAGATATTTCGCCCTATTACCACAAATCGACCAAGAAGCTGTCAGCACCACAGCGGTCCCGCCTATCGACGCTTAAAAGTCGTATCCGCCACCGGATTGGCAGTGGATGGCCGACCGGGGCGCTTCAGGTTCTCGAAAGCCAGGAAGCAAAACGCCTGTTTGATGCCTATGAGCAGGATCAGGCACGCGCATCAATTGCATCGGGATATTATTATTTCGGCAAGCCTGACCTGGCGCTGAAACTTGCGGGTGACGCGGCCAAGCGGTCGGGCAAATATTTGCCGCAGGCTCACTGGACTGCGGGGCTTACCGCATGGCGTCTGGGCAAGATGGATACCGCACACAAACATTTTGCGGCACTCAGCACCAATAAATATGCATCAAGCTGGACACGCACAGCCGGTGCGTTCTGGGCAGCGCGTATCGATCTTGCTGCCGGTCGTTTTGAAGATGCCGACAAGATGCTGAACCGTGCGGCGGAATATCCGCGCTCTTTCTATGGGCAGCTTGCGATGCGTGCCCTTGGTCGGGATGACGTGTTTGACTGGGACAGCCTTGAGCTTGACGAAAACCGTGCCAACAAGTTGAAGCTTGATCCGCATGGTCGTCGTGCACTGGCATTGTTGCAGGTGGGACAACGTGATGAAGCCGAACGCGAATTGCGCAAGGCCGCGGCCAAGGATGATGATGGCCTGCGCCGCGCTGTTCTGGCATTGACCGATACCGCGAATTTCGCGTCGCTGACCATGCGTCTTGGCAGTTATATCGCGCAGAAAACCGGGGATGTGTTTGTAAACGCCCTTTATCCGGTGCCACCATGGTCGCCCGAAGGCGGTTATGAGGTTGACCGTGCGCTGATCTATGCATTCATGCGCCAGGAATCCGGATTTAACACCGATGCGCGCAGCCATGCCGGCGCCCGCGGTTTGATGCAGCTGATGCCGGCCACCGCAAGCTATATCGGCAATACCCGTTATCGCGGTGCCAAACGTGCCGAACTGTATGAACCGGAAATCAATCTGTCGCTTGGGCAGAAATATGTTGACCATTTGCTTGAACAGAACGGTGTTGATAACGGCTTCTTGCAGTTGATGGCGGCCTATAATGGCGGGATCGGCAATCTGGGTCGCTGGCAAAAGGCGCTTAAGGACAATGTTGATCCGCTGTATTTCATCGAAAGCATCCCGTCGCGCGAGACGCGTCTGTTTATCGAACGGGTGATGGCCAATCTTTGGATGTATCGGTCGCGCTTTGGTCAGGAAGCACCGTCGCTTGATCTTCTTGCCGCCGGGCAGTGGCCGACATACCAGCCACAAGATGGTGACAGCGATCGTGGCTTGACCGCGCAACGTTAAGCACCAGATACCTTTTATGACCGGCAATAACGCCAGCACGCCGCAAGATAACGGCAGCAAAAGCAAGAACCGTACCCCAGATGAGGGAACGGTTCTTGACCGTATCAAAATGCCGCCAATGAGCGGCGAAGAAGCCTTGCGCCGGTTTCATGAAAACGGTCATTCACCAGACGGGCAGGGCCCGGAAACCGGTCAAAGCGACTTTGCCGGGCTTCATCCGGTGATGAAGCTGGTATCGCTTGGCGGGACATTGTTGATGATCACCGCCCTGCTTCTTGGCGTGCTGTATCTGTTCGGGGCGTGATCCCGGTTCTGATCTAGTCGATGATAAAGGTCGCTGTTTTACTGGGTGTCGGTTCTGGCATCTGAAACGGCCTGAAGCGTCTTGATTTCGCCCTGGGTGGCGTTGGCCAGCGGATCATCCTTTGGCAAATCCCGATACAGATCACGAAGCACGCGCAAAGCCTGTTCGGGTTTGTCATTTTGTTTCAGCATCATGCCGTAATAATACCGCGCAAGCAGATGGTTGGGCATCTGACCCAATGCATGCAGAACCAGATCACGTGACGTACTGTCGATCTGACCGTTCTGGGCGGTAATCCGGGTATCGGCATATTCGATTGCGAGTAACGGATTATGCCCGGAAAGCGCATAGGCCTGGGCAAAGGCGGCAACCGCACGTTCGATATTGCCAAGGCGCAATGACCCGCGTGCCAGGGCCACCCAGCCCTGAAGATTGCGGGGGTTCACTTCAAGCGACAGCACGATCTGGTTCAACAGTCGCTGGATTTGCTGATCGGTTTTGTAATTGGGATCGGTCACATTCCCGGCAACAGCGGCTGCTGCGGCAAGGTTGCGTTCCCCAGCCCGTTCGGCAAACGGCTTGGCGGGCAGGGATGGATTGCCAATGACCAGATAGATACCAAACGCCACCAGCACCGGTGCGACGGCCATGGTCAGCCGACGCGGTGAAAATACCTTGTCACCGCATTTGGGAAGGCTTGCGTAAAGAACCGCAGTTCCGATCAATGCCAGTAAAGACAGACCAATCCAGGTCACCGGTCACCTCCGGCAGGATGGTGATATTTCCCGACAAGGCACCGCATCAGGATTTTTTATCTCCGTTTGAGGTACCCAAAATCTCGTCAAGGCGGGCCTGTTCATCACGCGACAGTGATGTTGTCGCGTTTGATGCTTCGCGCTGCTTGCGACGATAAAAGGCAAAAACCGCCAGCAGTGCAAGAATTGCCAGAACCGCCGGACTTGCCCACAGGATATAGGTTTCCGGTTTCAGCGGCGGGTTGAGCAGAACATAATCCCCGTACCGCGCGACAATGTAATCGATGGCTTCTTCGTTGGTGTCACCGGCAATCAGGCGTTCACGAACAAGCACACGCAGATCGCGCGCCAGTTCGGCATCGGAATCATCAATTGACTGGTTCTGACAGACAAGGCAACGTAGTTCCTGACTGATGTCGCGGGCACGTTTTTCCAGAACCGGGTTCGATAACATTTCATCGGGATTAACCGCCCATGCCGGTGTGCCGGCCATAAGCCCAACCACCAGGCCAAATGCACCGATCATGGTCAAAAGACGACGGGTCATTCTTTTAACTCCGCGATTTTGGGCAGAAGCACGTCTTCAAGAACATCTGCGGTTACCGGGCCGACATGTTTGTATCTGATCTGGCCTGCGCCATCGATGATGAAGGTTTCGGGCACGCCATAGACACCAAAATCAATCCCGGTGCGTCCCGACAAATCCATGCCGACCGCCCCATAGGGATCACCAAGTTCAGCCAGCCATTTGACACCGTCCTGCGGGTCTTTTTCCTTGTAGTTCAGGCCATAGACCGGGACATCGGCTTCGCGTGACAGACGTTTGATCAACGGATGTTCGGCACGGCAAGGAATGCACCAGCTGGCAAAGACGTTCAGAACCGAAACTTCACCTTTGGTAACATCGGCACGCGACAGTCCGGCTTCACGTCCGGGAAGTGGCGGCAAGGAGAATTCCGGTGCAGGCTTGTCGATCAGGACAGAGGGCACAACAGAAGAGTCCTTGTCGATATTCATCAGGAAAACCCCGGCGAGTGCCGCAAACAGAACCAGCGGGATCACGGCGATCGAAAATCTCATGAAGCGGAAACTCCGTTCTTCTGAAAACGCAGGAAGATGCGCGTAAGGATGCTGATGGTTCCACCCGTCAGCATCAAAATCATGCCTGCCCAGACCCAGGGCATCATTGGCAGGAACCGGACCGAAACAACCCGACCGCCATCATCGCCCCTGTCCCCGATCGAGACATGCAGATCCCCGTCACGGCCATGCCAGATACCGGCTTCGCGTGTTTCAACGCCGCGGATCGGGTAATACCGGATTTCCGGGAAAAGTTCGGTTACCGGCAGTGCATGTCGATACAGGATAAAGGTCGCCTGACGCGTGGCATAGTTTTCCCCGGCAAGCAAAGCCACACCTTCATATTGCAGGTTATAGGGGCCTGCCTGGATGCTTTGCCCCGCCCGTGCGGAAACAACAACCTGTTCTTCCCAGACGCTGCTTGCTGCCCCGCCGGCCAGCATCACGGCCAAGCCGATATGGGCAAGCGTCATGCTCAGATAACGTGGGCCAAGCAGTTGCAGATTGCGGTATTTGCTTTCACCGTGATCGGGCTGGCGCCACAATCTTGCCCACAGATCACTGAGCGACGCTGTCAAAATCCATCCGGCCAGTCCGATCCCGATCAAAGGTGCGGGTGACAGGTCAATAAAGCGGATCGATACAAACAGAACGATGATGATCGACAGGATTGCCGCCAGCTTCATGCGCCGTCCGATCATCCACATTTCATCCTGTCGCCAGCGCAAGGTCGGGGCAAAGCCCATCAGAAACAGCAACGGAACAACAATCGGCACCAGTACTTCGACATAGAACGGGCCACCAACCGTGATGTTTTCACCGTCAAGCCAGCGCAAAACCAGCGGGTAAATCGTCCCGATCAGTACCACAGCAGCAATCAGTGCCAGCATCACACTGTTGATGAACATGCTGCTTTCGCGCGACAGCAATTCAAAAGGACGCGGTTCACCGAGTTCATCACCCCGGCGCCAGAACAGATAGTATGAGCCTGCAAATATCGCGCAGAACCCGACCAGAAGCGCAATACTGTCATTGGGCTTCATCAGGGTTTCATTGAGCGGGCCAAACAGATCGGACCGCGTCAGATACACCCCGAACCAGCCAACAGCCAGCGCAGAAAGTCCAAGGAACGCAGTCCAGCCCTTAAGGGTTTCGGTTTTTTCCAACACCGCCCGGCAATGCACAAGCGCGGTGGTCAAAAGCCATGGCAATAACAGGCTGTTTTCTGCTGTGTCCCAATACCACCAATTTCCCCATGCCTGCTGGCTATAGGATCGATAGGCATTGATCGCAATCGCCGCCCCCAGCGCAACCCATGATGCAATCACCCAAAACCGCAAGGTTTCTGCAATCCGGCGATCGAATTTGCGGCCCAGCAATCCTGATAGCGTCAGTGCATAAATCACCATGAGTCCGGCAAGACCCAGATACAAAAACGGTTCACGCAGAACCCGCAGAACATCCTGGCTTTGCGGGTTCATCCCGCGCCCGTCAAGCGGTGCCACGGCAACACGCAGGAACGGATCAGCATCAATCAGGGTCACAAGGCCAAGCACACCAACCAGCAGGCCAAGCACGGACATCGCATTGTAAAACAGTGTGCGGTCATCATCCTGTCCATAGGTCGATTGACCCGCCCCGAAAAGCTGCATGGCCAACACAACATTGACCAGCGATCCCGCAAGAAGCCACAGGATCATCGCCCCGCCATCCGGGGTAAAGGCGGCACCGATCCGGAAAAGAAGCGGGGTTGATGAATGACTGACATTTGCAACAATCGGCAGGCTGAAATCGCTGACGATAAAGGCATGCAGCAACGCCGCCTGTGCAACGATCGCCATCAGCAACAGTCCGGCAGGCAGAACAAGATAGTGCCCCGGTCGCGATATCTGGCTGTCAAATGGCAGCGGTGCTAAAACGGGCCCGGTTCCGTTGAATTCAGGGGAAATGCCGTTGGGGCCGGCTGCGGCGAGAACGGTCGGGCGTCCCTGCAAGGTCGCGCGTATGGACGACCGCAGCCAAAGCGGGCTGAACAGCACAGCCTGCCCAAAGCCTGTCACCACAATCAGGAGCAGGGCAAAATGTCCGAGTTCTGCAAGCATCTCCGTCTAAGGCTTCCCCGAATTGATCCCCGATGACATATCTGGCGGTGTGACGGGACACTGATGGCACAGTTATGTCAAAGACAGGTTTTTCTTACGCGTTTGGTTTGACTTTATGGCCACAGAATGTGGCTTAATTGCGCATCTGTTCCGCATTTTTGGCTTCGATTTCTTCCCAGTAGCCGCTTTTCTTAAGCGATTCTGCGACTTCGGGCGGCATGTAGTTTTCATCATGCTTTGCCAGGACTTCCGATGCAACAAAGGTCCCGTCAGATGACATGTGGCCTTCGGCGACAACGCCCTGACCTTCGCGGAAAAGGTCGGGCAAGATGCCGCTAAACGAAATCGGGACGGTTTGCGCCATGTCTGTTACGGCAAAGGCAATGGTTTTGCCGTCCTGAAGCTTTTGAACAGACCCTTCGACGACCAGTCCTCCGATCCGCAGACGCTGGTCCGGATCAATCGGGGATTTTTCGATGATTTCGGTCGGGCTGAAGAAGAAGACAACCGAATCTTCAAAGGCGGTCAATATGAGTGCCGCTGCACCGGCGACGGCCAAAAGAGCCGCACCGATGATATACATGCGTTGGCGTTTGCGGGCTTTTGCACGGGAAAGTGACACAGTTATTCTCCGGTCAGGGTGCCTTTGGGGCTTTTTTGTTTCGGCGGGTCCGACGCGATTGCAGTACGGTTTCCAACTGGTCGCGTTCAATGCGGCTGTTGCGCAGACTGCGCAAGGTCGCCACCAACAAGGCAATCATGGCAATTGCCGTGATGGCATAACTGCCCCAGATATAGCCGCCATATCCGCCCATTGAGAAGAATTCACTCATTGGCTGGCCTCCGCGTTGTGACCCGCATCATAGCTTGGGGTGTCGGTATTCTGGCCGGGGGATCGTTCATCAAACATGCCCGAAAGCTGCAATGCCCGGATACGCCGTTCATTGAGTTCAAGCCGTACCCGCAAAATCAGCATGACAAAGTAATAGCAGGTAAATCCAAGGATCATCAGCGCAAGCGGCAATTGCATGCTGGGATCAACCGTCGGGCCGTCCATGCGCACGATAGAGGCCGGCTGATGCAGGGTATTCCACCAGTCGACTGAAAACTTGACGATCGGCACATTGACCGCCCCGACCAGTGCCAGTGCCGATCCGGCCTTGGACCCGCGTTCGGGGTCATCAAATGCATTTACCAGCGCGATATAGCCAAGATACAGGAACAGCAAAATCAGCATCGAGGTCAGGCGCGCATCCCATACCCACCAGGTGCCCCACATCGGTTCACCCCACAATGATCCGGTAATCAGGCACAATGCGGTAAAGGTGGCACCGATCGGGGCCGTGGCACGCGCGCAGATATCGGCCAGCGGGTGTTTCCAGATCAGGCTCATGGCACCGCAAACCGCCATGCCGACATAACAGAACAATCCCATCCAGGCCGCCGGGACATGCAGATACATGATCCGGACCGTATCGCCCTGCTGATAGTCAACCGGGGATGCGAAAAGCGCAAAATAAAGCCCAGCGGCAATCAGGATCGCCGTCGCCCCGGACAGCCACGGCAATAGCGGGTCGGTCAGCTTCAGAAAAACACTTGGTTTGGCAAAACGATGCATATTCTTCTGTCCGTTATTCCATTGCCTGACGCACCGCATGGGCGGTGGCAAATGGCGTTGCTGCCAGTGCGATCAGTAAAATGGCAGCCATGATCTGTAATTGTGCGGTGGCCGAAATGCCCAGCAAGGCGGCCTCGACCGCGCCGGCCCCGAAAATCAGAACCGGGATATAAAGCGGCAAGACCAGAAGCGACACCAGAACCCCGCCACGCCGTGCCCCCAAAATAAGTGCCGCCCCAATCGCCCCGATCAGACTAAGAGCCGGGGTACCTAGCAGCATGGCAAGCATCAGGGTAACAAACCCGTCCTGATCCATATTGAGCATCACGGCCATCAACGGAGCTGCAATGATCAATGGTAAGCCGGTGGTCAGCCAATGCGCACATACCTTGCCCAGGACCAGCAATTCCAGTGAAACCGGCGACAGGGTCAAAAGTTCAAGCGTGCCGTCCTCATAATCGGTCTGAAAGACCCGCTCAAGCGACAGCATCGCTGCCAGAAGTGCCGATACCCAGATCACCCCGGATGCAATCCGGGCCAGAATATTGGCTTCCGGGCCGACGCCGAACGGAAACAATGTGGTGGTCACAATAAAGAAGGCAACCACCATGACCGAATCTGCCCCCTGACGCAGAGCAAGACGCAGGTCGCGCTGTAAAATGGCAAGGAAACCGTTCATTGGGCGGCCTCCTGTGCGGATGAGGGCGCCAATCCATCCATTTCCGGATGTTCCATCAGCCATTCCACCATCGGAATGGCAAATTCATCCAGATCAAGCACGGTTGGCGCATCGACATCCAGATCGATATGTGTCGAATAGATCACAATGCCGCCACGCGCCCGGAATTCGGCAATCAGTCGGGCGACTTCGCCACAGCTTTCGCGGTCCAGTCCGACGGTCGGTTCATCAAGCAGCCAAAGATCACTTTGACCGATCAGAATACGGGCAAGGGCGGTGCGGCGTTTTTGTCCGCTTGAAAGATAACGGCCAGCGACCCGTGACAGGTGATGAATATCAAGCGCATCAAGGGCCGCATCAATTTCACCATCAAGGTCATCAACCCCGCGCATCTGTCCCCAAAGCCGCAAATTGTCGTGCACGGACAGCACCGGTTTGACGGCATCCTGATGGCCAAGATATTGCAGCCGGGCCTGATGGCCGATGCGGTCTTCGAGGATGTTTTCACCGTCCCAGCAAATCTGCCCCGCGCGCGGTGACAACAGTCCGGCCATGACCCGCAACAGGCTGGATTTTCCGGCACCGTTCCGGCCACGCAGCACAATCGCGTCACCGGATCGGGCGGCAAAGGATAGGCCGCCAAATACCAGTCGCTCGCCGCGCAGGCAGGTCAAATCAGAACCGCTAAAATCTGCCATGTAACCCGTTCAATAGTCAGTGTCTCAGCCGTGGTCGCCGTATTCTATAACGCGTTTAGGCTGATTATCCATTCTTTAACCGAGCGCGGCCGCGATGGCTTTGTTTCAAATCAATCCAAACAAGGTCGGGAAAGATTGGCACGCACTGGTGCGGACATATCAGGGGACGGGTTTCCAACCGGTGAATGTTTGGGCAAATGAAATGACATATAAAAGGGGGCGTTAAAGGCGTTCGGGGATCAGCGGATTTTAATAGCGGATGACAGATGCCGAGATGATCGGGCCACCATTTCCGTTTTGAACCAGAACAGCAATGCCACCGTCGCAGTCCTTTGTCATGGCAAACGGAATGTCCTTTGATAATCCGTCCCATGAACCAAGGTCGATCATCTCGCGGACGACATTGGCATGTACCAGCCGTTTCCCGGCATTCTCGCCCGATAGAACGTCACGCTGGTGTTCGCGGTCAAAACCGATGATCCAGATACGAAGGGCGTTTCCCGAACCCGGCATTGTGAGGTTGCGCAGTGCGACCGTACCGCGGGCGAGCAGATCGGTGCTGTCTGATGCCAGTGTGATTGCCGAGATGTCCTTTAAATCGGGCAGGGCATCGGCGGTCGACTCGATACGCCGTTTTGCGGTTGCCTGAACCACATTGTCGCCATTGATAATGACCTGTGGGGTATAGACATACCGTTCGCGCATCCGGTTGGCATAGTCGCGTTGCCGGTCGCTGTATCGGGAATCTGAAAACGGATCTGTCCAGCCCAGATAGTTCCAGTAATCGACATGGTATGACAGTGCCAGAAGGTCGGTATGTTCCTGATTTATCTGATAAAGCACACGATCTGCTGGCGGGCAGGAATTGCATCCTTGCGAGGTGTAAAGCTCTATCACGGCGTGGGGAGTCGTGCTTTCGGCGGCATATGCCGGGCCGGAAAGCATCATTAACGCCAGTGCAAGCATGCAGATGATGGGGCGAATATGTTTCATGCCCATCATCATGCCCGAGAACTGCCATCAACCCCTAATCACAAGGCCTTGAAAGCAACGGGAAGACCAAAAGGGCGGATTCTTGCGCTTTTTTGGTGAATTTCGAAATGAGATTTCCAAAGATTGATGTTAATAGCTGCGGACCAATCGGGACCACCTTGAGGGAACGGTCGCAACGCATCGGGTGAATTCGCCTGTGCGTTAAATGATAAAAATCTGGAATCGGTCTGCCGGCGGGAGCTTCATCCGGCAATTCCGGTCCGAAACAAGGTTTGCAGGTTAATGATGAAACGTGAACACTGGGGCTCGCGCCTCGGCTTTATTCTGGCAGCTGCGGGGTCGGCCGTCGGACTTGGGAATATCTGGAAGTTCCCGTATATGGCGGGCGAAAACGGCGGTGGCGCCTTCCTTATTATTTATCTGGCACTGGTCTTTACCATCGGGATTTCGGTCATGCTGGCCGAATTCGTGATTGGCCGCATGTCTGAAAAGAATGCGATTGGCGCGTTCGCCAAGCTCAAAGGCGGTCTTTGGCCGGTCATCGGGTTCTTTGGTGTGGCTGCTGCCTTTATCATTCTGTCCTTCTATAGCGTCGTCGCTGGCTGGACGATTTCCTATATGATCAAATCGATCACCGGTGCGCTGGCGATCGAAGATCCGGCCGCGCTGGGAAGCCTGTTTGGTGATTTCATTTCCGATCCGGTCTCGCCGCTGATCTTCCATGCGATCTTTATGGCGCTGACGATTTTCGTGGTTCTGGCCGGTGTTGGTTCCGGGATTGAACGCGCATCGAAAATCCTGATGCCGGCCCTGTTTGCACTTCTGATCATTCTGATCATCCGTTCGGTCACGCTGCCTGGTGGTGGCGAAGGTGTTGCCTTCCTGCTGTCGCCGGACTTTTCCAAAGTGACCTGGGAAACTGTATCGGGTGCGTTGTCGCAGGCATTCTTCTCGCTCTCGCTCGGTATGGGGGCGATGATCACCTATGGCTCGTACCTGTCGAAAAAAGAAAATATCGCCGGTTCTGCCGGTTGGGTGACGCTGCTTGATACCGCGGTTGCCGTAATGGCGGGTCTTTTGATCCTGCCGGCGGTCTTTGCATTCGGCTTTGATCCGAGTGCCGGTCCCGGCCTGACCTTCATCACGCTTCCGGCTGTGTTTGCGCATATGCCGATGGGATCGCTGTTTGCCTTTATGTTCTTCCTGCTTCTGGGCATTGCGGCTTTGACTTCTGCGGTATCGATCCTTGAAGTGGTTGTGGCCTATTTCGTTGATGACCGTGGTGTCAGCCGCAAAACGGCGGCCATCGTGGTTGGCGTGATCATTTTTGCGCTCGGTATCCCGTCTTCGCTGTCGCTTGGCGTGATGTCGGATGTCACCATCTTTGGCAAAAGCTTCTTTGATCTGATGGACTTCATCAGTTCGAACCTGCTGTTGCCGATCGGTGGCCTGTTCATTTCGCTGTTTGTTGGCTGGGTCATCTGGGGCAAGGCCAAAGAAGAAATCGCAGCACATGACGGCATCGTCCCGATGTGGATCAATGCCTGGGGACTGATTGTCAAATTCGTTGCCCCGGTTGCGATTGCCTTCATCCTGCTGAAGGGGCTTGGTATCTTCTAGGATCAGAAGAACCGGTTCATGAAGTTTGAAAGGGCGGGATTATTCCCGCCCTTTTGCTTTTTGGCTTAGCCATCCGTTGCGGTGGCAAGCCTTGAAATATCCTGTGCGCTCATTGGTCGGCCAAGCAGGTAACCCTGCACAAGGTCGCACCCGGCATCCCGCAGAACTTCAAGCTGACGATCGTTTTCGACCCCTTCGGCAATGCAGGTTTTGCCAAGGTTGCGCGCCATATTGATGATGGTGATTGCCAATGTCCGGCCTTCTTCGCCACGATCAATGTCGGTGACAAAACTGCGATCGAGCTTGATCTGGTCAAATGGCAGAGTCCGCAGATAGCTCAGGCTGGAAAAGCCGGTGCCAAAATCATCAAGCGAAATGCGAATGCCCAGATCCTGGATACGCTGAAGTTTGGCACGCATGTCGGCCATATCGCGCATGAACAGGCTTTCGGTGACTTCGATTTCAAGCCGGTCGGCAGACAACCCCTTGTCGACCAGAATGGCACGCAGCTGTTCTGCAAGATCGACCGTGCCATAGAATTGCTGAACCGACACATTCACCGCCAGCCGCAGATTGTGCAGACCTTCGCTGCGCCAGTTGACCAGTTGACGACAGGCCGTGCGCATGACCCAGCGGCCCAGTTCACCGATGACACCTATCTCCTCGGCAACCGGGATAAAGGTCGATGGCGGGATATGTTCGCCGCTTGCCGTTGTCCATCTTGCCAAGGCTTCGACACCGCATAACTGGCCGGTTTTGGTGTCAAATTGCGGTTGATAGGCCAGATGGAGTTCATTGTTATCAAGCGCGCGCCGTAAAGCCGTTTCAAGCGCCAGATCAGCACCCTTCTGACTTTGCAGCGATACGCTGAACCGACCGACCCGGTTGCGTCCCTGTTCCTTTGCCTGAAGCATGGCAATTTCCACACAGCGCAAAAGATTGCTGGTGTCATTGGCATCCTTGGGAAAAGAGGCAATGCCGATGCTGGCCGAAAGATACAGGTCGTCACCCTTGCTGGTCAGATGCGGTTCGCCAAGCCGGACAAGAACGCGTTCGGCAAGGTTCAGGGCTTCCTGTTCGGTTTTTATTTCGGGCAGGATGGCGGCATATTCATCGGCACCGACACGGGCCATGACAGCATCATGGCCAAGTTCGCGGCTGATGCGTCGGGATACTTCGACCAGAACATCATCCCCGGCATTGTGGCCCAATGCGTTGTTGACGCGCTGAAAGTTATCAAGATCGAGCATCATGACAGTCAATGGCCGGCCATGCTGTCGGGCGCGCCCGACATGAAGCGACAGCAATTCCGAAAAACGTCGGCGGTTGGGCATGCCGGTCAGTTCGTCGGTAAAGGCAATCCGAAGGATATCTTCGCGGTTTTTTTCGCGTTCACTGATGTCGGTAAAGATCGATGCATAATGGCTTATGGTGCCGTCACTGTCGCGGATGGCCATGATCGAAAGCCATTCCGGGAATGTTTCACCCGATTTGCGACGGTTCCAAATCTCTCCTTCCCATTTGCCGGTCCGGGCAAGTTCGACCCACATCTGGCGATAGAAGTCCTTGCTTTGGCGACCGGACTGCAAAATGCTCGGGTTTTTGCCAATGACTTCCTCGGCCTGATAACCGGTGACACGGGTAAAGGCGGGGTTGACCGCCTCGATCTCGGCGCGGGCATTACAGACCATGACGCAGTCTGGCGAGTTTTCAATCAGTTTGCGGGCAAGCGCAAGTGACTGGCGGGCCTTGACCAGTTCGCTGTCGCTGTCATCATTGATGTTATTCAGATAGATCAGATAGTCCTGCTCGATAAATTCAAGCAGATCGGCAAAGGACAGAACGCCGATGATTTCCCGGTGCTGGTTATGAACAACAAGGTGGCGGATGTTCTTGCGCAACATGATGGTGCGCGCATCATTAAGGTTCACATCCCCGTTAATGACCATAACCGGGCGGGTGGCAATATCACCTGCTGTCAGGCCATCATTGTCATCGGCAAACCCGCGCAGGATATCGCGTTCGGTAATGATACCGGTTTGCTGATCGACCGGCAGGTCGGCGGGAAAGCCGGTAACAATGGCGCTGTCGCATTTTTCGCCATGCATGCGGTGTCGCAATTCCGATACCGGCATCCGGGCATCGACAAAGATTGTCGACCGTCGGACCGCATCGGCAACGTCATTGGCGCTGAACGGTTTTTTGTTGCTGATCTGCCGGATCAGATCGGTCCGGCTGATGATGCCGACCAGACAATCATTTTCATCGACGGTGACCAGGTGGCGGACATTGCGTTCGCGCATCCTGACGATGGCTGATTGCGGGCTGGCATGGATGGATATGGTGTGAACCGGATGCGACATGCGCATCTCGACGGGTTGCGACAGCACAGCTTTGCTGTTGGCTGGTAACGACAACAGGTCGTGCTCTGTCAGTATTCCGACCGGTTTGTTCGACTGTACCACAATGATGGAACTGCTGTTGGCATTGCGCATTTTGGTGACGGCTTGCGCAAGTGGCGTTGCAGGCGAGCAACTTAAAACAGTTCCGGGTGACAGCGTACCGACCGTCAGACCAAAAGACCGGTCTTCGGCTGGGGTAGGGCGTATCATTTGATCCTGCTCAGAAGACAATTCGAATTGCACCTGACTTAGCAGACAACAAGCAGTTTAGGATTGTTTTGGATCAAGGACACATGTCGGAATTGTTTCGCCGGTTTTGATATCAACCGGAAATAAAACACCCCGCCGGACGAAACCGGCGGGGTGTCTATTGGTCAGCGTCTGACTTCGTACTGAAATCAGGCAGCTTTCATCATGTTACGCAGAACGAACTGCAAGATGCCGCCGTTCTGGTAGTAGAGAACTTCGTTCTCGGTATCGATACGGCAGGTGGCAACGAATTCTTCGGTGCTGCCATCTTTGCGCGTGATGCGAACCGTAACGTCCTGAAGCGGGGTGATGCCATCACCGATGCCAAGGACATCAAAGGTTTCGGAACCATCAAGCTTGTAGGTCGCACGACCTTCACCGTTTTTGAACTGCAGCGGCAGAACGCCCATGCAGACCAGGTTGGTGCGGTGAATACGTTCGAAGCTTTCCGCGATCACAGCTTTGACGCCAAGCAGGTTGGTGCCTTTTGCTGCCCAGTCACGCGAAGAACCGGTGCCGTATTCTTTACCGGCGACGACAACCAGCGGGGTGCCTTCGGCCTGATAGCGCATGGCAACATCATAAACCCAGCCCTGTTCACCCGACGGGTAATGGACCGAGATGCCGCCTTCGGTGCCCGGTGCCATTTCGTTACGAATACGAATGTTGGCAAAGGTACCGCGCATCATGACTTCGTGGTTACCACGACGTGCGCCATAGGAGTTGAAGTCACGAACCGCAACGCCATTCGCCTTGAGGTATTCACCTGCCGGGCTTTCTTCCTTGATCGAACCGGCCGGAGAAATGTGGTCGGTGGTAACAGAGTCACCCAGGATCAGGAGCGGACGTGCACCGTGGACTTCTGCGAAGTCGTTCGGCTCTGCCGCCATGTTGACGAAGTAAGGCGGGTTCTGGACGTAGGTGGATTTGCCATCCCACGCGAAGGTTTCGCCTTCGGTGATTTCGATGGCCTGCCACGGCTTCGGACCAGCAAAGATGTTGTCGTAACGCTCTTTGTACATCGCAGCCGAAATCGACGACGCAATGGTGTCGGCAATTTCTTTGTTGCTCGGCCAGATGTCTTTCAGGAAGACGTCATTGCCGTTCTTGTCGGTACCGATCGGATCGTTGTTCAGATCGACCTTCAGGTTACCGGCAAGGGCATAGGCAACAACCAGCGGCGGCGAGGCAAGGTAGTTTGCCTTGACGTGCGGGCTGATACGGCCTTCGAAGTTACGGTTACCCGAAAGAACGGCGGTAACGAGCATGTCGTTGCCGTCAATTGCTTCGGCGATCGGACCGGCAAGCGGACCGGAGTTACCGATACAGGTGGTGCAACCGAAACCGGCAACGTTAAAGCCAAGCTGATCCAGGTAATCCTGAAGGCCTGCTTTTTCGAGGTAGTCGGCAACAACCAGCGAACCCGGTGCAAGCGAGGTTTTCACCCACGGTTTGCGGTTCAGGCCAAGCTCGACAGCTTTTTTCGCCAGCAGACCGGCTGCGATCAGCACGCTCGGGTTCGAGGTGTTGGTGCAGGACGTGATTGCGGCGATGACGACGTTACCGTCTTTCATTTCGAAGTTTTCATTCGAAACCGGAACGGAACGATCAGCATCTACACCCGGTGCCATGTCGGCAAAGGTGCCATTGAAGCTCGATACGGCGTCTTTAAGAAGGACGCGGTCCTGCGGACGCTTCGGACCCGACAGGGCCGGCTCGACGGTCGAGATGTCAAGTTCAAGCGTTGCAGTGTATTCTGCTTCGAAGCCCGGCTCGCGCCACATGCCCTGTTCTTTGGCATATGCTTCAACCAGGGCAATCTGGTCTTCGTCACGGCCGGTCGAACGCATGTAGTTCAGCGTTTCGTCATCGATCGGGAAGAAGCCACAGGTCGCACCATATTCCGGTGCCATGTTACCAATGGTCGCACGGTCCGGCAGGCTCATGTGGTCAAGTGCATCGCCATAGAATTCGACGAACTTACCAACAACGCCTTTTTCACGCAGCATCTGAACGACGCGCAGAACAAGGTCGGTTGCGGTGATGCCTTCTTTCATGGTGCCGGTCAGCTTGAAGCCGACGACTTCCGGAATCAGCATCGAGATCGGCTGGCCAAGCATTGCTGCTTCGGCTTCCAGACCACCAACACCCCAACCAAGAACAGCAAGGCCGTTCACCATGGTGGTGTGGGAATCGGTACCGACCAGGGTATCAGGATATGCAACGGTCTTGCCGTCTTCGTCCTTGCCGGTCCAGACGACCTTGGCAAGATGTTCGACGTTGACCTGGTGGCAGATGCCTGCGCCCGGCGGAACGATGCGGAAGTTGTTGAACGCGTTCTGACCCCAACGCAGGAAGCCATAACGTTCGCCGTTACGCTCGAACTCGACTTCCATGTTTTTGTCGAGTGCATCATCGGTGCCGAAGAAGTCGATCATGACCGAGTGGTCAATGACGAGATCAACCGGTGAAAGCGGGTTCACCTTCTGGGCGTCGCCACCCATGTTGACAACGGCATCGCGCATCGCTGCAAGGTCAACGACGGCGGGAACGCCGGTGAAGTCCTGCATCAGAACGCGGGCCGGACGATAGTTGATCTCATGGCTGCTCTTGCGGGCTTTGAGCCAGTCTACAACAGCCTGAACATCGTCGGTTTTGACAGTGAAGTCATCTTCATAGCGCAGAAGGTTCTCAAGAACGACTTTCAGCGTGAAGGGAAGTTTGGAAACGTCGCCGAGTTTTTCGGAAGCAACTTTGAGGCTGTAATAGTCGACGGAATTATCCCCGACTTTCAGCGTGCGGCGCGTTTTCAGGTTGTCTTTGCCACAAATGGACATCAGACCCTCCTCAAGGTGGTTAAAAGGGCTTGTCGTGACAAGACACCCCGACCGTCGGAGCGCCGAGCGGTGGGCTATCTGTGTTGCGTGACGCGGGTCACGGCTACATATGCATGTGCACCGGGGTTACACCACAATTCCCTGTGAAAGTCCAGACCCAGTGAAGGGGTATTCAGTAAAACCCGCTGATCACAGCATATTGGCAAAGTCCAACAAGCATCGGTAAACCTTTGATCGATATGTGAAGGCGCATTTCGCCTTTCAATAGGGGCTGTTCGGGGGCCGAGTCTGTTGCTGACCATATTGCTTGCGTGTTTTCGGGGCATGTCGGGGTTGCGGTGGTGCGCTGATCGCGAACGAGGATACCAGACGCCGTAAAATCCCGCCCCGAATCCGTTCCGATTCGATCAATCGCGCTGATCTGGATCCGCCTTATTCGGGGGCATTCACCCGTCAAATATTGTGCGGTGCATGATCGCGAAAATTTTTTGCAATGCGACGTGCGCGGGGCTGCCTAACTGATCTCACCGTCAGATAACGCTACGTAATCAAGGGTGGAAAGATACTGTGCGGTAGGCGAATTTAAATTGTGCATTGCGAATTTGTAGAAAAGTCGCAATCCCTTGCTGATCATTGCATTGACGCAATATGCTGAAATTGGTACTTAAATGCCTATTAAATGTGTCAGGCCCGGTTTCCGTAAGGTCAGGGTCCTAAAAAAATCCGACACATCATCAGGGAAACTGAATATCGGTTCGCAAATTTTACCAAGATGAACCCGAAATGTGGTTCTGCGGCATTTGCGGCCCAAGTCAGGGAGGAATGCGACGGCATGACGTCACAGAGTCCTATTTTACAGATCAGCGATGTGTCGCTGGTTTTCGGCGGTGTACGTGCGCTGAGTGATGTCAGCTTTTCCGTCCAGCCGGGCGAACTGTTTTCGATCATCGGCCCGAACGGCGCGGGCAAGACGTCCATGCTGAACTGCGTGTCGGGGCGTTACACCCCGACCACCGGATCGGTATCGTTCAAAGGTCAGGATGTTACGGGGCTTAAACCCAATGATCGTGCCGAACTGGGCATCGGTCGTACATTCCAGAACCTGGCGTTGTTTGGCCATATGAATGTTCTCGATAACATCATGGTCGGTCGCCACCATCTTTTGAAAAACAACTTCCTGAACGGGCCGCTTTACTGGTTTGGCGGCGCGCAGAAGGAAGAACTCGAACACCGTCGCTTCTGCGAAGACGTGATCGATTTTCTTGAAATTTCCCATATCCGCAAGGCAACGGCCGGTACGCTTTCATACGGTCTGCGCAAACGCGTCGAGCTGGCGCGTGCTGTTGCACTGCGTCCTGATCTGATCCTGCTTGATGAGCCGATGGCGGGCATGAACCTCGAAGAAAAAGAGGACATGGCGCGCTTTATCATCGACCTCAACGAAGAATGGGGCATGACCGTTGTGATGATTGAACATGACATGGGTGTTGTCATGGATATCTCGAACCGGGTCATGGTTCTCGACTTCGGACGCAAGATTGCCGAAGGCCTCCCCGACGAGGTGATGGCCAATAGTCACGTCAAGAAGGCCTATCTGGGTGAAGAAGACGACGAAACGGATGAAGACGAGCAGGTGGCCTGATCATGAGCAGCAATATCCCCGATTATGCCGACGTGCAGTCGCTTGATACCTTCCCGAAAGTGCTGGCCTATAATGCGCGCAACTGGGGTGGTGACGTTGCCATGCGCGAAAAGGAATTCGGCATCTGGCAGGAATTCACCTGGAAAGATTACAATGACCGCGTCAAATGGATGACGCTTGGCATGCGTGCGCTTGGCATCGGGCAGGGCGATGTCGTCGGCATCATCGGTGAAAACCGTCCGGAATGGGTTTGGGGCGAAATTGCTGCCCATGCCCTTCGCGGAATGTCGGTCGGTCTGTATCAGGACAGCCTTCACGAAGAAGTCGCTTATCTGATCACCTATTCCGGTGCCCGTATCCTGATCGCCGAAGACGAAGAACAGTGTGACAAGCTGATCGAACTTGGCGACGACATTCCGACCGTGGAACATATCGTTTATTGCGACCCGCGCGGGATGCGCAAATATGACGATCCGCGTTTGATGGATGTCGAAAAGCTTTACGAGCTTGGCCGCGAGCTCGAAGAAAAAAATCCCGGTATCTATGACCAGATGGTCGCCGATACCAAGGGTGATGAATGCGCGATCCTGTGCACGACATCGGGCACGACGTCCAAGCCGAAAATGGCGATGCTCAATTCCGGTGATTTTCTCGATCATTGCGCGGCGTATCTGCGTGCTGACCCGAAATATCCGGGTGACAACTATGTATCTGTTTTGCCGCTTCCGTGGATTATGGAACAGGTCTATGTGGTTGGTCAGTCGCTGGTCAGCCGCCAGATCGTCAATTTCGTCGAAGAGCAGGAAACCATGATGGCCGACCTGCGCGAAATTGGACCGAACTTCGTGCTGCTTGCGCCGCGCGTCTGGGAAACCATTGCCGCCGATGTGCGCGCCCGGATGATGGATTCAACGCCGTTCAAGCAAAAGATGTTTGATTTCGGCATGGCTCTGGCCCGCACGGCGCTGGATAATGGTGGTCATTCCAAGATGGCCGACGTCATTTTGATGAATGCGCTCAAAGACCGTCTTGGTTTTTCCAATCTGCGGTCAGCCGCAACCGGCGGGGCGGCGATTGGTCCGGAAACCTTCAAGTTCTTCCATGCGATGGGCGTGCCGCTGCGTCAGCTTTATGGCCAGACCGAACTTTGCGGCGCCTATACCATTCATCAGCCCGATGATATCGATTTTGATACGGTCGGTGTTGCCTTTGACAATTCCGACATCCAGGTCATCAATACCGATGAAAACGGGGTTGGCGAGATTGTTGCGCGGACGTCGGGCATGTTCACCGGATATTACAAAAACCAGTCCGCCTATGACGAAGATGTCAGAGATGGCTGGATGCATACCGGTGATGCAGGTTACTTCAAGAAAGAAAACAATCATCTGGTTGTGATCGATCGCATGAAGGATCTGGCGGAAACCTCGACCGGGGTGCGCTATTCGCCACAGTTTATTGAAAACAAACTGAAATTCTCGCCCTTCATTGCCGAGGCCGTGATCCTTGGCAAGGATCTGCCGTTCCTGTCGACCATGATCTGTATTCGTTATTCGATCATGGCGAAATGGGCCGAACAGCGCGGGATTGCCTTTACCAACTATACCAACCTGTCCGCCCAGCCGCAGGTCTATGACATGATCACCGAGGAAATCCGCGAGGTGAACAAGACTCTGCCAGAGGCACAGCGCATCAAACGCTTCCTGCTTCTTTACAAGGAACTGGATGCCGATGACGGCGAACTGACCCGTACGCGCAAGGTGCGCCGTGGCGTGGTTGCCGAAAAATACGCCGACATCATCGATGCGGTTTATGCCGGCAATGACAAGGTTGATATCGACACCATGATCACCTTCCAGGACGGGTCGAAAACCCGCATCCAGACAAGCGTGAAGGTCGTCGATCTCGAAGATAACAAGGTCGCACAGACGGCCCCGAAAGCCGCCGAATAAGGCAGCAGCAAAACTGTGGTCCCGATCACCGGATCGCGGACCGCCATTACAGGGATGGCAACATGAATTTCGAACTTCTGTTCCAGCTTCTGCTGAACGGGTTGATCGTCGGGACGCTGTATGGTGTCGTCGCGATGTGCTTCGTGCTCATCTATAAATCAACCCAGATCGTTAACTTTGCCCAGGGCGAGTTTCTGCTGATTGGCGCGTGGGTTTGCTATGCGTTCCTTGTGGAAATGAGTATGCCCTTCTGGCTGGGTTTCCTGTTTACGCTGCTGTTTATGATGGCGTTTGGCATCATTCTTCAGATGGTTGTCTTGCGGCCCATGATTGGCGAACCGATCATTTCCGTGATCATGGTAACCATCGGACTTTCGATCTTTTTCCAGGCGGCAACAAAATGGATTTTCGGGGCCACCACGGCAACCTATCCGCAGGTGTTTGAGACCCGCTCGATCAACCTTCTGGGGATGCAGATCGAAACCGCCTACATCATGAGCTTCGTGATCTCGTTGTTCATCATGGCCGGGTTCTACTGGTTCTTCAAATATTCCAAGCTTGGCCTTGCGATGCGCGCAACCGCCTTTGATCAGCAGGTCGCACAAAGCCTTGGCATTTCGGTCAAAACCGTCTTTGCGATGTCCTGGGCGATTTCGGCCCTAGTATCGGGGATCGCCGGTATTGTGATCGGGATGGTCAATGGTGTGTCTTCGGCCCTGTCGGTGATCGGGATCAAGGTGTTCCCGGCGGTTATTCTGGGCGGACTTGATTCCATCGTCGGTGCGATTGTCGGTGGTGTGATTATCGGTCTTCTTGAAAACACGGCCGAGTTTGTGGATGGCCAGTATCTGAACTGGGGCAACCTGTTCTCGATCGCGCCGTTCTATGTGCTGATCATTATTCTGTGCATCAAGCCATATGGCCTGTTTGGCACCAAAGACATCGAACGTATCTAAGGGACGAGGAAAAGTACTATGGCTGGATTTTCGATGCGTCCCTGCGGTGATTTCCGAACGACCTATCGTCAGGATACGCGGATTTTTGATACGACCTATATCCGCAACGCCGCGATCCTTGGCATTGTTGCGGTGGCAATGATCCCGTTTGTTCTGGATGGCTATTACGTCAACCTGTTCATCCAGATCTCGTACTTTGCGATTGCGGCACTTGGATTGAATATCCTGGTCGGTTTTACCGGTCAGATTTCACTGGGCCATGCGGCGTTCTTTGGCTTTGGCGCCTTTGCATCGGCCTGGATCAACAACACGACCGGCATTCCGGTGTTGCTGTCCATTCCGCTTGCCGGGCTGATGACAGCGGCTGTTGGTATGCTGTTTGGTCTGCCTGCGGCCCGGATCAAGGGGCTTTATCTGGCGATTGCGACCCTGGCGGCCCAGTTCATTCTTGAAGATTTCTTTGCCCGTGCCGAATGGTTTACCGGTGGTTCCTATGGTGCGGCCGCCAACCCGATCAATGTGTTCGGCTATGAAATTCTTGATGATTTCAGCTTCTTCTATGTGTCGCTGTTCTTCCTGGTGCTGATGTATCTGTTGGGCACCAACCTGATGCGGACCCGTGATGGTCGTGCTTTTGTTGCGGTACGTGACCATTACCTGTCAGCTGAAATCATGGGCATCAATCTGACGAAATACCGTCTGATGAGCTTTGCTATCTCGTCCTTCTATGCCGGTGTCGGCGGGGCGATGTACGGGCATTATCTCGGCTTTGTTTCGGCCGAAGGTTTCACCATTCTGCTGTCGATCCAGTTCCTTGGCATGATCATTATCGGTGGTCTCGGATCGGTCAAAGGCACCCTGATGGGGACCGTGTTTATGGTGCTTCTGCCCGAAGTCATGGAAAGCGGTGTCAGCGCATTAAGCGTTTTTGAATGGGCAAGTTCGACGGCTGTGACCGACGGGCTGGCTTATATCAAGGAGATGGCAATTGGTCTGGCCATCATCCTGTTCCTGATCTTTGAGCCGGATGGGCTTGCCCATCGCTGGCAACAGATCAGGGCGTACTGGAAGCTTTATCCCTTCTCGTACTGATAAAGACCCCGAACCCGGCCCGCTTAAAAACAAAAAAGGGCCGGGACCAAAACGGGGAGACCGGGAGGCTATCTTTGATGAAAACGTCCAAGGGAGACGTCGTTATGAAGAGACTGATTGCTGCGACCGCGATGGTTGCAACCGGCTTGTCGTTCTCGGCAGCCAAAGCAGACGAAGTATTTGTCGGCCATCTGATGGATATTACCGGTGCGACCGGCTTTATCGGCAAGTTCTATGCTGATGGTGTGCGTGATGCGCTGTCTTACATCAACACCCATGGCGGGATTGACGGTACGGTCCTGGATTCTGAATCGGTTGACTATGCTTACAAGGTTCCCCAGGCGATTGCGAACTACAAGAAATGGCGTTCGCGCAACAACATGGTTGCCATGCAGGGCTGGGGCACAGGCGATACCGAAGCACTGATCAGCTTCGTTGCCAAGGACAAGGTTCCGGTCTACTCGGCATCCTATTCCGGTCACCTGACCGACCCGACCGCGAAAAACCCGAAAACCGCGAAACCGGCACCGTATAACTTCTTCTATGGCGCATCCTATTCCGATGCCTGCCGAGCAATGGTTCAGTGGGCTGCTGAAGACTGGAAAAACTCCGGTGGTTCGGGCAAGCCGGTCTTTTCGCATATCGGGGACAACCACCCGTATCCGAACGCACCGAAAGAAGCCTGTGCAGAATATGCCAACGAGCTTGGCTTTGAAGTAACCGCACCGGTGGTTGTTTCGATGAAGCCGGGTGACTTCAAGGCACAATGCCTGACCCTGAAAGAAGCCGGGACCAACTATGGGTATCTTGGCAACCTTGGCCCGTCGGTTGTGTCGCTGGTGAAATCCTGTGACACGGTTGGCGCGACCCCGAAATGGCTGGCCAACATCTGGGCGGGTGACTACGAAACGCTGAAAACCATTGGCGATGTTGAAAACTATGTCTTCCCGGCCATGACCAGCTTCTGGACCGACGAAGGCGTTCCGGGCATGGAACTGGTCCGCGAAATCTCCAAGATGTCTGATCGTTCGGGCACCGAGTTCCGCACCCACCATTACATCCGTGGCATTTGCTCGGCCTATTACATGAAAGAAGCCATGGAATGGGCAAAGGCCAATGGCGGCATTACCGGTGAAAACATCAAGGCCGGCATGTATGCCCGCACCAACTGGGTCCCCAAAGGCCTTGAAGGTGTGTGCATGGAAGCAACCTGGACTGCCGAAGACCATCGCGGCATCAACACCGTCAACATCTATAACGGCAGCGCCAAAGGTGGCGAAGTTACGGTCAAAAAAGAAACGACCGTTACCCTGCCGCGTCGTGACGACTGGCTCGGTTACTAAGATCTGAGTCCAGACAGACGAATGTCTCCCAGTCTGTTCGGGGGCAAGGCATAAGACGCAAGATGCCTTGTCCCCGACAGGGGGGATCACCAAGCGATAATTCGAAGGGGACACCATGGCAGAGCCCGCCCGCAAAATTGAGACCGCTGAACCGATGCTGTCGGTCAATAACATCGAAGTTGTTTATGACGAGGTCATCCTTGTCCTGCGCGGCGTATCGCTGGAAGTTCCGCAAGGCAAGATCGTTACCCTTCTGGGGCCGAATGGTGCTGGCAAGTCGACCACGCTTAAGGCGATTTCAGGTTTGCTGAAAACCGAAGACGGCGAAGTCACCCGTGGCGACATCAATTTCATGGGCCAGCAGATCGCCAATGGCAGCCCGGAAGAAATCGTACGTTCCGGCCTGTTCCAGGTGATGGAAGGCCGCCGCATCATTGAAGACATGACCTGTATCGAAAACCTGCGTCTGGGGGCCTATACCCGTAAGGACAAGGGTGTCAAAGACGATATCGAAATGGTCTTTGAATATTTCCCGCGCCTGAAGGAACGCACCGGGCTTGCCGGTTATCTGTCGGGCGGGGAACAGCAGATGCTGGCAATCGGCCGGTCCCTGATGGCGCGTCCGAAAATGATCCTGCTTGATGAACCGTCAATGGGTTTGTCGCCGCTTCTGGTCAAGGAAGTGTTCGGGATTATCGAAAAGATCAATCGCGAACAGGGCATCACGATGCTGATCGTTGAACAGAATGCCAACTTTGCGCTTAAGGTTGCCGACTATGGCTATATCATGGAAAGCGGCAAAGTGGTTCTTGACGGTACCCGCGACGAGCTTTTGAACAACGAAGACGTCAAGGAATTCTATCTTGGCGGTGGTTCCGAGGAACGCAAAAGCTTCAAGAACATCAAGTCCTACAAACGCCGCAAGCGTTGGCTGTAACGGCCTGAATGCTTTGGTGACTGAATTTTGAAGAAAGACGGGCAGGATGCTGACGACATATTACGACGCACGTGAAACGCGCAATCCCGCAGACCGCGAAGCCGGTCTGATGGCGGCACTGCCGCGCATCCTTCATCATGCAAAGGAAAAGTCGGCCGGATATGGCCGCATTCTTGCCGATATCGACCCGCGAACAATTACCTCGCGTGATGCACTGGCAACCTTGCCGGTAACCCGCAAATCCGATCTGATCGATGCCCAGGCCCGGGAACTTCCCCTTGCCGGATTGAATGCAACGCCGGTTCCGGCGATGGCGCGCATGTTCCAAAGCCCCGGCCCGATCTATGATCCGCAGGGAAAAGGCGACGACTGGTGGCGCATGGGGCGTGCGTTCTTTGCAGCCGGTTTCCGTCCGGGCGATATCGTGCATAACTGCCTGTCCTATCACCTGACACCGGGTGGGTTCATTTTCGACAGCGGGGCGCGTGCCTGTGGCTGCGTGGTCGTACCGGCCGGCGTCGGGCAAAGCGAAGCCCAGGTCAAAGCGATCGGCGATCTCAAACCGGCTGGCTATAGTGGCACGCCTTCTTTCCTGAAAATCCTGATGGAAAAGGCCGATGAACTCGGCGTCGATATTTCATCGATCAAGCGTGCCCTTGTTTCGGGCGAAGCATTGCCACCTTCGTTGCGCGACTGGTTTGCGGAACGCGGGATTGCGATGCTGCAATGTTATGCCAGTGCCGACCTTGGCCTGATTGCCTATGAAAGTGACGCCAAGGACGGCATGATCATTGCCGAAGACATTATCCTTGAAATCGTGCGCCCGGGCACCGGGGAACCGGTTGCGGATGGTGAAGTCGGCGAAGTGGTGGTCACGACCCTGAATATGGATTATCCGCTGATCCGGTTTGCCACGGGTGATCTGTCGGCCATTGCGGTTGGGCAAAGCCCGTGCGGGCGCACCAATGACCGGATCAAGGGATGGATGGGCCGAGCCGATCAAACCACCAAGGTCAAAGGCATGTTTGTTCATCCAAGTCAGGTTGCCGAAATCGTCAAGCGCCACGACGCCATCACCAAGGCGCGTCTGGTTGTAACCCGTGAAAATGACAATGATGTCATGACCCTTCTGTGCGAAGGCGACGAGGCATCGGCAGATCTGGACGCGATTGGTGAAACCATGGCCGGTGTTTGCAAGCTGCGCGGCGTGGTTGCCTTTAACCCGTCCGGAACATTGCCAAATGACGGCAAGGTCATTGATGACCGGCGCGATCACGGATAATTGCGCCGATAGTGCCAAATTTTATTCCCGCTCGGGATAACTTGCGCCGTCCGGTCTGACCGGGCGGTGTTTTTTTAGGACACTGCCGTTCCGATCTGCACCACAAGTCCACCTGCCAATATCAGGAAGATCACACCGATCAGGGCATTTTTCGGGGTCAGTATTGATGTCTTGCTGCCGTGATGATCATGTTCGTGGTCATGTCCGTGATCATGGCTGTGACCATGCCCGCCGGAATCGGCTTTTTGTGCCAGTGCGCGCAACCGGATCAAAACGGCTGCCAGTACAAATGCCGCAATATTCAGGAACAATGTGTAATTGACGCCAAATGCGCTGATTTCGGCAATGTCCCGGCTGCTTTCGGGGACCTGGTCAAGTGCCGCAAAGGCATAATGCAGAAGCAACGCCGTTGCGACGATACTGACATACATCACACCCGCAATATAAAGCGCTGTTTTCCAGCCATAATAGCGTGCATTCACTTTCACCAGCGGCGGGACCATCAAATCGGAATAGATAAAGCCCATAATACCGGCAAAACTGACGCCGCCTGCACTCAGCACGGTGGCAAGCGGGATATTGCCCATGGACCCGATAAAGGTTGCAGCAGCAACAAACGGGGCGATCAATGCGTTTTCCAACACCCGCAGAAATGGCAGATCGGCACCGCTTGCGCCATCATCGGCAAGAAACAGCGTCTGCCACACATGGTCTGGCACAAACACCGCAATAAATCCGGCAACGGTAAAACCGATCAGGATTTCACGCCAAACCATTTGCCATTCCATGACGAAACGGTTGCCGACCTGTTGCCATCCCTCGATCGATGCAATGCGTTTTTTCCAGTCGAAATCGTCATCCTCATGACCGGTCGCGTCATCTGCATGATCGCGGGCCTTGTCAATCAGTTTGGTCGGATATGTCAGACGGATCAGGATGGCCGAAATCACGATCATGATGATGCCACCGACAATCTCTGCGACCAGAAACTGCCATCCGAGAAACAGAAAAATCAGGACGCCCAGTTCAATGACCAGATTGGTCGATGCAAACATGAAAGCGACGGTTGCGATGAAATGCGCGCCTTTCTGAAAAAGCGATCTCGCAGCGGACAGCGCGGCAAAAGAACAGGAACTTGAAAGCGCGCCAAACATCCCGGCCAGTGAAATGCTTTTAGCACCGCCATCGCCCATATGGTCCACCAGTCGGCGTTTGGGCACAAAGACCTGAATTGCAGCACTGATGGCATAGCCAAGAACGAAAGCCCAAAGCGCATTCCAGAAAAAACCAAGGGCCGTTACAACGCCATTTGCATATTGATCAAGAATGTTCATTTCTGCCGTCCGCTCGGAATTGGAAATTCATCGGGATAAACATCTAACGGTCAGAATTTCAAAGAGTTCCAAGATAGGTTTTTGTCCGCATCTGTGTATGATGTGCAAAACATCATACATGCGGGGGGACAATGGCGCGCACGGGCAAAGGCTTTGCCGTTACAATGATTACGGTTTGCCAGTTAATGGCACTTGCCCTGTGGTTTTCGGCGACCGCGGTGCTGCCGCAATTGCGCAGCGAATTCGATATCGGCGCATTGCAATCTTCGCTGTTTACCAGTTCGGTTCTTCTTGGCTTTGTACTGGGGACGGTAACCAGTGCGGTTTTCGGATTGGCCGACCGGATCGAACCGCGTCGTTTCTGGGCCGCGTCGGCAATCATTGCCGCAACCGCCAATATCCTGATCCTTGTGGTGCCGATTGATGGTGTGGCGGTGATCTTGCTGCGCCTGATCACCGGCATATGCATGGCGGGCATCTATCCGATCGGCATGAAAATGGTTGCGACCTGGTCGCGCGGCGATACCGGATTTCTGGTCGGGCTTCTGGTTGGGGCGTTGACCATGGGGTCGGCCTTGCCGCATCTGTTTTCGGTGGCGGTTCCCCTTGATTGGCGGTTGGTGATCGTAACGGCAAGTGTGTCGGCCTATCTGGCGGCCTTTGCCGTTTTGTTTGTGCATCTGGGCGGAACACCGGGAAGGTCGCCGCGCTTTGATCCGCGCATGGTCGGTAAAATCTGGTCCAACAAGCCGTTGCGCCATGCCTGTTATGGATATTTCGGGCATATGTGGGAACTTTATGCCATGTGGGGCTGGATCGGGTTGTTCCTGTATGGGGCCTATTCAGACCGGATGGTCGATAATCCCGGCATGTGGTCGGCATTATCCACATTTGCCATCGTCGGGATCGGGGCGTTCGGATCGCTTGCCGGGGGATATTATGCCGACCGGATCGGGCGGACGACCGTTACAATTACCGCCATGGTCATCAGCGGTGCCTGCGCACTGGTTGCCGGTGCCTTCGGAGATGCGCCATTTGCGGTCCTTCTTCTGATTTGCATTGTCTGGGGTATTTCGGTGGTGGCGGATTCCGCACAGTTTTCATCCTGCGTGATTGAACTGGCCGATCCCCATCAGGTCGGAACAGCCCTGACCCTGCAAAATGCCATCGGTTTTCTGATCGCGCTGGTATCGATCCATCTGGTGCCGGTTGTGGCTGACTGGGCCGGTTGGTGGGGGGCGTTTGCCATGCTGTCGATCGGGCCGGTGGCCGGCACAATTGCCATGATCCGTTTGCGCATGATGCCCGAAGCATCGCTTCTGGCTGGTGGGCGGAAATAACCCGGCAGTTGAAAACGCCAAAATCACGGGTGATCATCTTCACTTGACAGTCAGAAGGTGAAAATCTGCGCCGTTTGGGTTTTCTTGACCATTTTCTGAACAAATATTACCTTCTGCCGGAATTTTCTTGCTGTCTCGCGTTGGGGGCGATGCGGCGATTATCCAAAAATAAGGGTCTTTCATGAGTCTCACCCTCATTGTTTTGCTTCCCTTCATTGGGGCGGTCTTGCCCGCCATAATGATCAGGGCCGGGCGCAATGCATGTGCAACTGCCACCGGTTCTGTCACGCTGCTTGCCCTGATCCTTTTGATGGCAAAGGCCCCAGCGGTCATTGCCGGCGAGGTATTTCAGGTCAGTTATAATTGGCTGCCGGAACTGGGTCTGAATGTGACCTTCTTCCTGGATGGTCTTGGGTTGCTGTTTGCGACACTGATCCTTGGCATCGGTTTGCTGATTATCATATATGCGCGGTTCTATCTGTCAAAGAACGATCCCATGGGGCGCTTCTATGTGTTCCTGCTCCTGTTCCAAGGGGCCATGGTCGGTATCGTTCTTTCCGATAATATTCTGCTGCTTCTGATTTTCTGGGAACTGACATCCCTGTCATCGTTCCTGCTGATCGGGTACTGGAAACATCTGCCAGAAGGCCGTCAGGGCGCGCGCATGGCGCTTGCCGTGACCGGTGCTGGTGGTTTGGCGATGATTGCGGGGATGCTGATCCTTGGCGATATTGTCGGCTCCTATAACCTGACCGATATTCTTGCCAATGCCGATCTGATCCAGGCATCGCCGATGTATGTTCCGGCACTGGTTCTGATCCTTTTGGGCTGTTTCACCAAATCGGCACAGTTCCCGTTCCATTTCTGGCTTCCCCATGCCATGGCCGCACCGACCCCGGTTTCGGCCTATCTGCATTCGGCAACCATGGTCAAGGCCGGCATCTTCCTGATGGCGCGCATGTGGCCGGTTCTGTCGGGCACACCGGAATGGTTCTATATCGTGGCGACCGCCGGTCTGGTCACGATGGTTCTGGGCGCATGGATCGCGATCTTCAAACACGACCTTAAGGGACTTCTGGCCTATTCGACGGTCAGTCACCTTGGTCTGGTGACCATGCTGTTTGGTTTCGGAACGCCGATGGCCGCAGTTGCCGGTGTTTTCCACATCATCAACCATGCGACCTTCAAGGCGGCCCTGTTCATGACGGCGGGTATCGTTGATCATGAAACCGGGACCCGTGATATTCGCCGGTTCGGCGGATTGCTGAACCTGATGCCGATTGCCGGGACCATCGGCATTATCTCGGCGGCATCGATGGCCGGTGTCATTCCGTTTAACGGCTTCCTGTCCAAGGAAATGATGCTGGAAGAGGCATGGCATACGGTCTGGTTCGATCAGAACTGGCTTGTGCCGCTGCTTGCCACGATTGGTGCGATCTTCTCGGTTGCCTATTCCTTCCGGTTTATCTTCCATGTCTGGCTGGGCAAACCGCGTGATGAAAACCTTCCGCATCATCCGCATGACCCGCCGTTCGGCATGTGGGCGCCGCCTGCATTCCTGACCGTTCTTGTGGTTCTGATCGGCCTGTTCCCGGCAACCATTGCCGGTCCGCTGGTAGCGGCGACGTCCGGTGCGGTGATTGGCGGGGAACTGCCGGAATATCATCTGGCACTTTGGCATGGTTTGACCCCGGCACTTGGCATGAGCGCGATTGCGCTGGTTCTGGGGGCGCTTTTGTTGATGCGTCATGCGGGGCTTCTGTCGGCTACCGCAAACCTGTCGCGTCCCGATGCCAAATCCATGTTTGATTGCGCAATGGCCAAGCTGGTGGCACTCAGCCGCTTTGTCTCGGACAACCTGCATAACGGCTCCTTGCAGCGTTATCTGGCGATCATGGTGGTTTCGGCTGTGGCAATTGGCGTTTCGGGCTTTTATGCAAAACCCGATTACCTGTCGGGTTCGCGTGAACTTCTTGAAGTTTCACCGCCGGCTGCCATTGCCTGGCTGTTGCTGGTCGTGACCTGTATCGCGTCGGTCTTCATGCATCACAACCGGTTGCTGACCTTGCTTCTGGTCGGTGTGATCGGCCTGATCGTGTCACTTGGCTTCATCTATCTGTCGGCACCGGACCTTGCCCTGACGCAAATCTCGGTCGAGGTGGTGACGGTCATCCTGATGTTGCTGGCACTCAATATCCTGCCCAAGGAAACGCCAAAGGAAAGCCTGCCGGGCCGCAAGATGCGCGACGGGATTGTTTCCATTGCTGCGGGGCTTGGCATTGGCGGGGCCATCTGGGCGATCATGACACGTGATCTGCCCAACTCGATTTCGGCTTATCATCTGGCAAATTCGAAAACAGAAGGCGGCGGTACGAACGTTGTGAACGTGATCCTCGTCGACTTCCGTGGCTTTGATACCTTTGGCGAGATCATCGTTCTGGGCATCGCGGCACTGTCGATCTTTGCCCTGATTGAAACCGTCACCCAGGGCGAAGCCGCCAAGCGTCTTGCCAACTGGGTTGTCGATAATCGCCGGTCGGCTGATCGCCATCCGATGATGATGGTGGTGGCAACGCGCGTGATGTTGCCGCTGTCGCTGATGGTGGGTGTTTACATCTTCCTGCGTGGCCATAACGAGCCGGGCGGTGGCTTTATCGCCGGTCTGGTCGTTTCGGTTGCGCTGGTCATGCAATATATGGCGTCGGGCTTTGGCTGGACCCAGAACCGCATGAAAGTGAACTATCACGGCATGATCGGTCTGGGCGTGATTGCAGCGGCAATTACCGGTGTATCGGCATGGGTTGCGGGGCTTCCGTTCCTGACCAGCGGTTTCACCCATGTTCATCTGCCGATTGTTGGCGAATTTGAACTGGCATCTGCCATGGGCTTTGACCTTGGCGTGTTCCTGACCGTGGTCGGGGCGGTGATGCTGGCCCTTGCCAAACTGTCACAGGTTGAACGCATGGCCGAACATGTCGATGTGAACCTTGATCCGATGGATCATGATCCGTCTGCATCTGTAGCAACCCCGGAAAAGGAGGCCTGATATGGAGTTTCTTGTAGCAAGCAGTATTGGGCTTCTGACCACGTGCGGCACGTATCTGTTGCTGCGCGGGCGGACTTTCCCGGTGGTGATCGGTCTGGCCTTGCTGTCCTATGCGGTGAACGTGTTCCTGTTCGCGATGGGCCGCCTGACGATCAATATGCCGCCGATCCTGCGTGATGGTGTGACCGAATATACCGATCCCTTGCCCCAGGCACTTGTCCTGACGGCGATTGTGATTTCGTTCGGCATGACCGCCCTGATCGTTGTTCTGTCGATCCGGGCTTATCTTGAAATCGGCAATGACCATGTTGACGGTCGCCCGGTTGGCGAGCCATCCGAAGCAGGAGATAAAAACTGATGGGTGACTGGATTGTTGTTCCCATAGTGCTGCCCGCCGTGATGGCCGCCTTGATTGTTCTGGCGGTCCGTCACGACATTTTGTTGCAGCGCGTATTTTCGATCACGGCGACCGTGGCCCTTGTGGCGGTGACGCTGTCACTGGTGGTTTTTGCCAATGGCAATGACCCGGAAATGTACGCCTTGTCGAACTGGCCGGCACCGTTTGGGATTGTGCTGGTGCTGGATCGCCTGTCAGCGATGATGGTGTTCCTGACATCGCTTCTGGGACTTGGTGTTGTCCTGTTTGCTTCAAGCGAATGGGATCAGCGCGGCAAGCATTTCCATGCCCTGTTCCAGTTCCAGCTGATGGGGGTCAATGGTGCGTTCCTGACCGGTGACGTATTCAACCTGTTCGTGTTCTTCGAAGTTCTGCTGATCGCGTCATACGGCTTGATGCTGCATGGCGCGGGGGCTGAACGGCTGAAGGCCGGCATGCAGTATATCGTGATTAACCTGACGGGATCGTCGCTGTTCCTGATCGGGGTTGGCATGATCTATTCCGTGACCGGTACGCTGAACATGGCCGATCTCGCGGTTCAGGTGGCCAATGTCGCGCCGGGTGATGCTGCTCTTTTGCGGGCTGGTGCGCTGGTCTTGCTTCTGGTGTTCTGTGTCAAGGCGGCACTGGTTCCGATCCATTTCTGGCTTCCGGGAACCTATGCCAATGCACCGGCACCGGTTGCTGCCCTGTTTGCCATCATGACCAAGGTCGGTGCCTATTCCGTGCTACGTGTCTATTCGCTGGCCTTTGGCGATGCGGCCGGGGACATGGCCTGGCTGGCACAGCCTTATCTGATGCCGGCAGCTTTGATCACGCTTGTTCTGGGTATGGTCGGCGTGGTTGCGGCAAAACGTCTTAACGGGTTGATCGCCTTTTCGGTGATCGGGTCGATGGGAACGCTGCTGATTGCCATTGCCCTGTTCACACCCGAAAGTATTGCGGCCGGCCTTTATTACCTGTTGCATTCGACCTTCTCGGGCGCGGCCCTTTTCCTGATTGCTGATCTGGTGGTGTCACGTCGCGGCCAGTTTGGTGACAGTCTGCATACCGCACCGACATTCCATCAGTCGGGCTTCCTGGCTGTTCTGTTCTTTGTCGGGGCGATTGCCATGGCTGGTATGCCGCCGCTTAGCGGCTTTATCGGTAAACTTCAGATCCTTGATGCGGCGCGTGGAAGCGATGCCATGGTCTGGATCTGGGCGATCATTTTGGTGACATCACTGCTGTGCATTATCGGTTTTGGCCGGGCGGGCAGCGTCCTGTTCTGGAAAAGTGCGTCGGTCGAAGGTGAAATCACGGTCGAAGGCGCGAAATGGCCGGTTCTGCCGATCATTGCCACGTGCGGCATGTTGGGTGGACTGGTTGCCCTGACGGTCTTTGCCGGTCCGATTACCGATTATCTGCACGGTGTTGCTGCGCAGATCTTTGATACATCGGGCTATATCCAGGCGGTGCTGGGCGAAGGTGCCCTGGCATTGCTGGGCCAGTAAGCGGAAAGGACAAGGAACATAATGATGAAACGTTATCTCCCCCATCCGCTTTTGACACTGGCCTTGCTGGTGGTGTGGGTGTTTCTGGTCAACGAGGTTTCGGCAGGTGCCGTTATCTTCGGTCTCATCCTTGCGGTCATCATTCCGTTGATCACCGCAAGTTTCTGGCCGGCCCGTCCCAAGGTGGGCAACGCCTATGCGATTTGCGAATATGGTCTGGTGGTTTTGTGGGACATTCTGGTAGCAAACGTCATTGTTGCCGGTCTTATCCTGTTTCGCAAAACCGAAAGCCTTGAGTCAAAATGCGTTGTCGTTCCGCTTGATCTGACCTCGCCCGAGGCGATCACGACCCTTGCCGGAACCATCACCATGACGCCGGGCACGGTGACCATCGATCTGAGTGCCGATGCCAAAAGCCTTCTGGTTCATTGCCTGCATGCCCCCGATCCACAGGGCGTGATCGATGACATCAAGAACCGCTACGAACGCCGTCTGAAGGAGATCTTCGAATGATCGAATATGCACTGAATTTCGGCTTTGTCTGTGTGGCGCTTGCGCTTTTGATGAACCTGTATCGCCTGACCGTGGGGCCGACCACGGCCGACCGGGTTCTGGCGGTTGATACGATGGCGATCAATGCGATTGCGCTTCTGGTGCTGTATGGCATCGGAAAATCAACGGCGATGTATTTCGAAGGCGCGTTGCTGTTTGCAATGTTCGGGTTTGTTTCAACGGTTGCCTATTGCAAGTTCGTCTTGCGTGGCGACATCATCGAATAAGGGAGCGATAAGATGCCGTTTGTTGTTGAACTCATCATTTCGCTTCTGATCGTGATTGGCGGGGCTTTCTTGCTGATCGGGTCTTTCGGGATGATCAAACTCAAAGAATTGCTGCCGCGTCTGCACGCACCGACCAAGGCCAGTACTGTCGGGCTTGGCGGGGTGTTGATCGCGTCAATGCTGTTCTTCTGGGTTGAACGTGGCCATTTCACCATTCACGAATTGCTGATTACGCTGTTCATTTTCCTGACAGCACCCATCACCGCAAATCTGATTGCCAAGGCCTACATGCTGCTGAATGTCGATCCGCACAAGGATCTTCCGCCATCCAAGCAGGATGAAGGCTGGGCCACCTTTGACCCGATCGGACCCGAAGGTTACGACCCAAGCGAAGAATACAAGGAAAAGGAAACCTGAAAGGCAGGGGACCTGTAATTGATCAAACGGCACCGGTTATCCGGTGCCGTTTTTTGTTATGCTGGTCCGTGAATTCACCCCAAGGAAGCCGCCCGGACAAACTGCGATATTGTCGGTCACCGGGCAGCTTGCTATGACGGTGGAAAGAGAGAGTGACCAGAAACATGCCGGACTTTACCATCGAAGATCAGTATAGCGGGCGTATTGCCGGGATCGACGAAGTCGGCCGCGGGCCGCTGGCCGGTCCGGTGGTGGCGGCCGCGGTCATCTTGCCGCGGGATGCAAGATTGCCCGATATTCTGGTTGCCGAACTCAATGATTCCAAAAAGCTGTCAGCCAAAAAGCGCGACAAGCTTTTTGGCGTGATCATGGAATGCGCCGAAGTCGGTATCGGTGCGGCATCCGTTCGTGAAATTGACCAGATCAATATTTTGCAGGCAACTTACGTCGCCATGCGCCGCGCGGTCGGCCGTTTGGCAGTGGTACCCGATCAGGCACTGGTGGATGGTAATCGTGATCCCGGCCTGCCATGCCATGTCGAAACCGTGGTGAAGGGCGACAGCAAATCCTTGTCAATTGCCGCAGCATCAATTGTGGCCAAGGTCGTGCGCGATCGCGCCATGGCACGGCTTGCAACGCGCTATCCCTTTTTTGGCTGGGAAGGCAATGCGGGGTACGGGGTGAAAAAACACATGGCCGGGCTTGGCGAAGTCGGACCAACCCCGCATCACCGCAAAAGCTTCAAACCGGTTGCCGATCTTTTTGATGCCATGATGGACGGGGCTTGAAGCGATCAGGGTGCCGGTTATCGTGATCCTTGTCCGCGCTAAGCCAGTGCCAGAGCATTGCGCGCCACAATATGGGCACGCACAAGGTCCGTACTGTCTTCTTCGCGACTGACCGCGGCAAAGCCGTTGGCATGGCGCAGCTCGACCCGTTCATGGACGCGGCATTCTGTTCTGAACTGGATATCAAGACTTTCGGGATGGAAATCAGGACGGCTGTTTTGCCCCGAAACCCCCAGAACCCACTGCATCAGGCGCACATTATTGACATGCCCATACAGATCAAGGTCCGATGGCCGTGCCTTGATCGTGTCAATTGCGGGCAGGGGATCGGTGGTAAAGGCCGGGCGCATTGGCGGTTCAATCAGTTTGGGGCCGGGCGGATCAGGCAGGCGTTCTTCAATCCAGTCCGGCCATTGGGCTGCGCGCCGTTCGCGCAGGTCAAACATCACCCAGTAACTTTGCGCAACGCCGATCACATCCCCCTTGCTGTTCGAAAGGCGGAAATCGCGGGTCGCAACCCGGCGCGATACACCTGACGGCCAGGTTTCAACCAGGATTTCCTCGCCATTGCCGGGATAGTCGCGGATATGGATCACCATACGCGCAAGAACCCATGCAATGCCCTGATCAACCGTATCGTCATAAGCCAGTTTCAGGATCCGCGCGCCCCAACCGGCAGCATCCTGCATATAGTCGGCAAGGGCCGGCATCATGACTTTGCCGTTTTCACCAATTTCGGAATAGCGCACACGATAGGTGCCTTTCCAACCGCAATTGGTCGGCAGGGGGGCTTTGGCGATGTGATCCCAGTCGATGATCATGTTCTGAACCTGAATGTCATGTCCGTTCGGTTTTAAAAGCCCGTTACAGCCGGTGTAGCCAGGATGGAAAGGGCTGTGTGCCTTTGGCCACCAGCCGGGCCTCAGTCGATCGGGCGTTGGCGCATTTTCTTGATATCGCCGCGCTTTTTCTTGGTTTCAACGCGTTTGCGCTTGGCCGAAAGGGACGGGCGGGTTTTGATGCGGTATTTCTTGCGCTCGGCAGCCTTGCGCAACAGGGCCAGCAACCTTTCAATGGCGTCCTGCTTGTTGCGTTCCTGGGTTCGGTGGCGCTGAGCGTCAAAAATGATTTCCCCGTCATTGGTCAGTTTGCTTCCGGCCAGTTCGCGCAACCGGTCGCGCACCCGTTGGGGCAGTTCGGTCAGATCATCAATGCGCACCCGCATCTGGACCGCACTGGACACCTTGTTGACATTCTGCCCGCCGGGACCCGATGCACGGACGAACTGAAAATGCAGATGGCGTTCATCCAGATAAAGGCCATTTTCAATTTCAAGCATGGTCAACCGTTCGGAATCATAAGGTGTCAAAGAGGCTAAAAATAACTGAGTGTAATGGTCGGCTATTTGTTGAATTTCGCAATCGCAGCGCCTAAATTACCTGTCCTAGCCTGTCAGGGGTGGAACGGACTGTAAACAGGAAATCTATGGTGCGTATAGCGCATATCTATCTTGCCCTTGGATGGCTTTCGGTTGGTCTTGGCGTGATCGGAATCTTTTTGCCGCTTTTGCCGACCACACCCTTCATGTTGCTGGCGGCCTGGCTGTTTGCCAAGGGATCGCCGCGTCTGCATGACTGGATTTGCAATCACCCACGTTTTGGTACGTCGATCCGTCAATGGAATGAACATGGCGTGATCAACCGTCGCGCCAAACTTCTTGCCATGCTGGCCTTTGTGGTGGTGATTACCGCATCCCTGATCTTTATCGAAAACCGCTGGATCGTGATGATCCAGTTGCTGGTCGCCTTGCCGGTCAGTTGTTTTATCCTGTCTCGGCCATCCGATGTCAGCCTGTCAAAGGCGTCTGCATCCCCGTCCGGGTCGGGACAGTAACAGCGGTTGGCGATAACCGGGACGGGGCGGATTAACCGGCCTTTTTGCGACCAAGTTCTTCCTGACAGGTTTCTTCCAGCTTATCGAGCTCGTCCAGTGTGGCATCAATGTCTTCGCGTTGCTTGCGCAAGGTTTCGCGACGTTCATTGATCTTGTCGACAAGGGTGGTCAACTGCGTAATTTCGCTGCGATCACCGTCATACAGATCAAGCAGATCACGGATTTCCTTAAGCGAAAAGCCAAGCCGCTTGCCGCGCATGATCAGGCGCAACCGCACGCGATCACGTTGGCTATAGATGCGCGTCTGGCCATGGCGTTCGGGGGAAATCAGTTCCTGATCTTCGTAAAACCGGATGGTTCGGGTGGTGACTTCGAACTCGCGGGCAAGATCGGTGATAGAGTAACTGTCGGTCATGGTAGCTCAATCATCTTTACGCTTACGTAAACTGCAAGCTACATGCTTTCGGATGTCGCGACAATCGGCAATTCCTTGGGCAACTCAACGCAGAAGGTGCTGCCTTCGCCAACATTGCTGGTAACGCTAAGTATTCCGCCATGCCGGTCGGTAATCTTTTTACAGATAGCAAGACCAATTCCCGTGCCGGCATAATCACCATATCCGTGCAGGCGTTTGAAAATCTCGAAAATGGTTTCGTGATACTGGGGATCAATGCCGATCCCGTTATCTTCGACAAAAATCCGGTGACTGTTCGGGGTGTCGGCGGAAAAAATCCGCACCCGGCCATTTTGCGGATCGCTGTATTTCAACCCGTTCGACACAAGATTCTGGAACAGCAACAGCAACTGGCTGGCATCGCCCATGACCGTTGGCAGGTGATCTTCGCGGATGATGTTGCCTTCCGGTGCCGATCCGGCGCGTTTGAAGTTGGCAACAATCGCATCAAACAGATCATCAAGCGGTACCGGGTGAAACGGTTTGCCGTGGCGCCCGACCCGCGACAGGGTCAGAAGGTCGTCAATCATGCGCTGCATGCGCTGGGTGCCATCAACCGCGTAATGGATGAATTCATCGGCGGTATCATCAAGTTTGCCCTCATAGCGCCGGGCAATAAGCTGGGTATAGCTTGACACCATGCGAAGCGGTTCCTGCAAGTCATGGGACGCCGCATAGGCGAACTGTTCAAGTTCGCTGTTGGACCGTTCAAGCTCGGCCATAGTGCGCTGGATTTCCATCTCGTGGCGCTTGCGCTGGGAAATATCACGCAGGGTGATGATGTAATGATATCGCTGATCTGCCGAAAAATGACTGATCGCAACTTCCAGCGGAACACTGCGCCCGGTTTTGGTAAGGGCCAGGACTTCGATGACGCCGGTACCAAGATCGGTCAGAAGCCGGTTGGGTGGGGGCGGTGTGATTGCGATATGATCACTGTCAGGAAGCAGAAACCGGATAATATTGCGCAATTCGGGATCGCCATCCGGTCCGCAAAGTTCCTGTGCCCGGGAATTCAGTGGTTCGATATTGCCATCGTCGGACGCCACAAGAATGGCATCAATGGTGTTTTGCAAAATTGCCTTGGTGCGGTCTTCGCTGCGTTTTGACTGGGTAACCAGTTCGGCCAGTTCAGCGGCCTGTTTGCGCAACAGACGGTCGCGCTGCACGGCAAGGGTCACGTCCCGAATGATCAGCGAACATAATGTGCCATTGCTTTTGGTCTTGATCGGATGGACGCGGATCGATTGTTCCATGCGATCAAAGCTTGCGGCAAATTGCGGCAATGGCGAAAGCGGCAAGGCCCCCTGATTGAGCGACGGTGAAATCACCGCGGGCATTCCGAATTTCAGGCAATCCTCGATGGCAAGGCTGACACGTCCCATCCGTGTTTCGGGAAAGATATCATGCAGCGCCTTGCCCAGAACCTCGTCGGCGCGCAATCCCGAACGGGTCTGCATCCACTGGTTCCAGTGACAAACGGTCCGGTCCGGGGCAAGCGCAACCAAACCGGTATCGGCCGTATCAAGCAATGCGGCAAACAATTCTGCGGCATTGCCTTCACGATCAAGATCGAATGACGGCGTTGCGTCCTTTTGGGGCTTGGACGATGGCTTTTTCATTCACCTCACCGGTTAACCAAGCGAATTGGCAAGAAAACGACGAACCAGTTCACGCAGCATCTGAATGGAATCCAGATCCATGACAAACAGAACATACCCGTCAATGTCGTTATGACGCAGCATAAACTGAACATGCAGGATCATCAGGACCGGCATGCTGCCGGCATTAAGTTCGGCCTGATCAACGTCAAGCAGCGACCGGCTTTCACGTTTGCGAAATGACGGCATTGAACAGTTGATCGGTTCGCCAAGCACATTCGAAATGCTGCCAAGACAGGCATTCAGAATGATGTTGCCGACCTCCATCAGGGCTTCCTGTTCAAGATCGGTCAGGGTATCAAGCGGCACTTCGACCTTCAGAAGACTGCGCACCAGTTCAAGGCTGCGTTCTTCGGGAAAGACCAGCATGGCTTCGCCCTTGAACGGGCCGTCAAATGTCTGACTGACCGCCGAGACAACCTCGGTCGGGGCCTTGGCAAGTTCCGTATCGGAAAAACGTTCGACAAATGTAATACGCGGGACAGTAAGTTCGACGGGCTGTTCGACCATCTCGGACAATGACGACGCTGCGCGACCAACCCCGATATTGATCAATTCGCTGATGGTGTCATGTTCAAGTTCGCTAAGGTCGATCATCTGGACGCTTCCTGCGCCAGAATGAAGTCACGCATTTTTTCCTCGGTCGGTGGCTTTGCAAGGAATTCAAGGCCAAGGTTTGCAGCCTTTTTCTGAATTTCCTGCTGAATGTTGGCAGTCAGAAGGGCGATTACCGAGTCCGGGAACCGTCCACGCAATTGTTCGCCCAGCTCCAGCCCGTTCATCCCCGGCATGTTGAAATCAAGCAATAAATAGTCATACGACTTGCCTTCAACCATTTCGAGCGCCTTGCTGGCATCTTCGGCCTCGTCAATTTCCCAGTCGGTAAAGTTGCTGGAAATGAAAGCCTTGACCAGAAGGCGGGCAAATTTGCTGTCATCGACAAGCAGAACGGAACGTTGTTGGGCCATATGTCTTCTCAGGTAACCGGTTCAATGTGTATCGGGGCTGCGATTATAGTTCAGTCTCGGCATTTGCGGAAAGTCGCAGGATATGTTTGACGATTTCCTGGGGCGGTTGCGGGGTGGCGATCAGGAAACCTTGAACTTCGTCACATTCGCTTTCGCGCAAGAATGCCATCTGTTCTTTGGTTTCCACACCTTCTGCAATGACCTTAAGGCCAAGATTGTGGCCCATGACGATGATGGTCCGCGTAATCGCGGCATCATCGGTATCGATTGTCACGTCCCGCACAAAGGATCGATCAATCTTGATCGAATTGATCGGCAACCGTTTCAGATAGGCAAGGGACGAATAGCCTGTCCCGAAATCATCAACGGCAATCTGCAACCCCAAGTGACGCAGTTCTTCAAGAATGGCGGCCGATTTCTTGATTTCCTGCATCATCACCGTTTCGGTTACTTCCAGAACGATGCGTGCGGCCGGGGTGCCGGTGTCGGTCAATATTCGAGATATGGTTTCTGTAATTCTGCCTTCAATAAGCTGTCGGGGCGACAGGTTGATTGCGATCGGCAGTGGCGGGACTGATTGCGCGTCCCATTCTGCGATCTGGCGGCAGACTTCCCCGATCACCCATTCGCCGATCTTGCCAATCAGGCCGGTTTCTTCTGCGACCGGAATAAATTGCATCGGCGAAATATAGCCGCGCCCGGGCTGTTTCCAGCGGATCAGTGCTTCGAGGCCGGAAATCCGGTTGGTACGCAGATCGACTTTGGGCTGGTAATGCAGTTCGAACTGATTTTGGGCCAGGGCTTCGCGCAGATCATTTTCGATCACCAGACGCGCCATGGCACTTTCATTCATCGTCTTGGTAAAGAAGTGATAGGTGCCCCCGCCGCCGGATTTCGCACTATACATCGCGGTGTCGGCGTTGCGCATCAGGGCCGGGAAATCTTCGCCATCCGATGGATAAAGCGCAATCCCGATCGATGGCGACACAAACAGAACGCGCCCCTTGATGTCAAATGCCGGTGCCAGTGCATCAAGTACTGCTTGTGACAGAATGGCGGCGTCCTGGGTTTCTTTCAGATCGGGAATAATGATCAGGAACTCATCACCGCCAAGCCGGCCGACGATTTCCTGACGACCGATCACTTTCTGCAAGCGTCCGGCGACCGCCTTTAGCAACAGGTCCCCGACATCATGGCCCAAACTGTCATTGATGACCTTGAACCGGTCAAGATCGATAAACAGCACAGCCGTCGCACCGTGCCGCGTGCTGCTTGCTTCCTTGTGCTTGTCGAGCGCCTTTGACAGGCTGGATTCAAGCATGCTGCGGTTCGGAAGGTTGGTCAGCGTGTCGTGGTTGGCCATATAGACCAACTGTTCCTCATAGCGTTTGCGCACCGTGATGTCGGTCAGGACCGCGGTCATCATTGGCGTTGCCGCATCCGGGATCATGCGCAGCGCAATCGAAACATCAATTTCGGTCTGGTCGGCGCGTCTGATCGGAAGCGTCAGGCGTTTTTCCGTCGTCTGATTTTCCGAAGACTGGGCTGCAAGTTCTTCCAGACTGTGCTCCAGAAGCGGAATGGCGCGCGGCATCAGGAATTCGTGCAATGTTCGGCCTTGCGGCGTTTCATCGCGCATCAGGCCAAGAAGCTGCTTGGTTGCCCCGTTATATTCAACAATCCGGCCGGTCGGGGTGATTGTCAGGATACCGTCCGCAACGTTCTGGACAATCGCGGTCAGCTGGTTTTCACGGTCACGGACCTGTTGTTCGGTGGTGCGCAGCTTATCAAGTGTTGCTGAAATACGTTCGATCAGTCCCCGCGTGGTCCGAAGGATCATGCCCAGCTCGTCGCGGTCATGATTTTCGGGGATGACAATGGCATCGGGGGTCGGGTTTTGCGGATCAATTTTGCGCAGCAGACTTGACACCCGCAACAACGGCTTGGTCAGGGTGACGTAGAAAAAGACAACCAGAATAAGACCAAGAATCAGGTTGCGCAGGATGCCCGATGTCAGAATGCGGGTGGCGCGATTAAGAAACCCGTCCGCGATCATGTCCGTATCGATCTTAACACTCAGATGGCCAACCAGATCGCGTCCGCTTCCGGTTTCAAGCGGGATTTCATATTCCTGGTTTTCACCAAACATCAGTTTGGTCAGGACCGTACGGTTGGAGCTGACCTGCTGTTCGGTCTTCTGGGCCAGAATGTTGTTGAAATTGTCCCGCAGAACCGCCGCATAGACCGGTTCATATTCAAAAAGGCCGGAAACCACGCGTGCGGCAAGTGTCTCATCAAGGCCGTATGCCGCCTGTGTCGCGGATTCGCGCAATGTCGCCAGAACCTGCATGACGGTGCGGTCAATCAGGCTCTTTTCTTCGCGCAAATCCCAGACAATCTGGATGCCGCTGAAAAGCAGGCCGATCAGCAAGGTAAGGGCAACCGCGATCCTTGCCTGTTTGACAGACAAGCGATCCCGCCATTTAAGCCGTTGCTGATCAAGGCTTTTGTCAGGCACGCGTAACCCCAAAAATCCGCAGTTCCCACTCAATCAGAAGCACACTATGGCTTTGCGGGGGTAAAAGCAATTATCCGCGGCGTCTGCAAACTGGAAAATTGTGAAGAAATCTGTATGTTCTGCGCTGCTTTGTCGTGTGCGGTCCCGAAATGCCGGATGTCGCCACGCCGCATCGCATCACAAAATCTATACTACGCAAAAAAATGGGATTTTATTGGAGTTGCACACAACAGCTGTGCGTGATAACCCAATCCCCAGAGAGAGAACAAGGCCAAGCGCGGGTGCAGCCGCAACATGGCCTCGCAACCTGTACGGAGTTACACCATGACCTATGTGGTGACGGAAAACTGCATCAAGTGTAAGTATCAGGACTGCGTCGAGGTTTGCCCCGTCGATTGCTTCTATGAAGGTGAGAACTTCCTGGTTATTCACCCTGATGAATGCATCGATTGCGGTGTCTGCGAACCCGAATGCCCCGCCGAAGCGATTATTCCCGATACTGAGCCGAATCTGGACAACTGGTTGGAAATCAACCGAAAATTCGCGGAAGTTTGGCCGAATATCACCCGCAAAGGTGATGCGCCGGCTGATGCTGATGAATGGAACGGTAAAACCGGCAAGACCGAATTGCTCAGCGAAGCGCCGGGCGAAGGCGACTGATTGTCGGACTAACCCCCCAGATTACATACGGTTTTTAACCCGTTGGCATATGCCAGCGGGTTAAATGCATGGCTGCATTGAGCCATTAGCGCCGAAAAAATCTGTGAACCAGTGGCGTGTTGTGCTATTGTGGGCAACTCGCGTTAAGGGCTCGACAGGCTCGTTCCGAATTGCCGGATTTCCGTTTTTTGTATTCCTGTCTGAAACCGCGACTTCGCCAAAAGCTTGGTCGTGTGCAGCTCTTCGCGTCACTGGGTCTATATTGTTACAGTTGAATGACCAGGCCTGAATGGGCCGGAAGGATGCTTGATGTCGGATAAGTTGCCCTTTGCTGTTGGCGATTATGTTGTTTACCCCGCACACGGCGTTGGCTGTGTTGGTGGCCTGGAAACCCAGGAAATCGCGGGTCAGGAATTGCGCCTTTATGTAATTACCTTTGAATCCAGCCGCATGACTTTGCGCGTGCCGGTCAACAAGGTGGGTAACTCCGGTCTGCGTAAACTTTCCTCCAAAAAGCAGATGGACTCGGCGTTGATTACGCTTAAGGGCCGTGCTCGCGTCAAACGCACCATGTGGTCGCGCCGTGCGCAGGAATACGAAGCAAAAATCAATTCCGGTGATCCGGTCTCCATTGCCGAAGTTGTGCGCGATCTGCATCGCAGCGCAACCCAGCCGGAACAGTCCTTCTCCGAACGCCAGATCTATGAAGCTGCTTTCGAGCGCCTTGTTGACGAACTGGCCGCGATCGAAAAGATCGACAAGGACAAGGCATCGGGCAAGCTCGAAAAGCTTCTGCAAAAAGCTGCCTGATTGAATAAGTCAGCTATACAACTATTTATAAAAGCCGGCCCGCAAGCTATCCTTGGGCCGGTTTTATTTTTGTTTTAGGCAGGTTACAGCGATGAGTGCAGTTCTGGCGCCGATAAAACCGGCCGAGAGAATCTGGGTTGTCGGCGCAATCAATGGCGATCACGGTGCGTTGCGTACCGTTCATCAGAAGCTTGCTGAACGTATCACACCCGGCGACAGGCTTGTCTATCTTGGCAATTACTGGGGGGATGGCACGGCGGAATCCGTTGTTGCGACCATCAACGAATTGCTTCTGTTCCGTCGTTATTTCATCGCCCTGGACGGGGTTGATATCGCCGATATCGCCTTTTTGCGTGGTGCGGCCGAAGAAATGCTGTCGAAATTGCAGCAGATCCAGTTTGCCCCCAATCCCGGCGAAGTCTTTGACTGGATGTTGACCCGCGGTATTGCCGGAACAACCCGTGCCTATGGTTTCGATCCGGCGCATGTCCAGTCGATCATGCGTCAGGGCGCGCACGCCATTTCGCAATGGACGTCCCAGTTTTCCGATGCATTGCGCCGCCACAGCGGGCATAGCGCATTGCTATCCGATCTCAAACACGCGGCCTATACCACGGATGGTCGTCTGATCTTTGTTCATGCCGGGCTTGATGGTTCACGTCCTCTTACCGGTCAGACCGATACGTTCTGGTGGGGCGGCTCGATGTTTGAGGCAATTACCGAACGTTATTACGACTGCGCGCGTATTGTCCGCGGTGCATCACTGTCCCAGACCGGGCTTCAGGAACGTGAATTTACCCTGTCGGTGGATGGTGGTGCCGGACGGGGCGGTGTGCTGATCGCGCTGGCCCTTGATGGTCAGGGCAAAATCATCGAACAGGTTACAAGCGACGCCTGATCGTGTGCCCGGATCTCTGGTCTGTTTCGACCAAAAAAAGGCAGCATTTTCATGCTGCCTTTTGCTGTTTTGGCCTGCTTGCGTCTAGTGACGGACAACCTTGACCAGGGATCCGGTTTCAGGGGCTTCGCCGTCGCGCAATCCGTTAATGGTGGCAAAGGTTTCGGCCGGTGCGCGGTCAACCTGCATGTCGTCGATAAATGTCTGCAAGCTATATTCCGGGTTCACAGCACGGACCTTGATCCTAAGCGGGGTGTAGATCTTCTTCTCGTTCGTGCTCAGCGACCGGAAGCTATAGGTCGTATGTCTCAGGGGCAGGTTATAGCTTTCGGTTTGGTCAAGCGGGGTGATGAACAGGAACTGATAGGCGGAATCACCGTGGCGAATGACCACCACGCGCAATCTTGCCGAACCTGATCGCAGGGATACATCCGTGCTGCCAGTGGCGGCTTCAAGTCCGTTGATGTCGATCATCTCGACATCGCGAAGCGAAATCTTGCTTGAGAAGCCGCTTTCAAGATAACGGTCCAGTCGGGTGTCCTTGGCCTTTGGTGCGCCTTCAAAGACAATTTGCGCCCCTTTGCCGTCGGTCGCAATGACGGCGGATGGCTGGTTGTTGATGGTAAAGCCTTCGGGCACTTCAAACCGGAAGCCAAGGGGAACATGGACGAATTCCCGGCCACGAACATAGCCCTGATCCGGTCCATCCCCGTAAAGGATACCGTCAATTGCTGTCATATAGCGGACCGTGCCAAGTTCGGGATTCTGAACCGCGGTGACATTGGCGCTTTGATGGGCCTGCTCGATACGGTCAAGGGTTCTCGGGTGGGTTGCCATAAAGTCATACTGGTCAACATCATCGGCCGAACGCCCGGCGAGAACTGCCTGCAAGCGCGAATGGGCGCGCAGTTTTTCAAGGAATGTCGCCATGGCATCCGGGTCGTATCCGGCCCGCGTGATATAGCGTACGCCAAGCATGTCGGCTTCAAATTCATGCTCACGCGAGAACGATTTAAGATAGGCACTCGCCCCGGTATTGATCAGTTCGCCAGCCCCGTTGCCAATCGCGATTGACAGGCCACCGGCCAGAATCTGGGTCAGGACACCACGGCTGTATCGCTGTGCCGAATGGCGGGCGACAACGTGACCGATTTCATGGGCAATGACGCCGGCCAGTTCAGCTTCGTTGGTGGCAAGGGCGGCCAGACCACGCGTGATATAGACATACCCGCCCGGCAGGGCGAATGCGTTGACCACCGGGGAATCAAGAACCGTGAAGGTGAATTTCTCATTCGGGGTTTCGGAAACGGCAACCAGCTTTTCACCGATTTCGGTGACATAGCTTTGCAGATCCTTTTCCGTATATTGGCCACCGAACTCCTTGACCATTTTCGGGTGTTCCTGCGACCCGATTTTCTTTTCCTCGTCAGGCGACATAAAGGCGGTGAAGCTGTCCTCACCTGTTGCGCGGTTGGTCGAGCAGCCAGCAAGTGCCGTACTGAGCGCAACAGCAGTCAGAAGTGCCATCAGGTGCTTGTTGGGACTGAACTTAAACCAGCTCATTGATACCTTTCCTCATGTCGCTCTGCCGCGTAAGCTGCAGGTCGTTGTCAGCGAAACCAAGTGGGAATTGGTAGCGCGTGTTCCAAGATCATTCAACAGATTCACAGTTTTCGAACAGACATCCAAAATGGGGAAATTTTACGGTCATGCCAAAGGCCGGTTTTTCCTGCCGGTTTCTGCTCGCAACAATAATAACCATTGGGACCCTGTTTCCATTTGATGGTCATGCCGATCCGGATTGGCAATGCGGTGTTGCGGCAAATCATGACATTGCAAAATCCGTGCAGTCTGATCAGGCCGATCGCAACTGGCATGAAATATCCCAAATCGATATTCACCGCGTTGATCAACTAACGGCTTCCGACTTGCCAGATGTGACGTTTCGACTGGCCGATGTCGAATTTGTCCCGGAATACCAAGATCTGGCATTGAATTGGCTTCAGACGACGTCTCGCGAAAGTGACAAGGCGCTTTTGCTTCTGGATGATCCGGATTTTCTGGGGCGCCGACCGGCATGGATCACAAGCAGGCCTTCTGGCGGGCTTGGTGGCGACAACAGTGTGCCATGGTCGCAACGGTTGCTTTTGGCCGGCCTGGTGATGGCATTGCCGCAGACCGGTTCTGATGTCGCATCTTTGATGGATGCCGAAGATACCGCGATCCGTCAAGGGGTGGGTATCTGGTCAATCCGGGATGCCCGTCATGCCTATTTTGTAACAGCAAGTACTGAGTGGGATGGTGCGCCACCATCGGGTATCCCGTCGGTAGAGGATGCGATTGGCAGGTTTGTGGTTGTTGATGGCGTCGTTCGCTCGGTCGAGCATCAGGAATGGCGCAGCTACCTGAATTTCGGGGACAATTGGCGCAGCGATTTTACCATTGCACTGGATGATGCTGTCCGGCGCAGCATCGCAGGGGGCGACAACTTCGAAAAGGTGATGGATCGCTGGTCCGGGCGGAAAGTCCGGGTGCGCGGCATTGTTGAAAGTCGCGGTGGCCCCTATGTCTCTTTGGAAAATCCGGACTGGCTTTGTGTTCAACCGGAATAGAGGCTTGTGTTTGTTCCCCCGGTCATGAGACTTCTAGATATGCGTTGCCACCAGCAAATTGCACATTCTCATTTCCGCTCAGACACAAAGAGGTTCCTGCGTGCTCTATCCCGAAATTGCGCCCCGAATGACGGGGATGTTGTCACGTGACGACGGTCACGAAATCTATTGGGAAGAAGTCGGCAACCCCGACGGTATTCCGGTCATCTTTCTTCACGGTGGGCCAGGGGCCGGGATTTCTCCCAATAGTCGCCGATTTTTTGACCCTGAAAAATACCGCGTCATTTTGTTTGATCAGCGCGGCTCCGGAAAATCAAAGCCGTTCGGAAGCCTTGAAAACAACACCACCGACCATTTGATCGGTGATATCGAAGCCCTGCGCGAAAGTCGGGGAATTGATAAGTGGCTGGTCTTTGGCGGGTCCTGGGGATCGACATTGGCGCTGGCCTATGGCCAGGCATGCCCGGATCGCGTTCTGGCCTTTGTGTTGCGCGGCATTTTCCTTGGTCGTGAAACCGAAATTGCCTGGTTCATGGATGGCATGGGGCGCTTTTTCCCCGAAGTCGAACGCAGTTTCTTGGCAACCGCCGGATTTGACGCGCATCCCGGCTGGCAGCGAATGCTGGATCGCTATGCCGAGATTTTCGCAGGCAAGGACGGCGAGGATGCCGCGATTGATGCCGCACGCGTATGGTCGGCCTATGAAGCTACCTGCTGTACTCTTTTGCCGGATCACGGTCTGGTCGAAGATTTCGAAGGCGATGAAATCGCACTCGCGCTGGCAAAACTTGAACATCACTATTTTGTCCATCGCTGCTTCTTCGAACCTGACCAGCTTCTTCGGAATTTGAATCGGATTTCCCATTTGCCTGCTGTCATTGTGCAGGGACGCTATGACGTTGTGTGTCCGCCAATGTCGGCATTTGAACTGCACAATGCATGGGCCGGATCAAAGATGGTGATTGTTGACGATGCCGGGCATGCAGCCAGTGAACCGGGGATTGTTCGCGAGCTTGTCCGGGCAACCGATTCATTCGATGGCAAAAATTTTGCGGGAAATTGATGTATTTACACCAATGTGTGGTTGAGTTTGCCGCATGCTTGGTTAGTATGTCCGACGTATTGATCCAGTGGGGACTTGATTAATGAAAATGACTTTGGGGAAACTGCTTGCAGTTTGCGTCTTTTTTGGCTTTGTAAACGCGGCATCTGCGCAAGAAATTCTTGGCAATGACAAAGATTCCGGGCTTCTCGAATTCTCGACCGGCATGGTCGATATCACTCAGGACGAAGAAGCTGCCGAATTCCGCATCAATTACCGCGCCCAGCATGCGATGTTTGATGTAACCCGCCCGATTGGCGGCGTGATGGTAACGTCGGAAGGTGCGGTTCATGGGTATGGCGGGCTTGCGGTTGACGTGCTTTGGGGTGACCATTTCGTCTCGAGCGTCTATACCTCTGTCGGTGCTTACCACCAGGGAAATGGCGAAGACCTCGGACACTGGATCGAATTCCGTTCCGGACTTGAACTGGGCTTCCGCTTCGACAGCCACGAACGTCTCAGCCTCGGTATTGCCCACATTTCGAACGCCAGCATCGGCGACGAAAACCCGGGCACGGAAATCCTTTCTCTGACCTATTCCTTCCCGATTGATCGCCTTTTTGACTAACGGCCTAACGAGTACCAATACGGATGGTTGACCCATTTTCCTGTGACGTGAGTTTCGTCATAACTGTCTACAACAAGGCCCCATACATGGGGCCGATGCTGCGAAGCCTGGAACGTCAGACAGGGGATTTTTCTCGCGAATTCATCTTTGTCGATGATGGGTCAACCGATAATTCGGTTGAAGTTCTCAAAGAGGCCACGGGCTCATGGCCGAACGTAAAAATAATCCGTCGTGAAAATGGTGGGCCTTCAAAAGCCTTCAATACTGGTGGGTTTGAAGCGAATGGCGAATTTATAAAGGTTGTCGATGCTGACGATGTTTTAACGCCGTTCGCAACCGAGCGGATGTTGGAACTTTGTCGTCAAGGCGGGGTCGATTTCCTCTATGCAAGTTGGAAATATTCGGACGACGTTGAAAAAGACAGTCTGCAGGCATCCGACCACTGCGGGCCGTTGGTCGTTTACGAAAACCCGCTCCGCGAGTTTTTTGAGCGCGGAATGGCTGGCTCCACCAATGTTATGATGCGGACTTCCGCCTTTCGTGAGGTCGGAGGATGCGACGACGAATTGTTCGTACAGGATGTGTCGTTACCACTGCGATTTGCTAAAAAACACAAAATGGCAAAGGTCGACCTTCTTGCGGTCTTGGGGCCGCGCGAGGTCGGTGGCCGCGTTCAGGGTCGGCACGCCGAGATGGTCTATACCATGTCAGCTTCGATGTATCACTTCTTGCGTGATAACCCGGATGTTGCCTCGCATTTACAACGTATTGCATTTAAACGTTGCGCAGGGAGAGCCTGGAAATGGGCCAAGCGCAATAACGGCAAGACGTTCTTCTCTCGTGAGTTTGGGCTGTATTTGCTTTCCCGTCTGCCGATCTGGCGGCAAACTGCTTCAATGATCGGCAAGACCATCCATGTTTGGGATGCCGAAGACATTCGATACAAGGTACGGCTCCCGGATTGATCATCGGCAGAATTGCTGCTAATTGAAGGCCACTTTTGTGGTGTGCGCCCGTAGCTCAGCAGGATAGAGCACCAGATTCCTAATCTGGGGGCCACAGGTTCGAATCCTGTCGGGCGCACCATCCTTTCAGGCCTTTGTGTGCGGATTTTGATCCGTTCTGGTCTTCACGCCTATAGCTTGAAAGCCATCAGGTTTCTTCTCATATCCATATTATGTGCGACTGCTCTGAACATAACGGGCCGCAATGCCATAATACAGGGCCGGGAGGAAACGATGACAAACTGGATCAGGCTTCCCAACAGCGAAGGTGCCTGCACGCCGCAATCCGATACGCGATCTGATCAGCCAACCTATCAAAGGCATATCGGACGCAAGGGTTTTCAGGGGCCGTCGGCCCAGATCTATCATCGCCATCCCCCGGTCGGCTGGGCAACCTTTGAAGGGCCATTGCGTCCGCGGGCCTTTGATCTGGCAAAGCTCGCCCCCGGTCCGGCCTGCCCGTTACAGGCAAGGCGCATTTTGCGCAGTGACAGTATGGAAGTCCGTTACTGGAAAACCGATGCCAAAATGCATGCCCTGTCACGCAATGCCGATGGTGACACCCTGATGTTCGTCCATAATGGCGAGGGGGCGCTATTTTGCGATTACGGACATTTGCCCTATCGGGACGGTGATTACATTTTGCTGCCGCGCGGCACCTCCTGGCGGGTGGAGCCGGCCGGTCATTGCGAGTTCATGCTGATCGAGGCAACGGCAGATGCGTTTGGATTGCCTGATCCCGGCACCATGGCCGGTGGCACGCCACTTGACCCGATGATGTTCACCGTGCCGCGCATCGATGACGCATTTCGCGCCCAGCAGGATGATGCATTCTGGGAAATTCACATCAAACGCAAAGGTCAGGTTTCAACGCTGACATATCCCTATAACCCGCTTGATGCCGCCGGTTGGGAAGGCGATCTGTGTGTCGTCAAACTGAACTGGCGTGATCTCAGGCGGCAAAATGGGTCGGGACACAAGGTCCCGCCAGCAGCTTATTGTACCTTTGTCGCCAGCACGTTTTCAGTCAGTACCTTTGTGCCCAGGGTCGGTGAAGGCCAATCCGGCATGTTACGTGTACCGTTCTATCATTCCAACGAGGATATGGACGAATTTGTCTTTTATCATCGTGGTGAATTCTTCAGCCGCGGGGAAATAAAGGCCGGCATGGCAACATTCCATCCCAGCGGCTTTCCGCACGGTCCGCATCCGAAATCCTATCAGGAAAAAATGATCAAGGCGCCGGTCGAAACAGACGAAGTGGCTGTTATGATCGATAGTCACGATTTCCTGGCGGTGGATGACTCAATCCCTGATGGGGCGGAATGGAAGGCCTATGTCAAAACCTGGGAAAAATCGCAGGAAACCCTATAAGGTCTTGATCCCGCCCATGGGGGAATGGCACTCTCGGTCGGCAGTCCGATGCCGCAAAACTTGCGAAAGGTTGTTAATGTTATTGTCAACTTGTCGGGTTAATTTATGCTGAGTAACAAATGTAGGATTTGCGTGGTTGCACAGGCCGGTCTGCACTGCATCCGACAGTCTGCCATCTGGCTGTAACACGCTTATCATATGGCGAAAATCAATAGCGCCGCACAGGTTGACCAAAGCCCAGAATGACCAAACAGAAGATCGTTAAATCCGTCAGTCATAAAACTCCTGAACCGTCCCAGGCGCCGGAAGACCCGTTGGCATGTTTGCCCAACACATTTCTGTCGCGCGGGGTCCGGACCCCGTTTACGACCAAAACCCTGCGCTATGCGCGTGTGGCGGCGGGCAAAGGCGGGCGATCCATGATTATGCTGCCAGGCCTTGCCGGTGGTCTGGGGACTTATGAACTGCCGCTTGATACCCTGCGCGAGGTTTTTGATCTTTCCGTGCATGACCGCATGCTGTTTGACCGTTTGCTGGAACTAGAAGACATTCGCCCGGGCACCGTTCTTGAACAGGCGCGTGCAGTTGCGGTAACCGGCGTTGGCGGGGTCGAACTGGCAAGAACCGCGATTGAGCGCGGCGGGTCGGAAAAGTCATCGCGTGAATTGGGGCAACTGGCTGTCCTGCATCAGGCACTGCGCCAGCTTGGCGGAAGCGCCGTTCAGGATATGCAGCGCGAAGAATTGCTGACCATGGAAGGTCAGGTCCGCGCGCGCAAGGCCCTGAACCGCTTTGCATCCGAACATAAAGTTGCCAATGACACCATCATCGACAGCCTTGGTGAATGGAGCACAATGATCGCCCCGGTCGGGCTTGAGCTTGATGGCTGCAAGGGGCCGTTGCGGGTACTGACCAACGGTCTTTCGAAATTTGCAAATGACGTCGAGGAATGGGCAAATTCCGAACAATCCGATTTCCGCTTTATGGCCGGACGTATTTCGAGTGCGACAACCGCGACCTATAAGCATGCCCTGAAATGTGTCGAGGAAGTCGATAGCTGGAACCGCGAACTGGGCAAGGTTCTGACCGATTGGGAACGGGCCAAGCAGGATATCGGCAAGACCATCGAAAAATTGTGGTGGCTTCTTGATGGCTGGCAGGAAATGATCGACCTGTGGCATAAAAGACCGGTGGCAGACCGGGTGAAGCAGCGCGAAATCATCGAAGAAGTCGCAAGTTTCGCACCTGTACTCCCGGTCGAGGAAATTACGACCGCAGAACAGCAATTCTGGATCGATATTCGCGTCAACCAGATGCTGTGGGCCGGTGAATTGCGCAAGTTGGGCAGTGGGGAAATTGATGCCGATATGGTGGATCGTCTCGAACGCTTCAGGAGACAGTCTGCATGAAGATTGAAGACGCAGGTAATCTTGGTGTTTCGCAACTCGGGCAACTGTTTGAATCCTTAAGCGGTTCTGAAATCGCACGATTTACCCGTGCGATCGAAAGCGATCGCGCAGACCCCAAATTGCCGCTCCCCCATGAAACCATTTTGCAAATCCTGCGTCCGCGTCTTGCTTCGCTCAAACCCGAACGCTATCCGACCCCGATGCGTCAATTCTGCGATCCGTTCGAAGATCTTCTGACGTCGGGCGAGGCCAGTGAAAAAAGCATCCGCATCAGTCGTTCATCCCTGATTCCGATCTGGCGGGTGGTCACCGGTGCGAATGACCCGGAATTTGCCGAGGCCATGAAGGAAATTGATGCGGCGGCGGGCAAGCGCGACACAACAAGCCTTGCCGCAGCCGAAAGCAAGCTGTGGAAGGCAGGGGCACGGATCATCGAAGATCAGATCGCCCGGTCCCACGGCGGGATAAAGGAAGAACGCGCCCTTGCAACAAGCCTTGGATCGCGCGTCCATCTGAAGGCCTTTGCTGAAGTCGGCCGTATTCTGAATGTGGGCGAAGAAATCGCCCAGGTGCGTGCACGTTTTCCGTCGGCGCCGATCAGGGGGCTTGATTCCAATGACGTTACCTGGCTGCGTGACCGGTTTGTGGAAATTTCAAAAAACAAACCCGGGTTCGAGCCGATGTTCCTGTTGGCCGTGCTTGCCCGGTTGCTGCGTCCAAGTGAACTGTTCAAACTGATCCGTGTCTTGTCGACCAAGGCCGATGACAGCACGATTGAAAAGACCAATCTGGCAGAGACCGGCGACCTGATCATTGATCTGCTGGCAGAAACAGTGACCGAGATCGAACAGGGTGTTGTCACCGGCAAGGATGAGGCACATATCCTGTCGCTGGCGCGCTGGTACGCATCCGAATTCACCCGCATTACCCGCGAATTCAAAATTCGCAAGGATGGCCGTTGGGGTGAAAAGCTTCTGGAAACGCGTCGTCGAGTATCGCGCGCTCTGGCCGATACGATGTTTGGCGCAACCCCGGAACGCGTGATTGACGCACTGCCTAAAATGGAAGTCCGGCAGGGGCCCGGTTCCGGCGTCAAGGGCTTGGCGCGGCCGCTGTTTGCGCAGGATTTTGACGATGAAAAAGTCCTGGCCGCGGAAAAGTCGGCCGAAGCAATCGCGGAAACTGCCCGGATTTCCGATGTGCTGGCCGCACAAAGTTCGGCTGCGAAGGCGGTGGTTGAGCTTAAGAAAAAGCTCAATCAGATTGGGCGTGCCGGTGTTGACGGTATGGGCCGTTTGACGCCCGAAGAAATCCCCAATGCACAACGCAATCTGATGGCAACAGTGCGGTTGCTTGAAATCGTTGATGGCCCCGAAGACGCAGATGTTTTGCGCCGCCGCGGCATGTCTGCCATTCGCGCCCTTACCAGCCAAAAGGCAAGCTGATCGTTTGATCCTTGCCTTTGCGATCCATCAGGTTTTCGTGCCCGCCGTTTTTCCCGCCAACTGTGATGCCGTATCAAGCTGATCAAGCCAGTTCATGAAGGCGCGGATCTTGGGAAGGCGCGCGCGTGATGATGGGCAACACGCGTAATAATGAAACGGGCTTGCCTTTGGCGGGCCAAACGGGGCAACGATCCGGCCCGATTTAAGTTCATCCTCGATCGCGAATGTCGGCAATAGGGCGACGCCAAGTCCGGCTGCTGCGGCCTGCATGGCCATGGTGAAATGCTCGAATTTCGGGCCGTTTTCGCCGTCGATATCACGCAACCCGCTGGCATCAAGCCAATCGGCCCAGCCACGCGGGCGGGGGGCAATATGCAATAATGGAAAATGGCGCAGATCATCGGCAGAAGGCGGATGATCCAGATTGGCAATCAATTGCGGTCCGCAAATCGGCACCATTTCCTCGCCATGCAGGATATGGGCTTCAAGATCGGTCCAACTGCCCTGACCAAACAGAACCGCGATATCGATCTGTTCGCGATCAAAATCGGGCATTCCGATCCGTGAGATGAAATTGATCGCGATTTCCGGATGCTTGGTGCGAAATTGCGGCAATAAGGGAATAAGACACCGCGATCCGAATGTTGGCGGGGCGGCCACCGTCAGAACCCCGCTTTCCGATCCGCCCGAAAGAACGGTCAGGGTCGCACTTTCAAGCTGATCAAGGGCCGGGCGGATGGATTGCAGGTAACTTTCCCCTTCGGGTGTCAGGACAAGACGTTGTTTCTCGCGGGCAAAAAGCTTGCATCCCAGCCAGTTTTCAAGCCCCTGAATCTGACGGCTGACCGCGCTTTGGGTCAGATATAACTCATCAGCCGCGCGCGACGCACTGCCGAACCGGGCGGTTTGTTCAAAGCAACTTAGTGCCTTGAGACTGGGGATACGACGGCTCAATCGTCACCTTTGACTTGTTGGATATCTCAAAGTTTATGAGTTTTTTGCATAAACTACATCGCTTTTATCATTTGCAACTTTGTCTGCCAATTCCTAGCTTAACGGCATAAGCAAATAAGCTTACAGGGGTAGCGTCATCTCGCCCTTCTATGGCGCTGCCCCTGCTTTCTATCGAAAAATTCATAAAAGGATCAGGCAAATGGCAAGCCGCGCACCGTTTCATTGGGAAGATCCGCTCCTGCTTGAAGAGCAGTTGAGCGAAGAGGAACGCATGATCCGCGATGCGGCCCGTGCATATTGTCAGGAAAACCTGCAAACCCGCGTTCTCGAAGCAAACCGTCATGAAATTTTCCATCGTGAAATCATGACCGAGATGGGTGAACTTGGCCTGCTTGGCCCGACCATCCCCGAGGAATACGGCGGACCGGGTGTAAACCACGTGGCCTATGGTCTGGTTGCACGCGAAGTCGAACGCGTTGATTCCGGCTATCGTTCGGCAATGTCGGTTCAGAGCTCGCTGGTGATGCATCCGATCTTTGCTTATGGCAGCGAAGAACAGCGCAAGAAATATCTGCCGAAACTGGCAACCGGTGAATTCGTTGGCTGCTTTGGCCTGACCGAGCCGGACCATGGCTCCGATCCGGGTGGCATGAAAACCCGTGCCCGCAAGACCGAGGGTGGCTTCACCCTGACCGGGTCGAAAATGTGGATCACCAACAGCCCGATCGCCGACGTCTTTGTCGTTTGGGCCAAGGATGACGAAGGCGTCATTCGCGGCTTCATCCTTGAAAAGGACATGAACGGCCTGTCCGCTCCGAAAATCGAAGGCAAGTTTTCGCTGCGTGCGTCGATCACCGGCGAAATCGTCATGGACAATGTCTTCGTGCCCGAAGAAAACATGCTGCCGAATGCCAAGGGCCTTGGCGGTCCGTTCGGTTGCCTGAACAAGGCCCGCTACGGCATCGCATGGGGTGCAATGGGTGCCGCTGAATTCTGCTGGCATGCGGCACGTCAATATACCCTTGATCGCAAACAGTTCGGTCGTCCGCTTGCCGCCAATCAGCTGATCCAGCTGAAACTGGCAAACATGCAGACCGAAATCACCCTTGGTCTTCAGGGCGCGCTTCAGCTGGGCCGTCTGCTTGACGCAGGCAAAGGCGCACCGGAAGCGATTTCGCTGATGAAGCGTAACAACTGCGGTAAGGCACTCGACATTGCCCGTGTTGCCCGTGACATGCATGGCGGTAACGGTATTGCGGATGAATTCCATGTCATCCGTCATTCGATGAACCTTGAAGCGGTCAATACCTACGAAGGTACCCACGATGTTCACGCCCTGATCCTGGGCCGTGCACAGACCGGCATTCAGGCCTTCTCCGCCGAAGGCTGATCAAGTTTTGACCGGGCGGCAGCAGCAATGTTGCCGCCCGTTTTGATTCTGCGACATGTTTCCAAATCGACTTTCGGGATATTCAAATGACTGGCGCACTTTCCGGGCTTCGTGTTCTTGATCTTTCGCGTGTGTTGGCAGGACCATGGGCCAGCCAGACCCTGGCCGATATGGGGGCAGAGGTCATCAAGATCGAACGTCCCGGTGCCGGTGATGATACGCGCGGCTGGGGCCCGCCCTTTGCCAAGGATGCCAATGGCAATGACACCACCGAGGCCGCCTATTATCTGACGGCCAACCGTGGCAAAAAGTCGCTGACGATTGACATCACCAAGCCCGAAGGTCAGGAAATCGTTCGCAATATCGCGGCCCAAAGCGATGTGGTTCTGGAAAACTTCAAGGTTGGCGGTCTTGCCAAATACGGTCTTGATTACGCGACCCTGTCGGCCCTCAATCCCAAGCTTGTTTATTGTTCGATCACCGGCTTTGGTCAGGACGGCCCCTATAAGGATCGCCCGGGGTATGATTTCATGATCCAGGGCATGGGCGGCCTGATGAGCATCACCGGTGCACCCGATAGCGCCCCGGGTGGTCAACCGATGAAGGTCGGTGTGGCGGTTGCCGATATCTTTACCGGCCTTTATGCGACGATCGGTATCTTGGCGGCACTTCGTCATCGCGATGCAACCGGCGAAGGCCAGTATATTGATCTTGCCCTGCTTGATGTGCAGGCCGCTGTTCTTGCCAATCAGGCAATGAATTACCTGACAACCGGCAATGCGCCGGGGCGTCTGGGTAATGCGCATCCCAATATCGTGCCATATGAAGCCTTCCCGAGTGCCGATGGCTATCTGATCTTGGCGGTCGGTAATGACAGTCAGTTCAAAAGTTTCTGTGCGGTGGCGGGGCTGGACGATTTACCGGCTGATGAACGCTATGCCACCAACCGCAATCGTGTCGCCAACCGCGATACGCTGGTGCCATTGATCCGTCAGGCCATGGTTTTGAAAACCACCGATGAATGGATCGCCGCCCTTGAAAAGGCCAATGTGCCGTGCGGGCCGATCAATACCCTTGATCGTGTTTTTGACAATCCGCAGGTCAAACATCGGGGGCTGGTCAAACATCTTGATCACCCGACGGCTGGCACCGTGCCGACGGTTGGCAATCCGATCAGGTTTTCCAAAACGCCGATTACGGATGAAAAAGCCCCGCCGATGTTGGGGCAGCATAGCGACGAAATCCTGCGCAAGGTCGCTGACCTGAGTGACGATCAAATTGCCAAACTGCGCGACGCAGGAATTGTCTGATCTGGAATTTTCGGATGGAACGGCGCAACACCTTTGGATTGTTGGATCCGGTGATGCGCCTTCCTATGGTTGAATGGTGCGCTGCACATTATTTTGTAAAGGGTCGCCCTGACGCAATTGCAGTCACTTAAAGCGGCCATTTGCGGCGGATGCTGCGGAATTTATACAATCTACGGTGTTCTCCTTATCCCGCATTTGAAACTCTCCGAAGATTTTATATCATTTTAAAAAATACATATCGGGGATGTGCATGTCAGAAGTTGTAATTTCGGCACGCTCAGTCAGTAAAATTTTTGGCTCGGGTGCAGATAAGGTTACCGCGTTGGATGCGGTATCGGTTGATATCTTTCAGAACGAATTTTTCACAATGCTTGGTCCGTCAGGCTGCGGCAAAACCACTTTGTTGCGCTTGATCGGTGGCTTTGAAGAAGCAAGTTCGGGCAAAATTCTGCTCGAAGGCAATGAATTGAATGATTTGCCGCCCTATAAACGGCCGATTAACACGGTTTTTCAGTCCTATGCGCTGTTTCCGCATCTTACCGTGCGCCAGAACATCACATTCGGGCTGGAAATGCAGGGCATTGATCGCGCCAAGGCCAACCACCGGGCTGACGAGATGCTCGAACTGGTACGACTGGCCCAATATGGTGACCGGGTGCCAAGCCAGCTTTCCGGTGGTCAGCAACAACGCATCGCCCTTGCCCGTGCATTGGCACCGGCCCCCAAGGTGCTGTTGCTTGATGAACCGCTTTCAGCACTTGATCTTAAACTGCGCAAGGAAATGCAGGTTGAACTGAAACGTCTTCAGACCGAAACCGGCATTACCTTTGTCTTCGTTACGCATGATCAGGAAGAAGCGCTGGCGATGTCTGACCGGATCGCGGTCATGCAATTTGGCAAGATCCAGCAGATCGGTGCACCGCGCGAAATTTATGACGAACCGACAGATCGTTTTGTTGCCGACTTTATTGGCGACAGTAACTTTTTGCCCGGCAATCTTGTGGCGGCCGCGGATGGCAAACATGCGCTGACGCTTGCCAATCAGCATGTCATCGAACTTCCATCCGTAAGGTCAGGCCAGAAAACCGGCGATGTTACCATTTCGATCCGTCCGGAACGGCTTGGACTGGTGGCCGAAAACCTTGCCGATCAGACCCATCTGATGGGATCGGTCAAATCCGTGATCTATTTTGGCACGGACACGACCTATGAAATCGATCTGGGCAATGATCAGACAGTCAAGGTGCGTACCCAGAACGGCACCGGTGCCATGGATGATTTCGGCCGGGGTGAACGGGTCGGGGTGCATGTGCCTGCCGATGCCATCCGGGTGTTGGTGGACTGATCATGAAAGCAATGCTGCGATCCAAACGGTTCTGGCTGATTGCACCTGCGGTTCTTTATATCGGCTTCTTCATGGCCGTGCCGCTGGTGCAGATGGCCTATGTCTCGATCCTTGAACGGGGCGATTATGGTGGGGTGAACTGGGGCGTGTTTTCGATGGACGCCTATGTCAGTTTCCTGTTTGAACGCGACCTGATGGATAATCTGGTGCTCAATACCGATTACCTTCAGGTTTTCGCCCGGTCTTTCGGGCTGTCGGCCATGACCACGGTCTTTGCGCTGATCCTCGGGTTTCCGACGGCCTTTTATATTTCGACCCAACCTCAGGGACGGCGAAATTTCCTGATCTTTCTGGTCACCATTCCGTTCTGGACCAACATTCTGGTCCGAAACTATGCCTGGATGCTGTTGCTGCGCAATGGCGGTCTGGTCGATGGCATGCTGGGCTGGATCGGTATTGAAACCGGCGGGCTTGATATCCTGTATACGCCCTATGCCGTCTCCATCGGTCTGACCTACACCTATTTGCCATTCATGGTGTTGCCGATCTATGCCAGCCTTGAAAAGCTTGATCATCGTCTGGTCGAGGCTGCCTTTGATCTGGGGGCCGACAAGCGCCGTGCGATGAGCCGGGTGATCCTGCCGCTTGCGGCACCGGGCATTGCGGCAGGGTGCATTCTTGTGTTCATTCCGTGCCTTGGGGCCTATGTCACGCCTGAATTGCTGGGCGGGGGCAAGTTCATGATGATTGCCAATCTGATTGGCAGCCAGTTCGGGGCTGCGCGCAACTGGCCGCTTGGTGCTGGACTTGGTTTTGTCCTTCTCGCCCTGGTTCTGATCGCGATGATGGTCTATTCGCTTAAATTCAAATCATTGCCGGAGGAAAGCCGATGAAAGTCGATGTTTCCAACCCGCTTTGGCGTTTCCGCGGGATCACATCCACGGCAATGTTCTTTTTTGCCTATCTTTATCTGCCAATCGTCATTTTGCTGGCGCTGTCGTTTAACGAAAACAAGCTGGCAACGATCTGGACGGGTTTTACCACCGATTGGTATGTCACGGCCCTTTCCAATGACGATATGCTGCGTGCGGCCAAAAATTCGATCATTGTGGCCGTTTCGGCGACCATCCTTGCCACCATCGCCGCGACCTTTGCTGCAATGGGTATGGCGCGCGGACGGTTCCGCGGGGAAGTCGGTGTATCGGCAATGCTGGTTCTGCCGTTGCTGGTGCCTGAAATCGTGACCGCGATTGCCACATTGCTGTTCTTTGTGGCACTTGGCATCAAGCTTGGCCTGATTACCGTGATCATTGCGCATACGGTCTTTTGCATTCCCTTTGCCTATTTGCCGATCCGTGCCCGTCTTGAAGGGATGGACCCCGCATTGGCCGAGGCGGCAAATGATCTTTATGCCAATGAATGGCAGGCCTTCAGGCGCGTGACCATGCCGTTGCTGTGGCCCGGGATTTTGTCGGGGGCGATGTTGTCTTTCATCATCTCGCTTGATGATTTCGTCATTTCCTATTTCGTCGGCGGGGCCGGGGCGACAACGCTTCCGATCTATATTTTCGGCATGATCCGCATCGGTATCACCCCGGAAGTCAACGCGGTTTCCGCAATGATGCTGATCGTTTCGATCGTGTTTGTCAGCGTCTCGTTCCTGATAGATCGCATTCGGTACTGATCGAAAAATGGACGCCCGGTTTCCGGACGGGTCGGGCATCCGAACAACAAGCAATGAACCGTCCTTAATTGGGAGTCTCACAATGAAACTACGTTCCGTAATTCTGGGAGCATCCGCAATGGCCGTTTTGTCGGTTGGGTCGGCAAAGGCGGATGGCGAACTGTTTTTATATAACTGGTCGAACTATTTCCCGCCGGCATTGATGGAAAAGTTCGAAAAGGAAACCGGCATCAAGGTAACCCTTGATGTGTATGATTCCAACGAAACCATGTTGGCAAAGCTGCAAGCTGGTGCTTCTGGCTATGATATTGCCGTGGCATCCGACTACATGGTCGATGTCATGATCAAGGAAGGTCTTGCGACCAAGTTTGATGCCAAGTCGCTTGAGAATTTCAAGAATGTCGCAAAGCCCCATGACACCATGAAATATGATACCGACCGCGAGTATTCGGTCACCTATTTGTGGGGAACGACCGGCTTTACCTATGACGGTTCGGTGGTTGATGGTGAACTTGAACGAAGCTGGAAAGAATTCTTTGAACCGCGCGAAGAATTCCGCGGCAAGATCGGTGCCTTGAACGACGAGGTCGAAATGTTCAATGCCGCGTCCTATTACGCAGGCGTTGAAAAATGCACCGAAGACCCGGCCGAAGCCCAGAAGGTTCTTGATGTCCTTCTCAAGCAAAAGCCCTATATCGCGGTTTACAGCTCCGAAGGCACGATTGACCGCATGTCGGCCCGCGAAGTCCAGATGCATATGCAGTGGAATGGTGCTGCCCATCGGACCAAGGAAAGCATCCCGGAGGCCGTCTTTGTCTATCCGAAGGAAGGTCTGACCTATTGGGCTGACCATTTTGTCATTCCGACCGGTGCGCCGAACCTGGAAAATGCCAAGACCTTCATCAACTGGATGATGAAACCGGAAAACGCGGCCGAAGCTTCGAACTATGCCGGTTACATGAACTCGATCAAGGGGACTGGCGAATTCATGGATCCGTCGCTCAATTCCGATCCGGCTGTGAACATGCCAGAAGAATATGCAGACCTTCTGATCCCGTCACAGAACTGCTCGGTCAAGGCGCGCGATTTGCGTAACCGTGTCTGGACCAAACTTAAAAACTAGGTCCGGTTTTAACCGGTCTTGATGATCCGGCCCGTGCAATGTTCGGGCCGGATCATGATTTTGAATACATGATGTGAATTGAACTGGCAGGAACCCCTGATCATGACCGCTGCGGCTTCTCTTACCGAACATGTGACTTTGGCACTTTGGGCGACCAATCTTGGCCGCAAGGTCACGGATATGGCCGACTGGGCCGCGCATGTTGATGCCCAGATGGCAACGGCCGCCGCCAAAGGGGCAAAGATCTTTGTCCTGCCGGAATATGCCAGCGAACAATGGCTGGCATTCAAGCCCGACGGTCTGCAAACCGGTCAGGAAATCGCATGGATGGCCGATCTTGCCCCCGAGGCCCGCAAACACGCCGCTGCGCTTGCCAAAAAGCACGATATGCTTCTGGTGGCGGGAAGCATGCCCTGGCACATTGATCCTAAAAATCCGGCAGGCGGCCAAACCAATAGTGCGATGATCTTTACCCCGGAAGGGGATGCGATCATTCAGGACAAATTGTCACTGACCCCGGGCGAACAGGAACCGGAAAACTGGTTTTTGACACCGGGCAAGGCATTCAATGTGATTGAATGGCGTGGGCTGACGGTTGCCGTTCTGATTTGCCTTGATATCGAAATGCCGGCTTTGTCCTGTTTGCTTGCGCCGCTTGATATTGATGTTTTGCTCGTGCCGTCGATGACCATGACGCCGTCGGGCTATAACCGGGTGTTCGGTTGTGCAAAAGCGCGCGCGGTTGAACTGATGACCGTTGTTGCGGCTTGCGGCACGACGGGAACGGCGATCAACACCACCAACAACCCGACCAACTATTCGGGATGTTCGGTCTTTACCCCGTGCGAGCCGCAACTGGGTCATAGCGGCCTGTTTGCCCGGGCAGAACCCGGTTTCGATGATGGCGCGGACGGACCGCTTCTGATCGCAGAAGACGTTCCTGTCGGGCTGATCCGGTCCCTGCGTAACGGTGATGCCGAAGTCTGGCCGGGCGGCTGGTCGGCAGCGCACGTTTCTGTGCACAAACATGGATGAGGGCCTTTGAACAAGGCCTTGCTTTGGGGCCAAGGCCCTGATGTGGTGGGGCTTTCCGAAACCTGAATAATCCCCACGATGTGAAAAACCTGCGATCCCGGTTGTCTGATCGCAGGTTTTGCGCGATGAAGGGCCAAAGGAAAGTTTTCCGGTAATAGGCACGGTCATCCATGCCATTGCCGGGGCATCAATAAATGCAGGAGCGGGCAATATGAAAATCGCGGTTATGGGGGCAGGGGCCGTTGGCTGCTATTACGGGGCAATGCTGGCGCGTGCAGGTCACGACGTCACCCTGATCGGGCGTCCCAACCATGTCGAGGCGATGAACCGCGATGGCCTGTTGCTCGATTTCGGGACGTCGCAGGAATATGTTGCGGTTCATGCCGCAACCGACACCGCGGCGATTGCCGGGGCGGAACTCGTTCTGTTTTGCGTCAAATCGACCGATACCCAATCGGCTGGCGAACAGATCAAACCGTTCATTTCGCGAGATACCATTGTTCTAAGCTTGCAAAACGGTGTCGATAATGCCGAACGGCTTGGTGCTGTTCTGGGGCAGCCGGTCATTCCCGTGGTGGTCTATGTTGCCACCAGCATGGGCGGGGCTGGTCACGTCAAGCATCACGGGCGCGGGGAACTGGTTTTCGGACCGTCCGATCAAAGCCAGCTGGTTGCGGATACCCTGCGTCCGGCCGGTATCCCGGTCGAGATTTCCGAAAACGCCCCCGGCGCCCTGTGGGCCAAAATGATCCTGAATTGTGCCTATAACGCGCTGTCTGCCATTACCCAGCTCCCCTATGGAAAACTGGTCGAAGGGGATGGTGTCTGGGATGTGATGCGCAATGCGGTTGATGAATGTCTTGCCGTGGCAAAGGCCGATGGTGTCACCGTGCCCGGCAATGTCTGGGAAGCGATCGAAAAAATTGCCGCCACCATGCCAGCACAATTTTCCTCAACCGCGCAGGATCTGGCGCGCGGAAAGCCCAGCGAGATTGACTATCTTAACGGCTATATTGTGCGCAAGGGCCGGGAACTTGGCATTCCGACCCCGACCAATCTGACCTTGTTTGCCCTTACCAAGCTTCAGGAAGGCAAAAAGGCAACCTAGGGTCTTCGGACCCTTTCTTTGTCTTCGGCGTGATGGTGCTCGTTATTCGGCCAGCTATTCAGCTGGTGTCTTGGCCGGTGCGGTCGGGGGCGCATCTGACAGTGTCCCCGCATCAAGTGCCGGTGCGGTTTTGGCAAGCTGGCGTTTGGCCAAATCGACAAGCCGATCATTGAACATCACCAGGGCCGCGGCCAGAACGATCAGGACTGCTCCCATCAGGCTTACGGGGGCCGGCAATACGCCAAACACCAGAAGATCAAGCGCGATCGCCCAGATCATCGCGGTATATTCAAATGCCGAAAGCGTTGAAACCGGTGCACGTGCCAATGCTTCTGTCATGGCGATATGGGCAAGCCCCCCGGTCAGTCCCGCCCCGATCAGCCAGACCAGATTGCCCGATGAAACCGGTGCCCAGCCAAACGGAATGGTCAAAAGTCCGCCAATCGAACAGACAAGTGCAAAGTAAAAGGCAATAGTGCCCGACGGTTCGGTCGTGGTCAGGGCCTTGATCTGGGTTTTGGCAAAGGCGGTGGTAATTGCAAAGGCAATACCGGCCCCGATCCCGATCATCGTTTCATGATCAAGTCCCGGTGTTGAAATCATCGGCCACAGGATCAGAAACACACCGGCAAACCCGGCAACGGTCGCGCCCGTAACCAGCCAGCCCGGATTTTCACGCAACGCAATGATTGCAACCGGGATCACCACGAGCGGGGCCAGAAAGCCCAGCGCGGTGGCCAGTGCCAGCGGAAGATATGCCAGCGACACAAAGGAAAGAAACATCGAAACGCCACCAAATGTGCTGCGTTTGAGGTGCCCCCACGGCCGCTTGGTCCTAAGCGCGCGCGGAAATTCATGACGCCACATCAGATACAGCACGATCGGCACAATCGCGACAGAGCTGCGCCAGAACATGATCTGGCCGACCGGCGCTTCAAGGGACGCCATGCGGACAAACAGGCTCATGATGGCAAACAAGCCGGTTGCTGCCAGACGTAATCCTATGCCGGTCCAAACACTGTTCATTGCTGATAACTCCGGGGGCGCTGATGTAATCAATAGCGGAGTTTGGCGACATTCGATGAATGACAAATTCTCATGTCTGGGCTGATAAAAATTTACATGTCGAAATTGTAATGGGGATGCCGCGACCGTTTGTTACAAATTCTGGACGCTTTGCGCATAAATATGGACCGCTGGAATAGTGACGGGCCCGGGAATGGTCCAAACTGTCGAAGATCACGAATAGTACCAATGGCAATGAAACCGTTTCATGCCGCATTGGTGCAGGTCGTCAACCAAGTAGGGAAGACCGGCAAATGCAGAACGTATCTGAAGTGCGTCGTGATGATCCACTGGTATATGGCCGATTCAGCAATCAGCGGCCCGTCGTGATCATTGAACAAAATCAGGAAAATCTGGACCACCTGATCGATCAGTATCTTGGACTGGCCGATGTCATTCTGGTGCCCAATGCCTATATCGGCTTGCGGATGATCAAGCTTTTCAAATCCGAAGATGTGGAAATTCTGGCGATCGAAGGATTGTTCGGGCACGACGCCATCTGCAAATCCGACACCAAGATTACCGGTATCTGGAAAATCTGACGCGATTGCGTTTCGTATCTGATCGGTGCGTACTGTTGCCTTGCAAAGACAGCACCATGGCCTTAGCCAAGACCGTGTATCCAGTTTTCAAACTGTTTGTTGACCAGCCCGGCAATGCACTGGGTTTTACGGGAATGGATCGCGGCCCCGTTTCGGACTTCACCCGGTGTGGCGTCATACTTGTCGCGAAATGCCCGGATGAAGCTGGCGTCACTCGAAAAGCCGCATTCCAGTGCAATGTCATAAATCGAAGACCGCGCACAATGCGGATCATTCAAAAGCGATATCGCCTTACGCAACCGCATGTCACGGACATAGGTATAAACCCCGCCATAGGGCGCGAAATAGTTATAAAGCTTGGACCGTGATACCCCCAAATCCTGGGCTGCCCGCCGTGGATTGAGGTCCGGCGAACACAGATTTTCGCGGAAATAACGCCGCATCTTGACCATGCTCAGGATGTTCTGGCGTTCATGGCTGCTATCGGCGGTCTGGCTGCTGACCGAATTCAAACAGGTCGCCAGCATGGTGGGGAACATCTTTTCAAATATTTGGGCTTGCTGATGGCCAAGTTCACAGACATTGCGCTGAAGCGACAGAACCATGTCACGGATGATCTGCACCATCGGGTCATCGGGCGCCAAAAAGCGCATGCAATGGTCATCGGGATGCTGCAAATGGTCTTCAAGCAGGGCCCGCGGAATCACAAGATTAAGTGTCAGATGATCGCTTGTCTGTGCCGTGAAGGGCTGGGTCAGGTCATAAATAAGAATGCCGCCGGGTTTAAGTCGGTCATGCCCGCGCGATGTTTCGCATTCGATCTCGCCACGCTGATAGACGCCGATGCCGTAATGATCCATGCCATTGCCGACAATCTGTTGATAGCCACGGCGCCATTGCTGCTGGCGGGACTCAACTTCCATCAACATCAAGGAACCAAACAGATGGGATCGGATCGTTGTTCGGAAATCATCTTCCCGAACCTGTTTTTCGGCATCTACATCGAAAAGACAGGATATCGACTCTTTCCAGACCGCAAAACGGTCCTGCATCGGCAGATTGTCGACAGTGAAGAACGTGCTGGTGGTTCCAGCAGAATCTTGATCCGGTTGCATCTTGCTACCCCAATTGCCTACGTGGCGGACACTTACAACGAATGTATGCGGTGTGGATTGGGTCAGGCGTACTTGCCTATCCACAGGTCGAGATTAAGTAAACTAACGAATGAGGTAAAGCTATTAAATTCGAATAATTTAAATTAGTTTATTCTGATTTAATGGTCTGTGCCGTAATTGGCCATGACACATCCCGATCGCCTCCTTTCCCCCGACATCGATGTGTCTGATCGTGATCATCATCCGGTGATACGTCGCGTTACCCGACGCTGCGTATTGCAGGAAACCATGTGTGATGACGGTCATTGTTTTTGCCGCATTTTTAATTTGCAGCTTTTCTAATTTAACTACAGCCAATCGCCATCCGGTGCAAAAGACCTTTGGTATAGCGGGCGTCAATTTGCCTATTCCCAAGGGTGGGTCCAAAGGTATGGACGTTACGGAATAGGCGGTTTTTCGATGATTTTTTGGACTCAATGCAAAGCGATTTGGACGCCGTGTGCATTGGACAACCACAAGCTGTGCTAGACAAGCGCATCAAAATATAAAGCTCTGCGGTCGATTGAAGAAACAGCGGGGCATTCGGGGCAACGCTGAGATTTCTCTCTGGGGGAGAACATGAATTCAGTCGATTCACACCCGGCACGTCGGAAAGGAGAACGCAACTTCTCTGATCCGGGACGTGACTGGGGGCCGGCCTGCCATATTGTGCCAGGTCGCCGCATTAACGAACCCAATTACAAGGCCGGGAACAGTCCGGTGGCCTTGCTGGCGCGGTCGCGGTCCAATTTTGATCTGATCGCCGAAAGCAGCAAGGAAATTGCCGATGGACCGCCGCCCTCTGATCCGTATGAGGCAATGGCCATGGCAATGATCCGCACCATCGGTGAAAGTGTCTCGGTTCTCAAAAGCATTGCCGATGTGATGCCGACCCTTGATCGGATGCTTGTTGGTCGTGATGGCGAAAGCCTTCATGAAGAAGCCCTTCAAGACAAAACCGGCAGCGCATCTGACAAGGCTTCTGAAAAAGCCCGGGCAGAAGGCAAGGCAAATGCTCTTTGCTGGTCGTCGGACATGATGGTTGAAATTCACAATCTGTGTGCCCAGAACCGCAAATCCGGACAGGCCCACGCCAAAGCCATCCGCCGATATGACATCGATCCCGAACCCGACAATGACATCTTTCCGCCGCTGCGCAATTTCAGGAACGATTGACGTTGCTCGGGATGGCGGGCCGGGTTTGCCGGGCTGGCATCGCGGGATGATCAGCGGAAATAGCCGCCCGGTGTGCGTCCGGTAACCTTGCGGAACATGGCGATGAAGGCGGATGGCGTTTCGTAGCCAAGATCAAGCGCGATCTCGGTGACAGGGCGGTCATTCGCCAGTTTTTCAAGTGCATAAAGCAGGCGCAGTTTTTGTCGCCAATCGCGAAACGGCATGCCGGTTTCGCGCAGAAACAGCCGTGCCAATGTGCGCGATGACGCCCCGCAGATACGCGACCAGTCATCCAGGGTGCGGTTATCTGCCGGGTTTTCAAGCAGCGCATCGCAAATCTTGCCAAGCCGCGGGTCCTTCGGGGCCGGAAGATGCAGGTTTTCCTGATCCGGCGCCCGCAATTGATCAAGCAGAACCCGCATCAAACGGCCTTCTGCACCATCTTCGTCATATTCGATCGGAATTTCGGTTGCCGCACGGATCAGTTCACGCAACAGCGGACTGACATCCAGCACCATGCACCGGTCAGGCAGGTTCACCGGCGCAGTGCGGTCAATATAGATATGGCGCGCACGGGTAAATGTCGCATGGGTCACCGCATGTTCAAGATGGGGCGGCACCCAGACCGCGCGTTGTGGCGGCACGATCCATATCCCGGCCTCGGTAATGACCTTCATCGTCCCTTCGGATGCGTAAATCAGCTGGCACCAGTCATGGCTGTGCGCACCGATGCTGTGCCCGGCGGGCACGTCGCTCATACGGACATAGATCGGGCGCGGCAACGCATAGGGGCGCGGACGGATATGGTTGGCTTCGTCAATCGGGGTTGGACGGTCCATCGGATCGCCTCGTGTGTCTGTTTTACGATATATGATGGCAGATTATCGTAAGACAGACGGCCTGCAATAGGTTTAATTTGGTTTCATTCCAAAACATACGATGCGTGACAGCGGAACCGCCACCAATGCGGCCCAGTCCGGGGAGACAAAATGTCCAAGGAAGAAATCATACCCGAAGCCTCCAACCACGCGGCCCCGATCGGCGAGGTGCCAGATGCGGCGACGGCCGGTGTTCCGGTCTATAAGGGCTGGCGCAATCCGGAAGTTCTTCTGATTGTGATGGCCGCGGCCATGCCATTGTCCTTTTCGACATGGATGGCGCTTTTGAACAATTTTTCGATCGAGATGGCGGACTTTACGGGACGCGAAATCGGGATTTTGCAGTCCCTGCGTGAAATTCCGGGGTTCCTTGCCTTTACCGCGATCTTTGTCCTGCTGGTGCTGCGCGAACAGACATTTGCGTTGCTGTCCTTGCTGGTCCTGGGGATCGGGGTGGCAATTTCGGGATATTTCCCGACCGTGATTGGTCTGTATTGCACCACGGTTCTGATGTCGATCGGGTTCCACTATTTTGAAACCATGCAACAGGCGCTTTCCTTGCAGTGGGTCAAAAAGGAACGCACCGCCATGGTGATGGGCAAACAGCTTTCGGCGAAGTCGATTTCATCGCTTGTGATGTTCGGGGTTGTCTGGCTGATGCTGGAAATCTTCGATGTCGACTATCGTTATGTCTATCTGTTTGGCGGGGCGCTGACGGTGATTGCGGCGTTGTTTGTTTGGGGCGCTTTCCCGAAATTCTCCGATGCCCATCCGCAAACCAAAAAGCTGATCTTGCGCAAACGCTACTGGCTTTACTATGCCCTGACCTTCATGAGCGGCGCCCGACGCCAGATCTTTACCGTGTTTGCCGGCTTCCTGATGGTTGAAAAGTTCGGATATGACGCGGCAACCATCACGTTGCTGTATCTTCTGAACCATGCGATCAACATGTTCCTCGCACCCAAGATCGGCAAGCTGATTGGCAAATGGGGGGAACGCCGTGCCCTGACCTTTGAATATATCGGTTTGTTCATCGTGTTCGTCTCCTATGCCTTTGTTGACAACCATGTGGTTGCCGGTGGCCTTTATGTGATCGATCATCTGTTCTTTGCCATGGCAATCGCCATCAAGACCTATTTCCAGAAGATCGCCGATCCGGCCGATATTTCGTCAACAGCAGGGGTCAGCTTCACGATCAACCATATCGCAGCGGTCTTTATTCCGGCGGCATTCGGGTTGTTGTGGCTGTTTTCGCCAAGTGCGGTGTTCCTGGCCGGTGCGGCGATGGCGGCTGTGTCGCTGGTGCTTGCGCTTAATGTGCCCCATGATCCGGAACCGGGGAACGAAGTGGTGCGGGGCTACAAATCGCCGCATGCCGTTCCTGCCTGATCTCAATGGCCTTTTTGGCGCTTTGTTTCAAATCCGGAAACGCCCGTGCAGATGCGCGGGCGTTTCCATTTGTATTTGCCCCATCTTTTTCGCAAAATCTTCAAAACCTGACCATCTGAACAAGAATAAAGTTGATCGACCGAGCACTCGAACAGGGAAAAGACCCATGACATTCATCCACAAGGCAGGCCTTCGCACCGCTGGCGCATCCGCGATCGGACTTTCGCTGGCATTGCTCAGCGGCACAGCACTGGCCGACAGCACGGTTTCGCTGCGTATCCTCGAAACCACGGATATTCACACCCATCTGGTCAATTATGATTATTACCGTGATGGTGAATCGGACACGGTCGGTCTGGCAAAGGTCGCCACCTTGCTCAAGACCGCACGCGGCGAGGCAGAAAATGTCGTCTTTGTTGATAACGGTGATCTGATCCAGGGCAATCCGCTTGGCGATTACATGGCCAAGGAACGCGGCCTGAAAAAGGGCGAAACCCATCCGGTCTACAAGGCAATGAACCTGCTGGGCTATGACGCGGCCAATCTCGGGAACCATGAATTCAATTACGGGATGGAGTTCCTTGAAACCGCGATTGCCGGGGCAAACTTCCCGTATGTTAGCGCTAACATCTTTGTTGATGATGGTGATGGCAATGCCGAAAATGACAAACCCTATTTCCAGCCCTATGTGCTGCTTGATCGCGAATTCGTCGATGACGCAGGTAAAAGCCACAAGGCAAAGGTCGGGGTGATCGGGTTTGTCCCGCCCCAGATCATGCAATGGGACAAGGCCAATCTGGAAGGCAAGGTCTTTACCAAGGACATTGTTGAAATGGCCGAAAAATATGTCCCGGAAATGCGTGATAAGGGGGCTGACATTGTCATTGCCGTTCCGCATTCGGGTCTTTCGACCATGGAACGCCACGGCATGGAAGAAAACGCCACCTATTACCTGTCAAAGGTCGATGGCATTGACGCCATCCTGTTTGGTCATGCCCATACGGTCTTCCCGTCCGATGCCTTTTCCGATCTTGAAGGTGTCGATATCGCCAAAGGTACGATCAATGGTGTTGCTGCGGTCATGCCGGGCTTCTGGGGCAGTCATCTTGGCGTGATTGATCTGACGCTCAATGTTTCTGATGCGGGGGAATGGACGGTCGTTGACAGCCTGTCAGACGCCCGTCCGATCTATCAGCGCGAAGGCCGCACCATCACCCCGCTGGTTGAAGCCGATCCCGAAATCATCGCCGCGGTCAAGGAAGAGCACGAAGGAACGATCGCCTATATGCGCGAAGGTGTGGGTACGACATCGGCCCCGATCAACAGTTTCTTTGCGCTGGTGGCCGATGATCCCTCGATCCAGATTGTGACCAATGCCCAGAAATGGTATCTGGAAAAGATCCTGAACGGATCGGAATATGACGGCATTCCGATCCTGTCGGCCGGGGCACCGTTCAAGGCCGGCGGGCGTGGTGGTCCGGACTATTTCACCGACATCCCCGAAGGCAAGATCGCGCTTAAAAACGTGGCTGATCTTTATATCTATCCCAACACGGTGCGTGCGGTTCTGCTGAATGGTGATCAGGTCCGTGAATGGCTTGAAATGTCGGCGGGCCAGTTCAATCAGATTGACCCGAACAACAGCGATGAACAGCCGCTGATCAACCCTGATTTCCCGACCTATAACTATGACGTGATTGACGGGGTGACCTATCAGATCGATGTGACCAAACCTGCCCGCTATAACAAGGCCGGTGAAGTGGTGAATGCCGATAGTCACCGCATCGTCAATCTGAGCTTTGATGGCAAACCGGTTACCGCAGATCAGCAGTTTGTCGTTGCGACCAATAACTATCGCGCTGGCGGTGGCGGCAATTTCCCGGGACTGGACGGATCGACCATCATTGTCGAGGCCCCCGATGAAAACCGCACGGTTCTTGCCAACTATATCCTGACCGAAAAGGAAATCGATCCCAAGGCCGATGGCAACTGGACCTTTGCCCCGATTGGCGATGCGTCCAAGGTGACCTTTGTCACCAGCCCCAAGGCATCGGCGGCCGCCAATGCCCCGGACAATATCAGCTTCATCGGTGAAGATCAGGACGGCTTTGCCAAATATGTCCTGCAGACCAAATAGTCTGTCTGCTTGTTTCGCATCATAACAATGCACCATAAGAAAAGCCGCCCGGTGAAACGGGCGGCTTTTTTATTCGGGCGGGCATTCTATCCCGATCAAATGTTATTTCTTGTTGGCGGCCTGCGGACCTTTGCCACCCTGACCCTGCTGTGCAGGCGGGTTGTCTTCACGCGGGTTCTTGCCGTTCAGATAAGCCTGTGCGCAATGTTCTTCGCAATAGGGCTTGCTCGGGACGATCTTCTTGCCACAGAAGTGGAAATCATCATCACCCGGATCACCAAACGGCCAGCGGCACATGCCAGCGCCAAGATCAAAGATCGAAATGCCTTTGCTCTGCTGCTTGGGTGCCGGGGCTTTTTTCTGTTCAGCTTCCTCTGCACGGCGCTGAATCGGGGACGGGCGTTTCGGCAGGCCCAGGCGGTGCGCCTTGCCCACGACGGCATTTTTGCCGACACCCAGTTCTTCACCGATGCGTGCCGTGGTCCAGCCCTGATTCCAGAGCGAGGTCAGCAGTTCAATCTTTTCCGGCGTCCAGCTCATTTCGAGTATATTCCGTGTTCCGTTGTCCGCCCGACGGTTTCAGTCCGCAGGCAGTTGCTAAATTGTCCGATGTCAAACAGGGATACAGAGGTATCCGCTAATATCTCGTAACGCAAGGGTCTTGGAGATTCGCACCCCGACCCGTATGCGGGAACAGCGCAATTTGCATGTTGAAGCAGCAATGTAAAGAGGGGATCGCACTTTGGTCTGGTTTTTCATCTCGCTCGCGGTTTTCCTTGGGGCACATATCATTCCCGGTCTGCTCAGGGGTAAAATCGTCGGTCTGATCGGGTATCGGGCCTATGTTGTTGGTTTCTCACTTGTTTCGACCATCCTGTTTGCATGGGTCATTCACGAGGTGATCGCAGCAGAGTCGTCATGGCTTTGGGATTTTCATCTTGTGCGTGCAAAACTGTTGATTATCATCATGTTACCCGCTTCTATTTTGTGGGCCTGCGCCATTCTTCAACCCTGTCCGTTGTCAATCGGGCGTCGATCCGGCTTTGATCCGGACCGTCCGGGCATCAATCTTTTTTGCCGTCATCCATTGTTGCTGGGCGTGATGCTGTGGGGGGCTGGTCATGTCGTTGCCAATGGCGATTTGGTGGCTGTGATCTTTTTTGGCGGCAGTGCAATCTTTGCCCTGATCGGATTTTGGCGCATGGAGAAAATCCGCCTGCGTGACATGTCTGCGGCCCGTCGGGATGCAATTTTACTAGGGACTCGGCGGTTTTCGCCGTCCGGGCTGCTCAAAGGGGCGATCGGGTGGCGTGATCTGCTGCTTGGTTGTGTGATTTATGCCGTGCTTCTGGGCGGGCATGCCAATGTGATCGGGGTCAATCCGCTTGAATTGGCCGGTTGGTAGGGGCGCTCGCAGCGCAAGGCTTGTCAGCCCCGGCGATCAAAGGGATACTGTGGCAAAGGCATACCGCAAAGATATGTCCGGCGTTTGTCGCTTTTGGCAATCGCGGGCACAACCAAGCGAGGTATCATGACGTCTCCCCAACTCGCGACCAATCTTGCCAGATTTGCAGAAATAGAAGGCCGTCATCCAAGGCTTCTTCTGGCCACGGCCTCGTCCGAGGAACAGGCCCATCACAAACATGTCGCCACCCTGTTTGCCGATGGCGGTTTTGATGTGGATGTCGCCCCGCCGCATTCCGATGCCCAGTCAATTGCCCGCCAGGTTATTGATTGCGATGCCGACATGCTGGTGCTGATCCGAACATCGATGACATCCCCGGACCGGGTCAGTGTTGCCGATCTGATCTCGGCACTTGATGCGATGGATGCGGAATATGTCAAATTCGGCATTGTTGGCCATTCGGATGATCCGGCGCGGGCGAATGTCGATTTTGTCTGTGATCTTGAACATCTTCAGACAGCCGATTGCGAAGCGCTGATTGCCTATATTCTGGCAGTTGAAGAAAGCCGTGTTGCACAACATATTTAAATCATTGCAGGTTTTGAACACGAAGCCGGGCAATGATTTCGAAACCCTTTATGTGCATAATGGTTGAATCCCCGTGCGGTAAAAATAATCGAAGGATCAATTGATGGGATTGCTCAAGGAAACGCTGATGCGCGTCTTTGTCGGCAAGAAGGGCCGCGATGCCATTCGTGCCTATAATGATGCGCAATCCCTTCAGGTCCGTGATCCGGCCACTGCCGAACAGGCCGCCGCCCAGGCCCGTCAGGCGCGGCGCATCGAAGACCGTGCCCTTGCCCATCAGGATGAAGGCATGTCGCTTGAAGAAGCACGCGCCCTTGCCCTGGCCGAGACCCTGACAGAACAGGCAGACACCCCGCACACCGAAATCATGAAGGCCCTGAATGCGGCCGATGCCAAACTTGGCAAACAAAAAAGCAAAATTCCGACCGAAGCCGATGAACGCCGTCAGGAACTGATCAACGAGGCGGTAAAGGCCCTGCGCAGCAAGCAGGGTGATCTCGACCGGCTCGATCCCGACTTGCGTGCCAAACTGACCGTGATGGCGGTGGGGGCGCTGATGGGCGGACCCAATACGCGCCAATAACGTAGCTAACCGGGCAGACACGCATCAATGCCGCCCTGTTTCGATACGGACTTGTCTATGGCACCCGATTACGGGTGCTTTTTTGTCGGTGGGGCAGGGGGCAGGGATCATGGGGCAGAAACTGAAACAGAACGCCTGGGGCAAACTGTCAGACATTTAACGGGCGATGCAGCCCGCTTAGAAGTTCGCCATAGCTTGGCTCGTTATCCGCTGTCAGATAGCCGTGGCGGATCAGGAAATCAATCACCACCAGCGCACAGTTGAACTTGAAATCAAAACCCGACCGGACAATTTCTGCGACCTCGGCAAGGGGCAGCAATTCGAACCGATCAACTTCGCCATCGGTACATTGTGGAATGAAATCTTCTGGCAGTTCGAGATCGAAATTGATCATGACATCGGGTTTCAGTCCTTCGGCAGTTTCATAAAGATATGAAACTGCCCCGATCGGGCGGACATGGCGGGACAGGCTTTCGGGAATGCCGGCTTCTTCGGCGCATTCCTTGATCATGTTTTCGCGGAAACCAAGCCCGGTCGGCTGACCACCGGCAACCATATTGTCAAGCATCCCGGGATAGGTCGGCTTGTCCTTGGCGCGATGAGCAATCCACATATGGATCCCGTCGGATTTGCGCACAAAGCCGTTCATATGCACGCCCCACGACCGGCACCCGAAATAGGGCATTGCAAACCGGTCCAGCTGACAAAGTGGGGGATCGGACAGCTGATTGCGGATGTCGAACTTTTCACCGTGAAGCCGTTTGATCACCCCCTGTTCGCACAGGCGGCGGGTCGCATCGACAAGGACTTCGTTGCGATGTTCCGGCGTTTCGATATGCGCGGCAAAGCCGTATTCGCCATTCTCGTCGCGGATGAAATCCGATCCAAGTGCGGTGAGTGCCGTGGCAAAGTCCGACCGAATGGCCCCGACCGGCTGATCATCAATGCGAAACCGCGCATAGCGCGACAGGTTGGCGTTGTTGCAGGCATTGATATGGTCAAGATAAGCCAATTGGGACTCCTGTCGGGTGGAACGCGCTGCCCGGTGGGGCAGCGCTGCGACCGCGACAGCCTACGCGCTCAGTGCAGAATTGGAATAGCCTTTTTCCGATGTCAGCACCGTGTTGACGTGCACAACCTGACGCAGACAGCGCGCGATATGTTCTGCCACCTTGGTTTCAAGCTGCTGGACCTGAATGTCGATCTGCAGTTCTTCGAAACCGCGATTGCCGTCGGCAACGGTGGAATGCCAACTGGCCGGGACCAGATTGCGCTTGGCAAACAGTTCAAGAACGCGCGGCATCACATCGGGTTCAGCAGCCGCATGAACAGAAAAACAATAAACGGATTTTGGGGTGCGTGCGTCTTCTTGGGACGCCGCAAAACCATGATTGGTCATGACAATGCTCACGGATTTTCAGTGCATCAAACAGGCGAACAGGTACGTCCCGGTGTCCTTAGACAACCGGGCAGATAATTCGCGTAATGATGGCAGTGAAAATGTGGCGGTTGGTCATGAAGCTATCTAAGCAGGGTGGATTTCAGAACCGGCTGGTTTGAAACGGATCACAGGATGATGAAGGCGATAACTGGATCAGAGAACCAGTAGCGATGCAATCAGGGCCACAATGGTGCCTGCGAACAGGATTTCCATCGAACGGGCAATTTGCTGTTCACGAGCAACGGCGATAGCAACGGCTTTGCGCTTATTCATCATATTCACTCCGTCTTCTGACAGGTAGCTTGTTCGTGCCAACAGGGCACTCGACAAATATATGCAGGGCAATGGCCGCGATACAAGGCTTGTGAGTCAAAAAACGTCAAAAAACTTTCAACTGCGTGGAAAAGGTCGCTTTTTTCTCGTCGAATTTGTCACAAATCGGCTTTTTGCAGTGCGATCCCCCCGAGGATAGGGGGAATCGCCCGCAACCTGATTAAACGGTTTCGATGCCGCTTTGCCGATTCGCCGGTTTTTTGCCGCTTTTGGCGGGTTCGGGCGCGGGTATCTGGGGGTGAACGATATGGGCGTAATCGCTGATCGGGCGCGGATGACCAAACATGTATCCCTGAACCGCCCGACAATCGTGATCGGTCAGGAAGTTGGCCTGTTCATCGGTTTCGACACCTTCGGCAATGACATCAAGTGCCAGGTCACGGCTCAGATTTATGACGGCCCGGACAATCGCCCCGGCCTGGGCATTGCCCACCAGCTTGGTGACAAAGGACTGGTCGATCTTGATGCGGTCAACCGGGAAGTTCTGCAAGGTTGCCAGCGATGAATAGCCGGTCCCGAAATCATCCATGGCAATCCGCACACCAAGTTTCTTGATGTCGGAAAGGATCTTCATCGAACGTGCCGGGTTGTGGATCAGGGCGGTTTCGGTGACTTCAAGCTCAAGACGCTTGGGATCAAGACCGCTTTCCTCAAGGATGGCGGCAACCACTTCGGGCAGTTCATGTTTCTGAAGCTGAACCGCGGAAAGATTGACCCCGATGCCAAGCGGCTTGTCCCAGCCGGCCGCCTCAAAGCAGGCGGTGCGCAAGACCCATTCGCCCAGCGGAATGATCAGGCCGGTTTCCTCGGCGATCGGAATGAAACGGCCCGGCGGAACCTGGCCAAGTTCGGCATCCTTCCAGCGCAGCAATGCTTCGAATGACTGGATTTCCTTGTCATCGGCATGGCATTGCGGCTGGTAATAAAGTTCAAGCTGCTCGTTTTCGAGTGCCACCCGAAGATTGGACGCCAGCTGGCGCTTGAAACGGTATTCTTCATCCATTTCAGAAGAATAGAACACCACATCATTGCCGCCCGATTGCTTGACCCGATACATCGCAAGATCGGCATGGAACAGGATGCTTTCGGCATCGGCACCGTCTTGCGGATAATGGGCAACCCCGATACTGGCCGACAATTTGGCGCGGTTTTCCTGATTGATAAAGATCGGAAGTGCGATGCAATCGAGGATCTTCTGTGCGACTTCCTGGGTATGGGTCTTGATGCTGTTGGGGTTGGTGCGGTTCTGATGATGCAACAACACAACAAATTCGTCACCGCCAACACGGGCAATGGTCAGTTCATCACTGATCAGTTTGCCCAGCCGTTCGCCAAGTTCTCGCAGCGCATGGTCCCCGGCGATATGACCGAAACTGTCGTTAAGTTCCTTGAAATGGTCGAAATCGACACACATCACGGTGGTCGGAACGCCGGTTTCGTCTGATTCCTGAAGCGCCTCTGACAGACGGTCGTTAAAGGTCGTCCGGTTCAGAAGTTTGGTCAGTGAATCATGTTCGGCCAGGAACCGGATATGCTTTTCCGCCGCATAGCGTTCACGCAGGTCGCGCAGACCGAAAATGGTGGTGTCATCGGCAATGTCATCGGCCGGAATTTCACGGCGAATGACTTCAACCGGAAGCTCTTTCTGGTTTTCCAGCCGCAAGGACGTCTCGACATAATTCAGGTTGCCTTGCTGAAATGCCAATGGCGTTTCCGGAAGCCAGCGCGCCAGGAAGTCCTGATCGATAACGTCATGCTGTTTGGTCCCGGTCAGGCGCAGGAAGCTTTCATTCACATCAATGATCCGCCCGTTCTGGGTCAGGACCAGGGCTTCGATCGCGGAATCGCCAAGGATATGCATGCGGTTGTTGATATGGGCGCGCATCTGGCGGTCAACCAGTGCGGTGACAAAGCCGATCGCAATCAGAAGGGCAGCGACAATCGCAACGCCAATCGCCAGATATTGCTGCGAAATCAGCTGGGCCGGAACCGGGACCGTCGGGTCCGGGGTAACAATAAGGGCGCCCATCGCACTGAAATGCATGGTTGCAACGGCAATGGTCAGATTGACCTTGCCCAGAAGCTTTTGTTTGGGCGTCCGCGCCGGGCCGGCCAGCCACAGCGAAATCATCCCGAACACCGCCCCCATCAGAATGGCTGCGATGACGATATCCATATGCCAGCTGATGACGCCCGGCACGCTCATGGCCATCATGCCGGTGAAATGCATCGCCGAAATGCCCAGACCGACAACCAGGCCCCCGACCAGCCGCGACAGCAACAAATGCGGCCCGGCGACCGATGCAATCGAGAACCCGAACATGGTTGCGCCAATGGCAATCACAAGCGACGTTGCGGTCAGAACGGGCTCATATCCGACCGGCAAGACCGGGTCATAAGCCAGCATGGCGATAAAGTGGGTGGCCCAGATGCCACCACCGGTGACAACGCCGGTCAGAAATAGCCATGCAAACCGTTGCTGCAACCGCCCCATACAGGCGCGCGCATACAGGTTAAAGGCCGTATGAATTCCGCCCAGGCCGATTGCGATGGCAACCAGAACCAATACAATGTCATGCTGGGTCGCTAGGCAGTCATATATTCTATACATTCAGACGCCGATAAATTTCATTATTCAATGGTTTCAATGCGTAAGGCCGCTTGCTGATTTGATTTTAATTCCTGAATTACAATCAACGCAAATGATAATGTAATGTCCGTGCAATTGTTTTCGCGAATACAGGAATTCGGACCGGAATTTGTTTAGTAAAATTCCACGTTTACTGTTTTACGGCTGCGTATCAATTGCAGATCACGCAGTAAAATACCGGCGGTTCATTTGGTTGCGTTTTGCGCATACCAAACGGATCGCGCCCGGTCTGACCGGGCGCGGTGGGGACTGATTTGGGTTGAAGTATAACGGCCTAGCGGATCGTCAGATCGGTCTGCCCGATTGTTCTGGGCTGTTTGCCCGGACGGGTGAAAATGACTTCGCCGGTATAGTTGCCCGATGGCCATGCCGCACCCGGCCGATCCATATTGATATAGAACCACTTGGCGCGTGGTCCCTGATCATTGGGCTGATCAATGACAAAGTCGCGATGCCCGCCCTTGCCGGTCGGGGTCTGCAAGCTCAGCCGGATGACATCGCCATTATTGGCCCCGATCAGATAGGCCCAGAAATAAAGTCCGGGGCTTGTGCGGGGCAGTTCGGTTTCCTTGCCATAGCCGCGCTTGATATCGGATGCGTTCGGGCGCGCCATTGAAAAGCCGTGCCCGTAAAGCGTGATGTCATGATAGGTCAACTGGGCACGCGCCGATGACGACCACAGCACAGCCTGATCGGCCGAACACTGGCTGCGGTCGCTTGATCCCATTGCCGATCCGCTGAACGGATCCACAAGCTGGCCATCCTTGCGCAAGTTGAAATGCAGATGCGGGAATGTTGCCTGACCGGACATGCCGATTTCGGCAATCATCTGTCCGCGTGTGACCCGGTCGCCTTTCTTGACCGCGATCGAGCCGCGCCGCAAATGGCAATACTGGCTTTGCCAGCCATCGGCATGGTCGATCAATACCCCGTTGCCACATTCGATGCCATCCAGGCTGTTTTTGGCAAGCCGGCCTGAATCAATATCTTCGACCCCTTCGCGCAGGGCAACCACCGTGCCATCGGCAACAGACCGGACCGAGATACCTTCAAGCATGGTGGCTTCGTCGGGAACGGAAAAATCGGTGCCGCGATGACCGTCATAGGTCGTGGTGCCACAGGCATAATCACGGATTTCCGGGCCGGGATCGTGATCGACATAATGGACGATGTCACATGTATTGTTCGGGCAATCGACCGGAAGATCAAAGGGCGGCCCATCTGCCTTTGCCAGACCACCAAGGGACAGGGTTGCGAACACGGTCAGAAAAAGTGTCCGTAAATGTCCGGATGGGTGTGGCATGGGGCCTCCTTGTTATTATCAAACTGTTTAAAACTGCGATTTATCACGAAACACTTATTATCTAACACAAAGGTGATGCATCTGCGACGCGCAAGATATTGTTCGTAAGGGCAGGTATCGCTATCAATTCCTATATGGTGATCAAACCCGCCGGGGTGGCAAATTTTTGTCAAACGGCTGTGCGGACCAACGACCAGGGCATTTTGGAATGGATCAGAACGGATTGCTGAGACTGGGGATTTTCGCGGCCATTCTTGCTGTTATGGCCTTGTGGGAAGCCATCGCCCCCTATCGTCCCAAGGAAGTGGTACGTCGCCCGATGCGCTGGCTGACCAATTTCGGGTTGCTGCTGGTCAGTGCGGCCCTTGCGCGCTTTACCATTGGTGCGGTGATGATTGCGACGGCCATCTGGGCACAGCAACAGGGGCTTGGACTGAACAACCTTGTGGGGATGCCGGGACTTCTGGGCGGGTTGATTACGATCATCGTGCTTGATTGCGCCATATACTGGCAGCACCGCCTGGCCCATATGATCCCGATTTTGTGGCGGTTTCATCGCGTGCATCATTGTGATGTCGAATTTGATGTCACAACGGCCGTGCGCTTTCACCCGTTCGAAATCGTGGCCTCGGCGCTTTATAAATCCTTTTTCGTTTTGCTGATCGGGGCCGACCCGTGGGCGGTGGTGATTTATGAAAGCATGCTAAGCGGCTTTGCCCTGTTCAATCATGGCAATGTTCATCTGCCCAAAAGTCTGGATCGTGCGTTGCGGTTATTGATCGTCACACCGGACATGCACCGGGTGCACCATTCCAGCGTCATGGATGAAACCAACAGCAATTATGGAAACATCCTGTCGGTCTGGGATCGGCTGTTTGTCAGCTATACCGATCACACCCGGACCAATGATCATGACATGCAGATCGGGCTTGAAGAATTCCGTGACCGCAACAGTCAAAGCCTGCTTGGCGTGTTGTGGTTGCCGTTCCGCCAGCCATAATCAGGCCGGCACGATCCCGCGCACCGCAAGGGCCGATGCCACAAGGGACCGCCGCCCGTCCGGTTTGCCACCAAGATAGGCCCGCATGGTGGCCTGCTGGATTTCATGGGCAAGATCGGCGGGCTGATTGGCAAAGAAATTCCGGATCAGGCTGTGTGCCCCCATCAGGGCCTGCCAGTAATCATCGAAATCGATGAAATCCATCCTGACGGCCAGTGTGGCTGTCGAAACATCTTCCAGTCCCGCATCGGACCAAAGATCAAAAAGATCGTCTTCATCCTGATAGGGAACGTCAAAGACCTTGGCGCGCAATTCTTCGCCTTCGCCATCGGCAAGCAGCGCCGCCACATCCAGAAACAGCCGGATGAATGTCAGTCCCCCGACACGGTCCCAGACGGTTGCGGCAATGCGGCCTTGGGCGCGGGTAACCCGGACCATTTCGCCAACTGCACCAGCCGGTCCGTCAAGATCGTTCAACAGAAGCTGGGAAAAGGCTGTGTCAAAGCTGTCATCCGCAAAGGGAAGGGCGGTGGCATCCCCGGTCTCGAACCGTACGTTCGGCGCGGAATTGCGCAGCGCGTCGGTCATATAGTCGGGCATCACGTCAATCCCGACAATGTCGGCCTTGGGATAACGGGTGGCCGCGGCCAATGTCAGACTGCCCGTACCGCACCCGACATCCACCAGCGCCCCGCAAGACGGGGCCGCGACAAAATCAAGGAAACTGCGCGACAAACGGCGGCTCCATCGGCCCATTGCGATTTCATAGGTATCGGCAATTGTCATGTTCATCGGATGTTGTTTCCTTCGGGCTGGCGGCCGGTTGGCGGCATCTTTTTTGTGGTTATGACGGATGCCCCACACATCAGCCAAGTACCTGATGTGTCGCTGATTTCATTTATTGCAAGTCCAACAGTTTTGCCTATTCGACGAAATAGGGATTGCCCAAATTTCAAATTGCGCAATAAAGTTACAAATGCTGCGATGCAAAATTAACCATAAGCGCGATAACGCGTTGGTCAAATCCGACCATGACAGGCAAGGAAGGTGAGGAAATGAAAGAATTGAACGGACTGGAAGGGCTGTATCTCGAAGATCTCGAGGTGGGGCTGGCCGCAAGCTATGCCAAAACCGTGACGGAAACCGATATCGTCATGTTTGCCGGCCTGTCGGGGGATACCAACCCGGTCCATCTCAATGATGAATATGCCCGGACCACGATGTTTGAAGGTCGCATTGCCCACGGCATGCTTTCGGCCGGCTTCATTTCCACGGTTCTTGGGACGCGCCTGCCGGGGCCCGGTACGATTTATCTGTCACAGAACCTGCAATTCAAGGCACCGGTGCGGATCGGCGATACCGTCACGGCCAAGGTTATCGTGCGTGAAATCATTGCCGGTAAAAAGCGCGCGATCCTTGAAACCAATTGCTATGTCGGGGATCGCTGCGTGATTTCGGGCGAAGCAACCGTCATGGTGCCAAGCCGCGGCTGACCAATGATCTGGCGCAGGCGGATGTTTGTTCGCCTGCCGCTTGCAGCCCCAAAGACGCTTCCTTATCTGGATGATCTTGACGTCTGCCGTATCAGCCATGCAGGACGGGCTGCGCTTTTTTAGCGGAAAAGTCTTTACGCTCCGGGGGCGGGACCTTTATAGCTGCCTGCTGGATTTGCCGATATGCGATCGGCTGACATGGGTAAAAGCAGCAAAGAGAGACCGGCGCGGATGCGCGTTTTTCGATCTTTTGAAAACCTGACCGATGAGGCGCGCGGCGCTGTTGTGGCGATCGGCAATTTTGACGGTTTGCATCTGGGGCATCAGACGCTTCTGGATCAGGCACGCAAAATTGCCCGCGATCTCGGTGTGCCGCTTGCGATCCTGACATTCGAGCCCCATCCGCGCATGTTGTTCCGTGCCGATGATCCGCCATTTCGCCTGACCTCGGCCGAGGATCGCGAAACTGCTGCGGGCAGCATCGATATCGATCTGTTTTACGAGGCCGAATTCAATCGCGAATTCGCCGCCATGAGTGCCGAAGAATTCATCGAACGCGTTCTGGTCAAGGGACTTGGCGTCAAACATGTGGTGGTCGGCTGGGATTTCTGCTTTGGCAAGGGCCGGGCAGGCAATGTCGATCTGTTGCGTGCCATCGGCGAGAAATCCGGATTTGGCGTGACCGCGGTCGAAGCTGTGACCCACGATAACGGGATCATTTATTCGTCGACCGCCATTCGTCAGGCCCTGCGCGAAGGCCGCCCCGAAGACGCCGCCCACCTTCTGGGACGTCCGTGGGAAATTGCCGGAATTGTTGCCCATGGCGATGCGCGTGGTCGGACGATCGGCTTCCCGACGGCCAATGTCGCACTTGGCGATCACCTGCGTCCGAAATTCGGGGTTTATGCCATCGAACTTGGCCTGATTTCTGATGCGGATGGGCAGACGGTTGAACGCTGGGTGCCCGGAGTCGCCAATATTGGTGTAAGGCCAAGCTTTGGCGGCGACGACGATGCCGGGCTCGAAGCACACCTGTTTGACTTTGATCAGGACATCTATGATCGCCATGTGCGGGTCCGTTTGCACGGCTTTATCCGGGGCGAACAGAAGTTCGACGGGCTTGATGCCCTTAAGGCCCAGATTGCGGCTGATGTGATTGCAGCCAAAGAGATTCTCGGCAAGATTTGAATTTGTCGACGAACCCGCTATGATCCGCGCGCTTTTTGCGGATTCACCGGGGGTTCGCCCTTTTAATTTGTTCAAGACGACAGGACCGTCACGATGAGTGTCGAATACAAGAAAACCGTTATCCTGCCCCAGACCGATTTCCCGATGCGGGCGGGTTTGCCAAAGATGGAGCCCACCCTGCTCGAGCAGTGGAAGAAAGAGGACCTCTATGGCAAAATTCGCGGTATTTCGGCCGACCGTGAAATGTTTGTCCTGCATGATGGCCCCCCCTATGCGAACGGCCATCTGCATATCGGCCATGCGCTGAACAAAATCCTGAAAGACGTTATCACCCGTTCCCAGCAGATGCTGGGCAAGAACGCCGTTTACGTTCCGGGCTGGGACTGCCACGGTCTTCCGATCGAATGGAAAATCGAAGAACAGTACCGTGCCAAGGGCAAGAACAAGGATGATGTTCCGATTGCCGAATTCCGCAAGGAATGCCGCGAGTTCGCCCAGAAATGGCTTGATGTCCAGCGCGAAGAATTCAAACGCCTTGGCGTGATGGGTGACTGGGACAATCCCTATGTCACCATGGATTACAAGGCAGAGGCATCGATTGCCCGTGAACTTGGCAAATTCCTGATGAACGGGTCGCTCTATATGGGCTCCAAGCCGGTCATGTGGTCGGTGGTCGAAAAGACCGCCCTTGCCGAGGCCGAAGTCGAATATCACGACCATACCTCCAAAACCATTCATGTGCGCTTCCCGGTCACCGAGACCAAGGTTGATGTCCTGAAAGACGCCACCATCGTCATCTGGACCACCACCCCCTGGACCATTCCGGGCAACCGCGCAATTTCCTATGGTCAGGACATCGAATATGCGGTGATCGAAGTCACCGAAACGGCTGAAGAAGCATGGGCCACCGTTGGCGAGAAAATGGCGGTTTGTACCGACCTTCTCGAAGACCTGTGCAAAAACGGTCGCATCACCGGTCACAAGGTTGTCGGCACCTTCAAGGGTGCGGACCTTGACGGCACGGTTGCCGCCCATCCGTTCCGCGGTCAGGGCTATGACTTTGACGTACCGCTTCTCGCAGCTGATTACGTTACGACCGACACCGGTACCGGCTTTGTCCATACCGCACCGACCCACGGCCCGGACGATTACCAGACCGGTCTGAAATACGGTCTGGAAATTCCGGAAATGGTGGATGGTGACGGTGCCTATTACCCGACCGTTCCGATGTTTGCGGGCAAGCGCATCTATGATGAAAACGGCAAGGAAGCTGACGCCAACGAAGCCGTCATCGCCAAACTGATCGAAGTTGGCGCATTGCTGTCGCGTGGCCGTCTCAAGCACTCCTATCCGTGCTCCTGGCGTTCCAAGGCCCCGATCATCTATCGCACCACGCCGCAATGGTTCATTTCCATGCAGGATAACGACCTGCGTGAAAAGGCGCTCAAGGCGATTGATGAAACCCGCTTTGTGCCCGAAGCCGGTCGCAACCGTCTGCATTCCATGATCGCCAACCGTCCGGACTGGTGCGTATCGCGTCAGCGCGCATGGGGCGTGCCGATCACGGTATTCATTGATAAAAACACCCGTCAGCCGCTCCGTGATCAGGGGGTTCTGGATCGCGTGTATGAAGCCTTCTGTGAAGAAGGTGCCGATGCATGGTTCACCCGCGATCCGCAGGACTTCCTGGGCGATAAATACGACGCGGCGAACTATGAACAGGTCACCGACGTTCTTGACGTCTGGTTTGATTCCGGCTCGACCCATGCCTTCGTGCTCGAAGAACGCCAGGACCTTAAGTGGCCGGCGGACCTTTATCTCGAAGGATCGGATCAGCATCGCGGCTGGTTCCACAGCTCGCTTCTGGAATCATGCGGAACCCGCGGTCGCGCGCCGTATGAAGCAGTACTGACTCACGGCTTTGTTCTGGACGGCGAAGGCCGCAAGATGTCCAAGTCGCTGGGCAACGTGATTGCGCCAAACGACATCATCAACAAGCTTGGTGCCGACATCCTGCGTCTGTGGGTCGTCAGTTCCGACTATCATGATGATCTGCGCATCAGCCACGAAATCATTCAGCGCCATTCCGACATCTATCGTCGTCTGCGTAACACCCTGCGCTTCCTGTTGGGGAACCTTGCCGGATTTGATGATGCGGAAAAAGTTGCTGATAACGAACTGCCGGAACTTGAACGCTGGGTCCTGCATCGTCTGAGCCACCTTGACGATATGGTGCGCAAGACGACGGCTGATTTCGACTTCCACACCATGTTCATCGAACTGCACAACTTCTGTGCGCTCGACATGTCGGCCTTCTATCTTGATATCCGCAAGGACGCGCTTTATTGCGATGCGCCAAGCAGCCTGCGCCGTCGTGCGGCCCGCACGGTCATGGATCGCGTGTTTGATTGCCTTGTGCGCTGGCTCGCACCGGTTCTGTGCTTTACCGCCGACGAGGCATGGCGTGCACGTTATGGTGCGGAAAGCTCGGTCCATTCGGAAACCTTCAACACGGTATCGGATGGCTGGAAAGACGAAACTCTTGCCGCCAAATGGGCAAAAATCCGCAAACTGCGTCGTGTTGTCACCGGTGCGCTGGAACTTGAACGTGCGGAAAAACGCATTGGTGCCAGCCTCGATGCTGCGCCCAAGGTTTACGCAACGGCTGAATATGTCGAAGCACTTGAAGGCCTTAATCTTGCCGAAATCGCCATTACATCTGACATCGAACTGATCACGGGTGACGCACCGACTGGTGCCTATACCCTTGATGATGTTGCAGGTGTTGGTGTTGTTCCGGCGCTGGCAGATGGCGAAAAATGCGAACGTTGCTGGCAGACCCTGCCGGAAGTCGGCAGCCACGCAGAACATAAAACCGTCTGTAACCGCTGTGCAGATGCCGTTGATGAAATGGGAATTACCGCGGACCAGTAAGGTCTGTGGTTTCTGGTATCAGTCCTGCCATGGTGCAGGCTGATACCGGCAAGTCAGAAAGAGTATCAATGAAACATCGCGCCTTTGTGTTTGGTCTGATCGTCATTGCGATTGTGTTTGGTGTCGACCAGTGGACCAAGGCCCTTGCCATTGACGGCTTGTCCAATCCGTTTCGGGTGATTGAAGTCACGCCATTCATGAATTTTGTTCTGGCATGGAACCCGGGCGTGTCGTTTGGCCTGTTTCAGGGCCAGGCCCCGTGGGTGATGATTGCGGTGACCGCTGCGATCACCATCGGGTTTGGTGTCTGGATGTGGCGGACGCGTGATTCCATGCTGCGTCTGGCGCTGGCCATGATTGTTGGCGGTGCGATCGGCAATCTTGTCGACCGCTTGCGCCACGGGGCTGTGACCGACTTTATCGATCTGCATGTTGCCGGTTATCACTGGCCGGTCTTCAACGTCGCTGACAGTGCAATTACGGTTGGTGCCGCGCTACTGTTGATCGATTCCCTTTTTGGCGGTAAAAAATCTGCCTGATGAATTTTTGGCCGGGTGATCTGATCCCGGTCCCGGAGTGGTAAAGAGGCACAAATGGCCCGGAAGCTTACGACCAGTATTTTCAGAATTGCGCTGCTTGGCGGACTTGCACTTGGTGTTTCCGGTTGTGAATCGACCCGTGAAACCTTTGGCCTGAACAAACAGTCCCCGGACGAGTTCCAGGTCGTTTCGCGTGCGCCGCTCAGCCTGCCGCCTGATTTCACCATGCGCGTTCCTGAACCGGGTGCGGCCCGTCCGCAGACCGGCTCGACCACCGATCAGGCGCGCCGCATTCTGGTTGGCGATGACCCGACCAAGGTCAAGCGCGACATTTCCGGCACCGGAAGCAAAGGCCAGGTTGCGCTGTTGTCTGCATCGGGCGCGCAATATGCCGATCCGGAAATCCGTTCGACAGTGGATCGTGAAACCTCGATCTTTATTTCCGAAAGCGAAAGCGTGATCGACGATCTGCTGTTCTGGCAGGATAAACAGGATCCGAATTCCGTCGTTGATCCGGCTGCCGAGGCAAAGCGCATCCGCGACCAGCAGGCGTTGGGTGACAATGTCTCGGGCGGTGGGTCGACCCCGGTGATCGAGCGCAAGCAAAAAGGCTGGCTGGAAGACATTTTCTGATCTGATTGTGATCGGACCGGCCGCTTTGCAGCGACATACGAAAATTTGAACAGAATGAACAAGGGCGCGGAGATTTCGCGCCCTTGTTCTGTCATATTCGCTTTTTAAGAAATTCGGGATAGACGCCTGATATCGAATGGGATGACGTAATGAGAATTCCAAGACTTTCCGTAATTTTGATGCGCAACCGTACAGTTGCCGGCTTGCTGGCAGCGGTCATGGTGGCATTGATCCCGAATATGTCCGCAGCCGCGGTCTTCAGCCCCCAGACAGCGACCCTTGATAACGGCATGCAGGTGGTGCTGGTGGAAAACCACCGGGCGCCTGTCGTGACCCAGATGGTCTGGTACAAGGTTGGCTCTGCTGATGAGCCGGTCGGTGTTTCCGGGATTGCCCATTTCCTTGAACATCTGATGTTCAAGGGCACCAAAGATATTGCGCCGGGTGACTTTTCAAAGATCGTTGCGCGCAATGGCGGCAATGACAATGCCTTCACCACCTGGGACTATACCGGCTATTTCCAGAATATCGCACGCGACCGCCTTGATCTGGTGATGAAGATGGAAGCCGACCGCATGACCAATCTTCAGCTGTCTGACGATGTGGTTCTGCCCGAACGCGATGTGATTATCGAAGAACGCAGATCGCGGATTGATAACAATCCCGGTGCGCTTCTGGGCGAACAGATGCGGGCAAGTCTTTACATGGCCCATCCCTATGGCCGGTCTATCATTGGCTGGCGCAACGAGATGGAACAGCTTTCGACCGAAGATGCGCTTGATTTCTATCGCAAATGGTATGCACCCAATAACGCCATTCTGGTTGTGGCCGGTGACATCACCATGGATGAATTGCTGCCCATGGCCGAAAAATATTATGGCGTCATTCCGCGCGGTGACGTTCTGACCCGCAACCGGGTCAAGGAACCGGTCCAGCACGCCCCGCGCAAAGTCACCATGCATGATCCGCGCGTTGGTCAGGCATCGATGTCGCGCTATTACCTTGCGCCGTCCTATCACAGCGACAATGCGGCTGATGCCGCGCCGCTTGAAGTGCTCAGCGAAATTATCGGGTCCGGCACCACCAGCCGTTTCTTCAAGTCGCTTGTCGTTGATCAGGCCATCGCGACCAGCGTCGGGACATTCTATGACCCGGTTGCGGTCGATCTTGCCAGTTTTGGCGTCTATGCCGTACCGCGTGACGATGTCGAACTGGCCGATCTTGAAAAGGCGGTCGATGACCAGATTGCCGATGTCATTGCCAATGGCGTAACCGAAGACGAACTGGCCCGCGCCAAGCAGAAGTTGCTTGATAGTGCGGTCTTTGCCCGTGATTCACTTTCGGCAGGCGCACGTGTTCTGGGCAAATCGCTTGCGGTTGGTCTGACGGTCGATCAGGTCGAAAGCTGGCCGGACCGGATTTCGGCGGTCACTGTTGATCAAGTCAACGAAGCTGCCAAGCGCGTCTTTAATGACAAGCAATCTGTCACCGGCTGGCTGATGCCGCCAAAAGACGGACCGGTTTCCGGCCGGGGTCCGGCACTGCCCATCGATTCCGGCGCAGGAGTACATTGATATGAACCAGATCATGAAACACGCCGCCGGTCTTGCCGTTGCGGCCCTGACCTTTGTCGGTATCACCCAGTCCGCCCACGCGGTCGAAGTCCAGGAAGTCATTTCCAAAGGCGGCATTCGCGCCTGGCTGATCGAAGACCATATGAACCCGCTGATGACGATGGATATCGCCTTTACCGGTGCGGGGGCTGCAACCGATCCGGCTGACAAGCTTGGTCTTGCCAATATGGTTTCGGGCCTGATTGACGAAGGGGCCGGCGCCATGGACAGTCAGACTTTCCGCGGCGAGATGGAAAACCGTTCAATCAGTCTGACCTTTGATGCCGGTCGCGATGATTTTTCCGGGTCCCTGACCACGCTGACCCGCGAACGCGATACCGCAATTGATCTTCTGCGCCTGGCCTTGGCCGAACCGCGTTTTGATGACGAGGCGGTCGAGCGTATCCGTTCGCAAATCATTGCCGGTCTGAGGCGGGCGGAAAATGATCCTGGTGACATTGCCAGCCGGACATTCTTCAGTTCGATCTTTGGTGATCATCCCTATGCCCGTCCGGTTTCGGGCACCTTTGAAACGGTTGCGTCGCTCAATGCCAATGATTTCCGCAATTTCGTTGGACGTGCCTTTGCAAAGGACAATCTGATCATTGGTGTTGCCGGGGATATCACGGCCGACGAACTCGGCCCGCTGCTTGACGAGGCCTTTGGCAGTCTGCCTGAACACAGCGATCTTCCTGAAATTTCCGATGTGACCCCGACCTTTGGTGGTCTTGATGTGGTTGATCAGGACATCCCGCAAAGCCAGGCAATCTGGGGGCAAAAGGGCATCAAACGCACCGACCCTGATTTCTATGCGGCCTATGTCATGAACTACATTCTCGGTGGTGGCGGTTTTTCATCGCGCCTGACCGAAGAAGTGCGTGAAAAGCGTGGCCTTGCCTATGGGGTTTATAGCTACCTTGCCAATCTGGACCATGCCGAAATGGTGATGGGCGGGGTTGCCACGCGCAATGACGCGATTGGCCAAAGCCTGTCTTTGATCAGCACCGAATGGACCAAGATGAAGGAAAAGGGCGTCACCCAGGAAGAACTCGATAACGCCAAATCCTATCTGACCGGGGCCTTCCCGCTGCGCTTTACCAGTCTTGGCAATCTGTCGGGCATGCTGGTCGGCATGCAGAAAGAAGACCTCGGCATGGATTTCCTTGATCGTCGCAACAGCCTTGTTGATGCCGTCACCCTTGATGACGTCAACCGCGTTGCCGCCGAACTGATGGACCCGGCCAATGTGACGGTGACCGTGGTTGGCAAACCCGAAGGCGATCTGGCCTTCTGAGCCGTCAGTCACATCTAAAAATGCCAAAGCGCGGTGAAAGGGATTTCGCCGCGCTTTGTGCTTTGATAGGTTCAAGGCAACCAAGATAAACAATCCGAACATCACGAGCATTGCCTTCATCATGACCCTGCGCGTCCTGCCCCAGAACCTGATCAACCAGATTGCCGCCGGTGAGGTGGTCGAACGCCCGGCTGCGGCGTTAAAGGAGCTGGTTGAAAACGCGCTTGATGCCGGGGCCACCAGGGTCGATGTCAATCTGCGTGATGGCGGCCGGACGCTTTTGTCGATCACCGATGACGGTAAGGGCATGACGCCCGAGGAACTGTCGCTTGCGGTTGAACGTCATGCGACGTCAAAGCTGCCCGATGATGATTTGTTCAATATCGGGTTCATGGGCTTTCGCGGTGAAGCATTGCCATCAATCGGTTCTGTATCGAGGATGCGCCTGACCAGCCGGGTGCGGGGCTCTGAAAATGCCTGGTCGCTCAGCATTGAAGGCGGGGCAAAGGGCGAACCGGAACCGACCGCCCATCCCTATGGCACCCGGGTCGAGGTCCGCGATCTTTTCTATGCCACCCCGGCGCGTCTGAAATTCCTGAAGACCGCGCGCACCGAACAGATGTATGCGCGTGAAATCATGGACCGTCTCGCCATGGCACGGCCCGATGTCGGTTTTACCCTGACGGGCGATGGTAATAAATCGATCCTGAATTACCCGGCCTGTGAAGGCGATCTGTTTGATGCGCGCCTCAAACGCCTTGGCGCTGTCATGGGCCGCGAGTTTCAGGAAAATGCCCTTCAGATCGAAGCCGAACGCGAAGGCATCCGTTTGACCGGCTATGCCGGGGTGCCGACCCTTAACCGTGGCAACGCCCAGATGCAGTTCATGTTTGTCAATGGCCGTCCGGTCAAAGACCGGCTGTTGCAGGGGGCGGTGCGCGGTGCCTATCAGGATTTCCTGGCGCGCGATCGTCATCCGTTGCTGGCGCTGTTCTTTGAATTGTCGCCGCGCGATGTTGACGTCAACGTCCATCCCGGCAAGACCGAAGTCCGTTTCCGGGATCCGGGTCTTGTCCGTGGCCTGATTGTCGGGGCGCTCAAACATGCGCTGGCCGGGGCGGGACACCGGGCCTCGACCACGGTTGCCGATATGGCACTGGGGGCGGTTCGCCGCGAAGGTGAGGGACCCTCACTTCCGTATGGTGGTGCTGGGCGCAGCGGTGGCGGCAGCGGCTTTAACATCGGGCAGTATCAGCCCAGTATTCCAAGCCATGCGGCGGTCGAACGCAATTATGCCGCCCAGTCCCCGGTCGATTCCGGGGCGGGATATGGCGGTCTGTTTGATCGCGGGCGGGATTTTGCCGGGACACCGGATGATGCGCGCGATACCGGCGGTGACGGTTTTGCCGCAGCGGCAGCCGCGGCGTTGTCGGGCGGCTATGATAGTGCCGCACCGTCGGCCCGTATCGATCACATTGCCGATGAAGGCAAGTTTGTCGATCATCCCCTTGGTGCTGCGCGCGGGCAGGTTCATGCGAACTACATCATTGCCCAGACCCGTGACGGTCTGGTGATTGTCGATCAGCACGCCGCCCATGAACGCATTGTCTATGAACGGATGAAGGCCGATCTTGCCGCCAATGGTGTCAAGCGTCAGGGATTGCTGCTGCCCGAAGTGGTCGAACTCGACGAAGCATCGGCCGACCGCATTGCCGACCGTGCCGAAGAATTCGCCGAACTCGGACTGGTGATCGAACCGTTCGGCCCCGGTGCCATCGTGGTGCGCGAAGTCCCTGCCATGCTGGGCAAGGTCGATGTTGCCGCCCTGGTCCGTGACATGGCCGACGAGATCGCCGAACTGGGGCAGGGCATGGCGCTAAAAGATCGCCTGATGTATGTCTGCGCGACCATGGCATGCCACGGGTCGGTGCGTTCGGGACGCAAACTCAATGCCGATGAAATGAATGCACTTTTGCGCCAGATGGAAGCCACCCCGCATTCCGGGCAGTGCAACCACGGGCGCCCGACCTATGTCGAACTGAAACTTCATGACATCGAAAAGATGTTCGGCCGCCGATAGGGGCCGCCTTAATCACGCAGTTTAAGATTGCGGGGCAGGCGGGTATTGGCATTGACCCGCGCGCGCTGAATTTGTTCGGCAAACAGTCCGCGCGTGCCGGTAAGATCCGCATCGCGAAAATCGGTCCCGGCCAGATTGGTGCCGCTCAGATCGCAATTAAGCAAATGCTGCCCCCGGAAACTGGCATTCGAAAGATCCGATCCCAGAAATACCGTGTTGCGCAGCATCGCATCATTGAAACGTGCCCCCGAAAGACGGCTTGCCGCAAGATTGGCACTATCAAGATTGCTTTCGATGAAATCGGCTCCGGTCAGGTTACAGCGCCGAAGAACCGCATCCTTGCAATTGGCGCGCTTGAAACTGGCAAAGGGAAGGCCGCATCGGCTCAGATCAATACCTTCAAGTTCGGCTTCACGCAGATCGGCATGGTCAATCGACATGACCGTGCCTTCCTTGCCGCCGGTATCAACCCAAAGCTTGTGACTAATCAAGGCTTCATGCAGATCGATTTCAACCAGCTCTTCGCTGTCGTCATCTGCTGCGGTTTCGATCGGGTCGTCATCGGGTTCTTCGGTCTCGTGCTCTTGGGATGCTGGTTCGATAATCGGGGACAATGCCTCGCGTGCGGACTGCACGGCTTCGATATTCTGGGGGCCGGTATCACGGTCATGGGCGATCGGCACTTCGGGAAGGTCGCTGTCATCAAAGACCTGCCCGCTGCCATTCAGCCGTGCCTGCACATTGGCAACTTCGATGGTGTCGCTCATTCCGACCAGGGGGGATTTGTCATCGCGGATATCGGCAACGGTTTCCACGGGCTGCGCGCTTTTGGCGGGTGCCGGCTTGCCAACCGCCGCCCGACGACGCGCGGGAGCAGGACTTGCACTGGCGACAGGCGGGGTTTCAAGCATTGCGGCCTTGATGCGGTCACGCTTGCGGCGGCCGGGATTTTCCGGGGTGGTTTCTTCGACCGGGGTGGTGGCCTGTGACGGGGTCTTTGTCGCCGGGGCTTTGGGCATGGTGGTGCCGGCCCGGATCATGTCCTGTGGCCGGGCCGGACCGAAATAGTTTTCCTTAAGAACGAAACGGCGCGGTGATCGCATGACCGTTTCAATGATCTTGCGCAGCCGTTTGGGATCAATCGGCTGACGAAACACCCCTTCGATCCCGGCATCGACTGCATCGCGCATGCCGCGGCGGTCAAGTTTTGGCGCACCAAGAAGGATCGGGACCGTGCGGCCGATTGGGTTTTCGTCGCTTCCGGAATCGCGAATGGCGCGAATGGTCGAAATGCCGCGCATGCCATCAAGATACAATCCGACAAGAACCAGATCGGGGCGCATTTCCCCGATCAACTCCACGGTCTTTTCGCGGTCGTCGCAATGCACGAAATTGCCAAAGCCAAGCGGTTCGATTGCTTCGCGGGCGGCAAGCATGTTCCGTTCACTGTAGTCGGCATACAGGATCGTTTTGTTTTTATTGTCCTTGCTCGCCATGTTCCGCGATTTCCCTTATTCGCAAGCCGGTTCCTGTCCCGGGAATGTCCGGCCTTTTTTCGCGTAATTGTTACTGTGCGGACGGAATGCTGAACGAGCGCCGCGGCAATGTGGAGCCCGGCGTGTCGGCGGTGTTGCCTGTGCCGCTACCCGCCCCGCCTGGACCGGGATTGTCGATGCTGAAGGTTCCTGAATCGGAACTGCCGGTATCGGGCGCATCAAAGTCCGTCGCATCAGTATCGTTTACGCTTTCTCCGCTTCCTGTTGCACCATCGGGTGCATTTGTTTCGACCATCTGGATGGTGATTTCCACACGCCGGTTTTCGGACCGCCCTTCGGGGGTGTCGTTGCTGGCGATCGGGCGGCTGTCACCATAGCCCTGAATAACCATCCGTCTGGGGTCCGTTCCGTTCTGATCAATCAGAAAATGCAAAACCGATGTCGCACGGGCTGCGGAAAGGTCCCAGTTTGATATATAGGGAGACGAAGACGATACCGGAATATTATCCGTATGACCGGCCACCAGAACTTCCCCCTCTGTCTGGTTGATGACCGGTGCCAGCCGATTGAGGATGGCGGCAAATTCTTCGGTCATGCCCGATGATCCGGACGGAAAGGCCAGCTCGTTCGGAAAGCGGATCACGACTTCGCCGTCAATGCGTTCCAGCCCGACCTGATCTTCCAGGCTCATATTCTCAAGAACGCTTTCAAGCGTTTCTTCAAGGGCCTCGGCCTTTTGTTCCTTCGTGTCGGTTTTCTCGATTTCGATTTTCGGGGTTTCTGCCTGCGGGATTTCCGAAACCACGCGCGGACTGTCGGGGGTTGGTGCCTTAAGCGACTTGCCGACAATCGACCCGTCCAGTTCGATCACCCCGGCCAGCTGGTCCTGTTTGGAAAAGCCGAATGCGGCTTTGACCGATCCGGCGATCTGCTTGTAGCGGATGACATCCATCTCGGCAAAGGTCAGCAACAGAACAAACAGAACAAGCAGCAATGACATCAGATCGGCGAACGTCGCCATCCAAGCCGGTGCGCCTGCTGCGGGTTTCTTGGCCATGGTCTATACCGCTACCTGAAGATCAGATGACAGCATTCTTATTCTCCGTCTTCCGCATCCGCGGGCACGCCACCCGGAAGATATGGACCAAGAATTTCTTTCATCACCATCGGGCTCTGGCTTGCCTGGATCTGGACGACCGATTCAATGATCAGCTGTTTGGTGTTGCGCAGGCGATCGACCTTCAGAGCCAGCTTGTCGGCAATCGGCAGCGCAATCAGGTTGGCCAGAACCGCGCCATAGAATGTTGTCAGCATCGCAATTGCCATTGCCGGGCCAATCGCATCCGGGTCCGAAAGGTTGGCCAGCATCTGCACCAGACCGACCAGGGTTCCGATCATGCCGAATGCCGGTGCGGTATCGCCGATCCCGCGGAACATCAGTTCGCCAAGTTCGTCATTCTGGATCGATTTTTCCACTTCGCTTGAAATCGAACTTCTGATCACTTCGCCGCTGTGACCATCCACACACATGCGGATGCCGCGCGCCATGATTTCGTTTTCGACTTCAACATTTTCGAGCCCCAGCAGACCGTTCTTGCGAACCAGACCGGCAAGTTCGATGGCCTTTTCATAAATCGAAAGCGGGTCTTCCTTGGGGTTCTTGAATGCAATACCCACCCCGATTTTCAGCGACTTTATGACGTCGCGCATCGGGAACTTGATCAGGGTCGCGGCCGCAGTCCCGCCGAACACAACCATGACGGATGGAATATCAACAAAAGAATCAAGGCTGCCGCCCATCATGATGGCGCCAAAAATAACGCCAGCCCCGGCGATAATCCCAATGAGTGTAGCTATATCCATGTCGGTTATTTGTATCCGGCGTTAAAACTTTTGTTTCGAAGCGTGCTTGATGAAAATTGGCAAAGAACGCGCGGCAGCGGGCGTAAATTTCAATTGCCGTGCGGTTGCATTTCTAAAGTCCATACTGACCCCATTACATAAAAGCAGGATTTTAGGTGCTGCACTCCTCAAAATTGGGTTTCTACAACCTGTTTTCCAGAACCAAACGATAACTTCCTGCGTTGCGGCGCGGAATGGACCAAACAAAAAGAGCCGCCCGATTGTAAAATTACGGCATTAGGTTAGGGGATGCTATACCTTTGGCATTAAATGTTTGTTGCCAGAAATCGCCGCGCGGTCAACCCTGCCGTAAGGATAATCCGACTTGATCAAGCGATGTAGGCACAGTCTGGCAAACCGGCCCTGAATAGCGCATGGCCGGTATCGCCGCGATCATGGGGTCGGGTGATTGAATGGTGCTGTTTTTTGCCTGCCCGATTGCCGGGCTGCCCGGCTGTATGATGACCCGGCTCGCAGGTTATCCCAGCTCGAACGACGAAATGCCGAACGTCATACCAAGGTTCAGCTTGGGTGCTGTTCCCTTATACATGCGCGCGGTTTCGAACTCGGCAATCATCTGATGGTCATTGACCAGTTCACGGCCCGCCTGATTGGGTTCGGGAATATCAAGATAGACCTTGCCGTCCTGATTGTCGCGGCTTTGCAAAAGGGCGCCAAACAGGGTCCGGGCATCTTGTGCATTGGCTGCGAAAAGCGGGCCGACCTTGTGACCTTCTTTACACGGGCGGATCACGCCATAGCCACGAAGCCCCATCTGCCCTTTAAGGGCCAGTGCCGTATGGGTGTCATTGCCGATCCAGCCACGCAGGAATTCGATCCGGCTTTCGGCAAACAGATTGCAGGTCTGCTCAAAGGCATCGACAACGGCGATGTCATCAATCGCCAGGGCAAACAGATCATCATCAGTCGGGGCGCTGGCATGGACCACCCCGCCAAAGCGGATATTGCGATGGGCAAATTCAAAGCCCGACTTGCGGTAATTGTCCTGCTGATCGACAACACCATCAAGCCCGATGGTTTTCATGACGCTGTCATCAAGAACCGTCTGCCACAATTTATAGCCAAGACCCGATCCACGCCGGTCCGGGCGGCAGATGTAAAACCCGACAAAGCCGAAATCGGAACTGTATTGAACCGCGGAAATCACTGCGGCCATGCCCTGTTTGTCAAAGGCACCCCAGAAACCGTCAGGATCGGTATTATAAAACACCTCGGCATCGGCAAGTCCGGGATTCCAGCCCTCATTGGCGGCCCATTCAACGGCCAGCGGGAATTCGAATGATTTCAGGCGGCGGATCTTGTCTGTCATGGCGATGTCTTCAATCTTCCGGATCGATAATCAACTGGGTCACAAGCCCGTCCCTTTACAGGATCGGCGGATAAACATCCAGTGGCAGAGCCGGGGCAGGGCCGGTTAATTTGGTTTGAATGGTCGATCGAAGTTTATATTTGCAAACGCCGACGTCAAACCCCTTGTGCGAATGCCAATAGGCCTGGTGTGATGTCACCATGGTTTGACAAACATGAACGCAGCCATTCCAAGCGGACCAACTGGTTCCCGGCCTTTCACCGTGGTGGAAAAATCATGATAAATATTGTTGAGAATGCCTATCACTTTTATTATCAATAGGCCTCCGTGGTTTTATCCCAACACCATCGCGCCGAGGCCCCCAATGCCGTCCTCCATCCTGACTGCAACCACCCGCATCGATTTGCCCGAAAGTGCCGCTTTGATTCGGCAGACTGCCGACTATTACAAAAGTCATGATTGCGATGTGCAGGGGGATGACATCGCAACGCGCATTTCGGTATCGATCGGGCATATCAAATTGTGCAGCCGTGAAAACGGTCTTGATGTGGAAGTCGGGGCCACGACAGAGGTCGGCGTGGTCCAGATGAAGGCCGCGATCATTTCACTGCTTCAACAGGGTGCTGCACCGGGTACCAGCTTTGACTGCCGCTGGAAGGGGGCGGGGCAAAGTAACGGCAAACTTCCGAACTTTCGCGAATTGACCGTTGGCGAGATCACCGATCTGTCGCCCCATATGCGACGCCTGCGTCTGCACGGGGTCGATATGGGCGCCTATGAGCAGGAAGGCATTCATGTCCGTCTTCTGATCCCGCCACGTGGCAAGGCCCAGCCGAAATGGCCGACGCTGGCTGAAAATGGCATGCCGGTCTGGCCAAGCGGGGATGATCTGGTCGAACAGCGGGTCTATACAATTCGCGACATTGATGCTGCGGGCGGCTGGGTGGATGTCGATTTTGTCATGCATGGTGATAACGGGCCGGGTTCGGCCTTTGCCCTGCATGCGCGTCCGGGCGATCTGGTGGCGATGACGGGGCCGCTGGGCAATGACCTGCCGGCTTCTGACTGGATGCTGTTTGCCGGGGATGAAACGGCCCTTCCGGCGATCGGGCGTTATCTGAATGAAATGCCTGCCCATGTGACGGGCCATGCGCTGATCGAAGTGGGCAGCAAGAATGACATTGTTCCGCTTGCCACCAAAAGCGGGATCAAGGTGACCTGGATCCTGCGCGACAGTGTCGAAGAAGTCACCCACAGCCTGATTCAGGATGCAATTCGCGCTGTCGAAGTGCCGCGTGATGGTCGTGCGATCTATTGCTGGGCCGGTGTGGAAAATGCCGATTACAAGCCGATCCACACCTACTGGCGCAAGGAACTTGGCCTTGGGCGTGATCAATGCACGGCCATGACATTCTGGCGCAAGACCGAGCAGGCCTGACCGACATGGCCTAACGTTTTGTTGCCACCCTGGCATGCAGGGTCGGGGCGAAATGGGCAATCGCATCATCCAGACCGATCAGGATTTCGGGCGCATGGGCGATGACGGGTGTTAGTGTCCCGGCCTCGGCGGCGGTGCGAAGTTCGGTAATCGCGCGAACAAGTTCAAGATTGGTCGGCGTGACATTGGCGGCAATGGCCTTTGCATGTGCGCCGATCATGCGACGTGTTGCCAGAAACGCTGCCACTTCCTGATCTGTTGTGATGCTTTTGCCATCTGATGCCGGGTCCAGCGCATAGCGCACCGACAGGCCGGTCATATGCGACCGGTCGGCAAACAGGGCCGATGTGATCATGCGAAATGCAATGATATCGGCGATCAGCCCGTCACGGTTTTGACCCGTTGCAATTTGATCCAGTGCGAAAAGATCGGCATCGCGTTCGTCGCGATGGCTTTCGATATCGTCACCGCCAAAATGATCGGGCTGGCAATGGCGGATCTCATGATAGATCAGCCAGCGATATGTTACAGCGGGATCCGTGCCATAGGACAATCTTTTCCCGAACCAGCCACGCATCAGTTCGGCAAATATTTCGTTGCCGCTTTGCGGGGTGACATTTTCCGGGACGAAAATCTGACAGGTGGCAATCTGCCGGCCATTTTGCTGACCGGTAACGGTAAAGGGTGATCGCGGCAATTTGGCAAATGTCTTGTCCGGATCCTTGATATTGGCAAGTCCCAGTGTCTCGTCCATCCGCGCCAGAAACGCTGCACGATCCCTGAAAACAAACAGATCGATATTGCCAAACCCCTGCAATTCGTCACGGATGTCGCCATCCGTCGGGGCGGTACCAGTCTGTTGCGCGACCGCGGACGGGCTGCCAGACCAAAGCACGATCAGGACAGTCAGGATGGCTGTGAAAGTGGTCCTGAAACTAGCCCTGAAAAATGCCCTGACAGTCGGGGGTGCCGGATATGGGGGATGTTCGATCATCCCTTCATTATGGGGGTTTTGACCGGCTGATACGATAGCAATCGGTCACATTTGATGTTTTACACCCGATTTCGGGTGTCTCAGGCTTCGGCGCGCTGACCGGTTCGTTTGCGTTGCGGCCCGAACAGGCAGGTCAGGATCAGGATGATCCCCGAAATGGTGGCAATCATGCCCGCGGCACTGACCGCATAGGGCGATCCGAACCAGCCAGGCCCGTATCCGGCAAAGACATATCCGAGCACTGCGGAAATAACCGCAAACACCACTGACCAGCCAACCTGTAGGCCCAGCTGATTGGTCATCAGGCGTGCACTGGCTGGCGGGCAGACAAACATCGCAATGACAATGATTGACCCGACCGCATCAAACGCCGCAACTGCGGCAATTGCGGTTGCCACCACAAGCGCAAAGCTGAGCAGTCTGGTGCGAATGCCGATTGCCTCGGCAAAGGCGGCGTCAAAGGTCGATATCTTAAGCTCCTTCCAGAACAACAGGATAAACAACCCGATGCCGACCAGAACAATCGCCAGGCGGGGCAATTGCGGCGGCAAGGTCGCAAGGGCCGCTGGATCAAAAAGCGATCCCCATCCCTCGGCATCAAACCAGATCAGGCTTTCCAGATTGCCCAGAAGCGCATGTTGCACATCAATATGAACCGAACTGGTATCGGTGACTTCAAGAAACAGAACGCCCGCTGCGAACAATGTGGTGAACACCAGCCCCATCGCTGCCCCCGGCTCAACCCGGCCAAGGCGTTTGACGATTTCGATCATCACAACCGCGATGATTGCCGCCACACCGGCACCAAGCATCATCGGAACCGCGGTGATGGTTCCGGTCACCAGAAAAGCCCCGACAATACCAGGCAGAACCACATGGCTGATGGCATCGCCAATCAGTGCCTGGCGACGCAGCAACAGGAAATTCCCCGGAAGCGCACAGGCAACTGCTGCCAGAATGCCGATTACAATCGGGCTCAGGCTCAGCTGGACAAACTCGGCGCCAAGGGCTGTGATAAGGTCGTCGATCATGCCTTTGCTCCGTTCCGGGCTGCGATGATGCGATCGATCTCGTCAATCTGGTCGGGGGTCATCATGCGTTCGATCGGGGTCAACCCGTCATAGCGTTCAATGGCGGAATCATCGGGCAACATGCGCCGTGCAACCGCCCAACGCGCTTCGTCACGGGCAGCTTTTTGTGCCGCGACCCGGCCGCGCGCCGTGGCAACCCCGTCGCGCCGGATCATGCCCGACCGCCGCAGGATACGCAGGGTCAAACCGTCATAGATCGGTTCACGCCGCGCAAGTGACAACAACCCCTGGCGACGGTGGACCCGGCGCTGGAAACGCTGATGACGAAGTGCCGATGCCAACCCGCCACGCAACGGCGAAAACAGGGCTGAAACCAGGAAAAAGCCAAAGGCAATCAAAACAATGATCGGCCCGGTCGGAAGTGATGCCTCGGCTGCGGAAAGAACCGCACCGATATATCCCGAAAGCCCGCCAACGCCTGCTGCTATGCCGATCATCGGTCCGACCTGGTTGGTCCAGAACCGTGCGGTCACCGGCGGAATGATCAAAAGCGCAACAATCAGGATCAGCCCGACAATCTTGAGCCCGATCACCGTCACAATCAGCGCCAGCCCCATCATCGCCAGATCGATATTGCGCACATTGACGCCCGTGGTCGCGGCATATTCCGGATCAAAGGCCACAAGCGTCATCGGGCGGCGCAACAGAAACACGAATGCGGCGGCCAGTGCGCCGGCAATGGCGATGGTCATGGCCTCGGAAATCAGCATCCCGGCCGTTGATCCCAAAAGGAAGTTTTCAAGTCCGGCCTGACGGCCCGATGACATGGTCTGGATCACGGTCAAAAGGACAATGCCAAACCCGAAAAACACCGACAGCACCGCACCGATTGCTGCATCCTCGGTCAGGCGGGTTTTGCGCGTGATCCATTCGACCATCAAAAGCCCGATCGCCGATGACACGGCTGATCCGATGATCAGCCCCGGAAGCCATCGTCCGTCGCTGCCAAACGCGACCATGATCATAAAGGCAAGGCCGACACCCGGAAGGGTCGCATGACTGATGGCATCAGACACAAGGGCGCGTTTGCGCAGGAAAATAAACGCCCCGGCACTGCCCGCAGACAGGCCAAGCAACCCTGCGCCAACCGCGACCAGGGCGCTGTTATATCCGGCCTGAAGAAACAGGGCGCTTATGAAATACTCGATAAAACTCATGACGATATCTGCCTTTGCCCGTCGCCCTTTGCCACTCGCCTATGCCAGATGCAATTCGTCGATATGGGTTGCGGCCAGACGCCCGCCATAGGTTTCCTGAAGGTTCTCGGCGGTAAAGGTGGTTTCAACCGGGCCTTCGGCAATGCGCCGGACATTGATCAGAAGCACACGGTCGAAATATTCCGGCACGGTCGACAGATCATGATGCACGCAAACAACCGTGCGGCCTTCGGCCTTCAGTTCCTTCAGAACCGATACAATGGCGCGTTCGGTGGCGGCATCCACCCCGGCAAACGGTTCATCGAGCAAATAGAATTCCGCATTCTGGGCCAGTGCGCGGGCCAGGAAGACACGCTGTTGCTGTCCGCCGGAAAGCTGGCCGATCTGACGGTCGGCGAAATCGGCCATGCCAACCCGTTCAAGGCAGTCCATCGCCTGTTCGCGGTGGCGCGATCGCCAGAGCCGGAACAGCCCGACCGATCCGTAAAGCCCCATCAGGACCACATCAATGACGCGGGCCGGAAAGTCCCAGTCAACGCTGGCGCGCTGGGGCACATAGGCAACCCGGTCGCGGGCTTCGGCAAACAGTTTGCCGAAAATGCGGACCTCGCCTGACAGGCGCGGCACAACGCCAAGCGCACCTTTCAAAAAGGTCGATTTTCCCGCCCCGTTCGGACCGATGATCGCGGTCATTGACCCGGCCGGGATCGAGGCATCTACCGAAAACACCGCCGGCTTGTTGCCATAGGAAACGGTCAGGCCGCGCACGGTCAGTGGCGCGTCCTTGGCCGCGACATCAACGATTTTGCCGGACTCTGCAACCAGTTTGGCATTGCTCATGGGGGCTTCCTTGTTCGCTTGTGCGTACATTGTCTTGGCTGGCGTCAAATATTGTCTGATCAGGACCCGGCCGCAAGTTTACCCTGAAACCCGTCTTGTGGGGCGGTGCCGCCAAGGGCACGGGTGATCAGGGTAACGTTATGGTCGATCATGCCGATATAGGTGCCTTCATAGGTTCCCGGTTCGCCCATCGCATCGGAAAACAGGGTGCCGCCAATCACCACATTCTGACCCCGCGCAGCCGCGCCTTCGATCAGGGCGCGCACATTGCGCTCAGGCACCGAGCTTTCGACAAACACCGCCGAGATTTTGCGATCGACGATGGTGTTGACCAGGTCTTCGACCCGGCGCAGGCCCGCTTCGGATTCCGTTGAAATGCCCTGGATGCCCAGCACGTCAAAGTCATAGCCGCGCCCGAAATAGCTGAATGCGTCATGGGCGGTCAAAAGAACCCGGCTTTTCTCCGGGACGGTGACCGTGACCTCTTTCATATAGTCGATCAGCTTGGCGATCTCGGCAATATGGTGGTCCGCATTGGCGCGATATGTGGCTTCACCCTCGGGATCGGTTTTGATCAGGGCATCGCGCACCGCCAGAACGACGGTTTCCCACAATTGCGGATCCATCCAGACATGCGGGTCATAACGGCCCTTGTATTCGGCATGGCTCAGAAGCTTGTCCTTGGCGATGGCCTCGCCAACCGCGACGACATTGCGGCGCTTTTCCAGATCAAGGAAGAATTCCTCAAGCTGCGCTTCAAGATACAGCCCGTGCCACAGAACAAGATCGGCACGCGCCATGGCGGCGATGTCGCTTCGGGTCTGGCGATAGGAATGCGGATCAACGCCGGGGCCCATCAATGCCTTGACCTCGGCCCGGTCGCCGGCGACCTGGCGTGCGGCATCAGCGATCATGGAAGTGGTGGCGACAACATTCAGCGGCTTTGCCATGGCATGGCCGGCACCGGCCAAAAGACCGGCTGCAAGGATAAGGGCGCTCAGCAAAATGGGGCGTGCGGATCGGAAAAGGCTCATCAGATGTCCCGAAAGCAAATTGAAATCAGTCCAGCGAATACCCACTATTTATGTGCGGACTTTTAAAGTTAGTCAAGGCTAAATTGATTTTTGCAAACTTAGTTGTTATGAAGGTTGCGGGACAGAAATTGGAGAGATCAATGGGCGACAAAGCCGTGGTAAACCCGCGTCACAACAAGGCCGAAGTCTTCGCCCGCCTGCGCGACGCGCATGCCAGGGAAGTGACCGAGGATTACGTTGAAATGATCGGCGACCTTATCGCCGAGGAAGGCGAGGCCCGCTCGGTCGCCCTTGCCGAACGCTTCGGCGTGACGGCCGCAACCGTGAACAACACCATCAAACGCCTCGAACGCGACGGCTTTGTCACATCACGCCCCTATCGTGCAATTTTTCTGACCGAAAAAGGCGAAGCACTCGCCAAAAAGTGTCGCGAACGCCACCAGATCGTCTATAACTTCCTGGTATCCATCGGCGTCGACCCCGAAATCGCAGAATTCGACGCCGAGGGGATCGAACACCATGTCAGCGAGGAGACGTTGGCGGTGTTTGCGCGCGTGTCAGGTGGGTGATTTCCTGTTGCAAGCGCGTACACCTAAGGAGTGTCGAAACCGATCGATTGTTTGTCGGGTATTTCAAGGAAAAATGGCGGAGAGGGTGGGATTCGAACCCACGGTACTATTGCTAGTACAACGGTTTTCGAGACCGCCCCGTTCGACCACTCCGGCACCTCTCCGCATGTGTGGTCTTGGCGTTCGACGCGGTGTTTAACGGTCCTTGCGCCATATTGCAAGAGGGAAATCGCAATTCCGGTGACTCTTTTTTGCGCGGCGGGTGCTTTGCTCTTTGGTACCCCTTCCCGGCTTTGCCGCCGGTTTCCGGTTGTGGTTGATTTGATGCGGGGCGCTTGTCGTCTGGCGTTGTGATTGCATCGGTGTGACCCGTGCCGGGGGATGGGGTGACCCGTGATCGTGCCCTGCATCAAATGCAGGGCAGACCCCCGCGCCATCATGCGGGAATGTGCGGGTTTGCGATGCTTTGGCGATGACTCAATTGTTGACTCATCGGGTCAAAAGGGGTAATTCACCCGTTCCTCGCAGCGGTTCGGTATCTGTTAGCAGCGGCACCGAGCTGCGCGTTTGTGTTTCCAGAATGTTTTTCAGGAACTTTTAGATGTACGCAATCATCAAAACTGGCGGCAAACAGTATAAAGTTGCTGCCAACGACGTTATCAAAGTCGAAAAGATCGCTGCCCAGGCCGGTGATACCGTGAAACTTGAAGAAGTTCTCATGGTTGCTGGCGACGGTGCGCCGAAAGTTGGTGCTCCGTTGGTCAAAGGTGCTTCTGTTACCGCAGAAGTTCTCGAGCAGGCCAAGGGCGACAAGGTGATCGTTTTCAAGAAAAAGCGCCGGCACAACTACCGTCGCAAAAATGGTCATCGCCAGAACCTGACTGTTCTGCGCATCAAGGACATCAAAGCCTGATTTCATCAGGTCAAGATGCAGTTTTAGGAGAGTTTCATGGCTCATAAGAAAGCTGGTGGTAGTTCGCGTAACGGTCGTGACTCCGAAGGTCGCCGTCTCGGCGTGAAAAAATTCGGTGGTCAGGCTGTTGTCGCAGGCAACATCCTCGTTCGTCAGCGTGGCACGAAGTTCCATGCCGGTGACAATGTTGGCCTCGCCAAAGACCACACCCTGTTTGCGACTGTGGACGGTTCCGTCCAGTTCAAGTCGGGCTTCAAGGGTCGTACCTACGTAACCGTCGTTCCGGCAGAGGCGTAAGCCTCCCGTCGGGTGCGATTTACGTACCGAATTTAACAAGGGAGGAATGAGCAATCATTCCTCCCTTGTTGTATGTGATATAGAATTCCCGATCCCGTCGAGGCGCAGCCCCGTTGCGCGCCGGGACCGACAATATAAAATGGGCACCGCCCGAAGGACCGGTTATGAAGTTTCTCGATGAAGCCAAGATTTATGTGCGCAGTGGCCGCGGCGGTGCCGGTTCGGTCAGCTTCCGCCGTGAAAAATATATCGAGTATGGCGGGCCCGACGGCGGCGATGGCGGCCGCGGCGGCGACGTCATTCTCGAGGCGGTCGAAAACCTCAATACCCTGATCGATTTCCGTTATCAGCAGCACTTCAAGGCCGAAGTCGGCATGCATGGCATGGGCCGGCAGCGTACCGGCCGTTCGGGCAAATCCATCACGATCAAGGTCCCGGTCGGGACCCAGGTCCTGGCCGAAGACCGCGAAACCCTGATCGTCGATATGATCGAACCGGGACAGACCTATATGCTGTGCCGGGGGGGCGATGGCGGGCGTGGCAACACCCATTTCAAATCCTCTACCAACCAGGCCCCGCGCCGCGCCGAAGAAGGCTGGCCGGCCGAGGAAATGTGGGTCTGGCTGCGTCTGAAACTGATCGCCGATGCCGGTCTGGTCGGGCTGCCCAATGCCGGCAAGTCGACCTTCCTTGCCGCATCGTCACATGCGCGTCCGAAAATCGCCGATTATCCCTTCACCACCCTGCATCCGCAGCTTGGCGTCGTGAATGTCGATGACCGCGAATTTGTCCTGGCCGATATTCCCGGCCTGATCGAAGGCGCATCCGAGGGCAAGGGCATCGGAACCCGCTTCCTGGGCCATATCGAACGGTGCGAAGTTCTGGTTCATCTGATCGACTGTGCCGAGGAAGACCCGGTCGCGACCTATAAAACCGTGCGTGAAGAGCTTGAAAACTACGCCGATGTTCTGGTCGACAAGCCCGAAATCGTCGCGCTGTCCAAAGCCGATCAGCTGCTGCCCGAAATGGTCGAGGAACAACGCCAGATCCTTGAAAAGGGCATCGGCAAGAAAGTCTATGTGGTGTCCGGCGTGACCCAGCAGGGCATAAAGGATATCCACCGGCAAATTCGCGCCTATATTGATGGCGAACGTGAACGCCGCGCCATGGAAGGTCGCGAGGATAAGGGATTCCAGCCGTGAGCCTTCAGCACGCTGTTCTGAGTGATGCAAAACGTCTGATCATCAAGGTCGGCTCGGCCCTTCTGGTCGATGAAAATACCGGCAAGCTGCGCCGTGCCTGGCTCGAAGCACTGGCCGATGATATCGCCCATCTGCGCGAACGCGGGGTAGAGGTGATTGTGGTGTCTAGTGGTGCGATCGCCCTTGGCCGTCGCTTGTTGGGGCTGGATCACCGCACCATCAGTCTGGCTGACAAACAGGCCGCCGCCGCTACCGGCCAGATCAGCCTGTCACAGGTCTGGCAGGAAGCATTGGGCCGCAACGGCCTGACCATGGCACAGGTTCTGGTCACGCTTGAGGATATGGAAGGCCGCCGTCGTTATCTTAATGCGCGCGGCACGCTCAATGCGCTTCTGGCCCGTGGGGCCGTGCCGCTGATCAACGAGAATGATACCGTCGCGACCGAGGAAATCCGCTTTGGCGATAATGATCGTCTTGGCGCCAAGGTCGCGCATATGATTTCGGCCGATACGCTGGTGTTGCTGTCCGATATTGACGGGCTTTATACCGCTGACCCGCGCAAGAACCCGGATGCGACACTGATCCCCGAGGTCCGCGAACTGACCCCGGAAATCTTTGATATGGCCGGTCTTGCACCGACCATGTATAGCTCCGGCGGGATGGTCACAAAACTTCAGGCCGCCGAAATCGCCATGAAGGCCGGCTGTCGCATGATCATTGCGCGTGGCACCATCTATCATCCGTTAAAAGCCCAGCTCGATGGTGCACCCAATACCGTCTTCCTGCCCAGCGAAAGCCCCCTTGCTGCCCGTCGGCACTGGATTGCGACCTCGCTCAAGGCGACCGGGGCAATCATTGTTGATGCCGGCGCGGCAAAGGCAATCGCGGCGGGCAAAAACCTTCTGGCGGCCGGCATTACCGGTGTTGATGGCCGGTTCAAGCATGGGGATGCGGTGCGCATTCTTGATGCCGATGGTCATCAGATCGCGCGCGGCATTACGTCCTATGGCGCTGAAGAAACCCGTCTTCTGATGGGCCATGCATCGGGCGATATCGAAGCGACCCTTGGCTTCACCCGTGGCAATGCTGTGATCCATTCCGATGATCTGGTGATCTCCCTACATTGGTAAATTCTTGATTTTTGTAAATTTGGTCCTATAGCGTTTCACGCTACTATTTAGGGTGGCTTTAGCTGTATAAGTGGCTTTAGCTGTATAAAAAAAAGGAGATGTGGTCTTGGTGGCTAAGATGAAAGTGAGTTTGTTTGTGCGGTTGTGTTGCACTTGAGGGGCAAGGAATTCACGAGAGTTGGTGTCGCTTCAGGTTGTTTCTGAGTCTTCATTGCAATAATTTTAGCCTAAATATAAAATTTTTTGGTGATTATAAATGAAAAATGAATTTAGTATTGCAAATGAAATCGGAAAAGGTATTTCGCATGTGGAGATGATGCGAAAATTGTTTTCCGTATTTACTTTGAAGCATAAGTTTTTTTTCGTTTGTATATTGGCTAACGCTCTTATTATGTCGGTAATAGAGGTAGGTGGTATTGGTGTTATATTTTTATTCATGAAGGTTGTGGCCGACCCGGAGCAAATTCAGAAAACTGAAGTGCTATTTTATTTATATGAGTTTTTTGGTTTTTCGGATAAGTCGAGTTTTCTTGCGCTAATAGGTGCTGTGGCCTTTGTGGTGATATTATTTAGGAGTCTTTTTGGATCTTTCGAGAGTTGGTTTCGTCTGAAATTTGTAAGTGATTTACAGTTATATTTTTCTACTAGTTTGCTTAAAACTTACATGCACAGGAACGTATTATTCTTTTACAATAACAATACTGCTTCATTAGCAAAAAACGTTCTTGAAGAAGTTAACAGATTTGTTGGCGGATACGTGATGGAAGTTTTGTCAATTGCTAGTGATTTTTGTGTATCTTTAGTCGTTCTGTCATTCTTGGTTATAAATGAGCCTATTTTATCACTGTCTTCTATGTTGAGTATTGGGTCTGCATATTTATTAATATACTTCACGCTAAAGAAAAAGGCGGAAAACATTGGTCGAGATAGGTTGGTTGCAAACGATCACCGTTTTGTTAATGTGAATGAAGCACTTGGAGGAATTAAAGAAGCAAAGATACTTTCAATAGAAGATTTTTTTATAAAAAGGTTTGAGAAAAATAGTAAGAAATTTTATGAAGCGACCGTTACGGTAAAGCTTTTCCAGGTTATTCCCAGATTTTTGCTTGAGGTAATTGCTTTTGGAGGGTTGGTTCTCTTTATAACATATATGATTATGATTGGTGAGTCTTTGTCCGGGCTGATGGGGTCTTTGACGTTGTTTGGGCTAGGGCTTTACCGCGCTTTTCCTAAGCTCGATGGTGTGTTGAAAGGGGTGTTGAGTCTTAGTTTTGATAAAAATGTAGTGTTTTTGATTCTTGAGAGCTTTGAAAGACGATCAGACGATTGGGGAGATGCTGATCCCAGTGAGGTCGCGCTTTCATTTAATGAAAATATTAATTTGGCGAATGTTTCATTTAGGTATCCGGGCGCAAATCAAGATTCAATATTTGTGCAGGATTTATCCATAAAGCATGGGGAATCTGTTGGGATTGTAGGTAAAACCGGGGCAGGAAAGTCAACCTTAATGGACTTGATTACTGGGCTTATGTCGCCCACTCAAGGGCATCTTACTGTCGATGGAGTGGTGGTGTGTCGGGAAAATGTTAGGGCATGGCAAAGGAATATTGGGTACGTGCCGCAATCAATTTTTTTGAAGGATGGTAGTGTTGCTAGTAATATCGCCTACGGTGTTTTAGAAGAAAAAATCGACTCAGAGGCAATTGTAGAGGCAGCGAAGGCAGCGCACATCCATGATTTCATTATCAACGAATTGCCCGATGGTTATGAAACAAAAGTCGGCGAGCGCGGTGTGCGTTTAAGTGGCGGTCAAAGACAACGAATAGGGATTGCTAGAGCGCTTTACACGAGGCCGAAAGTTCTAGTCCTTGATGAGGCCACTAGTGCGCTTGATAATGTTACTGAGGCCTCCGTTTCTGAGGCCATTAAAGAGCTGTCAGGTAAGTTGACAGTAATAATGATTGCTCATCGTTTGTCGACAGTAAGGAACTGTGATCAAATATGTTTTGTTCACCGTGGGAAGGTTGTCGGAAGTGGTACGTATGATGACCTTTTAGAAAAAGAAGACAAGTTTCGTGAGCTTGTGCAAGCTAACATTTGAGGTCACTGTGCTTTATGGCTAAAGCCCAATTCAGATGGTTTTTGGCTCTTGTGTGTTGTAGAGGCAGCTGTGATGGGGCTTTAACAAAGGTGAACCTAAGTTAATTAAAAAATGGGTTGCTTGCCGAGCGCTCTATAGCTCCCGCAACTCTGGTAAATAGCTGCGATCAATCATTTTACACGAGATGGTTTGATGTCTATTATGCCCGATTGCTAACGCTAATTAGCTGGATAGCTTTGGTCCATTTTTAACTTTCGGGAAACTGTGTGCCATGGCAATTGTGCGCGCGCAGCCTTGTGATGTTCTGCGAGCCTAGGATGAGGGTGCGTTTTTCCGGTACACCGTGCAGCGGGTATTTAACTCAAAAAATGGTGGATTAGCGAAAGAATTTCTCAGATCTGAAATTGAAGCATCGCGAGAAGTTTGATACTCGGTTGAAAACGATAGTTGCAAGATAGCTAGAAAATGATATTTGGGTGAGTGATGTTTTAGATTGGGAATTCCTCGTTGAAGGATTGGGGAATTTTCATGTGATCATCAAAGAAATTATTCTTGCCGCTAGAGCTGGGGTGTTTTCAGTAGCTAAATAATAAACACCTCCTGCTCATATTCAACGAGCCAATGATTTATTGTGTGTTCGGTAAGCCGGTGCTTGCGGGTATTCCAGAAGTTGAAATTATTAGTCGATTGGGAAAAGCAACTCTTGCTCAACATCTTTTAAAAGATGGAGGGCTGTTTAGGCTCAGCTTTACCCATGAAAAGTACGGGCTATGGTCACATGTTGTTACGTGGTTTGACCGAGAGAGAGCAATATGTGAGTAGTTAGAGGTCATGAGAGAAAAGTTCTTGGTATTCGGTAGTCCGCAGATCTGTAAAGACGAGATCGATGAAATCTGCGCTGTGATGGAGAGCGGATGGTTGGGGACAGGCCCTCGAACAGCTAAATTCGAGAGCGACTTTTGTAGTTATATAGGCAGCCAGAACGCCTTAGCGTTGAACTCTTGTACTGCAGCTCTGCACCTATCGGCCGTTGTTGCTGGGTTAGCTCCTGGGGATGAGGTAATTACGACGCCATTGACATTTTGTGCAACTGTAAATGCTTTGATCCATGTGGGCGCTGTTCCTGTTCTTGCGGACATAGATCCAGTTACCTTGAATATCGACCCAGCTGAAATTGAGAAGAAAATCACAAAGAAGACCAAGGCAATTGTACCAGTACATTTTGCAGGCCATCCGTGTGACATGGATGCAATCGTTGGAATTGCTCAGAGCCATGATCTTGTAATAATTGAAGACTGTGCGCATGCCATCGAAACCTTATATAAAGGCCAGCACGTTGGGACTTTTGGTCGGTTTGGCTGTTTTAGTTTTTATGCCACCAAAAATGTTGTGACTGGCGAAGGCGGTATGATAAGTGCTCGTGAAGAAGAAGACGCCGTTCGTCTTCGAAAGCTATCACTGCATGGAATGAGCCGAGATGCTTGGAAGCGATTCGGAAATGATGGGTATCGTCATTATCAGGTCGAAGAAGCAGGTTTCAAATACAATATGATGGATTTGCAGGCTGCTATTGGAATTCATCAATTGGCGCGAGTTGAGACGAACCACGCGCGGAGAGAAGCTGTTTGGGAAAGATATAATTCGGCATTCTCTAACTTGCCGGTTGTGTTGCCTGTTGACGTTGAACCTGGCAACCGACACGCCTATCATCTTTATACTTTGCAAATAGATGAAGAGCGTTCTCCTTTAAAACGTGATGCCTTTCTTGATGCGATGACGGCTCGCAATATCGGTGTAGGGGTCCATTACCTGAGCTTGCCTGAGCATCCGTTTTACCAGCGCAGCTTTGGCTGGAGGCCTGAAGATTACCCGCACGCTATGCGTGCCGGGAGAACAATTGTAAGTTTGCCCATTTCAGCCAAACTCGAAGAAGCAGATGTCACCGATGTGATCAACACGGTTGTCGAATTGCTTGCAACCCCGAATTAATGGCAAAGAAAAAATGCAAAACTGTGATCTATACTCTTTGAAAGACATGTTCGGTCTGGACGAACATGTAGTCATGGTTACTGGTGCAGGTGGACAGATCGGAGGGGAAATAGTGACAGCGGCCCTCGGGTTGGGCGCGCGTGTAGTTGCGTCCGATGCAAACGAAGAAATGTTGGTCAAGAGGGCTTCAAGCACCGGGTGGGCGAATGATCGCGTATTATTAGTACCTTGCGATGTTCGTCGAAAGGACCAGGTTCATGATCTTTTTACACAAGGAGAACAGAAGTTTGGCGAGGTGACTGCTTTAGTAAATAATGCTGGGGTAAGTGTTTTCGAACCGTTTTTAGAGCGTGACGAAACGGCCTTCGACTGGGTAATGGATGTGAACCTCAAAGGAACGTTCTGGTGCATCCGAGAGTTTATCGAACGTTCTGATAAAGTGCATAAGGGCCGGATTGTGAATGTTGCCTCTCACTATGGTTTAGTCAGCCCGGATCCGCGCATTTATACGGATTGTGCCCGCCGAAACTCAGAAGTTTATGGTGCAACTAAAGCAGGTGTAATTCAAATGACGAAATACTTTGCTGTGCATGCAGCGGAGTATGGTGTCAATGTGAACGCGATTGCTCCGGGCGGGGTTCGAAACCCGTGGTCTCCGCAGGGCGACGATTTTCAGCAAAATTATGGTTTTCGTAACCCAATGGGGCGAATGGCTGAATTAGATGAAATTCCTGGTGCTGTTGTCTTTTTGCTGTCGCAAGCAGCAAGTTATATTAACGGCCAAACGATTGTGATTGATGGCGGTGCAACCGCTTGGTGAAAGTCGAATTTGAACTGGAGTTTTTTAAATTATGGCTAATAAAGTATTAAATTTCGGTGGCCGGAAAATCGGTCAAGATTGCCCAGTATTTGTCATTGCGGAAGTCGGTATAAATCACAACGGGGATATGAAGCTAGCTGAAAAGCTACTGATTGAGGCTGTTAAAGCTGGTGCTGATGCAGTGAAGCTGCAGACATATCTCACTGAAAAGCGCGTAGGTCGCGACAGTCCCGTATATGATATTCTGAAAAAATGCGAGCTTAGCTTCGACGAACAAGAGCGATTGTTTGAATTGGGGCACGAGCTTGGAGTCATGGTTTTCAGCACCCCATTTGATGACGATTCCGTTGAATTTCTCGAGAGTGTAAACACGCCTGTCTACAAGGTTGCGAGCTTTGATTCCGTGAATAAGACGTTGTTGCGGAAGATCAGTGCAACGAAAAAGCCTGTTATAATGTCCACTGGAATGACTAGCCTAGACGAACTAGGTGCTGCATGGAAAGCTTTGGGGGGCAAGGACGACGGGACAGGATGTGATCTGGCGCTGTTGCATTGCGTTTCGTCTTATCCGCTAGATGACAAAAAGGCCAATCTTGCTGTCGTGCCTTATCTTCACGAACTGCATGGAGGGCCGGTTGGTTACTCGGATCATACCATCGGAATCGAAGTTCCTGCTTTGGCTGTTGCAGCAGGCGCTCAGCTGATCGAAAAGCATTTCACTCTTGATACTTCAGCAAGTGGGCCAGATCATGCGATGTCTGCTGACCCCAAAACCTTGCAGAAAATGATTGAAAAAATTCGCTGGGTTGAAAAAGTTATGGGGGTGAGGACGTTGGGTGTGCGGGAAGCCGAAACCAGCATCGTTCCTTTCCGTCGAATGACGGATTAGTCGCAAAAGAAGATGACTTCAATAACATTTCGATGCGATGGCGCGACTTTACCGGAAATTGGAACTGGCCATGTAATTCGCGATATAACGCTTGCAAATGCCTTTGTTGCATTAGGGATCTCCCGAAAGGAAGATATTCTGTTCGCTGTGCGTCAGGAGGGCGCCTATTCGGTCGGCGCGGATATCATCCGAAGATCAGGTTTTTCAAGTTTATCATGCTCCGACATCGAGTTGGACCCACAGGGACCTTTCGAAGGTGAAACACTCTCCAATACAGGAGCAGAGTTGATCATTTTTGATCGGTTGGAGACGGACCGAACTACAATTCGAGGGGCACGAGCGAAGAAAGCAAGAATTGTTTCCTTTGACGACCAAGGCAGCGGGGGGGCGAGTGTAGACCTCGTTGTTAATGCAATTTTGTCTTCTGACCTTGACGAAAGTGAACGCCATTTGCAGGGGTATAGGTATTTTATCCTTCCTGAAGATACACCAATGTGGCGGCAAAGAAAGGGGCCTGTAAAGCGTATTTTCGTCAGCTTTGGGGGCTATGATCGAAACAACTTCAGTGGGCAATTTTTGAATGCCATATCTAGTTTGTGTCCTGGCGCACGTGTGGATGTCATTGTCGGTGAGGTAGAGGGCGAAACTTTGAAAACATTAACAGAAAAAACAGTTATGTTTGCCAAGGGCAACGTCTTTCTTCATCATCGACCAAAGAATTTCAGTGCTTTTATAGATGCTGCGGACATGGCTGTAGTGGCTGGTGGTCTGACAATTTTCCAGTGCGTTGCTGCAGGACTTCCTGCAATTGGTTTTTCTCAGTATGAGCATCAACGGAACACACTAGCTCGATTGGCGGAGTGTGGGGCCATTGAGAACGGAGATTATTACACGCACGGTGATAATGTATTTGTCGATAGTGTGAATAAGTTGTTGTCTTCAGATAATTTGCGTCGTCGCCTATCTGAAAATTGTACAAGGACACTAGATAACGAGGGATTGTCTAGAGTTGTAGCTGCAATTAAAAAATTACTGGGCAGAGAAGTCTGATCGTGGTGGGAGAAGAAGAAAAATTGATCAGCAATAACAATGTTTGCTTACTTAATTGGGATTCAAATTTTTTTGGGTTCCCTGTTGCCCAAATTAAATCAGAACGGTTGTCTCGAGAAGATCTCAGAAAGGTCTTGGAGTTTTGCAGCGATAATGATGTGAAGCTTCTTCAATTCAAATGTGATGCGCATGATCGAGACAGTATTCTTTTAGCCGAAGAAAATAATTTCCATTTTGCAGATCTGAGAATGATCTTGTCGGTGTCTGTTCGCGAGGACGTGCAAGCCCCCAGTCTTGCAGGAAACATTGCTTTTCGACAGGCCGGCCCAAGCGACATAAATGATCTTATGAACATCGCCGACAAGTTGTATCTCAATAGCCGCTACTATTTTGATCCCAATTTCCCGGTGGATAGGGTTCATGATTTCTATCGGGATTGGGTACGCAAAGCCGTTTTGGGTCAGTTCGACGATTTGGCTTGGTTGCTATGTGATAACGAAATTCCCGTTGCATTTTGCTCTGCTAGGCTTGACCAAAGGAACGCAGTTATAGGTTTGGTCGGTGTGCATTCCGAGTTTTCTGGTCGCGGTTATGGTGCATTGCTGATGCAGAGTGTTTTGTACGAAATGAAAAAAAGCGGCATCGATCATGTTTGTGTCACAACGCAGGGAAGAAACTATCCTGCGCAACGTCTTTATCAAAGGGCCGGCTTCAGTATAGAGAAATCTCAAATATACTATCACTGTTGGCTGCATGACCGGAAAGATTGAGATGTCGAAATCACTCGCGATTATACCTGTACGAACCGGCTCCAAGCGATTGCCAGGGAAGAATATGCAAAACTTCTTTGGAAAGCCGATGTTTGTTCATACCATCGATCACGCAAAATCGTCTGGCTTATTTGATGAAATTCATGTCTCGACAGAGTCAGAAGAAGTAGCCCGTATTTGTGAGGGTGAGGGTGTTAAGCCTTTGTTTTTGAGGCCAAATGACTTGGCGACAGATACCGCTACATTGCAGTCAGTATGCGAATATGTGATATCGAATTACGAATTGCAGGATAGCTACTTTGATGCGTTTTGTATGTTGTGGCCAACAGCTCCTTTGCGCTTGGTACAAGACATCACAGCCTCGTTTTCACTGCTTTCTGATGACATTGAAGCCGTTGTAAGTGTAACTGATTACGATTTGCCCGTATTTTGCGCTCAACGGATTGACGCTTCCTCAAAGTTAGAACCTCTTTTTAAAGATATGTTGCGACTGCCTTCACATGACCTGCCGAAAGTTGTTTGTGACAGTGGGAATTTGTGTTGGGTGAAGACTGAAGCGTTCAAGAAACATAGGACTTGGCTCCCGCCGAAATTAGCCGGGTATCATGTGCCACGTACACGGTCTGTTGACATTGATACCGCAGAGGATTGGCTTTACGCAGAATTCCTCTATCAAAGGAATATTGTAGGCAAAGGTGGTGAATAGTGGCTACGGCAGTTAATATTTTCTCCGTGGCCCCTGCCCGTATCGGTGGAGTAGACATGCTGGTTCCACTCTTCGCCGAGATAAGCCAAGCATTTCCTTCGTCCGCAATAGAAATAATCTTTCTTGAGACAAGAATCGCGCATGAAGTGAACATTCGACCACAATTGGAAAAAGATGTTCTTTGGGTTTCAAAACGATGTACGCGCCTGAATTGGGATGATACCCAGCATGGTATGGCGAGATACGTTGTGAAAGTTTGCCGATTATTGCCGCTGATGGCGAGAATATTGATTTCCCGCAAACCGATTTTGATTCACAGTCGTGCGAATCAGACTCGTGTTGTTGATCTTCTCGGGCGTTGTGCTCGCCTAAAAGGTGGTACTGTGTTGGGTCATCCTGACATGCAGACCGTTTTTTTTGGGAGATCGAATGAACTCTCTCGGAAAATTCAGTCGGATATTAACGGATGGTTGGCCTTTGGGGCTGGGGAAGGTAGCGTTCGCCCAAAGTCTAGTGATGATTTACCAGTTCATATTATGGGATATACTAAGCTGTATCCAGCATGGCAACAGCACCTGAAGGTGCTTGCCAGAGATTTGCGGCGTAGGTTATTTCCAGAAGAACAGATCGCGACAACTAACAGAGCACAATGTCCTGTTACTTTTGCTGTTTTTTCGGGGTCTGTAGTTGAGACGGTGTACAGTGAAGATGACCTCAGGTTTTTTTTCGATGAGGTCTTTAGCGTCCTCTCGAAAGAATACCCGGGTTCACAGGTTCTAGTGAAATGTCATCCGATGGATAAATCCGATATTTCAAAGGATGCGGCTGCTCTTGCTCAGGGATTAAAGATCCATTTCGTTGATGATCACCCTGGTGCTGTTGCTGCATCGAGTAATTGCGTCATTGCGACCCATACTTCAGCGATCATTGATTCATTAGGATATGGCACTCCCACAATTCTTCACCAAAAATTTTCAAATGAATGGATGCAACGACATCCCGAAAAATCAAGTTTCCTGTCACTAGGGGTGCCTTACTCCCATGATAGCAAAACTCTGGAAAAAGCTATTAGTATACAGTTGAGTAGTCATTGTATACTCCCGGACATACGAAAAGTTCTTAGACACCGAGTAGATTTGTCTGTTTTTGCAAAGGCTGCAGGAGGTGTGTAGGTTGTGAAATTTGCGATTATTGGTTGTGGTTCTATAGGTCGGCGTCACGCAAGTAATTTTCTGCGGCTTGGTCATGAGGTTATAGCGTGGAATAGGAGCGCTGAGCGCCGCGCAGCTATGGTGCAGGACTTCGGCATTGAGGTCTTTGATGACCTCGAAACGATGTTGAAAACGGCGGGCGCTGATGCTGCAGTTATCTGTTCGCCGAACATCTATCATACTGATCATGCTCGTCAGGCTGTAGAAGCGGGATTGCATGTTTTTGTTGAAAAGCCGTTTTCTCATACCGTTGAGGGGATCAATGATTTGATCCAGCAGGCGGGGTGCCGAAACTTGATTACTCATGTAGGTAGTAACATGCGGTTTCATTTTGGTCCGAGATCGGTAAAAAAAGTGATCGACTCTGGTCAAATCGGAACGGTTCTTCGGGCAGGATTTGTTGCGGCAATGCATTTACCTGATTGGCACCCGGGGGAGGACTATCTAAAGATGTATAGCGCACGTAAAGATTTGGGCGGTGGAGCTGTTTTAGACTTCGTGCATGAAATCGACTTGGCTGTTTGGATGTTTGGAAAGCCAGATCAAGTGGCTGCAATGTTAGGATACTCTGGAACTCTCGGAATTGAAACTGAGGACCAAGTTGACATATTGTTCGGTAATGCTCCTGTCCCGACCGTCAATTTACATCTGGATTACTTGGAAAAGCCATTTCGGCGTAGCATTGATGTATTGGGGGACTGTGGATGGGCCCGCTGGGATTTGACCGAAGGATCAGTCAAAGTGCATCAATACGATGCAGGTGTAACAGAAGTGTACCACCCTCCGGTAGGGTATGAGAAAAACGACATGTATATTGAGCAAGCTCAATATTTTATTGATTGTATTACTTATAGTCGCTCGTCTATGTCTGATTTTCAGGTCGCGGGTGAAGTGATGGATGTCGTCCACCGTATTAAAAACTCGTCCGAGACACTAAAATTTTGTTAAAGGAGAAACCTGTTATGTTGGTTAATATGGGACAGCGCAAAGTTGGTTCTGGAGTACCTGTCTACATTGTCTTCGAAGCTGGTCCGACCCATACAGGTCTTGAAAGTGCACTTCAGTTGATCGAACATGCTAAGCGTGCTGGTGCTGATGCCATCAAGTTTCAGATTGCCGATCATGATCGCTTGATTACGACCCGAGATGTGCCATTTTCTTATCGCGTCCTATTGGATCGTGAAACCGGTGCTAGTGAGGAAGTCACAGAGCCTCTCATTGATATATGGAAAAGGCGCTATATGCCATGGGAAGACTGGCAGGTGGTCGCAGACAAGTGCAAAGAAATCAATTTAGATTTCTTTGCGACAGTTTTCTTTCCGGAAGACGTAGACCGGCTCGTCGCCTTGGGGGTCAACTCGATCAAAATCGCGTCCCAAGACATTAACTATCAGGATCTTGTTTACTATTGTGCTTCCAAGCAGGTCCCGGTGCAATTGGACACTGGTAACGCAACGCTCGGTGAGGTTGAGCGTGCTGTTGATTGGGTACGTTCAGCGGGAAATGAACAGATTATTATAAATCATTGCCCTTCTGGCTACCCTGCGCGTCTTGAGAGTATTAATCTAAACGTCCTAACGACCCTTAAAAAGATGTACCCTTATCCGGTGGCTTTCTCCGATCACACTCCAGGTTGGGAGATGGATATAGCAGCGCGTACTCTTGGCGCGGATTTGATCGAAAAAACGGTTACCTTGGACCGGTCAATTCGAAGTTGCGAGCACTACATGTCTATTGAACCCGTTGACATGCAGCCATTTGTAGACTCAATCCGGGACCTGGATGTCGCGCTGGGAAATACTCGGCGTATTGTTACTGAAGAACAACGTTCAAAATCGGTTGGTGTGCGTCGTAGCGGTTTTTTGGTGACGGATGTACAAGCTGGCGAAAAGCTGAAGCGTGAGCATTTTGATTTTCGACGTCCTGGTAATGGTATTTTGTTGCCTGAAAGCTACAAGCATTATGTCGGTCGCAAATATGCTCGTAACTTGGCTGCAGGACACATGATTGTTGATGGCGATCTGTTCTGATGTCTGCGGAGATAAAAGTTTTAATCTTAGGTGTCGGCTCAATTGGACGACGACATTTAAGTAACCTTAGAATGATTTCTAAGGAAAGGTCGATGGTATTGGCGATTGCCGATCCTGTAGCGGAAAATCGAGAGGCTGCACAAAAACTCGGTGCGGACGAAATTTATTCGTCGCTCGACGACGCGTTGCAGGGCTCCTCAATTGATGCGGCGCTGGTTTGCACGCCTAATGACCTACATCTTGACCATTCAAGAGCTCTTTTGGAAGCTGGTGTTCACGTTTTTGTTGAAAAGCCAATGTGCACTAACGCGCAGAATGCGGAAATTTTAGCCGACCTTGCTGAATCCTCGAAGCGTCACGTAATGGTGGGATGCAATCTACGGTTTCATCCAGGTGTTCGGGCAGTGTCAGATGCATTGGTGTCCAACCTGATCGGGCGTCCTCTGTATGCTCGTGCATGGTTCGCGCATTATTTGCCGAACTGGCGCCCGGGTCAGGACTATCGAGATAGCTACAGTGCACATGCAGAGCATGGCGGGGGGATTTTACTCGATGCGATTCATGAACCCGATTACTTGATCTCTTTATTTGGTCCAGTGAAGGAGGTAAATGGTTCACTGTATCGTCAGGGTGACTTGAATATCAACGTCGAAGATACGGCAATGTACACCCTGAAACACTCACAAAGTGGCGGGTTGCATTCATTCGTGAGTAACGTGCATGTGGATTTCTTGCGTCGAGACAAAGTTAGAGGATGTGAGGTTTGTGGAACGGACGGAACATTGGTCTGGCGTAGTAGTGGCAAAAATCCCGAGCATGTGAGTGTGAGTCTTTACAATGCATCGACTGATGCATGGACTGATTTGTATGTAAATGATGCTTACAATCCTAACGATCAATATGTAGATGAGATGCTTTGCTTTCTTAAGTGTCTTGATAAAGAGAACCTAGCTCCCGTAAATGGACCGAATGAAGCTGGTCATGTCTTGGATGTTCTGGATGCTGTTCGTAAGTCGTCAGCAGTTGGACAAAGTATCCCGATTGTTTCTTCGAATTAAAGGTATGGACCTGTGGTTTCCGATAACTTTGCAAAATCCGCTGCTTTGACTCTTGACCGTTCAGAAAGTGATTGGCCGCGGACAATTAACGTCATCCCAGCTGGGGTTCAGACATTTTCTAAAATGCCGCTGCAGCATGTGGATGGTGTCGCACCGAAATACATTGCGCGGAGTAAGGGAAGTAAGGCATGGGATGTCGACGGTAATGAGTATATCGATTTTATGAGCGGTCTGGGTCCAGTGATTCTTGGACATGCGGATGAGGTGGTAAATCGCGCTGTATTTTCAGCCATGGAAAACGGCATGTCTCCTTCATTGCCAAGCCCACTAGAAACCGAACTCTCTGAGAAACTCGTCGAGTTAATTCCATGTGCTGAAATGGTGCGTTTCGGGAAAAATGGATCGGACGTCACATCAGCAGCAATTCGCGCAGCACGAGCCCTGACCGGGCGTGATAAAATTGCAATTTGCGGATATCATGGCTGGCAGGATTGGTACATAGGTACGACACCGCGTAATAAAGGTGTTCCCAAAGCGGTTCAAGAGTTGAGTTTGAAGTTCAATTATAATGAGATTGAATCATTGAACAAACTGCTTGCCGAACATGACGGTGAAATCGCTGCGGTAATTTTGGAGCCGGTTAATTTCTTCGAGCCAGAGAATGAGTTTCTCGAAAAGGTTCGGGACGCCGCGCACGCCGCTGGGGCCCTCCTTATTTTTGATGAGATCATTACCGGTTTTCGCATTGGGATGGGAGGGGCTCAAAAATATTATGGTGTTACGCCAGACCTAGCCTGTTTTGGGAAGGCCATGGCAAATGGCTTCCCCATATCCGCCGTCGTAGGAAAGCGCGAATATATGAAGGTGTTCGAGGATATCTTCTTTTCTTTTACTTTTGGTGGAGAGACGGCTTCCATAGCTGCGGCGTTAACTACGATTGACGCGATGGAGCAGCGCGGTACGATTGAACATATCCGGGCCATGGGGATCCGATTGATGTCCGGTTATTCTGCGATTGTAGATAAGCTCGGATGCGGAGAGATGACTCGCATGATAGGATTCCCATGGTGGCCTGAATACTTGTTCTTCGATATTGATGGGAGCCCGTCTCGCGAAATTCAGTCATTGTTTCAGCAAGAGATTGTTCGTAGAGGTGTTCTGACCAGAGCAGGCATGATGATTAGTGGGGCGCATCAGAAGGCAGACATCGATAAGACGCTTCATGTGTTCGAAGAAGCGCTTACAGTTGTGTTTGAGGCAGTTCGTAATGGTATGGTTCTTGATTTGCTAGACGGAGAGGTCATTCAACCAGTAATTCGAAAAGTTGATTGATTTTCAGGATGTTTTACAATGCAAACATACACTGTATTTGGCGCCCTCCAAGCACATCGCCTGTCTGTTTTGCATGTCAAATAGTATAAAATGATGGCAGTATCATTTTCCCATTTATTTATAAATGTCTTTATAAGTGGCGTGCAAAAAAAAGAAAATATATTGAGGTCAGAGTAAGTGAAAAATTTTGAATCCAAGAAAAACAAGGTTCTTTTTATCGCTGAAATAGGCGGTAATCATGAGGGTGACTTTGATTATGCAAAAAAACTCACATCTCTTGCTGTTGATTCTGGTGCTGATGCTGTAAAATATCAATTTTATACTGCTGACACATTGGTCAGTAGTGTGGAAAGCCCGAGCCGGAATGAACATTTTAGGAAATTTTCGCTGGAAAATGATCAATATATAGAATTGATGAACTTTGTATCCAAATCAGGAGCCCTGCCGATGGCTTCGATTTGGAGTGATGCGATGCTGACTTGGGCTAATCCACATATTTCGATCCATAAAGTCGGCTCAGGAGACCTCACTTGCTACCCCCTTTTGAAGGCCCTAGCAGAAACAAATAAGCCGATAATTTTGTCAACAGGACTTTCTGATCTTCGAGAAGTTGCAGCTGCCATTGAATATATAGACCGCTGTAACTCTTCTTATATAACGGATCGAAAGCTGGCTCTGTTGCAGTGTACGTCGTCCTATCCAACACCAGATGAGGATGCGAACATCAATGCGATGCTCACCTTAAAGCGAGAGTTTGGGCTCCCTGTCGGATATTCGGATCACACTTTAGGTTCGGAAGCGATTGAAGTTGCTGTATCAATGGGGGCTGAAATTATTGAGAAGCACTTTACGGATAATCGTGACGGGAAAACGTTCCGCGATCATTTGATTTCCCTCACACGAGACGAAGTCATTGAGGTTTTGAGGAAGATAGAAAGAATTATTAAGCTGTGTGGTGATGGCAACAAAAGATTGATGGATTCTGAGGCGCAGGCAGAGCATCATATTTCCTTCAGAAGAAGTGTATATGCCTCGTGTGACATTGCCGTTGGCGAACAGTTTTCAGAAAGCAATCTTACAGTATTACGACCCGCGCACGGAATTTGTGCTAGCAGGTTTGAGGATGTCCTTGGGAAAACGGCGAAACGTTCATTACGTCGACATGATGTGGTCACGGAGGGTGACTTTGGCTGATGAGGTTAAAGCTTCCACAGTTCCAAGCGCTGTCCGCGCGTACTCGAGATATTCACTGTGGCACTCTATTCGGCGCAAGTGGGTTCTCCGTGGCGCAGGTTCTATCGGCGAGAAAGTGTATGTTGAGCGGAATGTCGAGCTACAGAGGCACCCAGAGAACATTTTCTTAGGTGCTGGGGTGCTGCTTAAGGAAGGGGTACGTATATGTCCGACGCATCAAAACGTAAATATTTCGATTGGGGATTGGACGACTGTAGGGCACCATACATTCATATTTGCGAAATGTGATATAGAGATTGGCAGCGATTGTTTGATTGCCCCTTTTTGTTATTTGGTGGATAGCGATCATGGGATTGCTGCTGGGGAGTTAATACGTAATCAGGACATGGTTGTTGCGCCTATTCGAATAGGTAATGGTGTATGGCTTGGCACCGGTGTGGTGGTGACAAAGGGTGTTACAATTGGTGATGGAGCGGTTGTCGCTGCGCGTTCTGTGGTCACAAAAGACGTGCCGGCTAATGCTATTGTGGCCGGGATTCCTGCAAAACTTATCCGTTACCGAGGGTGATGGACTGGTATCATGAATGTTGGTGCAGTAATTCTGAGCCGTTTGGACTCAACTAGGTTGCCAGGCAAGGCATTAAGGTTGGTTCATGGGCGACCATTGTTGGATTACGTTATTGAGCTGTGTCGGTTGATTGATGGGGTGTCGGTTATCGTGCTCGCAACGTCTGATCGTACGGTGGACGATCCAATCGCGGAATTTGCCGAGAAAGCGAATGTTCATTGCGTGCGCGGCTCTGTGGAAAATGTTGCCGGGCGGTTTTTGTCGGCGATGGAGCAGTTTGAACTGGATGCAGCATTGCGGGTAAATGGTGATAGCCCTCTCAATGACCCGAAGCTACTTAGCCGTGGTGTCGAGATTATAAAGTCCGGAAATTATGACTTAGTCACCAATGTTCCAGACCGGACGTATCCTTTTGGGATGAGTTTGGAAGTAGTTCTGCGTGAAACGATGCGAAAAGCCTACGCATCGTTTCGGGATGCAGGGTGCTTTGAGCATGTCACAAAGTACTTTTATGATCACCCGCAGTGTTTCCGTATTCGCAAAATTCTGTCAGATTGCCCTGCTTTCGCGGGTGTCCAATTGTCGGTGGACAGGATAGAGGATCTGATGCGTTTTTCTTGGGTTGTCGAACAGTTAAATGGTTCTCCGTCCTCTTGTAGTCCCGAACAAGTGGTGCATCTGATGCGCCAATGTCCAGACTTTAGGGATGCTAAGTAGACTAGCGAGTGATAAATAATGTCGCCTGACCAAGAAATGGCTTGTGAGCCTGTTGTTACCGTATACATAACAAACTACAATTATGCAGAATATATCGAGCAAGCGATAGAAAGTGTCTTGTCGCAAACTTTTCGTCGGTACGAAATTCTTATCATTGATGATGGCTCCACTGATGGGTCGCGCGACATAATAAAACGCTATATTGGTCGTCCAAATGTTCGGGTGATTTTTCAACAGAACAAAGGCCTAAACGCATCAAGTAATATTGCCGTTCGCGCAGCGCACGGAAAGTATGTGATGCGTCTCGATGCAGACGACTATCTTGATGAAAACGCCATGTTGGTCATGGTCAATAAAATGGAGTCAGAAAGCGATCTGGCTCTTGTTTTCTCTGATTATTACTATGTGGATAAGAACGGTAACGTAACGGGCCAAGAGCGTCGCCATGATTTTAAGGACGGCGTAACGCTACTCGACCAACCTGCGCACGGTGCTTGCACTCTCGTTCGACGAGATTGTTTGTTGGAGGTTGGATCCTATAATACTGCCTTTACATGCCAAGACGGTTGGGATTTGTGGCTGAAGATGACCGAGCGCTTTAAGGTGGGCAACGTGAACTTACCGCTGTTCTACTACAGGCATCACGGTAAAAATCTAACGACAGATAGTGAACGCATACTGCGCACTCGGGCGGAGATTGTGAAAGCACATGCTGAAAATGTTACGCCAAGGCAATTTCGCTGTATCGCAGTTTTGCCTGTTCGTGGTCGAGCGGTTGACCCTAGCAGCCAAGTAGAGAGCATCTTGGGGGGGCGGAAATTAGTCAACTGGACAATCGATGAGGTCCTGAAAGTTTCTCAAATTGAAGAAGTCATTGTTACGACACCGGACGATGAGCTCTCTTCTTATTTGAAGGAAACTTACGGAGATGCCTTAATACTGTGTCATCGGGACCCTCAAGATGCTTTGGAAAATACTTCTTTCGATCAAGCTGTGATCCAGGCGTTGGACTTTCGACAGACGACGTTTACGCCCGATGCAATAGTCGATTTGACGGTGGATACGCCATTTCGTTCATCATTTTACATCGAAAAAGCAATCAATACGATGCGTGTGCATGGTGTTGACGTTGTGCTCGGTGTCATGCCGGAGGATGATATGTTCTATCATCATGACGGCACAGGTTTGAAGCCAATTGGAAACAATTCGCATGTTAGTGAGTTGCGCTTGGAGCGTGAATACATCTATCGGCAGTCAGGGGGGCTGACTGTTATGAAGTGGGGGCACTTTGTTGAAAAAAAAGGGCTGTTGGACGGGCAGGTCGGGCATTGTGTCCTGACCCAGCGGGCTGCAATGCGGGTTAGAAATACCTTCGAATTTCGTATGGCTTGCGCTGCTTTGGACGAAAACGAAAGATAATTTCCGATGGTAGGATCTACAATGATTGATGTACCGTGCTATTTATGCCAGTCCCATGATCGAAGTGTTCTCTTGACTCAAAAAGGTACTGACAATTATCTGAATCTTGTAGATGAAAGTTATCATTCTATCGATAGAAATTGGCTTGTTTGCAACGATTGTGGGTTTGTTTACAGGTCTCCAGTTTTAACTGAAGAAGATTGCAGCCTATTATACCAAAACTATGAGAAAGATGCTTTAAAGAATACAGATCCCAATGAGTTCTTTGATAAGATAGTAAGTCTTCCAAATGATGAGTCCGAGAACCACCAAAAATTAAAATGGCTATTGGGTGTATTGTCTTCGGCATCTGGGGAAAATTTGTCCAAAAAGGAATTCTCCTTTCTAGATGTCGGCTGTGGCTCTGGACTTTTGATGTTCTCATTAAAAAAGGAATGTCAAAATGCCAAAGGGTTTGGCGTTGAGTTGAACCCACAATATGCAGCTTTGGCGTCGGCCAGAAGTGGTGGGACAGTAAAGCAGGGGCTGTATCAATCAGGGCTCTTTGATCATGATTTTAGTTTGGTCATGCTTACCAAGGTACTGGAACATGTCCCTGACCCCTTGATTCTTATTTCCGAAATGGCGCGAGATATGACCCCGGGCGGATTCTTGTTTATTGAGGTTCCAGATGTCATTGACTTCAAAAATCTTGAAGCTGATGACCCTCGTTTCTTCATACCGCATATTTATTTTTTTAGTGCAGCTACTCTCGGCGAATTAGCACGTAGGGCAGGGTTGCGCGTTGTGGAAAGCCGCACGATTGTGACGCACCGCGGGCGTTCTTATTTGCAGATGGTTTTGGTCAAAGCCGATGTAACTGATTATGTGGTGAAGCTTCCGTACGATGATCCGAAGTCTTTGTTAGCACTGGTGAAGCGGGATGATTGACGCTTCTGAAGGGGCTAAGGTTGCCGACGTTGATTTGACGATCGACATCCAAAAAATAAAATTTGATGCCAATGGGGTTGAAAACTTCTATTGGCCAGTGAGAAGAGAGGCATCAGGCCCTGTTTGTCAAAAGATTGTAAGTGAACTTGCGCGTGAGTTGGGGTTTACAGGGAGTGCCGGGATAGATCCGAGTATTAGGCGCGCATCCCAGGTTCTTTTTAAGTGGTTGGTTGCTTTGAGCATTCGATTGTTCGACGCTCAGTTACTTTGTGAGGAATTGAAAAAAAATCCTCGTGAGATAGGTGTGCCTGGGAACTACCGTATCTTGCGGTCACTTCTTGTGGGCGATATTCCATATATCGGTATGTTTGAGGCTCAATCTGCAGGTGTCTCAGTGGGTAGGGACATCCCCTGGTTCCTTCGACGGGTATATTTTGAAACCCGTTTGAATGGACTGAGTTTGAAAAATTTGTTGCCCCGCTTTGGAAGTGCCAAAAACGCTGTTATGGACGCAAATGGATTGTTGTTTCAGCATGCCTCAGATAAAAATGTTTATCTTGAGTACGATCATTATGCGCGGTGGTTCGGCCCAATTGACAAGTCGGCTTTGTCAAGCGCAGTTGACAAAATGGATGCTTCGAAGCTCGAGGCAATAGACCGTTTAACTGGTATTATTAGGAATGCTTTCGCAATCGCTGGATTGCAGATGTCCGGCCTTGTCGAGCAATCCCTTAGAATTTGGTTTGCACAGGCGTCGGTCTTCGTGGATCACCACTTAGACAGCATCTCGGCGAAAAAGCAATTCTTACCTCATAGATTGTGGGTCGGTAGCGTTGGATCGAATATCTGGACACGGATTTTTGCGAGGGCGATGTCCGAGAACGGCAAGGAAGTAATCGCGCACGACCATGGTTTTGGTAATGCGCATATCGATCAAACCGGCAGTGCAATAACCGAATTTAACGATGTTAGCGAGTACTGGACCTACAATAAGCGTCAGGCTCAGAAAAAGCGCGAGGCAATTCGTCCAGATCTGCTGTGGGGGCAACGTCCGCCAGAAGTCTACGCGCTAAAAGAAGGTGGGCTTCAAGAGAAAAGTGGGGACGTTGCCCGCCATGTGTCATTTTCGAAGTCGCTTAAGCGCATCATGTATGTGGGAACTGCGTTCCATGGTGAAGCATCCAGGCTTCGTCCGATTAACTCCGACATTATGTATTTTGACTGGCAAGTCCGGTTAATAAGCTTCTTCGTTAAACACGGTTTCGAGGTTCTTTATAAGCCTCATCCAGAAGGGCAAACGAGGCCACCCGTTGATTTTGCTGAAAAGCTTGGAGCAAAGACAATCAACAATAAATTTGAAGATGTCCCTCAAGCAGTGGATGCTTATGTTATTGATTTTATAGCATCAACAACAACTGCAACTGTTCTGAGGTCAGATGTTCCAGTTATCTACTTTGATGTTGGTTTCCCGAACATCCAAGATGACGCCAGAGAGTTATTAGGCCGCAGGTGTTCAATTTTGCCAGTGTCGGTGTCTGATGAGAACAGGATGGATGTCGACTGGGAAGCTGTCTATGACCGCGTTACCGACGAAAATTGGAATTTTGATTATTCATTTTGCGATGTTTACTATTCTTAATTTTAATATTTTAGCCGGTAAATTATAAATTCAGCGTGGCATCATAAATGGAAATAGCATTATCTCCTGAAATTTCTGTCGATATTGGGCGTGGATGGTCGTCAGCCATTGTTGGCGAGTTTAAAGTCTATGTTTCGGGGAAGTGTGGAGGGCTCAATGAAATCTTGGAAACTCTCGGCGGGAATCAAAGGATTTCTGCCGAACGTGTTTCTCGAATACTTAAAAACGAGCTTGGGTGTTTTGGTGTCGTTGTTGTGGGAGCAGGTGTTTTCTTTGCTTCAGTCGATAAAGTTCGCTCATCACCAATATATTATGTGATCGATGGGGGGCGTCTGGCCGCTATTTCGAACTCAGCAAGATTTCTCCAGCATTCTCAGGGGCTTGTCGAGAAAAATGATTTCGGCACTTTGGAGTTTATGATGTCCGGGTACGTCTCCGGACACCGGACTCTTTATAAGGGATTGTATCAGCTCCAAGCTGGCGAGTGCATCATTGGGGCGCGTGATCAGCTCGGGGAAAACTATTCGTTATCGCGATATTACCGGTATCTTCCAAAGCCACAGAAAGAATTTGATAGCGAGGCTGGTATCGAGGAACTCGGTGCTATTTTAGATCGTTCAATTAAGCGAGCTATGGAGCATGCCGGAGGTGATCCAATATGGGTACCTCTTAGTGGGGGGTTGGACTCACGTTTAATTCTAGCGAAGCTCGTCGAGCATGGGTATCCGTCTCTGCAAGCCTTTAGCTATGGGATTAGGAATAACCAAGAAGTTCAAGTTGCTAGAGCGATGGCAAAGAAGTTAGGCGTCGATTGGATGCATTATCCAGCCCGCCCCAAACGTGCTCGTCGTTTGTATGACAGCAATTTGCGGCGCGACTACGACAGCTTCGCGGACGGTTTATGCACTATGCCCAAGTACTTGGACTTTGAGGTGTTTCACCGCTTGGTATCCGAGAATGTCATTCCAAAACAGGCGGTCATTATCAATGGACAGTCGGGTGATTTTATTACTGGCGGACATGTGCCACAGAAGTTAATGGCGCCCGAGGCGACGACAAGCGATTTACTGGATGCTGTTATCGATAAGCATTATTCGCTATGGCCGAAATTAAATACAGAAATCAAGAAAGAGAAAGTTTCAGCCAAGATTCTTAGCTTGCTACCGGATGTTGATGCCGACTTGTCGAAGCCAGACAAACTCTGCGCTCAGTATGAAAGCTGGGAGTGGCAGGAGCGTCAGAGTAAGGCTGTCGTGAATGCGCAAAAAATTTATGAATTCTTCAATTTTAGGTGGTCTTTGCCTCTATGGGATGGCGAGTTGATGAGTTTTTATGAGGCCGTTCCATATTCTTTTAAGTCACACCAGGCTCTTTATGTGTCGTATCTGAAAAAATACAATTTCATGGGGGTGTTTGATACTTTACGGTTTCCTTCGTCAAGTTGGCCTCCTCATCGCCGATGGATACCGTGGTGCGCCCGCGCTATCGGGCTTATTTTCGGAGCCGAACAAAAAGAGAAATTCTACAAGCGCATGTCATATTACAACAACTACGAAAATCAGTACGCATTGTTTGGACGCAACTATTACTTAAATAATTATAATGATGCGCGCGGGGTTACATCTTTTGCCGTCGATCATTGGCTAATGGAAAATAATTTTTCACGTCCGTCCGGGCCGAATGGTGTGGATTGTGATGACTGACTTTAAAACGGTCGAATTTTTTGGGTTGTGCGGTGCGGGAAAGACAACGTTTCTTGAGCAATTGCCGCGGTTTCTGTCACCGCAAGGGCGCGAACTTCTGTGTCATCAATTCAACGCCCCTGTTGGGCGCAGTGCAAGTTTGCATTCTTATAGTATTTTGTTGCAAACGGCGGTCAGGTCCCCAGTCGACACATTTAGGTTGTTGGCCTTCGACAGTGGTGGGCTTAGTTTGTTTCAGAAAATCGGCTATCGATTAGCTGGTCTTGCTGGAAACCAGAAGAGTGGAACTCGTGTGCTTGTTGATAGCGGCGTTATTCAGCCGTTGATTACTTATCTTGTAGAAGATCAGAAAGGCGAGTATCCCTTGCCTATTGCCGCTCTGTTAGCGGCATTGCCAATTCCTCGCCTAGCTGTGTACTTTGCCGTCAGCCCTGAAACAGCAATGAACAGATATGTCAAACGTGAAGCGCAAGATCTTGCTCGGCCGCGCAGACGTAATTACGATGGAGAGGATTTTATCGAGCGATTCAACAAAGGTTTTATTTTGTGTGAAACTTTGGCGGATTCATTGCAAAAGCACAACGTCCGTTTAATCAAGGTGGATCTTTCCCATGATTTTAGAGAGTGTGATTTCGTCTCATTAGCTGAAGAAATTGACGCGATCATTTAGTTTAGCATGCGATATTTATGAATTGGTGGAATAAAGAATGATTTTATCCGCAGTAACACGATGGATGCGGAAGTGCATTTATGTTGTCGACAAGACCGTTTTGTCGTTAAAGCTGTTTTTGCTTAGGAATGTGGGAGGTATTCACCAATATCAGGCCGACCCATTTAATACGAGACGTGAAAATATTTCAGGGCGGCATTGCGGTGACCGATTTTTAGAGTTTAACAGCAGAATTCCAGAGGGGATCGCGACCTCAGTACTGGATATCGGGTGTAATGAAGGGTACTTTACCTTCAAAATGGCCGAACGTGGAGGTGTTTGTATAGGTATTGATTGGGGAGTCGATCAGATAAATAACGCGAAGGATTTAGCAAAGCATTATAACGTTTCAAATGCTTTGTTTGCGCGGATGGATATTAATGAAAAAACGATTCCCGGGCTGCCTGAGGTCGACTTGGTCATCTGCATGTCGATTTTTCATCATTGGGCGCGGAAAGACGGCGAAGCTGCAGCGCGATCAATTTTGCAAAAACTCTGTGCCAAGGCGACCCGTTATATGGTTTTTGAAACAGGTCAACCTGACGAGATAAAAGCAGATTGGGCTGATAGTATGTCGTTTATGGGGAGCAACCATGAGCAATACGTCAATTCGATGCTTAAAGAGTTTGGGTTTAAGAGCGTAACGTCTTTGGGGCTGTTTGCTACAACGGTGTCGGATGAGCCAAGGATTCTATATTTTGCTGAAAAGTAAAATGCAGATGCAAGTAACCGAATGTTCTGATGTACAAGGTTATTAGAGTTTTTTATCCGTTTGTGGGGGATACGGTTGGCGGTAGCCATATTTCTGCAATGGCTTTGATACGAGGCTTGGACCGTGAGCGGTTTGAACCTGTCATTATGTTGCACGTGGATGGTCCGTTGGGCGCGGTTCTGCGGGAGCAGAACATACCCTATACAGTGTGTAGCGAAGTATCGGTTATTTGTCGCGATAGCATTGGTAAAGAGCTGTCAAACATGGTTCGTGCTGCTGTGCCTGTATGTCGACTTCTGCGGCGTTTGGGAGTGGCTGTTGTACACACAAACGACCAAAGAATGCATTTAACGTGGGGGCTCGGCGCCCGCTTGGCGGGCTGCCGATTCGTTTGGCATCAGAGAACTGGCGATGATTCCCGTCGAAATGCGGTATATTCAAGGTTAGCGCACAAGGTTCTTACAATATCGGACTATTGCAAGTCCATAATGCCAAGGGGCATGAGAAGTCGTGCGGAGGTTTTGTATAATCCCTTCGAAGTAGAAGATGCCCCGCGTGCCCGAAATCTCGCTCGAACACGGTTAGTAGCAGAGCTGGCTCCTTCCCTGGCAGGGGGGGGGGAAGAAGTGGCAATAGTTGGTTTTGTTGGCAATTTGCAGGATCAGAAGCGACCCCTTGTTTTCTTGGAGGTTGCGCAACGCATTGCTGCGATCCATGCTGGCCCGGTGCTTTTTCCCATGTTTGGGGAGAAGCGCCCAGATGCTCTTGCGCGGGTTAGGGACCGGATATCGGCGTTGGGACTAGAAGATAGGGTGATCTTGATGGGGCAACGTGTGCCGATTACTCCCTGGATTTCCGGATGTGATGTTATCGTTGCGCCAGCGATCAATGAGGGTTTCGGGCGCGTTCTCGTGGAAGCCATGATGGTGGGGACTCCGGTTGTTGCATCGGATCACAGCGGGCACCGAGAGATTATCAAGTCCGGCCAAACCGGTTTTTTGGCACAAGCAGAAAATCCCGAAGACATGGCACGGTACGTCAGGAAACTGTTGAGTGATGTGGGGCTTTCTGCCGCGATTACCGGCGCGGCACACAAGGATGTGTGTCGGCGGTTTTCTGCAGAAGTTCATGTGGAGCGAATGGCTCAAATTTACCCTGATTTGGTTTCAGCTATATGAAACAGGAGTACGCATACGATCTTGCTTTGGTGATCAGTGATTTGGGGGCGGGAGGTGCGCAGCGTGTTCTGGTGACGCTTGCCAATGAATGGTCGCGAGCTGGCCGGTCAGTTGTTGTCATTACATTTAGTTCTCCTGACAGTGATTTCTTTTCGTTGAGTGATGCTGTAACGCGTAAATCTTTGAATGTTGCGGGGGCAACAAACGGATTTTTGGGAGCGGTAAAGGCAAATATTCGACGCGTTCTTGTCCTGCGGAGATGCTTGATTGATCTACGTCCCCGTAGTGTGCTGGGCTTTATTGCCGCTACAAATGTACTTTTGATTTTAGCGACGATGGGGGTGGCATTGCGGGTTATCATCTCGGAACGAAATGATCCGGCAAAGCAGTCCCTTGGAAGATTTTGGGGGAGGCTACGTCGGTATTTTTATCGTTACGCAGATGTTGTAACGGCTAATTCAGCTGCGGCACTTGATACTCTTTCCGAATACGTGCCGAAGCACAAGCTGGTATTGGTAAGGAACCCTGTTTCAGTCTCAGAGGAGAACGCTCATGCAAAACTCCGGCCCGGGCCCCGCAGATTACTAGCTGTTGGGCGGCTTTACCCTCAAAAGGGGTATGATGTACTGTTAAAGGCGTTTGCGGCGTCCCTTTTAGCGCGTGATGGCTGGAAGCTCAGGGTTTTAGGTGAAGGTCCGCTCCGCGCAAGTTTGGAGGAGCTGTCTGGTGCACTAGGGATATCTGGTGCTGTTGAGTGGTTAGGGATGAAATCAGATCCGCTCCCAGAGTACAGAGCTGCGGATATTTTCGTTCTGGCGTCGCGTTATGAGGGTACACCTAATGCGCTACTAGAAGCTATGAGTGTTGGTATCCCCGTTGTTGTTACTGACGCATTGCCGGGGGCCCTTGAATTTGTAGTGCATGGCGAGACCGGCATAGTGGTTAAGGTTGAAGATCCTGACGATTTAGCAAAAGCACTAACTTCGTTGGCCAACGATGATCAATTGCGTGTGCAATTGGGAGTAAATGGTCGCGAACGTGTTACAGAAAACTCCCTTGATAAAGTTTTGCAAGATTGGGAGCGCATTCTTGGCTGGGAATAGGAACTGAGAAGTATTTTTTATGAAGAAGATCAATATTTTTGCCAGCAAAGATGCGATTACAACTTATACATTGGCTCCAATTCGACTGAATAAGGAAAGATTGTATGAGCGTGGATATCGCGTAAATATTTTTTACAAGATGAAACCAGGTTTGGTGGATTGTGATGTCTTGTGCTTGGTTTCTAAGCCAACCCACTTGGCGCTAGGCGATCGCGGGCCGATATATCAAGATGATGGCGAGATCATAAAGTTCCTGATTGAGGCACGCAAGACTGCAGGGCGAATCATTTGGATGGATGATTCAGACAGTACTAGTGTTACGCACTTTGAGTTGTTACCGTACATCGATTTTTATCTTAAGAAGCAAATATTTAAAGACAAAAGTCTATATAAAATACCTTATTACGGCGGGAGAATATTTAGTGATTACTATCATAATAAATTCAATGTCTGCGATGATACTGTTTTCGATCAGTTCTACCCATTGAAGGAAGCTGACTGGGATAAAGTCAAAGTTTCATGGAATATAGGCCTTGGCGATATGAGGAATGCATTTACATGGCGAACGCCTGTTCAAAGAATGTTTCCTGACTACTTCTTGCCGAGCCCGGATATTAAATTTGTATCGCCATCTCAGGAACGACCAGTCGATTTGTTTTTGAGGACGTCGGCTAATTTGTCGCGTAAGTCAATTGCATTTCACCGTCAGGAGATGTTGCGTCAGTTAACTACAATACTTAATCAGTCAACAGAGTTTTCCGGAATGGTGGGAAATACGGTTCAGCGAAGAACTAAGACTGCTGAGAAGCTCCTACCTGAGATTGGAGGGCGGCTTTCAATGGCTACTTATCGCGACATTGTGGCGCATACTAAGATAGCGCCAAGCCCTTTCGGTTGGGGGGAAATTGGAGTAAGGGATTACGAAGCGTTCATTTTTGGAGCGTTGCTGCTGAAGCCAGACGTTTCGCATATGGCAACTTGGCCCGATATTTTTATTGCGGACGAAACTTACGTTCCGGTGGATTGGTCCTTCGATGATCTCGGAGAGCTTATAGGTGAAATGGTGTCAAATTCAGCCAATCGCTTGCGAATAGCGCGTAATGGCCAAGATGCTTACCGAGAATCGATATCAATGTCCGGAATGGAGAAGTTTTGTGACTGGTTCCTTCAGCAGATAGGGGAACAGGTATGCTAGAGCGAAACCAGGTAGTCGAAAATCACTTTGATAAGGTTATTGGTGAAAAGGCTCGTCTTAAACACTCGTTTGATCCTCGTTCAATGAGTTTGAAGGACCGCTGTATCATGAGATTGCTGAAGCAGAACGGTATCGAAGGAAAGGTTTGTTTGGATATTGGTCCAGGAACAGGGCGATGGCTTGACTTCATGCGGCAAAATGGTGCGGAGCATTTGAGTGCAGTTGACATCTCTAGCGAAGTTTTGACCAGGTGTGCCGAGTTATGCGATCAACTTCAAAAATGTGATTTGGAAAAAGACTCATTGGCTCAGGATACTGATTCAGTAGATGTGGTGATAGCTATTGAAGTGTTGGAACACTTGCAAAATCCATCAATGTTTTTATCAGAAATAGTTCGTGTAACCAAACCAGGTGGGATAGTTCTGATGACGTTGCCCAATGTTACATCATTTATATCGCGAATACGTATGATGTTGGGGATGCTTCCTGTGGTCATGGTATCGGATCCTACTCATGTGGGGTTTTATCGCCAAAAGGATCTAGTCTCATTGATGGCTCCATTTGGGCTGATGCCGGAATTTCACGCAACTTCGTTTTCTTTAAACCCTATGAAGCCGAAAAGTCGCATTCGACTACCTTCTTTTGGTAAGTTGTCAAATTTGGATGATAGTCATGTCTTGACAATGCGCGTACCAAGGTAAGTTCGCTTTTGGGGTAAGCAGGAGATGTGTCAAAGTTGCTGATGACACCAAGGTGTAGGAATTACTTTTGGTTCGTGTATTGTATGTAATAGGAAGTCTGAATGTTGGGGGGGCAGAGCGTCATCTGTCACAAGTCGTTCCTCGATTGCTGCGTAATGGTGTGTCTCCCGCGATTTATACTATTAGCGCTAGGGGGCACTTGGCGTCTGAGCTCGAAAAGGCAGGGGTGCCAGTCATATCTCCACCTTTTTCAGTGTTCTTTCATTCCCTGCCGCGCTTGATTGGGGGCCCTCTTCTTGCGATTAGCTCAGCTTTTCGTCTCTTCTTCTTAATGCGAGCATCTCGGCCAGATATAGTTCATTTTTTTCTTCCGCAAGCTTATGTTTTTGGCGCGCTCATCAATTTGATAGCAGGGCGAGCTTCTAGTATTATGAGCCGTAGAAGCCTTAATAACTACCAAAATTCGTGGCCTGTAATTGCAAGGATGGAAAAATTCTTGCATCGCTACTTGGACGCGGCATTAGGTAACTCGCAAGCAGTTCTGGAGCAGCTTTCATCCGAAGGGATTGAGCTGTCTCGCTTAGGTTTGATTTATAATGGACTTGACTTGGAGGTTTTTGCAAAGGCCTCGAATAAGAAGTCGACCCGGGCAGGGCTTGGTATAGCTGATGACGCGTTAGTCCTCGTTAAGGTGGCGAACCTTATATCTTATAAGGGGCACTCCGATTTGTTGCGTGCGTTGTCTATGATCAAGAACCAATTGCCGGACAATTGGTGTTTGATTTGTGTTGGGCGGGACGATGGTATTGGGCCTAAGTTGAGGGCTGAGGCCGACGAGTTGGGAATTGCCGATAATATATTATGGCTAGGTCAGCGCTATGATACGGCAGACTTGTATACGGCGAGTGACATTGGGTTATTGGTTTCGCATGAGGAAGGGTTCTCCAATAGTATTCTCGAAGGTATGGCTGCAGCCGTTCCGATGATTGTTTCTGATGTTGGAGGGAATGCTGAAGCCGTCGCCTATGGTAAGTGCGGTGTTGTTGTTCCAGTGAAAGACAGCAGCAGTTTGGCAAGAGAAATATTGAGTTTGTCCGGTGACGAATGTTTTCGACGAGAAATAGGAAGAGCGGGACAAATAAGAGTGAGAGAATTTTTTAATATTGATCGCTGCGTTAGGGAGTACTGTTGTTTGTATCGCAGTATCGCATCTGGGAAAAAAGAGAATGTTCAGCATGCGATTGAAGTAGCCGGGCTAGAATCTGTTCCCGATAAATGGAATACTTTCTAACCTTGTTGCGCTTTAAAATAGGACTGGATAGTGAGAGCAGCCCTTTTTTCAAAAGGATCGGTTAAAGATTTGCGTATCTGAACAATTAATGCGTTTTAAAAGGCGGTATGAGCCGTTTAGAGGCCGTAGCAGATTTGGATCAGTGTATCAAGGGCAGTGAAATGAGGCAGGTCGATACTCATGAAGGCGACGCCAATTGGTTGACGCCGGATACCGACTGTTATCGACGATCGGCTTTGCAGCAACTCAACTATGCCTGCAGCCACTTTTACTGTTCAGCGTTTTACGGGACTAAAAGTCCAAAGATAGCTCAACACCTCGAGGCTATGGGATCCCCAAAGAAAAAGAGGTATGAACATCTTTGCAAATGTTCATACCTCTCAATATCTTAGAGCGCACTTCGTTGGGCGGGGTAGCCATTTTTTAAAGCGGCACTGAAGTTCGAAATGAACTCAGGCAGCCTGATCAGCAAGGGCACGAGCCATCTGGCTCAGAGCTTCCTGATGTTTTTCGTGCTTGATGCTCGCAAAGTTGCGGGCCAGCTCAAGGCACATGCGCTGACGTGCGTTAAGCTCGGTTTCCTGATTGCCGTCGAGCCCTTCATAGAAGTAGCTGACCGGAACGCCCAAGACCTGAGAGATTTCATACAGGCGACCGGCAGAGATACGGTTGATGCCGCGCTCATACTTGTGGGCCTGCTGGTAGGTGACGCCGATCAGATCAGCCATCTGCTGCTGGGAAAGGCCCAGCATGATGCGGCGTTCGCGAATACGCTGACCAACATAACGGTCAGTGTCAGTAGCGCGGTTTGCGCGCTTCGGTTCTTCGTTTGCAGCAATCTCAGTCATATTATAATCCGTTATCAACCGCCAGTTATAGATCCCCACTTTGGATGCTGTTGGGCTTGTTTGTTTTGTGCCCAATGAACACCGGATCGCAGCACTGTAGATGCACTGCGATTTGATGATCTGTATCTGAACTTTGGTCAGATAATCGTTACAGCAATCCGCCAGAAGCTAGCTATATAGGTCAATTGAGCTGTCTTTGTCTAGTCCAGAAGGCGAAAAAAAGACGTGGGTTTCTACGCCGTAAGGTTTGGAGTGCCGTGCATAGCTGGCATGCATTTCCTGAATGACCGGCGGTTGCAAAAGGTTTTCCTGTGGTAAGAGCTGCCCCAAAAGCTGCGTCCAGAATGCTGCACTGCCCCCAAGATCATGGGGTTGCAACCACGCGCCACCATCCTGCGTGATTTCCCTGACGGGTGAAATTCGCGCAAGTTGATCTATTCCGATCCCGGCAGGACCATCCGTTCCGGTGCTCGCAGACGGATTCCTGCGGGCCGGTTGCATGGGTATCGGTGTGATCGCGGTCATGTGTTTTTCGGTCTAAGGGGTTAAAACTGCCTGTCTGGTTCGGGACTCCGTGTGTTTCAGGGCGTGATCGGCCATTTGCCCGGCAAAAATTGCCGCCTTTCGGCGGTGCCGGACGGGTTCAAAGAGTTAACAAAAAGTTTATGCAAGAATTCTGCCGACAGATGCGGTCCCCCATTGCCGCAGCAAAGCAGCACGCGGCAAAAGACAAGATCCGCCCGCTACCAGCCACCAGGCATCAAGGGCCAAGCGACGAGCAGGGTCTTTGGTCTTGCGCTTGGGGACTTAGGCTTAGGCATGGACATGCGGAAGACCGGCGCGCCAGCACAAGGTCAACCGACGTCAATCGACTCAGACGGCACCCGTCGACTTCTTATGGGCGGCGAGCATGACGGGGTAGGTTGTTGGATGCCCCCGGATGCCCAAGGCTGCCCGGTGGGTGATGAAGGGCCGAGGGGGATATAAGTTGGAATATAAGTTGGGATACGAGTTCGGATATTGGTTGGGATGCACTTGGGGACATTCGGCGGGGATCGTTGGGGGGGGCATCGGCGAGCCACGGGAAGAGTATCCTGCTGCCTGACACGTCTGATCCCGCATCGCGCGCCAAATCCCCTGACGTCACGCGCATCTTGCCGACCGGCATGTCATCGCGCCTTGTCGATCACGGCGACTGGTGATTGTCGGCATGAAAAAAGCGGGATCGCCCGATGCGACCCCGCCTTTGAACTCTATCGTCTGTGACGATTGATGCCTATTTGTCGGACTTGCCACCGGCCAGACTGTTAAGCTGTGCCTGCATCGCTTCAAGCTGGCTTTTGAGCTCGTTAAGGGACGCATCGGACGGCGCGCTTGCAGGCGCGGTCGGCTTGGTCGGGGTGGCACCGGGCTGTCCGCCATTTTCATTTTCCTGAAGGAACGGCGAGAACATTTTCATCGTCTGTTCAAACAGCGCGATATTCTGCTTGTTCATTTCCTCGAACTGGCCGAACGGGAACATGCCCTGCATCGTACCCTGCATATATTCGCGCATCTGTTCCTGATTATGGCCAAAGGCGCGCATCGCCTGTTCAAGATAGCTTGGCACAAGCCCCTGAAGGCTGTCGCCATAGAACCCGATCAACTGGCGCAGGAAGCTGATCGGCAAAAGGTTCTGCCCCTTGTTCTCTTCCTCGACGATGATCTGGGTCAGCACCGGACGGGTGATGTCTTCGCCCGACTTGGCGTCATAGACCACAAAGTCGGTATTTTCTTTGACCATCTGTGAAAGGTGATCAAGCGTCACATAGGAACTGGTGGCCGTGTTATAGAGACGGCGGTTCGCATATTTCTTGATTACGATGCGGTCCTGATCATCTGATTTCTTGGTGGTCATGGCGTCTTTCCTGCTTCCCTGTTTCCCGGACGTCTGGCTGGCGAATGTTTGTAACGGTGGCTTTCTGCCTGATTTGCGTGTGCACAATTTACGATGTTGCGCAGCATTTTCGATTTTGCATTCGCTCAGAAGACAACAAGATTGCCGCGATTTTTCCAATGTGTCCAGTATTCAACGCGAAGTGCGGTGCGAAAAACAACTTGCGATATCGTTTATTGCTGCGCAGCACGGGAATTCGTTTTCCCCGAGCAGCCAACGATCTATAGTATTTGCCAGAACAAAGGCTTTGTATCAGGGACCGCAAAAAGGCCGCACCCATGACGACCGGAAAGGACAACCGGGATCACCCGGAAAGTTCGGATCAACCATCGCCCGCATCTGATCCATCATCGGATGACGAAAAACTCGAAAATCTTGCCACCCGTTTCCTGGCCCTGTGGCGTGAACAGGTCGCGGCAACCGCCGACGGGGCCGATGCCGCAAGCGCGATCGGGCGTCTTTATGCATCCCTGGGGGCTGATACCACCCGCATGGGCGAAGGGTTCGAAGCCTGGGGCAAGCTGATCGGTCAAATGGCCATGGGCCAGCAGGCCGACCCCAAATCGGCCCATCCGTTTGCCGGGGCCATGGGGGCTGGGGCATCCAATCCGCTGATGGCAATGATGGATCAAATGGCAAAGGCCGCCCGCGATCTGCCGTCACAGCCCTTTGGCGGTGCGATGCCGTTCCCGCCCGGAATGGCGGAAATGGCAGGCATGTCGGGCATGTCGGGCATGACCGGCATGAAGCCCGGTGCGGCAACTGCACCCGGTTCGGATGACAAAGCTGCGGATCACAAAACAGATACCGCCGAAAAACCTGAAGCCGGGACTGGCGGGACTACCGGAAAAGCATCGGCTGCGGCGGCACCGCCAGCCGGGGCGACACCGGACGATCGGCCATCACCGGCCAAATCACGCAAAAAAACGACGGCTGCAAAAAATGCTGCAAAGGGGCAGGGGAAGAATGATCAGTCCGATGCGACCAAAACCGCTTCCGCCAAAAAGGCAAAGTCAGAAACGGGCAGGGCCACGGCCGCTTCCGATGCACATGGCAGTCGAGATGACGAGCTGGCTCAGCTCGCGCGCCGCATTGCCGATCTTTCTGAAACAATTGCTGCCCTGGAAGCCGGAACTGAAGGAACAGGCGGAAAACCTCCTTCGCGAGATTGAAGCCTTCCATCCTGACGATATCGCCCAGGCCCTGGATCGTGTCGCCTTTGACCGGCATGCCGGATTCCATGACGGGGTGCGGTCCTATCAACGCCATCCTTATCGCCGCCCGCGCGACGGGGCCGATGGCGATATCCCGGTCATCTGGGAAGACGGATCGACCCGTGTATATGATTATGATGCCCTGAGCCCCGATGATGATCAGGCGGCGGGCAAATATGTGTTGCTGGTGCCATCGCTGGTCAATCGCGGCTATATCCTTGATCTCAATGAGAAACGCAGCTTTGCCCGCTATCTCGCCAAATGCGGCTATCGCCCGCTTTTGGTTGAATGGGGCTATCCGGGGCTTGATGAAGCCAATTTCGGACTTGATGATTATATCGCGGCCCGTCTGGTAACCATCCTTCAGGATGTCGCCGACATGAATGGCGGGCCGGTTCCGGTGGTCGGCTATTGCATGGGCGGGGTGCTGGCACTGGCGGCGACACTTCTGGACCCGGCACAGGTTTCAAAGCTTGTTTTGCTCGCCACCCCGTGGGACTTCATGGCGGCCGGCCCGACCCAGTCGCGCATTGCGGCCGCCTTTGCGCCGTCACTGCCCCATATGCTGGCCATTCATGACACCTTGCCGGTCGATGTGCTGCAAAGCCTGTTTGCCAGCCTCGATCCCTTCATGATTGGCGAAAAGTTCCGCCGTTTTGGTCAGATGGCAACCGATTCCGCTAGGGCCCATGATTTTGTCGCCCTTGAAGACTGGCTTAATGACGGGGTGCCGTTAACGCGTCGGGTGTCGGTCGATTGCCTGATTGGCTGGTATGTCGAAAACAAACCGGCCAAGGGCGAATGGCAGATTGACGGCATTGATATCAATCCGGCGGATTTGTCCTGTCCGGTGCTGGCGGTCATTCCGGAAAATGACCGTATCGTGCCACCCGAAAGTGCGAAGGCGCTGTTTGATGCCTTCCCCGAAGATCTGCGCACCGAACTTCACCCGTCAAGCGGCCATATCGGCATGATGGTCGGATCGCGCGCCGAAAAATCAACGTGGGAACCGGTGGCGAAATGGTTGGCAGGGGACAGGCCCGCGCCATAATCAGCCCGCGCCATAATCAGCCTGGTGTATCGGTCACCAGTTGATCGGGTTTAGGGTCGGGTTTGCGGTCCCAGCGGATGGTCAGGCGCGCCAGAAGCGCGATGATGATCAATGTCAGGATCACCCGACCGACCAGAACCACCCAGATATCGGCACCAAGTGCGAGCATGATCGCCGTATCCTCGATCAATGAATGCGACAGCGACAACCAGCTCAGCGAAAGGAAAAGCGTGCGCGGCGGGTAATTGTTCTTGCGCGCATCATCAATGATCAGCGCCCCGCCAAATGTCAGACCCAGCAACACACCAATGGTCGTGACCGGGGCGACATCACGCGACAGGCCCGAAACCCGCAGGATCGGCGACAGGGCAAGGGTGAACTTGTCGGTAAGCCCCGTGACCTTCATGACATCAAGCACCACCAGAAGCGCGGTTATCACGGCAAAACTGACAATCAGCGACTTGACGGTCTGCACCACCCAGTCCCCCCAACCGGCAAGCCCGGATGCGGTTTCGCTGACCGCGCTGCCGGCCATCCATGAAAAATCCACCGGCTCGGACAGCCAGCCGGTCATGTTGCTGACCCATGTGACCAATGCGCCATACCCGATGGCCGCCCCGACCCGAAGGGCCGTGGTGGCAATCAGGCTGGCACCGGCCCGTTTGACAATCGCCTGTTCGACCGGAAGACCATGGGCAAACAGCATCATGGCGCAAAGCGCGCTTAATTGTGCGGCCGTCATATCAAGATGGGCCGATAACCCGATAAAGGCCCCAACCGCGCCATACATGCTGACCAGCGCGCAGGTCGCCCAGATCAGACCCGCCTCGGCCGGCAGTCCGATCAATGACATCACCGGCGTCAAAAGATCCGACGCCACCTTGATCGCGCCGAATTCCTCGGCAATGCGGACAATGATCATCACCGGCAGCATGACTTTCATCAGGGTGATGAAAAGCTTCTGGCTGCGATTGATCAGATCAAAAACATAACGTTGCATGGCACGGGTCATCGGGGCGGCTATCCGTTGGTCATGATGTGGCGGGCCCTTTGGCGCGCGCAAGGATCACATCCGAGCAGGTTGAAGTTGGGGCGGTGGCAGTTCGACTGAATGATCTTACCGGCATCTCTGGGGCAAAGATGCCGGTCTGTCCATCCCGTTCTTTGACAGTCTTTGACAGGCGGTCAAACCTGTCATCTCGATTTGTTCGCTGGTGGGCGAGGGTCTCTGATGCCCGGATCATGCCATGCGTTCCCGAGGGGCGGGCGGCGAATTTGCGCAAACGCGCGCAATGTGGCAGCGTTGTGTGAATAAATCGCGCTTTGGAGTTGCGTATCTATGGCCGAACTGGATCAGATCGATATGAAAATCCTGCGTCTGTTGCAGACAGATGCAGACATCCCCAATGCCGAGCTGGCCGAACGGATCGGCCTTTCGCCATCGGCCTGCTTGCGCCGGGTCGCCAGGCTGCGTGAAAACGGGGTGATTCGCAAAACAGTCGCGGTCATTGATCCGGCCTTTGTCGGTCGGCCCCTGACCGCGGTGATCAATCTTGAATTCCACCGGCATGGCAATCGCTATCGCCAGGACTTCATTGCCAAGGTCCGCGACCTCGCCGCTGTTCAGCAATGCTACCTTGTCACCGGCGAAGTCACCGGCGTTCTGGTTTTGCATATGCGTGACATGGCCGAATATACCGCCCTGTGTGAAACGCTTTTTGACGCCGATGACAATATCGTCTGGTACCGGACCTATATTGTGACAGAAGTCCTAAAAGATGAACCGGGGCTTGCGATCTAGGGGCGCAAGGCGCACACTCTTAATCACAGGTTATGCAAAGACGTGGTGTAAATCGGCTTTGGGGTGTGGTCCGGCGGGGCTGTCCGAAAGTGGTAGGCATCAATGCTTGGAAAATTGTTGCAGTGCGATAATATCGTCGCAGGACCATGTCTGGGCAGAAATGAAAAATCGTTGCCCGGTCCAGGGAAACGTAATCAGGAATAATCGGAGGGTTTCATGACCGACGTCGTAATTGTGGGTGCAGCACGTACACCAATCGGCGCATTCAGTGGCACGCTGGCGAATACGCCGGCACATGATCTGGGTGCTGTTGCCATCAAGGCTGCACTGGAACGCGCGGGCGTTGAAGGGGACGCGGTGGATGAAGTCATCCTCGGCCAGGTTCTCACAGGTGGTCAGGGGCAGAACCCCGCCCGTCAGGCCGCCATCGGTGCGGGCATCTCGGATCGCGCAACCGCCTTTTTGATCAACCAGGTCTGTGGTTCGGGGCTGCGCACGGTGGCCCTTGCCGCCCAGCAGATCATGACCGGGGACGCCAATATCGTGGTTGCCGGTGGTCAGGAAAACATGTCGCTTTCAACCCATGTCGCACATCTGCGCGCCGGGCACAAAATGGGCGATGTCAAATTTATCGACAGCATGATCAAGGACGGCCTGTGGTGTGCTTTCAATGGCTATCACATGGGCAACACGGCTGAAAACATTGCTGCCAAATGGGGCATTTCGCGTGAAGAACAGGACGCCTTTGCTGCCGGTTCCCAGAACAAGGCCGAAGCCGCCCAGAAATCCGGCCGCTTCAATGATGAAATTGCCGCGGTAACCATCGCCAACCGCAAGGGCGATATCGTCTTTGATACCGATGAATATCCGCGCCATGGTGCAACCGCCGAAGGCATGGCCAAATTGCGCCCGGCCTTTGACAAGGAAGGCACGGTCACGGCCGGCAACGCATCGGGCATCAATGACGGGGCTGCTGCCCTTGTTGTGATGTCGGCAGCCGAGGCTGCCAAACGTGGCCTGACCCCGCTTGCAACGATCAAAAGCTGGGCGACGGCGGGTGTTGATCCGGCCATCATGGGCTCAGGTCCGATCCCGGCCTCGAAAAAGGCCCTTGAAAAAGCCGGCTGGTCGGCCGCCGATCTTGACCTGATCGAAGCCAACGAAGCCTTTGCCGCCCAGGCAATTGCGGTCAATCGCGACATGGGCTGGGATACCGACAAGGTCAATGTCAATGGCGGCGCGATTGCGCTTGGCCATCCGATCGGGGCATCGGGCGCACGTGTCTTCACCACGCTGCTGTATGAAATGCAGAAACGCGACGCGAAAAAAGGTCTCGCGACGCTTTGCATCGGTGGCGGCATGGGAGTTGCGCTGTGCGTCGAGCGCTAACGCAAGTTTCTGACTGAATTTTCTGCTGCGCGGGGCGTCCTCTTGAATGGGGGAGGCCCCGTTTGCATTTCAGAAAGTTATGCTGCAGTGCGACGAAAGACTAAACCGACCGGCTGACATAGATCATGGAGAAGTAATAAAATTACATATATAAGGTAGTTTATGGATTAAAGTTACGTGCGTCGTAGAAGGGCAAACTACGAGACTCGTTATGAAGACAGGCTTGATGAACGAAGTTTAGGGAGGCGACCATGACAAAAACAGCACTGGTAACCGGTGGAACGCGCGGTATTGGCAAGGCAATCAGCCTGGCGCTCAAGGATGCGGGCTATACCGTTGTTGCGAACTATGCTGGCAATGACGAGGCCGCAAAGGCCTTCAGCGATGAAACAGGCATTGCAACCTGCAAATGGAGCGTCGCGGATCCCGATGGCTGTGCGGCTGGCATCGCCAAGGTCGAGGCCGATATTGGCCCGATCGATATTCTGATCAACAATGCCGGCATCACCCGTGACGGTTTCATGCATAAAATGGAAACCGAACAATGGCATGCGGTGATCGAAACCAATCTCAGCTCGCTATTCTATATGACCAAACCGGTTCTTGAAGGCATGCGGGCCCGCGGCTTTGGCCGCATTGTCAATATTTCCTCGATCAACGGGCAGGCCGGTCAGTTCGGCCAGACCAACTATTCCGCGGCCAAGGCCGGTGTGCACGGCTTCACCAAGGCGCTCGCCCAGGAAGTCGCGCGCAAGGGCATTACGGTCAACACCATCGCGCCGGGCTATATCAATACCGACATGGTGGCGGCTGTCCCGGAAAAGGTTCTCGAAGGTATCGTTGCCAAAATCCCGGTCGGCCGCCTGGGCGAAGCCGACGAAATCGCCCAGGCGATCCTCTATCTTTGCGGCCCGAATTCCGGCTTCATCACCGGTTCCTGCCTGTCGATCAATGGCGGTCAGCACATGTTCTGAGCCCGCCTGCGCCGGCCCAAAACAACGCCCCGCAGACAAATTTGCGGGGCGTTTTGTCTATCCGGGATCAGGCTGCCAATACATCCCTGGTCGAGACGATCTTGGCAAAGGTATCACCCAGCATGGTCAGTTCGTGGCGATGCAGGTCAGCGGCCGGAATTGTCTTGCCGCTGATGGCATCGGGCAGATCGCGCGTGGTGGTGGCATCCGATACCACCGTGACCCCAAACCCCTTTTCATCGGCGACCCGGGCGGTGGTTGATACACAAACATGTGTCATGAACCCCGTGATCACCACCTGCTTGAAACCGCTCTGTTGCAACAGTTCGTCAAGTCCGGTGCCGCCAAACGAACTTGGGACCGATTTGGTCAGGATTGCCTCACCCTCCTTGGGGGCAACCTCGGCCATGATTGCGGCATAGGGGCCGCTTGGATCAAACAGGCCGGTTGCGTGATGCTGAATATGGATAACGGTCCCGCCCTGTGCCCTCCAATGACTGAGAAGTTTCTGAATATTGGCCAGTGCGGGCACAAGACCCGACAGTTGCAGTTTGCCGCTGCGGTATTCTTCCTGTGCGTCAATGATGATCAGGGCGGCATCATCGGGTGTTCCGGTCACAAGACTTGCCCCGGCAAGATCAAAAATGGTTTTCGCAGTCATTTTCGGCATCCTTTGTTTGTTTCGCTGATGCCCCATCATGTCTCTGCGAAATTGCATTATCCATCGGCAATAATTCGATTATAATCTGCAAAAATGCAGATCAGTGGAATGTATGATGTCACTTGATTGGGAAGGATTGCGGACCTTTGCCCATGTCTGTCAGGCCGGGAATATGAGTGCCGCTGCCCGTGAACTCGGGGTGAACCAGACGACGGTGGCGCGCCGCATTGCCCGGCTGGAAGAATGGGTGGGCTATGCCATTTTGCACCGGGATGGTCGTGCGCTGGCACCAACCGCCCGTGCGCAGGTCCTGTTGCAAACAGCCCGGCACATGCAGGACACGGTATCGGATTTGCTGACACGCGATCCGGTTTCCGAACAGGCTGACGGGGCTCTTGGCGGCATTGTGCGCCTGACCGGGGTTGATGCGATTTTACAAGATTGTGTCGCTCCGCATATCGCCGATCTGCATCAACGCTTTCCGAAAATTGCTTTGGAACTGATCGGGGCCAACCGCAATCTCAGTCTGCCACAACGTGAAACCGATATCGCCATCCGCCTGGCCAGACCCGATAGCGGGGCGTTTCATATCCGCAAGCTCGGTTATCTTGAATATGGCATCTATTGCAATCCGAACGGGCTGCCGGCAACGGCGACGGATCCGCAAACCCTGCCATGGATCGACCTTGACGAATTCTTTGCCGACAAGCCCGAACAAAAATGGCTGGCCGATCATTTCCCCGACCGGACGGTCATCGGCTATGCCAATCGCGGATCGATCATGGTTTCAATGATGACGGGGCATGCCTGTTGCGCCCTTTTGCCGCGATGCGTCGGGGATCGCATCGACTTTCTCAGATGCCTGGATACCTATCACCCGACCGGTCGCGAAGTCTGGCTTCTAACCCATCAGGAAAAACGCCATCTGCCCCATGTCCGCGCCGTCATCGACTGGTTGACCCGCATCCTGCTTGACGGGGATTTTATTACACGTTGCAAAGCCCGAGAAGTTGAGAAGTTAGATTGAATTGTTTAGAGCGATAAGCCGATTGTTGTTTGATATGACACAGATGTTGGAAGGCTGTGTCAAAGTGTTCTATAAACTCTTGAACCTCACTTGACTGCTTCCTTAGGAAATTCATCGAAATGCAGAGAGATGCTGTGATCAAACCAGTAATTATGTGTGGTGGTTCCGGTACCAGACTTTGGCCTCTTTCGCGGAAAGCATTTCCAAAGCAGTTTATTCCTCTATATCAGGGAAAGTCTCTTTTTGAATTGACCGTTGAGCGTGTATCAAATCTCGGAGACGTTCTGGCGGTCAGTGGCGATGAGTATAGATTCTTCGTACAGGAAGCAGCAGATAAGCTTGGCGTAGAACTCCCCCAATTGCTTGAGCCTGAAGGAAGGGATACTGCGCCAGCTATGGCTCTGGCAGCATTTTTTGATGGTGAAGCTGATGATTTGATCCTGTTTTGCCCGGCGGATCATTTTATACCTGATGCTTTACGGTTTCAGAAGATGGTTCAAGAGGCTCAAAAGCTGGCGGACGAAGGCTGGATTGTTACCTTCGGAGTGCAGCCTGGTCTGCCGAGTACAGCATACGGCTATATTGAATTAGGCGAAAAGATTTCTGGAGAGGCAAGGAAGTCGCTTCGCTTCCATGAAAAACCCGACAGCAAAACGGCACTTGAATTTCTGTCGTCGGGTAAGTTTCTCTGGAACTCTGGAATTTTCTTGATCAAAAGGTCGGTATTGCTCAATGCGTTGAATGAGTTTGAGCCCGACATTTTTAACGTCTGTCAATCTGCAATGGCCGATGTAGTTCGGGACGGTTCCTTTTGGCGTCCCGGAGACAGTTTTGCTAGTGCACCGAAGAAAAGCATAGATTACGCGGTGATGGAGCATGCAAAAAATATTGCGGTATTCCCGTTTAATGGTGTTTGGAGTGACGTCGGCAGTTGGAACGCAATGTTTGCACTAAGTGAGATGGATGATAATGGTTGCGGAAAGATTGGTGTCGCTGAAAATATTTACTCCATCAATTCGGAAAACACGCTTATCCATGCCTCGGAACGTCGTTTTGTTGTGACGATTGGGACGAGGGACCTTGTCATAGTTGATACACCAGACGCCCTGATGGTCAGCGCGCTTGATCAGGTTGAGAAGGTTAAGCAAGCAGTTGCCGCATTGGAAGTTGCCAATCGTACGGAAGCATCAGAGCATAGAAGAGTAGCCCGACCGTGGGGATCTTACGATTGCATCGATCATAGTGATCGTTTCCAGGTCAAGCGGATTACCGTCAAGCCGGGTGCTCGGCTCTCGTTACAAAGGCATCGACATAGGGCAGAACACTGGGTCGTGGTAAAGGGTACAGCACTTGTGACCCGAGATAATGAGACGTTCTTGCTCAAAGAAAACGAGTCAACCTATATTCCCCTTGGTGCCGTGCATCGTATGGAAAATCCGGGAAAAACACCTCTGGAACTGATTGAAGTTCAGTCAGGTAGTTATCTGGGAGAGGATGATATCGAGCGTTTTGACGATGAATATGGACGCACCACAAAAAATCGCGAATTGGGACAGGGATAAATGACCAAACGGGCGTTAATAACCGGCATTACTGGCCAGGATGGTAGCTATTTGGCTGAGTTCCTGCTTGAGAAGGGATACGAAGTCCACGGTATCAAGAGGCGAAGCAGCTCCCTCAATACAGATCGTATTGATCATCTGTATCAAGATCCTCATGAGGATAACCGCAAGCTGGTTCTTCACTATGGTGATTTGGCAGACAGTAGCAATCTGACGCGAATTATCAATGATGTGAAGCCTGACGAAGTCTATAATCTGGGTGCGCAAAGCCATGTAGCTGTCAGCTTTGAGGCCGCAGAATACACCGCTGACATTGATGCTTTGGGAACTTTGAGACTTCTTGAAGCGATCCGTTTTCTTGGGCTGGAAAAGAAAACCCGTTTTTATCAGGCGTCAACGAGTGAACTGTATGGCTTGGTACAGGAAGTTCCTCAAAAAGAAACAACACCCTTTTACCCTCGCAGCCCTTATGCCGTCGCCAAGTTGTATGCTTACTGGATTTCTGTAAATTACAGAGAAGCTTATGGCATGTATGCCTGTAACGGAATTTTGTTTAACCACGAAAGTCCGCGCAGGGGAGAAACATTTGTCACGCGCAAGATAACCCGTGCTCTGGCAAATATCTCTCAAGGCTTGGAAAGCTGCCTGTATCTCGGAAATTTGAATGCTCTCAGAGATTGGGGGCATGCCAAGGACTATGTTCGAATGCAATGGCTTATGTTGCAACAGGAAGAAGCTCGTGACTACGTTATTGCAACTGGACGTCAGGTTTCAGTCCGTGAGTTTGTGAATATTGCTGCAAAGGAGCTAGGTATAACCTTGCGCTTCGAAGGTGAGGGAGTTGCTGAGAGAGGGATTGTAGAAGCACTTGATACAAACATTTCTTCAGCGATCAAGGTAGGAGATGAAATTGTGCGGGTCGACCCGCGTTATTTCCGTCCAGCCGAAGTGGAGACACTGCTTGGTGATCCATCAAGGGCAAAGAATGAGCTGGGATGGGAACCTGAGATAAGCATGGAAGATATGGTTCGCGAGATGGTTGCTCATGACCTCAAGAAAGCCCGGCAACTCCGCGTTTTGAAAGAGAATGGGTTTGATGTTGCAGTTAACGCATCGCAGTGATTTATGATTAAAAAGGTTTTTGTTGCAGGTCATAATGGGATGGTCGGTCGTGCAATTGCTCGCCGACTAAAACTTGATGCGCAAATCGAACTTGTTACAGCTACGCGTGGCGAATTGGATCTTGAAAATCAAGAATCAGTAAACCGTTTCTTTGTTAGAAACTCCATAGATGAGATTTATCTTGCGGCTGCCAAGGTTGGTGGAATTCACGCGAATAACACCTATCCAGCAGACTTCATTTATAAAAATTTGTTAATTGAGGCCAATGTCATCGGTGCTGCTCACCAATATGATGTTCAGAAGCTTCTGTTTTTGGGGTCTAGTTGCATATACCCGCGTGCTGTGGCTCAGCCAATGCGAGAGGACGCTCTCTTGACCGGTGTACTCGAGGCCACAAACGAGCCTTATGCGATTGCCAAGATTGCAGGTATCAAACTGTGTGAGTCCTTCAATCGGCAGTACGGTCGGGATTATCGCAGTGTGATGCCTACAAACCTGTATGGCCCTGGTGACAACTATCACCCTGAGAACAGCCACGTCATTCCTGCACTTTTGCGCCGTTTTCATGAGGCTAAAGTTTCTCGCGCTCAGGAAGTCATTGTGTGGGGGAGTGGGAAGCCATTTCGCGAATTTCTATTCGTCGATGACATGGCTGCTGCATGTATCCACGTCATGAATCTGGATGACGCGACCTACAAAGATAAAACAGAAGAAATGTGTAGCCACATCAATGTTGGCTATGGCTCGGATGTTACTATTCGGGAATTGGCGGCTGAAATCGCAAAAACCGTTGGTTTTGACGGTAAAATCGTTTTCGATACCTCAAAACCGGACGGCACGATGCGAAAATTGATGGACAGCAGTCGCTTGTTCTCAACCGGCTGGAAGCCATCTGTTGATCTTCAAAGTGGTTTGGCAATCGCGTACGAAGATTTCCTGAGCGGGAAGGCGCGAGAAGTCTAAACAACCGTGACAGATGCCTTGCGGCTGGTTGTCATGATGATTCTGGCATTGGGCAGGTCATTATGTTCGGCTTTGGTGATGGCAGATTGATGGTCAAAACCAAGGCCTTGCCACCGGTCAATCAGGCGTGCGCGCAGGGTTTCTTCTGGTACTTCAAGAAATACCGACAGATCAAAAAGCCCGTGAAGCCCGTTCCATGGTTCCTGATCAAGCAACAGGTAATTGCCTTCGACCAGAATGATGCGGTGGCGCGGCGAAATGGCGCGTGCCGATCCGCGTGATATTTCAAGTGCGCGGTCAAAAACCGGCACATAGATCTCTTCATCTGGGCTATCACGCAGCGCAAGCAGGATGCGTTTCAAGCCCCCGACATCAAAGGTGTGCGGCGCGCCCTTGCGCGATAACAGCCCGCGCTGTTTCAGGATCGCATCATCAAAATGAAAACCATCCATCGGCACAACAGCAGCACCGGCTTCATCACCCCCCAGATGGTGATAAAGCCGGTCGGACAAATGTGATTTGCCCGATGCTGGTGCCCCGATGATCGCAACCAGGATGCGCTGATCATCAGTTTGTTGTGCGCGGATCATCGCCGCCAGTTCGTCAATGTCGGGTGTCATCTGGGTTGGGTCTTCTGGAATTGATGTCTTGTGGTTTTTGTTTTTGAACGGGCGGGGCAGGGGTGCTGCCTTGGGCCATCCTGCCCCGTCCGGTCTGGTGTCATGCCATTATCGGGACAACCAGCATCGGATCAGGTGGCGGCATCCGCTGCGGGTGGTTCCATGGCCCCGGTCATAAAGGCAACCGCATCGGACATGCTGTAATCATCGGGCTTGATGGTACAAAGCCGTTTGCCCAGCCGATGGACATGAATGCGGTCCGCGACCTCGAACACATGGGGCATATTGTGCGAAATCAGCACAATCGGCATGCCGCGCGCCTTCACATCGGCAATCAGATCCAGCACACGACGGCTTTCCTTCACACCAAGCGCGGCGGTCGGTTCATCCATGATCACGACGCGCGATCCGAATGCCGCCGCCCGTGCGACCGCAACCCCCTGGCGTTGTCCCCCAGAAAGGGTCTCGACCGCCTGGTTGATGTTCTGAATGGTCATCAGGCCAAGCTCGGACAGTTTTTCACGTGCCAGCCGTTGCATTTCCTTGTGATCAAGTGCGCCGAAATATTTGCCCATGAAGCCTTTCTTGCGAAGCTCGCGGCCCATGAACATGTTATCGGCAATCGACAGGGCCGGCGACAGCGCAAGGTTCTGATAAACCGTCTCGATCCCGGCTTCGCGGGCCTCCATCGGTGATGTGAAACCGATCGGCTTGCCATCAAGCTCGATGCTGCCTTCATCAATCGTGATCGCCCCTGAAAGCGCCTTGATCAGCGATGATTTCCCCGCCCCGTTATCGCCGATAACGGCCAGAACCTCGCCGGGATAAAGATCGAAATCGGCATGATCAAGTGCGGTTACCCGGCCATAGCGTTTGACAATCCCGCGTGCCCGAAGAACCGGTTTTGCTGTGTTGCTCATGACGACACCTTTCTGATCCACTGGTCAATGGCCACGGCAATGATGGTCAGCCAGCCAATGGCAAAGACCTGCCACAGAACATCCACCCCCGCCAGACGAAGCCCGGAATTGAACACACCAACAATCAATGCCCCGATCAGCGGGCCGATGATCGACCCGCGTCCGCCAAACAGCGAGATGCCACCAATCACAACTGCGGTAATCGATTGAAGATTGGCTTCCTGAAAGCTTTGCGGTGAAACCGATCCGACCCGTCCGATCGATGCCCATGCCCCGATGCCGCATACAAGCCCGGCCAAACCGTAAACCATGATCAGGGTGCGGTTGGTGCGAATGCCCGAAAGCTCGGCGGCTTCCTTGTCATCGCCAATCGCATAAACATGCCGCCCCCAGCTGGTATGGTTCAGGATGTACCAAAGCACCCCGAAAATCACCAGCATCAGGATCGACCCATAGGTTATGCGCGCCCCGCCAAGCGCGATGCTTTCGCCAAAGAATTTCAAAAGCGGGGCAATTTCATCAAGCGTCTGGCTGCGGATCGACTGCGCGCCCGAAAGCCACAGATTAAGCGCAAAGAAAATATTCCAGGTGCCCAGTGTGACGATGAAAGGCGGCAACTTGATCCGGGTGACCAGAAAACCGTTAAGGCCCCCGGCCGCAATCCCGCCGATACAGCCCGCAATGATCGCAATCGGGGCGGGCACGCCAAGGGTGATGGCAAGCTGGCCCATGATCACCGACATCAGAACCATGATCGCCCCGACCGAAAGATCAATGCCCGCGGTCAGGATGACAAGGCTTTGTGCCGCGGCCAGAATCCCGATGATCGAGACCTGCTGCATGATCAGCGACAGGTTAAAGGGTGAAAAGAATTTGCTGCCTGCAACGAAACCGAAAATCACGATGGACGCGATCAGAACGATCACCGGTACCATCGTCGGGTTGCCGTGCAGGAAATGCTGCACATTGTCAAACAGGCTGCGTGATTTGTGTTCGAATGTTGCAATGGAGCGGTCACTGGACTCAAGCGACTGCTCGAAATCCTGTTTTTTGCGTGACGACTGAGCTGTATCGCTCATCTGTTCCTCCCGACCTGGTTCGGGTCTGTGCGGGGCAGGGTGCGCGCACGGCCCGGAAGTCACCCGTCCGGTTCTGATGACCGGTTTGGTTTGCGGATGTCGACCAAGTGTAATCTAAAGTGGGACAAGGAGGGCGAACTTCTTGCCGCCCTCCTTCGAAGCGGAAGGGATCCTTAACCCCAGCAGCGATCCGTGCCTTCGGCAACGCTGATTGACGGCACGCCGTCAACAGGCTGGTCGGTCACAAGATTGACGCCGGTGTTATAGAAGTTCAGGCCCTGCGAATTCTGCGGTTTTTCTCCGCTATCCGCCCATGCCTTGATTGCTTCGATTCCCTTGGACGCCATCAGAAGCGGATATTGCTGGGAGGTCGCGCCAATCACGCCATCCTTGACGTTGGCCACACCCGGGCAGCCGCCATCGACCGAAACAATCAGAACGCCTTCTTCCATGCCAAATGCCTTGAGCGCCTCATAGGCACCCGCCGCGGCCGGTTCGTTGATCGTATAGACAACATTGATATCCGGGTCGCGCTGCATAAGGTTTTCCATGGCTTTGCGGCCACCTTCCTCATTGCCGCTGGTCACGTCGTGACCAACGATCCGGGCGTCATCCTCGTCCCCGATCTTGTTGGGGTCCTTGATGTCGATCCCGAAACCTTTCATGAAGCCCTGATCGCGCAAGACATCGACCGACGGCGCACTTGGCGACAGATCAAGCAGCGCGATTTTCGCATCACTTGCCTTGTCGCCCAGTTTGGCCGCCGCCCACTGACCAATCAGCTCGCCTGCCTTGAAATTGTCGGTGGCAAAGGTCGCATCGGCCGCATCAATCGGTTCAAGCGGCGTATCAAGCGCAATCACAAGCAGCCCGGCATCGCGGGCCTTTTTGACCACCGGCACAATCGCCTTGGTGTCCGATGCGGTCAGAAGAATACCCTTGGCCCCCGATGCAATGCAGGACTCGATGGCCTGGACCTGTGTTTCATGGTCGCCATCGATTTTCCCGGCATAGGTCGAAAGATCGATGCCGAGTTCCTCGGCCTTGGCCGAAGCCCCTTCTTTCATTTTGACAAAGAACGGGTTGATGTCGGTTTTGGTGATCAGGCAGGCCCCGATATCGGCAGCCTGTGCCGCATTGGGGGCAGCCGAAAGGCCAAGAGCAAGCGCACCAAGGGTTGCGCCAAGAAGTGCTTTTTTCATGTGTTTCCTCCCAGGGATGAACCTGAATGGCTGATCGGTTTCGACCAGCACCATTTGTTTTCCAACAGATCGTGGCGCGCATTTTCTTCAGGGCCTTCAACCTGTCTGCCGCCTAGCACACACCAATCCGGCGGGGCTGTCAATTAATAAATCCGGTTGATTTATTAATTAATCCTGTCACTCTGAACCGCAATCGGGCATTAAAGGACCCGAGTGGGAGGACCAGATGACGCAAACAATATCGACCAGCCCCGACCAAACAGGGGCGGAAGATCAGGCAGCACGTCCGCTGCATCCGGGCGGTGGCGCCAATCAGCTGCGTGTACGCGCCTATAATGAACGGCTTGTCCTGTCGCTGGTCCGCCGTAATGCCGGTCTGTCAAAGGCCGATATTGCAAGGCTTTCGGGGCTTTCGGCCCAGACGGTTTCCGTGATCATGCGCGCCCTTGAAAAGGACGGATTGCTCAAACGCGGCACCCCGGTCCGCGGCAAGGTCGGCAAACCCAAAGTCCCGATGGCGCTTAATCCTGACGGGGTATTTTCCTATGGTCTGAAGATCGGCCGGCGCAGTGCCGAATTGATCCTGCTTGATTTTGTCGGCACCGTGCGGGCGTCGCTCAAGGAAGCCTATAAATACCCGACCCCCGATGGCATCCGCCAATTTGTCCGGGACTCGATTGACCACATTACCGCCGGTCTTGGGACGGATCAGCGCAACCGCATTGCCGGGATTGGCATTGCCGCCCCGTTTGAACTCTGGAACTGGGTCGATGAGGTCGGCGCCCCGGTCGAAGACATGAATGCCTGGCGCGAAGTCGATCTGATCGACACCATCGGTGCCATCGTGCCATTCCCGGTCTTTCAGCAAAATGACGCGACCGCCGCCTGCGGGGCCGAACTGGTCTTTGGCCTTGGGCCGAACTATGCCGACTTTGCCTATTTCTTTATCGGATCGTTTATCGGCGGTGGCGTGGTGCTCAATCAGGCGCTTTATGCCGGGCGTACCGGCAATGCCGGGGCTTTCGGATCAATGCCGGTTTCCTCGCGCAGCGGCCATCCCAGCCAGCTGATCGATCAGGCATCGATCTTTGTGCTTGAAGATATGCTGACCCGCGACGGCCGCGATCCCGCCATGCTGTGGCGCGATCCGGACTATTGGAACACGCTGGGCGAAACCCTTGATATCTGGATCAGCCACACCGCACGCAGTCTGGCAATCGCCATTACCTCGGTCTGTTCGGTGATCGATTTCGAAGCGGTGATTGTCGATGGCGGCTTTCCGCCCGATGTCTGTGCCCGGCTGGTCGCGGCAACCCGGGCGGCCACCAGCGACCTTGACCTTCAGGGCATCGAACGCCCCCATATCGAACAGGGCCAGGTCGGCAGTGCCGCGCGTGCTATCGGGGCGGCAAGTCTGCCTTTATTCTCGCGCTATCTGCTTGATCAGAATGTCCTGTTCAAGCAGATGCAATAACCCCGGACCCAGCCCCAGCCCCTAGAAACTGTCCTTGCGCTTGCGGATCTCGGCAAAGATATCGACCGGGCTTTGGCCGCTCATGCCGATTGCGGCGGCAACCGACGGCTCATCAGCCCGCAGGAACGGATTGGTCGCAAGCTCGACATCCAGACGCGACGGAATGGTCGGCAAATTGCGCGCCCGAAGCCCGTCAATATCCTGACAACGCGCAATCAGGATCGGATTGTCCGGTTCGATGGTTTTGGCAAAGCGCGCATTGGACTGGGTATATTCATGCCCGCAATAGACCTGGGTGCTGCCCGGAAGATCACGGAACTTGCAAAGCGACTCCCACATCTGTGCCGGTGTTCCTTCAAACAACCGCCCGCAGCCCAGCGCAAACAGGCTGTCACCCGAAAACAGCGCGGTAACCGCCGGGAAATAAAACGCGATATGGCCGCTGGTATGGCCCGGAACGTCAAAGACCCGCCCCTTGAGATCCCCGATCAGAACCTGATCCCCCTCGGCACAGGTTTCATCCATATTCGGGATCCGCGCACTTTCCGCCGCCGGACCCAAAAGCTTCGCCCCGTATTTTTCAATCAGTTCGCCATTGCCGCCAATATGGTCGTGGTGGTGATGGGTATTGATTACCAGATCAAGGTTCCAGCCCCGTTCCTCAAGGGCGGCAATCACCGGGGCTGCTTCGCCCGGATCAATCACGGCGGTGACGTCGCTGTAATGACAGCGCACAAGATAGGTGTAATTGTCTGAAAGACACGGAATAACGATCACTTCGCCCGCGGCCATGGCGTACCTCTGCACTGAATTTGTGTAATTGCCCCAAGACTATCAGCAAGGACTGTCTTGAAACAATCACCCAAAATCCAAAGATTTTGACATTCTATGCTAGGGTCGGGACCGAACTGTCTGCAAAGATGTTTCCGTGCCGCAAAGGGGATGATAGGTTTACCGAATGCCGCAGGATGTCGTTGATCTTCACCGTTTTTATGCCAGCAGTATCGGTCAGGCCGCCCGTCGCCTGATCCGCAGGCGCCTGCGCGTCATGTGGTCGGATGTGCGGGGCATGCGGGTGCTGGGCTTTGGCTATGCCACACCCTATCTGCGCCCCTTTATCGGCGAGGCCGAACGCGTCATGGCCTTCATGCCCGCCCGTCAGGGCTGCGTGCACTGGCCCGTGGACGAAGAAAACCGTGTCGCCCTGACCGAAGAAACCATGCTGCCGCTGCCGGACAGTTCGGTTGATCGCATTCTGCTGGTCCATCTGGTCGAACATTCCGATTCCATGCGCCGTCTGATGCGTGAATGCTGGCGGGTCTTGACGCCCAATGGCCGGATCGTGGTCGTGACTCCGAACCGAAGCTCGCTGTGGTCCTGGTCGGAAAAGACGCCGTTTGGCTATGGCCATCCCTATAGCGTGTCCCAATTGCAAAACCTGATGCGCGAAAACATGTTTCTGCCGGTCCAGCACAGCCGCGCGCTGTTCCTGCCACCGACCCAGCGCCGTCTGTTCCTGCGCTGGTCGCAGCTGTTTGAAAATATCGGATCGCGCCTGTTCAAGGCCTTTGCCGGTGTCTCGATCGTCGAAGCCGGCAAACAGCTTTATGCCAGCACCGGCACCCCGTCGCGCAAGCGCCGTCTGGTCCACATTCCGGTAACCGTACCGCCCCTTCGCCCGGCCGAAGGCAATCACCAGCATCAAAAGGACCACGTCCTGTCATCGCGGTCCGCCAGGGTCGATGTCGCCGATGCCGCCGATGATGCGGCGCTTACGGATCGGACCGACAAGCCCGCATGATGTCCGGGCCGGTTTGGCGCCCGGATCGGCAATGATCTGCAATGATCTGTTACCTCATGACAATTGACAGACCCGTGCAGTCTTCCCCCATAATGGGGGCATGAATTTCAGAAATGCTGTGCGAAATGCTGTCCGCTTTACGGGGTGCATGCTGGTCGGGGCTGTGCTGACCACATCGCTTTGCGCCCGCGCCGAGCCGGTCCAAAGCAGCAATATCCCGCGCACCATCACCCTTTATGCCGAAGACAGCAACCGTCCCTATGCCTATTTTGACGGAACCGGCGCCGAAGGCATCTATGTGCGCATCCTCAAAAAGGCCTTCGCCAGAATGCCGCAATATCATCTCGATATTGTCAGTGTGCCGTTTCGCCGTGGCATGGAATTGCTCAAGGATGGCAAGATCATGGGATTTTTCCCGCCCTATGCGCGCAAGGACCGCGACTGGATTGACCGCTATTCGATCCCGATCCTGCGTGAAACGGTCGTCGTCCTGTGCAGCAATGATTACGCCCACAGCCACGATCTCAAAGTCTTTCCGCGCGATTTCAAGGATGCCCGTTTTGCCAATAATGCCGGCTATCGACTGGCGGGCGAGGCATTCTTTGACATGGTCGATGCCGGTGACATCACCCTTGAAGAAGCCAACACAACCGCCAGCAACCTGCGTTTTCTGATGGCCGGGCGGGTTGATTGCTATGTCAATGAACGCATGGCCATTCTGGCGGGAATGCGCGAACTTGCCATCGACAAGAACATGGCGCGCCTGTTCAACGAAACCGCCATCATCGGGCAGGAATTCGGCTTTGTTGCCTATGGCCCGGACCCGGATAACCAGTGGCCCTGGCGCGATCAGTTCGCCGATGACCTCGACAAGGCCCTGGCTGACATGCGCAACCAGGGCGAAATAGACCGGCTGGTTGTCGATTATTTCGCCTATTAGGTGCCGGCTCGTTCTGCTGTTGCCCGTGTGCCTGGACTGGCTGTCTGCTTTGGCTGTATGGGCCTAGCGCGCCGAAACTGCAAGCCCGATCCCGAAACTGACAAAGATGCTGCCTGAAATGCGCTGGAACCATTTCTTGCCATTCCCGGTCAGGAACTGGCGCGACCGGGCGGCAAACATCGAATAGGCCATGATCGATGAAAACGACATGATGACAAATGTCGTATCCATGATGACAAATTGCGAAATCAGCGGCGCATTATGGTCAATGAATAACGGGAACAGCGCGGTAAAGAACGCAATGGCCTTGGGGTTGCTTGCCGAAACGATGAAACCCTGAACATAAAGGCGCAAGATACCCGGCGCGCGTTTGGGTTCGGTGCTGTTGACCCCTTCGACGGCGGGCAGTCTGCTGTCGCGCCAGAACTTGATGCCCAGCCAGATCAGATAGGCCGCGCCGACATAATGGATGATCGAAAACAGCACGCCCGATGTCATGATCAGCGCGCCCAGACCCAGTGCGGATAACAATCCCATAAGCCCGGTCCCCGTCACACAGCCCAGCGCCCCGATCAGCGACGCACGCGGGCCGAACCGGATGCTGTTGGTAATGCCCAGCATGATGGCCGGGCCGGGGGTCAGGGTGGCGATAAAGACTGCCAGAAAATAAAGGGCGAATTGATCACTGGTCATGCCGGGGCGCTTTCATTGGGGCGGGCTCGATGCCGAACGCCATTCAATGGCATGGGATAAGCCCGGTCAAATACCATGATTGCGCATCAGATGCGCAAAAACAAACAGGCCATCCGAACGACGGATGGCCTGTTCAAAGGTCTTGGGCAGATGACCGAACTTAATGTTCGATATCGCGCCAGATTTTGCGTTTCACCGCATACAGCATCGCCGTCAGCACAATCAGGAACAGGATGACCTGAAGGCCAAGCTCCTTGCGGGCTTCAAGTTCCGGCTGTGCCGTCCAGTTCAGGAAGGCAACAACGTCGCGTGCATGCTGTTCCAGGGTTGCCGGGGTTCCATCGGTATATTCGACCGCTTCATCATAAAGCGGCGGTGCCATGGAAATCTGGTGGCCCGGGAAGTAGTGGTTATAGGATTTGCCATCGGAAAGATCGAACCCTTCCGGGGCTTCTTCCTCGTAACCGGTCAGAAGCGCGAACACATAGTCCGGGCCCGCGACACGTGCTTTGGTCATCAGGGACAGATCAGGCGGAATTGCCCCGCCGTTCGAAGCAGCCGCAGCCTTTTCGTTCGGGAACGGAGACGGGAAATAATCCGACGGCTTGCCCGGACGGGTGAACATGTCACCATCGTCATTCGGACCGTCTTCAATGTCATATTCCGCCGCAATCGCCTTGATCTGGTCTTCGTTAAATCCAATGCCTTCAAGGTTGCGGAAGGCAATGAACCGCAGGCTGTGACAGCCCGCACAAACGTTTTTATAGACCTGGAAACCACGTTGCAGCTGGGCACGATCATACGTGCCAAACAGACCCTTCCAGCTCCAGTCCTGTGACGGCGGTACCGGGGCGTCCCCGGCAGCCTTGGCTGCGTTACCGGTGAATGCAGTTACCGCGAAGGCGGCAGCAATTGCGGTCAGTGCGAACTTACGCATTTGCACCCTCCTTCAAAACAGACTCACTGATGCTTGCCGGAAGCGGTTTGGTTCTTTCAAGCTTCCCGACCAATGGCATCACAACAAGGAAATGCGCGAAGTAATACAGCGTCGAAAGCTGACCCATCACGATAACCTTAAGACCCGGAATTCCCATGAAATAGTCATCCGGTGCCTTCGCCCCGCAATAGCCGAGGATGAAGGTATCGATCACAAACAGCCAGAAGAACCATTTGTAAACCGGACGGAATTTCGAGCTGCGAACCTTCGAGGTATCAAGCCACGGAATAACGAACAGAATGACGATCGATGCAAACATCGCCAGAACACCAAGCAGCTTTGCCGGGATGCCAAGGATGGTGAAATCGATCGAACGCAGGATCGCATAGAACGGCAGGAAGTACCATTCCGGCACGATGTGCGGCGGGGTTACCAGCGGGTTTGCCGGAATATAGTTGTCCGGGTGGCCAAGGTAATCCGGTGCAAAGAACACAAACGCACAGAAGAAGATCAGGAACACGCCCAGCCCGAACAGATCCTTGATCGTGTAATACGGGTGGAACGGAATGCTGTCTTGCGGGGTTTTGATTTCAACGCCGGTCGGGTTGTTCGACCGCACACTGTGCAGCGCCCAGACATGCAGGACAACAAGGCCCAGAATGACGAACGGCATCAGATAATGCAGCGAGAAGAACCGGTTCAGCGTCGGGTTATCAACCGAGAAACCGCCCCAAAGCCACGTCACCAGCGGATCGCCAATGATCGGGAAGGCCGAGAACAGGTTGGTAATAACCGTCGCACCCCAGAAGGACATCTGGCCCCAGGGCAGGACATAACCCATGAAAGCAGTCGCCATCATCGCCAGAAGGATCAGGATGCCGATCCACCACAGAACTTCGCGCGGCGCCTTGTAGGACCCGTAATACAGGCCACGGAAAATATGGATGAAGACGCAGATGAAGAACATCGATGCGCCATTCATGTGGATATAGCGGATCAGCCAGCCATGGTTCACATCACGCATGATGCGCTCGACCGACTCAAAGGCCATATCGGTATGCGGGGTATAGTTCATTACCAGGAAAATCCCGGTAAGGATCATCGTCACCAGAACAAAGCCCGCCAGGGAACCGAAGTTCCACATATAAGACAGGTTTTTCGGGGTCGGATATTCGTAAGCGGAATGGTGCAGCATGGAGATTACCGGAAGACGGTCATCAACCCATTTCACCACTTTGTTATTCCATTGAGGTGCGCTCATCATACAGCTCCTTAGCCGATACGGACGGTTGTGTCGGTGAGGAAGGTGTAGGTCGGCACCTCAAGATTCTTCGGCGCAGGACCACGGCGGATACGGCCCGACGTATCATAGTGCGAGCCATGGCACGGACAGTACCAACCATCATAATCGCCACGGGCTTCCCCGGTGGCGGTGCCCATCGGGATGCAACCCAGATGGGTGCATACGCCGACAACAATCAGCCATTCCTTTTTCTCGACACGCGCGTCGTCGGCCTGCGGATCGACCAGCTCGTTCAATGCAACCTCGTTGGCTTCATTGATTTCGCGCTCTGTACGATGGCGGATAAAGACCGGTTTGCCTCGCCACATTACCTTGACGGCCTGACCAACCGGGATGTTGGCCAGATTAACCTCGACCGAGGCAAGTGCGAGAACATCTTTGGACGGGTTCATGCTGTCCACGAACGGCCACAACGCAACACCGGTGCCAACGACACCGACGGCAGTGGTCGCCAAGGTCAGGAAATCCCTGCGGTTCTCGTCCGGCTGGTGATCGCCGGATGAATGCACCGTTTGCGACATAATTTATCCCTCTTTCTGCCCCCAAAACAGGCATGTGGATTGCCAAAAGCAAGACTTAGGACATCCTCGTTTGAATTCCCTTGATGAAAATCAAACAATGACGTCACTAAAAGCCTTTAGGCCTGTTTCCGCTCCGTCATACTAACAAAAATTCGGTTTGTTAAGGAGAACTTGGAGTTGCAATTTGTTTGCATTCAATAAGATCATTTGGTTTTGCGGTGCACAATTCTGTAAAACCTAGCGTATTTGCGGGTATCGTGGGCCTTGCGAACCAATGGTTTGCCGCTTTGGTTTTTCTTATTCCAAAAAAGTCTAATAGGGCTATTAACGGGTAATTATATGTCTTCAATGATCTGATTCGACATCGGATCACCAACGATTCTAAAAGTGCGTCATGAGAATTTGTTTATTTGAACCCGACATCCCGCAAAATACCGGAACAATCCTGCGCATGGCGGCCTGTTTCGGATTGCCGGTCGATATTATCGAACCGTGCGGATTTTTGCTGACCTCGGCAGCACTCAAACGCGCCGGGATGGATTATCTTGGCAAGGCCGATTATATACGCCATGCCGATTGGCGCAGCTTCGTCGAAGCCCGCGATCAGGGCACGGTGCCGGGTCGTCTGGTTCTGCTGACCACCAAGGGGGCCGAACCTTATTGCGATTTCGAATTCCGGCCTGACGATATCCTGATGCTGGGCTCCGAAAGCAAAGGCGTCCCCGATCAGGTCCATAACTATGTCGATGCCCGGGTGGTGATCCCGATGCAGCCCGAAATGCGATCGCTCAATGTGGCGATGGCAACCGCGATGACGCTGGGCGAAGCGCTCCGCCAGACCAACAGCTTTCCAAAGAGGACGTAATGAGCAGCAAGGACGAAACCCTGATCGAAACCCGCAAGAACACCGCAAAGGCGTGGTTCCGTCAGCTGCGCGATGAAATCTGTGCCAGCTTCGAGGCGCTTGAAGACAGCTATGCCGGACCGCTGTCGGACCGTCCGGCCGGGCGGTTCGAACGCACGGTCTGGGAACGCGGCCCGGGCGAGGGCGGCGGTGAAATGTCGGTCATGAAGGGGCGGGTCTTTGAAAAGGTCGGGGTCAATATCTCGACCGTGCATGGCGAATTTTCCGAAAAATTCCGTGCCGAAATTCCCGGTGCGGCCGAAAACCCGAATTTCTGGGCGGCGGGCATTTCGCTGGTGGCCCATCCCTGTTCGCCCCATGTTCCGGCGGTGCATATGAATACCCGTCATATCGTCACCACCAAGGCATGGTTTGGCGGCGGGGCGGATCTGACCCCGGTCTTCCCGCAAGACGAAGACACCGCCGATTTCCACGGTGCGCTCAAGGCCGCCTGCGATGACCATGGCGATGATTATTACGACCGCTTCAAAAAATGGTGCGATGAATATTTCTGGCTGCCGCACCGCAACGAACCGCGCGGGGTTGGCGGGATTTTCTATGATTATCTCGATGCCGACTGGGATGCGGACTTTGCCTTTACCCGGGATGTCGGCAAGGCATTTCGCGATATCTATCCGAAACTGGTGGCGCGCCATTACAACAAATCCTGGACCGACGAAGAACGTCAGGCACAGTTGGTCAAACGTGGCCGCTATGTCGAATTCAATCTGCTGCACGACCGCGGCACGCGCTTTGGCCTGATGACCGGTGGCAATACCGAAGCCATCCTGATGTCGCTCCCGCCCGAAGCAAAATGGCCCTAAGCAACATCGTCCCAAGCAAACAAAGAAGCCCGGACTAACCAAAGCCATCGGCCGACCTTCGAACGCAGCGATCAAGATGATCAAGGCATCACGCCCGCTGCGTTCGCTCCGGCGCCAGCGTCACGCAGGCACTGGCACCACAACGGCACCAGCCCCAGCTCGCGCTTCATCCCATCCCCGGCCACAGCACCAGCCCCAGCCCCAGCCCTAGCCCTAGCTCTAGCTCCGACCCGGACCCCGCTCCATCAGGGCAAAAGTCGGGCCGGGGATATAGCCAGAGTCAGAACGAGGACAAAGGCAATTGCAAAGGCCGTGGAAATGGCAAAAGCCACGGCGACGGCGACGGCGACGGCCACGGGAAGGCAAGGCAAGGCAAGGCAAGGCAAGGGAAGGCAAGGGAAGGAGGCTAGACAAGGCAAAGCAAGGCTTGCCTAGCCTAGCCTAGCCTAGCCATACGACGGCCTGTTCGCTTTTTCGCGGATAGCTGCGGGGCTACTGGGGGGAAACGGCCGGGGCTGCGGGTTTGGTCGTTGTGTGTGGGCTGTTCAGGTTGTGCCAGTTCTCGACCGCCGGGTTGATGACGCCGTTATTGACCAGACAGCGGTGGATAAAGCCGTTATCGCGCATGACCCGGATCCCGCGATCGAGTGCGGCAACGACGTTGTCGGCGTCTTCAAGCTGGTCAGACACCATGAAATGCTGGGTGGCAGGCAGCGACACCTTGATCCCGGTGATCGGGTAAAGCCAGATCCCGTCAATCTCGCGGCCCATATCTTCCTGTGACGAGAATTCAAGCAATGTGAAATCGGCCCGTCCGGCATCAATCAGCGAAAACATCTGTCTGGTTGTCGCTGCACTGATCAGGCTTGCAACCGGCAGGCTTTCAAGAACCTGCCAGTCCCGTCGCCAGGTGCGAATGCCGACCGCGCGCAATGTCCCGATATCTTCGAGTGTTTCCGGCAGATCGTCCGCCATAAATCCCGGGCGGGCATAAAGGCCCTTTTCGATTTCGCCCGACTGAAACAGCGGGGCGGTTTTAAGTGCCCCTTCCGCCGGAGAAATATTGAACACCCAGTCGGTTTTGACATCGGCAATGCCGGCCTGGATCATTTTGCGGCTGCGTTCGGAATTGGGGGACTGCACCGGCACGACCTCGGCTGTGATCCCGCCGGCCGTCAGGGCCTCGCGCAGCAATGTGTAATTCATCAGTGACAGGTTCGACTGCCCCGGAATCCGGCATTTCCGACAGTCTTCCGACCCGCTGTTGATACAGGCTTCCACACCCGCGATATCGGCCTGATTGATCGGAAGGCGGATGGTCTGGATATGTTCTGGCGGTTTGGCGTCGGCACCGGACACGGACGCAAAAAACCATGCAGCTATGCCCAACACAGACTGCCTGAACCGCATGACGTTCCCTCATTCTCTTTTGTTCTTTATAAATTAGTTTTACCGTAACCAACGGTAAAATACTATCCAAAAGTATTATTCCAAATGGTTGGGTGTGAAGCACGCAACACGCACACATCTCCGGCCAACAGCCTCAGACCATTAGCACATCACAACGCCCAAAACCCACCCCGACAAATCATCCCAAAATCCGCGATCTGCCAATGCGCCCGTGCTTGGACCTGCCCTGCCTGTACCTGACCCCACACCCACACTCATACCGACCCATGGCAAAGCCCGAGTCCAAGCCCGAGTCCAAGCCCGAGTCCAAGTCCAAGTCCAAGTCCAAGTCCAAGTCCAAGTCCAAGTCCAAGTCCAAGTCATTACCCGAATGCGTGCCCTGCACCGACGCACGCCTCGTTCATAGAGACTTCTGACAGTCATATTAGTATGAGGAGTAATAATATGTTTTATTACAGTGGGTTGGTGGTGACTTTTAGTGATCGTGGGTTTGACCGCTAAAGGTGGTTCGGATCATGGATGGGCGGGTGCGGAAATCCTCATACCATTTGCTCAGGGTCGGGCGGCCGGTTTGGAAGTCGACCAGATCGCGAAAGGTGATCCAGTCAAGTCCGGTGGCAAGGGCAATATGGCCGATGGTGATCGGGTGTCGGGGATCAAGATGTGCTTCGAGATAGTCGAAGGTTTCGATCAGTTTGGCTTTCTGTCCGTCGGCCAGGGGCGGATAGCGCAAAGGTTCCGGGCGGCGCGCGGTTTCCCAGCGATACAGCACCCCGGCATCGCACATGCCCTGTGCCAGGGCATGCAAACGCAAGGCATGCAGCCGTTTTGGCATCTTGTGGGGGATCAGCTTGCGCCCGCCATGCAGCCGGTCGAGATAGTCACAAATCACCAGTGAATCATAAAGCGTCATGCCATCTGGTAGAACGAGAACCGGCACCTTGCCCAGCGGATTGGCGGCAAAGATCGCATCATTGCGATTGGTCGGGCTGGTTTCGTGATGGATGACCTCAAGCCGGTTTTGCAGGCCCGCCTCGATGGCAAAGACCAGTACCTTGCGGGCAAAGGGCGAGTGGGTCTGATACAGAAGCTGGTGGTCGGGTTTTAAATCATCAGACTTTTGGGGCATCGATTTCGGCCTTGGCTGGGGGCTGCGTGCTTGAATGCGACTTAGGCATGCGGTTTGGCGGCAGGCAATAAAAAACCCGGCCCATCAGGACCGGGTTGATTATTTGGCAAAATTTAATAATCGATGCGATTATTAAATACAGACTCACTCGGCAGCGACAGCAGCCTTTTCGCCACGGACCAGCGCCATGTAATCTTCCATCAGCGTCTTGCAGACGGTGGCCGGGGTGAATTTGTACTGGCCGATTTCGGCAACCGGGGTGACTTCGGCCGCGGTGCCGGTCAGGAAGCACTCTTCGAAATCTGCCATTTCTTCGGGCATGATGGTCCGTTCAATGACTTCATAACCGCGCGCTTTGGCAAGGCCGATCACGGTACGGCGGGTGATGCCATCCAGGAAGCAATCCGGGGTCGGGGTATGGATTTTGCCATCCTTGACAAAGAAGACGTTCGCACCGGTCGCCTCGGCGACATGACCGCGGTAATCAAGCAGCAGGGCATCGGCATAACCCTTGCGTTCTGCCTCGTGTTTGGACAGGGTGCAGATCATGTAAAGACCGGCTGCCTTGGCGTTGGTCGGCGCGGTGTTCGGTGCCGGACGGGCCCATTTCGACAGGTCAAGGCGGATGCCCTTAAGACGTTCTTCCGGTGCGAAATAGCTCGGCCATTCCCAGCAGGCAATCGCCACATTGATGCGGGTCGACTGCGCGGAAACGCCCATCATTTCACTGCCACGCCAGGCAATACGACGGATATAACCTTCGGTAATGTTGTTGGCAGCAAGGGTTTCGATGACCGCATCATCAAGTTCCTTGGCGCCATAAGGGATCTTCATATCCAGGATTTCACCGGACTTGATCAGGCGTTCGCCATGTTCAGCCAGCTTGAAGACCTTGCCATTGTAGCAACGTTCACCTTCAAAAACCGCACTGCCATAATGGACAGCGTGGCTCAGCACGTGCAAAGTGCTTTCACGCCAAGGTTTTAGTTCACCATTATACCAGATAAAACCATCACGGTTATCGAAGGTTGGAGTCGTCATTTGCCAAATTCCAATTCAAAATCGTTCCTGGACGTAACTTTATGTCCTTATTTGTCTGGTCGAAGTAACATTCATAGATTAATATGTCAATAAAACTGACTTAACGGATAAGCATGGCAGATATCTCTACACGTAAAGTCAATCCGCTTTTCCTGCGGGAAGAAGAGCTTAGGCAGGGCATCGAATTGCTGTTCTATGCCTATCGCGATTTCACCGCGGTCGCGGACCAGATGCTTGAGCAATATAATTTCGGGCGCGCCCATCACCGGGTCATTTATTTCGTCAGCCGCAATCCCGGAATTACTGTCAGTGATCTGTTGTCGATTCTGAAAATCACCAAACAGTCGCTGTCACGCGTGCTGGGCCAGCTGGTGCGCGAAGGGTTCATTGAACAGCGCACCGGATTGCAGGACCGCAGACAGCGTTTGCTGACCCTGACCGAAAAGGGGGAGGCGCTTGAACGCGAACTGACCGAAAAGCAGCGCGCCCTGATTGCCGCGGCCTATCGCGAGGCGGGTGCAGAATCGGTCGAAGGTTTCCGCAAGGTGATGCTTGGCATGCTGGGCGAGGAAGACCGTAAACGGTTCGGCGACGATGGCCCGACCGGATTGCGCCAGCGCGCCGGGTAAAAAGCCGCTGCTTGCGGCGTGCAAGTTCCGGTGGCCGATGCTTGATCCTGATCCGGATGGTTCTGTTCGCGGGGCCCTAAGGCGGATGCCCTATAGCGGATGCCCTGTGGCGGATGTTGGGGGCTTGTGTCGGGCCTGACGGCGGAGGAAGTGCCCCGGCGGTATGGCCGCGTCATCATGGCCGCATCCCAATTATGGCTGTATCGCAGCCGCGTCCCGGCCGTATCTCAGTCGGATTATAGTCGTGCCGTAGTGGGGGATCGCGTCGGGATGGCGGGGCGTTGCGCCGATGTTTGATCCGGGAAACTCAATTACGCCATATATTGATATATAAAGTGTCTTGCGTCAGTGGCGCGGGGCACTTTATTGCATGGTTCCATGGTCTTGGCGCCTTGATCCTTACGCTTTTGAAACACTTTATCGCCAAGTTACTGGGCATTGAATGAGATTGATCTCGATCGTTGGGGGCCTGCAATGACTGGTGCTGATCAGCCACATATTCTGGTGGTCGATGATGATGATCGCCTGCGTGATTTGCTGACCCGCTATCTTGGTGAAAACGGATTTTCGGTCTCGGCTGCGCGGGATGCGGCCCATGCGCGGGCGAGCCTGGCCGGGTTGCAATTTGATCTGATCGTTCTTGATGTCCTGATGCCCGGTGAAAAGGGTGTTGATCTTGCGCGCAGTCTGCGCGAATCAGGATCGAAAGTACCGATCCTTTTGCTGACCGCCCTGTCGGAAACCGAGGACCGGATTGCCGGGCTTGAAGCCGGGGTTGATGATTATCTGGCCAAACCGTTCGAGCCGCGCGAACTGGTTCTGCGGATCGAGGCGATCCTGCGCCGTTACGGGGAGCAGCCCGAACCGGTCGAACCGGCCACAGAAATTGCCCGATCCGATATTGTGTGTTTTGGTCGCTTCAGCTTTGATCTTGGCAAAATGACGCTGCAATGCGAGGGCGAGCATGTCTATCTGACAACCGCCGAGCAGGCGTTGCTGGCTGCCCTGATCAAGCGGCGTGGACAAACCACGTCACGCGAACAACTTCATGAAATGATCAGCGGCAATGCCGTTGATCCGGCGGCGTCGCGCAGTATCGATGTGCAGGTGACCCGTCTTCGTCGCAAATTCGAAGAAGACCCGAAACAACCAAGATACTTGCAGACTGTACGTGGTCGGGGCTATGTCCTTTATGCCGATTGAACAAGATCCGAGACCGAGACGGTGGTGCTGAAATGAACAGGGAATTGCACTGTGGGTAGTGAACAAAAAAGCCCGATCAAGTCATTGATGCCGACGGGCCTTTTGGGGCGGTCGTTGCTGATTCTGATGACGCCGATGCTGTTGCTGCAAATCGTCACCGTTCTGATCTTTTTCGAACGTCACTGGGATACGGTTGCCCGCCAGCTGAGCCGCGGGCTTGCGGGCGATGTTGCCTATGTCATTGACTATCTGAACGAATATCCCGACGAGGATCATTATCGTTCCCTGCAGCATTCTGCGCGTGCGCATATGCAGCTTGATATCGTTTTCGAACCCAACGAAATTCTGGGCGAGCAAACACTCGATCCCCCGCTTGGACTGGTGTCGGAGGAACTGTTCGTCGCGCTGAGCGAACGGGTGCAGCGGCCATTCTATTTCAATCTTGATCTGGATAACCGCCGCCTGGAAATCCGGGTGCAGTTCAAGGAAGGTGTCCTGTCGATCGTCGCACCGCGCAAACGGCTTTACAGTTCGACAACCTATATCTTCTTTATGTGGATCGCCGGTTCTGCGCTGATCCTGTACGGGGTTGCCGTGATCTTCATGCGCAATCAGGTGCGGCCGATCCGCCGTCTGGCCAAGGCCGCCGATCAGTTCGGCCGCGGGGTCGAGGTTGGAGATTTCAAACCCGAAGGGGCAGCCGAAGTCCGGATGGCCGCAACGTCGTTTATGTCGATGCGTGACCGCATTGCCCGTCATCTCTCGCAAAGAACTGCACTTCTGGCCGGGGTGTCGCATGACTTGCGGACACCACTGACCCGCATGAAGCTTGAACTTGCCATGCAGCAATCATCGCCCGGTGTCGATGCCCTGAAACAGGATGTGATCGATATGGAGCGCATGGTTGATGCCTATCTGGCATTCGCGCGCGGCGAAGAAGGCGAAAAAGCCGAGACAACCGATATCGGCAAGCTTCTGACCGATCAGGTCGGCGAGGCCCTTCGCGACGGGCAGCAGATCGATCTTCATATCGAAGACAGTCTGGAAATGGATGTGCGACCGCAATCCCTGCGCCGCTGCATTTCCAATATCATGTCCAATGCCGGGCGTTATGCCAACAACCTGTCGGTCCGCGCCGGTCGCCGTGGTCAGGATTATGAGATCGTGTTTGATGATGACGGGCCGGGCATCCCGGCCGAAAAGCGCGAGGAAGTCTTCAAACCGTTTTACCGGCTTGAGGAATCGCGCAATCAGGCCACCGGCGGGGTCGGGCTTGGCATGACCATCGCACGTGATTCCGCGCGCGGCCATGGCGGTGATGTGTATCTTGAAGATGCGCCGGGCGGTGGCCTTCGTGTACGTCTGGTGCTGCCGATCGGCAATTGATCGGACAATAACAAAGCAAAAGCCCCGCCAGATCGCGGGGCTTTTTTGTTGCCAGATCCATGCCGGTTTCAGGTATGCGCCAGATGGTGCAATCACCGGGAATGGCGCGCTTAAAAGAATGTCGCGATTTCCGACAGGTCCTTTTTCTCGGTCGCGTGGGCCGGGATGGTGGCGTCGGATGCGGGATAGCCGGTGACAAGCAGGATATAGGGTTTGTTGTGATCAGGCCGGCCACAGATTTCGGTCAGGAAGCTCATCGGGTTTGGCGTGTGGGTCAGGGTGGCAAGACCGGCACGATGCAGGGCGGCAATCAGAAAACCCGTGGCGATGGAAACGGATTCCGGCACGTAATAGTTCTTGCGCAACTTGCCATCGGCAGAGGTGCTTTTGCGTTCACCAAAGATGCAAATCAGCCAGGGTGCGGTTTCAAGGAACGGTTTGCTGTCATCAGTACCCAGCGGTTTGAGGGCATCAAGCCATTCTTCGCCAGCGCGGCCTTCGTAAAAGGCGCGTTCTTCTTCCTCGGCAGCAAGACGGATTTGCTTTTTCATCGCCGGATCGCCGATTACCGAGAAATGCCAGGGCTGATGATTGGCGCCATTCGGTGCGGTACCAGCGGCGCGAATGCAGGTTTCAATAATGTCGCGCGGCACCGGGCGATCGGAGAAATCGCGCACGGTATGGCGCGTTTTGATGTCGTCATAAAAGGCCTGCGCACGGGCCCGCATGTCGGCAATGTCATATTCCCGATAGTCGGGCAGGGGGATCGGCACAAATTCGGTGGTGAGTTTCTTGGCGACAGACATGACGCTTCCTGAAATGTTGTTAGTTTAAATTGTCAGACAATCGTAAATGTGATGGTCAGAGCCAGCAAGCGATAAAATATGCCTTGCCTTGCCTTGCCTTGCCTTGCCTTGCCTTGCCTTGCCGTGCCGTGCCGTGCCGTGCCGTGTTGGGAAGGGGAAGCGATGTGATGCGAGAGCCGCACCCGTCCTGTTGTCAGTGCAGGTGGGTGGATAAAGTATTGGAGGCCGGTTTTTTTGGATGCTGCGCGGCAGTCAGTCGGACGCCGGGGCGGCGAAATGGTCATCTGACAGGGCCTGGACCAGCTGTCTGGATTGATCGATATGGTCGATCATGATGGCTTCGGCCTGTTTGGCGTCATTGACCCTTACGGCTTCGAGCAACTGGCGGTGGGCGGCATTGGTTGCCAGGACCTTTTCATCGGCGACCAGAACCCGAAATTGCAGCCAATAGACATTGTTGGCAATCCGGCGAAGCTGTTCACGGAGCAATTCGTTCCTGCTGACATCGGCAAACAGCATGTGAAAGGCAAGGTTATGGCGCGACATGGCATTGAGGTCACGCGATGCTTCGGCCGCATCAAGCGCGGTCTGAATGGTTTCAAGCGGTGTGATCGCCGATGCAAGGACCGGGGTTGCCAGACGGACAGCCAATCCTTCAAGCGCACCGCGCACGGTAAAAAGATCATCAACCTCGCGCCTTGTCATGTGGCGAACACTGACCCCGCGATAGGGCTGGGATAACAGCAGGCCGTCCGAGCTGAGCTGACGGAAGGCTTCGCGTACCGAGGGGCGGCTGACATTGAGCTTTTTGGCAAAATCGATTTCCGTCAGCCTTTGTCCGGGCACCAGACGTCCTTCGCGAATGGCGCTGGTAATCGCATCCGCGATTTGCTGAACAGTCAGCGGGTCGGAGTTTTCGGCAACGGATTGCGTCATATATCACCGCATTGAGATGTATCATTGTGTCGCCGCAAGGCAGGGTATATCAAGCCTGCAGAATATCTTGCCAAGCGGGTTCAGTCTGCATACTGTGCCTGATTGTCAGACAATATTCTACACTTAATTTGTATTGTTTTATGTAATTTACACAAAATGACAAGAAATACGGATTGTTTCCTTGCGATATACGTTTGATTGATGTTAAATCGCGCCAACTTGGCATGGAATGCGTGCCGGGATAAAACTCCGTGTTTCCCGCCACGGTTCCACAAACAGACAGACGAAACGGATTGATGTAGCGTTATGGCCAGCAATTTTAACGAAGAAACAGTCACTTACGTCCATCACTGGACTGACACACTCTTCACGTTCAAAACCACCCGCGATCCGGGCTTCCGATTCATCAATGGTCAGTTCGCTATGATCGGACTCGAAGTCGAAGGCAAGCCGCTTTTGCGCGCCTATTCGATGGTCAGTGCAAATTACGACGAAGAGCTTGAATTCTTTTCGATCAAAGTGCCGAACGGCCCGCTGACATCGCGTTTGCAGCACATCAAGGTCGGGGACAAGATTCTGGTCGGGCGCAAGCCGACCGGTACGCTTATTCATGACAACCTGCTTCCGGGCAAGAATCTGTGGCTGCTGTCGACCGGTACCGGTCTGGCACCGTTCATGAGCGTCATTCGCGATTATGAAACCTATGAGCGCTATGAAAAGGTCATTCTTGTTCATGGCTGCCGCGAGGTACGTGAACTGGCCTATCAGGAATTCATTCACAGCGAACTGCCCAATAACGAGTTCTTTGGCGAAGATGTCCAGAACAAGCTTCTGTACTATCCGACCGTGACCCGCGAGGAATTCAAAAACCAGGGCCGCATCACCGAACTGATGAAGTCCGGCAAGCTGTATGACGACCTTGGCCTGCCCAAGCCGAGCCTTGAAAATGACCGCTTCATGCTGTGTGGCAACCCGGAAATGATTGCCGACACCCGCCAGATGCTGGTCGAGTGGGGCGGCAAGGAAGGCAACATGAACGAACCCGGTCACTTTGTGATCGAGAAGGCCTTCGTCGAAAAATAAGCTGCCTTTTGCAGGCGGATGATGGCGGCATGTCGTTTGATATGCCGCCATTTTTTATGCCCGGTTTCAGATTCCCTGATAGGTTGTAGTGATCCTCCTCATATGAGGATAGGTTTACTTACTTCTTTAGTATAGTATCCTGCCCTAATGCATCGGGCTGGTTGTGGCTAAGTCGTTTTCCTGATGCTGAGTGAGAGGACATCACATGGGACTTTTCGACTTATTCAAGCGTGGTGACGCCCACGCCGCTGCAAGAACGCTTGATGCACTGGAACAATCGCTGGCGGTTATCGAGTTCGATTTGCACGGCAAGGTTTTGCGCGCAAACAAGAACTTCCTGTCGGTCATGGAATACGAGCTGTCAGAGATCGTCGGAAAACCGCACGCGATCTTCGTGCCCGAAGACATCCGCAAGAGCCCGGATTACGAGACCTTCTGGTCCGATCTGCGGGCGGGGTCGTTCAAAAGTGCCGCATTCCCACGAATCACCAAATCAGGTCGCCAAGTCTGGATCGAGGCCACCTATAACCCGGTGCGCGATCGCAAGGGCAAGGTCGTCAAGATCGTCAAATTTGCGTCCGACATCACAAAGCGTCAGGAAATGTTGGCGAGCTTTGAAGGCAAGGTAAATGCCATCAATCGCAGTCAGGCCGTTATCGAGTTCGATCTGAACGGTACGATCCTTGATGCCAATGACAATTTCCTGTCGGTTATGGGGTATCAACTGTCGGAAATTGTCGGCAAGCATCATCGTCTTTTTGTCGACCGTGATTATGCCGAAAGCCAGGAATATGTCGATTTCTGGCGCGAACTGGCCAAGGGCAATTTCTGTTCGCAGCAATTCAAGCGGTTTGCCAAGGGTGGCAAGGAAATCTGGATCGAGGCATCCTATAACCCGATCTTTGATGCCAATGGCGTGCCTTACAAGGTGGTCAAATACGCCATTGATATTACCGATCAGATCACGCTTCTGACCGATCTTAAAAAGATGATCGACAACAATTTCAGCGAAATCGATCGCAGTCTGAGCGACCTTGATCAGCGCTCCAGCGATGCCTATTCGTCCTGCGAAAAAACATCGGCCAACGTCCAGACTGTTGCCGCCGGTGCCGAGGAACTTGCCGCATCGATTTCGGAAATCTCGCGCAGCATGGCAGAAGCCCGCGCGACCACCGATCAGGTGTTCGAGAAATCGATTGCTGCTGGTACATCGACCGAAAAAATGAACGAAGTGGTCGCCGCTATGGGCAGCATCATCGATGTGATCCAGGACATTGCAGGTCAGATTAACCTGCTTGCGCTGAATGCGACGATTGAATCGGCCCGCGCCGGTGAAGCCGGCAAAGGTTTTGCCGTTGTCGCCAACGAGGTCAAAAGCCTTGCCAATCAGGTCGCCAAGGCAACCGAACAGATCACAAGCGAGATCGAAGGGGTGCAGAGCATTTCGGTCGAAGTATCCGATGTGCTTGGTGCAATCCGCAACGAAGTCGAAGGTGTGTTGAACAATGTGACCACCATTTCGTCAGCTGTTGAGGAGCAAAGCGCGGTGACCCAACAGGTGTCAAGCAGCATGCAAAGCATGGCAACATCGGTCGAGCAGTTTTCAAGCAGCGTCAATTTCATCCGCGATGCATCGTCTGCTGTTCAAAGCAATGTCGGACGGACCCGCGAAGCGGCACTGGTTCTGGCGCGCTAACGGGCATATCGGCTTTGGCAATGTTGCCAGGGACCATCGATCTGAAAGGGGTCATGACGGGAAACTGTCATGGCCCATTCTTTTTTGGGATGAGGTTCAAAATCCTATCCATAGGTATGTATTTTACTCCTCAAATGGGGATGTCTGGATAGGGGGCTGGGCGCTATATTCACCGCAACGAATATTTGCAACGGCGCATAAAGTTGCTTCTCAGGAGATCCGGCCATGAATTCAATCATTTCCATTATTCGCGAAAATATCGATGTCTCGGACGAGCTGATCGCTGCGATAGATGCATCATTCGCTGTGGTGGAGTTTGATCTGGATGGCACAGTGCTGAACGTCAATGAGAGCTTCATGAAGCTGACCGGCTATGAAGAGGATGAGGTTGTCGGACAGCATCATTCGATGTTCCTGCCCGAAGAAATGCTTAATGGCCCGGATTACGAAATGTGCTGGGCGGATTTGCGGGCGGGCAAACGCAAACAGGTCGAAGTACCGTGCATCACGAAATCCGGGGACCGGATCTGGGTCGAGGAAACCTATGCCCCGGTGCGCAACAGCGATGGCGAATTGGTCAAGATTGTGCGGTTCGGGGTGAATGTCACGGAACGTCATGAAATGGTTGCCGATCTGCAAGGCAAGGTCGATGCAATCCGCCACAGCCACGCCATCGTCAAATTTGACGCCAATGGCATCATCCTGAATGCCAACCGGCATTTTCTGGCGGCGATGGGCTATGATCTTTCTGAAGTGGTCGGACAGCATCACAGCATGTTCGTTGGCGAGGAATATGCCAAAAGTTCGGCCTATCAGGCGTTCTGGCGGTCGCTTGCCAATGGCGAGTCAAAAATACGCCAGTTCAAATATTTCGGCAAAGACGGACGGGAAGTCTGGTTCGAGGCGACCTATAGCCCGGTGCTTGATGTCTATGGCGAGGTGATCAAGATCATCAATCTTGCTGTGGATATTACTGACGAGGTCAGCGAGCTGATTGGCTTGAAATCAACGCTTGAGGTCAATTTCGCCGAGGTCGATGAACATATCGAAGGTGTTGATCGCAAATGCGAAACCGCCGAACAGATGTTCCGTCAGGCGCAGGCCCATCTCGAGGCCAGCAATATCGCATCGGGTGTTCTGGTCGGATGTGTTGGTGAAACGCTGGAACGCATGACCGAATTGCGGTCGGTCTCCGACCATGTTTTCGATACGGTCATCGAAGGCGATGTTGCCGCGGTCGCGCTTGAAAATGCGGTCGACAGGTTGCGTGACGGTGCCGGAGAAAATTCCGAACTGGCAGAACAGATCGATAATTTTGATGAATGCGTTACCGAAAGTTCGCGGATCCTGACGTCATTGCGGCTTGAACTGAAGGAGATGCTGAACCGGATGGCGGTGGTGTCGCTGGCGATCGAGAAACATGGCGATGTTACCGGTCAGATGACCAGTGAAATGCACGGCATTCAGACATCGCTTGATGCCGCTCAGAACGCGATTGCAACCATCGGTCAGTCGACAGAGGAAATGGCCCTTGCCATCGGCCGGTCGCGGGAAGTATCCGTCGTATTGGCGCGCTAGTCGGGCGAGGCAGCGCGGCAATGAGCGGGACAGGCATGATCGTGCCTGTCCCTTTTTCATGCGGGCGAGCATTGGCCTAGAACAGGCGCGCCCCATTGGGGACATCCTGATCCGGACGGATCAGAACGATGCCCTTGTCGTCTTCGCCGTCGGGGAAGCCCAGACACAGGAATTCGGACATGAACGGGCCGACCTGTTTTTTCGGGAAATTGACCACACCGGCGACCTGGCGGCCGATGAGTTTTTCCGGGCTGTAATATTTGGTGATCTGGGCGGATGTTTTCTTGGTCCCGATTTCCGGGCCGAAATCGACCCAAAGTTTCAGGGCCGGGCGGCGGGCTTCGGGGAATTCCTGGGCGCCGATGACAGTACCGACGCGAATATCGACTTTCAGAAAGTCATCAAAACTGATTTCGCTCATTGGGTAAGGGTCTCCTTGTTATGGAGACAGCTTACTGGTCTGAAATCAGACTGATAAGCCCAAAGCGTGGCAAGAGGGGCAAATTCGGAGTTTGGGCAAAATACCTAGTTAATCATGGGCTGAAGAGCATGAGGTTGTTCTAAAAAAGCTCTCCTGCTTATCCGCAATTTTAAAAACGTCTTGCTCAAGTATTGCTGAAGTATCTGCTGTTAAAGTCCAAGTGCTATGGCGCGGCAGCGAGAATATGCCAAATTTATCTTCGTAGTTCAGGCAGATCTTCACTGATTTTGTGTGTTGTGGGACTGTGACCTTCCACGTTCGATACGTTCCCCCTAGCATCTTAGGCAGTTGGGCTCTCGCTATTGTGTTGTTTTCTGGAACTATGATGGCAAGGTCAATTTTCGAGGCATCAGCCATCTCCATGTTAACAATATTGAGGAGGTAGGTATGTTTTTCCGGTCCTGACAAAGACATTGGAATCATGTCTTGGGGAGAAAGTTGAGACAGTCTTGATGAAAGTGCGGGTTCAATTGTGAGTGCTGCGGCAGCACCGCTGATAAATGCAAGGGTTATGGATGCAACTGCTTTGAGTTTTCCCAAGAAGCCCAATTCGCAACTCCTAGTGTTTTCTGATGTGGTTGCATACTATTATGATGTTACTGCTCCTTGGTTGCAAAAAGAAAATGGCAGGACCAAAAGGCCCTGCCATCAAGTAGATTACGGGAAGTGTTCAGCGAAAAGCTGTTACTTCGCAGCAGCGGTCTTTTCGATCGCTGCCTTGAATTCATCAAGGGATTCGGTAAAGCGAGCCTGCAGAAGAGAAAGAGCCTCTTCCTGGGACTTGGTTACCAGACCAGAGAGTTCCTTGGCGTTCGAAAGTGCTTCTTCGTATGCAGCTTTCGCGGCTTCGGTCTGCTTGGCAGCCGTTGCCATCGGATCGTCAGCGGTAGTAGCAGCGAAATCCTTGCCCTGGGTCTGTACTTTATCCAGCAGCGTTTTGAAGATTTCGCTCTGACGCTGAGCGACAGCCTGGAACCCGTCGAAGGCCACCTTGTTGGCTTTGGTGAGGGCTTCCACGTTTTTACGCTGGAAAGCCATCATTTCGTTCACGTCAACACCCGGAATTTTGAAATCCGCAGTGTATTTGGTGAAGTCGAGGTCAAAGAACGGGTTGGTTGCCTTTTTTGCGGCGGTCATGGTTTTGCACTCCATCAACATTTGCAACAGGTGTGGAATGAGGCGCTATTGTGCGCCGCACAAATTCAACTGCAATATGCCGGAATGCATCCGATCCGTCAAGGGTTATTTTGCACTGCACAATAACTTTAAGGTTAATGTTTTGTGTCGTGATATCCCCATAGGTTGGGTTGTCGGATTTCCTGCGTCAGATCAGAAACTTAGCCATCCGGCACGGATTGCCTGTGCTTATTGACGGGCATCGGTCGGCTGTGTGTCCGCCCGGCGGGATGATTTTTTCGACCGGATCTGTTGGCATTTTTCAGACAGTTTGCGACACAGTCCCGTCGCCTTGCCCAGACCTTTTTCAACCTGTCCGTCCCAACCTGCGGCCTTTGACAATTCCCGATCAAGATAGGCCATGGTCGGGGCAAAGTCGGTGCTGTCATCATCAAGCCAGTGGCCGAATGTTCTGGCATAGATGGCGGTAAGGCCGGCAACCCGAAGGGACCCCTGAAGGCCTGATGTGCGAAAACCGGCTGCTTCAAGCATCCAGCGCATCGATCCGAAATGGCTTTTGATCGCGCGGATCGAGTCTGCGGGGCCAAGATCCCCCCGTGATTTAAGGATCGAGCGCAGGGCATCACGATGGTCGGCCAGGGCGTCAAACCGCGCCATGATCACCGCAATCAGCCGGTCATGGCCGGGTTCGGCAAAGTCATCCTCGTGAAGATCGGCCAGGACTTCGTGGTCGATCCGGGCGATGAAGCGGCGCAGGATATCGGCCTTGCCACCGACATGGGCGTGGCAATCGGCGATGGTCACGCCCGCGGTTTGGGCAATGTCGATGATGGTGACGTCATGCCAGCTTTTTTCTGTTGCCAGTTTCAGGGCGGCATCGATCAGGATATTGGGGATATCCTTTTTGGCGGGCATGACTGTCTCCAATCTTTGTGGGTGTCGTTATCAATCAGCCGGCAAGTTCGACCGACCGTTTGCGTGCGGCTTCGACGGCGCGGGTCATCAGTTCGGGCAGGCCGGTTGTCTGATCCATCAGAACATCAAGGGCCGCGGCCGTGGTGCCGCCCGGACTTGTGACATTCTGACGAAGGGTGGCAGCGGTTTCTTCGCTGGCATCAAGCAGGAAACCGGCCCCGATCACGGTCTGACGGGCAAGCAGCATGGCCTGCTCTGCCGGAAGGCCGGCTGCTTCGCCAGCTTGTGCCATGGCTTCGACCATATGGAAGATATAGGCCGGACCGCTGCCCGAAAGGGCGGTAACCGCATCCATAAGGCTTTCATCTTCGACCCAGGATACCAGCCCGACTGTGGCCAGCAGGGTTTCGCACATGTCGCGCTGGGCGATGCTGACATTTTCGGTCGGGCACATTACAGTCATGCCGCGCGAAACCGCCGCCGGAGTATTGGGCATCGCGCGTACGATGCGGGCAAGCTCGCCCAGATGGCGTGCGAAAAATTCGATGGTCTTGCCCGCGGCAACCGACAGGAACACGGTTTCGGCCCGGACCAGTGGTTTATAGGCGTCAATCACATCGGGAAGCACCTGTGGCTTGACGGCAAACAGAACGACCTGCGGGATAAAGTCCTGCGGAACATCGGCGACATCAGTGATGCCATTGATGCCATAGCTGGTGGCAAGTTTCTCGGCTGCTTCGGGTTGTTCGACAATATAGACATTGTCGGCCTTGAGCCCCTGGGCCAACCAGCCTTCAAGCATGGCACTTCCCATTTTGCCACAGCCGACCAGCAAAAGACGCGTATTCATGAAATCTGCTCCGCTTTATCCATCGGGTTCTGTTGAGTGTGTTGCGATCAACAGTCGTCAAGCAATGCCGTAGCGATCTTCTCAAGGTGGGTCAAGTCGCAGCGAAGGACAAGTGGTCTTGTCCCGATGCTGTTGAAAAAACAGGTTTTAGCCGCTTTGCGGATGGTTTGGCTGGCAAGTGCGGCCTTTGCCGGATTTTGTTTCGCCCGACCCCGTTCTGCCACGGCGATTACGGGCAATCTATTGCGCAGGCAAGGCCGCGGAAAGTGGTGAAAAAAATCAATAGCCAACAAGAATGAGTGGCAATGGCGTCACGGCCCTGTCAAATCCCAACGGGGTTGCGGGGTTGCGGGGTTGCGGGGTTGCGGGGCGTGGGTTGGCTGCGGATCGGGGATCAGGGCGTCGGGATGTCGGAGTCTGGTGATGTCGCGGGGCCGGGGACCCGGCACCGGGTTGGCAGGGTAACGGCGATTGAGGTGTCGGGATGTGGGGGCGTGATAGCGTGTGCTGGACTGGCCAATTGCCATGCTCCAATCTTAACCCCGGTTTCGGCTCCGGCCTCGGTTTCGGTCTCGGTCTCTGCCCCGGCCCCGGCGTCCGCCTCAATCGCAGCCTCAGTCTCAGTCTCAACCTCAACCTCAACCTCAACCTCAACCCCAGCCCCAGCCCCAGCCCCAGCCCCAGCCCCAGCCCCAGCCCCAGCCCCAGCCCCAGCCTCGTCTTCATGCTCAGCCTTTGCTTCGTCCACGATGACAGGCGGACATGGGATGCACGCTGTTTGGTGGTTCAGTTTGAGCCGTGGCGTGCGAGGGCGGTGAAGTTGGGGGCGCGGACGTTGTGATCCGGTCGGGTCGCGGTGACCGGCGGGGGATGGGGAGGCAAGCTGTCTCGTGGCTTCGTCCTTACCTTGCCGGGAGGCGGTGGTGGTGTTGGCGACCACGTGGACGGGGTGCTCAGGCAGGGCCGCGGTGATGGGGCCGCGTGACAGGAGGCGCTATTGGGTGTGAAGGGAAGCGGTTTCAGATTCGCATGCGTCAAGCACGGACCGGCGATTATGCCGGTCGCGGTTGCAAAGAGATTGGCGGTTTGAGGGGAGGCGGTCTGTTGCGGCCCGGCCTTGATCAAAAAGGGCAGGGCCGCAGATATGTGAAAGGCGGTTTATGCCTGTCCGGCCGGTTCAAGCATGGCATGGGTCAGGGCTTCGTCAGGAGACTTGCCTTGTCCAAGCACGAAGTTGAAGGCCGGAAAGAAGCGTTCGCATTCCGAAATCGCGATATCGATCAGTTCTTCGAACTGTTCGACCATCGGCGGGACATCGCCACCAAACAGCAGGGTATGACGGAACAGCGGCATGTTTTCTTCGAGCCACAATCCGAAATGCCCGATCCAGAGCTGTTCATTGCATTTGGTCACCAGTTCATACATGCGCGGACGCAGCGGTTCTGGCACAAACAGATCAAAGCAGCAGGCAATATGCAGTGCTTCGGCATCGTCGCGCCAGGTGAAATAGACCAGATAGGTACACCAGTGGGCCGGAATTTCGACCACCACCTCGTCTGAGCTGCGTCGTTCCAGATGCCATTGGTTCGTGCGGGCGATATCTTCGACAAGAAGCAACGGATTTTCGTCGCCCAGGTCGCCAATATCCTCCATTTGGTCGTTCATATATACCCAGCCTGTATCAGCATGTGCGAAAGGGCGCGCACTATATGCCGGTGCCCGCCGTCTTTCAACCGTCCCGCGACGCAGGACAGCAATGAATTTCGGAAATGGGGTCAACCCTGATCCGTTTTATCGGTCTGATCGACCTTTCCGCGATCCTGATAAGACGGCCTGCATCCCTTTATGTGGGGATTAAACCGCGCTTAGGAGTCTTTTTTTGCAGCTGATTTTGATGCGGTGCGTTTTGCCGCCGGTTTGCTGGCCGGTGCCGCGGCGGATTCCGCCGTTTCAAGGCGCTTTTCAAGATCGGCAATGCGGGCTTCAAGCGCATCGATGCGTTCGGCGGCCTTGATGGCAACGTCGTGAACAACGTCGAATTCTTCGCGGGTGACCATATCCATGCCCATCAGGATTTTTTCGAACTGCTGACGGACAAGGGCATCAACTTCGCCTTTGACGCCGGTCATGGTGCCCAGTGCAGAATTGGTCACACGGGTAAGGTCGTCGAGAATGCGGTTGTTGATCTGCATTGTTGTGGTCTCCGGCTTTTGGATCAAAGTGTTGCGCATAATATGGGTGTTTGGCCTGACAGGGCAAGCCGATCATCCGATCAGTCGCAGCAGGTTTTGTTATCAGTTTGACGATATCGTGATTTTAAGTGGCTTTTCTTGCTCCAGATCAGGGGCGGTCCTATAAAGTGACCAGAAAATTTGATTAATGGGCTGAGCCCGCCAGGAGAATGCAATGCTTATCGTCACCGGTGGTGCCGGTTTTATCGGTTCCAATATTGTTGCTGCCCTTGAAGAACGCGGTGAAACCGAAATTGTTGTCGTCGATCGTCTACGCGACGGTATCAAATGGAAAAACATCGCCAAACGCAATCTGCGCGACATTGTTCATCCCGATGATTTGCCGGCATTTCTTGAAAAGCATTCCGGGGATGTCGAGGCCATTTTCCATATGGGCGCGATCTCCGCGACCACGGAAACCGATGCCGACAAGATCCTGAACAACAACCTGAAACTGACGACCTGGCTTTGGGAATGGTGTTCGCGTCATTCGGCACGGCTGATCTATGCATCCTCTGCCGCGACCTATGGCGATGGCAAACAGGGGTTCGATGACAGCTTTGATGCCGACGATCTGGCAAAGCTGGCACCGCTTAATGCCTATGGCTGGTCGAAACATGCGACCGACCGACGGTTCCGTCGCATTCTTGATCAGAACGGTTTCCGCCCCAAACAGTGGGCAGGGCTTAAATTCTTTAACGTTTATGGCCCGAATGAGTACCATAAGGGCGGCATGCGGTCGGTCGTCTCGCAGATGTTTGACAAGCTGTCAGCCGGTGAAACGGCAACGCTTTTCAAATCCCACCACCCGGATTACGAGGATGGCGGGCAGTTGCGCGACTTTGTCTGGGTCGGGGATGTCGTCAATATCATCATGTGGCTGTATGACAATCCGGAAGTCAGCGATCTGTTCAATATCGGGACCGGCAAGGCGCGCAGCTTCAAGGATCTGGCATTGGCGGTGTTTAGCGCCATGGGCAAGGAGCCGGTGATCAATTACATCCCGACGCCTGAAGCCATCCGCGACAAGTACCAGTATTTCACCGAAGCCAATATGGCCAAGCTGCGCAAGGCCGGTTACGCCGCCGAGATGACATCGCTTGAAGAAGGGGTGCGTCTTTATATCCAGGATTATCTCGCGACCGAGGACCCGTTCCGGTAATTGCCGGATGTGTCGCAGCAAGGGCCAAATCGCACGATATCGTCAGCCGGTTTGCCATGATGCTGCCCATATCCTTTGGGACACGAACATCATCCATTTTGACAACTGATTGCCAACCGGAGTTTCCCCGATGCTCAGCCTTGCCTTTCCGGCGATAGACCCGATTGCGATTTCCATCGGCCCGATTGCCATTCGCTGGTATGCGCTGGCCTATATTGCCGGGTTGCTGCTGGGGTGGAAATATGTGGTTTATTACTGCACCAAGACGCCTAACATCATGAGCAAACGCGATGTGGATGATTTGCTGTTCTGGGCAACGCTTGGTGTGATCCTTGGCGGCCGGTTGGGCTATATCCTGTTTTACAATCTCGATTATTACCTTGAGAACCCGGCCAATATCCTGAAGGTCTGGCAGGGCGGCATGGCATTCCATGGCGGCTTTATGGGGGTGATTGTTGCCATCATCCTGTTTGCGCGCAAACGCGGGATTTCGATCCTTGCCGTGCTGGATGCCGCCGCGGTGGCAACCCCGATAGGTTTGTTCTTTGGCCGGATTGCCAATTTCATCAATGGCGAGCTGTTCGGACGCACAACCGATGTGGCCTGGGGGATTGTGTTCCCCAATGGCGGACCCGAGCCGCGCCATCCCAGCCAGCTTTATGAAGCAGCCCTTGAAGGGGTGATCCTGTTTGTTGTGCTGTTTGTTCTGTCGCGCAGTGCTTTTGTACGCCATCGCCCGGGTATTCTGGGCGGAACGTTTGTTGCCGGCTATGGCATTTCGCGGATCATTGTCGAATTCTTCCGCCAGCCCGACGCGCAGCTTGGCTTCCTTGCCGGCGGGGCAACCATGGGGCAGCTTCTGTCGGTTCCGATGGTGCTGGTTGGTGTCGGATGTATTGTCTATGCGATGAAATCAGCCCCGATTGAAACCCGCCAGCATCCCAAAGAGGCAGAAGCCGCGTGAGCCAGGTGCCTGAAACCCCGTCGCCACTTCTTGATCATATCAAACGCCGGATTGCGCTTTCCGGGCCGATCAGCATTGCCGATTTCATGAATGAGGCCCTGGCCCATCCGGAATATGGTTATTACCGCAAACAGGACCCGTTCGGGCGGGCCGGTGACTTTATCACCGCGCCCGAAGTCAGCCAGATGTTTGGCGAACTGATCGGGCTGTGGGCGGCGGTAAGCTGGCAACAGATGGGCTGTCCGCCCAAGATTGATCTGATCGAACTGGGACCGGGGCGTGGCACCCTGATGGCTGATGCCCTGCGGGCGGTGCGCAATGTGCCGGGATTTGGCGATGCGCTGACCGTGCGGTTTGTCGAAACCAGCCCGGTTTTGCGTACCCATCAGCAAACCGCCATCATGGCATCGGGCATAGCGGCAACCTGGCATGAAGCCTTTGACGATATTCCGGTCCGTGCGGATGTCCCGGCCATCATCATTGGCAATGAATTCTTTGATGCATTGCCGATCCGCCAGATTGAACGTGGTGATCATGGCTGGTCGGAACGGCTTGTCGGTGTTGATGCCGACAGTGGTGAACTGGGATTTGTACGCGGGCGTGAAACACCGGTGACCGATGCGCTGATCCCAGCGACCTTGCGCGGGTCTGCAAAAAAGGGTGATATCTTTGAAAGCTGCGCGCCGGCAATTGCCATCGCCGATCAGGTCGCGCGCCGTCTGAATGAAACCCACGGGGCAGCACTTTTTATTGATTACGGTCATCCAAGCAGCGCATTTGGCGATACCTTGCAGGCGTTAAAGGGGCATGAATATCACCCGGTCCTGCGTGATCCGGGGGATGCCGATCTGACGGCGCATGTGGATTTTGCCGCCATCGCACGGGCGATGAACGAAGCCGGTGCACGAACCGGTGCGGTTCTGACCCAGGGGACGTTTCTTAGGATGCTGGGCATTGAACAGCGTGCCGAGCTTTTGAAAACCGGTGCCGATGAACAGCAGGCGGTTGCGATTGACCAGGCGCTGGCGCGACTTGTTGATGCCGATCAGATGGGAACGCTTTTTAAAGTTCTGATCGGGTATGGTCGCGAGACCACGCCTCCACCTTGCGTCAGCGGTGTCGCAGGATAAATACCGACCATTCAAACCTTGGAGCCCGCAAACCATGACCCATCCGATCACTGACGGTATTGAACGTTCGTCAAACGGTCTGATCTGGTTTGAAGCCGAACGTCTTTCGGGGAACGACGGGGTGCGCCACGGGTTCCTGAGCCGCAAGGGCGGGGTCAGTGATGGCATCCATGGCGGGCTGAATGTCGGGTTCGGGTCAGATGATGACAAGAACCGGGTGGCCGAAAACCGGGCACGCGCGGCATCGGCCTTTGCAACGGATGCGCAAAACCTGACGACGGTGTATCAGGTCCATGGCACCGATGTTGCGGTTCTTGACCGGCCGCTTTCACGTGACGAGGCCCCCAAGGCCGATGCGATGGTGACAGACCGGCCGGGCATCATGCTGGGAATTCTGACCGCCGATTGTACGCCGGTTCTGTTTCATGATCCGGTCGCGGGCGTGATCGGCGCGTGCCATTCCGGATGGCGCGGATCATATGGCGGGATTTCGGCCAGGACGGTTGCGGAGATGGAAAAGCTTGGTGCGAAGCGCGAAAATATCACCGCCGCTGTTGGTCCGTGCATTGCGCGCAAATCCTATGAAGTGGATGGCGCGTTTCGCGAGACCATTCTGGGCGGCCCGGAAGGCAGTGATGATTTGTTTGATCCATCGGTGCGCGACGGGCATTTCATGTTCGATCTGCCCGAATATGTTCGCCGCCGGACCATTGCGACCGGTATTGCATCGGTCGAACTGGTGGCGCGCGATACCCTGGCTGAAGAAGACTTGTTTTACAGTTACCGCCGGACCACCCTTCGCAAGGAGCCCGATTATGGCCGGCAACTTTCCGCAATCATGTTAACCGAGGCGTAGGGCCGCAAACGGCCCGGGGGGATACGTCATGCCGCATATGATTATGCTGTTTTTCTTTATGATCATCGCGACCATGGTCGGTTGCGTTTTGATGTGAATATATAAGTGACGTTATGAAATCGATCCTCCGTTCCCTTGTTCTTTGCATGATTATGTTGGCGCCGCTGGCGGCGTGTGGTGATTTGCCCCGCCCGTTCGAGGGGGCAGGACGCGAAGGTGATCCGTCGCTTCTGGAATTGCGCGATGCCGGAACGGTTCGGGTCGAAGCAGGGGATGATTTGCCGGACGGGGCATCGGCACATCTGGCACGGGCGATGGCGCGTGCCCTTCGCAATCGGGATATCCCGGCCTATAGCGACAGTCTGATTGGCGGGGATTATATCCTGCGTCCCAATGTGGTGGCCAATCTGGTCGAAGACGGGGCGAAGCTTGATGTGACCTGGGTTTTGATGCGCCCGGACGGGCTTGCGATCGATACCGCGCGCGCCCAGGGTGAATTGTCTGCCGAACAATGGTTTGCCGACAGTCCGAACGGCCCGGAAGAAAGCGATCTTGCCCTGCCCAAGGAGTTTGCCGAGAAAGTGCGCGAGCTTGACGGCATCAAGGAAAATCCGATCCACAAGACCTATGACGGGCTGGTGGCCGAGTCCGCCGATCAGATTGCCTTTATGATTACCGGCGACCGGTCGGCCTTTAAGGCGGCACCGTTCATGAAGATTGCCCTGATCGATTTTGCCGGTGCGCCGGGTGACGGGAACACCGCCCTTGCGCGGTCCGCCGGGGCCTTGTTGCAGTCAAAGGGCATTCTTGTCGATAACAAGGATATCGGCGAACACAGCGTTATTCTGTCTGCGACCATTGATGTAAGCCCGATTGAAAACGGTCAGAAACCGCCGGTCGACAAGGTTTCGATCGAATGGGTGATCATGGAACCCGATGGCAGTGAGCTTGGCCAGATGAACCAGAACAATGTCGTGCCCCATGGCAGTCTTGATAAATACTGGGGGGCGGTGGCGTCACTTGCGGCACAGGCCGCGGTCGAAACCCTTGAAGGGGTTCTTGGGCAGATTGCCACGCGCAAGCAATTGCAATTGCGCGCAGATAAAAAGACACTTTCGGCGCGATAGGGCAGTTTGAGAACCGGACGAGAACCGGGCAAGAACCGGACAGGAACCGGGAGACGGGCCGGGATGATCGCCTGATGCATGACTGCCTTGTCGTGATTTGTCACTGGGCCCATTTACAGACTGTTAACGGCTGGTTATAAAGCCGCCGCGATCTGCCAAGGTGCGGGTTTGCCTATATATGGTCTTTGAGTGTCGTGAACATGTCGTCGATCCGGGCGGGGTTTCCCCGGTTTCCGGGCTTTTGGGCGACAAGGCAAGCAGGGAACCATCCCGGCAGAATGCACCGACCCGGATTCGCAATAGAATTTGTTTTTTCGCTTTCCCGGCACCCATTAACCGAGGCCCCGCTATGAAGATCCTCGCTGGTAACAGTAACCGCCCGTTGGCTGAGGCAATTGCTGACCATCTGAATCTGCCGCTTACCCGTGCAGATGTTAAGCGTTTCTCCGATGAGGAAATCTGGTGTGAAATTCAGGAAAACGTCCGCGGTGAGGACGTTTTTGTCATTCAGAGCACCTCTTTCCCCGCAAACGACAACCTGATGGAACTTCTGGTGATACTCGACGCGCTGCGTCGTGGGTCTGCACGTCGCATCACGGCTGTCATTCCGTATTTCGGCTATGCCCGTCAGGATCGTAAATCGGGTCCCCGTACCCCGATTTCGGCAAAGCTCGTTGCCAACCTGATCACGGTTGCCGGTGCAGACCGCGTTCTGACCATGGACCTCCACGCCGGTCAGATCCAGGGCTTCTTCGACATTCCGCTTGATAACCTGTTTGCATCGCCGGTTCTGACCAGCGACATCCGCAACAAGTTCGAAGGCCAGAAACTGGTCATCGTCAGCCCGGATGTCGGCGGTGTTGCCCGTGCGCGTTCCGTTGCAAAACGCCTTGATGCCGAACTTGCGATCATTGACAAACGTCGCCCGCAGGCCGGTGTTTCCGAAGTGATGCACGTTATCGGTGACGTCAAGGATGCGGCCTGCATCCTGGTTGACGATATTGTTGATTCGGCGGGCACCCTTTGCAATGCAGCCGGTGCCCTTAAAGAGCGCGGCGCATCGTCGGTTGCTGCATATGTTTCCCACGGTGTCCTGTCGGGCCCGGCGGTCGAACGTATTGCCAATTCGCCGATGACTGAAGTCGTTACCACCGATTCCATCCGGGCTTCGGATGCGGTGCGTGATTGCGCAAAAATCCGACAGCTTCCGATTGCGCCGCTGATGGCAGAAGCCATTCGCCGTATCTCGGAAGAAAAATCTGTTTCCGTTCTTTTCGATTGAGGGTATAAGGCCCTCGCCGCGGTGGCACCCCTGGAGGCCACCGCGCTTGTTTTCGTGGGCTTTCAGCGGTGATTTTCACCAACCTGCGAAGACAATATTTTACTAGTTCAAGGAGATTTTCCGATGGCAAATACTGTTATCTCTGCGGAAATCCGTGAACGGGCCGGAAAGGGGGCCGCCCGTGCCGTGCGTCGTGCCGGTATGGTCCCTGGTGTTATTTATGGTGCAAAACAGGAACCTGTTCTGTTCCAGATTGACCCGCGTCCGCTTTGGAAACTTCTGCATAAGCCGGGCTTCTATTCTCATGTTCTGACTGTTGAAGTCGGCAAAGAGAAATACGAAGTTCTGCCGCGCGACGTTCAGTTCGACAAAGTTACCGACGAAATCATGCACGTTGACCTTCTGCGCTTTGCAAAAGGCCAGACCATCCACGTTGAAGTTCCGGTTCGCTTCGAAAACGAAGAGAAATCCCCGGGCATCAAAAAAGGTGGTGTTCTTAACGTTGTTCGTCACGATGTTGAAGTCATCTGCGCTCCGAATGCAATTCCGGAAGAGCTGGTCTTCGACCTTTCTGGCGTTGAAGTTGGTGACTCGATCCACATCTCGGCAATTACCCTGCCGAAAGGTGTCGAGCTTGCGATCACCGACCGTGACTTCACCGTTGCGACTGTTGCTGCTCCGTCCGCTCTGAAATCGGAAGAAAATGCCGAATCAGACGAAGACGAAGAAGAAGCAACCGAAGAATAAGATCGAGGTCTTACGATGTTTTTGGTGGTTGGATTGGGAAACCCGGGATCGGGATATGCCGCCAATCGCCACAACATTGGCTTCATGGCGGCGGACGAACTCGTCCGCCGCTATTCTTTTGGTCCCTGGCGCAAAAAGTTTCAGGGCCAGATTTCCGAAGGTGAATTGAACGGTCAGAAAGTTCTGGTTCTGAAACCGGAAACCTTCATGAACCTGTCGGGGCAAAGCGTTGGCGAAGTGCTGCGCTTTTATAAAATTCCGGTCGAAAACGTTATTGTTCTTCATGATGAGCTGGATTTGCCACCGGGCAAATTGCGCGTAAAACGCGGCGGCGGACATGGCGGGCATAACGGTTTGCGATCCATTGACGCCCATTGTGGCAAGGAATATCGCCGCGTTCGTCTTGGCATTGGTCATCCCGGGGACAAATCCCGTGTGCATGGTCATGTTCTTGGGGATTTCTCCAAGGCCGAGCAGGATGGCTGGCTGATGACGCTTCTGGACGGTGTTGCCGCCGAATTCGGGCGGCTGGTCAAGGGCGATGACGGTGGCTTTATGAGCAAGGTCTCGGCCATTGTGAACCCGCCCAAGCCAAAGGCACCGAAAAAGGACAAGCCGGACGCCAAACCGGCCAAAAAGGATGGCGATGCGGATGCCGGTTTGCAAAAGCGCGACGGCGACGGATTGGATGATTTGTCCGGTGCGGCAAAAGTCCGCGTTGAACGTGCGGACACACCGGTCAGCAATGCTGCTTCGGCCATGGCCGAAGCCCTTGCCAAGGCATTTGGCAAAAAGAAATAGTCTTTCGGCCGGGGACTGCCCGGGCCGATCCTGATGAACAGAAATTCAAGTGACGGAGCCCGAAGATGGGATTCAAATGCGGTATTGTTGGTCTGCCCAACGTTGGCAAATCGACCCTTTTTAACGCCCTGACCCAGACGGCGGCTGCCGAGGCAGCAAACTTCCCGTTCTGCACCATCGAGCCGAATACCGGTCGTGTCAGCGTTCCCGATGATCGTCTGGACAAGATTGCCGCGATTGCAAAATCGGCAAATATCATTCCGACCCAGCTTGAATTCGTTGATATTGCCGGTCTGGTCCGTGGCGCGTCCAAGGGCGAAGGTCTTGGCAACCAGTTCCTTGCCAATATTCGTGAGACCGATGCGATTGTGCATGTTCTGCGGTGCTTTGAAGATGGCGACATCACCCATGTTGACGGATCGGTTGACCCGGTACGTGATGCGGAAACTATCGAGACCGAGCTGATGCTTGCTGATATGGAAAGCCTTGAAAAGCGCGTTCCGGCCTTGCAGAAAAAAGCCCGTTCCAATGACAAGGATGCCAAGCTGGCGCTTGATCTGATCGAGCGCGCGCTTGTGGTTTTGCGCGATGGCCAGCCGGCCCGCGTGGTTGAAATCAATGGTGAGGACGAAGAAAAAGCATTCCGTATGCTGCAACTTCTGACCAGCAAGCCGATCCTTTATGCCTGCAACGTTGATGAAGACAGTGCGGCAGAAGGCAACGAACTTTCGGCCAAGGTTGCCGAAATGGCCGCTGCCCAGGGCGCGCGTTCGGTGGTGATTTCTGCGGCCATTGAATCGGAAGTGGCCCTGCTTGAAAGTGCCGAAGACAAGAAAGAATTCCTTGAAGGTCTTGGTCTTGAAGAAACCGGTCTGGCCCGTGTCATTCGCGAAGGCTACAAACTTTTGAAACTTTTGACCTTCTTTACGGTTGGTCCGAAAGAAGCCCGCGCATGGACCGTGCATGAAGGGGCCACTGCACCCAATGCCGCCGGTGTCATCCACACCGATTTCGAGCGCGGCTTTATCAAGGCCGAAACCATTGCCTATGACGATTTCATCGAATTTAACGGCGAAGCCGGTGCGCGCGATAACGGCAAGCTGCGCCAGGAAGGCAAGACCTATATCGTCAAGGATGGCGATATCTTCCACTTTAAATTCAACGTCTAAGTCGTCCGGATTTCGGATCGAATTCAAGGGCCGTCGCACAATGTGCGGCGGCTTTTCCTTTGGGGAACAGCGTTTTTGACGGCAGGGGGCTTGTCAAAGAGGGCGTGAAGCAGATTTAATGACCCCAGTTCTGCACCATGATGAGGACCCGATGAACGAACTGAGTACCAATGACCGCATTTTGCTGATTTTCAATTCGGCCACCGGACAGCCGGGGCGTTTGGGAACGGTTTTGCGCAAATATGGTTACGAGTTCGATATTCGCCGTCCGGGCGAAGGCGATGCCTTGCCCGATGACCTGTCGGGCTATCATCTTGTTGTGGTGTTTGGCGGCCCGATGAGTGCCAATGACGATGATCTTGGCAATGTGCAGGCAATCATGGAATTCCTGCCCAAGGTGGTCGAAAGTGACGTTCTGTATCTGGGCATTTGTCTTGGCGCACAGATGATGGCGCGCCATCTGGGGGCGGATGTTGAACCCCATCCCGAAGGCTTGACCGAGATCGGATATTACCCGGTGCAGGCAACCGATGCCGGGCGTGATCTTTTCCCCGACGAGATGATGGTCTATCACTGGCACAGCGAAGGGTTCGGATTGCCCGAGGGGGCGGAGCTTGTGGCGACCGGGCCGACATTTCCCCATCAGGCCTATCACATTGATGAACGCATCTGGGGCATTCAGTTCCATCCCGAAGTTGATGATGAAACCCATGAGCGCTGGCTTGCCAATGGTGGGGATAAAACCGACCGCCCCAATGGTCAGGGACCCGATGAACAACGCGCCGGACGGATCAAATATGATCAGGCATTCGGGGAATGGTTCGAACGGTTTGCCGCCCGTGTTCTGGTCCGGGAACGCACAACCCTTCAGACCGGATAAGGCGCATACAGGTGCGGATTGGTTCGGGCAACCGGGCTGATTTGCCAGCGTGATATCCGGCCGTCATGCCCTTTTGCCCGTTTACCCATTGCCGGTCAGGGAGCAGCAGCCAGTCATCACGCGTCCTGGAGCAGGCTTGTCTGATGGTTCAGCCAGTCCAAGATTGCCTGTCGATCAAGGTCGAGACTTTCGGCAATGCCGCCATGGAAATCGGCCCAGGCATCGGCATATTCACCGCGCACCCCGACCAGCACCGGCACGCCCAGTTCAAGGGCGCGTGAAATCACATCGCGCAAACCGCGCCCGTCGGCTTCGCTGCGGCCAAAGCGCGCAACAATCAACAGATCACAATCGGTTTCGACATCGCGTTCAAGCTGCTCGGACAGGGATGACAGGGCATCACCATCAAGCTTGCAGCCCTTTGCCATGGCGCCACGGTTCTTGGTGATCGGCATTTCATCGCCGCTGCGCAGATTACGGACATAAACCAATGTGCCGCAGTCCCGGTCCTTGCGGCGTTTTTGCACATAACCGGCGATGCGGTTGGCATCATAGCCCGCTGCGATATCGGCAAGGATATCGTCAATCGGTTGTTTGGGAAGAAACGCAATACCCGCCAGCATCGATCAGAACCGGTCAATGACAGTGACGCCGGTTCCGGCGAAGTGGTCCATATTCATCAGCGCAGTGGCGCCTTCGGCCAGGGTGACGCGATCGCCGATCAGTTTTTGCGGGGCCAGTTTGCCGGTCATGATCATGTCGACCATGGCATCATAACGGAATGCCTGCATGCCGTGGCTGCCCAGAATTTCAAGTTCATGGGCAACAACCCGGTCCATCGGAACTTTGGCATGGGCATGGTCGCCGGTCATCAGGCCGATCTGGATATGCTTGCCGCGTTTGCGAAGGGACGCGACAGAGTTAAAGCAGGTCACCGCACTGCCAAGCGCATCGACCGAGACATGCGCACCGCCGCGCGTGATGTCCTTGATCGCGGTCGGGATATCATCAATTGCCGCGGCATTGAGAACCGCATTAGCGCCAAGTTCCTTGGCAAATTCAAGCTTGGCATCGTCAATATCAACTGCCACCACATAGGCCCCGGCGGCGGCGGCAATCATGATTGCCGACAGACCCACACCACCAGCACCATGCACAGCGACGATCTGACCGGCACTGACCTTGCCCTGATCGATTACGCCACGGAAGCTGGTGGCAAATCGACAGCCAAGACTGGCCGCCGTTGCGAAATCCAGTTCATCGGGCAGGCGCACCAGATTGGTGTCGGCATAGTCAATGGCGACAAATTCGGCAAAACTGCCCCAATGGGTAAAGCCCGGCTGGAATTGATGGTCACAGACCTGATGATTGCCACTATTGCATTCCGGGCAATGACCACAGCCCGATACAAACGGGACGGTGACCCGGTCGCCTTCCTGCCAGCGTTTGATATCCTTGCCGACCGCAACCACGGTTCCGGCAAATTCATGGCCTGGAACATGGGGCAATTGCACATCGGAATCATGACCCATCCAGCCATGCCAGTCACTGCGGCACAGGCCGGTTGCGCCAACCTTGATCACGACCCCGCCATTGGTCGGGGTCGGATCGTCAAGTTTCTGGACTTCGATCGGACCCTGATATTCGGTGAAATAGGCGGCGCGCATGGCAATCCTCCGACGGGGTTAGGGGACCCTTATAGGGTGAGTTCAATTATCGTCCGGGTTGGCGTCTTTATGCAAGCGAACAACTTTCGGAACGCCAACAGACGGCTTTGTGGGCTGCTTTTGCTTTGGGCCCGTGGCAGGGCGATAGCGCCCCCAGGGTGATGTGTCGCGATTGTCGCCTTCCTTGCCCCACGGGCCGCGCTGATCGTTACGCATGCTCGCATGTTTTGCCGCACGTTCGGCCTCGTAGGCGGCAGCCCATGGCGGAATGTTGGAACCCGTGCCGGCGTCGCGGGCCTTGCGGCCGGGGCGATAAATGCCAAAGGCCGGGGCAGGGGATCCGTCATGCCAAAGCGGGATGTTGCGATGCTTGAAAAGCGGGATCAAGGCAAGACCGGCAACGAAACCCGCAATATGGGCAACCCAGGCAATGCCGCCATCGGCACCGCTTCCGAAATTGATGATCTGGGTGACAAACCAGAAACCGAGCACGAAAACGGCGGGCACATAGAAAATGAAAACCCAGAAGAACCACACCAGCACGCGTGCCTTGGGATAAAGCAGGAAATACGCCCCCAGCACACCGGCAAGCGCCCCGGATGCACCGATCATCGGGATATGGGACTGGGTATCAAGCAGGCCATGGCCAAGGGCCGCGGCAATGCCGCAAATCAGATAGAACATCAAAAAGCGGAAATGCCCCATCGCATCTTCGACATTGTTTCCGAAGATCCAGAGATAGAGCATATTGCCGCCAAGATGCATCCAGCCGCCATGCATGAACATGGCCGAAAAGATCGACAAAAAGCCAAAGCCCGGCGGGAAGGGGGAGAATTCCGGTGGCAAGTCGGCATGGCCGAAGACAATGGCGGGGATTGCGCCATATTGCAGATTGACCAGCTGGGCCGACCGCGGATCAAGCGAGACGGTAAACAGAAACACCACCACATTGAGCGCAATGATCGTGTAGGTCACCCAGGGGGTGATGGTGGTCGGGTTGTTATCCTTGATCGGTAACATCGACGATAAGCCTGTTTCCTGTTTTACCCGTAAAACAAATCAATGAGGCCGGGCAAATCAGGCAACGTCGGCCTGATGCCGCGGGGTAAGCCGATCACGCAAATAGGTTGCCAGTTGGCGATATTCACGTTTACGGGCCGAACTTCTGCGCCAGACCATGCCGATGCGTCGGATCGGGACCGGGTTTTCAAACGGCATGATTTTCAAAAGGTCGGGGCGGCGGGCCTCGACTTCAAGCGACATTTCGGGAAGCAGGGTCGATCCGACACCCGCAGCCACCATCTGAACCAGGGTCGACAGGCTGTTGGCCTGGAAGTCGGCGGATTTGCTCCATCCGGCTTTCTGACAGACTTCAAGGGCCTGATCGCGCAGGCAATGACCGTCTTCAAGCAGCAAAAGTTTTTCATCCTTGATATCGGAAATTTCAAGGCGGCTTTTGCTGGTCAGCGGGTTGTCGGGGCTGCAGGCAAAGACGAACTGGTCTTCGAACAGATCAAACTCTTCAAGCCAGGCTTCCTCGATCGGAAGGGCAATCAGGGCAAGATCAAGTTTGCCCGCCGACAGAAGCTTGATCAGGTTGCCGGTCTGGTCTTCGCGCAGGAAGGGCTGCAATTTCGGGAAGCCGGACTTGATCTGGGTCATCACATCGGGCAGCAAATACGGACCGATGGTCGGGATGACGCCGATATGGATCGGGCCCGACAGCGGTTCTGTCGCGGCCTGTGCCATGGTGGTCAGTTCGTCGACTTCCTGAAGAATGCTTCGCGCCCGCGAAACGACTTCTTCGCCCAGCGGGGTGATCAGGACCTGACGCTTGTTGCGTTCGACAAGCTGCGCGCCAAGAAGGTTTTCAAGTTCGTTGATTGCCGCAGACAGGCTGGGCTGCGTGATAAAGCAGGCCTCGGCCGCACGGCCAAAATGGCCGCATTCCGCAAGGGCAACTAAGTACTTGAGCTGCTTGATACTTGGTTGGGCAGCCATAAATTTTTCCTATCACCAACTGAGGATTTATCTATTTGTCTTAGTTAGTCCATTTCACTACAAATCGCCAGCAGGGAGTGCATTTTTTGCACTTGCACACAAGATGACACGGCCTGTCGGGGGCCGTTAATCGGGAATTTTAACTGGGTTATGGAGTACCAAAATAATGCTTACCGTTGGTGATACGCTTCCTGAATTCAATCTGACTGGTGTTTCGGGCAAAACCCCGGACAGCTTTGCACCGGTGACCGACAAGTCCTATGAAGGCAAATGGAAGATCCTGTTCTTCTGGCCGAAAGACTTCACCTTTGTCTGCCCGACCGAAATCGTCGGTTATGGCGAACTGAACGGTGAATTCGAAGACCGTGACGCGGTTCTTCTGGGTTGCTCGACCGACACCGATTTCGTCCATGCAGCATGGCGTACCCACCACGAAGATCTGGGTGACAGCCCGTTCGTATGGCTGGCTGACGAGAAAAAAGAACTGTCGGCAGCCCTTGGTGTTCTGGCGAAAGATGCCGGTGTTGCCCTGCGTGCGACCTTCATCGTCGATCCGGACAACATCATCCGTCACGTCCAGGTTAACGACCTTAACGTTGGTCGTAACCCGCAGGAAGCCCTGCGTATTCTTGATGCACTGCAGACCGACGAACTTTGCCCGTGCAACTGGAACCAGGGTGACGCGACCCTCTAAGTCGTATTTTACGACTTGGTCCAGACCGATTTTGGGGCCGGACACCTGTCCGGTCCCGTTTTCAGCCCATCGGGAAAATTTGATTGATCCATCTGCCGATATGGTCGGCGGCTTGGTGATGGCTGAAGAGTTTTGTGATTTTCGCTTTCAAAGCAGCAATGAATTCAGGGGTTAAACAATGACTTCTATCGTCGAAATCAAAGACGCAATGCCGTCCTATGCCAAGGATCTCAAACTGAACCTGTCGAGCATGGCCAACAATCCGGGCATGACCGACCAGCAGGTTTATGGCACCGCGCTTGCGTGTGCATTCGCATCGCGCAACGCCAAACTGATCAAGGCCGTTGCCGCCGAAGCAAAAGAAAAACTGTCCGAAGAAGCAATTGAAGCTGCCAAGGGTGCAGCGGCAATCATGGGCATGAACAACATCTATTACCGTTTCGTGCATCTGGTTTCGGATGCCGAATACGGTTCGATGCCGGCCCGCCTTCGTATGAACATCATCGGCAAGCCGGGCATCGACAAGGCCGATTTCGAACTGTTTTCGATCGCGGTTTCGGCGATCAACGGTTGCGGCATGTGCATCGATTCCCATGACAAGGTGCTCAAAGGTGCCGGCGTCAAAAAGGAAACCATCCAGAACGCCATCCGCATTGCATCGGTCATTCATGCAGTTGCGGTCGTGATCGACGCCGAAGACGCATTGGCCGAATAAGCCGACAGAATTCGGGCATAGCCCAATCAAAAAGCCCCGGTTGCATGACGCAGCCGGGGCTTTTTTGTTTGGGCGCTAAGTTGGTGTTAGCCATCGACAAGTTCGGCAAGGCCCAGATGCTTGAGACTGGCGGCAATCACCTGATCGGGTTGATCAAAATGCGGGATGTGGCCGCAATTCTTGATCAGCATTCCGGTCGCCGGGCCGCTGACATTGGCGCAGATGGTGTGGACCTGTTCGTCGCTGCCAAACTGGTCATCATCGCCCTGAATGACCAGAAGCGGGCAGGTGATGCTGGCCAGTTCGTCGACCATGTTCCAGTCACGAAAAGCCGGTTGCCGCCAGGTGTCGACCCAGGCGCTGAAAACGGCATCGGTCTGGAAGAAGTGATGGCGTTCAAGTTTGGTTTTCCAGTCGGTATTGGCATAAATGCCCGCCGCATCATTGATGCCGGCAATGGTGACGTCTTCGACAAAGACGTGGGCGGCCTCGGAAATCACCGCAGTGACATTGTCGGGGAAACGGGCGGCGTATTTAAGGGCAATGGTCGCGCCGTCACTGTGACCAAACAGGATGGGTTTGCTTAGTCCGAGTTCGGTGATCAGTCCGTGCAGATAAACATCGCTTTCGGTGTTGTGGAAATCGACCGCACGGGGAATGTCGCCATCGGCATGCGGGTCGGACCGGCCATGGCCGCGCCGTTCATAGACAATGACAGGGTGCCGGGTTGCGGTTGCCAGTTTGGCGGGGAAATCCCGCCACATGCGAATGGTGCCCAGGGCCTCGTGAAGGAAGATAATGGTCGGGGCATCTTCACGAACATCGGCAGGGGTGATCCGCTGACAGAACAGGCTTATTCCGTCGACGGTGGCGTAGAAGTTCTCGTTGATCATGATGTGTCCGATTTATCGGTAATTCAGTGCGTAATTATTGAATTCGATAATGGACAAAAAAACAGGGCCCGGCAAGTGCCGGACCCCGTTTGGTGATCAATGCCCCGAAATATCGGGTGCAGAAACCTTATTTCAGTGCAGCGCAAGCACGTTTGATACGTGCGCATGCTTCGGTAAGGGCCGCATCGGACGTCGCATAGGAAATGCGGAAATACGGAGCCAGACCGAATGCCGAACCCTGAACCGCAGCAACGCCTTCTGCTTCGAGCAGGTAAGTGACGAAGTCGGTGTCGGTTTCGATTTTCTTGCCATCCGGGGTGGTTTTGCCAATCGCACCCGCGCAAGACGGGTAGACGTAAAACGCACCTTCCGGGGTTTTGCACGACAGGCCTTCGCATTCATTCAGGGCTGCGACAACAAGGTCACGGCGCTTTTTGAAGACTTCTGCGCGTTCTTTGAGGAAGTCCTGCGGACCGCTAAGCGCTTCGATCGAAGCAGCCTGGCTGATCGAGGAGGTGTGGGTGCTGGATTGCGACTGGACCTTGTTGATCGCTTTGATCAGGTCTTTCGGGCCGGCAGCATAACCAAGACGCCAGCCGGTCATCGCATAGGATTTCGACACACCGTTACAGGTCAGCGTACGCTCTTTGAGCTTCGGCTCGATCTGGGCGATGGTGGTGAATTCGAAACCGTCATAGACGAGGTGCTCATACATGTCGTCAGACATGACATAGACGTTTTCGTGTTTCAGAAGAACGTCGGCAATCGCACGCAGTTCGGCACGCGAATAAGCCGCACCGGTCGGGTTCGACGGCGAGTTCAGAACAACCCATTTGGTTTTCGGCGTGATCGCAGCTTCGAGCTCGGCGGCGGTGATTTTGAAGTCGTTTTCTTCCTGGCATTCGACCACGACCGGGGTGCCTTCGGCCATCAGGGTCATGTCCGGGTAGGAAACCCAGTACGGAGCCGGGATGATGACTTCGTCGCCCGGGTTCAGCGTTGCAAAGAACGCGTTGAACAGGGTCTGTTTGCCACCACAACCAACGGTGATTTCGTCGATGGTGTATTCCAGGTCGTTTTCACGCTTGAACTTCTCGACAATGGCCTTGCGCAGCTCGGGAGTGCCAGCGACCGGAGTGTATTTGGTCTTGCCAGCATCGAGTGCCGCCTTGGCAGCTTCTTTGATGTTGTCGGGGGTATCAAAATCCGGCTCACCTGCGCCAAGGCCGATCACGTCAACGCCAGCTGCCTTGAGTTCAGCAGCCTTGGTGGTTACGGCAATGGTGGGAGATGGTTTGATACGGCTCAAACGGTCGGCAATAAACGCCATTGGTCTGTTTCCCTGGAATGAAAAAAGAAGTGAAAAGAATCGCGTTCTTTCGGATCGGACCCTACGCCTGCCTTAAATGCAATTCAAGGCAGTTTGTCGCGTTTTGCGGGTTCTTTGGGATGAATTTATCCAATTTAACCGTCCACAGGATGTCAGATCGAACAGAACAGAATGCATAACGCGGTAAAATGGTTCTTGTTCCGGCAATCCTGATCCTGACGGCTCCTGACATTTACTGACAGGAACTGTCAGGGGTGGGGCTTGCGATTGGTGCTATCTGACCTATAACTAGGGGCAAGATCAAACAAGGGATTTACCCGATGGATGCGCTACCGGAATTTCTGACCAAACGTCGCCCGCCCGTTGAAGGGTCACGGGAATTCAAGCTGGTGACGGAATATCAGCCCGCCGGCGATCAGCCATCCGCGATTGCCGAACTGATGGCGGGCATCAACGAGAATGAACGCGATCAGGTTCTGCTGGGTGTGACCGGGTCGGGCAAGACCTTTACCATGGCCAATATCATCGCCAAGACCCAGCGCCCCGCCCTTGTTCTTGCGCCAAACAAGACACTGGCGGCCCAGCTTTATGCCGAGATGAAGGGATTCTTCCCGGAAAACGCGGTCGAGTATTTCGTTTCCTATTACGACTATTACCAGCCCGAAGCATATATCCCGCGGACCGACACCTATATCGAGAAAGACAGTTCGATCAACGAACAGATCGACCGGATGCGCCACGCCGCAACGCGCGCGATCCTTGAACGCAACGATTGTATCATCGTGGCGTCGGTGTCGTGCATTTACGGTATCGGGGCGGTGGAAACATATCTTGAGATGACCCAGCGCATATCGGTTGGCGACGAGGTCGATCGCAACGACATCATGAAGCGGCTGGTCGAATTGCAATATACCCGCAATGACGCGGCCTTTTCGCGCGGCACTTTCCGGGTGCGCGGTGATGTGCTTGAGATTTTCCCGGCCCACGCCGAAGACCGGGCATGGCGGGTTTCGATGTTTGGCGACGAGATCGAGGAACTGGCCGAGTTCGATCCGCTGACCGGGCATAAATTTGCGACTATGGACTCGGTCACGGTTTATGCAAATTCGCACCATGTGACACCGCGCCCGACCCTTGTGCAGGCGATGGCCGGCATCAAGCAGGAACTGAAAGATCGCCTGGCACAGTTCCGTGAGGAGGGCAAACTTCTTGCCGCCGAGCGCATTGAACAGCGCACGACCTTTGATCTTGAGATGATGGAAACGGTCGGACACTGCAAAGGGATTGAAAACTATTCCCGCTGGTTGTCGGGCCGTAATCCCGGCGATCCGCCGCCGACATTGTTTGAATATCTTCCGGAAAATGCGTTGCTGTTTGTCGATGAAAGCCACGTGGCCGTCCCACAGATCGGCGGCATGTACCGGGGGGACTATAATCGCAAATTCACGTTGTCCGAGCATGGGTTCCGCCTGCCAAGCTGTGTTGATAACCGGCCGCTGAAGTTCGAGGAATGGGACGCCATGCGCCCGCAAAGCGTGTTTGTTTCGGCAACACCGGGCAATTGGGAAATGGAACGCACCGGTGGTGTCTTTGCCGAACAGGTGATCCGCCCGACGGGTCTTATTGATCCGGTCTGTATTGTTCGCCCGGTTGAAACCCAGGTCGATGATCTTCTGGGTGAGGCCAAGGCATGTGCGGCCAAGGGCCAGCGCGTTCTGGTCACGACCCTGACCAAACGCATGGCCGAGGATTTGACCGAATATCTGCATGAACACGGCATTCGTGTCCGGTATCTGCATTCCGACATTGATACGCTTGAACGGATCGAGATCATCCGTGATTTGCGTCTGGGCGTATTTGACGTTCTGGTTGGCATCAACCTTCTGCGCGAAGGCCTGGATATTCCGGAATGTGCGCTGGTGGCGATCCTTGATGCGGACAAGGAAGGGTTCCTTCGGTCCAAGACATCGCTGGTTCAGACCATTGGTCGCGCGGCGCGTAACGTTGATGGCCGGGTGTTGCTGTATGCCGACAAGATGACCGACAGCCTGGAATATGCGATTGGCGAAACCAACCGCCGCCGTGAAAAGCAGATGGCCTATAACGAGGAACATGGCATCACGCCGGAAACGGTCCGCAGCAAGATCAATGATGTTCTTGAAAGTGTGGCGGAACAGGATTACGTCACGGTCGATACCGGCGTTTCGGGCGACACATTGATTGGTCATAACCTGCGTGCGCATATCGAAGATCTTGAAAAACGGATGCGTGAAGCCGCAGGCAACCTTGAATTCGAAGAGGCCGCCCGCCTGCGTGACGAGGTCAAGCGACTGGAAGACCAGGAACTTGGTCTTGCGGAAGCCGGACCGATGGCGCGAAGCATCGGAACGGCCGGCCCCGGATCAAAATCGGCCAACAAACCGAAATATAAAGGCCGCCGGCGCAAGGGACCATAAGCCGAAAACCAATGCAGAAAACGCCGCATCACATCGGCGAGCATTGCAAAAACAACGGTTGTTCGGGGTGATTTAGTCCGCATATAAAGCGCCAAGACGGGCGACGGGAGTCGCATTGTTGAAGGGAGCGGGTTCTTTCCCTATCCTGATGTTCTGGTGGCCTTGGAGAACAGCTTTATGCTGCGTCTGAGATCTTGGCTTTTGTGGGTTGCGGTTTGTTTGGCCGGGGCAGGTGGATTGTTTGCCGGTGGCAATGCCGCTGCGCGCGAACTGAGCGTGGTGATCAATCCCGCGCCACCTTATCGCATCGTCAAGGAAACGCCGGACGGGCTTTCATATTCGGGCATTTATGTTGAAGTGGTGCGCGAAGCCGCACGCCGGGCCGGTATTGATCTTGCGTTCGAAGTGGTGCCGTTCAGGCGTGCTCTTTACCTGATCGAACGGGGCAAGGCCGATTTGATGTTGGGCCCCAACCGTACCGATGAACGCCAGCAATATATGTATTATTTCGGCGCGGCCTTACCCGACGAGCCAAAGGCGATCTATATCGGTGCGCTTGATGGCGATATCCGAAGCATTCAGGATCTGGGCGCAAAGTCGGTTGGCGTGTTGCGCGGGGCAAATCACAGCCGCCAGCTTGACGAAGTTGCCGATATCCGGCTGGTCGAGGCGGGCGATTATCCGACCCTGTTCAGGATGCTTGATATGCACCGGATCCATGCCTTGATCGTTCCGGAACTTCTGGCGGTTGAACTGATCAGACGCGAAGGGCCGTTTCGTATTCGCAAGGCCGATCTGGTGTTGCAAGGCCAGCCATCCTTTATCGGATTGTCCCGCCAGTCCGCCTATTTCACCGATGGCAGCTTTACCGCACTTGAAGCCGCATTGGTTGAAATGCGCCATGACGGCACGTTTGATGAAATCTATGCCCGTTATGCCCAGCCCGCCCAATAGCGGGCCCGACATCATGCATCCAGTATTATAAAGCGGGGATTATTGTGTGCCGCCATGGGTAAATTTGCAGACCGTAACGCCGGTCCCGAAAACCGAACGCGCCGCCCATCAGTAATGATGGCCAGCGCGTATAACGGGAAGATCGGTTGCAAGGAGCGTGTTTGCTGCGCTCAAGGATGACCGGTCACATGAACAGTTTTTCGTTTTCCATGCCCTTGTAGATATCGGCGACATATTCGCCATATCCGTTGTAAATTCGGGTCGGGACGCTTTCGCCATTGTTCAGCAGGCGTTCGTAAGCCTGGCTCCATCGCGGATGAGGGACTTCGGGGTTTACATTGGCCCAGAAGCCGTATTCGTCGCTGTTGATATCTTCCCAGAAACTTTTGGGCCGTTCATCGGTGAAGGTAAAGCGGACGATGGATTTGATGTTTTTGAAGCCGTATTTCCACGGGGTGACCAAACGCAAGGGCGCGCCATTTTGTTTGGGCAGCTCTTCGCCATAAATGCCCGTCGCGATCATGGTCAGTTCATTGGTGGCCTCGGCCATCGACAGACCTTCGATATAGGGCCAAGGGTACCAGAATTGACGAAGCCCCGGCATGGTTTCCTTTTGGCTGGCGGTTTCCATTTCGACATATTTGGCGCCTGAAAGCGGTTTGGCAAAATCAACCAGTGCCTTCATCGGGAAGCCCGACCAGGGCACGGTCATGGCCCATGCTTCGACACAGCGGAAACGATAAACCCGTTCTTCGAGCGGCATTTTGCGCACAAGTTCTTCGAAATCGATTTCGATCGGCTTTTCAACCAGCCCGTCGATCTTGACCGTCCAGGGGCGGATATTCATCGCCTGGGCGGCCTGCGAGATCGATTTGTGCGACCCGAATTCATAGAAGTTGTTATAGGTCAGCGCCTTTGCCTTTTCGGTCAGTTCGCGATCCACCGTATAGGCCGGATTGCGCGATACCGGATAAAGGTCGGCAGTTGATGCCGATCCTTGTGCCAGCGCACTGCCAAGTGGCAGGGACGCGGCGGTTGCACCGATCGATCCGGCGGCAATTCCCTTAAGGAACTGACGGCGGTTCTGGTAGACCGCTTGTGGTGTGGCATCGCGTTCAGGAATTTCCCAGCCCTTTTTGCGGCGTATCAGCATGTCGTCCTCCAATTACCCGGTTGGTTCAATGTCCGTGCAAAAGCATCTTTGGGCAAGTCACGCCTCGGTGATCGGTTGGTGAAATCCGGTTTGGCGCGCGGTCCGGTATCTTGGATTTACGGCAAAAGACGGGCTTCTGATCAAAAGATTGATCAATTGATCGTGCGAAGTGATCGGATGGAGGGTAAAGTGATCACAAACAATATTGATCAGGGTGGATGGCGTGTTTGAATTCAAGGATATCGAAATTCTGCAAGATATCGTCAAGGCTGGCGGTTTTCGGGCAGCAGCCCAGAAATACAATCTGTCGCAATCGGCGATCTCGGCCCGGGTTTCGGGGTTGGAAAAGAAACTGGGCATCATGCTGTTTGATCGCAGCAACCGGCAGGTTCGCCTGACGGCGGCGGGTTTGCGCTTTGTCGAGGAAGCCCAGCGCCTGTCACGGGCGCGCGACCGCATCTGGCAGGAATTGACCCATCCGGGCGAACTGAGCGGAACCGTGCGCATCGGTGTTGCCGAAACCATCGTGCATACGCTTTTGACCGATATGCTCAACAAGCTGAAAAATGACTTCCCCAAGGTCCGGTTCGAATTGTCGGTCGATACATCCGGGCAGCTTGGCAAGGCGCTTGAAGATGACGAGATGGATGTCGCGATCATGCTGCGCGAATCCGTGCCCCAAGGTGCGGTGGCAGCCCCGTTAAAACCGGTTGAACTGGGCTGGTATTGCGCCGAAACGATGGAACTGGGGGATGCACCCCTGTCACTAGGTGAGCTGGCAAGCCACGCCATCGTGACATTTCCAAAGGGCACCCCGCCATTCCGCGAGGTCGAAAGCATCTTTGCCGCACCCGATATTTCCCAGCCGGCATTGCATGGTTCTGCATCGCTTTCGACCGTCAAACATCTGGTGGCGGGGGGCTTCGGGATCGGGGTTTTGCCGACCCTTATGGTCAAGAATTCCGTTTGGGATGAACATATTAAGCAAATCCCGGTGCGCGATGAGGCATCGCTGACGGCGTTGCATTTTGTCATCACCTATTACCCGGAACGCAACCGCGAAATCGGGGCAGCAGTACAGGAAGCAGCAAAACTGTTTGATCAAACTGATCGCTAAATACGATCAAAAATCAGATAAAATGATTTCTTGACAAGATCGGTCCGGTTTCTCAATCTTTACAAAGAGGCAGAGAATGGGACTGAAAAATGAACGCGTCAAAAAGCGCCCCCCGTTCCGTTGACATCGCGAAAGAAGCCATTTCCGCAATCACGCCACTGGCGTTGCGCAAGGCGATCCGTAGCGGCGAACATACAGGGACGACCACCGGTTATTCATCAGGTTACCTTCAGGGCAATCTGGCGATCCTGCCGGCCGACTACGCAGACGAGTTTCTGCAATTCTGTGCAAAGAACCCCAAATCATGCCCGTTGATCGGGATGTCCGAACCGGGATCGCCGTTTATCCCGGCACTGGGCGCGGATCTTGATGTTCGCACCGATCTTCCGGGGTATCGCATTTTCCGCGGCAGTGCTGATTACACCAGTGCGACCGATCTGACCGATGTCTGGCGCGATGATCTGGTGACATTCGTTCTGGGTTGTTCGTTTTCGTTTGAAGCGGCAATCACGCGCGGCGGTGTGCCGCTGCGTCACATGGATGCCAACCGCAATGTGCCGATGTATGTGACCAATATCGAAACGTCCCCAGCCGGGCGTTTCCATGGTCCGCTGGTGGTATCGATGCGGTCATTCACCCCGGGTGACGCGATCCGGGCGATCCTGTATTCCGATCGATATCGTCTGGCCCACGGCGCACCGGTTCATATCGGCGACCCGGCCCAGATCGGTATTGCGGATATCATGAAACCGGACTTTGGAGATGAACCCGTCATTCATGAAGGGGACATTCCGGTTTTCTGGGCGTGCGGAGTCACGCCGCAAATGGCAATTCGCAATGTCTTACCCGAATTTGCCATCACGCACGAACCCGGCCTGATGCTTGTGACCGATGTCCTCGCCGAGGCCGCGGAGTTTTCCCTTCAGACCAAACCACACACACACCAATCATAAACGATCTATCAGAGAGGACTTTTCTTATGAAAAAGATGGTTTCTTCGCTTTTGGCGGTTTCTGCCCTGGGTGCAGGTTTTGCCGCAACCCCGGCCTTTGCCGAGGATCTTTCGGTTGTCGGCAGCTGGAGCAGCCTGCCGCTTTACAAACAGTATGAAAGCCCGTTCTGGACCGAAACCCTTCCGGCAGATTCCAACGGCGAATTCAATGTTGAAATGACCACCCATGACCAGATGGGCATCGGTGGCGGTGACGTGTTCCGTATCCTGAGCGACGGCGTTTTTGACGTTGCCATGACCGTTGGCGATTACGCAGTTGGCGATGCGCCGGAGCTTGAAGGCCTTGACGTGCCGCTGGTTGCCAACACCGCAGCCGAAGCAAAAGCAATGGTCGAAGCAGCCCGTCCGATGGTTGATGACATCTTTGCCGATCGTTTCAACGCCAAGGTTCTGGCAGTTGCACCGTACCCGCCGCAGGTTGTTTTCTGTGCCGGTGAAGTCAACACGCTTGCCGACCTTAAAGGCAAGAAAGTCCGTGGTTCGGGCCGTATGACCACCAAGTTCCTGGAAGCACTGGGTGCGACCGGCGTGAACGTTGCCTTCTCGGAAGTTCCGGGCGGTCTTGAGCGTGGCGTGATCGATTGTGCCGTTACCGGTGCCGGTTCGGGCTATAGCGCAGGCTGGTGGGAAGTTTCCGATCACCTGATGACCATTCCGCTGGGCGGCTGGGATCCGGTTGTGACCGCGATGAACATGGACAAATGGAACAGCCTGAGTGCCGAACAGCAGGCCTTCATCATGGATGAAGTCAAAACCAAGTTCGAAGCACCGGCCTGGGCGTCGGCAGCAGATGCCCTTAAAAACGATGTTGCCTGCCTGACCGGCAATGGCACCTGCCCGGCAGGTGATGCGGCAAGCATGAAACTGGTTGAAGTTTCCGAAGCCGACGTTGCCAAGGCCAAGGAAATCCTGACCACCACGGTTCTGCCGGAATGGGCAGAGCGCGCAGGTAACGATTGGGTCAAACGCTGGAACGATAGCGTTGGTGCGACCGTCGGTGTTACCGTACCGCTGAACTAATCAATAGTGCATGGCGGAGACCGAGATCGTGACCCAGAAACTGATTGCGGCCATCCGCCGCACAAACCGCATTATCGCGCTGCTCGTCGGACTTGTTCTGATGGGCAGCGTGGCCCTGATCATCGCCGAGATTTTGCTGCGTGAAGTTGGCATATCGCTTGGTGGATCAGAAGAAATTTCAGGTTACGTCATGGCAGGCGTTGCAAGCTGGGGCCTTTCATTTGCCCTGACCGAGCTTGCACATGTCAGGATTGACCTTATTCGTCTGAAATTGCAGCAGCGCGGCAAGGCGTTCCTTGATCTGCTGGCAATTGTTGCGCTGGCCGCTGTGGCATCGATTGTTGCCATTCAATGCTGGCCGGTGCTGTCCAAGACGATCGAACGCGGATCAACTGCAAACACGCCGCTTGAAACGCCGCTTTGGATTCCGCAGGTCATCTGGTTTTCCGGCTGGCTGTGGTTTGCGGTCTGTTCCTGTGCACTGGTGATCCTTACCCTCATTCTTTTGATGCGACGCGATCTTGAACAGGCCGATACGCTTGTTGGTGCCCGCTCTGAACTGGAGCTGGAATCATGATTTTTGCTGTTACCGCATCCTTGCTGGGTCTTTTGGCCCTGTCGATCCCGGTGGGGATTGTTCTTTTCCTGCTGGGGATTGGTGTTGATCAGTTCTTTACCCCGTTCCCGCTGTTGCGCGGGCTGGGGCAGGTTGTCTGGTCGTCGTCCAATTCTTCGACCCTGATTGCCATTCCGTTCTTTGTGTTGCTGGGTGAAATCCTGGTGCGTGGCGGGATTGCCGCAAAAACCTATGAGGCACTTGATAAGTGGTTCTCATGGCTGCCCGGTGGTCTGATCCATGCCAATATCGGTACGGCAACCATGTTTTCGGCAACCTCGGGGTCATCGGTTGCGACCGCTGCCACCGTTGCCACCGTCGCCATGCCGCAGGCCGAGAAGCTTGGTTATGATCCCAAACTGTTTTCCGGGGCGATTGCCGCGGGCGGTACATTGGGCATTATGATCCCGCCGTCGATCAACCTGATCGTTTACGGGTTCCTGACCGAAACATCGATCCCGCGCCTGTTCCTTGCCGGTCTGGTGCCGGGCCTTGTGATGGCGGTGGCCTTCATGCTGGTGACAGCGGCCCTTTGCAAAATCAAACCGTCGCTTGGCGGGCAAAGCCGGTCCTTTACCTGGTCGGAACGCATTGTCAGCCTGAAGCATTTGCTGCCTATCCTTGTGCTGTTCTTTGTGGTGATCGGATCGATCTATGCCGGTTGGGCGACCCCCACGGAATCAGCCGCGGTTGGTGTTGCGATTGCACTTGGGATTGCAGCATTCAACAAGGGTGTATCCAACCAGATGGTCAAAATGTGCCTTTTGGGCACGGTGCGGATTACCGCGATGATCATGCTGGTGATTATCGGCGCCTATTTCCTGAACTTCACCCTGACAGCGGCGGGTATGGGGCGCGAGCTCAAGGAGCTTCTGGTCGGTCTGAACCTGAGCCCGATGGGAACCCTTTTGGTGGTGATCGCGCTTTATATCGTGCTGGGCTTCTTTATCGAGACCCTGTCGCTGATGGTGGCGACCATTCCGATCATTGTGCCGATCATGGTCGGCATGGGGTTTGACAAGGTCTGGTTTGGCATTCTTCTGATCGTTCTGATCGAGATGGCGCTGATTACCCCGCCGGTCGGATTGAACCTTTATGTCGTGCAAGGCGCACGCAAGACCGGACGATTGTCCGAGGTCATGCTGGGTACCATCCCGTTTGTTCTGGTGATGGTGGCCATGATTATCGGTCTGATCTTCCTGCCTGATCTTGCACTGTTCCTGCCGGAATATCTCTGAGCCGGGAACGCGCAGACCCCATTTCCCTGAACGGGCCAATAAAGAATGCGGATCCACAACCGATCCGCATTCGGGCCCCGCGTCCGCCTGTTGCATCGCGTATCCGCACCGCGCAACAGGCCGGACGCCCCAAAAAACAAGTTGAACGGGACTATAAAAATGCAGATGAAATTCAGCCTTTCTGGCAAAGAGATCGCCTTTGATATCAGCCATTGCACCGTTGCCGGTTGGACCGGACGCGATGCCAAGGCCATTCAGCATCACATCGACGAGCTGGCCGCAATCGGTGTCAAACCGCCATCAAGCGTTCCGCTTTATTACCGGACGGCATCGGGCATGGTAACCCAGCAGGACGTGATTGAAGTGGTTGGCAAAGGCACATCGGGCGAGATCGAACCGTTCCTGATTGCAAGTGACGGCGTGCTTTATATCGGTCTGGCATCGGATCATACCGACCGTGAACTTGAAGCGCATTCGGTTGCCCTGTCCAAACAGATCTGTGAAAAGCCGGTGGCACGCGACATCTGGCGTTTTGACGAAGTGGCCGATCATATCGAACAGATCGAAATGCGGTCCTGGATTTCGGAAAAGGACGGCGATGACTGGGTTCTGTATCAGGAAGGCACGATTGCCTCGATCCGTCCGTTGACCGATCTGATTGACGGTTCGGGTCTGATGTCATCGGCACCGGCTGGCAAAGCATCGGTGATGCTGTGCGGGACCCTTGGTGCCAAGGGTGGCGTGCGTCCGGCAAAACGTTTCAAAATGGCGTTGCATGATCCGGTACTTGGTCGCACGATCGAGCATTCTTATGCAATTAATGAACTGCCGGAAATTGCCTGAGCCAGTTTCCGTCTGAACCATAACGATAAAACAAGGATGAGGCAGCCAGATGGGTGCGATGATCGACAAGGCACAAGCAGCAATCGACAAGGTCAATGAACTTGGGGATCTGAAGGGTAAAATCTTTACCGAATTTGCCCCTGACCGGATTCTGGCTGCTGCGGCAAAGGCCGAAGAAATGGCTGCTGCCAATCCCGACCTGCCATTGGCCGGGATGCTGGTGTCGATCAAGGACCTGTATGACGAGGCCGGCATTGCCACCACGGCGGCATCCAAGCTTTTGCTTGATCGCGCACCGGCCGATCAGGATTGCGATGTTGTTGCCCAGGTCAAAAAAGCCGGTGCGATCCCGTTCGGGCGCACCAGCCTGAGCGAATTTGCCTATTCCGGTGTCGGGCTTAACCCGCATTACGGCACACCTGGCAATGTGTTCGACCCTGAAGGTATTCCGGGCGGTTCAACATCGGGTGGCGGTTTGACCGTTGCCCATGGTCTGGTTGATTTTGCACTTGGCACCGATACGGGCGGATCGATCCGCATCCCGTCGGCAATTAACGGGCTTTATGGTTTCAAACCCAGCCGGTTGTGCGTTTCGGGCAAGGGCATCCATCCGTTGGCAAAAAGCTTTGATACGCCAGGGCCGCTTGCGCGTGATCTGGAAACCGCGATCACGGTTTTCGAAGTCATGACCGGCAAGGTCGTTGCGCAGACTGCTGCGAAATCCATGCGGATCGGTGTGCCGACCAGCGGGTTTGTTGACGGGCTGGATGACCGGGTCAAAGCCGACTTTGCCACGATTTGTGACAAGCTGAAATCGGCGGGCCATGAGTTGGTCGAGATCGAGCTTGGCTTTGTTGCCGAGAATGCGATCCTGAATAAGATGCTGGTGGCGTTTGAAGCCCACGCGATCTATTCGGAGGATTTGGAGGCACTGGAAACCGTCGGTGATCCACGTGTTCTGGCACGGATCAAATTTGCCGAAACCCTGTCCAAGGACGAAATGATCGCAGCCTATGCCAAGCGGGCCGACATTGTTTCGATGTTTAATGCCGCGATGGCCGATGTCGATGTCATGATTGCGCCGACCTTGCCGATGATGGCACCGAAAATTGCCGAGGTCGAAGCCGATTTCGACCATTTGAATGCGCAGATGTTGCGCAATACCAGTTATCTTAATCTGGTGGATGCCTGTGCCATTTCGATCCCGGTCCATGTTGAAGGCGAAACCGTCCCGGCGGCCTTGATGATCGCAGCCCCGCACGGGGCGGATAAAGTGGTCCTGAATGCAGCCCGCCAGATCGATCCGCTGTTTGGCTAAGATCACCTGTCTGACAGATTAAAAAAAACGGCCCGGGATTTCCGGGCCGTTTTCTGTTTGAGAAAGATTGATCTGATGATCAGCTTTCAAGCAGGGAACGCAGCATCCAGGCGGTTTTTTCATGAACCTGAATGCGGGCGGTCAGAAGGTCGGCAGTCGCATCATCGTCCGAGCTGTCGCAAATCGGATAAAGCGAACGAGCGGTCTTGATCACGGTTTCATGGCCCGATACCAGCTGACGGATCATGTCCTTGGCAGCGGGAACGCCTTTTTCTTCCTCGATCGAAGACAGTTCGGCATAGGCCGAGAAACTGGCCGGTGCAAAGGCACCCAGCGAACGGATACGTTCGGCGATTTCATCAATCGCGGTGGCCAGTTCGGTATATTGTTCTTCGAACATGGTGTGCAGGGTCTGGAACATCGGACCCGTCACGTTCCAGTGGAAGTTGTGCGTCTTGAGATACAGCGCATAGGAATCAGCCAGAACGCGGCCAAGGCCGTCGGCGATTGCAGTGCGGTTGGTTTCATTGATGCCAATATCAATCTGCATGGTCGATCTCCTTTCGTCGAGGGCGCAACCCACGAAGGTTCTTTGTGTTTCTGTCTTGAGAAGGAGTATGAAACACGCAGAGACGTTACGCCAATCAATAGTTTATTGATTTGCAATAGATCAATTCTATTACAAAAAGTGTGGTTATAGATTGTGTCATGCCAAGGGCTATTTCCCGGCTTTCTGTTGCTGGGTGACGATGGTGTCGGCCTGCTTCCCGGTCAGTTCCTGCATGTGGGAATAGCTGCGTGTGAAAAAGCCGGTTCCCTGTGTCAAAGAACGTAATTCCGTCACCATGTCGGCGGTTTCCGATGTCGGCATCTGAACGTCGATTTCGTCCCATCCCTGCCAACCATCCTTGGCATTGAAGCCAAGAATTTGACCGCGCCGGGTGCTGACCAGCCGTTGGGCCTTGGATGTGAAATCTGACGGGATCGAAATGGTACAGCGATCAACCGGTTCAAGAAGCACCGGACCGGCATTGCCAAGTGCCTCGCCGATGGCGATGCGGCCAGCCATCTGGAAGGCTTGATCGGAACTGTCGACAGTGTGATAGGACCCGTCGACCAGCTTGACTGCGACATCAATTACGGGAAAACCAAGTGGCCCGCATCGCAAGCCGTCACGAATGCCTTTTTCGACTGCCGAGATATATTGCCGCGGGATGGCGCCACCAACGATATGGTCGCTGAAGTCAAATCCTTCGCCGCGGCCAAGCGGGCGCAGTTCGATTGCAGCATCCCCGAATTGGCCATGTCCGCCGGTCTGTTTTTTGTATCGTCCTCGGGCCGAGGACGGTTTGCGGATGGTTTCCTGATAACCGGTCAGAACCGCCGTCGTGGTGATTTCCAGATGATAGTGATCGCGCAGATGTGCCAGCGCGCATTGCAGATGAATGTCCCCCTGACCGGCCAGAACCAGTTGTCCGGTGCTGTCATTGTGGGTGAAGCTCAGGGAACGGTCCTGTTCGCATAAATGTCGCAAAGCTTCGGTCAGTTTGACATCATCACCCGGTTTGGTGACTTCAAGCCCGGTTTCATAAAGCGGGGGCAGGGGATCGGGCCATAAACTGTCGATCGGGCCATCGGTTGCAACCAGACTTCCGGTGCGCAAATGTTCAATGCGCGGCAGGCCGACAATTGCCCCGGTTCGGGCAGCATCAAGCTTTTCATGCTTGTCGGCAAAGATGGTGCAAAGTCCTGACAGTTTGTCCGCACCAAGCGCATCACCGTTTTTAAGACCCCCCGACAGCACGCGCCCAAAGCAGAACCGCCCGGCATGGGACAGATGCAGGGTTTTGAAAATCTGAACGATGGTTTTCTGATCATCGGGATCAACACCAAGACGATGGGCACAGACATCCGCCGCAGGGGCTTCGTGGCGCAATGCCTTAAGCAGCCGGATGATCCCGTGATCCTGTTCGGCCGATCCGAAAAACACCGGCACGATCAGATCGCGGCCAAGATCCTGTTTAAGATTGTCATAGATCGTGGCAGGGGCGGGTGTTTGATCTTCGAGAATCTGTTCAAGAAGATCATCATCAAAATCAGCCAGTGTTTCGAGCAGGCCTTCGCGCGCTTCGTCTTCGCGGCTTGCCAGCGTGGAGGGCATGGTAATCAGTTTGGAAGGCTGACCTTCAAGATACTGGTAAGCCCGTTCAGAGACGATATCGACAAAGCCTGTGATGGCATCGTCATGACTATCGCCATCGCGGATCGGTATTTCACGCAGGATCAGGGGGCGTTCGGAAATGGATTGCAGGGCGTCGATATTATCGCGCAATCGCACGCCGGCATGATCGGTCTTGTTGATGAAAATCAGATGGGGGATGCGGTTGCGATCAAGAAATTTCAGGATCGGGGCAACCGTCATCACCCGGGCGGGATCACAATCAACCACGACAATGGCGACATCGCAGATCATCGCGACTTCGCGGGCATCCTGGGCAAAGTCAACCGATCCCGGGCAGTCGATAAAATGCCATTCCTCGTCAAGATAGGTGGTCTGGGCGCAGGTGAGTTCGGTACTCATTTCGCGGGTGCGCGATTGGGGATTGTTGTCACCGACGGTATTGTGGTCGCGGATGGTTCCCTTGCGGTGGATGCGCCCGGTTGCACATAGCAAACTTTCAAACAGGGAAGTCTTGCCGCTGGAATAGGGGCCGATCAGGGCCGCAACGCGCGGGGGATGTGTGCCGGGTGAAGTGGTCGAACGGGCGGTGCTGGGCATTGGCATCTCCTTGAACAGGAAGACCGATATCCCATGGTGCCGGGCGTGTGTTGCGATCTGTTCCACGCTGCAGCAATCCTGGCAGCCGGTCTGGACGTTTCGAATGCCCGGTTTTGTCCGGGATGTCTTTTTAAGGCAGGGTGGGGACATTGGGCGTCAGGCTGAGCCATTTGGTTGATATGCAGCCCGGTTTGCATGTTTCGTGCTGTCCGATACACCCCCTTAAGTAGATCATGGCTTGGGGCATTGGTATCAAGTGGTTGGAGGAAAAGTGCCCAGATTTGAACATAATTCGCCCCGAAATGGCCCAATCAGGCCTGTTTTCCTGCCTTGTTCTTCGGTCAAATTCGTTCTTGTCAGTCGAGGACATGGCCAGCCAAATCTGTCCCCCCTCACAAGGCTGGGCCGGTTGTTTTCAGGTTAGTTCCCCCACCTGGAATGCCGCGACTGACAAGGTCTCCCCAAGACCGTAATGACCCCGAATATGTTGGGGCGGGTTTATCCCGCCCCATTTTTTTATGTCCTGATCCGGGGCGGGGACGGGTGCCGTATTTGCCCCATTTCGCCCGCAAATGGTCATCAAGCGTAGATTTTTAAGCCCCAATTACATGGCAAATTCCTAATTATCGGAAGCGCAAACACCGATGCAGTGCCCTCCCTCACGACGCATCGGGGCCCGAATGAACGTTTTCTCCCCCGAAACGTTCACACCCCACGGGCAAGGCAACGCTTCCGATCGGTCTCCCCAAGACCATCTGTCCCCAAAGCCCGGGCGAGCCCCAAGCTCCCCGGGCCTTTTTTTGTCTGTGGCATGGTGCGCAAACAGAACAGCGATCAGGCCTGTTGCGGGGTTGTTCGTGTAGTGTCGGCGTGACGTGGCTGCGGCGGGGCAATCCCGAATATGCGTGTCGGGGTTTCACGCCCGCGCATGGTGACCTCACCGCGCGAAATCCAGTTCGGGATATCGGCATGATCACCACAGGCCCTGACGGTGCTTTCTGTGGCCAGGATGTAGCTTCCATATTGTTTGTTCATGCCTTCAAGGCGGGCGGCGATATTGACGTTGTCACCGTGGACGGTAAAGGTCAGGCGGTTTTCCGATCCGATGGCGCCGATCACGATATCGCCGGTATTGATCCCGCATCGTGTTTTCAGCTTTCCACCGAAACTGTAGACCCGGTTTTCGGACAGTTCCTGAATGGCAAGTGCGGTGCGCACCGCATTCAGCGCATGATCGGCATCCGGGGTGACCGCGTTAAAGGTGATCAGCATGGCATCGCCTTCGAACTGCGTGATCACACCCCCGAAACGCGAAATGATGGCATTGGTCTGGGTGAAATACTCATTGAGCATCGTCGCCAATGCCTGCGGGCTGAGTTTTTCGGAGATGGATGAAAACCCTTCGATATCGGTGAACATCACAGTTGCGCTAACCGCTTCGCCATCGCCGGGTTTGATCTGTTGGTCGGCATGGGTGATGCGATCGGCAATTTCGGGCGATACAAACCGTGACAGATCGCGGGCGGCAATTTCATCGGTGACTGCACGGATAAAGGACCGCTTGGCACGCATCACCGCAATCGTCAGAACAAGGGTGACCAGAACAATTGCGATGATCTTGTCAATTTCCGCACCGATCAGGATCGAGTTCGAGGTCAGATAGGTGACATAGTCACGGGTGATCATGCTTTGGCCGCCCTCGCTCCAGATCACGTAACCGGCAAGGATCAGCCAGCCCAGGGCAGCCGTGCCGCCGGCAATCAGGATATAGCGCGGATCAAAGCGCAGGCTGCGCAACGCGATAAAGATAAAGACATACATCACCGTCGGCGCTTTGAGATAGAAGCTGGCCGGTTGCATATACTGGATATGGAAGCTCCAGATCAGGACCATCAGAAGCCCGATATCGGCAATCACCGACAAGGTCAGAAAACCGTCGGTCAGGGCATTGCGATAGGCCAGCATCAACCGTTTAAGCGTGAACAGGTAATAAAGCCCCAGCGCCCATGGCACCGGCTGAATGCCATTGGACATGGTGGCACTTGGCGAAATCGCATACAGGCTGGCGAAAATGGTCACCAGCAACAATTGCACCCAGCCAATCAGCTTTTCGCTGTCATGTTGTTGTTTGTCGATCGCGGCCTGAACCCGTTCGGGCAGGTGGGACTGGGCTTTGTTGCCAAACAGGAATGCACCAAGTGTGCTTTTCATTGTGACCGGAATCCCGATTGCTGTGGCCGAAACCATTAGACAATAGCACAGGATTGCTTAACAGACCCGGCAATGGCGCACACGACCGGCGGGCATTGTTAATCATCGCCCATTTGCCAAACAGGCCATGCCGGTGCCGGTTAAACAAGCCGGTGTCCGGATGGGGGGGGATGCGGGCAAAAAAAAAGCCGGGCAACAAATGTGCCCGGCAAGTTTATCAGGGAGGCTTCACGTCTGGGAGACGTAGGACCCTTCGCAGGGCCCTGGGTAAGCCGGACAGGGCGTCCGGCTAAGACCGAAATTCGGTCAGGGAGAAAACTCTTTACCGCGGTGCGGTGTTTGCCGCTGCGGTTCGAGGGGGAAGATAGCGTTTTTGCCGGGAAACACCACTGCCAAATTGCTTTTTCAGCCATGCAAAATCTGCATAAATGTTGGGCTGCGAAGATTTGTGGTTTAACTATTTGAAATTGCGCGATTTTATTTGGGTGATCTGTGTCACTTGCTTGTGAAATGGGCATTTGACCGCGAAATCAATTGTGCAACAGCACAAAAAAAATGCCGGTAGCAGGGGGGCGCTACCGGCAAAGATCAACAGGGAGGCTTACGTCTGGGAGACGTAGGGAATCTTGGGGAAGATTCCGGTGCCGGATTTCGTTCCGACGGACGGATCATGCGTAGATCAGGGAAGCTGAAGCGATCACGATTTCGCGTCTGCTCACAACTTATGATGCAAATGTAAGTATGCTTACTTCCGATTTAAAGTAGAATAAGCTCAGACCAACCATGCAGGGAATGCATGGCAGAAAAATGTCAATAATTTTAAGAAATTATGACCAGCCCCGCGTCTGGCGCATTCCAAAACACTTATATTAGGCCCTGATCCGGATGGCTTGTCCGCGCGATTTTGCATGTAACGGACCGTTCTGCGACCCGAAAACAGCATATGGCGATTCTGTCGGCCAGATATCGGCGGGGATCAACGCCGATCAGGTCGCCTTTTCAAGGGATGGAGATGAATTTGGGGGCCGCATTTGGCGGGTTCGCAAGGCGTGGTCCGGATGGTTCGTGTATTCCCGTGGTCCGGACATCCGAATCATCTCGGTGGTGGCAGGGGCATGCGGGCAAGGGCGCAGGCAGGAGGGCAGGCAGTGGGGCTGGCCGGGGCCATGATCACTGACCATGGGGATGGGCGAAATTATCCATGCGTTGCGCGCAATGCAAAACGGCCCGGCGAAACTGCCGGGCCGTTTCAAACGGGATTTGGGTACGCCTTGCGCTATTTGTCGGCGCTGGCACTGCTGGCGGCGGCCGCGGCCTTGGCTTTTACCTTGGAGATTTCTTCGATCAGGAAGTCGCGGAACACGGCAATGCGTTTTGAATGGCGCAATTCTTCCGGATAGACGAAATAGGCATCAAAGCTTGGCCCTTCGAGCTCGGGCAGGATGCGGACCAGATTGCTGTTGGTCGGCAGCAGATAATCAGGCAGGGCCGAAATCCCCAGACCGGATTCGGTCGCGCGGAAAATGCCGTAAATATTGTTCAGCTTCAGAATTGGGCGCATGTCCGGTTTGAACTGCTGGGCGGTGGCCATCATCCAGTTGACGTTCGAAACCGGCGGGCGGGCATCCGCACCATAAATGATCAGCCGGTGATCTTTCAGATCTTCGGGTGTCTTGGGCATGCCGTATTGTTTGATATATTCCGGCGACGCAAAGACGTGATAGCGCAGGGTCATCAACTGCCGCTGTACCAGATCGGCCTGACGCGGTGGCTGCATGCGGATGGCGACATCGGCCTCGCGCATGGCAAGATCAAGTTCCTCGTCATTGAGGACCAGCGACAGTTCGATTTCCGGATAGCGTTCCAGGAATTCATTGATGCGCGGGGTTAGCCAGGTCGAGCCAAAGGCCACCGTGGTGGTGACTTTCAGCGGGCCACTCGGCCGTTCCTTGGATTCACGAATGCGGGCTTCGGCCATGGAAAGCTTGGCAAAGACGTCATGGGCGGTGCGATACAGCAACTCGCCCTGTTCGGTCAGAATCAGGCCACGGGCATGGCGGTGAAAAAGCGGAACCTTGACGCTTTCTTCAAGCGCGCTGATCTGTCGGCTGACAGCCGACTGGCTCAGATTAAGGTTTTCCCCTGCGTGAGTGAAGCTTCCGGCTTCCGCAACAGCGTGAAATACACGCAGCTTGTCCCAGTCCATAGACCCGCTCCTAGATGTCACTGCCGCACGGCTCTGCGCCAGTCCCCTGATAATACTTCTCTTCTTTTATGGGTAATTTGGTTTCAACACTGTTAAGCGCGTCACACAAACGACCCAAGCCCGTAATTGGGTTCAGACCCTTTACCAATATGAGGCCTGTAGCATTTTCTGCAAGCAGGCATTTTCCGCAATGTTGATTTCGCAGATGCGTGATTCTTTTGAAATGTCAGACGATTGGCGGGATCAGGTAATTTGTAAGCATGAAAAAAGGGGATGCATGTTGCATCCCCTTGCAGGTGTTTCTGACCACTTCGCGCAATCGGGCAATCATCCTGTTTGGCCCGGCCGTTGAAGTGTTGTCAAAGCACGGTCAATGCTCTGTCAGATCAGGCTTCGTGTTCGGCGATGAACTTTTCGGCCTCAAGCGCGGCCATGCAGCCCATGCCAGCCGCGGTCACGGCCTGACGGTAAATCTTGTCGGTGACATCGCCAGCAGCAAACACACCCGGGACATTGGTCACGGTGCTGCCCGGCTTGACCAAAACATAGTTCTCGTCATCCATGTCGACCTGGCCCTTGAAGATGGCGGTTGCCGGATCATGGCCGATGGCAACAAAGAAGCCGTCAGCCGGAATGTCGGTGACTTCGTCGGTTTTGACATTGCGGACGCGAACCGCCTCGACGCCATCCATCGGGCCGTCACCGCCCAGAATGTCTTCGACAACGCTGTCCCAGACCACGTCGATTTTTTCATGCTTGAGAAGGCGTTCCTGAAGCATCTTTTCGGCACGCAATTCATCGCGACGATGGATCAGGGTAACTTTCGAGCAGATACCGGCAAGATACAGGGCTTCTTCAACGGCGGTATTGCCGCCACCAACAACCGTGACCGGTTTATTGCGATAGAAGAACCCGTCACAGGTCGCGCATGCCGAAACGCCGCGGCCATTGAATTTTTCTTCGCCCGGAAGGCCAAGCCAGCGTGCCTGCGCACCGGTGGAAATGATCACGGTTTCAGCGATATAGGTATCGCCGGAGTCGCCTTTGCAGACGAAGGGACGTTTGGAAAAATCGACCTCGGTGATCAGGTCATGCACCATTTTGGTGCCGACATGTTCAGCCTGTGCCTTCATCTGGTCCATCAGCCACGGACCCTGAATGACATCGGCAAAGCCCGGGAAGTTTTCGACATCGGTGGTGATCGTCAACTGACCACCCGGCTGAAGGCCCATCACCATCATGGGTTCAAGGTTGGCGCGTGCCGCATAGATTGCCGCAGTATAACCGGCAGGGCCGGAGCCGATGATGAGGACTTTGGTCTGATGTTCCTGGGCCATGTTCTTTGTATATGTCCGAGATTGATAAAAGCTGACGTCGAACATATGGGCAGTCCGGACAAGACGCAACCGCTTCACGCAAAGTTTGACCGGCGGATATCGCGTTTTTTGGATGGTGAAATTTTACGCAACAAACCGGTAGTTTCGCCAGACTGTTGAAGGCCGGGGACAATGCCGGAATTTTGCATCGTCAGCGATGCCAAAAAGCGGATTTTACTGCATTTTCAGTTACGGCATCCAAGCGCAAGATTGCATTCTTGCTCGGAATATATTATTGCCAGCAACTTGCCTCGCTGTAATATTGTTTCAATCGGGGTAACTTTCGCGCACAGAATCGAGGAATAAATGCAACGGGTCAAACTCGACAAGATCGACCGCAGAATCCTGCGCGATCTACAGGAAGATGGCCGCATGACCAATGTGGAACTTGCCAGACGTGCAGGTATCTCGGCCCCGCCCTGTTTGCGTCGTGTGCGCGCACTCGAAGAAACCGGATTTATTCAGGGCTATCATGCCGATGTCGATGCGCAGGCGCTTGGCTATAACGTGACGGTGTTTGCGATGGTCGGTCTTGCCAGCCAGGCCGAACATGATTTGCGTGCCTTTGAAGCCCGTGCGGCGCAATGGCCGGAAGTTCGTGAATGCCACATGGTGGCCGGTGAAATGGACTTCCTGCTGAAAATCGTTTCGCACAGCTGGGACGAATATCAGAAATTCCTGACCACCGAACTGACGGTTGCCGAAAACGTCAATCACGTCAAATCGGCATTGTCGATTCGAACCGCAAAGAACATGCCCGGCGTTCCGATTGATATCGACGCCGAAGACTGATCGCTTCGGACATTTGCTGCGTAATGTAAACCGGTGCCAATTTGGCGCCGGCTTTGTTTTTGCGTCCTGTTTCCGTGCAACCCGCCATGCGCATCGCATGCCGCCTGGGCTTACGTGCCGTCGTGCGGCGATGTCGCGGACAGGGCGTGGCTAGCGGACTGATATCATGATGGAAAAACGTGATCGAGCAATACGGTCAAATACACGTGCAGATGAATAACCTTACTAAACGTAGGGATGAAAATCCTTGTAAAGGATGTGGTTTAGGCATACATATCAAGTACCTATCCCAATGGGATAGGTTTTATATCAAAGGTTAGTCATTGGAAGCGTTCAGATCACAGCATCAAGCCCGCGAAATTGAACCGGTCGTCGATCAGGGATGGTCGGGGATCGTGCCGGCAGGTTTATTTGCCCTGTGCGGTGTGGTGTTGCTGGTGCTTTTGTCCTATCGCCCGGCCGATGACATGACCGGTGTCGGTATGGTGTTTCCACTTTCGCTGTCTGAAGATGACATTCTTGCGCAAGTCGGTGCGTCTGGCGGGCGCGTTGTGCGGTTTGGCGGCTTTGGCCATATGGCGGTCGTTGTTCGCGACGATGGTGCCGTCCCGCAGGCCGAAGATTTCGGCGCGATGTTTACCCTGTCTCCGCTGATTGCTTCAGCATGTTTTGAGTCCGGCGATACCAATAACGCCTTTTGACGTCTGGGTGTAAGTCCATGGAAAAGTTACTAGAAATTCGGGCCAACGCGATAAAGACACTGTTCGTGATCCTGGCGCTGCACATCCCGCTTAGCGGGATTGCCGGATATGTCGCCAGCAGTGATGCATGGTCGCCATTGATTGCCAGTGCGGTTTTTGCCGCTGTTGCCTTTGTGATTTATCGCCTGGCGGGAACGCAGGCACAGGTCACGCGGTTTGTTGTGGCCTCGGCGATGATTTTGCAGGTTGGTGTGCTGGTTTATGCGTTTCGCGGGCATCACTGGCAGATTGACGTGCATATGTATTTCTTTGCTGCCCTTGCGGTTCTTGGCGCACTGGTATGCTGGAAAACAATTGTCGTTGTGACCGGCGTGATCGCGCTGCATCACCTGATCCTGAATTTTGCGGTGCCTTACTGGGTGTTCCCCGAAGGCGGCCAGTTCTGGCGTGTGGTTTTGCATGCGGTGGTGGTGATTGTCGAAGCGGGCGTTCTGATCTGGTCGTGCAAAAGCCTTTATACCACGCTTGCCAATGCCGAAACCGCACGCAACGAAGCGGTCAAAGCCGCGACCGCGGCCGAAGATCTGTTGGCGCAGAATGAACAATTGCGCAAACAGCGTCAGGTCGAACGCGAACAGTTCAAACGTGAACTGGCCGACCAGATCAGCGCGATGATCGGCAAATCGGCCGGGGCGGTTGATGATGAATCTGTTCAGTTGCAGAAACGTGCACAGCATATGAATGACCGTGCACTGGTTGCAAAGGAAGCATCCAAAGGGGCGGTACACGCGTCTGAAGAAACGTCGCAGAACGTTGAATCAGCGGCATCGGCAGTCGATGAAATCAACGCATCGGCCGAAGAAATCGCCCGCCAGATCGGACGCGCCCGCGAGATTACCGACAATGCGGTGGAGCGGTCAAAAACCGCCAGCGACCGGATCGAATGGTTGTCAAATGCGGCCGAAAAGATTGGCGAAGTCGTCAATCTGATTACCGATATCGCATCCCAGACCAACCTTCTGGCGCTCAACGCGACGATCGAGGCCGCCCGTGCCGGAGAAGCCGGCAAGGGTTTTGCCGTTGTTGCCAACGAGGTCAAAAACCTGGCCAACCAGACCGCGCGGGCAACGGACGAGATCGCCCAGCAGATTTCCGAAATTCAGGCTGCGACCGGGGATTCGGTATCGGCGGTAAACGGAGTTTCCGAAACCATCGGCGATATGGTCGAAGTGGCGGCAACCATTTCGGCCACCATGGAACAGCAGCAAAGTGCAACCCGCGAGATCGCGCACAGTCTTGGCAGCACGGTTGAGGCAACTCGCGATCTGTCTGACCTGATCCATCAATTGTCACAGATTTCGGCTGAAACCGGCGAGATGGCAACCGAACTTCTGGGCAGTGCCGATCATCTGGGATCGGAGGCAACCGATCTTAATCGCAATGTGGAGGCCGTTCTCGAACGGTTGGCCAAAAGCGGTTAAAGCCAGCAGATCCGTTGCCAAAATGGCAGACAGCAGAAAGCCGGGCATATGCGCCCGGCTTTTTTGTTTGCGGTGACGGGGGCTGGACAGGGGCTGGAGCGGGGATATCTGGCACGCGGGCATAAAAAAACGGCCCGATAATCATCGGACCGTTTTGATCACTGGGACATTTCCCGATTTACGAGAAATCGACCTTCAGAATTTCATAGCTTTTGGTGCCGCCCGGAACGGTTACTTCGACGGAATCACCGACAGACTTGCCGATCAACGCACGCCCGATCGGCGAGGTGGTTGAAATGCGGCCAGCATTGATGTCGGCCTCGATCGGGCCGACAACCTGATAGGTGGTTTCCTCGTCGGTATCTTCGTCGACAAGATCAACCTTGGCACCGAACTTCACAACGTTGCCGGCCAGAGACGGCACGTCGATCACTTCGGAACGGCTCAGGACATCTTCGAGCTCGGCAATACGACCTTCGCAGAAACTTTGGCGTTCGCGTGCGGCATGGTATTCGGCGTTTTCCGAAAGATCACCATGTTCGCGTGCTTCCGCGATGGCCTTGATGATTTCAAGACGTTCGACGGACTTGCGATGCTTCAGTTCTTCTTCGAGGCGCTGATGCCCTTGCGGGGTCATTGGTACTTTTTCCATCGCGCTCACAGCCTATTCTTATTAGCGGTCGATACTACAAAATCAACCGCCCGGCATTTTACCGCCGGGCGGTCTGAATTCTTCGGTCAGGTTCGGTAAGGAACCTTAGTACTTGTCCCCAAGATATTCCTGAACCGGACGAACTGCAAGTGCGCCGCGTTTCAGGTTGTCGATGGCGCGCAATGTTGCGCGGGCACCGGCGACAGTGGTGTAGTACGGAATATCATCGGTAAGGGCAGTGCGACGGATCGAGAAACTGTCGACCACGGCCTGTTTGCTTTCCGTGGTATTGAATACCAGGTTGATATCGCCGTTCTTCATCATGTCCACGATATGGGGACGTCCTTCCTGTACCTTATTGACCGGGGTGACGTCCAGCCCTTCTTTTTCAAGAGCTTCTGCGGTGCCGTGCGTCGCAACCACGCTAAAGCCAAGGGCAATTGCGTCGCGTGCGAGTTGAACAGCAGCCGGTTTGTCATGATTTTTGACCGAGATGAAGACCTTGCCACCTTGCGGCAGAGTGTGGCCTGCGGCCATCTGTGCCTTGGCAAAGGCGCGACCGAAATCGGTATCAAGGCCCATGACTTCGCCAGTTGAACGCATTTCCGGGCCAAGCAGGGTGTCGACACCCGGGAAGCGGTTGAACGGAAGGACTGCTTCCTTGACGGCGATATGTTTGAACGGACCGTGATCAATGTCAAAGTCGCCCAGTTTTTCGCCCGCCATGATACGTGCGCCGATTTTTGCAATCGGGTTGCCGGTTGCCTTGGCGACGAACGGAACCGTACGCGATGCGCGCGGGTTGACTTCGATCAGATAGATCGTGTCATCCTTGATCGCGAACTGAACGTTCATCAGACCAACAACATTAAGCGCCTTGGCCAGCTGGACTGTCTGTGCCTTGAGGCGTTCAATCATGGCCTCGTCAAGCGAGTAGGGCGGCAGCGAGCAGGCAGAGTCACCGGAATGAATACCGGCTTCTTCGATATGCTGCATGATGCCCGCGACAAAGACGTTTTCACCATCGGAAACCGCATCGGCATCGATTTCGATCGCATCCTGAAGGAAGCTGTCGATCAGCACCGGGCTTTTGCCGGAAACCTGAACGGCTTCGTGCATGTAGCGCAGCAGGTCTTCGGTGGTGTGAACGATTTCCATCGCACGACCGCCAAGCACGTAAGACGGGCGGATCACGATCGGGTAACCGATGCTTTCGGCAATCTTGACGGCCTCGTCAACCGAACGGGCAATGCCGTTGGCCGGCTGTTTGAGGCCAAGCTTGTTGATCAGCGCCTGGAACCGGTCGCGATCTTCGGCAAGATCGATGCTGTCCGGGCTGGTGCCAAGGATCGGAATGCCGGCCTTTTCAAGAGCAGCGGAAAGTTTCAGCGGGGTCTGGCCACCATACTGAACAATCACGCCCATCAGCTCGCCCTTGGACTGTTCAAGCTGGCACAGCTCGATCACGTCTTCGGCGGTCAGCGGTTCGAAATACAGGCGATCGGAGGTGTCATAGTCGGTTGAAACCGTTTCCGGGTTGCAGTTGACCATGATGGCTTCGATGCCTGCTTCGCGCAGCGCATAGGCCGCGTGCACACAGCAATAGTCAAACTCGATGCCCTGACCGATACGGTTCGGACCACCACCAAGAATGATGACTTTCTTGCGGTCGGTGACTTCGGCTTCGTTTTCCGGCTCGAAGAAACCGTCGCCTTCATACATGGAATACATATACGAGGTGCGCGACGGGAATTCGGCAGCACAGGTATCGATGCGTTTGTAAACCGGACGCAGGCCAAGGGCCTGACGGTCAGCACGCACGGTGTCTTCGTCCTTGCCGGCCAGTTCGGCCAGACGGGCATCAGAGAAGCCGAGCTTTTTAAGGCGCAGCAATTCCTGCTTGTCGGTCGGAATGCCGTTGGCGCGGACTTTTTCTTCTTCGGCGACCAGCATTTCAAGCTGTTTGAGATACCAGCGGTCAAACTTGGTGGCCGACTGGATTTCTTCGAGCGTCATGCCATGGCGGAAGGCCTGGGCCGCGTAAAGAATACGGAACGGGATCGGCTGGGTCAGCTGGGCGCGGATTGCGGCCTTGTCCGGGGCGCCTTCGATTTTGACTTCGTTCAGGCCCGTAAGGCCGGTTTCCATCGACCGCAGGCCTTTCTGAAGGCTTTCGGCAAAGCTTCCGCCAATCGACATGGCTTCGCCGACTGACTTCATGGCCGTACCCAGAAGCGGTTTGGCGCCCGGGAACTTTTCAAAGGTGAAGCGCGGGATCTTGGTGACGACATAGTCGATGGTCGGCTCAAACGAAGCCGGGGTCACACCGGTAATGTCGTTATCAAGTTCATCAAGGGTGTAACCAACCGCAAGCTTGGCCGCGATTTTGGCAATCGGGAAGCCGGTTGCCTTGGATGCCAGGGCCGATGAACGTGACACGCGCGGGTTCATTTCAATAACGATCAGACGACCGTCGTCCGGGTTGACGGCGAACTGAACGTTGGAACCACCGGTATCAACACCGATCTCGCGGAGCACGGCAAGCGATGCGTCGCGCATGATCTGGTATTCTTTGTCGGTCAGGGTCAGGGCCGGGGCAACAGTGATCGAATCCCCGGTATGAATGCCCATCGGATCGACGTTTTCAATCGAACAGATGATGATGCAGTTATCCGCGCTGTCGCGGACGACTTCCATTTCATATTCTTTCCAGCCCAGAATGGATTCTTCGATCAGGACCGTATGGGTCGGGGAAATCGCCAGACCGTTGCGCACGATCTGTTCGAATTCTTCACGGTTATAGGCAATGCCGCCGCCTTCGCCGCCAAGGGTGAAGCTCGGACGGATGATTGCCGGAAGGCCGGTGATTTCAAGTGCCTTGACCGCATCTTCGAAGGTGCTGACCATCGCAGAACGTGCGCTTTCCAGACCGATCTTGTCCATGGCGTCACGGAACAGCTGGCGGTCTTCGGCCTTTTCGATGACGTGCTTTTTCGCACCGATCATTTCCACGCCGTATTTTTCAAGGGTGCCGTCATTGAACAGGGCCAGTGCCGTGTTCAGCGCGGTCTGTCCACCCATTGTCGGCAGAAGCGCGTCCGGGCGTTCCTTTTCGATGATCTTGGCGACCATTGCCGGTTTGATCGGCTCGATATAGGTGGCATCGGCCAGGTTCGGGTCGGTCATGATGGTCGCCGGGTTCGAGTTGACCAGAATGACGCGGTAACCCTCTTCCTTGAGCGCCTTACAGGCCTGGGCGCCGGAATAATCGAATTCGCAAGCCTGACCAATGACAATCGGGCCAGCACCGATGATGAGGATTGATTTGATATCTGTACGTTTCGGCATGTCGTTTTCCGCTTTTCGCAGGGCGGGCGCGCGTGCTGCACCGCCTCGTTTAAGTCCGTTAATCGCGTATCTTCGGAGCGTGTCCTGATCGGGTGATCAGGATTTTGCTTCTTCGATCAGACCAACGAAACGTTTGAACAGGTAGTGGCTGTCATGCGGCCCCGGTGATGCTTCCGGGTGGTACTGAACCGCAAAGGCCGGTTTGTCTTTGGCGCGCAGCCCGGCGAGGGAGCCGTCAAACAGCGAGAAGTGCGTTGCCTCGACATTGTCGGGCAGGCTGTCCTTGTCGACGACAAAGCCGTGGTTCTGCGAGGTGATCTCGACGACACCGGTGGTGGTGTCCTTGACCGGGTGGTTTGCACCGCGATGGCCGACATCCATTTTCTTGGTCTTAGCACCAAGCGCCAGCGCCATCATCTGATGACCAAGGCAAATGCCAAAGACCGGCTTGCCGCTATCGATCAGTTTCTTGATGGTCGGAACGGCATATTCGCCGGTTGCCGCGGGGTCACCGGGACCGTTTGACAGGAAGATGCCATCGGGGTTCATCGCCAGGACTTCCTCGGCCGTGGTGGTGGCCGGGACGACCGAAACCTTGCAGTCGAGACTTGCGAGATTGCGCAGGATGTTGCGTTTCACGCCGTAGTCAATGGCAACCACATGGTGTTTTGCATTGCCAAGTTTGCCGTAACCGCCTTCGCGTGACCACAGGGCTTCATCCCAGTCGTAACCGGTGGTGCAGCTGTTGTCCTTGGCAAGGTCCATGCCTTCAAGACCCGGCCATTCATTGGCCTTGGCGATCAGGGCGGGGATGTCAAAGGTGCCGTCCGGGTTATGGCAGATCACACCGTTCGGTGCGCCTTCGGTACGGATGCGTTTGGTCAGGCGGCGGGTGTCTACACCGGCGATCCCGATACGGCCATGCTCGGCAAGCCAGTCATTGAAATGTTTGCGCGCACGGTAGTTGGAAGGTTCGGTAATGTCCTGGCGCAGGATGCAGCCAAGGGCGACCGGTTTGGCATTTTCGATATCTTCGTCATTGGTGCCGACGTTACCGATATGCGGGAAGGTAAAGGTGATCATCTGACCGGCATAGGACGGGTCGGTCATGATTTCCTGGTAGCCCGTAATGGAGGTGTTGAAGCAGACTTCACCGACGACCTCTCCTCGGGCCCCGACGCCGCGTCCCCAAAAAACTGAACCATCTGCGAGAACCAGTACGGCAGAAGCACCAGGAGGCGGGGTGTGCGTGGGCGCTGACATTGGCAAATGTCCTTTCGATCTTTCCACGGTGAGACACGGAGTCTTTTTATATATAATAAATGCGGGCAAGCCGATAAAAACGACTGCAATTTGCCTGCATACCGGACATGCGGACGTGCCAAGTCGTTCCCAGCATGTTGAACTGTGCACTGTTGATGCGACAGCGGACCGTGCTGGAAGCGGGGCAAATCATGATCCCGGTAGGCAAATTGGCGGATGTCTACGGGAGTCGCGGACCCATGTCAAGGACGCATCGAAACTTTTATTTCCCAAGGAAAATCAACGGTTTGCGGGGGAAGGTTTTCTTTGCGTCTTATGCTGTAATGCGGTATGTTTGCTCCTTTCTTCCACAGAATCAGAGATGAGCCATGCTGCGATCGCAGCTTAATGACGCTTTGAAAAAGGCTGTCCTTGCCAAGGATGCCTGCTCCGTTACCACCGTGCGCCTTATTCTGGCAGCACTGAAAGAACGTGATATCGCCGCACGGGGCGAAGGCAACACCGATGGCATTTCGGATGACGAAATCATCAATCTGCTTCAGGCGATGGTGAAACAGCGTCGCGAAAGCATCGAGATGTATACCAAGGGCAACCGTCCCGAGCTTGCCGAACAGGAAGCCGCAGAAATCGCGGTAATCGAGAAATTCCTGCCCGCACAGCTTTCCGATGAGGAAATCGAAGACGCTGTGCGCGGTACGGTAAGCGAAATCGGGGCGACCTGTCTTAAGGATATGGGGCGCACGATGGCGGCCCTTCGCGAAAAATACAGCGGCACCATGGATTTCGGCAAAGCCGGTGGTGTTGCCAAAAAACTTTTGGGCTAGTCCCGGAAGACCTATCTTTATTTAGAAAGCCGGGCGTGTAAAATCGTCCGGCTTTCGTCGTCCCAGAGCCGGCACTTCGCACAGACGAATTGATAATGCCGCGCCGGGACAAGGACCAACAACAGGGTTGCGCATTTGCGCAACAGCATCATCACGGGATCGGGACATCATGAGCTTTCCCCAGTCGTTTCTGGACGACCTGCGGGCACGGGTCGGACTGGCAGATATTGTCGGTTCATCGGTGAAGCTGATCAAACGCGGCCGGGAATATTCCGGGCTGTGCCCATTCCATTCCGAAAAATCCCCGTCCTTTACGGTCAATGAACAAAAGGGCTTCTATCACTGCTTTGGCTGCGGGGCGCACGGGGATGTCATCAGTTTTGTGATGAATACCCGCGGGCTGACCTTTGTCGAGGCGGTCGAGGTGCTGGCCAATCAGGTCGGCATGGATGTCCCTAAACCGTCACGCGAAGCTCAGGAGCGCGAACAGAAGGCCAAAACCCTTTACGAGGTGATGGAAGCGGCCTGTGTGTTTTTTGAACGCATGTTGCGCATGCCCGAAGGCAAGGAAGGGCTGGATTATTTTCATCGTCGCGGCCTTGATGACAAAACCATCGCTGAATTCCGCTTGGGATTTGCGCCCGACAATCGCGGCGCGCTAAAGGCGGCACTCAAACGCGAAGATATCGACGAAAAGCTGATGATCGAGGCTGGGCTTCTGATCGAACCCGAAGATAGCGGTCGGCAAAGCTATGACCGGTTCCGCGGGCGGGTGATGTTCCCGATCCTTGACCGGCGCGGGCGGGTGGTGGCGTTTGGCGGGCGCGTGATGGGCGATGCCAAGCCGAAATACCTTAACAGTCCGGATACGCCGCTGTTTCACAAGGGGCGCCTTCTTTATGGCCTGCCCCAGGCGCGCGAAGCTGCCCGTCACGATGCACCGATCATTGTGACCGAGGGCTATATGGATGTCATCGCCCTGCACCGGGCCGGGTTCCGCGGGGCGGTGGCGCCGCTTGGTACCGCGGTTACCGAAGAACAGATTGGCGAACTTTGGAAAATGACCAACGAGCCGATCCTGTGTCTGGACGGGGATGCGGCGGGCAAACGTGCAGCTGTGCGTGCGGCGGAACGGGCACTTCCGATCCTGCGACCGGGCAAGTCATTGCTGTTTTCCATCCTTCCCGAGGGCGAAGACCCCGACAGTTTGATGGGCGCGCCGGGCGGGTTTGAGAATTTCAAAAAGATCATTGAACAGGCCGTGCCACTGGCCGAGCTGGTCTGGCGCATGGATGTGGGGACGCACAAGATCGATACCCCGGAACGGCGGGCCGCCCTTGAGGCCGATATCAATCAGCGGATTTCGGTGATTGCCGACGAGGCAGTGCGCAGCCAGTACAAGTCGATGTTCAATGACCGCATCTGGAAATTGTTCAAGGGCGATCGCGGCGGCAACGCGGCCGGTCGTGGGGCATCTGGCGGCGGTTATCAAAATAAAAAACCGGCACGGGGTGGCAAACGCGGAAAAAATGACCATTTCTGGGGTCCGGCCGGAAAAGCCGTACCGGGCATGTCGCGACCGCCAATGCAGAAGAAGCGCGATCTACAGGACTCCATTCTTTTGCTGACGTTGATCAATCATCCTGCCCTGCATGATGAGATCGGTGAACAGCTTGGAATCTATAGTTGTGCAGACTCCGCGCTTGACAATCTTCGTCGGGCCGTCTTAAAGCTGCTTGATGACGATCCTGGACTTGATTCCGATTCAATCCGGGCTCATTTGGAGCGCGACGGGCTGTCAGAGACAGTTTTGCGGGTGGTTAGTGCGGATGTAATCGCGCACGCTGCTTTCGCCAAGCCCGAAACGCCGCTGGAACGAGCCAGAACGGGTTGGAAACAGGTTTTTTCCATGGCTGTAAGCTCCCTGGAGGACGAAGAGGCAAAATACGCCGTCCGACAGTTGGCAGCAGATATCAGTCAGGAAGAATGGGAGAGGTTTTCTCACAGGCGTGAGGATCTCGCCCGTCGCCGGGAAAAAGTGTTTAAGCTCGACGACTGATCTTTGGGTGCCTTGCATTCAGGATCGGCGATCGGGCTATTTGTGATTTGCGCTGAAAAGACAGTGCGTGGGACAACAACGGTACGAACGTACCCAGCGGGAAACGGGGAATAGATGTCGTCTAAGACTTCGAACGCTGAAGAGAAAAAGAACTCTTCTGAAAACGCAGACGGACCTCTTCTCGATACATATAAAGCGGCCATCAAAAAGCTCATTGCCAAGGGCAAGGAGAAAGGCCACATCTCTGTCGATGAGTTGAACGCGGCACTGCCGTCAGAACATTTCTCCTCTGAGCAGATCGAAGACGTGATGAGCAATCTCAACGAGATGGGCATCAATGTCATCGATGGTGATGAGGCCGATGACAATGATGACGACAACGACGATTCCGACAACGATCCGAGTGGCAATATTTCTGCCGATGATGTTGGCCGTACCGATGACCCGGTACGTATGTATCTGCGCGAGATGGGCAGTGTCGAACTGCTGTCGCGTGAAGGCGAAATCGCCATTGCCAAGCGTATCGAGGCCGGCCGTGACATGATGATTGGCGGGATTTGCGAATCCCCGCTGACCATTCGTGCCATCGTGAACTGGCATGATCAGCTTCAGGCTGGTGAGCTTTTGCTCCGTGATGTCATTGACCTTGAAACCACCTATGGCGGTGGCCCGGATGCCGAAATCGGTGCCGAGGAAGGCGAGGACGAAGACGTTGATGCAGAGGCAGATGTCGAAAGCTTTGACTCTGCCAATGATGATGAGGACGAAGACGCCGAAACCGAAACCCCCGATGCGATCGGTGGCGAGGAAGCCGAAGAGGAAGAGGACGATGAGTCCGAAGACTCCGAAGGTGAAGAAGGCGGCGAAGGCGATGATGAGGACGAAGACGAGAACGAGCAGGTCAATGTTTCGCTTTCCAAGATGGAAGAGGAACTGACCGAGCAGGTTCTCGAGAAATTCGAACTGATCGCCAAGACCTATGAGAAGCTGCACAAGGCGCAGGAACAGCGCCTGGTGGCGCTGAACAAGGGTGAAACCGTTCCGGCGGCGACCGAGAAGCGCTATACCAAGCTCAAGAACGAGATGGTCGAGCTGATGGAAGATGTTCATCTGAACAATTTCCGCATCGAAGAGCTTCTTGACCATTTGACCGGCCTTAACAACCGTCTTCTGGGGCTTGAGGGCAAGCTTCTGCGCTTTGCCGATCGCTGCAAGATCAAGCGTCCGGACTTCGTCAAACAGTATCAGGGCAATGAACTTGACCCGAACTGGATGGAACGTGTTGCCGGTCTGCCGGGCAAGGGCTGGAAAACCTTTATCGAACGCTATCCCGAAGAAATTGCCAAGCTGCGCGAAGATATCGGTGGTGTTTCGGCCGAGGTCGGTCTTCCGATTTCCGAGTTCCGCCGTGTTTACGGAGTTGTAAACAAGGGCGAACGCGAAGCCGGCCGTGCGAAAAAGGAAATGATCGAGGCCAACCTGCGTCTCGTGATTTCGATCGCCAAGAAATATACCAACCGTGGTCTTCAGTTCCTTGACCTTATTCAGGAAGGCAATATTGGCCTGATGAAGGCGGTGGACAAATTCGAATACCGTCGCGGTTACAAATTCTCGACCTATGCGACCTGGTGGATCCGTCAGGCCATTACCCGCTCGATCGCCGACCAGGCCCGTACGATCCGTATTCCGGTTCACATGATCGAAACCATCAACAAGCTGGTACGTACCTCGCGCCAGATGCTGCATGAAATCGGTCGTGAGCCGACCCCGGAAGAGCTGGCTGAAAAGCTTCAGATGCCGCTTGAAAAGGTTCGCAAGGTTCTGAAAATCGCCAAGGAGCCGATCTCGCTCGAAACCCCGATCGGGGACGAGGAAGACAGCCATCTTGGCGATTTCATCGAAGACAAGAACGCCGTTCAGCCGCTTGATGCAGCGATCCAGGCCAACCTGCGTGAAACCACCACGCGCGTTCTGGCATCGCTCACCCCGCGTGAAGAACGTGTTCTGCGTATGCGTTTCGGGATCGGCATGAATACCGACCACACCCTTGAGGAAGTTGGTCAGCAGTTCTCTGTTACCCGTGAACGTATCCGTCAGATCGAGGCAAAAGCGCTGCGCAAGCTCAAACATCCGTCGCGCTCGCGCAAGCTGCGGTCGTTCCTCGATTATTAATAGGATTACAGGCGACGTTCGGGCTTGACCTTGGCCCGAAAATCGCTAGTTTTCGGGACCGCACCGGTAATCCGGTGCGGTCTTTTCTTTACCCTGACACATATTGTCTTGGGGGCCCGTAGCTCAATTGGTTAGAGCCGACCGCTCATAACGGTCTGGTTGGGGGTTCAAGTCCCTCCGGGCCTACCATTTTTCCCGAAAATTTATGCCGCCTTAAGCCGACGCATATATGCGTCGGTGCCGCCAATGGCTTGTCATAATTCGGGGTTTTGCAACGTGCTGCAATCATGAAAGGCATTGTCAAAACGATTGGAACTGACTGGTTCGGTCGTGCGTTTTGCTCTGTGCATAACTTAGAATAATTCTAAATAACAATTATTGCGCTTGAGGAGTGATGATAATAAGAATACCTCGCATTTGCAAAGTGGGGTGTCTAACTGTGAAAAAAATTCAAAAAGAATCTGGCGGATATCGGATCAAATTGATGCAAACGAGCCTGGTCGCGTTGATGAGCACGTGGTCGTTTGAGACGATGGCACAAGACAATCTGTCGATGGATGACGAGACTGTTCTGGATACGGTGCATGTGATTGCGACGAAGGACCAGCTTAAGCAGTCACTTGGTGTTTCGACTATTACAGCAGATGATTTGGCGAAAACACCGGTAGTGAATGATATCTCCGAGATCATTCGCAAGATGCCCGGTGTCAATTTTACCGGGGCCTCGACAAGTGGTGAGCGCGGGAACCAGCGTCAGATTGATATTCGCGGGATGGGGCCTGAGAACACCTTGATTCTGATTGATGGAAAACCGGTAATGTCACGAAATGCAGTCCGGCTTGGTCGATCAGGAGAACGTGATACGCGTGGCGATACCAGCTGGGTGCCACCAGAAGCGATCGAGCGCATTGAAGTGATCCGGGGGCCAGCTGCTGCGCGATATGGTTCCGGAGCATCGGGTGGTGTCGTTAACATCATCACCAAAAAGCCGGACGAATTTTCAGGTTCCATCACCACATTTGCCAATATCCCGGAAAACCCGGAAGAAGGTAAAACGTTTCGAACCAATTTCGTGGTTGGTGGACCAATCCATGAGAAAGTCTCATTGCAGCTGATCGGCGGTTATAGCCACCGGGATGCTGATGATCAGGCCATCAATGAATCTGATTCGGTGTCGGATTTTCCGGCTGCGGGCCGAGAAGGTGTCATCAATAAAGACATCAGTGCGAAACTGACCCTGATGCCCAGTATGGACCATGAATTCGACGTCGAAGCGGGATACAGTCGCCAAGGCAACATTTATACGCGTGACAGCCAGCGTGCGCCAAACGGTGGATCACAAGACCGTTTGACGGAACTTGCCGGGACGGAAACCAATTCGATGGAGAGGCGCACGTTATCTCTGACGCATGAAGGTTTTTACGATTTTGGTGATTCACTTAGCTACATCCAATGGGAAAATACCCAGAACCGGCGTTTGAACGAAGGTCTGTCGGGCGGTTCCGAAGGGGTCATTGGCAGTGATCTGGAATTCAGCAAAATTACGGTTGATAATCTGACAGCCAAAAGCGAATGGGATTTGCCATTCCATATGGGCTTTGACCAAAATGTCACGCTGGGGGCAGAGTTCCGCGGAGAGTGGATGCATAACCCCGTGTCAATCGGTCAGGAAATAACCGGCGCGTCGAGTATTCCCGGTATTCCGAGCGATCCCGATGACCGTGATCCGGATGCAGAGGCCTGGATGCAAGGTCTTTATGTCGAAGACAATATAATGTTGTCTGATGACTGGATGCTGACGCCGGGGCTTCGCGCCGATTATCAGGAAAGCTTCGGGATTCATTATAGCCCAAGCCTGAATACCAGCTATCAGATGACTGAAGAGGTCGCTTTCAAGCTTGGTGTTGCGCGCGCTTTCAAGGCACCAAACCTGTATCAGGGCACGCCGGGATACTTGTTCTATTCACGTGGCAATGGTTGTGCTGCGGGTTACACATTGTCGGGCGGTTGCTATGTTGTTGGTAATGAGGACCTTGAACCGGAAACCAGCCTAAACAAAGAGTTTGGTGTTTCCTTTGCTGATCGCGACGGTTTGGCGGCAAGTGCAACCTATTTCCACAATACTTACAAGAACCGTATTTCATCTGGTCAGGAGCTGCTGGGCTATGCGAATGCCGCCGAAACCGTCGGGATTTTCCAGTGGGAAAATGTCCCTGAAGCGGTCGTAGCCGGCTTTGAAGGTAATGTGACCTATCCAGTAACTGAAAATCTGTCCTGGACCACCAACTTTACCTATATGACTGAGTCCAAGAACAAGTCTGATGGTCAGCCCCTGAGCCTAATTCCGAAATATACCGTAAATAGTTGGCTTGACTGGCAGGCAACGGATGATTTGAATGTGGTCTTTGCGGCCACACGTTATGGCAAAACCAATGCGGCGACCATTAACGGAGCAACCGGTGCAGAATTGACCAACAGCGAGCCGCGCAAACCATATCACATGTTCAATATTGGCCTGAAATATGCGCTAAATAACAGCTTTAGCCTATCGACCGGGATCAATAACATTCTGAATACGGAAATATTGCGCCGCGCAAGCGGAGCTCAAGCTGGTGCAAACACCTTCAATGAAGGTTCACGCTCTTACTATCTTTCTGTGACGGCAACGTTCTGATCCGCGACCGGCTGATCTTTCAAAGGCTAACCTGCACATGAGAAGAGGCCCCGAACAGCAGTATGTCCGGGGCCTCTTCTTTGTTTGAAAATCGTGACTTATTGGGAAGGGTTATTGGTCTCTTTCAGCCAGTCTTTCCGCCTGGGCCAGGGTGCAGTAGTGCAGCAACTGGAACGCACCAAGAGCGTCTTCGCCGTCAACAAAGGGATGCTTGGTGTCAGGAGCTCGGCTTTGAAGATTTTGCATCTTTTCAACGGAACCATCACGGCGCGGATGGTTTGACAGAAACACATCAACATTGTGATGCTCGGCTGCTTTTTCGAAGTTTTCTGCTGATTGGGCATATTCCCGGATGCGATCTTCTTTGGGGCCGAAGTTTAATCCCGTGCCACCCCAAAGCCCGACATGATGGCGCGTTTCGCCGTCTTGGACCGGGAAAATCAACGATACTGTTCCAGGCGTATGACCGGGCGTAACAAATAACATCACATTAGTATCACCCAGACTTATGGTTGCCCTGTCATTGATCGTGACATCGCGTTTCGGCGGTTTACCCCAGCGCGGATTTTGGATCATCTGTTCCGGGTCTTCGAGCATGTTCCAGTCCTGATCGCTCATCACGACTTTGGGGTGGAACTTGTTAACCAGATATTCCTGGCCACCATAGTGATCACCGTGGCCGTGGGTGATAATAAGGTATTTGATATCTTTCGGATTGAGGCCAAGTTTGATCAGGCCGTCTTCGATATAGCGTTCCGCCTGATCATTATTGTTCAGAGCATCAACGAGAATGATCCCGTCACTGGTCTGAATGGCCCAGCTTGAAACAGACCGGTTGCCGACAAAGTACAAGTTGTCAAACACACGGGTCGGTTCGACATAGGCTCCTTGCCGTTTTTTTTCGCGTTCCTCGGCGGAAAGTTCGCGTTTCTTGGTGCTTCCGGCTGGGCGGGATCCGGCGATGCGAAAGCGAGATGATAGATCACAAAGGTTATGCAGGCCGGGATAGTTTTCACCTGCTTTCAGTCCCTTGTCAGCCAGTTCTTGTGATGTCAGTGGTTTCGCATTTGCAGAAGTTGATACAAGGGCGAGCATCAAGCACATCACTGAGGCCGTTCCAATGGTCTTCATAAAGCTACCGTATTTTGTGTGAGATTAATCTTTATTCGCAACTGAATCTATGATCAAAAATACCGAACGAAAAGCGGGAATAACTGTTCATATTGATCGAAAAATTTGATGAAAAATACCATTCCACGTACCGACATTGAACATTGGGCGGTTTTGCGCGCTGCAGTACGATCGGGGAGCTTTGCCAAGGCGGCGCTTGAGATTAACCGCAGCCAATCATCAGTGAGCTATGCAATTGCCGAATTGCAAAAGAAGCTGAATGTCGACCTTATCAGGACAGTCGGGCGTCGTGCTGTTTTGACCAAAACGGGAGAGCGTCTTTTGATGGCGGCCATTCCATTGATTGACGGTCTGAACCATCTTGAAGCGCGCGCATCTTTGATGGCAAGCGGGCAGAGGCCCTCTTTACGGGTTCTATGCGATTGTCTGTTTCCGCGCGACGTTCTTTTTTCTGCGATTACAGAACTGCAAAATCAGCATCCCCAGACCGAGGTTTCGGTTCAGGAGTTTGTCCGGAAACCGATTTCTTATTTCAAGCCGGAAAGTTGGGATGTCGCGATCGGATATTGGGATGATAGCGGTTTGAACGCGACGCCTTTATTCGATATTGCACTTCGCCCGATTGTAAGAGCAGATCATCCAATCGCAAAGGTCACCGGATCAGAACTTGAAGAGCAATTAGCAACGATCCCACGCGTGGTCATGGACGTTGAAGATAAGGTCAATCATGACTTTTTGCTCCCCGGGCAGTGGCGGGTCAATTCGCTTGATGCTGCAATTGCTGCCATTCGCTCGGGTAAATGTTATGGGTACGTTCCATGTCATAGTGTAAAAGACGACTTGCAGGCCGCGCGACTGGTGGAGATTCCTGTCTCATCAGACCTGCGTCGCATTCCTTTGGTTCTTGCGCTTGGTCGTCAGTTTGACGCGATGTCACTTGCATATGCTTTTGCAGATCTGGTGCGAGCTGAAGTCGCATCCGGACTTGGCGAACTATGAAAGTGGTTATTTGGACATTGCACGATTGCGATCTCGCCATAAAATCTGCGCATGGGATAGTGCCGTTTCAAATGGCACGTCTGAATGCTGTGGCAAGCTGATCAGCGCCGCTGCAGTTGTATAGGTGATGATATTTTCCGCCATTTCATCTGTTGCGGACCCGGTCCAGACAGCTTGCCAATGTTCGCGCTGCGTAAAGATATGTCTGGGTGGCGCATCGGCGATCATGCGATTTCCCGGTGCGATAGTGTCAAGCGATTGTCCGTTACAGATGCGGTAAAGCGGCGTTGTCTTTTGAGGCGCGATTTGCGCAAAATCTCTTACAGAGCCGACAATTGTCGCGTTTTGGTATTTCAACAGATGTGCAACGTCCCGGTAAAGGTCGCGCTTTGAAAGCTGAGCGGCCCCCAAGATAATGGACTTTGCATTCAGGGGATTTACCAGATGGCTAACATAATGAACCGGTAACCGGGTTTCGACCAGATGGTAAAGATCCAGCAATCCTTGCATTTGCGGTGAAATCGCACCCAGCGGCGCATATGCGATGTTTGAGTTGTTGAGGACCTGGCTGGCGTTTTCAAGCGTTGTGCATACCGGAATGGCGCAGTCGTTCATTGCCAGTTCAAGCTTTCCGCTATGTGGTCCGTTGCCAAAATAGCCGTGCAACAGAATTTTGTGACCTGCTTCTGCCAAAAGCCGCGCGGAGTGGATAAACCATGGTGCATGTCGCCAGTTGGCCGAGATATATGCCGGCCAGTCAAGATCCGGCTGAATGCCAGAGGGTGTGTTCGTTATGATGCTTTTGCGCACGGCCTCAATAAATCCGGCCAATTCTGGCGCCGTGATACCGCGGTGCTGAATGGTCATCAACAATGCGCCGATCTGAATTTCATGGGCAAGGCCATTCAGGATAATATCAAAACAGTCTTTGGCTTCGCGTTGCGTGAGTGGCCGGCTTTTTCCCGGGCCAGGGCAGGCGACGGCAATGTATTTTGCCAGACGTTTGGCAGGCGATGCGCGGTGATCAATCTCTGAGATTTTTCTCGAGAGGGTTTCGGGCGTCGGCGATACATCAAGTTTCGGTTCGCGGCTAGAAGCCAATGGTGGCATCGGCAAAACCGTGGGGTGTTGCCATTCATTTTCCTCTGCCGCGGATGGGGTCTGATTGCGATCTGATGTTGGAAAAAGCAACTCGGAAGCTTCGTGCGCCAAGGCTCTCACGCGCAGGCGAAGCGATTCTGCAAGTGGTGTAGGGCGCATGCCTTGACCGGTGCGAATAAACAGCTCGTCATCGTAAATCTTGCGCAATTCCGATAGGACTCGGCTCATAGCGGAAGTCTGAATGCCAACGTCTTCTGCGGCTTGTGTGACGCTGCCTACCCGTAAAAGAGAATCAAATGCAATCAACAAGCGGGTCTTTTGCATCACAGAGCTGTTTTTTTCGCTGCTTTGATGCTGATTTGCATTCTCAGCTGTTGCGGTGTGGCTGTTTTTCGTTAGTTTAGGCTGCAATTTTCAATGATCACAATTTGGAATTATTAAAAAATTGTTCGGTTGCATGATCAAGGCAGAGGCAGGTAACTGAATAAGAAACTTGTTTCAGCAGATGCCAAGTTGATGATGCGGGTCTGGCAGATAAGGTGATTTGATATGAGTCTTCGGTCTATTGTAAGCACTTTTTGCGGATTACTCCTAGTCGCATTTTCTGTGGCGGGTGCGCCCGCCTATGCCGATGGGGCGGTGGTCACGGTTGCTCATGCCCAAGGTGAGACGGATGTTCCATTGAAACCGCGAACTGTGCTGACCTTTGATTTGTCTGCACTTGATACACTGAATGTTCTTGAAGAGCCTGTGGAAGGAATACCGGAAATCGCGCTGCCTGAAATATTGGCGCAATTTGGGGAATTGCCAAAAATTGGGTCTATGTTCGAACCTGATTTTGAGGCGATTAACGCCATGGAACCTGATCTGATCATCATTTCGGGTCGTGCAGCGCCAAAATTTGCCGAACTTTCCGCAATGGCACCAACAATTGATTTGACTGTGCGCCAGGATCATTTCCTTGCAGATGTTTTTCGCAATATCCGGGTACTGGGCACCATCTTTGATAAACCGGAAAAAGCGACCGCCGAAATTGAAGGTTTAAAAGAATCCATGGCCTCTTTGCAGGCTTTATCCGCAAAGGTGGGTAACGGATTGCTGATCATGACAAACGGCGCACGTATGAGCACATATGGTCCGAATTCAAGGTTCGGAATCCTGTTTAATGAGTTTGGCGTCGTTCCCGCGGACGAGAATATTAAAGCCGGGAATCATGGGCAGCCGGTATCGTTTGAATATATTCTGGAAACCGATCCAGACTGGTTGTTCGTCATTGACCGCGATTCTGCCATTGGACAATCAGGCGCTGCTGCAGAGGCTTTGCTGGACAATGACCTGATTCATCAAACGAATGCGTGGAAAAAAGACCAGATTGTCTATCTTGACTCTGCATCCTGGTATCTTGTGAATGCGGGTATCGAGTCACTTCACCGCAATATCAAACAGTTGGCTCAGCGTTTTGTTGCTGTTTCCGGCAGTTAACAAAGGTCGCTGATTTTGGCTGGTGCGGTTTTGCGGAAGAATATCTACGTTATTGCATGTGTGGCGGTGGTGGCTTTGTCTGTCGCCAGCTTGTTTGTTGGTGTTGCCAACATCTCGCTGATCGATTTCCTTGATGGCAGGGTTAGTCAAACCGATTGGCTGGTTCTTCAAACCTCGCGAATTCCAAGAACTCTGGCGCTTGTCTTTGCCGGGACAAGTATGGCTGTCGCTGGTGCAATAATGCAGATGCTGGCACGTAACAAGTTTGTTGAACCGGCGACAACCGGCACAGTCGAAGCAGCAGCGCTGGGGATGCTGGTGGTATTATTGTTTGCGCCGGATTTGCCGATTGTCGGAAAGATGCTGGTGGCGGGCGTATTTGCCCTTGCGGGCACGGGGCTGTTTTTGTGGTTGCTGACCAAAATACCATTGCGTTCCGTGGTCATCGTTCCATTGATCGGAATGATGTTGGGCGGGGTGATCAGTTCCTTTGCGGCGTTCATCGCCTATCGGTTTGATATGATGCAGGCCATGAATGTCTGGACCAGTGGCGATTTTTCGACAGTCTTGAGGGGAAGATACGAAGTGCTCTGGCTGGCCTTTGGGTTGGCGATCATCGCCTATCGCGGGGCAGACAAATTGACGATGGCCGGTTTGGGACAGGAATTCTCGGTCAGTCTTGGATTGGATTATCGCAAGGTCATGACATTCGGGTTGGTGATTATCTCGCTTGTCACGGCATCTGTGGTCGTATCGGCCGGTATGATTCCGTTTGTCGGGCTGATCGTGCCCAATCTGGTCAGCCTTGCATTTGGCGACAATCTGAAAAAGACGCTGCCTTGGATCGCCTTGCTTGGCGCTGCAATTGTTTTGGTGTGCGATATCATTGGGCGTCTGATCATCGCGCCTTTCGAGGTGCCGGTTGGTGCCGTTCTTGGTGTGATTGGAAGCCTGTTCTTCCTGTATCTGGTTTTGGGCAGAAACGCGTATGCCAGATAATGTGATGTCGCGAACCAAAACCATCAGGCGTCGAATTGGCCCAGGCAGAGTATTGATGATCTTGCTTTGTTTGGCATGTTTGTCCGCGATTGGCTTTATGACGATTGGGGCGCGTGGCAATTGGGCGTTCATTCTTGAATTTCGGGGAACCAAGCTTCTGGCGCTTTTGCTTGTCGCTTATGCCGTTTCGGTTTCAACCGTCTTGTTTCAAACAGTTACCAGTAACCGAATTCTGACGCCTTCGATTATGGGAATTGATGCGCTTTATGTGCTTTTACAAACTGTTCTGATTTTTGTCTTTGGGGCGCAGGCGATATCGGCGCTGGATCCGCAAATCAAGTTTCTGATCGAGGCTGGCTGTCTGACTGTTTTTGCGTTGATCCTTTATCGTTTTTTATTCTTTGGTGTTTTTCGGGATGTGCACCTTCTTTTACTGAGCGGTTTGTTCTTCGGGCTTTTGTTCCGCAGTGTTTCAGGGTTGTTGCAGCGGATTATCGATCCAAATGATTTTGTCGTTTTGCAAGATAGCCTGTTTGCAAGCTTCAATAGTGTCGACAAATCTCTTTTTGGGGCGTCGGTTGCCGTGATTGTTTTGGTAAGCGCCATCGGGGCCAAGATATTCAGCCGCTTTGACGTCATGCTGTTGGGGCGCGGTAGCGCGATTTCACTTGGCGTCAATTACACTCGCACCGCAGTTATTATTCTGGCGCTTGCATCTGTTCTGGTGGCTGTGTCGACTGCCTTGGTTGGGCCGGTCACGTTCTTTGGTTTGCTGGTTGCAAATCTGGCTTACATCGTGCTGCCAGGGGCCAAGCACAAACATATTCTGCCTGGGTCGGTTTTGATCGCCTTTATTTGCTTGTCGTCCGGGCAATTGGTGCTTGAGAAGTTGTTTGATTTCAACACAGCATTGGCAATCTTGATCGAGTTTGCAGGCGGATTGTTCTTTATCGGGCTTATTTTGCGCAGAGGTGTTCGGTGATTAATGTACGCAATGCGACCAAGTCGTATGATGGAACCCTCGTGGTTGATGATGTGACACTTGGTTTAAAGCGGAACGGGCTGACGTCAATCATTGGCCCAAATGGTGCGGGAAAATCCACATTGCTGTCCATGATTGCCAGACTGGTAAACATGGATGATGGCAAGATTACAGTAGATGGGGTGGATATCGCGACCGCCGATAGCCTTGAGTTGGCAAAACGCTTGGCCGTGCTGCGTCAGGATAACCATATAACTGCGCGACTTACCGTGCGCGATCTGGTTGCCTTTGGCAGGTATCCCCACAGCAAGGGCCGCACGAATGAGAATGATCTGGAACATGTCAATCGTGCGCTTGCATATCTTGGCTTGACTGATCTGTCGGGCCGTTTTCTTGACCAGCTATCGGGTGGGCAGCGGCAGCGTGCTTTTGTCGCAATGACGTTGTGTCAGGATACAGACTACATGCTGTTTGACGAACCGTTGAACAATCTTGATATCCATCATGCTGTTTCAATGATGAAACTGTTCCGGCAGGCCGCACGCGATTTTGGCAAGACGGTTGTTGTCGTTATTCACGATATCAATTTTGCATCATGCTATTCAGATCATATTATCGCTATGAAGGATGGCAAGGTGGCTGAGCAGGGATCGCCAGATCAGATCATTGATGCCGGTATTCTTACCGACATTTATAATACGTCGTTTCAGGTCCAAAATATTAACGGGCAAATGATCGCAACCTATTACGGCATATAGATCCGGGACCGGTGTCGGCATCCTCTCTAATTCTCAGATTTTTTCGCATCACTGTGCCCGCAGCAAGCGGGCAAAACGATTGCCGATGTGATGCGTCGGGTTGGTTCATCGCATGGGATGACAGACTTGTAGATTCGATAGTAATCATATTTTAATATTATTACTTAATCTGGCCATCTTCAATCATCAGACTTTTATCGTTGGTGATTGTTGATGAGGGTTGCCGGCTCGAATTCTGCCCTTGCTCTAGGTAGTGAGTTTGCCATCCCGCAAAGAAATGAAATAGTCGTCCTTACCGATTTGACCGCCCTTGAGAGCGATTTCCAGTTGGGTTCCATCATTGTGAAAGGCATTGCACAAAGGGGACCCAGGTGTTTGCGGTATCGGATGACGCAGGGTCAAGGCGTAGATGTTCATTTCGCTTAGGGCCAGACTGGATGTATCGCCACCGGCAATAATGGCGCGTTCCAATTGATGTTCGCGGATCAATCTGTCAAGCAGGGCCCCAAGATGGCGCCCGGCGACGTCCGCAGAAGTGGTTTGAGTATTGGTTACTGTTTCAGGGCCGCGGGCTGTATAAATGATCGGGCTTTTGCCATTCTTTAGGTGTTTCGAGGCAAAAGTTGCGGCTTGTTCAAGGGCAAGCTCGGTTCCTTGCCCAGAAATCAAGGCATGATAGTCAATCGGGACGCCGGCAAAATTCTCTGACAGGGCCATTTCGATCTGATTTGACGTTGTTGAAGAGCAACTCCCCGACACAACAGCAATGCGGTCAAGTTTTTTTGGGCGGGAAATTTGCGGTCCCGGTCCAATGAGGCCAGCCTGCTGCCATGCCCGCAGCAAAGCATACTCAACACCTGATGATCCAACTGCGAACGGGCCCAATGATTTACGAAAAACATGCAAAAACGTGCCAGCGGCCGCCTGACCTTGATCATCGTAAATATCAAGAAGAAGGCATTGTTGTTCCGGGAGTGTGTTTTTCGCCCCGTGTTCGTCGGACGCCTCACCAAGCAGGGTTTTCATTTGATCAGCAGTTACGCAGGTTGACGACAACGAGCTCTGTCGGCCCAGATGGACCAGCAGGTCAGATTCCGTCATCGGTGTTGCGGGGTGCTGGCTCATGACCGGGTGACGGTCAATGCGATAGGTCTGGTCGCGATATGCGGCAAACAGATGTCCAAAGAAGGTATATCGGCGAAGCTGGGGTGCACCGACAATCAATGGAACTTGCTTTTGGTCAAACACGGTTCTGCCGATTTCTATGGCACGTCCGATTGATCCCTTATGGGGGGCACTGTCGAAAGTGGAGCATGTTTTATAATGACAGTGTTTTGCGTTCAGACGCTGCAACCAGCGGAAAATATCAGGTAGATTGTCATCCATCCATTCGGGGGGCTGGCTTCGGCTGATCCCTGCCAGACCAACGGCGCTGCAGTTTTTAAACTGTTCAATGTGATATGCTTCGGGGATGCGGGTAAACAAAACGGTTTCAATACCGTTTGAAGACAGTGCCTCCATAACGTCGGTGGAGCCGGTAAAGTCATCCCCGTAAAAGCAGAGAAACAGATCCTGAGCGAATGAAGTGTTGGACATGATCAATTTTTCCGGAAAGTCGAAAGCGCAAGGCGGAGTTCTTTATGGTCTTTGGCAAATGCATCAACAGGGATGCCTTGAACTGCGGCGGCAGCGGCCTGCTGAATGCTGGCGACGCCACCTGCAACACCACCGGGATGGCCGATGATCCCGCCACCTGCGCAATAGATGAAGTCAGTGTGACCAAGTGCGGTGATGGTCTGTTCCATTTGCACTGCAGTCTGGCCAGATGAGAAAACCGGCATTGCGTGATACGTTTGATTGGGGGTCACATTTTCACCAAGCGCGCGGGCTGATTCCATGACCGTCTCGTCACTTTCAGTGAATTTGTTGGCGATCCCGTTGACATGCAGATGATCAGCGCCAGCCAACCGCCAGAATTTTTGCCAGGCGCGAAACGAAATACCGATGTCCGGAGATCTTGAGAAAAGACCCCACCCGTTGCGATGACAATGCAGCGGAAGCGCGGCGTGCGTACGAATGGCACTTAGCCCTGCCAGTCCGATCGAAAAGAGGCTGACCATGATACATGTACCGCCCAGTTCGTGTACCAGATCGGCATTGCGTTTCATCTCGTCGACCTCGCCTGTGATGTTAAAGGCATACATCGGCTTCTTGCCGGTACGGTCGGCATAGTCATTGATGACCCGCATGACCTTCCGGGCGCGTTCGGGGAACGGGCAGTGTGGGCCATTTCCCTGCAATTCATCATCCTTGATGAAATCGATTCCACCTTCGATCAATTGAAGGACAAGTTGCGCGGTTTCATCTGGTGACAGCCCGACACTGGGTTTGATGATGGTGCCGATCATCGGACCGTTGGAAACACCGGCAAGATCAAGAGTGCCCTTACGCCCGAATGCAGGGCCGGGATAGGCCTGCGAAAATGCATCCGGGAAATCGACGTCAATCAAACGCAATGCCGATACATCTGCCAGTTCGAACAGATTGCCTGCGACTGTCGCAAGCACATTGGTAAGCGATGTGCCCATATTGTCCAAAGGCCAGGACAGCGTGATAACCCCGCGTGAATACTGTGATCCCTGCGTTCGGGTGGGCAGGGATGGTGAGGCTGAGTGCGACTGTTCCTCGATGAGTTCAACCCGGGCACCGGATCGTTGGCGCAATGCGTCTGTTTCCCCGGCAAGTTTCAAAAAAGTTCCCGATGATTGTTCGCCAGCAATGACTTTGGCAGCGTGCTCAAGGCTTTTGGGGCTTTCAACCTCGTACTGGGCGCGCAGTCTTTCCATTGGTGTAGTCCTCCTGACGGTCAATCTTCTTTGAATTGAGATCATAATTATCATCTCATCATACCAGTTGACAATATGATGAATGTCGGTAATTCTCGTTTCAACAAACAAAAACACCAACAGGAGGAAGCATGAAGATCGCGTTGATCGGTGCCGGTGGCAAAATGGGGGTTCGGCTTTCGGCCAATCTCAAGGGCTCGCGCTTTGATGTTGCACATGTCGAAATTACCGAAGCCGGGCAGGCCCGCCTCAAGGATGCGGTTGGTGTCAGCTGTGTTGCGCTAGATGATGCTTTGGCCGGTGCACGTGCCGTTATTCTTGCTGTTCCAGATACAGCGATTAAGGCCGTTTCACATGGCCTGATCGACAAGGTTGCACCTGGCACCATGATTATTGCACTTGATGCGGCTGCACCCTTTGCGGGCCATTTCCCAAAGCGCGATGATGTGACCTATTTCGTTACACATCCTTGTCATCCGCCAATTTTCAATGAAGAAACAGACATGGCCGCCAAGCGCGACTATTTCGGTGGTGTTGCGGCAAGACAGGCTATTGTCAGCGCCTTGATGCAGGGGCCTGAAGAGGACTTTGCGCTTGGCGAAGAGATTGCAAAGGTAATTTTCCAGCCGATTCTCAGGTCTCATCGCGTGTCAGTTGATGAAATGGCCCTGCTGGAGCCGGGGTTGTCCGAAACGGTTTGTGCTACCTTGCTGGTTGTCATGAAAGAGGCGCTTGACGAGGTCGTGCGCCGGGGCGTGAATGAGCAGGCAGCACGTGACTTCCTTTTGGGGCATCTTAATATTCTTGGTGCCGTTGTTATGGGCGAAATACAGGGTGAATTCTCTGATGCGTGTAACAAGGCGATCAATAACGGAAAGCCACGCTTGATGCGTGATGACTGGATCGGGGTATTCGAACCGGACGAAATCAAAGAAAGTATCCGTCGGATCACCTGATAAGGCGCGACAACAGAACTTCGAAACAGAAGCATGTCGCATGGTGACCATAAACTTTATGTATCTAGGGAGGTACAAATGGCGTTTACGCGCAGAGCACTTTTTGCGGGCGTGGCAATGGTGATGGGTTTGGCTACTGCCATGCCGATGTCAGCATCCGCAGCAGACTTGATTGCGATCATTACTCCGTCTCACGACAATCCCTTCTTTAAAGCAGAAGCTGAAGGCGCAAAACAGCGGGCTGAGGAACTGGGTTATGATACCCTTGTGCTGGTGCATGATGATGATCCAAACAAGCAAAACCAGCTTTACGATACGGCAATAGCCCGCGGTGCAAAGGCGATCATTCTTGATAATGCCGGTGCAGAAGCAACGGTTGCACCGGTGCGTCGTGCGAAAGAAGCCGGTATCCCGTCTTTCCTGATTGATCGTGAGATCAAGGAATCGGGGATTGCTGTGTCACAGATTGTCTCGAACAACTATCAGGGTGCTCAGCTTGGTGCTGAGGAGTTCGTTCGCCAGATGGGTGAAGAAGGCAAATACGCCGAACTTCTTGGACGTGAAGCCGACACCAATGCCGGTATTCGTTCTTCGGGCTATCACGATATCATTGACCAATATCCAGACATGGAAATGGTGGCCCAGCAGTCTGCCAACTGGAGCCAGACCGAAGCCTATGAAAAGATGGAAACTATCCTTCAGGCCAACCCCGATATCAAAGGTGTCATTTCAGGAAATGACACCATGGCGATGGGCGCGATTGCAGCGCTTCAGGCAGCCGGTCGCAATGATGTGATTGTTGTCGGTTTCGACGGCAGCAATGACGTTCGTGATTCCATTCTTGAAGGCGGTATCAAGGCGACGGTTCTGCAGCCCGCTTACCGTCAGGCACAGATCGCGGTCGAGCAAGCCGACCAGTATCTGAAAACCGGCTCGACCGGCCACGATGAAAAGCAGTTGATGGATTGTGTCCTGATTACTGCTGACAACGCCAAGCAATTGGAAACCTTCGCGCTTAAGTAAGTGAGTAACCACGGCAGTATATGTCGTCGCTCGCGATCTTTTGTGCCGGATGGGCGGGGCGCAGCTTGGGCTGCGTTCCCCGCTCACCGCAGAGATTGAGTTGTGCAATCTTCTGAAGGAGGCCAGCTTGAAGCGCATTGGGCCAAAGATAAAATTGCTTCTGCTTTTGCCTTTGGTGTTCTCGGTTGAGGCATGCCAACTGGTAAAGAACGATGCTGAAAATGATAATAAGGCAACTGTTTCAGGTTCGTCTTATCGAGATATGCCTGCCCTGGTGGAGGGTATTTGGGAAGATCGGGTTGTTCCGCACCTTGAGAGTTCGGGGGCTGATTTCGCTGACATTTTGGCAGGGCTTGGGGACGACCTTGATGCCGCCGGTGCCTCTTTTGGATATCGTCCATCCAGCGAGGGCAGCCCGTGGAACTTTGCCACCCGGATTGAGGGTGAAATCGTCGCAGCAAAAACAGACACGCGGGCAGCGACCGCAGATGTTGATATCGATGGGGATGGGCGTGCAGACGCCGTCATACAGCTTGGCCCGGTCATCCGTGGTACGACGTTGCGTGATGTTTTGCCATTCTTCGATTTTACGTCCTTCACAGATCAGATTGAGTTTGCGCAGTTGTCGCGTGCTCTAAATACCAAGGCCTTTGAAACTGCTTTGGCCGATCTGCTGCGTGAGGGCCTGGTCGGTAAATCTGTTGCTGCCACCGGCGCATTTACAATGCGAAAACCCGACGACACCGTTCTGATTACCCCGGTTGAAATCGAGGTGACCGGCAATGAATGATCTTTCATATAACGAAGAACATCAAATCGGACTGAAAGTGCGGGGGGCAACGAAAGTCTATCCGGGAACTTTGGCCCTGAATGAAGTCGACTTTGATGTCAGGCTGGGGGCTGTGAATGTCCTTGTCGGTGAAAACGGTGCCGGGAAATCGACCCTTATGAAGGTTATCGCCGGGGTTGAACAATTAACGGCCGGCGAGATTGCGGTGGATGGCAAACGGGTTCAGTTTGCTGATACACGTGCCGCCGCGGCGCATGGCATTGGCATTGTTTTTCAGGAGCTTAATTTGTTTCCGAACATGACGGTGGCCGACAATATCTTCATTGCGCGGGAGAAAACGCGCGGTGGTGTTGATATAGACAGTCGCAGCCAGCAGGCAGAAGCCGCAAGCTTGATGAAACGGCTGGAACATGACATTTCCCCCGATGCACTTGTCGGCGAATTAAGTATCGGCGAACAGCAGATTGTCGAAATTGCCAAGGCCCTCGCACAGGATGCACGCATTCTGATTATGGATGAGCCAACATCGGCGCTCAGTGCGGCTGAAGTGGAAATTCTTTTCCGTGTGATCAGGGATCTTAAAAAGTCTGGTGTGGGAATCATTTACATTTCCCATCGGCTCGAAGAGCTTATCCCGATTGGGGATTACATCACGGTCTTACGTGACGGCTGCATTACCGGGTCGCGTTCGATGGCGGGGGTGGAGGTCAGTTGGATTGTGCGCAACATGATCGGTGCTGCGTCCAAGGATTTCTCAAAATCACTGACCCATCAACTTGGTGCAGAAGTATTCCGGGCCGAAGACATATGCCTGCCAAGCAAGAATGGCGGGTTTGTCGTTGATCGCGTTTCCGTTTCCCTGAAGGCTGGCGAGATTGTTGGCATTTATGGATTGATGGGGGCAGGGCGGTCTGAATTTTTCGAATGCATCATGGCCCAGCATCCGATGTGCACCGGAAAGTTTTATGTGGATGGAAAGCCCCTTGATGAAACCAGCGTGGCGGGGCGAATAGAGCGCGGAATTGCCTTGATCCCGGAGGACCGAAAAGGTGCAGGGCTGGTTCAAATCTTGCCGATCCGTGAAAACATGTCGCTGTCCAGCCTGATAAAATTTACCAAACGCGGGTACCTGAGCATCAAGAAAGAGCGCAAGGCCGTCGCAGATATGGTGCGTGACCTGTTTATCAAGGTTGCAAGTGTCGAAAATCCGGTCAGCTCATTGTCAGGTGGCAACCAGCAAAAGGTCGTCATCGGCAAAGCCTTGATGACCAACCCCAAATTGCTGCTGATGGATGAACCAAGTCGCGGCATTGATATCGGGGCAAAAGGCGAAGTTTTTCAAGAAATGCGCAAGCTTGCCGCGGATGGCCTGGGGATATTGTTTGTGACCTCTGACCTTGAAGAGGTGATGTCTCTTTCTGACAGGATTCTGGTGATGTCAAAGGGGCGGGTGATCAAGGAATTTTCCCAGCAAGAAGCGACCGAAGAACAGATCATTGCCGCATCTGCAGTCGGTCACACAACAACAAGCCAGAAAACGGCTGAGAACAGGGAGTTGCAGATATGACATCTATCGCATCGGCCGGAACGGCGTCAGGAAACAGCAATCAGACTTGGCTTTTGCTGTTGTTGAAGCTGCGCACATTTATTGCACTTATTCTTGTGTTTGCGTTTTTTGCGTTTGCAGCCCCGAATTTCCTAAGCGCGGCCAATTTTGTCATCATGTCAAAACATGTGGCCTTGAATGCGTTCCTTGCGATCGGCATGACCTTTGTCATCATTACCGGCGGCATTGACCTTTCGGTTGGTTCAATTGTTGGGCTATGCGGCATGGTTGCAGGGTGGCTGATCCTGAACGGTGTTGATCTCGGGATCGGGTACACGCTCTATTTCAATATCTTTGAAATCTTTGCAATCACGCTTTTTGTTGGTGTGCTTTTCGGGGCGATAAACGGTGCCTTGATCACCAAGCTTAATGTTGCGCCGTTCATCGCGACCCTTGGAACGCTATACGTCGCAAGGGGGCTTGCGTTGTTGTCCTCTGACGGGGCGACATTCCCGAATTTGGTCGGTAACCCGGAATATGGGTCTAACGGGCTAAGTGTGCTGGGGTCGGGTGCATTTATGGGGATCCCGGTATCAATCTGGATTTTGATCGCGGTTGGATGCGGTGCTGCCTATATCGCAGGGCGGACCCCGCTTGGTCGTCACATCTATGCGGTTGGGGGGAATGAACACGCGGCCGCACTGTCGGGCGTGAAGGTCAACCGTGTCAAAATGTTCGTCTATATGTTTTCCGGGTTCTGTGCGGCAATTGTCGGGTTGGTGATTTCATCCCAGCTTGTCGCATCCCATCCGGCAACCGGCGAGACATTCGAATTAAACGCAATTGCTGCGGCGGTTCTTGGCGGGACATCGATGTCCGGTGGACGAGGGCGTATTGCCGGAACCATCATCGGTGCCTTTGTGATCGGTATTCTTTCTGATGGTTTGGTCATGATGGGGGTTAGTTCGTTCTGGCAAACCGTTATCAAGGGGCTTGTAATTATTGCCGCCGTGGTCGTCGATCAGGCACAGCAACGTCTGCAGGCTAAAGTCGCCTTGCAGCAGCAGGCAGCACTCAGCAAACAGGAAGGATAAATCTGAATGTTAAAAGGTGCTTTAATTGGATGCGGGTTTTTTGCACAAAATCATCTGTGCGCCTGGCGTGACATTGATGGTGTTAACATTACCGCACTGTGTGATCGCGATGAACAGCGTCTGAGCGAAACCTCGAAACGGTTTGGTATCGAAAACACCTATACCGACGCGCATGAGATGTTTGCCAACGAAGAGTTGGATTTTGTCGATATCGCGACGACAGTAGAAACACATTTACCATTGGTTGAGATGGCGGCACAAGCTGGCGTTCATATCATTTGTCAGAAGCCTTTCGCGTCGTCGATGGATGATGCTGGTAAAATGGTTTCAATGGCCGATAAATCCAGTGTCACCTTGATGGTGCATGAAAACTTCCGCTGGCAGTCAGCAATTCGTGCCGTCAAAACCCATATCGACGAGGGCGCCATCGGCGACGTTTTTTGGGGACGTGTCAGTTTCCGGTCTGCCTATGATGTTTATTCCGGGCAGCCATATCTTGCGACGGATGATAAATTCATCATTCAGGACCTTGGGATCCATATCTTGGACATTGCCCGGTTCCTGTTCGGCGATGTTAGTTCGATCTCTGCCAGGACAATGCGTGTAAATCCGAACATTCGCGCCGAAGATGTGGCAACGATGATGCTTGATCATGACAACGGCATCACGAGTATTGTTGATTGCAGCTATGCCACAAGCCTGCCGGTCGAAAGTTTTCCCGAAACCCTGCTTGAAGTTGATGGCAGCAAAGGGACGTTGCGCCTGAATTCTGGCTATCAGCTTATGTGTCACAACCATGATGGCACACGGCATATCGACGTCGCCCCGCCACTTTTGCACTGGGCAGAAAAGCCATGGCACAACATTCAGGAAAGCGTTTTCAATATCGAGCAGCACTTTGTTGATTGTCTGCGCGATAACCGGCAACCAGAAACCTCAGGGCATGACAATCTGAAAACACTGGCGCTTGTTTATGGTGCCTATCAGTCGGCGGATAATGGCTTGCAGGTGGTCAAGGTCGGAAATGGATGATCATCTTTTGTCAGGTTACCCAAAGGTTATGAGTTGATGAGCAAGGTCAGCAAAGCAAGTCCTGTCAGGGCCCTCAAAGCAGGACCGCTACAAGTGCGCTTTGAACATGGCAACCTGCGATATGTCCGATATCACGGGACAGAGATATTACGGGCGGTTTCCTATGTTGTACGAGACCGGGACTGGGGAACACTTTCGCCTGTTTTGTCCGATATCGTTGTTGAGGAAACCCCCGGAAATTTTTCCATTTCCTATGTTGCGACGTGTGACAACAATGGTGTTGCACTTGCGTTGAAAGCGGTAATCAGCGGGACTGAGGACGGGGTGCTTCGTTTCACCGTGGATGCAACGCCCGATGGTGGTTTTGAAACCAATCGGTGCGGCTTTAATGTGCTTCATCCGATTGAGGGCGTTGCCGGGCAGCCTGTCAGGGTTGAGCATTGCGACGGGGATATCGAAGACACCATTTTTCCCGATCTGATCGAGCCATGGCAGCCCTTCAAATCCATCCGCGGATTAACGCATTATCCCGAGGCCGGGCTGACGGCAACCTGCCGGTTTTTGGGTGATGAATTTGAAATGGAGGATCAGCGGAACTGGTCTGATGCCTCTTTTAAAACCTATGTTCGACCGATTGAACTTCCTTGGCCGTATCTTTTGGACGGTGGGAAAACAAACACGCAATCCATAGAGCTTTCAATCGAAGGCAGCACGGCCCGATCAGCAGCAGGACTACCCACAAAGAAAGGCAAAGCAGAGGATACGGCGATCCAAGTGATCCCGGAAATCGGTTCTGGGCATGTTTTCCCGGAAACAGGCTTGGTGATCACCCCCGAAGAGGCACATCAACCTCTTGTCTGTCTGGATGTTTTGAGCAAGGTCACCCCGCAGGTCCTGCTGTGTCATTACGATCAGACTGTCGGGCATGTGGGCCAGGATTTATCGGCGTTTGCGGCTCTTCAACAGGAATTCGATGCTCAATATGAACTTGAATATGTGGTCATCTGTGATGGCAATCTTGATCAGGAGTTCACAGCACTAAAAGACGGTCTGGCGTATGCTGGTTTCAAGCCCGATAGTTTGCTGGTGTGCCCATCGGTCGATCGGCAATCAACGCCGCCAGGCAGTGAATGGCCAGATTGTCCTCCCCTTGCGGATATCTACAGCGCAGCCCGAAAGGCCTTTCCCGGCATTTCATTGGGCGGGGGGATGTTTAGCTACTTTACTGAGCTTAACCGAAAGCGGCCGCCAGTTGAGATGCTTGATATTGTCACCCACGCGACCAATCCGATTGTGCATGCGGCAGACGACGAGAGTGTCATGGAAACGTTGGAAACTTTGCCGCATATTTTTCGGTCCGCTCGCGCCATTCTTGGTCCGGGAAAAGAGTATCGCTTGGGGCCGACCACCATTGCCATGCGCCAGAATCCTTATGGCTCACGTACATTTCCTAATCCGAACGGGGAGCGGATCTGTATGACCCATGACGATCCCCGTCACCGGGAACAGTTCGGGGCGGCTTGGACAATCGGTTATGGAATGCAGGTTTCTGCAACTGATATTAGCCGCTGGGTGCCGACCGAGGTGATTGGTGCACGCGGAATTATTGATGCTGAACATTCAGACCTCTTGCCAATCGGCGAGGCCGTAAAGGCGTTTTCAGAAATGGCAGGGAAACCGATTTTGCCTTGCCGTGTCGATGATCCAAAACAGGTTGTAGCTATTGCCGTAAAGGATGGAGCCCTTGTCAGGGTTCTGATGGCCAATCTCACGAAGGAATCAGTCAATGTGGAGATCGGTGGTTCGGTGGGGTGCCACGCGCTTGATGCTTATGGAATGCTGCAACTCGAATTACCTTGCTCCGAGGTTCTCAATTGACTGGAGATACGCTAGAAGTTTGCACAACAAGATTAACTTCAGAATGACACGGAACCACATTCGTATGAATAGTTGGGCAGATACAGGCGACGATAAGAAAATCGTCCGACGCAAACTTTCAGATCAGGTGCTTGAACGCCTGCGCGAGATGATTGTGCGTGGTGAATTAGGGCCAGGGGATCTGATGCCGTCAGAGCGCACATTGATGGAGCGTTTTGGTGTCGGGCGACCGGCAGTGCGCGAGGCGATGCAATCTATGCATACTTTGGGTCTGATCAATATTTCCCACGGTGAACGTGCCCGTGTGAGCGAGCTTTCCGCTGACCTGATGTTCAGGCAGATGGATATGGTCGCACGCATGTTGTTGTCAGCATCGCCTGACAATCTTGAACATCTCAAGGAAGCGCGTCGCCTATTTGAGGTGGGGATGGTCCGGATTGCGGCGCAGAATGCGACGGCAGATGACGTCGAAGACCTAAAAGGTTTGATTGAGGCACAGCGCGAAAAACTCGGAGATGCAGCGGCCTTTATCAAGGGTGATATGGCCTTTCACATCAAGGTATCGGGCATTTCGGGCAACCCGATTTTTCAAGCCGTCAGTGAAGCGATGCTGAACTGGGTTTTCAATTACCACACCGACTTGCTGATCTGGTCAGGTCAGGAAGATGTTACCCTCCGAGAACACAGCGAAATTGTGAAATGCATTGAAAACCAAGAGCCCGAGAAGGCCGCCCTGGAAATGCAATCACACCTGAACCGCTCGAATGACCTTTATCGTCATCGGGAAGGCTGAATAGCACCACATTAGTTCGCAAGACGTGTGTCTCGGTGTGAGCGGATTTGAATGTCGGACAACGATCGTTCAAGGTGCTGCAGCATGTTTGAGAAAAATGTCAGCTTTTCTGTCAATTCCGCAGTTTTTTGTCAGCTTATGTGTCAATCCACGTCAACTTATCTGGCAATCGGAAGTGCTAAGGCATTGATTTCGCGAGAAGTCGAATGTCAGCTTTTGTGGCACGTGACAACTTTTCCCCAAAATTTATGCCGCCTCAAGCCGACGCATATATGCGTCGGTACCGCCAATGGTTTGGCATAATTCGGGGTAATGGGATTTTTTGTTCAGCGTGGATAAGCTGTGCAGAAGCCTTTCTTGCCCCTGAACTAAATCAGTTGCCAAACGTCTTTCCAATAAGAGTTCCAATCAAGAGGAAAGACGTAAGATGCTTCAGCAACGCGAGTCATCAATTGACGCCCTTCGCGCGTTCGCCCTGTTCGGGATACTTGTGGTCAATTTGCCCTTCTTTGCGATTACGTTCGGTTTTGCTGGTGGGGCATGGCAGGACGGGGACCCACTTTGGTTGAATGTGCTTGCCGCGAGCGTGATCCAGGGATTGTTTGAAAGTAAATTCATCCTGATTTTCTCGGCCCTGTTCGGGTTTGCTGCGTTACAGCAGTTCAAACGATATGGGGTCGGTTTTTATGTTCGGCGGCTTTGTGTGCTGGCAATGTTCGGCGTTGTGAACCTGGTATTCCTTTTCGAAGCAGACATTTTGCTGCCCTATGCGGTGATCGGGCTGCTTTTGTTGATTGTTCGGCAGATGTCTGTTCGCGGGCTTTTGGTTTGCGGTGTTGCTCTGTGGGCGATGGCTGTGCTTGGCAATGCGCTTTTCGGGGTGAACCTGACAGTGAACCCGTCGCCTTATGTCGCGCCGGAAATACCGGTTTCGGTGGTTCTGGCCACAGGCAGTTTCGCCGATGTAATGGCGGTACGTCTTGAGAGTTGGGCCGGTTTCCAGCTTTATTGTCTTTGGAGCAACTATCTGCTTGTTGCTGCTGCCATGGTCTCGGGCCTTGCTGCCGCGCGGTTTTGTGATGAAAACGGCTTTGATGCTCTTGTTGGCAAATTACGCACTATTGCGGCGTTTGCCGCCTTTCCGGGTATCGCTGGAAGCCTTTTTTATGGGACGATTGCATCGCTGCCCGCAGCATTTGAGCCAGAACGGTTCTTTATGATGACATTGGTGATGCGTCCGCTGTTTGCGGTGCCATTGTCCATTATTCTTGTCGCATATGGTCTTGTGGCTTTTCGTGCAACGGCTTGTCGCAGTTTGGTTGCATTCGTTGCGCCGGCCGGTCGCATGTCGCTGACAATCTATTTGGGGATGTCATTGGCCATGGGGTTGGTGTTCCTTGGTTACGGTGCCGGTATGCACAATCAGGTTCGTCTGGCTGATTGTTTGTGGATTTCAGTCGTGATGTATCTGGGCTGGATCGTTTTCGCCAAGTTTTGGTTCCGCTTTGCATCACGCGGACCGCTTGAATTGATTTTGGCCGTTCTGACAAGGCCGAATTCGCGACAGGGAGTTGTGTCGGTTGGCAGTTAAGCGGCAAAAGTCAGAAATGCAAAAGGGCGCCAGTTTGGCGCCCTTTATTATTAGGAGCGTGGCACAAGCCTGGTTACCCCGGCATCGATTGCCTGTTTTAAATCTGCGAGAAGGTCAGACGGGTTTTCCAGCCCGCAGTAAATGCGCACAAGTTGCGGATCCAGCTGGAAATGACGAAACGCACTGATTTCATATTTCTGGTGCAGTACAGCAGCCGCGGGAACGACCAGACTTTCAGGTCCCCCCCAACTTACGCCTAACCTGAATGTTCGAAGGGCGTTGCTGAAATTCCGAATGTCGACCGCCTTATCAAGAATGATGGAAAACAGGCTCGAATGACCATGTAATGTACGTTTCCCGGAATGGTCACTGAACCCGGTATAGAGCACTTGGGAAACCTTAGGGTGCTGGGTCAGGCTTGTGGCCAAATGTTTGCCGGTTTGAGCGTGTCGTTGCATGCGCAGCTCAAGTGTGTCGAGGCCGCGGAGCAAAAGCCATGCTTCAAACGGACCGAGTTTTCCGCCGAGATAGGGGAAGGTTGAACCGTTGATTTTGTTGATCAGGTCCTTTCGCCCGGTGACGACGCCGGCTACCGTGTCGCTGTGACCAGACAGGAATTTCGATGCGGCATGGATGACAAGATCGATACCGTGATCTGCCGGGCGCTGAAAAACCGGTGTGGCCCATGAGTTGTCGATAACGGTGATCACGTTTTTCTGCTTTGCAGCTTGGGCCAGGTTTTCCAGGTCCTGGAGCTCAAATGTCAGAGACGTCGGGCTTTCAAGGAACAATAGTTTTGCACCTGAAATGGCGTCAATTACGGCATCTGTCTTGGTGCCATCGACATAATCGATGGCGACCCCCATTGGTCTGAGCATGGTTTCAAAAAGTCGATATGCATCGGAATAGACATTGTGAACGGTAACGATCCGGTCTCCCGGCTCGACAAGTGCCATGACAGTTGCACTGATTGCCCCCATCCCGCTTGCAAAGGCGCGGGATGATTCGGTGTTTTCCAATCTTGCAATTTCCCGTTCAAATGCCATTACGGTGGGGTTGTCACCACGCGCATAGATGGGACCACCAGGATTTCCGGCATAGGCATTCGCCATGTCGTCAAAGTCGCGAAATGCAAATAATGACGTTTGATAGATCGGCTGGGAAACCGCCCGGAAGTGGCGCCCGTAGTTGGGATCAAATGCGCCGTGATGCCGGGGCTCGTGGTCTTGCAGCGAAAGTGGCTTTGAAGGTAGCTCGTTCATGATGAAAGCTCCTTGATCAAGATTGTTTTGCGATCAGAAAACGTCAGAGAAACAGCAAGGAGTGCCGTCAGGCCGGCCGCAAGCGCAGGTGCCATGACAATTCCGTCCAAGCCAAATGCCATGGGCAAAAATAGAGCTAGCGGTATTTGAATGTAGCCCTGTGGTGCCATGCTGACGATGGCTGCGCGCCGCGCATTATGAGCAGCCTGAAACCGCGATACCATTGGCTGATAGATGCCAACGAACGCGATTTGTATGGCAAGGATATCGAGCAGATGCGCACCAAAGTTGATCAATTCCGCTTTGCTGACGAAGGCCGCAATCAACCAGTCCCCGAACAAGAAGGCAATAACTGCACAGGTCATCGAAAAGCCCGCGCAATAGAGAAGGATGCCCTTAAATACGGCCTCAAACCGTGCCTGATTACCTGCACCCGCAGCGTAGCTCAGGATCGGTTGCGCACCCAGGCAAAATCCGATGATCGGAAGAATGGCAAGAAGCACAATACGTAACGAGATGGCCAATCCAGCCAGTTCTTCTTCGGTGCCATGCGTGGTGGCGGCCTGCATCAGAACGGCAAAGCATATTGAAGCCAGAATGGTGGTTGTACTGGCTGGAATGCCAAGCTTGCCAAACGGTATGAGGGCTTTGCGCCAAGAAAGTGTGCGAAGGGCCCCGACATCGGGATGTATTCGGCCAAGGCGTCTTTTGAAGTAATAGACATACGCACAAAGGGCTGCGATCTGCGAGATGATCGTTGCCCAAGCCGCCCCTGCCACCCCCAAATCCAGTCCGAAGATAAGGATCGGGTCCAGCACCATGTTCAGACCAAACGATCCGAGCAAGGTATACATCGAAAACCGACTGTTACCTTCGCCGATTGCAATGAAATCACAAACGATCTGCAACAGCACCAACACAGAGCAAGCCCCGAGAATTCGCATGTAAATGGAAGCTTCGGTGAAAACCGCGTTGCGCGCACCAAGCAGATGCAGAATTGGGCCGTTAAACAATGTGATCAGGATGGCAACGGCAACACCAAAGCCAATGGCCAAAGCCAAGGCAAGGGACGCGCTTCTTGCGGCATCATTGACATTGTCCCTGCCAAGAGCGCGACCGATTTCGGTTGAGGCCGTCAAACCCAATCCGTGCCCGATTGCACCGACCAGCATGAAGCAAGGAATGGATAAAGTTACCCCCGCCATCGCACTAAGTGCATATTGGGAAACAAAAAAGGCGTCGACGACCTGATTGATGGCATTGATCGAAAGCCCTGCCACAGATGGCAGGGCCAGTCGCAGGATCAATCGCATGATCGCTGGATCATTCAGGTTCGGAAGAGCACGCTTTCGCATCAGGAAGCATCCTCATCGCGGACAAAGTCCGGAACATACAGCCGGTCATCAAAGAAGCGTTCGCGCAGCAACATGACAAGAAGGGACGTCTTGTGTGGGAAACGAACCTGTTTAATGCCGGCAAAGCCCGAACGAAGAAGGTTGCGGATTTGCTGATTGTGGCCGGCATCAGGTTCGCCAACAATGCGCTGTGTTCTTGGGTCATCAAGGAACATGTAATGCATCAGAGACGGCAGCCATGCCGTCAGATATTCCTTGCCGCGAAAAGCTTCTTCACCAATGGCAACATGCCAGCCGCGATCAAAGTCATCTGCATCATAATGTTCACCAAGGCGATCTTCTTGTGCCCAGTAGAGCTCGAAATACCCGAACGGGATGTCGTTGAAATACCCGATCAGCGGTTCGGTTCTGGGGTCATCCAGTCGGCTTTGGATGAAGGCTTTGTGCTTTTCCTCTGAACCGGATTCTTCCCAGAAGACGTCGACGCGCGGGTCGTTCATCCATTTATGGAAGCACCCGAGATGACGCCGGACATCCGCGCGTTCGAACCGGATTGTTTTGTCAATCCAGGGGATGTGACGCGCATAAAGTGTGTGGGAGGCACTTGGACGACGGACTGGATGACGACGTCCGTTGGTTGACGTGTAACTCAACGGAAGAGGGTCGCGTTCGGGATGGGCCAACCAGTTCAGCGTCAATTGATAGAGATTGCGTGAACTGACAACAAGGCCGTCATCTGAATGAGAGATCAAACCGCTGCGAACCATGTTCGCTGTCCATTCCGGGTCCAGTTGCGGGGGAAGTTTGATTTCAGACCGGGAAGGATGTGCAATCAGAAGCGCCTCGCCCAAGGCAGCCAAACCCTGGGCATCCAGAACGTTCAATGTCAGGCTTGCGACATCATCAAGGATGATCTGGTTTGGTGACAGGGTGAAATAGAAGTCGTGATTTTCACTTTCACCACATAGCTGAATATGTCCGTCCTCGATGGATGAACGCCATTTTCCCGCGTTCTGAAAGTGCGGAATTTCCAGTTTTCGGGATGAGTTTTGAGTTGGCGTTTCTAATGCAATGACATTCATGTCCGGATCTCCTGATATCGAAGTTTCCAACCCGGTTGGGTTCGTTAAGTCGCTGTAGTCCGGACGGATGAGGGGATGCGAAGTTCAGGTGCATTTTTTCGGTTCGAGATGCAGAAACATCTGAACTTGGCGCGCGACGGTTCGTCTTCGGTGCAAATGCTTGAAACTTGCTTTGCCAACGTGGAGACGACCATGAATGGTTCTCAGGAGGTAAATGCCGCGTCCTTAAACCCATCAAACGAACCGATGTCAAAGCCCGGCTTTCGTTCAATTTCAGACGATGCTGTTGGTTTGCCATGGGCGTTGGAACCCTGGGGAATGACGGGATATCCGCATCAAGTCATTGACCGTTTTTGTAGCGATGATCCCGGCCGCCCGGTCATCCTGACAACAGATGAGGTTTGGTCACGAAAGCGCCTGAAACAAACGTCAGATGCGATTGCATGCGCCTTGATTGCCAAAGGTGTCGGGCGTGGTGATGTTGTTGTTGTGGCGCTTCCGAAATCGGCAATGGCGATTGCCGCCATTTTGGGTGTCTGGAAGGCGGGCGGGGCCTTTGTTCCCGTGGACCCACAGCACCCCGAGACCAGAAATCAGCACGTATTGAAAGATTGCGGTGCACGTTATGCTGTTTCCACCGGCAGGGATTTGACGGTTCTTGGTCAGCAGGCGCTTGATGTTGTTCTTGTCGATGAGCTCGACATGTCGGAAGCCGATTTCCTTGCCGTCGCCCCGCTTGCCGATCAGCTTGCCTATATTATCTACACGTCCGGTTCGACTGGTAAGCCCAAAGGGGTCATGGTGGATCATGGCCCGTTGATTGACCATCTGAATGCTACCGGGCCGATCTATCTGATGGATGAAGATTCGCGAGAATTGCCGTTTCTTCCATTTTCATCGGATGGCGGTCATGAACGCTGGATCGTGCCGTTGATGGCAGGTGGCAGTATTTTGTTGCCTGACCAATTGCTTTGGACGCCGGAAGACACGGTTAACGCCATTCGCAAACATGGGGTGACCCATGCTTCATTTCCGACCAGCTATGTCCATGAGTTGGCAGGATGGCTTCGCGAGAAAGGTCAGACTCTTGATCTGACACTTTGTTCCTTTGGCGGTGAAGCGATGCCAAAGGAAACCTTCAACCGGATCGCGCGGGCCATCAATTCTCGTTATCTGATCAACGGTTACGGTCCGACGGAAACCGTGATGACACCCATGTTGTGGCGTGTCGATCAGGACCGGCTTTGTGAAACCGTTACAGCCCCGATCGGAAGACCGGTCGGAGATCGTTGGGCCTATATCCTGGATGCGGATGGCAACGCGGTCGCACCTGGCGAAATCGGTGAGATACATCTTGGCGGCTATTGTGTCGCACGTGGCTATAACAACTTGCCTGAAAAGACCGCCGATCTGTTCATTCACGATAATTTTGCGCTCAATGATCATGCACGAATGTATCGCACCGGTGACTTGGGCCGCTTCCTTCCCGATGGCATGATCCAGTTTGCCGGACGGGTCGATGATCAGGTTAAAATTCGTGGACATCGTATCGAACCGGCAGAAATTGAAACAGTTTTGCGCGGCTTTGATGATGTTGCCAACTGTGTCGTCATCGCGGCTGAAATTGCTTCGCGGTTGGAACTGATTGCCTATGTCGTGCCGCGTTCCGGAGCATCGGTTGATACGCGATCAGTTCGTGCGCGTTTGCAGGACCTGCTGCCAAGCGCCATGGTGCCTGGTTACATCATCGAAATGACGATGTTGCCGCTTAATGCCAATCATAAGGTCGACAAATCACAACTGCCGCTGCCGCGTCGCGAGGGGGCCATAACCAAGCCAGCCAATGACGACGAGGCCGCTTTGCTGGAAATTTGGAAATCCGCGCTGGGTCTTGATGAAATCGGCGTGACCGATAATTTCTTTGAGATCGGCGGGAATTCGATAACGGCCCTGCGTGTATTGGCAAAAGTTCGTGATCGGTTTCCTGAACGTAACGCAGAAATTACAGACCTTTTTAACTTTCCAACCATTCGAAGCCTTTTGTTGGCGCTGTCTGAGCCTGACTGCAAGCCTGGCGCGGATATCGTGCATTTGCAGCAAGGCAAGCCCGATCAGCCGGTTCTTTATTGCTTCCCCGGGCTGCTTGTCAGCACGCGCGAATATATGAAGCTGGTGAAAAGCCTGGGCGAGGATCAGTCCGCTGTGGGCTTCATGTGCCACTCGCTTACAGACAATCAGGAACTTGATGTTTCGGTCACCGATATCAGTTCGCGTTATGCAGACCTGGTTTATCGGGAAGCGAAGGGACGCACCTGCGCCTTTCTGGGGTGGTCCTGGGGTGGTTTGCTTGCATACGAAGCTGCACGAATGTTGGGCAACGACATCGATTTGCGCGTGATCGGGATGGTCGATGTCTGTGACATGGACGATGATTTTGATCTGAACGCACGGCCAAAATTCCTGCCGGGCCAGCGGGCCGAGATTGAAGGGCGCATTCGGGCCTGGTTACAGAAAACCAGGATGCGCGAAGAATGGGAACGGCTTCTGGCGCTGATGGATGACCTTGCCTATGCGCAGTTTGTTCATTTTGTGGGGAAAAGCGAATTCGGGCTGCCCACGGACGGGCCGGGGATTGGCACGCGCGAACATACGTTCTGGGTGTTAATCGATAATGCCCTTGTTTTCCGCCGTCACGAACTTCGGCCCTATGACGTGCCGATCGCTTCATGGCTTGCCGGCGATACGGTCAGTCGAAAACTTGATCTGATTGATTGGCAGTCACTTTCACGTCTTGCCGAGGCCCCTGAACATATTCCCGGAACGGATCATTTGACCATCATCGGTGATCCGGCATTCCACAAGCGGTTTGGCAAACGTTTGACGAGCGCTTTCGCACAACCAGCCGATATTAAGTTTTCAGGCAAATAGAAGGACTTGAACGATGGATAAATTGGATCTTGTCGGGATCGGAATTGGTCCTTTCAATCTTAGTCTTGCTGCGCAGCTCGACGGTGTTGCTGATGTGTCTTCAATCTTTCTCGAGCAACGTTCAGAATTTGCCTGGCATCCGGATATGATGCTGCCCGGTGTCGAGCTTCAGACGTCATTTCTGAAAGATTTGGTGACCCTGACCAATCCGACCAGCAAATGGTCGTTCCTGTCTTACATGGTCGCCCAGAAACGCATGCTTGACTTTATGAACGCCGATTTCGCTGCTGTGCCAAGGCGGGAATTCGCAGCTTATCTGAAATGGGTTGCAGACCATCTGGATGGTTTGGCCTTTGACAGTTCAGTGCGCGAAGTCATGTTCGATGGTCAGGACTTTAAGGTTCGCACGGATCATGCAAGTTACGTCGCGAACAATCTTGCTATTGGTGTCGGCAAGCCTGCATTTGTTCCGGCCTGGGCGCGCCAGCTGCCCAAGCATAAATGCTTCCACACAAGTCAGGCAAAGTCGAATTTTCCAAAGCTGCGCGGCAAGAGAATTGCCGTCATTGGCGGGGGGCAGAGTGGTGCTGAACTTGTTGAGTATCTGCTTGGCGGCAACATCAAAGATGTTGAAGAAGTTCTCTGGTTGTCGCGGCGCGACAATTTCGAACCTCTTGATGATACTCCTTTTGTGAATGAATATTTCACCCCCGGATATGCCGATGTGTTCGCAGGTTTGCCGGATGCCTGCAAACAGGATCTGATGTCTCGACAAAAGCTTGCCAGTGATGGTGCATCGCTTTCGACGCTCAAGTCGATTTATCAACTGCTATACCGGCAGCGTTACCTGCAGGAGGGCAATGTTGCCGGCCGGCTTCTGCCGCAACGTGAAGTCTTTCAGGTTCAGCAAGACGGCGAAGCAATGAGGATTGCTGCCCGGAACGGGCTCAATCAGGATGTCGAGTTCTTTGATGCGGATGCGCTGATTCTGGCAACCGGTTATGAAACAACATTGCCGGAATTCATGGTGCCACTGCGTTCACGTCTGGAAGTGGGGGCATCTGGTGCGTACCGTCTGGATGCGGATTTCCGTGCCCAATGGGATGGACCATCGGACCGCAACATCTTTGTTCAAAATGCCGGCAGGATCGACTTGGGGATCTTTGAGCCTCAATTAAGCCTGATGGCTTGGCGAAGTGCCAAGATTGTAAATGCACTGGCAGGCAAGAACGTCTTCAATCTCGATCAAAATCCACCGATTGTTGACTGGGTTGCCGGAAGTGGTGACCTAGCTGGTGGTGCCGTCGTGCAAGCGTGGGGCTAGGGATTGCAAACTGAAACCTGCAGCCTGTTCGACGTTGGGAACAGGCTGCAGATAGGGGAACCTTATGCCGGACGTGTCAGTTCTACATTATGAAGAGCCTGACGGCATCGCTGATCGGCCTGATGGATATATGCGCAAACAGATGCTTTGGAGACGCCGATATCCTTTGCTATGACGTTTTGTGCGAAACCATCCACGCGGTGACGGTAAAATGCAGTGCGCACGTGCGATGGAAGTTCCTTCAACGCGTTTTCGATGATGCGTAGGGCTTGGCAACCACTTAGTCGTGCCTCCGGGCAGTTGGCGTTTCCAGCCGGACAAAATTCGGTTTGGTCACTGTCAGCGAAAAGAGTGCGTTCGAACGTAATTTGGCGGACCTTGTCGATTGCCATGTTTCGTGTAATTCGCGTAATGAAGGCACTTGGTGTGGTGACCTCGTCATCGATTTGTGCTGTAAGCAGTTTGGCGTAGGTATCTTGAACAATGTCATCCGCCAGATGGGGACATTTTACGATAGATCGCGCCACGCGTCGCAATTTCCCTTCTTGATTTTTGGCAATGGTTAGCAAGGCTTGTCGTTGAAGTTGGCCTTTGGGAAGTGGATCAGTTTGGTTCGCTTGATGCATTTCCATGTGTCTCCGTTGGTTTGCTCGTTAGTGAAAATAATAGTCACTTGCAAATCTGGGACGTGGTTTGCACTCTCCACTGGGTCGATCACCATTTGTCTTTCGGACGGATCTGACGCACATCAGATCCGTCCGTTGTTCATATGACGGGATTTTCGCAGAGACTCAGTAAGGAATTCTGCAGTGCGGATCTATGCCGCAGGAAAGCGGGCTACCTAATGGAAATCTAAAGCTTTGCCAGCGGGCAGGTCGGGCAAATGTCGACGGATGTCAGCAGGTAGCGAAGGCAACAGACGCGTCTTGACGGACTGCCATCCTCGGATTGTTTGGTGCTATATGGATTTGCCATCGGGTTTCGGTTGCCATCAGGTCGCTTGGCATCGCTGATCAATGGCAAAAGCGATATCCGGGTGTTTTTCAGGACATGTTTCTCAACGTAAGAAACAACAACACCGATATTTGACCAGAATACTTTTGGTGAGACCTTTGACGATGCAGCCAGTGACGCAACCATCGGTTCGAGATGGCCGGCAATCAGGCTTTCAAGATGTGTCCAAGGATCAGGTGCAGTTGATTGGTCTTTCATGTCAGACAATTGCCAATCTCCAATATCGAAGCCTGTAGGGCATTGATTGTCATCTGTTTTCAGGCTGATGAAACCGGGCTGAAATGGGAGTACGACTTCGCCGGCCGCGGCCACAACCAGCATCGGGGATAAAAATATTCCAAAATACCATTGTGACCACATCGAAATGGCAGCCCGGCTATCATCATCCGGATATTTTGCCTGGCAATAGTGATCAAGAATTGGTGCGAGACATTCAGGATCGTGGAGTGCGAAGCAGTCAATTCCGCTGCTTTGCGCGGCCAGAATATGATGTCGGTCACCGAGCCCCTGATAGGGGCCCTGAAACAGATCGGTTTTGATATTCGACAGTGCGCGGGTGATAGGAGCATCGCCGATGGAAGAAGAAGCGTTGTTTTCAGAACCGTTCTGGAGGGGAAGCGAGTTCATCATGATGTACCTCTTCCGATGCGTAAAAGCAGCCAGACCATGATTGGTCCTGCGATGATGGCCGCCATCAGTCCGGCCGGGATTTCCCAGGGGAAGAACAACATCCTCCCAAGCCAGTCAGCAGCGATCATCAAGGCAGCCCCGATCAGTGCTGCCCCGATCATATGCGACAATGCATGACGCAATCCGGCCAGTTTTGCCAGATGTGGTGCAATCAGACCCGCAAAGCTAAGGGGGCCGACCAATAAAGTTGCCGCCGCTGTAAGGATTGATGCAAACAGCAACATCACCCCGCGCGAGAGTGAAAGATCGACACCAAGGGACTTTGTTGTCACCGGCCCCAATGGAAACAGGTTAAGCCAACGGGCAAAGGCCGGCAGGACGGGCAAGGAGGCAACCGCGATGCCTGCCAGTATCGTTGCACGGTCAAATCCAAGGCCGTAAGTAGACCCGGAGCTCCATGCCAGAAGGCGTGTTGCACGGGGATCACCACCGGCCATCAGAAATGCGATAAATCCGTCAAACAATGCGCTAATCGCTATACCTGCGATCAAAATTCGTTCCGGTGCATAGCCGGACTTGCGGGTGAGCGCAAAGATCGCCCCCAAGGTGATAAAGGCGCCAATTGTTGCGCCCGCGATTTGCAACCAGGCCGTTGGGGCATCCATCGAAAACACGATCGCGATCATCCCGATTGCCGCACCTGCACTGACGCCAAGGCTTTCGGGACTTGCCATCGGGTTTGCCGTCATGCGTTGTAGCACGGTACCTGCAATCGCCAGCATGGTCCCGGCTGCCATCGCACCGAGAATACGCGGACCGCGCCAAGGCCAAACGGTTTCAAGCGCGCCATTCCATTGAAGTTCCCAGTCACCTTGAACGTCACGACCGATCAAGATCGCACCCGTCACCACCACGAACACACCAGTCAGAACAAGCATATGGTTTCGAAGGTGACCCCGATCGGCTGTGCTGACGGCGATCGTGTTTTGCGGCGGTTGTGCATCACTTCGAAGTTGCCGGATCAGGATGATCAAAAGCGGGCCACCCAGAATACCCGTCAGGGCACCGGCAGGTACCAGTGTCCCGATATATCCCGATAAAACCTGCACGCCCTGGTCTGCGGCACATAACAGCAAGGCGCCAAAAGCCGCAGACATCATAAGTTTTGTTCGTAATCGCCTGATGCCAAGCATACGTGTGATGGCCGGACCGGCCAGCCCGACAAATCCGATGATGCCAACTGCGGCAACAATTGTCGCCGTTAGCCAACACCCGATCAAAAGACATAGCAGTCGTAGTCGCGCTGGCGATGCGCCAAGGACGGTTGCCTGATGATCACTGAGATTAAGCATCTCAAGCGGGCGGGCCAGGGTAGCTGCAATTGCGGCGCCCACCATGACCTTTACGGTCAGAGGTTCAAGGATATACCAACCGTCTTGGGTAAGGTCGCCACTTCCCCATATAAAAAGACTTTTGAGCCATTCATGGTGGATGATTGCCAGCGCAGTTGTCACAGCCCCGCAATAGAGCGCGATGATCATGCCCGTCAGGATGACGATCAACGGCGAAAAGCCGCTGCGACGCGCCAAGGCAAAAACCAGAAATCCGACACAGAGGGCGCCCAGCAGTGCGATCGTATCCTGACCAATGACGAGTGTGCCTGGCACATAAAGGGTCACCAGTGTCAGCGCCAGCTTTGCGCCGCCCGCAAGCCCCAATGTAGACGGCGATGCCAAGGGGTTCTTTAACGTGTGCTGAAACAGTCCACCGGCAATCGCAAGCCCGGCACCCGCGACAAGCGCAATCAAAAAGCGGGGGACCCAGCCCTGAGTGAGCAACAATGATCGCGTATCGGATCCGGTGGCAAGGTCGATTATTTCGGTCGGATTCAAGCTGCCGACCTCAATGTCGAGCGACAGCAGGGTTAACACAGCTGAAAGGACGCACAGCACAGCCGGAACGACATTGAGTTGGATGGGGTGTTTATACATGGCTTGGCTTGTCATGATGCGAATTCCCCATGATCGGCACTTTGCGCTGTCAGGCTGCTGGCAAGAAGGTCCGCAAACCGCCCGGCGGCATAGAGCCCGCCAAATGTTGCAACTGGTGGCATCGTGATCAGTCCAAAGCGCTTGATGGAGGGGAGCTCCGAAAGGATCGGGCTATATTGAATGGCACGGTCAACAGTGTCGGGAACCGGTTCGATCGCGATGAGAGCTGCGTCTGAATATTGCGCGATCTGATCAATTGTTACGGTGGCAAAACCCCAGTGATTGGTGGGACCTGTCCAGGCATTTTTGATGGGAAGTCGATCAATTACATCCTGCATCAGGCTGTTTTGCCCATAGACGCGCATATGGCGCGGCGAAAGCATGCTGGTGACAAGCACCGAGCCGGCCCGTGACGTGGTCAGCCTGCTTGCCGCCTGATCTATCTTACTTTGGGTATTGGAAATCAGTGTATCGGCAGCATGTGGGTGCCCCGTAACGTCAGCAATTTTTCGTGCCGCTGCCATCGCATTCAGGAAGGGTGTTTTCTTCCTGTCGTAAATGTCGATTTTCTCAATCGGGGCCAGATCGGAAAGACTGGCATACTGGTTTGCATAGAAACTGCTGGTCAATATCAGGTCAGGCTCAAGTTGCGCCAATCTTTCCAGGCTTGGTTGAAAGCGTGCCCCAAGATTGATGACGCTTTCCGGAACTTCCGGCTTCTGAACCCAGGTGCGATAGCCAGGCACATCGGCCATGGCCAGTGGAACAATCCCCATGGCAAGTGCAGTTTCAGCAATTGCCCCATCGGCGATGACCAACCGTTTGACAATGTTCGCCATAGCAGGATGTGCGAAGGTTACAGGCAGAATTGGCGCGAGCGTTGCGAAGGTGTAGGCACCTGTAATGCCCTTGAGAAAAAGCCGTCTGGAGTATGCGCGATGGTTTTCATGCATTGAAATTGTCCCCATCACACATTGGCAAAGGCAATCGGGTGCCCGTGGGCAGGGTGGGGATGCACCAGCATATCCATACCAAAGATGGTGCGAAGCATGTCTGACTGCATGATTGTTGAAGGCGGCGCATCTGCAATCAAATGACCGCCTTTAAGAGCGACAATCTGATCGGCAAATCGGGATGCCAGATTGATGTCATGCAAGACCGCAATAATGCAAAGGCCATCCTGTTTGCAAAGCTGTTCGAGTAAAAGCAGGATTTCGTATTGATGCGAAAGGTCCAATGCGGAAATCGGCTCATCAAGCAAAAGACAGGGGGCTTGCTGTGCAAGTGTAACCGCGATCCAGGCCCTTTGGCGTTCGCCACCTGAAAGGGTGTTGACCGCGCGTTTGCGAAGCGGGCCTAGTCCAGTCAAAAGGATAGCGCGTTCAATAGCTTGTTTGTCATGTTCGCGCAGGCGGCCAAACGGTCCATGCCATGGGTAACGTCCAAGCGCAATCAGCTCTTCGACGGTATAATCTGCGCCGTGCCCCGGGTCCTGTGCAAGATAGGCAACGCTTTTGGCAAATTCGCGCGCACTAAACTGTTCCACGTCATTCCCGTCAAGCGTGACAGACCCACTTGTTGGTTTGTTCAATCCGGCGAGCATTTTAAGTGCGGTGGATTTTCCGGACCCGTTATGTCCGACAATCGCCGTCAGGCAGCCTGCGCGAAAAGTCACGGATATGTTGTTAAGGAGTGTCACACCTTGGCCCGTTTCAAAGCAGGCCTTTTGCATTCCAAGGACAGCGGGACGATCAGATATATCCATGGCCATAATTTGCTCTCGATAAACGCAGAAAATCCGCGGTGAACGCGGATTGCGAGATTGGGTCCGGGGCGCAATCGCGCGCCCCGGAATATTCGGTTACCAGTCGTATTTCAGAGTTGCGGCGATGGTCTGTCCTTCGATCTGGTAGCAGTAACCATTGTTACAGATACTGGCATCGTTATCGGCAAGGTTGGTGCCGTTAATCGCAAGGGTCAGGCCTTCAAGCTTGTTACTAAGTGCGGCAAAGTCATAGCGGATCGCAGCATCAAGCAGCGTATAGGGCTTGTTCTTGCTCGTGTTGGTATAGTTGGCATAGCTTGAGTCGGTGTAGCGAACACCGGCACCAAAGCCCCATCCATCAAGCGGGCCTTCATTGAAGGTGTAGTTCGCCCAAGTGGATGCTGTTTTTTCCGGTGTTACGAGCGGGGTATTGCCGCGATAGGAACCTTTGACGATTTTGGCATTGTTGTAGGAAAGGTTCCCGACCAGGCTAAGGTTTTCGGTTACATTGGCGCTGCCTTCGAACTCAAGGCCACGCGTTTCCAGTTTGCCGATTGAATCATAGTACGAACCGATAGACCCGCTATAGCCAGCATAGCGTGCGACATTGTCCTCGGTCAGGCGATAGGCGGAAACCGTGAAGAAGCCATCAAACCCGACCGGTTCGAATTTGATCCCGGCCTCATACTGTTCGCCCTCGGTCGGGGTGAGCATTTTGCCTTCGGAATCCTGACTGGTGCTAGGCAAAAAGGACGTACCCCAACTGACATAGGGGGATATGCCGTTATCAAAGGCATAAAGCGCACTGAGGTTAAAGGTCGTTGCCGTGTTGTAGTCGGTCGAACCTTTATTGGTCAGTCGGCTGATACGTTTGCGTTCAGCATAGTCAAACCGCACACCACCATTCAGATGCCAGTTGCCAAGTTCAATCTGGTCCTGAATATAGATGCCGGATTGATTGTAGGTTACGTCATCAAATGTTGTGTAGGCTGGTGTCGTGCCGGAAATCGACCGGTTGGGATCATTGAGATAGAAGATGTAGTCACTGAGTACACCGCTTGAACCGAAACGGTAATCCGACTTGGAATACATCAGATCAAGACCGGTCAGGACTTCGTGTTTGGCATCGGCGGTCTCGAAAGTCGTGATGACCTGGTTGTCGACCTGCGCGCTCCAGAGGGTTTCCTCAACTGCCTGTGCTGCGCGATGGTATTCCGTATTGGAGTTCTTCCAGCCGCCGCCGGTCACGCCGCCGGTCAGGTAGCGTGCCTCAAGATCGAAATACCCGAAGCGCGCTTTCTGCGCCAAAGTGACAGGCGCGTTGTTCAGGTCATGGGTCAAGTCATAGCCTACCTGGAACTGATCCTGCTTCTGGTAGTCGTAATCCGCGTCACTGGTCCGGTAATCAAGGATCGCGCCATTAAGGTTCAGAAGGGTTGCCGAGGCATCCGTTTCGTCATGCTGGAAAAGGGTATAGATGGTCAGATCGGTATCCGCGTTGGGTTGCCAACGAATTGTTGGCGCGAACATTTGCCGATCATCCTGAATTTCGTTGCTGGTTTCGCCAAAACGCGCCATGCCAACAAAGCGTGATGCCCAGGTCCCGTTTTCTGTCAGGCCAAGATTGTAATCAAACCCGCCTTCGTATGAGTCGGTGTTGGTGAAGCGGCCATAGACATTGTTTTTTGCACCAAGGTGGGGGCGTTTGGTAACACTGTTGAGCAAGCCACCCGGTGTTGATTGCCCGTAAAGAGCCGCGGTGGGACCCTTTACGATTTCAAGCTGTTCAAGGCTGTAGGGTTCGGTGCGAAACGTCGCATAGACGCCTGTCATCTGGCGCAGGCCGTCACGGTAATCGCCATAAATATGCACAGGGTAGCCACGAACATAAACCTGATCAAAGCGCGGATCATATCCGTAATTGTTGGTTGCTACCCCGGCGGTATAAGCAACTGCATCTTCGATGCTGGCAACGGCGCGGTCTTCGATTTCCTGGCCTGATACGACGGAAATACTTTTTGCTGTTTCAATCAGGGCTTTGCTGGTTTTTGTACCTGCACTGCTTCGCGTGGCGACATAGCCATGCGCGAGGTCCTCTGAGTCCTGCGCGTTTGCTTCGACATAGACCGGGTCAATGACGTTTGCTCCGCTGCTGTCTGATGTTTCCAGCTTGGTAAGGGAAACCGTATTCTTGCCAGTAAAGCGATAGCTGACGCCACTGCCGGAAAGAAGGATTCTCAATGCATCGGCAGGGGAATACGTGCCGTTAAGGGCCGTGCTTTGCAATCCGGCAACCCGATCGACATCATAAAAGAGTTGCAGATTGGTCTGATTGGCGAAGGTCAAAAGCGCCTGATTAAGGTCCTGAGCCGGGATGGAAAAATCGATTGCGGATGCCGTGTCACTTTGCGTTTCTGTATTTTGCTGCGCGGTTGCAGGTGTCGATACCCCGGCAACAACAATACCCGCAGCCAATGCGACCAAGCTGACGCTATGTGCCAGACGATGGCCAAACCCGTTTACCAATCCGGCTTTGCCGGTTTTTATTACCTGCATTACGCAGACCCCCATTCTCGAAAGTTTTTCCGTAACGCAAATGATTGTCATTTGCTTGTATTGGATGAGACGGGATTTGCGTTCAGACTCAGTAAGATAAATTTCAGTTTTTTTGATTTTTGTGTCGATAAAGACCGAAAGCCCAAGAAAAACGGGCCTCCCAGAATGCAGAAATCCTTAGTAAAGAACGGTCATTAGCGGTGTTATCGAGATATTCTGGACCCCAAGTTCCCGTGCAATCAGTTCCAGTCCGGCCTGGGGATCGGTCATGTCAAAGACACCGCTGACAAGCTTGCGTGCCGCAGTCTCGTTCGCAATCATGATTTTGCCGCGCTGATACCGCGAGAATTCCGAGACAACTTCGCGCAGTGTGACGCGATCAAATATCAGTTTGCCTTTTTGCCAACTAAGCGCCCGGTCGGGTTTGATTGTGGACACCGGGCTGATTGAATGGCGGTTATAACGGACGGCCTGATTTTCCGCCAAGATCGCTATGTGTTCTGATGTTGCCGAGTTTGGCTTGACTTCAACCTGATGTTCCAACACGGCAACATTGGTGTGGTCATCAAAGCTGTTGACGATAAACCGGGTGCCCAACGCCTGCACCTGGCCATGCGGCGAGGTGACGGTGAAAACACGCTTGTTCGCACGTTCCATCGGAACAGCTTGAAAATCGGCAAGCCCGCTAATCAATGCGATGTTTCGGATTTGATCGGTAAACTGAACCGCGATTGCACTATCGGGGCCCAAGGTGACGGTACTGCCATCCTCAAGTGTAATGGCCCGCACTTCCCCGACAGCAGTGTGATAATCAGCGCTGAGGAAAATGGTCGGGTCACCAAACATAATGCGCGTAGAAGCAACCGCCAGCAGCAAGCTTGCGGCAAGTGCGACGTAGCTCCAGCGGCGTTTCTTTGCCGAGGGGACCTTGGATGACGGTTTTGCCGGATGTTTAAGCTCAACAACCTTTGATGAAGGGCTTTCGGTTGTGCGATCTTTTGATCGAATTGCTTCATCCATTACAGCAAGCGCGTTGTTGGCCTCAATGAAAGCTTGCTGGTTTTCCGGTACGGCATTCAGCCAAATGTGGAGCTCTTCATGTTCAGATGTGCTGAGGTCGCCATTGACCATTTTCGCAACCCAATCGGCCGCGGCCAGATCAATGTTTTTCTGTGTTTCTTGCATCTGGCTCACGTTACCAACCCGCACTTGCCGACAACCCGGACAAAGCGTCCTTATCTGTTGGACGATAAAACTGCAAGAAATGCGTAAAAACTTTGTGCAATTTCATGACCGGCTTTCCCGCATGCGCTTCATCACATGGGCAATAGCGCGCGCGACATGTTTCTGCACGGAGCTGTCAGAAATGCCGAGCTGTTCAGCCGTTTCGCGATAGGTCAGCCCTTCAACGCGCACAAGAGTAAAGATTTCGCGCGTTTTTTCAGGCAGCTCATCAAGCGCGCGGCGTACATATTCAAGCTCAGACTGCCCTCCGACGATCTGTTCTGGCGAGGGTGAATTATTGGGAATGACATCAAGGGGAATGTCATCGGCACCGGCAACCGGGTTTCGCTTTTGTGCCCGAACGTGATCAATCGCAAGATTATGGGCGACGCGGTACAGGTAGGAACGGACATGGGTGACTTCGTTTGCCTTATCGGGGCTGGCATGTTCCGACACACGCAAAAATGTCTCCTGTGTCAGATCCATTGCTGTATCTGCATCACGCAAAAGGCGTGTCAGATAAATCTGCAATTCCCTTTGGTGAGACTGAAAGAGTTTTTTGAGGTCCGTTATTGCCAAGTCACATACCTGACTAAGGTGATGGGTTTTTATGGAGTTATCAAAAATAATACTCATTCGCAATTAATTAGTTGTGCAGGGTGTATGAAATTTGCATCCTGCACGTGTGTAAGGTGAATGTGTGTGGTTGCCTGAATACAGCTCGGTAAAGCAGCCATCTTCGTCGGGCCATACAGAAGCAGTCTGAAAAGTATGAGGTTACCGTCATGTTTGCGGAAAGCTGCGTCGTGCAAAAGCTGGCATTAACCCGTAATGGATCCTTCGAAGGCTTTGGTGCCCCGGATATTTTGAAAGCGACCATTGCAATAATTGACAGGCAACGCCTTGGTCTGCAGGAAATCGAAAGTCTGGCGAGCAGATATTTACATACACACGAACAGCAAAGACGGCTGTCTTTCGAGTTTCCTCAGCGACGTGACAGTTTCACAATCGGACGGTTGGCTGCGAAGCTTGCTTTGAAATGTCATCTCGATGACGTGTCACCACATGATATCGCCATTGGTAGCGGTGTTTTTCACCAGCCTATTATTATGGGTACATCTGACGGGTGTTGTGAACTTGGTGTGTCGATTTCTCACTCCGACGAGATTTGTGTTGCCGTTATTCACCATAAAGGTCACCCGATCGGCGTCGATGTTGAGCAATTGGCAGAGGCCGACATTGTGCCCGTTCTGAGTGATATTGACGCGAGTTTGCGGCAACAGTTCTTCGAGCTTTCTCTGAATGAGCATGAGGCTGCATCCATACTTTGGTGTGCACGCGAAAGCTTGGGCAAGGCGCTGACAACAGGTATGACTGTGCCGCCCAAACTGTATGAGCCGACCTTAGTATCGGAAGTCGGGGCAGGGGTCAGATTGAACTACAAGACCTTCACACAATACCAGACACAAGTTATCCCAATTGACAAAGCTTGGTTGGCGATAACGCTTCCTGCGCAGACAAAAATTGATTTCGGGTGGTTGGAGGCACTCAGCAGTTGGCGTACCTAAACTATTTATTCCCGGAGTGCGACGCGGTTCTAGGGGAGAGGAAAAATGGCAGGCTTTCTCAGCCCGTACGAGCTTGTTGGCGATTTGAAGGATCTGTAACTGATTTTACTGCATGTCAAACGTCAAATCTATGGTGAGAGGCAAATACTTTTGGTAACAAAAGAGCCCTGTGGGGACCAAGGCTCTTTTGCATGATCATATTCGGGGCCTAGATGTCAGAAAGAGCAACCCTTTGGCCATTTCTGGCAGATATGGCTATGGCGTGAATGGCTTTTTCGAACGCGTAGGCATCGTCAAAATTCGGGTAAGGTGCTGTGTTGTCGCGAATGGCGCGCAGTAATGCTGATGCCTCGATGATTTTAAGGTCGTTAAAGCCAAGTTGGTGTCCCGGTGCCGGGCAGAATTCGCCGTATGGCGGATGGGCCGGGCCGGTCAGGATGGTGGTGAAACCTTGCTGGGCGACATCCCCGGTATTGCGATAAATCTGCAATTCGTTCATGCGTTCCTGATCAAAGCAGATCATGCCCTTGGTGCCGTGGACTTCCCACGCCAGGCGGTTCTTGCGCCCCCAAGCGGATCGAGATGTCGACAGGCTGCCATGAACACCATTTGCAAAGCGCACCAAAGCTGATGCGGTATCCTCGTTCTCGACATTGGCGCGACCGCTGCCATCGGCAAGCGGGCGCGTGATGTGGACGGTCTGCATGTCGGCAATCAGGCTTTCGATGGGGCCGGCAATGCCATAGGCCATCGAAACAAGGTGGCATCCCATATCGCCAAGTGCACCAAGCCCGGCATCCGAGAGCTTCGCGCGCCAGGTCCAGGCAAGTTCCGGGTCGGCTTGATAGTCTTCATCGACCCAACCGCGGAAATGCACAATATCGCCAATTTCACCAGCCTTGACCAATCGACAGGCATGGGTAAAAGCCGGGTTTTTGATGTAGTTATAGCCGACCATGGTTTTGACACCGGCGGCACGTGCGGCATCGCGCATGTCGCGTGCCTGATCAAGGGTCAGGGCAAGAGGCTTTTCGCAATAAACATGCTTGCCGGCATTGATTGCGGCAATCGCCATATCAAAATGCAGGATGTTTGGCGTGGTGATGGAGACGATATCAATATCGGGATCAGAGACCAGAGATTTCCAGTCATCCGTGAAACGCACAAAACCAAACTGGTCGGCCATCTTTTGGGCCTTGTCGACCGGTGTGTCGCATAAAACTGCAAGATGAGCTTCCGGAACATCGCCCATGACGGCCTTGGCTGCGCCAAACGCCAATGCGTGCGCTTTGCCCATAAAGCCTGTACCAATCAGGCCAATTCCCAGAGATTTCATTTGCAGGAACTCCTCACCTAGTCAGAATAGAATTTTTGTTCTATTTAATGGATGGTCATGGAACGCACGTTGCGTCAAGCAGAATCAAAAAACAGGAAAATAATCGCCATGAGTGATCAGAGCGCGCCCGTTTCACTAGAGGAATTCAATCACCGATTGGCCGAGATATCGGAAACCATGCCCAAAAGGTTGCGCCAATGTGCAGAGTATGTTGCGCAGAATACCGATCGTATCGCCGTTTCGACTGTCGCAGAGTTGTCCGAGGGGGCCGGTGTACAGCCATCGGCTTTCATGCGGTTCTGTCAGTTGATGGGGTTCACCGGGTTTTCGGAAATGCAGAAGATTTTCCGTGAAACATATGCACAGAAATGGCCCGATTATGCGACGCGGCTTGAGAATCTTCGCGCGACTGGAGATGACAGTCCAAGCGCACTGCTTGCTGAATTTGTTGAGGCAGGCCGGCTGTCGTTGGAAAATTTAGCCTCATCTATTTCACCAGAGTCCTTGGAGCAGGTGGTCAGGATCCTGGCAAACGCCCCTATGATTCACATTGTAGGGTTCCGGCGCGCTTTCCCGGTTGCAAGTTACCTTTCATATGCATTCGAAAAAATGGACATCCCCTCGGTTTTGCATGATGGCGTAGGCAAGCTGAACCCACGTCATGCCATTCGTAAGGGTGACGTGGTTATCGCCATTACCTTTGCGCCATATTCCCAAGAGACGATAGATCTTGCGACTTACGCACGTGGAGTCGGCTGCGAGGTTGTGGCTATTACCGACACGATGAGCAGCCCATTACGCAAAATCGAGGCTTCGGTTCTTGCTGTTTCCGAAGTTGATGTTGGGGCTTTCCGCGCTCTGTCAGCAACAATTTCCTTGGCAATTTCGGTTGCAGTTGCAGTTGGTGCGCGAAGAGATGGTGCGATGCAATAGAAAATATGTATTGAAATTTTTAAAAAATGGAATAAAAATTCTATTTAATTCGAAGAACGGGCAGTAGCACTTATCAAACGGGCACCGTAGATGTCCGGTGACAAACCTTTGTTTGCGGGCAGGGAGGCCGATTGCGACCTGCATGACTGCAACCAGAGAAAAGCACGATCACTCACATGGTCATCGTGATAGGGAAGGAAAATTTTATGTTGAAGGTAGGTCTGCTTGGTGCAGGGCGTATTGGTCAGGTTCACGCGGCAAGCATCGCTGCCCATCCGGGATGTGAGTTGGTTGCGGTATCTGACAAGTTTGAAGAAACTGCAGCAAAGTTGGCTGTAGCGTTTGGCATCAAGGCTATGTCAACGGATGACATTATTAGTGATCGTGCGATTGACGCGGTGCTTATCGCGACTTCTACCGATACGCATGCAAACTTGATTGAGGAAGCAACGGCAGCAGGCAAGGCTGTCTTGTGCGAGAAGCCGGTTGATCTTGATCTGGCCCGCGCACAGCAATGCCTGAAGGCAAGCGCACAACATAACAAACCGATAATGATCGGGTTTAACCGCCGTTTTGATCCAAACTTTTCTGCACTCAAAAACGCGTTCGACAATGGTGAAGTCGGAGAAGGCGAGCTGCTTTCGATCACGTCCTTTGACCCGGCACCGCCACCTGTAAGCTATATTGCTGTATCGGGCGGGATATTTCGCGATATGGCGATCCATGATTTTGACATGGCTTGCTGGATATTTGGCGGGGTGCCCGAAAAGGTTTCTGCCAGCGGTTCAAGTATTGTCGATCCTGAAATCGGCAAAGCAGGTGATCTCGATACCGCCATCATTACCCTGACATTCCCGGGTGGTCGCATGGCCGTGATCAAAAATAGCCGACGTGCTGTTTATGGCTATGACCAACGTGTTGAGCTGCTTGGCTCCAAAGGGCTGCTTTCAGCCCGGAATGTTCTGGAAAACACGGTCGAGAAAATCACAACCAGCGGTGCTGTTTCAGCCAAGCCAGAGTACTTTTTTCTTGAACGTTATGCCCGTGCCTATGAACAGGAATGGGCTGCCTTTGTTGATGCCGTCAAGGAGGGCAGCGACCTCCCGGTTACCCTTGAGGACGGCATCAACGCCCTTGTCGTGGCAGAAGCGGCCGCGAAATCAGCACGTGAAGGGCGTTCGGTCGATGTGAAAACAGAAATTCTGGGAGGCTGAACATGGACAGAAAGTTTGGATGCTGTACCTGGATTTTCGGCGATGCGCCATTGACGGTTACGGCAGGGCATGTGCGCAAGGCGGGACTTGATGGTGTCGAGCTGTTTGGCGATGTTGCCGGTACTGACCCGGTCAAAGCACGCGAGATTCTTGCCAATGAGGGACTAAGCGTCTTTTCGGTTACGCCGGGCGATGCGGATATTTCACATCCCGATCCGGCGATCCGCGCCAAAGCAATTGCTTATTATGATGCCGTGATGGATTGGGCAAAGGAACTTGGAAATCCCCTGATCTCCTGCCATGGGCAGGTGACGCGTATCAAGCCGGTGACATCTCAGGACGAAGAAGATGGCTTGTTGATTGATGCCACGCGCCAGATTTGTGACTTTGCCAGAAACCGCGGCCTTTCTGTCGTGTTTGAAATCCTCAATCGTTATGAAACCCATCAGGTTCGCACCGTTGAGGAGGGTCTAGCTTTCCTTGAAGCGGTCGGTGCTGAAAACCTCAAGCTTCTGCCTGATGCCTATCACATGAATATCGAAGAAGAAAATCCGGCTGCCGCGTTGCTGCGCGCGGGCGACAAGATCGGCCTTTACCACGCTGCAGACAGCAACCGTGCCGGTGTTGGTGAGGGTCACACAGATTTTGCCGCGCAAATCAGATCACTTGATCAGATTGGTTATGCCGGGCCTGTCATTTTTGAAGTTAATGCGCCTGGTCCCAATCCGTTTACACCGGACAAGGGCCCCGGGTTCAGGGATATCGTCGAAGCACAACTTGAAAAGTCCATAAGAGGCTTTCGCGCTTTGGCGAACTGATATTCGGTGGAAAACACCGAATTTTAGGCGGTAATCACGCCGCAAACAACAAAACCCTCGTAGGGAGGAAAATCATGAAGAAGTTCGCAGGCGGCCTTGTTGCTGCCGTCACGATGCTGGCTGCAGTGCCAGCAATGGCTACTGACATTGTCGTTGTTGCACATGGTCAGGCCAACGATCCGTTCTGGTCTGTGGTTAAGAACGGCGTCGAGAAAGCCGCCGCCGATACTGGTGCCAATGTCGAGTATCGCTCGCCAGAGACCTTTGACATGGTCGCGATGAGCCAGTTGATTGATGCGGCTGTCAACCAAGAGCCCGATGGGCTTGTTGTTTCCATTCCGGATGCGGATGCGCTTGGCCCGTCGATCGAACGTGCGGTTCAGGCTGGCATTCCGGTGATTTCCATGAATGCCGGTTCTGATGTGTCCAAAAAGCTGGGCGCGCTTTTGCATGTCGGTCAGGATGAATTCACAGCCGGTAAGGTCGCAGGTGAAAAACTTGCTGCGATGGGTGGTTCAAACGGTATCTGTGTGAACCAAGAAGTCGGCAACGTATCACTTGATCAACGGTGTGCCGGCTTTGCCGAAGGTTTTGGTGGCGAAGTCACTGTTCTTCCGACTACCAACGACCCGACCGAGATCGAAAGTAAAGTCCGTGCAGCACTCGAAGCGGACGAAGACGTTGACACAGTTATGGCGCTTGGTGCCGGTACTGCAGGCGAACCGGCAGTGGCGGCAGTCAAAGCGGTTGGTCGTATCGATACGGTCAATGTTGCGACCTTCGATCTTTCGGCAAGCTTCCTTGAAGCGGTTGTTGCTGGCGATGCGGCATTTGCAATTGACCAGCAGCAGTTCCTTCAGGGTTACCTGCCAGTAACGTTCCTTTCCTTGAACGCGCAGTACGGACTTATTCCGGGCGGCAACGTTCCGTCTGGTCCGAACCTGATTACCGGTGAAAAAGCCGGTCAGGTTATCGAGCTTTCGGCGCAGGGCATTCGATAAGTCATTTAGAACTATCGGTTGACCGGGGCGCGTCATTTTTGGTCTCGCCCCGGTCCACAAAAAAGATCAGGAGAGGAAGCAATGACTGGTGATACCGCCTTGAATCAAGATGAACGGATCAAAGAAGAACCGTTGATCGCCCGACTGATGAAACGTCCCGAGCTTGGCGCGATAGCCGGCGTTGTGTTGGTTACGATATTCTTCTTGTTCACTGCTGACAGCTCGATGTTTACCCTTTCCGGGTTTATGAACTTTATGAGCCCCGCAGCTCAACTTGGCATTCTTGCGATTGGCGCTGCCATGTTGATGATCGGTGGGGAATTTGACCTTTCGATCGGCTCGATGGTTGCTTTTGCTGGTATGATTTTCGGTGCCTTTACGGTCAATCTCGGTCTGCCGTTAATTGTTGCGATCCCGATGACGCTCGTAGTTGCGGCCTGCATGGGGGCTGTGAACGGTCAGATCGTCATTCGCACCGGGTTGCCATCCTTTATTGTTACCCTGGCATTTCTGTTTATTTTGCGCGGCATTTCGCTTGTTGGGCTTAAATGGTTGACTGGTGGCGCGACTCAACTGCGCGGCGTTCGTGACGCCGTCGAAGGTGATTTTCTGGCACCGGTCTTTAGTGGCGAAGCCTTCAGCGGGCTATTTGCCTGGTTTGCCTCCCTTGGTTTGATCGAAACATTCAAGAACGGCATGCCCAAGGTTGCCGGTATTCCCATTGAAATCCTTTGGTTTGTGGGACTTGCGCTTGTTGCAACTTATGTTTTGTTGCGCACCCCTTGGGGAAACTGGGTGTTTGCGGCTGGTGGGGATGCTAACGCAGCATCAAATTCCGGTGTCCCGGTCCGTAAGGTCAAGGTTGCGCTGTTCATGTTTACGGCAAACTGTGCGGCTCTTCTTGCAATCATTCAGGTTCTTGATGCCGGAAGCACCGACGCACGGCGCGGGTTCATGAAAGAATTCGAGGGCATCATTGCAGCTGTTATTGGTGGATGTTTGTTGACCGGAGGATATGGGTCGGCCATTGGCGCGTTCTTCGGGGCGATCATCTTCGGCATGGTTGTCATCGGCCTGACCTATACGAATATCGATCAGGATTGGTTTCAAGTGTTCCTGGGTGCCATGCTGCTGTTGGCAGTGATGTTTAACAACGTTGTTCGCAAACGTGTAACCGGGGAGCGTTGAGATGTCTGAACCGATCATTCATATGGACAATATCGAAAAGCATTTCGGTAACGTGATTGCCCTGGCTGGGGTTAGTTTCGACGTGTACCCGGGCGAATGCCACTGTCTTCTTGGCGACAATGGTGCGGGCAAGTCGACCTTTATTAAAACCATGTCAGGTGTACATAAACCGTCCAAGGGCTTCATTCGAATTAATGGCAAAGAAGTGAGCTTTGCCAGCCCGCGTGAAGCCATGGAAGCGGGCATTGCAACCGTCTTTCAGGATTTGGCTATGATCCCGCTCATGTCGGTTTCGCGTAACTTCTTTATGGGGCGCGAACCCACCAAAGGGGGTGGTCTTTTTAAACGCTATGACCATGTAGCGGCAAACACCATCACGATGAAACACATGCGTGAAATGGGTATCAACCTGCGCAGTGCCGATCAGGCTGTCGGGACGCTTTCTGGGGGCGAACGGCAAACTGTAGCGATTGCACGTGCAGTCTATTTCGGAGCCAAGGTTCTAATCCTTGATGAACCGACATCGGCACTTGGTGTCCGCCAGACGGCAAATGTTTTGGCGACGATCGACAAGGTCAGGGCTCAGGGCGTTGGTGTCGTTTTCATCAGCCATAACGTTCGGCACGCGCTTGCCGTGGGGGATCGTTTCACGGTTTTGAACCGTGGACGCACTTTGGGCACTGCCGAGCGCGGCAAGATTACTGCCGAAGAGCTACAAGATCTTATGGCGGGCGGTCAGGAATTGGCTGAACTTGAAGGGTCGCTCGGAGGGACGATTTAATGAATCGGCTTGATGTCATTACAATTGGACGATCTTCCGTTGATCTTTATGGCGCCCAGATTGGCGGGCGTCTTGAAGACATGGCCTCGTTCAAAAAATATATCGGCGGGTCGCCCACCAATATGGCCTGCGGGACCGCGCGACTGGGCCTTAAATCTGGTCTTATCACCCGTGTCGGCGATGAACATATGGGCCGCTTCATCCGCGAAAAACTGGTTGCCGAAGGGGTCGATATAAAAGGCGTGATCACCGATCCCGAACGCCTGACAGCCCTTGTCATTCTTGGTGTACGCGATCAGGAACAGTTTCCGCTGATTTTCTATCGCGAGAATTGCGCGGACATGGCGCTGTGTGAGGATGATATCGATCCCGATTTTATCGCAAGTGCGCGCTGTGTCACGGTGACGGGAACGCATCTTTCGCATCCCAAAACCCGTGCGGCGGTTCTTAAGGCGGTGAAGCTTGCCCGTGATAGCGGTGCCAAAACAGCACTGGATATCGACTACCGTCCCAACCTTTGGGGGCTTTCGGGGCATGGGGATGGTGAAAACCGTTTCATTGCCTCGGACAGTGTCACCAAAGAACTGCAGGCGACTTTGCATCTGTTTGATCTGATCGTCGGGACCGAAGAAGAATTCCACATTGCCGGTGGCGTGACCGACACGCTTGAGGCGTTGGAAAACGTGCGTGTGGTTTCAAACGCGACATTGGTTTGCAAACGTGGACCAATGGGGGCCGTTGCATTTACCGACAAGGTTGGCAACAGTCTTGATGACGGTATTTCCGGGCCCGGATTTGCAGTGGATGTTTTTAATGTTCTCGGTGCGGGCGACGGATTTATGTCTGGCCTGCTGAAAGGCTGGCTCAGTGACGAGGATTGGGAAACGTCACTTAAATACGCCAATGCCTGTGGTGCCTTTGCCGTGTCACGTCATGGCTGCACACCGGCATATCCAAGTTGGGAAGAACTGCAATTCTTCTTTGATCGCGGGCTCAAAACGCCGGAACTGCGCAATGATGCCGAACTTGAACAAATTCACTGGTCGACCAACCGGACGGGCGAATGGCCGGAAATGCGGGTCTTTGCCTTTGATCATCGGATGCAACTTGAAGACCTTGCTGACGAACTTAATGTTTCGCGCGATCGTATCGGACCGTTCAAGGAACTGTGTCTGAATGCTGTGCGTGATGTGTCGGGTGGCAAGGAAGGATACGGCATTCTGTGCGACCGCCGACTGGGACGTGATGCCCTTTATGCGGCGGCCGGTACGGGGCTTTGGATCGGACGGCCGGTTGAGCTTCCGGGATCGCGCCCGCTTGAACTTGAAATCGGGCCCGATCTTGGCACGGCACTGGCTGAATGGCCGGTCGAGCATGTGGTCAAGGTTCTGTGCTTCTATCATCCTGATGATGATGACGCGACCAAGGCCGATCAGGAAGCAACCATTACCCGTCTTGCCGCGGCAGCACGCGGGAACGGTCTGGAATTCCTGCTGGAAGTCATTCCGTCCAAAGTCCGTGATTGTGACAATGAAACAACGGCCAGAGTAATCGAACGTTTCTATGAAATCGGTGTCTATCCCGACTGGTGGAAGCTTGAACCGATGAAAACTGACGCCGCATGGCGCAATGCCTGTGACGCGATTGCCAAAAACGATCCATATTGCCGCGGTATCGTGGTGCTGGGTCTTGAAGCACCCGAGGCAGAACTTGTCGAAAGTTTCGAAGTGGCGGCACGTTTTAACATGGTCAAAGGCTTTGCCGTCGGGCGTACCATCTTTGTCGATGTTGCACGCGACTGGTTTAAAGGTACGATCAGCGATGATCAGGCCGTTGCATCAATGGCCCAAAAATATCGTGCCCTGTGTGATACCTGGGACGCGGCACGCAAAAAATCGGGAGGAGCGGCATGAAAACCGTTCGTTTAACCGCCGCCCAAGCCATGGTGCGGTATCTGAGCGTACAGCTTAATCATGACGGCGAAGGCTTTTTCGGCGGCTGCTGGGCGATTTTCGGTCATGGCAATGTCGCCGGAATTGGCGAGGCCCTGCATGGTGCGGGCGATAGTTTCCCGACATGGCGCGGGCATAATGAACAGGGCATGGCCCATGCCGCGATTGCCTATGCCAAGGCGGCTAATCGCAAACGCGCGATGGCGGTTACGACATCAATCGGGCCGGGGGCGACCAATATGGTTACGGCTGCGGCCCTTGCCCATGTGAACCGGTTGCCGGTTCTTTTGATCCCGGGTGATGTCTTTGCCAATCGTGCACCGGACCCGGTTCTGCAACAGGTTGAGGATTTCGGGGATGGCACGATTTCGGCCAATGACTGCTTCAAGCCGGTCAGCCGGTATTTTGATCGGATCACCCGCCCGGAACAGCTTCTGACAGCATTGCCCCGCGCAATGGCGGTTCTGACCGATCCGGCGGAATGTGGCCCGGTGACGTTGGCATTTTGTCAGGATGTGCAGGCAGAAGCCTATGACTGGCCTGAAAGTTTCTTTGCGGCAAAAACCTGGAAACAGTCACGTCCGCGTGCCGACATTTATCAGATTGAAGACGCCATTGCTGCAATCAAATCGGCGAAAAACCCACTGATCATTGCAGGCGGTGGCGTGCATTATGCAGATGCGTGCGGTGATCTGCGCGATTTTGCCCATCGTCACAATATTCCCGTGGCTGAAACCCAGGCCGGAAAATCAGCCTTGCCGTGGGATGATGACCTTAATTTGGGATCCATCGGTGTAACCGGGGCAAGCAGTGCCAATGCCATTGCCGAAAATGCTGATCTGATCATTGCGGTGGGCACACGTCTTCAGGACTTCACAACCGGAAGCTGGGCACTGTTCAAAAGCCCGAACCGTCGCATTCTTTCAATTAATGTCGCGGCATATGACGCACGGAAACATGATGCGATTTCAGTGGTTGGCGATGCCAAGGTCACCTTGGCGGAATTAACCGGTGCATTGGGGGATCATCGTGCAAATGCGATTGATCCGGCCCTTAAACAAAGCTGGATCGATGCTGTTAACGATGTCACCGCAATGCCAACCGGCAATGCATTGCCGACCGATGCACAGGTTATCGGTGCGGTTCAGCGCAGCACCGATGAAAACGCGATTGTTGTGTGTGCGGCCGGTGGCCTTCCCGGCGAGTTGCATAAACTTTGGAAAGCGTCGCGGCCGAACGGCTATCACGTGGAATACGGCTTTTCCTGCATGGGTTATGAAATTGCCGGTGGTCTTGGCGTCAAGATGGCGTGCCCGGATCGCGAAGTCGTCGTCATGGTCGGCGACGGGTCCTATATGATGATGAATTCCGAACTGGCGACCAGCGTGATGCTGGGTCACAAGATCATCACTGTGATCCTTGATAACCGCGGATTTGGATGCATCAACCGTTTGCAAATGGCAACCGGTGGGGAAAGCTTCAACAACCTGCTTGATACCGCACGTCATGCCGTGCCGTCAGCCATTGATTTCACCGCGCATGCCGGTGCGATGGGGGCGATTGCCGAAAAGGTATCGTCAATTTCCGAACTTGAAGAAGCCATGGTGCGTGCGCGCAAGGCAGATCGCTCATACGCCATCGTGATCGATACCGATCCATTGCCAAGTACCGAGGCCGGTGGCCATTGGTGGGATGTTGCCGTGCCGGAAGTATCGGTACGCCCGTCTGTGAACGAAGCCCGCAAAAATTACGAAGCTGCGCTGAAGAACCAGCGCCCCGGAGACTAAGAACATGATCCTTTACGGTACCAATCCGATTGCCTGGTCCAATGATGATGACCAGACCCTTGGTGCAGAAATCAGTCTTGAAACCTGTTTGTCCGAAGCGGGAAAGATCGGCTTTGACGGCATTGAAAAAGGCCACAAGATGCCGACCGAGCCGGTGGCACTGAAAGCCGCCCTTGATCCGCATGGCCTTAAATTCGTTTCGGGTTGGCATTCGCTTAATCTTCTGGCCCATTCGGTCGAGGACGAGAAAAAAGCCATCCAGCCGCATCTCGATTTGCTCAAGGCCATGGGATGCAAGGTGTGCATTGTCTGTGAAACGTCAAATGCCATTCACGGCAATGATGATGCGCCATTGAATGACAGCCCGGTTCTGGCCGCTGACCAGTGGGCAAAATTTGGTGCCGATGTCGAAGAAATCGCCGCCTATTGCGCCGATCAGGGTGTTGATCTTGTTTATCACCATCACATGGGCACGATTGTCGAAACGGCGGATGAAATTCATGCCTTCATGGCCAATACCGGCCCGAAAACCAAGCTGTTGCTTGATACCGGTCATGCATGGTTTGGCGGGGCGAACCCGGAAGAACTGGCCGTGCGCTATATGGACCGTGTCGGGCATATCCACTGCAAAAATGTGCGCCCCGCGATCAGCAAACAGGTCCGTGAAGAAGGGCTTAGTTTCCTTGAAGGTGTGCGTCGTGGTGTCTTTACCGTTCCTGGTGATGCCGAAGGCGGCGTTGCGTTCGAGCCGGTCTTGAAAGTTGCGGGCGAACACAATTATTCCGGCTGGCTGGTCATTGAAGCCGAACAGGACCCCAAGGTGCGCAATCCGTTTGAATATCAGTCGCTTGGGCTGAAATCACTTCGCGATATGGCACGCAAAACCGGACTGGATAAGGGAGGCGCCTGATGGCTGATCTGCTCAGAAAACCCAACGGCACGAATGGCAAGGTCCATGATATCACGGCGAAAAGTGCCAATTGGCATTATGTCGGGTTTGGGCTTTATCACCTCAAAGCAGGGGAAAGTGCGACCGAGATAACCGGTGACCGCGAAGTCATTCTGGTTCTGGTCGAAGGCAAGGCCGAGATTTCGGTCGATGATCAGGATTTCGGTGAACTTGGCAAACGGATGAGCGTGTTTGAACGCATACCGCCAGCCTGCGTTTACGCGCCAAATGACAGTTCATGGAAAGCCGTGGCGACAACGGATTGCACAATCGGGGTCTGCACGGCACCGGGCAAGGGCAATTACCCGGCGCGCGTGATCGAGAATATCGAACTGGTGGAACGTGGAAAGGGTGCAAACACCCGCTATATCCACCCGATTGCCATGGAAGAAAAAGACATCGCCGACAGTCTTCTGGTGACCGAGGTCTTTACCCCGCAAAGCAACTGGTCAAGCTATCCGCCGCATCGCCATGACGAGGATAACTATCCCGACATGACCTATCTTGAAGAAACCTATTACCATCGCCTGAACCCGAAACAGGGGTTTGGTTTCCAGCGTGTCTTTACCGAAGATGGCGAGCTTGATGAAACCATGGCGGTTTCGGATGGCGATGTTGTTCTTGTACCCAAAGGCCATCACCCGTGCGGCAGCCCGTATGGCTACGAGATGTATTATCTGAACGTCATGGCCGGCCCGATGCGCAAATGGCGTTTCCAGAATCACCCGGATCACGACTGGATTTTCCAGCGCGATAGTAAGTGAAATAATGTTCAGGGTTGGCCTTAAGAAATTGCAGAGTAAACAAGGAGCTGTTGTCGCAACGCATGTTGTCATGGCAGTTCTTTGTGTGCTCGTGGTGTTGGGGCTCAATGTCTTTATTTCTTCCTCGCCATCGCTAAGGGACAAGCTCAAGGGACTTAAGAACGAGGCCGCCCCGGTTACTGGCATTGCCTGTCGGGCATGGCTGTTTGAATTCGCATCGGAATGCAAACAAACAGATCACAGCAGCTTAATTAAATCACGACCTTTCAAGCCATGTGGATGGTCGTGCTGAGATACAGTTCCGATTTTTAATGTATGCCACTTCCCTTTGCGTGTTCTTGCCAGCAGGCACCGGAAATAGATAGGCCCGCTTTCCTCCATCGCCCCCAGCCCCCCTGAAAGCTTTTGATTTGACTCTGATATCGGGCGTTCCTAAATAAGAACAAATAGAGAACATTTGTTGTGTTTGGGTAAGATGCTTGCTGAACGGATCAGGGATGCCCGGGCTGTCTTGGCACGGGCCGAAAAAAGTTGGAGGGGAAATGTATCCTGTTTCCCCGGCAAGGCAGGCGGTGTGATCGGTTGCCTGTTTGGCGGTATGGCCTTGTCACGCAATATCAGCATCGGCGGTTTTGTGCCGGTTGGTATGCATGAGGTGATCTGTGCCCATGATGGTGGGGCGGCGTCGATTTTGGCCTGGTATCTGGCCCGGATTGCTCCGCAAGAGCAGAGGGCAGGATACGGAAGGTTACAAGGCTGCGAGCAAGACAGGTCGCAAGGAAAACCGCAAAACAGCGCACAGGACCATGCCCAGTCAAACCGGTCTGTTTTCTGGGTTCGGCAAAGACGGGCGATTGATCAGGGCGGGTTTTATCATCTGGCCTTGCCGGTCGGGCAAGCAACGGATCCGCCGCCCTTGATGATGACAGTCGATCAGCAGGATATCGCCTTATGGAGCTGTGAGGAGGCCGCCAAATCCGGGCAGGTCGCATCGATTATTCTGGAAACCACCGATTACGACCTGACATCGGCAAGGCGTCTGCAACTGGCCTGTGAAGCGGGCGGAACCCGGATGATTGTTTTGCGCCGGGCATCGCATGGCGGGCGGTTGATGCCATCAAGTGCACTGACACGCTGGAAGATCGAACCGGTCCCAAGCACGTCAGACACCAAGACAGGGAATATTCATCATCTCAGCCTGATCGGGGGACGCGGGGTCCGACCGGGAAGCTGGAAAGTCAAAACCGATGCATCAACGTTTTCTTTATCTGTGGTTGACCCACTGGAAGACGGATTGTCAGAAAATCAGCAGAACCACGGCCGATACCCGCCACAAGGCGGACCAGGACGTGTCATCTGAAAAAAGCGGCCCCACCGAACCGGCAGATGATGCTGACGGGCCACATGTCATCACGCGCGCCGATCACAAAGGGGTTCTGGTGTGCGGGCTGAATGCCCGGGCCCGGGACGCGGGATTATACGGGGGCATGCGTCTTTCCGATGCGCGCAGTATCCTTCCCGGTTTGCACGACAGCCCCGAGGATGAGGCGCTTTATGACATGCATCTGGCGGGATTGATCCGTTTGATGGATCGATACAGCCCCTGGGTCGCGCCGGATCGGGAATTGCATGCGCACGGCCTGCAAGGCGATGGTGGATTATGGCTGGAAATCACCGGCGGCAGTCATTTGTTTGGCGGGGAAGTTGCCATGATCGGTCACATCCTGCGTGATGTGAAATCCCGGGGCTATGGTGCCAGAATTGCCATTGCCGATACGGCCGGGACCGCCTGGGCCGCTGCGCGTCATCATCCCGGTGCGTCGACCGAGCATATCCTGTCCTTGCCCGCCGATCATGAAATCGCGGCAGGATTTCCGGTTTCGGCCCTGCGTCTGTCGGATGACATCATCGCCCTGTTGTCGCGGCTTGGCCTTAAGCAACTGGGCGATATTACACCCTTGCCGCGCGCCAATATCACCACCCGGCTGGGACCCGATGTGTTGCGCCGTCTTGATCAGTTTTATGGGCGCCTGCCCGAACATTTGAACTTTAAATTGCCCGATACCCCCTGGCTGATCAAACAAAGCTTTGGCGAGCCGCTTGGCGATGCGGCCAATCTGGCACTGGCGATCGAAGACATGACCGGCAAGCTGTGCGAGATGCTTGCGGCTGAAAATCTGGGCCTGCGGCGGATATGTGTCCGTTCGATCCGGGTGGATGGTCATGCCCATACCATCACCACGACAACCGGGACCCCGTGTCAGTCCGCACCGCATGTTTTGCGATTGCTGGGCGAAAAGATGCCCGGTGTCGATACCGGTTTCGGTATCGAGAAGATCATTGTCCATGCGCCGTGGGTCGAACATGTCGCCTTTCGCCAGGCCCGCCTTGACCATCAGCAGGATGACAGCAGTGACGGGCTTGCACTGGGGCAACTGATTGACCGGATTTGTCATCATCTTGGACCAAATGACATTCTTTATCGTCCGGCCCATCACGCAAGCCACATGCCCGAACGGGCCGCCATTCGCCAATCCCCGATCGGCGGGGCAAGGCCGGCACGGCTGCCAGATGCTCCCTTGCCAAAACGTCCTGTCAGATTGCTGGAGCCCCCCGAACCGGTGGAAGTCATCGCACGCAGTGCCAATGGCGCGCCAACGCGGCTGCGGTGGCGCAAAATGATTGTGGATATCACCTGTGCCGAGGGGCCTGAACGCATCTGTCCGGAATGGTGGGGGCATCTTGATGACGATCATTACGCCCTGTCGCGAATGACACGCGACTATTTCCGGATCCGTGACCAGAAAGGCCGGATGTTATGGCTGCTGCGCACCGGACATGCGGGGCAGGATATCTGGTCAATCCACGGGATTTTCGGGGGATGATGCCATGACACAGCAAGCCATTCGCACCGATGAACCGGTCTATGCCGAACTTCAGGTCTGCAGCAATTTTTCCTTTTTGCGCGGGGCATCCCATGCCGAGGAACTGGTTTTGACCGCCGCGACCAAGGGATTGCATGCCATTGCGCTGACAGATCGCAACACATTGGCCGGTGTCGTGCGCGGACATAGCGCACATCGGAATTATGCCGACCGGTTAAATTACATTGTTGGCTGCCGGCTTGATCCGATGGATGGGCCATCCTTGCTGTGTTATCCGACCGATCGGGTATCCTATGCGCGATTGTGCCGGTTGCTTACCCTTGGCAAGCGCCGCGCGCCCAAGGGGGCGTGCGAGATTTATCTTGCCGATATTGTCGATCACAAGGACGGGTTGCTGTTCATTGCCGTGCCACCACAGGTGCCGGACGATGCATTTCGCAGCGATCTGGTACGGCTCAAATCATGGTTCGGGGGGCGATTGTGGCTGTCTGTCGGGCGGTTCATGGACGGGTTCGACAGCGAACGCCTTGCCTTTACTGAGGAAATCGAAACCCGTCTTGGCATTCCTGCGGTCGTGACCAATGATGTTCATATGCATCTTCGGTCGCGCAAACCCCTGCAGGATGTGCTGACCTGTATCCGCCATCATTGCCGGATCGAGGATGCGGGTTATCGGTTATTCCCCAATGGGGAACGCCATATCAAGTCGCCGCGTGAAATGGCACGTCTGTTTCCCGATCATCCCCATTGGCTTTCCCGCACGGTCGAGATTGCCGATCAATGCACCTTCAGTCTTGATGAATTGCGCTATGAATATCCCGATGAAAATGACGGATCGGGCGAAGGCACACAGGAACGTCTGATCCGTTTGACCTGGGAAGGGGCGGCAAAACGCTATCCCGAAGGGGTGCCCGACAAGGTCAGAAATCTGATCGAGACCGAGCTTAAACTGATCGACGAGCTGGGCTATGCTCCCTATTTCCTGACGGTGCATGACATTGTGGCCTTTGCCCGGTCCAGGGGAATTTTGTGCCAGGGGCGGGGATCGGCGGCCAATTCATCGGTTTGTTTTTGCCTGCATGTCACATCGGTTGACCCCAATAAGGTGGAGTTGCTGTTTTCGCGCTTCATCAGCAATGCCCGCAATGAACCGCCCGATATCGATGTTGATTTTGAACATGAACGCCGCGAAGAAGTCATTCAGTTCATCTATGAACGATATGGCCGTGAACGTGCCGGATTGACCGCGACGGTGATTTCATACCGGTCGCGCAGTGCCATTCGTGATGTCGGCAAGGTGTTCGGCCTGTCCGAAGACACCATTGTCAAACTGACCAAAACCATCTGGGGATCAAGCAGCAAGGGTGCGCATGACACCATGATGCGCCAATCGGGCATTCATCCCGATGAGCCAAGGCTTAAGGCTGTGCTTGATCTGGCGGGCGAACTCACCGGATTTCCCCGCCATTTGTCGCAACATGTCGGCGGGTTTGTCATTACGCGCGGGCCGCTGTGTGAGCTTTCGCCGATTGCCAATGCGGCGATGGCCGATCGCACGACGATTGAATGGGACAAGGACGATATTGATGCGCTGGGCATTCTCAAGGTTGATATCCTCGCCCTCGGGATGTTGACCTGCATTCGCAAGGCACTGGATGATTTGCGCGCGCACAAGAATATTGATTATGACCTTGCGACCCTGCCCAAGGAAGACCGGGCAACCTACCGGATGCTTGAAAAGGCCGACAGTATCGGGACTTTCCAGGTGGAATCGCGTGCACAAATGAGCATGCTGCCCCGTCTTAAACCCAAAAGCATCTATGATCTGACCATTCAGGTGGCGATTGTGCGCCCCGGTCCGATTCAGGGCGGCATGGTTCATCCCTTCTTGCAGCGGCGCATGGGACGGGAAAAGGTCGAATATCCGTCCAAACAGCTTGAAGCCGTTTTGAAGCGAACCTGTGGCGTGCCGCTGTTTCAGGAACAGGCGATGCAGATCGCCATTGTTGCCGCCGGCTATTCCGGCGGAGAAGCCGATAACCTGCGCCGGGCCATGGCGACCTTCAAACGCACCGGCACGATCGGCGAACATCGCACCAAATTCATCAATGGCATGCTCAAAAACGGCTATGACATCGAGTTTGCCGAACGCTGTTTCAAACAGATCGAAGGCTTTGCCGATTACGGATTTCCCGAAAGCCATGCCGCAAGCTTTGCCATTCTGGCCTATGCGTCATCCTGGCTGAAATGCCATCATCCGGATGTGTTTTTATGTGCGCTTTTGAACGCGCAGCCGATGGGGTTTTATGCCCCGGCGCAATTGGTCAATGATGCACGCAATCACGGGGTGCGCGTGCTTGAAATCGATATCAATCACAGTTTCTGGGACAACCGGCTTGAACGTGAAATGGGCCGGGCCAGCGGCTATCACGCGGTGCGGTTGGGCTTTCGCCAGATCAAGGGATTTGGCGAACTTGATGCCCTTGCCCTGATGGCCAACCGTCCGGCTGGCGGCTTTCAGGATATCTATCTGATGGCGCGTCAGACCGGACTGTCTCCTGCGGCCCTTGAAAAACTGGCCGAGGCCGATGCGTTTGGATCTCTTGGTCTGTCGCGGCGCGAAGCGCTTTGGGCCGTCCGGCGCTTTGGCAAGGGGCGCAAACCACCCGCTGCCTTGCCCTTGTTTGAAGCCGCCCAGAATTTCAACCACAATATGGGGGTATCTGCCGAATTCGGGCCGGAAGCCCCGGTGGATTTGCCGGTTATGGGGCCGGGCGAAGAAATCATCGAGGATTATGCAAGCCTGCGCTTGTCGCTTAAGGGGCACCCGATCAGCATGTTGCGTGATGCCCTTGGCGGGGCCGGTATCAGCAAGGCGACGGATCTGGCCCGGGTTCGCGACGGCGACCGGATCAGTCATGCCGGTCTTGCCATTGTGCGTCAACGTCCGGGTACGGCATCGGGGGTGGTGTTCATCACGCTTGAGGATGAAACAGGCATCACCAATCTGGTGGTCTGGAACAAGGTGATGGAAAAATACCGTCGCGAGGTCATGACCGCCACGGTGATGGGGGTAACCGGCAAGCTTCAGCGTGAAGACGGCGTGACCCATATCATCGCCGACAAGCTGGTTGATCTGACCCCCATGTTGCAAGGATTGACCGAAAACAACAGAATTGCGCGTAGCAACAATACCCATCCGCGCAATCTGCGTTGGGCAAGCGGGCTTGATGGTTTGGGCTCGTCACCTGCATCAAAGACGCAAACTGCCCCGACCCTGAAAATCGACAGTCATGATTTCCATTGAATGCCCAACAGATGCGGCGATTTTCTGTGCCGCACTTATCGGAATTGGGGCAGCAATGCCTATGCTTCGAACCCTTCGTCTTCGTCGGCGGAATAGTCTTTTAGCTGATCAATGATCGACAGGGCCTTGGCAGACGGGTTTGCCACGCCCTCGTCAATCAGCAGCTTTTCAAGGTCACATGCCATTTCCCCCAGTCTGGGGAAGCCATATGTTTTTGCTGTTCCGGAAATGCGGTGGACTTCCATCAGAAGAACTTCGAAATCATCCCGGTTCGGAGTTTCGCAATAACGCGACCAGGTGCTTACGATAAAGTCGATTTTCTCAGAAGTTTGCTCGGCATAGCGTTCACGCAACGCAGCAATTTTCGACTGAAAGCTGTTCATGTTTATCGAAGCGTTCATGACTATAAAATCTCCAGAACACGATTGAGGTGTATTCTACTGTTGATGGATATCCATTCCTTGGACGGTGCGGTTTGCGGGCTTCGTCCTTCTTCCCCCAGGAAGCAGAACTGGCCGCCCGAGAAAACGTTTTCCGGATGCAGCAGATACTCGTCAGACACGCCGGGAAGTGCGATGGTCACAGGCAGATATCCCGACTTTACCAGTGTCGTGATCAGATTGTCTTTGGCATCCAGAAGTGCGAGTGGACGGAACCGGCAACTTCCGCGTTCACCAATCACCCCGAATCTGGACTGTTCGTTCATGATATAGGTGACACCGGTTTCCAAACCAAGTCCGTCCTCGACCGGCATAAGCGGCCGGATCGATTTCCTCTTGAGAAAAGTTTCAAGAGATTCAATGCACGAGCGCGGCACATTGGCCGAAATCAGGACTGGCAAACAGCCGGTGGAAAAGGTTTCCACAATATCCTTGAGAATGGGCACGCTGCCCGCCCCAGCCTTGAGCAAAAGCAGTTTGGGTTCTTTGCGTTTGACCAGGATTTCGATTTTCGGACTGTCGCCGATTTCATCCTGTTCTGATCCGAATGAATTGCGCCCCCAGAAAATGATCTTTTCAAGCATGGTTGCGGCAATACCATCGAGATCGATATCAAGCATCGATGCAGACTTCCAGATCACATCGACCGCACCAAGATTAAGCAATTCATTGGCCAGTGTATGGCGTTGCTCGCTTAATGAACTCAGAACGATGATCGATGTATCGGCCTCGGACAGAATTTCGCGGGTGGCAGAAATACCATCCTGATGGGGCATCGCGATATCCATCGTGATGACATCGGGCTGCAATCTTCGGGCGGCTTCAACGGCTTCAAGTCCGTTTTCGGCTTCCCCGACAATTTCGATTTCCGGATGATCCTCGCAAAGGGCAACCAAAGCCATTCGCATAAAGACGGAATCATCACAGATAAGCAGGCGTACCGGGCGTTGACCGCCTCGTTCTTGGGCAGCAAATTTTGTTATTGTCGCTGTCATTTTATCCACTCCTCTCCAGACGGGATCAGATCAACGGATCCAACGGATTTGGCAGCACATCGATATCCAGCGTTGCCGTCGTTGTCGCCACAGTATTGCTCGAAGAATCTTCAACCGTCGCCGTGATCGACAATTGCAGATCGTCTTCGGTGTCCGGCGTGATCGCCAGACCCACCAGATCCAGAAGCTCAAGCGTATAGGTGCCATCCGGGTTAAGCGTTCCGGCATTAAGCGTCGCACCGTTATCCACCCCGTCAATTGTCAGGGTGACATCCTCGGTAAGGGCAAGATCACTTACCGTAATCAAAAGCGGCGTGGGCGAGTCCTCGATCACAGCAGCAGAAAGCGACAGATCAAGTGTCGGTGCATCTGCGATATTGAGAACTTCCAGATTGATGTTGGCAATCGTGCTGTCACTGGTGCCACTGATCGGGTCACTGACAGTGGCGGTCACGGTCAGAAGCGAATCCCCCGGTTCCAGCGCGGTAACGGTCAGCCCGACCAGATCGGTCTGGGTCAGGGTCCAACTGCCATCCGGATTTTCGATCCCGGCGGACAGGGTTGCATCATTGGGCAGCCCTTCGATGGTGACTTCAAGCACCTCGGTCGGGGACAACACACCAACATCAATGGTCAGACCACAAGCAGTGTCTTCGAGGCACAGTGCCGGCAGACCCAAATTAAGGGTCGGGCCTTCTGCGACATTGAGGACCTCAAGATTGATATTGGCAATGGTGCTGTCGCTGGTGCCACTGATCGGATCATTGACGGTGGCGGTCACGGTCAGAAGCGAATCACCGGGCTCAAGGACAGTGACAGTCAGACCGACCAGTTCGGCCTGGGTCAGGGTCCAGCTGCCATCCGGGTTCTTGATGCCAGCCGACAGGGTCCCATCATTGGGCAGCCCTTCAATGGTGACTTCAAGAACTTCCGACGGTGCCAGCACACCAACATCGATTGTCAGACCACAGGCTGTGTCTTCGAGGCACAGCGCCGGCAGACCCAGATTAAGGGTCGGGCCTTCTGCGACATTGAGGACCTCAAGATTGATGTTGGCAATCGTGCTGTCACTGGTGCCGCTGATCGGGTCATTGACGGTGGCGGTGACGGTCAGAAGCGAATCCCCCGGCTCAAGGACGGTGACAGTCAGCCCGACCAGTTCGGCCTGGGTCAGGGTCCAGCTGCCATCCGGGTTCTTGATGCCGGCTGACAGGGTCCCATCATTGGGCAGCCCCTCGATGGTGACTTCAAGAACTTCCGACGGTGCCAGCACGCCAACATCGATGGTCAGACCACAAGCGGTATCTTCGAGGCACAGCGCCGGCAGACCCAGATTAAGGGTCGGGCCTTCTGCGACATTGAGGACCTCAAGATTGATGTTGGCAATCGTGCTGTCACTGGTGCCGCTGATCGGGTCATTGACGGTGGCGGTGACGGTCAGAAGCGAATCCCCCGGCTCAAGGACGGTGACAGTCAGCCCGACCAGTTCGGCCTGGGTCAGGGTCCAGCTGCCATCCGGGTTCTTGATGCCGGCTGACAGGGTCCCATCATTGGGCAGCCCCTCGATGGTGACTTCAAGAACTTCCGACGGTGCCAGCACGCCAACATCGATGGTCAGACCACAAGCGGTATCTTCGAGGCACAGCGCCGGCAGCCCCAGATTAAGGGTCGGGCCTTCTGCGACATTGAGGACCTCAAGATTGATATTGGTAATGGTGCTGTCGCTGGTGCCACTGATCGGGTCATTGACGGTGGCAGTCACGGTCAGAAGAGAATCACCAGGCTCAAGGACGGTGACGGTCAGTCCGACCAGTTCTGCCTGTGTCAGGGTCCAGCTGCCATCCGGGTTCTTGATGCCGGCCGACAGGGTCCCATCATTGGGCAGCCCCTCGATGGTGACTTCAAGAACTTCTGATGGTGCCAGCACACCAACATCAATGGTCAGACCACAAGCCGTGTCTTCGAGGCACAGGGCTGGCAGACCAAGGGTCAACTCAGGACCGTCTGCAACGTTTTCAACCTGAACCGTAAGCGTTTCAGAGACAGATGCAGAGTCTGAGCCATCAACCGAAGTTGCGGTAACTGTCAGATCGAACGAGCCATAGTAATCAGCAGGCGGCGTGATAGTAAGACCAGCCAACTCACCGGCAGTCAGGGTGACAGTCCCATCCGGGTTTACAGTACCAGCCGACAGAGTGGAACCAGCCGGGATATCACTGATGGTGACCGACAGGGTTTCGTCCGCATCAGTCAGACCTGCAGTGATGTCGAGCGCAATGGCACTGTCTTCATTGCCCGAAGCCGGGTCAACGCTGAGCGTCGGGGCGTCAGCCTGGGCATCGACGGTGACGGAGAGAGTATCAGCAATCGACGTTGTGTCCGCGCCATCGGATGAGGTGGCGGTGACGGTCAGATCAAACGAGCCACTGAAGTCTTCCGGCGGTGTGATGGTCAGACCAACGAGTTCTGCAGCGGTAAGGGTAACCGTGCCATCCGGATTAATGGTGCCAGCCGACAGAGTGGAACCAGCCGGGATGTCGCTGATGGTGACCGAGAGGGTTTCATCCGCATCGGTCAGACCAGCGGTGATATCAAGCGCAATCGCACTGTCTTCGTTGCCCGATGCCGGATCAACGCTGAGTGTCGGTGCATCGGCAACCGGATCAACCGTAACCGACAGAGTATCGGCAATCGACGCGGTGTCCGCACCATCGGAGGAGGTGGCAGTCACAGTCAGATCAAACGATCCGCTAAAGTCTTCCGGCGGCGTGATGGTCAAACCGGCCAGCTCACCAGCGGTAAGGGTGATGGTGCCATCCGGGTTTACGGTGCCAGCCGACAGGGTTGCACCCGCCGGGATGTCGCTGATGGTGACCGAGAGGGTTGCGTCCGCATCAGTCAGACCAGCGGTGATGTCGAGCGCAATGGCACTGTCTTCATTGCCCGAAGCTGGATCGACACTGAGTGTCGGGGCATCGGCAACCGGATCAACGGTGACAGAGAGGGTGTCAGCAATCGACGAAGTATCTGCTCCATCCGAAGAGGTAGCCGTCACAGTCAAATCAAACGACCCGCTGAAGTCCTCTGGCGGCGTGATGGTCAGACCGGCAAGTTCTGCAGCGGTGAGGGTAACCGTGCCATCCGGGTTTACAGTACCAGCCGACAGGGTGGAACCAGCCGGGATGTCGCTGATGGTGACCGAGAGGGTTTCGTCTGCATCGGTCAGACCAGCGGTGATGTCGAGTGCAATCGCGCTGTCTTCATTGCCGGTTGCCGGATCGACACTCAGCGTCGGAGCATCGGCAACCGGATCAACAGTGACCGACAGGGTGTCAGCGATGGATGCGGTGTCCGCACCATCGGAAGACGTTGCAGTGACGGTCAGATCAAACGACCCGCTGAAGTCTTCCGGCGGTGTGATGGTCAGACCGGCGAGTTCCGCAGCGGTGAGGGTAACAGTCCCATCCGGGTTTACAGTACCAGCCGACAGGGTGGAACCTGCGGGAATGTCACTGATGGTCACCGACAGGGTTTCATCCGCATCAGTCAGACCGGCGGTGATGTCGAGTGCAATTGCGCTGTCTTCGTTGCCGGTTGCCGGATCGACACTGAGTGTCGGTGCGTCGGCAACCGGATCAACCGTAACCGACAGGGTATCGGCGACAGATGCTGTATCTGCACCATCCGAAGAGGTGGCCGTCACAGTCAGATCGAACGACCCACTAAAGTCTTCAGGCGGTGTGATGGTCAGACCGGCAAGTTCTGCAGCGGTGAGGGTAACCGTTCCATCCGGATTGACGGTGCCAGCCGACAGGGTCGCACCAGCCGGGATGTCACTGATGGTCACCGACAGGGTCTCGTCGGCATCAGTCAGACCAGCAGTGATATCGAGTGCAATGGCACTGTCTTCATTGCCCGAAGCCGGATCGACGCTCAGCGTCGGGGCGTCCGCAACCGGATCAACCGTGACCGACAGAGTATCGGCGATGGATGCCGTGTCCGCGCCATCCGAAGAGGTGGCGGTCACAGTCAGATCGAACGACCCGCTAAAGTCTTCCGGCGGTGTAATCGTCAAGCCAGGGAGTTCCGCAGCGGTCAGAGTGACTGTGCCATCCGGGTTTACAGTACCAGCCGACAGAGTGGAACCAGCAGGAATGTCACTGATGGTGACCGACAGGGTTTCGTCTGCATCAGTCAGGCTAGCAGTGATATCGAGCGCAATGGCACTGTCTTCATTGCCCGAAGCCGGGTCAACACTGAGCGTCGGGGCGTCCGCAACCGGATCAACCGTGACCGACAGGGTATCGGCGATGGATGCGGTATCCGCACCATCGGAAGACGTTGCAGTGACAGTCAGATCAAACGACCCACTGAAGTCCTCCGGCGGGGTGATCGTCAGACCGGCGATTTCCGCAGCGGTGAGGGTGACGGTGCCATCCGGGTTTACAGTACCAGCCGACAGAGTGGAACCAGCCGGAATGTCGCTGATGGTCACCGACAGGGTTTCGTCCGCATCGGTCAGACCGGCGGTAATATCGAGCGCAATCGCACTGTCTTCATTGCCCGATGCCGGATCAACGCTCAGCGTCGGGGCATCAGCAACCGGATCAACCGTAACCGACAGGGTATCGGCGATGGATGCGGTATCTGCGCCATCCGAGGAGGTGGCGGTGATAGTCAGATCGAAGGATCCGCTGAAGTCTTCCGGCGGGGTGATGGTCAGGCCTGCCAGCTCACCGGCAGTCAGGGTAACAGTCCCATCCGGATTAACGGTACCAGCCGAAAGGGTTGAACCAGCCGGGATGTCACTGATGGTCACCGACAGGGTCTCATCCGCATCGGTCAGGCCAGCGGTGATGTCGAGTGCAATGGCGCTGTCTTCGTTGCCAGTTGCCGGATCGACACTCAGCGTCGGAGCATCAGCAACCGGATCAACAGTGACAGAGAGCGTATCGGCAATCGACGCTGTGTCGGCACCGTCACTCGACGTTGCAGTCACAGTTAGATCAAACGATCCGCTGAAGTCTTCCGGCGGGGTGATGGTCAGACCTGCCAGTTCACCGGCAGCCAGGGTCACAGTCCCATCCGGGTTTACAGTACCAGCGGACAGAGTGGAACCAGCCGGGATGTCGCTGATGGTGATTTCCAGGCCTTCACCGGTATCGGTTACACCGGCCGTGATATCAAGGGTGATGGCACCGCCATCTTCAGCGCCGCTGGCGCCATTGACCGTCAGGGTCGGGGTGCCGGCAACGGCTTCAACCGTTGTTGAGACGTTTTCGGTAACGGTTTCGGTGCCGGCTCCGGACGTGGTTTCAGCGGTTACCGTGAAATCAAGGCTGCCATTGTAATCGTCAGGCGGGGTCAGGGTCAGACCGGCCAGTTCGCCCGGGGTCA